>TARA_R100000935_G_scaffold1439_1_pt1 | contig 216239 bp, 198 predicted proteins | sample TARA_R100000935 | Tara Oceans TARA_R100000935 (sample SAMEA2621502) | marine metagenome | biome: marine biome (ENVO:00000447); feature: surface water layer (ENVO:00002042); material: "saline water (ENVO:00002010), including plankton (ENVO:xxxxxxxx)" | depth 5 m
ACAGTGCATCATTTAAACTGTGAATAAAATGTTTTTTTGCCGTTTTACTATTCTAAAGCTGCCGACTTTAAAGCTCAATCTAGAAATAGCTTGGGCTTTTTTATGGAACGAACTCAAATACCCACGAATCACGTGGTGGCAAAAGGCCTCCAAGGTTCGTTTTATCAGAATAATCCTTACCTAATTATGCTTAAAAGACTCAGCTGATATAGACTTTTGCCGTTCTGTTTCCGGAGCCGCCTCCTTTAAGAACTCCAGCTAACGTTCGGGTACTGTGTAGAGGATACATCAAAAACCTCAGACGTACGCTTAGGAGGAGAAAGAACCAAAGTAATGTATTTGCTGTCTTTGCAATTACGAAGATGCCTTCACTAATTATTACAGGTTCTTTTTTACAGTAAGTATCCAAGATATATTACCCCTATATTTTTAGCACTTTTAATGTTTAAAGTAATTTATTGATATTTGAATCAGGTTGTTTTTCGTTTGCTATTTTTGTCAGAATATAAACAAACCCGCAACAGGCCTGCCCGTACCGGAAAGGTACGTTCGGGCGGGGATTGCAGTGACATCCTTTTTGTGCCAGCGATACGCACAAAAAGATATAACGGAAAGCCCGGCCATTGCCGAAATGACTATGAGAACACAAACTGAATCTGAAGAAAAATTAAATACAATCACGCACGGTATAGGATTCCTGTTGAGCTTGATAGGGTTTGCTTTGTTATTTGTTTTTAAAGCGTATGATACCTTTCAAGGCTTGTTAGGAGTTATTTTGTACGGAATATCTCTTTCTGCGTTATATTTAGCATCGACCCTGTACCATGCCGCTAAAAGTGAGAAGCGGAAACTGCTATACCGTAAATTAGACCATATAAGCATCTATTTGTTAATTGCAGGCACCTATTCGCCCGTAGTACTTATTGCTTTGGAAGGGAGTCTTGGATGGACCTTGTTTTGGCTGGTGTGGGGAATTGCGCTTGTTGGAACCATCTTAAAAATATTCTTTACGGGTAGGTTCGAAATACTATCCTTACTGTTGTATGTACTAATGGGGTGGTTAATTGTCTTCGATTTTGAAGCCTTAAAAACTTCTGTAAGTTCCGAAGGTTTATGGTTGCTTATGGGGGGAGGAATGGCTTACACAGGCGGGATTATATTTTACGTCATTGATAAAATCCCCTATAATCACGTAATCTGGCATGTATTTGTACTTCTGGGAAGTATTTTACATTACCTGTTTATTTTCACTGAAATTATTTAAAGAAAATACGCTAAAATCACAGCAATAAACACAGCTGTCATTTTTGAAAGATTAAAACTATGGTTTTTAGAACTTTCAAAAAGAATTGTAGTAGAAACGTGCAAAAAGATGCCAATAGCAACAGCATTTATTTGTGTTCCATACGATTGGAAAAAGGGAAACTGATCCATTAAAAAACTACCCAGGGGAGTCATAGCCGCAAATAGGGTTAAAAACAATAACGTTGTACCGGTGCTATAGTTTGCTTTTTGAAAAAATAATGCTAAAATAATAGCAATAGGAATTTTGTGTACAATCACACCATAAAACATCGCCGTATGGTTGGTAAGTGGAAACCCTTCTATTAGCGCGTGTGCAGAAAGACTTACAAATAAAGCAAGTGGAAATATTTTTTGCTCGGTATGGATATGTATGTGGCCATGTTCTGCACCTTTTGAGAAAAAGTCCAGGATAATCTGCAGTAAGATCCCAACCATAATAAAAACTCCAATGTGCTCACCGCCAGTTTCAAAAACTTCAGGAAGGAGTTCAAACAGCGTAGTAGAAAGTAAAAATGCACCACTAAACGCCAGTATAATGGGTAATTGCGTTAATTCTTTCTTTTGAAAAATTTTAGCAATCCCATAGCCAACAGCAACTGCTAGAAATAATGCGATGTATTCCATTAGTTAAAGATAAGGATTAATCTCTCTGAAGTTGCTTCATCAAATTCATTCAAATAATAGTCCCCAAAGCAATGTTTTACTTGCATCCCGGCAGCTTTAAAATAGTTCTCAAAATCTGATACTGTAAGTGCTTTCACTTTTTCAGTAAAAGAAAAAGGAATAGCGTTGTGTTGAAATTTTATCTCTTTAAAAATATAGCCTTTAGAAACATACCTTTTTATATGAAACTGTATGCCTCCCACTTCTTTCACTTCAGACGGTACGAGGTTTTTGATCACATAGGAAGCATTCATAAAATCAATTACCCCATGTCCATTCGCTTTTAATTCTTGTTTAATCGCTTTAATTGTTCGAAGGTTGTCTGTTTCTTGTTCAAAATACCCAAAGCTTGTAAATAAATTGAAAACAGCATGAAACCTCTGTGGGTAGGGAGTACACATATCGTGCACCCTGAATTTTAAATTCTCAGACTCGTATTGTTTTGCAAATTGAATGCTGGATGGCGATAAATCCACGCCCGTAACGTTAAATCCTTTCTGACTTAACGAAATGGCATGACGACCTTTTCCACAAGCTAAATCTAATATGGTATCGTTTTGCTTCAGTTGTAGAAAGCTCGTAAGGCGCTCCATAAAGCTGTCGGCTTCAGCATTGTCCCTGTCCTTGTATAAAATATGGTAATAGGGCGTATCAAACCAGGAGGCATACCAGTCGCTTGTTATTTCTTTTTGCATCTCTTTCCTTTTGCGGTTCAAAAATACTGTATTTTTGTAGGATTGAACAATGAAAACGATGGGAATGAACTTTAAAATGGTGGCCAAAACCTTATATGGCCTGGAAGAATTATTAGCGCAGGAATTACGACAACTGGGAGCTTCAGAAATTGAAATCGGTACCCGAAATGTTTCTTTTGAAGGCGACACCGGTTTTATGTATAAAGTAAACCTCTGTAGCCGTACCGCCATTAAAGTCTTAAAACCTATTACTGCCTTCAATATTTTTACTGAAGAAGACCTTTACAAAAAAATATATGCCATTCCCTGGGAAAAATATATGGATGCCGATGGCAGTCTGGCGGTAGATTCTACGGTGTATTCTGAAAAATTTACACACTCTCAGTATATTTCGTTAAAAACGAAAGATGCCATTGTGGATAGATTTCGAGATAAAGCAGGCGAACGTCCCGATGTAGATCTGGACCATCCTACCTTGCGTATAAATGTGCATATAGACCGAAATATTTGCACCGTTTCGCTCGATAGCTCGGGGGCTTCGTTGCATAAACGTGGTTATAAAGTTGAAAATACACTTGCCCCAATTAATGAAGTACTTGCAGCTGGAATGATCATGCTTACTGGTTGGAGTGGCCAATGCGATTTTATGGATCCCATGTGCGGGAGTGGTACCATTGCAACTGAAGCTGCGATGATTGCCTGTAACATTCCACCTAATTTGAATAGAGATGAATTTGGCTTCGAAACCTGGCCGGATTTTGATGTAGACCTCTATGAAGTGATCGAGAATGCTGCGCTTAAAAAGATAAAAGAGTTTCATTTTAAGATTTATGCCAGTGATAAAGATGCATTTGCGCTTCGAAAAGCAAAGGCAAATATTAACAATGCAAACCTTTCAGAATTTATAGAAGTAAAGGAACAGGATTTCTTTAATTCTCAAAAAGAAACCGAACGTTCTATGTTTATCGTTTTTAACCCCCCGTATGACGAGCGTCTGGCCGTTAAAGACATCGATGCCTTTTATGCTGAAATTGGAAACACCTTAAAACGTGGTTACCCTGGCACACAAGCATGGATGATCACCAGTAATATGGAGGCGCTAAAAAGTGTAGGACTACGTCCTTCCAGAAAAATTAAACTTTACAATGGAAAATTGGAAAGCAAATTGGTGCGGTACGACATGTATGAAGGAAGTAAAAAGGCTAGTAAGCAGTAATTGATTGATTAGAGAACTAGTTTCTTACTTCTTATACAGCGGAATTAAATACGATATCGTATATCCATAGCCAACGCCAAACTCGCTAAAATCGTAGGTTCTATTAAAACCAGGAATAATCAGGTTGTCAAAATCTTCCGGTTTTTGTTCTGAAATCTTACGCTTTACCTGAAGGTTTATCGAGAGATATAAATTGTTGAGCACTTCGGTTTTAAACCCTACGATCAGTTCTGCCCAAGAGGCAGTTAAGCCACTTTCTTCAATGGAGACTTCTCTGGGAGTAGTTGGAAATGCTGGATTTGTAGTATAAATATCAAAAGTGTTGAGTTCTTGCTTAAAGGAGGAAAACCCGTATCTGAGTCCGCCAAAAATGGCATTATTCATATTAAGCCAGTTGTTGTAAGCATTTAGATCTGCTCCAATTTTAATATAACTTCCCGTTGTGGTTGTTTTTAAGCCGTCCTCGTCCCAAACCCTATCTGAAGTTCCTAGCTCTGCCGCAGCATATATTTTATTGGTAAGCCTGTAATCTCCGTTTACTTCAAAGCTTGTATAGCCATCTTCCACGGCAGTTCGAACCAGTTTTGAAATATCAACACCCAGTCTAATACCGTATTTTTTGGTTTTGGGTAAGGTGTCATTTACTGTTTCTTCAACAGCTTCAGGTTCTTCAATAAATATTGTTTCATCTTGCGCTATCATTGAAATTGACGCAAGCAGTAGGCTAAAACCTAATAGAAAGGTGTGCTTCAATTTCATCGGTAATTGTGGTTTGTAGTATTTGAAAGGAGGTGATCCAATTATTGGTGTCTTCTTCTAGTTCGGTATCAAATTCAGAATAGGTGGTTTTAAATCCGCAGGCCCTATTTACATAGGTTTCTTCACGTTGATAGGTGAAATTTAATCGGTCGCCGTTGGTTGTTTCCTCAGTAGCGTCGTCATTCAAGATAAAAAGAAGCTCTGTAAGATCGGTTTCAGTATCCAGCGGAATTGCAATAGAGTCTGTAGGTTCAGTAATGCTAAAAACCAGTGTAGAATCTACATCATTCTTTCGAACAGATAATCCTGTAACATTTTTTGCCTGGGTGATGTTTGCATTATCTTTAAAGGTAATAATAAGAAGTGGCGTAACTGCTATTGCAGGATCGCAAATATCGTCGCGCGTACATCCTGTGGTAAGGAGCACTGCGACCAAAATTAAAATACAAACTAACTTTACCTGCTTCAATTTTTATCTTTTTTCTAAAAGTACAACATTTTCTACATGATGTGTTTGCGGAAACATATCTACGGGTTGCACCTTGGTTACCTTATAAACTTCATCTAAAAGTGCAAGGTCTCTGGCTTGCGTAGCGCTATTGCAACTTACATAGACTATTTTTTCAGGTGCTAAATTTAGTAATTGTGCTACCACATCTTTGTGCATTCCGTCCCTTGGAGGGTCGGTAATGACTACATCTGCTTTGCCATAGGTGTTTACAAAATTTTTATTAAAGACATTTTTCATGTCCCCCACCAGAAATTCAACGTTATCAATTCCGTTTAATTGCGCGTTTTCTTTTGCAGCAGTAATAGCATCTGGAACTGCTTCTACACCTATTACTTTTTTTGCTTCTTTAGCCACAAATTGAGCAATGGTTCCTGTACCTGTATACAAATCGTATACAAGTTCATTTCCTGTTAAGCCTGCAAAATCTCGGGTTACTTTGTACAGCTCGTAGGCTTGTTCGCTATTTGTCTGGTAAAAAGATTTTGCGTTTATTTTGAATCGCAACCCTTCCATTTCTTCAAAAATATGATCTCTGCCTTTGTAGCAGATCACTTCCTGATCGTAAATGGTGTCGTTTCCTTTATTGTTAATTACGTATTGCAATGAAGTTATTTCAGGAAACTTTTCTGCTATTGCATTCAGTAGCGTTGAACATTTACTACCGAGTTGTGCATTCCTCTCGCTGTGCTCGTCGGATGCAGTGAAAAACTGAACAACTACCATTAATTCGCCCGTGCTCGTGGTGCGGAGCATAAGCGTTCTTAACATTCCTTCTTGTTTTCGGGTGTCGAAAAATGGAATATCCAGGCGTTCCCCTTCAGTTTTAACGAAGTTTCGTATTGCATTACTGGGATCACGTTGCAGATGGCATTTGTCAATATCCAGAATTTTGTCCCACATGCCTGGAATATGAAAACCTAAGGCATTCTTGTTTTCTATCTGGACGTCGCTTCTAATTTGTTCTAATGTAAGCCATTTGTTATTACTGAAAGAGAATTCCATTTTATTACGGTAGAAGTACTGTTCAGCAGAACCTAAAATAGGGGAGACCTCCGGAAGTTCCAGATGTCCTAAACGGGTTAAATTATTTACAACCTCTTTTTGTTTATAGTATAATTGATGTTCATAGCCCATATGTTGCCATTTGCAACCTCCACAGGTTCCAAAATGCTGACAAATAGGTTCAACGCGTTTGTCTGAAAGCTTAGAAACTGAAATTGCAGTTCCTTCGTAATATGCTTTCCGCTTTTTTGTAGTTTGTACGTTCACAATATCGCCAGGTACAGCGTTATTAATAAACACTACACGGCCATCTGCAGCTCTGGCTACAGCCTTGCCCTTAGCGCCTGCGTCTATTACTTCAAGATCTTCAAGGATTACTCTATTGGTTTTTCTTCTTCCCATAGCGGCAAAAGTACTATGATTTGTTTACAATTCTACAGCATTTTTAGTAATTTGCGCTCAAGGATGATTTCTCTCCTCCGCTGAATTTTCGTCCCGATATGTATCGGGATTAAGAAAGAATAAAGGTACAGAAGGAATTTTTTATTTTTTTACTTTAAATTTTAATGTTATGTCAGTAACACAGAAATCGTTATCGCAACAGGCGATAGACCTAGAGAACAAGTACGGAGCCCACAATTACCACCCACTACCTGTGGTTTTAAGCAAGGGAGAAGGGGTGTACGTTTGGGATGTAGAAGGAAAAAAGTATTATGATTTTCTTTCAGCGTATAGTGCAGTTAATCAGGGGCATTGTCATCCGGCTATTGTAAACGCAATGTATGAACAGGCCAAAACACTATCCTTAACTTCAAGAGCATTTCATAATGATATGCTGGGGAAGTATGAAAAATATGCCAGTGAGTACTTTGGCTTTGATAAGCTACTACCTATGAACACAGGTGCTGAAGCTGTTGAAACTGCTTTAAAGATCTGCAGACGCTGGGCTTATGAGAAAAAGGGGATTGCTGAGAATGAAGCCGAAATCATTGTTTGTGAAAATAATTTTCATGGAAGAACAACCACTATTATTTCATTTAGTAATGATGAAGTAGCACGAGCAAATTTTGGTCCTTATACCCAAGGGTTCCTTAAAATTGAATATGATAATTTAGAAGCGCTGGAGCATACGCTGAAGAGCAATGAAAATGTTGCAGGATTTCTTGTAGAGCCTATTCAGGGAGAAGCTGGGGTTTATGTTCCTTCTGAGGGATATTTGAAAGAAGCTAAAGCACTGTGTGAAAAATACAACGTATTATTTATTGCAGACGAAGTGCAGACGGGAATAGCAAGGACAGGTCGTTTATTGGCTACCTGCGGAAACTGTACCTGTGAAAATAAAAACTGTAGCGGTGTGCCTGAAGTAAAACCAGATATTTTAATATTAGGGAAAGCCTTAAGTGGTGGAGCTTATCCGGTTTCTGCTGTATTGGCAAATGACCCTGTAATGAATGTAATTACACCAGGATCACATGGTTCTACATTTGGAGGAAACCCCATCGCGGCGGCTGTTGCCATGGCTGCTTTAGATGTTGTAAAGGATGAACAGCTGGCTGAAAACGCTTATACGTTAGGCGAATTATTCAGAGCTAAAATGAACGAATACATTGCAAACAGTACTATTTGTGAATTAGTTAGAGGAAAAGGCTTGCTGAATGCTATACTTATAAACGATAGTGAAGAGAGCGATACGGCGTGGAACATATGTTTAAAACTACGTGACAACGGACTGCTAGCTAAGCCTACACACGGAAATATAATTAGGTTTGCACCACCTTTAGTGATGACAGAAAATGAACTACTGGAATGTGTGTCTATTATTTGTAACACCCTTAAAGAGTTTGAAGTATAGTTCTTTAAGAAAGTATATAAACTAAAAAATGCGGCTCTAAAGCCGCATTTTTTAGTTGTGATAGAATTTAGTAAGGATTAGTATCCAAATTCTCCCATTCTACGTTGGGTTTCTTCCATATATGCGTCCCATCCACCCATGGTAACAATCGAGATAATACTCCAGATAAGATATAATGCATTAATAAGCACCACAACAAGTGCTATTATTTTTGCTGTTTTCATTGCCTCTGGGTTTTCATAATTCTCAGGATTTGCCATGGCTTCCTTATGTTTTGAATTGGCCATTACAAATGCAATTATTGCAGGGATAATACCAATAATTGGGATACAACAGCAAATAAATCCTACGCCTGACAAAACGTATATTATAGTAGTATTGAGTTTTTGTTTTTCCATGATTAGTTAGATTATATATTTAAATACGTAATTGGTTACAATCAATAATATAGATAAAGTTACTAAAATTATCTTAACCTTTTCGGCATATTTAATTTTGATAAATAAATTGAATAGGATAAAGAGTAGAAACAAAAGAAGCGGATAGATAGCAGGATACATTTTAAACGCTGCTATAAAATCGCCTTTAAATAATAAGGCTGCGGCACGTTGGATGCCACAGCCTAAACATTCTATCCCGAAGAGTTGCTTGTTTAAACAAGGCAACATATACTCTTCAAGACCCTTTGTCATAGGGAATTATTTATTTGTTACAATAGCTTTATAGTCTATTGAAATATTGTCTGAAGTTACCAGTTTTACAAGATATACTCCATCTGCCATGGTAGCGGTAGAGATATTGTAATTTGTACTGTTACCTATGTCTGCTCTCGTAGTAACAAGCTTTCCAGTCATATCAAAAATATGAGCATACTTAATATCGTACCCTTCAGGGTTCATTATTTCTAACTGTGATAGTGTATTGTTTTGGAAGAAATCTACGTTACCAGTTTCTGCCTCTCTTCTTGCTGCAACGTCAGCACTTGAAGGGCTGCCCTCCGCTCCTTTGAATACAATAAAAAACCTATCTGTGTGATTTCCGGCAGGCAATGTGATTGATGCCGTAGAATTTCCACTTATTTGTGTGTAGGTATCTAACTCTTGATCGTATAAAAGAACTTCATTGTTAAATTTAACTTTTTCTACCACTTGCAGCGTAATCTCAGTTTCTCGGTCTAACAGGACTGCATAAGGCACCATTTTTTCTTCAGAAAACGGTACGGTTTGGATCACAAACTCTTCACGTTTATCACCGTTCCCATTTACATCCAAAGGAAAATAAGCCTCTCCGAAATCGGCATCCATAGGGTGACGTGCGTCCATTCCTCTGTCGTAAAAATCTGTGCTTGTTTCAGAAAATGCTAACAGCATATCTCTAAAGTGAGTGTCATTAAAATAAGTGAATAAACGTATTTGTGGTATTCTTTGATCCCGTGGAGCTACATCAGCATCTGTAGGATTGCCAGGCGTTCTAAATTCTGAGTTATTTGCTGCACCTTCTTTAATGAAACGTCTGTACTGATTTTTAATGAATACTTGATCCGTACTCATATCACTAGGGTCTGAATCTATGGTTTTCAAATAAAAACCTTGTCCCACTGGAGCAAAACGACGTTCGTAAAGAGCGCCAAAATCTCCTGTAGGTGTCGTTGGATTTCCAGCACCGTCATAATTATAAAATTGAGCAGCAGTAGACATTCCTGGTGCAGTACCATCTGGATTACTACTACCTGGTACCCATGTTCCAAAACCTCCTTCATTATCAACATAAAGGTGAGAGTTTATGGCTCTGTTTTCATCCCAGAATCTAATTTCACTAATTTCAGAGTTTTCAAAGGTATCTGTACCATCTGGATCTCCTGCTTTGGTATCAAAAAACAGTCTGTTTAAATCTAAAGCAGACGGATATGGGTTTCCTGTTAACACTTGTTCTGTAGTTAGTGGAGCAACAGGAGGAATGGTATTTAGAGTAAAAGTACCATTATTAGGTCTTCCTCTAAAGTCATATACAAAATCGTGAGTACTTGGTGCTCCGTCTCTGTTTACACCTTTCATAATAAAGCCACGTCCAGCTGGAACTGCATTATTATTATAAATACGTTGCCATCTTGCTCCAGTGCCAGAAGTTCTGGTGTAGGTCCAACGTGTTGAAATTGCAAGATTATTTGTTGCAGTATTAAAGTTACCTTCTCTACCACCTGTTGTTAATGTTTGTCTTCCTTCTGTTAAACTCAATGGGCTACTATAGTCAGATGCTGCAGGACTATATATTGGAGTGTGTATAGAATTTATTCCAAAATTAATATTTCCAGCAGTAGCGCCAGGGGTTGTAAAAATATCTCCTACAGGCGATCCGTAGAATGTATAATCCCAGGCATCACTGCCAGGATTTTCACGATATATAGAAATATATCCAGAGCCTGCATTGGCTCCATTGCTTTCTCCTTGTATTAATTGAGAGTCATTTCTTAGGTAAATACTTGCTTCTGTACTAGGGTCTACGGTATTTTCAACGAGTTCTACATCATCCTCAACAAAAAGAACTTGATCGTTCACATAAATGTAAGAGTCTGATGGTGTCCCAGAAGTGTTGGGAGCAACATACAATTGAGCTACCGAAATAGCTGAAACCAACAGCATAGTTGGTATGAGTAGTAGGTTTTTCATAATTTGGTTTTTAAGGCAGCGCATTAGGGGGCGACGCTACGTTTTCCGCGCTAAATTTAAAAATAATTTTTATATAAGCACAATTTTCCTACAAAAATCGTAAAAATTTAATTTTGAAGGGGTTAGCAATTCGCATTGGAATCCTAACTTTTATGTTCTATTTTTGACGCTATTATGGAAAAAGGAGATACTGTTTCAGCTATTGACGAACCTATTACAGGAATTGTAATTTCAGTAAATGGTGACACTATTGTACTAGAAACTGAAGATGGTTTCCCCATGACTTTTCAGAAAAAAGAGCTAATTGTTGAAGGTACTTTACTTAAAAAGAACTCTGCCACCGCAAATATGGCAGCAATGCTTTCAGAAAACGAAATAAAGCCCAAAAAAAAGAAGAAGGTTGTAAAGTCTAAGGAGCGCACCGTTCCTCCCATGGAGGTAGATCTTCATATCCATAAATTAACGGGAGCTACACGACTTTCAAATTACGAAATGCTTACCATACAATTAGATACTGCAAAAAGACAATTGGATTTTGCTATAAAAAAACGAATTCCTAAAGTAGTATTTATCCACGGGGTTGGGGAAGGAGTACTAAAAACAGAATTAGAATACCTCTTCAGGCGTTATGATGCTGTAAAGTATTATGAAGCAGACCCCAGAAAGTACGGGGCAGGTGCAACAGAGGTTTATATTGTTCAAAATACTACAGCTCTGGAAAATCGGGGGTAATAGGTGTGGTGCCCGTGGCAATAGTCGTTATAGTTCCTAAATCCAGGCTTTCTTGTGTTAACTGCTCTTCTCCATTTGTGAAAACTGCATTATTTACAAGTAGTGCAGCGCTGCTTGTAAAGTCGTATTCGTGTTCGATATACACTTCAATAATTGTCTCCACAGCAACAGCACGATTTAAATAATCTGCTCCAACGTTAGGGTCTGTAATATTATTCATTGGGTTTATGTCGTCCTCGGTTGCTTCATTTCGTGTAAGAACTGTATCGCCATCGTCGTCTGCGTCCAAGTAGTCCGGGGTGCCATCTCCATCTGTATCCATAGGGTTATCTGGGTCTGGCCCAATTTCCAGCGCTGTGGGTACGTTATCGCCATCATCATCAAAATCGTAATAATCCAACAAGCCATCCAAATCTGTATCCAGATCACTGTCACTATCTTCTTCAATCCCGTCATTGTCATTAAAAACTGCTTCTACCGTAATAGTGGCAGTTCCATCTGTGCCAATATAGTCCTGTAGAACAGCAGGGGAAGTAGGTGGGATGCTATTGCAAAAATAAGTTGCTGTAGGCGCGACATCAAAAGTCCGGTAATTTATAAAGTTGGTAGACTCATTCAATTGAAAGGTTAGCGTACTACTTTCCGTAAAGGCGTCTTCTTCCACATTTAGTTGCAAAGAAAGGCTTTCGTTACTAGCATCGTTTATTTTAAAAAAAACCAAACTACTGGCCCCTTCGCAAAACTGAAGGGGGGCATCTTCGAAGTTGAAACTGGTAATAATTACATCGCCATCATCACATGAAGACAAGAACGTGGCAAGCAATAGAAATGTACATATTTTTCTCATAAACATAGTTGTTCAGTAGGGTAAAGAAACGTAATTCTTTGCAATTTAGCATTACTTAATTTTATATAAAAATGTATTTTTGCGGGTATGAAATGCTTCATTATATATTGTTGGTAATGTTCAATACATAAACGGGTGTTTCATCTTTCTATTTTAGATAACATTAAATTGAGATGAAAAAAGTATATTTCGATAGCGCTGCTACAACCCAACTACGAAGTGAAGTGATTCGCTGTATTTCTGAAGTTTTAAAAACCGAATACGGAAACCCTTCTTCTACCCACGCGTATGGGAGATCGGCAAAATCTTTATTGGAAAATGCCCGTAAAGAAATTGCAAAACATTTAAATGTAACAGCTGCCGAAATTATTTTCACATCCGGAGGGACCGAAGCGGACAACCTCATTATAAATAGCTGCGTAAGAGATTGTGGAGTAACTCGTATTATTTCTAGTAAGATTGAACATCACGCTGTTCTGTATGCTATCAATGAAATGAAGGAAAAGCACAATATTGTAGTGGAGTATGTGAAGCTGGACGACTGCGGTCATGTAAATTATGAGCATTTAGAGCAATTACTTAGTGACACAAGTCACAAGACACTCGTAAGTCTCATGCATATAAATAATGAAGTAGGAAATATCCTCGACATAAAACGAACAGCATTACTTTGTGAAAAATATAACGCACTCTTTCATAGCGACACAGTGCAATCTGTTGGGCATTATGAAGTAGATTTTGCTGAAATTCCAGTTCATTTCGCAGCGGTAGCAGCACATAAATTTCACGGTCCTAAAGGAGCTGGTTTTGCTTTTATAAGAAAAAATACAGGATTAAAACCTTTAATTTTTGGAGGTGCTCAGGAAAGAGGACTTCGTGCAGGTACAGAAGCGGTATATGCAATTGCAGGAATGGCCGAAGCGTTAAAAATATCCTATCAGAATCTCGATAAAGAGCGGGCTTATATTACGGACCTTAAAGATTATTTTAAGGAGAAATTGACTTCTGAGATTCCAGGGGTTCAATTTAATGGCTCTTGCGATGACAACACCAGAAGTACCTATACACTACTTAATGTTTGTTTACCCATTTCACCAGAGAAAGCTATGATGCTTTTGTTTCAGTTGGATTTGCACGGAATTGCGTGTTCAAGAGGGAGCGCGTGCCAGAGTGGGAGTTCCAAAGGGTCTCATGTCCTGACAGAAATCCTTTCAGAAGAAGATATGATGAAACCTTCCATTCGTTTTTCATTCTCAAGTTTCAATACAAAGGATGAAATTGATTATGTAGTTGGGGTGCTTAAAACTTTTATTGAAGGCTAAACTTACTTCTCCATCATTTCTATAAGTAACGTTGAATTGAGTATCTTAGAGATTCAAAACTATCACACTACTTATGGAACAAATCTCAGAAAAAGAATTCAATACATATTATAAAAGATATGTAGATAAAGCACTTGCTAAACCTTTATTACAAGGCCTAGCCGAGGGAATGCTGGAAACAAATGACTTTTTCGAAGCAATTCCTGACGCAAAACTGGAGTACCGCTACGCCGAAGGCAAATGGACTCCCAAGGAAATACTATTGCATTTAATTGATACCGAGCGTGTTTTTGCTTACCGGGCATTACAGTTTGCAAGGGCGGAAAATGTTGTAATAAAAGGGTTTGACCAAGACGAGTTTGTTTTACATTCAAATGCTAACAATCGTACCATGGATACTTTATTAGAAGAATACATGGCCGTTCGCACTGCAACCCTTATTTTGTTTTCTTCATTTTCTGAAAGTATACTCCAACAAATGGGGTTTGCTAGTGATTCGCCACTTTCAGTAAGGGCTTCAGGGTATATAATTTGTGGTCATGAAAAACATCACATAGCAATCTTAAAAGAGCGTTATTTATAAATGAATTTTCTCAAACTTCTTAAAGACACTGCTAAAAGCTGGGATAAAAATGATCCGTGGGCACAAAGCGCCACCATTGCTTATTATGCTTTATTTTCAATACCGTCGCTCTCCATCATTACCGTTTATGTTGCCGGAATTTTTTTGGGAAGGGAAGCTGTTCAAGGAAAAGTTACCCAGGAAATTGGTGGCTTAATTGGAAGGGATAGTGCCAAAGCAATTGAAGAAATGATCTCCAATGCTGCCTTGGAACAAAGTTCTACATTTGCTATCATTATAGGGGTTAGTATCTTAATTTTTGGTGCAACAGGTGTTTTCTTTCAGCTACAAAAGGCATTAAATAAAGTCTGGAGTGTGCATGCCAAAAAAGCATCTTTTAAGACAACATTGAAAAAAAGAGCTACTTCCTTCGGAGTTATTCTCGCTATTGGATTGTTATTGCTAATTTCTTTGCTATTATCTGCTGTAATTTCGGCATTTAGCGATGTTATTGCGAGTTATTATTCTGAAGCTTCCAATACCGTTGTAGAGGTATTAAATTTTTTGATTACCGAATTTTTTATCTGGTCATTGTTTGCCACAATTTACACGGTACTACCCGATGTGCAACTAAAATGGAAAACAACTCTTTTAGGAGCCCTGGTAGCATCTTTATTATTTTTAGTGGGGAAATACGCTTTGAGTTTTTATTTTTCTAAGGCTGACCCAGGTTCAGTTTATGGGGCAGCAGGTAGCGTTGTCATCATATTATTATGGGTGTATTACACGTGCTTGATACTATTTTTTGGAGCTGAATTCATAAAAAACTGGGCGTTACTAAAAGGTATAAAGGTTAAACCTACTTCCAATGCTACTTTTTATTTTGAAAAAGAACTGGATGAATATGAGACGTACAAAAAGAAAGTCGACGATAGAAACACACCCAAAGAATAATACGCCTTCATCATTCTGAAAGCCTTAACAAACTTTAGTATAAGCTTAGTACCCAATCCTTGGGCTTGGTCTAACAGCATCGTATATTGCTGTAAACAAATTAGTAATTAAAACAGATAGAAAGATTATGAGTAAGAGAATAGCAATAGTAGCAACAAACGGATTTGAAGAAAGCGAACTAACATCCCCAAAGAAAGCGATGGAAGCTGAAGGATTCACCGTAGAAATAGTGAGTGAAAATTCCGGAACCATTAAATCGTGGAGTGATGGAAATTGGTCTAACGAATACCTAGTAGATAAGACATTAGACTCTGTATCAGCTAAAGATTACAATGCTCTGGTATTACCAGGTGGTGTAATTAATCCAGACAAATTAAGAAGAAATGAAGATGCACTTTTATTTGTACGCGATTTCTTTAAACAAGAAAAACCAGTAGCTGCCATTTGCCACGCACCGTGGACATTGATTTCAGCAGATGTAGTAAAAGGAAGGAAAATGACTTCGTATGAATCTATTAAGGACGACCTTATTAACGCAGGCGCCAATTGGGTAGATGAAGAAGTTGTCGTAGACTCTGGATTTGTAACCAGTAGAAACCCTAACGACTTGCCAGCCTTTAATGCAAAGTTAATTGAAGAGATTAAAGAGGGCAAACACGAAGAACAACACGCCTAAGAAAAAGGTAGTTAATTAAAAAAATGAGGCTTAGTTTAAGCCTCATTTTTTTGTTGAATTTTGAAAGTTCTATTCTTCTTCGTCCAAATGCTTTTTTGCATCCAGGTCTACGATAGGCTCCTGGTAATCGTCATTATCGTAATCATCTTCCTCAAATGCGGCCATACTAATTTCAAGTTTGGTGCTCACTTTTACTAGGTAAATGGTGTCATCTGTTCTCACCTCAACGGCCTCTACTGTCTCGTTTTGGGCGTTTTTGAATTTAATTATCTGGTCATCGTCATACCCATATGGGTATTTATCTACCAGCATGGCGAGTATTTCGGGGGTTAGTTTTCTAAAATCTACTATTACGCGCTTCATTATAAATATTTGATGGTTTGTTGTTTTGTTTGGGTAAATGTAAAACACTTACCAGTAACTCAAAATTAAATTTTGAAATTTTTATAAAAATTAAATGCACTACGGATCAATTCATTGTCTACTTGTTGGTCTATAGCGTATCTGCTAAAGTCTTCAAGAAGTACAAAATTTACGTTCCCATCTGTGTTTTTCTTATCAAATTTTAAAAGCTCAATAATCTTTTCGACGTCATTTTCAGTAAAATCATAACAACCATAGATAGAAAGAAATATTGAAGTGGTCTGTTGCAATTTTTTCTTAGGAAATTTTTTCAGTTCAGAAGAAAGATAATTGGCTAAGACCATTCCTATGGCTATAGCTTCCCCGTGTAACAAGGGCTGCTTATCTGAATTTTTGAGACAGTAGGATTCAATGGCATGGCCTAGTGTATGTCCGTAGTTTAAAGTTTTTCTGAGGTTTTTTCAGTAGGGTCTTTGGTAACTACCGTATTTTTAATCTCGATGGATTCCCAGATAAATTGTTCTGCTGCTGCTGGATTGGAAACATCAAAGTTTTTTAACTTATTCCAGTACGTTTCCGAAGCAATTAAGCCGTGTTTTAACATTTCGGCATACCCTGAAGTAATTTCAGCCTTGGGTAGTGTTGCTAAAAATTCGACAAAAACAAAAACGCTTAACGGATTCCGGATCACGCCAACTTGATTTTTTAAATGTCCTAAATCCACACCATTTTTTCCTCCAACAGAAGCATCTACCATTGCCAGTAAAGAAGTAGGAATGTTTATAAACTCAATCCCCCGCTTAAAAGTACTCGCCACAAAACCTCCCAGATCTGTCACCACGCCACCGCCCAGGTTTATAAGGAGACTATTTCTATCGGCTTCAAGGTCACTTAATTGTTGCCAGACATTCGTGCAGGTAGAAATAGTTTTATTTTTTTCACCAGCTGGGATGGTAATAATTTGAAACAATAAATCCTTCGGAAATTGTTTTTCTAGGGTGGGCAAACAATGAGTTTTAGTATTAGTATCTACCAAAACAAATACTTTTGAGGGCTTCTGTTGCGATAAAACCTCGCGTAAAATACTCCAAGCCAGTGTTCCACAAAAAACTGACCCTCGTTCCTTTTCAATTTTTTTCATACGTTTTGGAGTGTCTTTAGTAAGTTTAATTAGCTATTGTTTTTAGGTAGGTAAATCTACTTATATTTGCGCATATTTTTCTCCAAATATGAGTACAAATCCTATTTTTAATAATACCGAAACTGCTTTTAAACTAAAGACAGATTCAGAATTAGAAAGAGCCTACTTCCTCTTTAAAATGATTGCCAATGAGCCTTTGGTACGTATAGGTACGGCAGTTACGAAGTTTGCGCTTAACTTGCATTTACCAGTAGAAGGGTTAATACGCTCCACTGTTTTTGATCATTTTTGTGGTGGTGTAAACGAAAAAGATTGTCAGCCTACAGTAGATAGCTTGTATGAGGTTGGTGTGAGTTCGGTATTGGATTATTCAGTAGAAGGGAAAGAAGAAGACGAGCAATTTGATGCTACGCTGGCAAAAGTAATTGAGCTTACCAGGTTTGCTCAACATAAAGATGCCATGCCTTTTTCAGTATTTAAACCTACGGGGTTTGGACGCTTTAAAATCTGGGAGAAAGTTTCAGCAAAAGAAATGCTTAACGAGGTAGAAGAAGCACGCTGGCAACGTATTCAAGAACGGTATGATGAGGTGTGTAAGGTTGCTTATGATTGTTCTATTTCATTACTAATAGACGGAGAAGAGTCCTGGATGCAAGATGCAGCAGATGAGCTTTGTGAAAAAATGATGGAGAAGTATAACAAAGAAGCTCCCATCGTCTTTAATACACTACAGTGTTACCGATGGGACAGATTACACTATTTGAAAGAAGCTCATAAGCGTGCCAAGGCAGGAGGTTATAAGCTAGGTTTTAAAGTAGTTCGTGGTGCCTATATGGAAAAAGAAAATGACCGTGCCGAAGAAAAAGGGTACCCAACCCCAATTTGTGCCAGCAAACAGGCTACGGACGATCATTTTAATGCTGTAATGCAATACATTTTTGATAACCTACAGGATATTTCTCTTTTTTTAGGGACACATAATGAAAATAGTAATTATCTGGCTATGGAAATTATTGATGCCAAAGGCTTGATGAAAAACGATGAACGCATTTGGTTTGGGCAGTTATACGGTATGAGTGACCATATAAGCTATAACCTTGCAGAAGCTGGCTTTAATGTAGCAAAGTACCTTCCTTTTGGCCCCGTAAAAGATGTAATGCCATACCTGATGAGGCGTGCTGAAGAAAACACATCGGTTGCAGGACAGACCAGTAGAGAATTAACCTTACTTAAAAGAGAGAAGGAGCGTAGGAAGATTTAATCCTGAAAAGGAACATCTCTTTTTAGAGAAGTGTACAAAAGTTAATCTTTAGTTTCGTTCTTTAATTGCAAGCACCGTAGCAGCTTTGTTACAATTCTGAATACGTAGTTGTAATTTCTGTTCTTTTATCGTTCCATCTATCAGATATATCTTACAAGAATCTAGTGCTCTATCGGTTTCAGAGAAATCTACATCCCCTGTTTTCAAAATGGTATGTATGGCCGCAGTATCGAGTTGTAATCTTTTCCGAAGTGTCTCACCTTCAGCAGAAAATTCAATTTTTTTAGAGCGGATGTTTTTTAAAGTTCTTGCATCAAAACCATAATCGCAACTGGTTTTTTTTCCACCCAGGAAGAAAAATAAAATGATGAGACCTACAATAAAACCTGCGCCGTAGTAGGCGACACGTTGGATTACCTTCATAAGAATGCTACTTTTTAGTAAATAAGCAAATTAATATCACTCCAGGACATGTCGAACCAATCTGCTACAGACTTGTTGGTTAATATGCCTCGGTAAAAGTACAAACCATTTCGCAGACCGGCATCAAAACGGATGGCATTTTCAAGTCCGCCATTCTCGGCAATATCAAGTAAATAGGGTGTAAAAATGTTGCTTATGGAGATAGAAGCGGTTTTAGGGTACCGTGCAGGTATGTTGGGAACGCCGTAGTGTATCACGCCATTGGTTATTTGTGTAGGTGTATCGTGTGAGGTAACTTCACTAGTTTCAAAGCAGCCCCCCATATCTATACTTACGTCTATAATAACAGCCCCTTTTTTCATGTTCTCGACCATGGTATTGGTGACAATTATGGGAGATCTGTTTTTGCCTCTAACAGCACCAATGGCTACATCGCAACGGCGGAGTGCCTTTAATAGATTTTTTGGTTGAATGGTAGACGTATATAGCGGCCTACCAACATTGGCTTGTAGTTTGCGAAGTTTTGTTAAAGAGCTGTCAAACACCTTTACACTAGCACCTAGTCCAAGTGCTGAACGTACTGCAAATTCCCCTACAGTTCCAGCACCAATTACAACAACCTCTACAGGAGGAACGCCACTAATATTTCCGAAGAGAAGCCCGTTTCCTTTTTTTGCATTTACCATTAGTTCTGAAGCGATAAGGACCGAGGCAGTACCTGCAATTTCGCTAAGCGCTTTAACAGCAGGATAGCTGTGGTCTTCATCTTTGATAAACTCAAACCCCAACGCTGTTATCTTTTTCTTGGCGAGTGTTTTAAAATAGGACTCCTGTCTAATTTTAAGCTGAAGTGCAGATATAAGCACAGTTTTAGGTTTCATTAACTCCAACTCATCTAAGGTAGGTGGCTCTACTTTTAATACGATTGGGCACCCAAATACTTGTTTTTTGTCTGTAGTAAGTTTTGCTCCAGCCTCACTGTAATTTTTATCGCTAAATCCTGCTTCTTCACCTGCACCTTTCTCTACCAACACACGGTGACCGTGCGCTACCATAGCACCCACAGCATCTGGGGTTAAACAGATTCGTTTTTCTTGGAAGTAAGTTTCTTTGGGAAGGCCAATAAATAGTTCACCTTTTTGGGCAGAAATTTCCAGTTTCTCTTCCTGTGGAAGTAATTGCGCCTTAGTAAAAGGGGAGGAGGGTTGTTGCATAGTCTTTAGGTTGGTAGCACCAAGTTACGTATATATTTCTGAATTTTAAATTCTGAATTTAGAATTTATCCTTCAATCATATTCACTGATGCCATAGAGAAGTTGTTTTAGCTTACTTCCGTTTATCTCAACGGGCTTGTAGGCTGTTGTAAACTTTTCAATGGATAAAGCTATGCTGTTTTTTAATGTTTGATATTCAACGGGTATTTTACTGGCACACTGTTGTTCATTTTCGTAGCTATTAAGCATGATGCCAAATTTCTCATAGAATTTTGAGCCTTGATCAATAAACGCATTGTATTGTGTAATAAACTGTAAGAGCCTGTCTATAGGAAACTGAAGGTTAATCTGCATCGTCCTCACTTTAGAAGGTGTATCGCCAGACTCAATTGTGGCGTTTAAGCTGTCCAGATATGCATTTAAATCTTCACCTATAATACTCCAGTCATCATTTTCTCTACATTGTTTGAGTGCTGTTTTGTATTTAATGGGGTGTGTATAATCTTTGAATAGTTGCTCCAGCTCACTCATAATACTTTCGTTACTTTTTCGAAGAAATGCTGTTTCAAAATATATGGTATTAAGATCGTTGTGCATGCGTAGCGTAAAGTCCAGGATACATTCTACATTTTGAAGGTTTGTTTCTTTTTCAACTTTAGAAGCCTGACTTGAAGTAAATAAAGACACAACCGAATGTACTACAGAGGTATAAATATTATTACCCAATAAAGAAGAAAGCGTAAAGCCTGTTTTTTTATCCCGTTTGTTTTCTAATAGTTCTTTTATGTCTCTAAAATCCTCATACTGATTGGGGTTTGACATTTTGTTTATTTCATTTAAAGTGCTTACGGTTGCAAAATGATGGTCTAGGGCTAGAGTTTTTTCGTAGAGTATTTTAATAATTTGCAGCCCTTTCAGGTAGCGTATTTTGGAAATATCTGATTTGTAAAGGGCTTCTGTTTGCAGTACTTTTTCTTTGATTTTGTCTTTTTCCAGGAGCAGTGTTACTTTCTCGTCGGTAGTTGTTGCTTTTTTTAGGGCTGTGGTGAGTTCAGATATTTTTTTTTCAAGTTCAATTGTTTCAATTTCAAATCGTAAAGAACGGACAATACCCTCATGATGCAGTTCTGTTAAAATGGTGTCTATTTTTATTTTCAAGGTATCTCTGGCTTCTAAACTGTGCGTTAGAAGCAGTACAAATAAAAAGGCTGCTATGGTTATGTTCCGCCTCATGTTACTCCAAATTAAAGTTGATAATAAAAGAATCTTCGGTAATTTGTATAGGGTAGGTACCCTTTGCAATAATGAGGGGAGTATTACTGCTTCCTAAACTACTGCAAACTGCAGCTGGCAACACAAAACTATTTGGTAATATAAGATGGTGTAGCTTGCTCTCATCGAGGTTAGATGTTTCTAAATTAAAAAGATTTTTTACTTCTTGTTCTGAAAGGTTTTCACGCCGAATAGTCATCTTAAGTGTACTACTTTGAATGGTAAGAGATGAGTTTGAAAGCGATCTATTCTGTTGATTATCTATAGTGCAAAATCCAGGTTTTCCATCACAATGGAAACCGCTAAAGTTAGCAGTTACTTTTGTTGTGTTTGGTTGTGCATGGCATAGGAGGCCTGTGCACAATAGGAGTATTGTGAGTAGTGATTTCATTTTTGTGAATTTAAGTAGGGGAGTTAATGTTTTGGGCTACCCAATACTTTTATAGCTGAACAGGGTTTTATTCTTCTAGTAGATAGCCACGTTCTTTTAAACCTTCCAGAAGACCTGGGGTATGAGCATCGCCATAAATGATGGCAATTTTATTGTGTTTCTCAACATCAATTCTCTTTAATACAATATTATTTCGAAAGTCTTTTATAACATCATTTCTTACATCTTTGGCCACTTTGTATTTTTTGCAGGTAGTTTCTTTTGTAATAGTTGTCTCAAAATCACAAGGTTCTAATACGATTTCTCCATATGTTGTTTCGTAATACGCTATTAGTTCTTCCAATGTAGCATCAACGTTATCAGACATACTAACAGGCACCCCAAGATCTATATACGAGGGCTGGTCCATAATTTCTTTCTTAAGTTTTAATTTAAATTTTTTTCCCACAACTGAATCCAGGAGTTTTTTATATCCACTTGTAGCTACAGGGCCACCTGAAAACTTTCTGAACTTTCTTCGCAATATACTCTGTGAAGTATCTGACTTTACTTTTTCGGTATAGAAAAAATAGTTGAGAGCAGAAAGAGAGTCGATTTTTTTATGCAAGTCATCATAATACTGTGGAGTCCCTAAATGGTGTGTTGGCAGCAAGACAATTTCTTTTAGGTTAGATTTTACAACATGAATTTTTGCAACTTCGTCATACACTCCCAAGGCTTGGAAACCAGCATTTAACATTAGATTTTTACAACCAAGAAAAAACGGAATAAATAAAATTAGATATCTCATAAATTTAGAATTAGAAATTACTCTCATAGTAGTTATTTTTAATTTTTAACTTAACACAAGTTTATTTTAAGAGTTGAATACTCTAAAATAAGCTTGCGTTAAGTCTTAACCTAATTTTAACCATATTTATAATAGCCCCGTAATGAGGTTAATTATCCAAACTAAAATTGTTTGTCCATTTCCACCTCCAAAAATTTGATCTAAATGACACCAAAGTTCCCACCACTTGCAAACTCCTCGAGTATTCGAAAGCAAGGCGTTATTGCTTATTAATTGGCTATTACCTCCAAATAATGCAACTTCTGCATCCTGAACACTTTTGTTATTGTTGTTACTATAATTATTAATGTATAGTATGGCTTTTCCAAAAGATTTGTAATCTGCTTTTTCTAATAGCTGCCTGGAGCTATAGTTAGCAACTAAAAACTGATAGGTCTTTTGCAAAAGGTTTTCACCTGCTGCAGGCACCGGTGGTAAGGTATAGTTTGGCGGATTTACCACCCCAAAAAACACTTTATCCTTAAACTCCCTATAGGTGTCACCATTTGAATAGGCAGGACGAAGATTGTCTACAAACTCTGCAAAGCCCTGTTTTAAAGCATCTTTAACGGATGCTTCTGTATAATTTTTCTGTGCGACGCCAACAAGCGACGACATGAATACAATGATTAATAATGTTTGTTTTAAACGTTTCATAATACATAAATTTAAAATTACCTACTCATACGCTTTTCGGTTGCCGCGGCTTGGATTTTCGTGCCTAGCTTGGCACGGAAACAAACCTTTGGTTATCTTTTAAAAATTATCTATCTTAGCTAAAGATATGAACAAAAGTTTATTTCTAGACACACTGTGAGAGCTCCTACCTGGTAGGGGCTTTCTCTTTTTATGGTTTGTTTCTAATCATCTTCTTTATTTTAAGGTTAAACATTGTAATGAAACCGCCTTACTCCGTTGCTCACAACTCCCCAGTTACCTGAGTACGTTTGGGGCGGTTTTTTGAAATTAATAGTTTAAAGGTGAGTGATAATTTTCTGAAAATCAAGAAAGTATTCCCTCGTTTCAAGAATTAACAACCCGTAATTCGTGAATTACGAGTTATAAATATCTTGCTAAAATACTGTATTACAAGTGTTTATGTGTTAGTGAGCTTGGCAGAAACCATAAGATATTTTTTGAGCACTTAATTTCACTATATTTATGTAGGGGAATTCTTAAGTTATGACTTACCAACCAAACGTCACATTATTTATTACAGTTTTACTATGCATTGGAATCTGTCTAGGATGTATTGGCCAGATTCCAGAGCAATCTTATCTGAATACGTTAGGAGATGAACCGTTACTTACCTTATTTGATAAAAATGAAGGAGATTCTATTATCCAAGAAAAAATAGCAAGAACCTATCTAGACCGTGCACGTAGACAAAAAGATACAATTAAAATGGCGAGAGGATACGACCGGTTGGCACGTATTTTTCATCCAGAGAAGAATATTGCATTTGCAGATAGTTTGATTGAGATTTCTAATAATCAAAACCATAAATTTTATCCAGCTATCGGTTACTTTATTAAAGCACGTAACTATAAACTTTTAGATGATTTTAATAAATTTTTTGAAAATACTAAATTAGGTTATGATTATGCTGTATTATTAGATAACCTCACTCTTCAAAACTTCTCTGCTAATAATTTAGTTTTTTATAAATCTATATGGGGTGATAAGAATCAAGCACTTATGCTCCAAAAAAAATCTCATAAAATTTTTAATACTAAAAAATACCAACAAAAATTTTTAGAAGAGGCTAGGGGTACGAAGAAATTTAATGGTGATAGTTTAATATCTATTAACAACGCTATTTCACTTCAAAATCTAAGTCATTGTTACCTTAATTTAAAAATTTTAGATTCTGCCCGCATTTATAATAATCAGTTAGCTAAAATAGCTTTAAAAAATAAGACTTTTTATTCAAATGAATTTTTGGCTTGGTCGTGGGTAACGACTATGGAAATAGATTATTATGAAGAAAAATATAGTAAAGTTATATTGTCAGGTAATAATTTATTAAGAAATGATACAATAATTGAAAAAAAATTTTACACGGATGTGTTACTTTTTTACGGATTAGCTAAGTATGCCATAGGAGAGAAAGAAGAAGCTAATAGGTTGCTTCAAAAAGTAGATTCAATATTTATTAGTAGAGGCATGAAAGATATTTCCCCCTACGAAAGATTAGCTTATGAAAAACTATTAGATTACAGTAGATTAAACAATAATATCAGCAAGCAATTAGAGTATCTCGGTAAAATTATTTTAGTTGATAGTATACAGAAAGAACGATATAGTTTTTTTGATTCTCGAATGATTAAAGATTATGAAACACCGTTATTATTGGCGGAAAGAGAAAAGTTAATAAATCACTTAAAAAAAGAAAACCAAACTCCAGATCCGAAACTCTATTTGACATTATCCGCACTTACCGCATCTCTCTGCTTATTATTTTATTATGTAAGAAAGCGTCTAGTGTATAAAAAAAGATTTGAAAAACTACTAGCGCAAAGAAACACTAAGAACGTTGTCGCCTTATATGAAAATAGTACGTCAAATGAACTTTCAACTGAGGTTGTAGAAGAAATTCTGGAAAAGCTGGATCGTTTTGAACGACACCATAACTACTTAGACTCAGAGATTACGCTACAGAATCTGGCAAAGAAGTTTAAGACCAACTCCAACTACCTGTCCAGGGTAATAAATTTAAAACTAGAGAAAAATTTTTCTCAATATTTACATGAATTACGCATTACCTATGCGGTAGAGGAACTTTTTACCAATACATCGTATAGGAAGTATACCATTAAGGCAATTGCAGAGGAATGTGGGTATAAAAATGCAGAGTCTTTTTCTAAAGCTTTTTATAAAATGCACGGTATATATCCCTCGTATTATCTAAGAAAATTAGACAAGAATGTGGGCTAGTTTTTTTTACTACCTAAATAAATCTAGTATTTGTTGCCAAAAAGTTCGTTTACGCCCAAGATCTTCTTCAAAAGTTTCCATATCATCGCCTCTTACTTTTGCAAAAAGCTTTGCTCTAATCAGGTACACTAATGGTGTTACAACTAACATGATTGGAAATACCCACCAGATTTCTACTTCGTCAGCATATCTTAGGTCATCATTAAATAAGCTGAAAATTTGAAATATATATATAGCTATTGGAATTAATATTGAATGAAACCACCAGTGTTTACAAGTGAAAAACCAAATTGTTAAAAAAAGAAGAGGTGTGAATTTCCCAAAGAATACCCAGGCTGAAGTTTGAACCGACTGCCAATAATCACTAGAATAAGTGCCAAAAAAAGTTTCCCAAGTTTTTTCAACTGGGAAACTCTTATAAATATATAATAAATATGGTGAAAATATTAGAACTAAAGCAATAATACTACCCGTTAGTAGGTGGTTTGATGTTTGGGTTCGTTTTGTCGATTTGTTGTTCTGTTGTTTCATCTTCGATACTTTCTGGAGTACAAGATACAAAAAGAGTTGCTCCGAAGATCGCTGCTAGAAATAGGTAATTTTTAAGTTTCATAATACTAGTTTTTTGTGAGGTTTATAGTACAAACTTATCACGAAAAAACACAAGTACGTCAACTAATATAGCCGTATCTTAGTGAGTTAGGCTTTAGGCAATATTTAGCCTGCTTAAAAGTATTTGATTTGGGGCAAATTCACTTAAGGATACTACTAGATATATGTTAGCTGCAATCTTTACTTCATAGGCAATTTTCTATATATACGGTTCTACTTCCATTTTGGTTTTTGGTTAGTTTTATTTGTGTTGCTGTATCGGGTAACAACGTTTCAATTTTTTCCGGCCACTCTATAATACACCAGTGACCCGCATCTAAATAATCCTCTATACCAATGTCTAAGGCCTCTTCCTCATTCTCTAACCGGTAACAATCGAAATGATATAACTTGTCATCGGGCAGTGCATATTCATTCACTATAGAAAACGTAGGACTGCTTAAAGCTTCCTTTACCCCTAGTTGTTGCGCTAACACATTGATAAATGTTGTTTTACCAACGCCCATAGCACCATAAAACAATAAGGTTTTACTATTGGCTTTTAACAGCACTTTACCAGCAATCTCTGGCAGTTCTTGTAGTGTAAAGGTCAAGTCCATTTTTTTGATACAAGCGAATATATGCGATTTTAACGATAATAAACAAATAATATCGATGAAATTCACGTATTGAAGAATATTCCTACAAATAGATTGCCTAAAAGCTTATTTAGCTTCTAAAACGGCAAAAGGAATGATCATTTCCTCCAGCGACACGCCCCCGTGCTGGTAGGTGTTTCTGTAATACCCCACATAATGGTTGTAGTTGTTGGGGTAGGCAAAGAATAAGTCGCCTTTGGCAAATATAAACGAACTGCTCATATTTATGGTAGGAAGGTGAATTGTCTTAGGGTCTTTGGCTGCTAACACGTCTTTGTCTTCGTACGTAAGACTTTTACCTGTTTTGTAGCGTAAGTTTAAACTCGTGTTCTTATCGCCAATTACCTTACTGGGGTTTTTTACATTAATAGTTCCGTGGTCTGTAGTGATCACCAGCCTGAAACCAAGATTGGAAGCTTGCGTGATAATTTCCATAAGCGGACTGTTCTTAAACCAACTTTGTGTTAGAGAACGATAGGACTTATCGGTAGAGGCTAGTTCTTTTATTACTTCCATTTCTGTTTTGGAGTGTGAAAGCATGTCTACAAAATTATACACCACCGTTATTAGGTCTTCATCTTTATGGCTCTTAAAATTATCGGAAAGACGCTTCCCTTGCTTTAAACTTGAAATTTTATGGTAGCTCCAGTTTAGATCTTTGCCTAACCTTTTTAATTGTGCTTCTAAAAATTGCTTTTCGTACAGATTTTTTCCGCCTTCGTCTGTATCGTTTAACCAGTACTCTGGATGTAGTTTTTCCATATCACTAGGCATCAACCCCGAAAAGATGGCATTTCTTGCGTATTGGGTCGCGGTGGGAAGAATGCTGCAGAACATTTCTTCTTTTGTTTTCTTGTAGCTATTTGCTACATAAGGTTCAAATGCTTTCCACTGGTCGTACCGCAGGTTATCAACCACCACCAGTAGCGTAGGTCCTTTATCTACTTCAGGCATAATTCGCTCTCTAAATAGCGTGTGTGACATGATAGGAGCATCGCCGCCATTCTCGAACCACGAGGGGTAGTTTTTGTCTATAAACTTGCAGAATTGCGTATTAGCTTCTGTTTTTTGAGATTCCAGAATTTCAAACATTCCTGTGTCCTCAATATCTTCCAGTTGCAACTCCCAGTAAACCAGCTTCTGGTATAGCTCTACCCAGCCTTCATACGTATTTATCATGGACATATCCATCGCAATCTTCCGGAATTCCTGTTGGTAATTAGATGTTGTCTTTTCTGAAACAAGTCGGGAGTGGTCCAGGTTTTTCTTTAAACTCAATAAAATCTGATGTGGATTCACAGGCTTAATAAGGTAGTCGGCAATTTTACTGCCAATAGCCTCCTCCATAATATACTCTTCTTCACTTTTGGTGATCATGACCACAGGAAGTGAGGCTTGCTTTTCTTTAAGTTCTGCTAGTGTTTCAAGTCCAGTGAGTCCTGGCATATTTTCATCCAGGAAGACGATGTCAAAATTTTCTTTGTCTATTTCCTCCAAAGCTTCCGTACCACTCTGTGCGGTAGTAACTTTGTAATTCTTGCTCTCTAAGAAGATGATGTGAGGTTTTAGTAAATCTATTTCGTCGTCTACCCAAAGTACTTTTATCTCGTTCATATATGTATATTTGTTGTCGTTCTCCTTAGTATTGTTGAAGGAGTGTGAATATTATAAAAACTGAATTTTTCAGAATGTATTTCACTAGTAGTAATAACCTCAAAATTACTGTGCAAGTATCTCATAAAAGCTAATTAAAGGTTAAAATTTGAAGACCAGAAACAAACTCAAAATCATAAATGATCCTATCTACGGATTCATTACTGTACCCAACGAACTTATTTTTGAATTAATTGAGCATCGCTTTTTCCAACGATTACGGCGTATTTCGCAAATGGGAATGAGTTATCTGGTGTATCCAGGAGCGCATCACACGCGTTTTCATCACGCTTTGGGAGCTATGTTCCTAATGCAAAAAGCGGTGCGTGTACTGCGCTCTAAAAACACTGAAATTTCCAAAACGGAAGAAGACGCCCTTTGTATCGCAATATTACTACACGATATTGGTCACGGTCCCTTTAGCCACGCCATGGAACACAGCATTGTGGAGAATATCTCACACGAACAGATTTCATTATGGATGATGGAGGAGTTAAACCGGGAGTTTGAAGGGAAACTCACCGTAGCGATTAAAATTTTTAAGAACGAATACCATCGCAAATTTTTGCACCAACTCGTGTCGGGACAGTTAGACATGGATAGATTGGATTACCTGCGTCGCGATAGTTTTTACACAGGCGTGAGTGAGGGTGCTATTAATAGTGAGCGTCTTATTACAATGCTTCATGTTAAAGATGATGCCTTAATGGTAGAAGAGAAGGGGATCTATTCGGTAGAAAAATTTATTGTTGCCCGCAGACTCATGTATTGGCAGGTGTACCTGCACAAAACAAGTCTGGTAGCAGAGCAATTGTTAGTGAAAATATTAAAACGTGCAAAACACCTTTCAGATTACGGAGCTGATCTCCCTGCAAGCCAGGCGCTATCGTATTTTCTTAAGAATCATATTTCGGCAGAAGATGTTGATAATGAAATATTAGAAACTTTTGCTACGTTAGACGATTACGATATAGTTTCGGCCATGAAAACCTGGATTCATCAGGATGACTTTGTGTTGAGTGAACTTTCTAAAATGCTATTAAACAGGGATCTTCTGAAGATAAAGATGAAGAAAAAGCCTATTCCGAAAGAAAAATTAGAAGCTAAACGTTCAGCAGTGATGAAAAAACACAATTTATCACATGAAGAAGCAACGTATTTCGTTTTTGAGGGTCTTATAGAAAATCAGGCGTACGATATGAAGAAAGATACCATCAACCTGATTACAAAAACTGGGAAAGTTATAGACGTAGCCAAGGCGAGTGACCAGTTAAACATTGAAGCGCTCTCTAAAAAGGTGGTGAAGTATTACCTATGCTATCCTAAAGCTCATTAAAAATTTCGACATGTAAGCTTGAAAAATTACCCTGAAAGATATTTTCAAGCTATTGCTCTCTAGGGCTGGGGTATAAGTAGGTTGAAATCAAAATCATATATTATTCTATAACATCACCATCCTTTTTTTATATTTGCAAATCTTGAAACCTACAAATGAAATTTAAAGCCAGCCAGATTGCAGGAATTTTAAACGGCGAAGTAGAGGGAAATGAAGACGCCGAAGTTTCTAAATTATCTAAAATTGAAGAAGGGACAGAAGGGAGTTTAACCTTTTTGGCCAATCCCAAATATACTTCATACATCTATACAACCCAGGCATCTGTCACAATTGTTGGTGCCGACTTTGTTGCTGAAAACCCAATTACCACAACCCTGATTAAAGTTGAAGATGCTTACGAGGCATTTTCTACCTTGCTGGAGTATTACAACCAGGTAAAGATGAACAAAACTGGCATTGAGCAACCCGTATTTATAGCTGAAAGTGCCCAGTACTCTGAAGAAATTTATCTGGGAGCCTTTAGCTACCTGGGTGAAAACGTGAAAATTGGGAGCAATGCTAAAATTTACCCTAACGTTTATGTGGGTGATAATGTAATCATGGGGGACAACGTAGTAGTATTTGCAGGCGCTAAGATTTACTCAGAATCTGTTATTGGTAATAATTGTGTAATCCACAGCGGTGCTATTGTAGGAGCAGATGGTTTTGGATTTACACCCAATGAGAAAGGTGAATATAAAAAAGTACCACAAACGGGAAACGTTATCATAGAAGATAATGTAGATGTAGGTGCCGGAACAACCATTGACCGGGCAACCTTAGGTTCAACGATTATAAGAAAAGGCGTAAAACTTGACAACCAAATACAAATTGCCCATAATGTTGAAATTGGAAAAAACACCGTGATAGCTGCCCAAACGGGTATTGCTGGCTCAACTAAAATTGGTGAAAGCTGTCAGATTGGAGGTCAAGTAGGTATTGTAGGTCACTTAAGCATTGGTAATAATGTTAGAATACAAGCGCAAAGCGGTATAGGTCGCAATGTAAAAGATAATGAAACGCTACAGGGTTCTCCAGCCTTAAATTATGGTGACTACAACAAGAGCTACGTGCATTTTAAAAACTTACCAAGTACCATGCAACGCTTTAACGATATTGAAAAACAACTTAAAAATGATTGATTGTAACGCACCAAAGCAAACCACGATCGCAAAAGAAGTGGAACTCACAGGAGTGGGGCTTCACACCGGGAAAGAGGTAACCCTTACTTTTAAACCAGCACCCCCCAACCACGGCTATTCCTTTGTTCGTGTAGACCTGGAGGGAAGTCCTGTTATTGAAGCAGATGCTAATTATGTAGTAAATACCCAACGCGGAACCAATCTGGAAAAGCGAGGTGTGAAGATTCAGACCTCCGAGCATGTGTTGGCTGCTTTAGTTGGGATGCAAGTAGATAACTGTATCTTAGAGCTGAACGCTTCTGAGCCTCCAATCATGGATGGTTCTTCTAAATATTTTGTGGAAGCCATTGAAAAAGCCGGTATAGTAACTCAGGATGAGCCCAGAAATGAATATGTGGTAACCGAAGTGATATCGTATACCGATGAAGAGTCGGGAAGCGAAATTACCATTATCCCTGCAGAAGAGTATCAGGTAACTACGATGGTAGATTTTGGCACCAAAGTACTGGGAACACAAAATGCATCGCTAAAAGACCTGAAAGCGTTTAAAACCGATATAGCAGATGCGCGGACCTTCAGTTTTTTACACGAAATTGAAATGTTACTGGATCACGGTCTTATTCAGGGTGGGGACTTAAACAATGCTATTGTATATGTAGACAAAGAGCTTTCTCCCGAAACCATGGAGAAACTGCGAAGCGCGTTCAAAAAAGATAAAATTTCAGTAAAACCCAACGGCATACTGGATAACCTTACCCTACATTACCCTAATGAAGCCGCAAGACATAAATTGTTGGACGTTATAGGAGACCTGGCATTAGTAGGAACACGCATTCGTGGAAAAGTGATTGCCAATAAGCCAGGACATTATGTGAATACACAGTTTGCTAAAAAACTTTCACAACGTATAAAACTTGAAAAAAGGAATAATATTCCAAAGTTTAATCCACACGCTACACCAGTAAAAGACGTTAATGCGATTATGGCCATGTTGCCACACCGTCCGCCGTTTTTATTAGTGGACAAAATTTTGGAACTAACCGATAGTAGCGTTATTGGGTTAAAAAATGTGACCATGAACGAACCGTTCTTTGTGGGGCATTTCCCGGGAGCTCCTGTAATGCCAGGAGTACTTATAGTAGAAGCAATGGCACAAACAGGAGGGATTCTGGCCTTGAGCACTGTTCCAGATCCTGAAAATTACTTGACGTTTTTTATGAAAATAAACAATGTGAAATTTAAGCAACAAGTAAACCCTGGTGATACGCTGTTTTTTAAATTAGAATTAATCACTCCCATTAGAAGAGGAATTGTGCATATGCAAGGAAACGCATATGCCAATGATAAATTAGTAACCGAAGCCGAATTAATGGCTCAGATCGTAAAAACCAAGAACACATGAACCAACCGTTAGCGTATGTACACCCAGGGGCAAAAATTGCCAAAAACGTGGTGATAGAACCGTTTACAACCATTCATAATAATGTAGTGATTGGCGAGGGAACATGGATTGGTTCTAATGTGACCATTATGGAAGGTGCCCGTATTGGGAAAAATTGCAATATTTTTCCAGGCGCGGTAATTTCTGCTATTCCGCAGGATTTAAAATTTCAAGACGAAGAAACTACTGCCGAAATAGGCGATAACACGACCATACGAGAATATGTAACTGTAAACCGTGGTACGGTAGACAGAGGAAAAACTGTAATTGGAAACAATTGTTTAATTATGGCGTATTGCCATATCGCCCATGATTGTCTTGTGGGTAACAACTGTATTTTTTCTAACAACAGTACCCTTGCAGGCCATATTACCGTAGGTGATTATGTAATATTAGCAGGAATGACAGCCGTTCACCAGTTTTGTATGATCGGGAATCACGCTTTTGTTACCGGAGGTTCTTTAGTACGTAAAGACGTGCCGCCCTTTGTGAAAGCGGCCCGTGAACCTTTGTCGTACGTTGGAATTAATTCTATTGGATTACGACGACGTGGGTTTGAATCCAGCAAAATACAAGAGATTCAGAATATCTATAGAATTTTATATCAAAAAACATATAATACCACCCAGGCTTCAGAAATCATTGAGGCCGAAATGGAAGCAACTCCAGAACGTGACGAGATCCTTCAGTTTATTAAAAACGCGAAACGAGGGATCATGAAAGGATATTTCCAGAACTAACAAAGAAAATAAAATCGAAGCCAAAACCTAAGACGAATGTCTGGTTGAGCGCAGTCGAAACCTAATTTATTAAAAAGTATACTAATTAAATGCTGCCCGCCAGCGACTATTGAGCCCTTCGACAGGCTCAGGATAAACTAAAAATTTAAATATGGCATCAACATCAGACATCAGAAAAGGATTGTGTATTCATTACAATCACGATATTTATAAGATCATTGAGTTTTTACACGTAAAACCTGGTAAAGGACCGGCGTTTGTAAGAACAAAACTTAAAAGTGTCACTACGGGGAAAGTAATAGACAATACTTTTTCAGCAGGACATAAAATAGACGATGTACGTGTTGAGACGCATAAATTTCAGTTTTTATATGCTGAAGGTGAATTTTACCACTTTATGAATACGGAGGATTATACACAAATAAGACTTACCAAAGACGCTTTGGACACTCCAGAGTTAATGAAAGAAGGTGAAGTTGTAACGGTATTGATAAATACAGAAGACAATGCGCCACTTTCCGTAGATCTACCAGCACACGTTATTTTAGAAGTAACCTCTACAGAACCAGGAGTAAAAGGAAACACCGCAACTAATGCTACCAAGCCAGCTATTATGGAGACAGGCGCTGAGGTTAATGTCCCACTATTTATCAATGAAGGTGACAAGATTCGAGTAGATACTGAGAAAGGGCAGTACCAGGAGCGGATTAAGGAGTAGTTTTATGTCGTATTAACGCCTACAACCCAACCCAGCAAGATATTATAGAAGGTAATTGTAGCCAGTAAAATAGAGTATATGCCTTATGATTTCAATAAAACAAACATTAAATATTATTTTACGAATAACTCCAGTTTTTTGTTGCTTATATCTGCTATCTTCCTGTAGTTCTGATGATAGTGCGTCTGAAGAATCTGAAACGAATACAGCTGCTAGCATATTGGAAGTCACCAATATTTCTGAAAATTCGGCTACTGTTTCAGGGACTGCGCAAGTCGTGCAAGGAAGTTCTATTTTGGCAAAAGGCTTTTGCTGGGGTACAAATACCAATCCAACCGTAGAAACAGATTCTAGTATAGATGAAGGGACTAATCCTGGTGATTATACCTCAACGATTTCAGGTTTATTTGATAATACAGAATATCACGTAAGAGCCTACGTGACTACAGAGGTGGAAACATTTTATAGCAATGGACAAACTTTTACAACTACAGCTTTATGTAATGGTGGTGCTGTTTATAATGGAGATCCGGTAAACTTAAATACTCAAGCTGAAGTTGATGCTTTTGGTGCAATGGGGTATTGTGAAGTTAATACGAGTTTAGGGATAGGAGACAGATTTATTCATGACGATAAGATCACGGACATTTCACCCTTGCTCACTATAGAGAAAGTTAAAGGGATATTTATAGAAAATACACTTTTACAAGATCTTGATCCCCTACAAAATTTAAGATCTTCACAATATATTTCAGTTCGTGAAAATGAGAATTTAGTAAACGTAGATGCTCTTATAAATATACACACTCCTGTAAGGGCAATAAGAATTACTAACAACCCAAAGCTCCTTAATATAGATGGCTTAGCCAATGTAAAGGCAGATACACAAATAGCACCAACAGGTACTATAGATTTTATAAGGGTTTATGGTAATCCTTTGCTTCAAAATATAGATGGTCTTTCTGGTATTACAGCGTGGATAAAAGGTGATATTGATATTAGAAATAATATGTCGTTACAAAACATCAATGGATTTGAAAATTTAACCCATTTGGATAGGGTTTTTGTAAAGATTGAACGAAACGGATTATTACAGCATCTTGATGGTTTTCAAAATTTGGTAATTGCTACAGAATGTGAATTCGAGATCAAAGAAAACCAAAACGTACAGCATATAGATGGTTTATCAAACATAACAGGTGTAATTCTAAATTTTTCTTTTAAAGGCCACCCGCTTGTTACCAATATAAACGCACTAGGAGGGTTATCTAGAATAGACAGTATAAATCTTGATAACAATCCTTCCTTAACGAATTTAAATGGGCTTTCTTCTGTAGAGATTTGGAGTTCCGTAATAGTGAGTAACAATGAGTCATTAACCGGTTTAGAAGGGATAAACAATCTAGGAGGAGACCTTTATAGTTTTGAAATATATGGCAATAACCTACTTTCAGATTTTTGTAGCCTTACACAACCTTTTAGCACTGCAATGATTAATATTTACAATGTGCACAACAACGCCTACAACCCAACCCAACAAGATATTATAGACGGCAATTGTAGCTTGTAACCTTAGCTGTTGTTAATCAAAACATAATAAGTTCCCTTCAGACCTAAAATTGTGAAGGGTTTTTTTATATTTGATATTCAAATTTTTTAGATGAAATTCAACACCCCACAAACGCTTCAGGATATCGCAACCATTTTAGATTGTGATTTTGTGGGCAATGCCGATTTTCCTGTGTTGGGAATGAACGAAATTCACGTAGTACAACCGGGAGATATTGTTTTTGTAGACCATCCTAAGTATTACGATAAAGCGTTACAATCTCCCGCAACCATTATTCTTATTAATAAAGAAGTAGCTTGTCCAGCCGGGAAAGCACTTTTAATTAGTGACGATCCGTTTCGGGATTTCAATACACTAACCAATCATTTTAATCCTTTTGTTGCAGCTACTGCCGTGATAGCAGCTTCGGCTAAAATTGGGAAACATACCGTAATTCAGCCCAACGTTTTTATTGGAAACAATGTAATTATTGGTGATGATTGTCTAATTCACCCCAATGTTACTATTTACGATAACACCATCATTGGAAATAACGTAACCATTCACGCAGGAACCGTTTTGGGTAGTGATGCATTTTACTATAAAAACAGACCAGAAAAGTTCGATAAACTGGTGAGTGGAGGAAACGTAATCATAAAAGATAATGTAGATTTAGGTTCGCTTTGTACAATTGATAAAGGCGTAACGGCTTCAACAACCATTGGGGAAGGAACCAAAATAGACAACCAGGTACATATTGGTCACGACACGGTAATTGGGAGTCGTTGTTTAATTGCTTCACAAGTTGGGATCGCTGGCTGTGTATTACTTGAAGACTTTGTAACCATTTGGGGACAAGTTGGGATTACCAGTGGTGTGACAATTGGTGAAAAAGCTGTAATTTCGGCCCAGAGTGGAGTGAGTAAATCGCTTCCTGGGCATAAATCATATTTTGGAACCCCTGCGGACGATTTCAGAAAAAAATATAAAGAGTTGGCTTCTATCAGGCTAATTCCAGACATAATTGAAAAACTAGATAATTTATAATGAGTACAAGTGCAAAAGACATCGTAAAAAATTTTTACCGAACAGACATTTTAAAAGATGAATCTGTAGTAGAAACCTTCTTTCATAAAGAAATTGAACTTATTTGGAATAGTACTGACGGACTAAGTATTTTACATTATACCGATTTGGTAAACTTTTTTGCTGAAGCACGCCGTAGTTATAACGATTTGCGTATTGAAGTAAGCCATGTGCTTGAAGACGATGGTCACGTAACTATACGGTATAAATATTATATCCGAACCATGGAAAACCCGGATGAAGAATTGGGTATCGCTCATTTTATCTGTATCTGGGAAGTAAAAGACGGAAAATTGTATCGTGGCTATCAGGTAAGTCAGCCTGCAACCGATAAAGATGACACCACCGAATCTTACGGAAGAGTTAAGGTATAATTTCTTTTTAATACAGTACCAATTAGGTATCTTTGCACACCAAAAATTTCAATAAAACAATAACAGAGATAATAGAAACCTATGAGTGTTTTAGTAAATAAAGATTCAAAAATAATTGTTCAAGGCTTTACAGGAAGCGAAGGAACGTTTCACGCGGGACAAATGATAGAATACGGGACCAATGTGGTAGGTGGCGTAACTCCAGGAAAAGGAGGGCAATCACACCTGGACAAACCGGTTTTTAACACCGTAGCCGAAGCTGTAAAAGAAGTGGAAGCAGATACCTCAATTATCTTTGTGCCACCAGCATTTGCCGCAGATGCCATTATGGAAGCAGCAGACGCAGGTATTAAAGTCATTATTACGATTACGGAAGGAATTCCTGTAGGAGATATGATTAAAGTAGCTCACTATATTAAAGACAGAGACTGTCGTTTAATTGGTCCTAACTGCCCGGGAGTGATTACTCCAGGTGAAGCTAAGGTTGGAATTATGCCAGGTTTTGTATTTAAAAAAGGAAAAGTAGGCGTTGTTTCAAAATCCGGAACACTTACCTATGAAGCAGCCGACCAGGTGGTAAAACAAGGATTAGGAATAACAACAGCTATTGGAATTGGCGGGGATCCAATTATTGGAACTACTACTAAAGAAGCCGTAGAGCTTTTAATTAACGACCCAGAGACTGAAGCCGTTGTAATGATTGGTGAAATTGGTGGGCAATTAGAAGCTGAAGCTGCACAATGGTACAAAGCCAGTGGAAGTAAAAAACCAGTTATTGGATTTATTGCAGGTGAAACGGCTCCGGCTGGAAGAACCATGGGACACGCAGGTGCGATTGTAGGTGGAAGTGATGACACCGCACAAGCCAAAAAGAAAATATTAAACGAATGCGGAATTCACGTAGTAGATTCTCCAGCAGAAATAGGCAAAAAAGTAGCCGAAGTTTTAGGATAATCTTCTAAACAAATAATACTCCAAAGCCCTGCATAATCGTAGGGCTTTTTTTATATTTGGGATAGTTGAATTTACTAATTAAAATATTCGCTTAGTGAGCCCTTCGACAGGCTCAGGATAAACTTAATCGACCTATGAAATTACTCGAAGGAAAAACAGCCATTATTACCGGAGGAAGCCGCGGAATTGGAAAAGGAATCGTAGAAATATTTGCCCAGCATGGTGCTAACATAGCATTTACCTATAACTCCAGCGCAGAAGCTGCCGATGCCCTGGCCGAAGAAGTAAGTAAAAACGGAGTTAAAGCAAAAGCTTACCAGAGCAACGCCGCTAGTTTTGACGAGTCTCAGGAATTAGCCGCAAAAGTGCTGGAAGAGTTTGGTAGTATCGATATTTTGGTAAACAACGCTGGAATCACTAAAGACAATCTTTTAATGCGTATTTCAGAAGAAGATTTCGACAAAGTGATCGAAGTAAACTTAAAGTCTGTTTTTAATATGACCAAAGCTGTACAGCGTACCATGCTTAAACAACGCAAAGGATCTATTATTAATATGAGTTCTGTGGTAGGTGTGAAAGGAAATGCTGGACAAACAAATTATGCGGCGTCTAAGGCAGGAATTTTAGGGTTTACCAAGTCTGTTGCACTGGAATTGGGATCTCGTGACATTCGATGTAATGCAATTGCACCAGGTTTTATTGAAACCGAAATGACCGGAAAACTAGACGAAGCCACAGTACAGTCATGGAGAGATGCGATACCTCTAAAACGTGGAGGAACTCCAGAAGACATTGCTAATATGTGTGTTTTCTTAGGAAGCGATATGTCTGGATATGTAACGGGCCAGGTCCTGAACGTAGACGGCGGCATGCTCACTTAATTTTAGACGTACGATTTTAGATATACGATTGTAAAATTTCGTCATTTATTCGTCGTTCCTCACTCGTAATTCGTACCTTAAATGTCTGCAGAAACTATTCTTTACATTGTTATTGCCGCCGTGATCTCTTTTGCGTTGGCAGTGTTTATGTATGGTTATAGGTCAAAATATAGCGGACGGTTGAAATGGTTGTTTGGCTCCCTTCGGTTTTTAACATTGTTAGCTATTTTAATCTTGCTGATTAACCCGAAATTTAAAAGTGAAACGTATACCATTGTAAAACCAAGTTTGCCAGTGGTAATAGATAATTCAAGCTCAGTTTCAGAATTGAATCAAACGGATAATGTTTCAGCAATTGTTTCAAAACTGAAAGAAAATGATGATCTGAACGACAAGTTCGACCTTTCTTATTTCACCTTTGGAACCGATTTTAAAGCGACAGATTCGGTTACGTTTACCGAAACCAATACCAACATTGCCAAAGCACTTTCAGCAACCAACGAAGTTTTTAAGAATACCATCGCACCTACAGTGCTTATTTCAGATGGGAATCAGACGCTGGGGAGCGATTATGAGTTTTCTTCAGCCACCTTTAAAAACCCAGTTTATCCTGTAATACTAGGCGATTCCACTAAATATACCGATTTAAAACTAGAGCGACTCAATACCAATCGTTATGCTTTCCTGAAGAATCAGTTTCCCGTGGAAGCTATTTTGGTGTATAACGGAACAGGCTCGGTAAATTCACAATTCATTATTTCACAAGGTGCTGCAGTTGTATACAGGGAAAATATTACCTTTTCTGAAACAGATAACTCCAAGACCATTTCCTTAACGCTACCTGCGTCACGCGTAGGGTTACAAAAATATACCGCGCAGGTTGTACCACTAGAGGGTGAAAAGAACACCGTAAATAACAGCAAACAATTTGCGGTGGAAGTGATAGATCAGGCTACTAACGTACTAGTGGTAAGTGGCATCGTTCACCCAGATCTAGGAATGTTTAAAAAGGCAATCGAAACTAACGAACAGCGTAAGGTGACGTTTGCAAAACCTGCCGAAGCTGTTTCGCAATTGCAAGACAACCAGTTAATAATCCTATACCAGCCCACCCGAAGTTTCGCCACCGTTTTTGCTGAACTAGAAAAGCTAAAGTTGAACACCTTTATTATTTCAGGAACCAATACCGATTGGAATTTCTTAAATAGCGCTCAGGCTGTTTTTCAGAAAGAAGTAACAGGGCAACGTGAAGAAGCCTCGGCAGAACTTAATGTTAATTACGGGGCTTTTGCGATGGAAGATATTGGCTTTAGTAACTTTCCACCACTACCAACATTATTTGGGGAGCTACAAATTACAGTGCCACACGAAGTAGTTTTAAACCAAACCGTGAGTGGATTCAGTACAGAAAATGCCTTGTTGGCTACTGCTGAAATAAATGGAAAACGCGATGCGCTGTGGGATGTCGAAGAACTGTGGAAGTGGCGTGCGCAAAGTTATCTTCAAAACAATAACTTTCAGGAGTTTGATGCCTTTGTAGGGAAGTTAGTTCAGTACCTGGCTTCTAATAAGCGCAGGAGTAGGCTGGAAGTGAGTAATGAATCTTTTTACTACAATAACAGCCCTATTAAAATCTCGGCGCAATACTTCGATAAAAATTACGTGTTCGATACGCGGGCATCGCTTTCTATTTCGGTAGTAGAACAGGAGAGTATTCAACGAACAGTATTTCCTATGTTACTTAAAAATAATTTCTACGAAGTAGATGTAAACAGTTTGCCGGCTGGTGAATATGCCTATACGGTTTCAGTAGGAGATGAAGCCATTGCCAGAAGCGGCTCTTTTACAATATTGGATTTTAATGTAGAGCAACAATTTGGAAATGCAAATGTTTCAAAATTGAACCGGGTAGCAGCAAATACAAGCGGTATGGCCTATTTTCCAAACGAAATAGACGCATTGATAACGAATCTGACTCAGGATAATAGATTTCAATCCATCCAAAAAAGCGAGCAAAAAATCGTACCTTTAATCGATTGGAAATACCTTCTAGTACTCATCGTCTTATTCCTGACAGCCGAGTGGTTCATTAGAAAATATAACGGACTTATATAACATTAGAAGGAAGAACGCTGCGCGTGCCCGTCGTGCCCATGCCAAATAGAAAAAAAAAGAATACAATTTGTTATATAAAGCGTAGAAATAATAGTTAAAAAAATAAAACCTTAAAAATAAAAATATAGAATTATGGAAAAATTACCTAAAATCGGGATACCGGTTATTATCATTTTAGTACTCTTAATTATTGTACTGGCAAAATCTGCCGTTACCATCGACTCTGGTGAAGCCGGAGTTTTGTACAAAACGTTTGACAACGGTGTTGTAGTAGACGAGCCGCCCCTTGGAGAAGGATTTCACCTTATCGCTCCCTGGAATAAAGTGTTTGTTTATGAAGTGAGACAACAAGAGCTTTTCGAGAAGATGAAAGTGCTTTCGTCTAACGGACTGGAAATCCAGATCGATGCTTCGGCCTGGTATGAGCCTGTGTATGGCGATTTAGGGAACTTGCACCAGTCGCTTGGTAAGGATTATCTGCAACGTGTAATTCAGCCTGCTATACGTAGTGCGGCTCGTAGTGTTGTGGGACGTTATACACCAGAACAACTGTACAGTAGCAAGCGAGATGCCATTCAGGATGAAATTTTTGCTGAAACAAAACTGATCTTATCAAAACAATATGTTCAGCTTAACGAAGTGCTGGTGCGTGATGTAACGTTGCCAAATACTATCAAAGAAGCAATTGAGCGTAAGTTACGACAAGAACAGGAGTCTCTGGAATATGAGTTTAGACTGGTGACTGCATCCAAAGAAGCTGAAAAAGTGCGTATTGAAGCCCAGGGTAAAGCTGATGCCAATAAAATATTAAGCGCTTCTTTAACAGATAAGATTTTGCAGGATAAAGGTATAGACGCCACGTTAAAACTAGCCCAATCTCCTAATGCGAAAGTTGTTGTGGTAGGATCTGGAGACAGCGGATTGCCTTTGATTTTAGGAAATAACTAGAAATTCAAATGACTTAAATAGAAAGCCTTCAAATTAGTTTTTGAAGGCTTTTTAATTTTTTAACTATTGTATTAGATGCTAAATTTATACTGCTATAACAAAAAATATAGTCCTGGATTAGAATTAATCTACAATGTATCCAAAACATTCAATGGTGGGATTGAAATCTAATGGATCTCCATCTCCAATAAATATGTAGTTATCATAGTCACAAACTGAGTTTTCCGGAATGGTGCCACAGATTCCTGGTCCAGAAACAGTTAGAGGGACGTTGTTGCTAAAGCTAAACTGAAATATTGGTTCACCCTCAATAAGCTCATTAGAATTATTTGTAATGGTTGCTAATAGAATGTATCCATAGGAGTCACCATCATCTATTGCTGTTATAGAAACATTTGTAACCGTTACTTCATCAATTTCTTCAATGGACGAGCAAACCATTTCTATCCTATCTGTCATCCTGTTATCAGAATCATCATCCTTATTGCAGGCTATCATTACTACTAAAAATAATGCGAAGTAAATTATTTTTTCATATTTCTTTCTGTTGGTACTCAATGTCTTTATCATATACCCAAGAATGTATTTTGCTGAAAATTTTTATTTTGGTTTCATTCCGTAAATGATTGCGTCTTTTTCTTTAAAATACTAGCTCTTCTTCTTTTTCTTCTTCCAAAGTGTAAAAATAGTAACAGCACACACCGCAGCGATTGCAATTAAAATAGCAGCACCCAGCATATTTCCATAGATAATATAGCCTGTTGCAAAGAGTGAGGTATATACAAACACAATTCCAAGCAACATAGAAGCAAGGTCTATGGTAAAAACATCGTTCGTGGTTTTAAGCGGTAAGTTTTCTGTGGCGGCTTTCTTTTTAAAAGGCTTCCAGCCATTTCCGTAAGGGGTTACGGCGTTGTAGAAGTTGGCGAGGGTTTTGCTATCGGTAGGGCGAGTGAGGAGCGTTACAGCAATCCAGGCAATGGAGGTTATAGCTACCCCGTAAATTAATTTTTCATAGTCTTCCAGTCCTAACTCTACAAATTCAAAAATAAGCGCCATTACAAAGGAAACGATCATTCCTGTAATTTCACTATAGGCATTTACACGCCACCAGAACCAGCGAAGGATAAAAATAAGTCCGGTACCTGCACCTATTTGTAGTAAAATAGCAAAAGTACTTAAGGCACTACTTAAAGCAAGGGCCAGTAAAGCAGAGAAGAGCATTAATACCACTGTTGAAATCCTACCAATCCCAACCAGTTCTTTTTCTGAAGCTTCAGGTTTTACAAAACGTTTATAAAAATCGAGAGAGATATACGAAGACCCCCAGTTAAGGTGGGTAGAAATGGTACTCATAAAGGCTGCAATAAGCGAAGCAACAACCAACCCCAATAATCCCGAGGGTAAATTGGTTAACATGGCAGGATAGCCTAAATCGTGTCCTAACACTGCATTTGGGAATTCATTACCAATATCAGATAATTCAGGATATAAAATTAAAGAGGCTAAGGCAATTAAAATCCACGGCCAAGGACGTAAGGCATAATGTGCAACATTAAACAGAAGTGTAGCACCAATGGCATTTTTTTCATCTTTGGCAGAAAGCATGCGTTGTGCAATATAGCCACCGCCACCAGGCTCTGCGCCGGGATACCAGACACTCCACCATTGTACCGCGATAGGAATAATTAATAAAACCAACAGGGAATTAGTGTCGTTAAAATCTGGCAGGAAGTTTAATTTATCTGCAACATTCTCGTGAGTCAGTAACTTATCAAGTCCGCCAATTTCGGGCATGTTGATAATATAATACGCTGCCCAAACTGACCCGACCATTGCTACAATAAATTGAAGAAAGTCAGTAAAAATAACACCTCGCAACCCACCGAATGAGCTATACGCCACGGTAATTAAAGAAGCATATAGTACACATTCCCAGGGTTCCAGGTTAAATAAAATCCCACCAATCTTTATGGCTGCCAGACATACGGAAGCCATGATCATTACATTAAAGAAAACTCCTAAATACAAGGCTCTAAAACCACGTAAAAAGGCCGCTTCTTTGCCACTGTAGCGCATTTCATAAAACTGAAGGTCTGTTAGCACCTTACTACGTCTCCATAATTTTGCATACACAAAAACGGTGAGCATTCCGGTAATGAGAAACGTCCACCACACCCAGTTTCCTGAAACACCATTTTGTCGTACAATATCGGTCACAAGGTTGGGAGTGTCTGCAGAAAAGGTGGTCGCCACCATAGAGATTCCTAACAACCACCACGGCATATTTCTACCGGAAAGAAAAAATTCTTTTGTGTTTTTTCCGGAGCGTTTGGCAACTAGAATACCAATAATAAGAAAAACTGTAAAAAAGCTACCAATTAAAACCCAATCCAATGTTTGTAACTGCATATTAATATACTTTCAGAGATTTTGCTTGGCCCACCCAATTGTCACGCTCTATACGTCCCGGGAAAAAGTCTATCATTTCGGTAATGAGTTCGATATCACGTAGGGACAGTCTACTTATTTGTTCGTAGGTATAAATCCCTATATCGTTTAGTTTTTGCTCAATATAAGGTCCTATTCCATTAATTTTAGTAAGGTCTTCCTTATCCTCAACATCAGCATATCCAAAGCTGTCAAAGTCTAATTCATCATCAGCATCCTCATCATTTTCAATAGCTACACTATTTTGTTTTGTTTCAGCCAGGTAGGTTTCTTTATTTTTTTCAGCAAAGCTACTAGTCGTTTGTAAACGTTCTTCAGCTTTGGATTCTTCAAGAATTTCCTGTTGCTCTTGGACCATTTTTAGTAGCTTGGGTTCCATTTCAGTAAAAATAGTATCTATGTCCCGTTTCTCTTTGGTAGGGGGTGTTTTTAAAGCATTCACCTCTCGCTTTAATCTATTTATTATTTTCCTGTATTTATTTCGAAGTAAGTGAGAAGCTGAAAAATAACCCAATAGAAATGCGCTAAGCATTAACAGAAAAATCCCAACATAGCTGGGGAGTGTTTGGGTAAAATCTGAAAATGCGTCCATTATTCTACGTTAAATTTTAATTCAATTCGTTGGTTTAGAGCTCTTCCTTTCTCAGTCCTGTTACTCGCAATGGAAGCTCCTTCACCTTCAGATGCGGCACGAATTTTATCTTTACTAATTTCGCCTTTTACAACCAAATACCATCGTATTTGCCGGGCAAATTCAAGTCCGCGTGTGTAATTGTCTGTAGCATTCCCAATGTTGTCCGTATGGCCCACTACCGTCAATGTCAAGTTAGGATTAGCTTCCAGTGCCCTTTTAACTTCTTCCAACGCCGTTTCTAAAGCGGGGCTATTAAGTATTCCGGAAGAAGAAAAACGCGGATAGATAGTTTTTGTTTCGGGAATTGCATTTTTAATATTTTCTATCCGTTCCAGATCCAAGGGTTGAATTGTAAACGAAAAAGCATTTCCGTACGTATTGTCTTTACGAAACTCTATTGGGGTAATATGCGGTTTTAATACAATTCGTTGGGCGTCGACTCCCGCATCCATAAGAATAGCCTTAATTTGCTTCGCCCGTTGCGTCCCGAAATTAGTGGTTTCTATATTTTCTTCGGCACTATATTTTGAAGTTATTACCAGTTCAGTATTGGGGTGCTTTAGGAGGTAACTATTTAGTTTGTATTTAAAATCCTGGGTGCTGGGTGGAATGTATACCGTAGCAGTGTTTTTTTTGATCTCAAAATTTTCGGGATACATAAAAAGCAAATCTCCTTGTTCGGTTGTAGCCTGAAGACCGGTGAAAGATCCAAGTTCAGTGGGAGTGTTTAAAACATCAGTCGTTTCGTTTTCAGTAAGCACAGGCAGCCTTTCTTTAGTGTACTCAGGATTTGTTTTTATCTCTGTGGTATCACGCATATTTGTATTGCTATGTATGGCTAAGGTATCAGACTGTAACCAATGATAAAACCACAATCCAAAAAAGGACCAGACAATGAATACCAAAAATGCGATTGTAAAATTTTTCATGTACAGTAAAACCTAGTTCTCACGGGGTTTAAGTAAATTAGGTTGTTCCAGTATCAAATCTATAAAAATTAATCAGGAGGAGTAACATAAATTTAATATGTTTTTCACATTGCTATGAACATTTTTTGTTTAGTTTTGTAATCGAAATTATGAACAACATAAATCTACATCACCACCATATCTTATTCCACGCTCCAGCGAGGTGATTTGGTATTGATGTATTTTAAACATATCCAGAACCCGTTTGAGCAATCAAACGGGTTTTTTTATTCCCGTTAATGGCCCAGACACAATTAGAACTAAATGAAACTAAAAATTGCAGTACAGAAATCAGGACGCTTAAACGAGGACTCATTACAATTGTTAAAAGATTGTGGGATCTCTATAGATAATGGTCAGGACCAGTTAAAAGCCGAAGCCAAAAACTTTCCAATCGAAATATATTATTTGCGAAATGGTGACATCCCACAGTATTTAAAAGATGGCGTGGTAGACTGTGCTATAATTGGCGAAAATGTTTTGGTGGAAAAAGGCAATGGAATTACAGTTGCTTCAAAACTCGGATTTTCAAAATGCCGGGTTTCCCTGGCAATTCCAAAGGGGGAAGCTTATACTGGTATTTCAGATTTTAAAGGAAAACGCATCGCAACATCCTATCCTGAAACTACCAGAAACTACCTTGCCAACTATGGGATAGCAGCAGATTTACACATCATTAATGGAAGCGTAGAAATAGCACCAAACATTGGACTGGCAGATGCTATTTGTGATATTGTGAGTAGCGGCAGTACGCTTTTTAAAAATAACTTAAGAGAGGTTGAAATACTAATGAAAAGTGAAGCTGTTCTCGCAATTTCACCTACAATCTCTGCTGAAATGGAACAGATTTTAGAAAAGCTGCAGTTTAGAATTGAATCTGTTTTAAAAGGTCGGGACTCAAAATATGTGTTGCTGAACGCTCCTAATACGAAGTTAGCCGAAATCACTGCAATCCTACCAGGAATGAAAAGTCCTACTATTCTTCCCCTAGCTGAAGAAGGATGGAGTAGCATACACTCTGTGGTAAACCAGGATAAATTTTGGGAAGTAATTGATAATCTGAAAGAAGCGGGAGCCGAAGGTATTTTGGTATGCCCTATTGAAAAAATGGTGTTGTAGGTGTTCAATTTACAAGGCAAAAAAAACCAATTAAAATAGTTCTGGTTGAGCACCCGCCTGAATGGAACGGGCAAGCAGTCGAAACCTCCTTATAAATGATAAAATAAAAATGAACACACTACTAAATCCAAAACAATCTACCTGGTGCAAGATCCTACAGCGCCCTACAAAAACTGTGGAAGAAATTGAAGCCACCGTGTCTGAGATTTTTGCAGAAGTAGAAAAGAAAGGGGATAAAGCTGTTGCTAAATACACCCGATTATTTGATGGAGTACGTTTAAACGCTTTAAGAGTTTCTGAAGCTGAACTAAATGCTGCTGAAATTGCTTCAGAATTAAAAGAAGCCATTCAACTAGCAAAATCAAACATTGAGACTTTTCACAGGGCTCAAATAACCGAAAAAATTTCAATAGACCCCATGCCGGGAGTACAATGCTGGCAGGAAAAACGCCCCATTCAAAAAGTTGGTTTATACATTCCAGGAGGAACGGCGCCATTGTTTTCAACCATTTTAATGCTGGCTGTTCCTGCAACACTAGCAGGTTGTAAAGAGATTGTTCTCTGTACCCCTCCGGACAAAAATGGCGCTATAGACTCGGCAATTCTTTATACGGCAAAATTATGCGGTGTCACGAATATTTTTAAAGTAGGAGGCATACAAGCTATAGCTGCAATGACATTTGGCACCAACACCATTCCACAGGTATATAAAATCTTTGGCCCAGGCAATCAATTTGTGACAGTTGCAAAACAGCTGGCTACTAAATACGGTGTCGCTATCGATATGCCTGCGGGACCGAGTGAATTGCTGGTGTTTGCCGATGAAACTGCCAATGCGTCTTTTGTAGCATCAGATTTATTGAGCCAGGCAGAACATGGAGCCGATAGTCAAGTGCTATTGGTAACGACTTCTAAAAACGTTCTAGATGCTGTTAAGGCTGAAATTGAAAGCCAGTTAAAAGCACTGCCCAGAAAAGAAATTGCGAAAGCCGCTATTGAAAATTCAAAACTGATTTTAGTTGAAAGTGATGAAACAGCGCTACAATTAATCAACCAGTATGCCCCAGAACATTTTATAGTAGTTTCAAAAAATGAAGACTATTTCATTGAAAATATTCAAAATGCAGGTTCTGTTTTTATAGGAACTTATACTCCGGAAAGTGCTGGAGATTATGCTTCAGGAACTAACCATACCTTACCAACCAACGGCTATGCACGGCAATATAGCGGTGTGAACCTGGATAGCTTTTTGAAAAGCATGACCTTTCAGAAAATTTCTTCAACAGGAATTCAAAAAATAGGCCCGGCAATAGAATTAATGGCAGAAGCGGAAGGGCTACAAGCACATAAAAATGCCGTGACCTTACGATTGGAGAAACTAGAAAACGAAACTAAAAATTTGAAATAAACTAAGAGAATTTAAAAAATTGGAATCCCCGTTTTTTTCTGTGTTCTCATTTTAATTATGAAAAAATCATTTAACATACATAACCTAATCCGCCCAAATGTAGCCAGACTGCAGCCGTACAGCAGTGCCCGCGATGAATTCAAGGATGTTGATCAGGAAATGGTATTTCTGGACGCTAATGAAAATCCGTTTGATAATGGAGTGAATCGGTATCCGGACCCACAACAACGCACCTTAAAATCAGTTTTGGCCACACAAAAAAATGTGCAAACTGAACAGATCTTACTAGGAAATGGTAGTGATGAGGTGTTGGACTTATTATTCAGAGCTTTTTGTGAACCCAATGTAGCTAATGTGCTAACCCTTCCGCCCACCTACGGAATGTACAAAGTACTTGCCGGAATTAACGCAGTAACAAACAGGGAGGTATTGCTCACTAAAGATTTTGAATTGGATGTTTCAGAAATTCTAAAGCAGCAGGATGAACATTCAAAACTGTTATTCATCTGTTCGCCAAATAACCCTACAGGGACTATTTTTAATAAGGAAGCAGTTTCAGAACTATTGGAAAATTTCAAGGGAATTGTTGTAATAGACGAGGCCTATATCGATTTTTCTGAAAGTGAAAGCTGGATTACCAGACTTTCCGAATACCCTAATCTGGTCGTAACCCAAACACTTTCCAAAGCCTACGGACTGGCAGGGATTAGACTAGGAATTTGTTATGCCTCAGCTGAAATTATTTCGGTGCTCAACAAAATTAAACCGCCTTATAATGTGAATGAATTAACGCAACAACGCGCATTGGAGCGATTGCATAATATTTTAGATATTAAGAGTGAAATAGAGGTACTTCTAAAGGAAAAAAGAAAACTAGAGAATGCGCTAGCTGATGTTACTTTTATTGAAAATATCTATGCTTCTGAAGCAAATTTCATACTTGTAAAAGTTGATAATGCTGCTAAAAGATATGAGCAATTAATACTGCATGGAATCGTCACTAGAAACCGAAGCAACCAGCCTTTGTGTGAAAACACCCTCCGCTTTACAGTGGGAACCCCAAAAGAAAATAACAAACTAATAACTACTTTAAAGAGCTTACAATAATGAAAAAAGTACTTTTTATAGACCGGGATGGTACCCTCATCAAAGAAACGGTAGACGAACAGATAGATGCTTTTGAAAAAATGATTTTCTATCCAAAAGCCTTTACCTATCTGGGTAAGATTGCCAGGGAGTTAGATTATGAACTGGTTATGATCACTAATCAGGACGGTTTGGGAACCGATTCTTTTCCTGAAGAAACTTTCTGGCCTGTACAGAATTTTATCCTAAAATCGTTTGAAAATGAAGGGGTTGTTTTTGAGAATGTTTTTTTAGACAGGACCTTTCCACATGAGAAAGCGAATACACGTAAACCCGGCACAGGTTTGTTGACCGAATATTTTACAGCATCGTATGACTTAGAAAACTCTTTTGTAATAGGCGATCGCTTAACCGATATGGAGCTGGCGAAAAACCTTGGGTCCAAAGGAATTTTTATTAATGATGATACCAATTTAGGTACTGCTGAAATAACCGTGAAACGTGACGAACTAAATAATAGTATCGCTTTTGAAACCAATGACTGGGAAAAAATATATGAGTTCTTAAAATTGAAAGACAGAGTAGCAACCCTTGAAAGAAAAACCAATGAAACCAACATTTCCATTACACTACAGCTGGATGGAACAGGAGAGAGCAGCATAGATACAGGTATTGCTTTTTTCGATCATATGTTGGACCAGATAGCGCGTCATGGACAAATGGATTTAAGGGTTTCTGTTAAAGGAGATCTGGAAGTAGATGAGCACCATACTATTGAAGACACGGCCATAGCGCTGGGAGAAGTTTTTAATAAGGCATTAGGCGATAAGTTAGGAATTGAGCGCTACGGCTTTTGTCTGCCCATGGACGACTGCTTAGCGCAAGTAGCTATTGACTTTGGGGGCAGAAACTGGTTGGTTTGGGAAGCCGACTTTAAACGCGAAATGATCGGGAAAATGCCTACGGAGATGTTTTACCACTTCTTTAAAAGTTTTACAGATGGAGCTAAGGCAAATCTGAACATTAAAGCTGAAGGCACTAACGAGCACCATAAGATTGAAGCAATTTTTAAAGCATTCGCGAAGGCTATTAAAGCTGCTGTAAAAAGAGACGCAGAAAAAATGATTTTACCAACAACGAAGGGTGTATTATAAAAGCACGAAGTAGGAACGAAAACTAAAAGAAATTAGAAAAATGAACGTGGTAATAATCGATTATGGAGCTGGTAACATAAAAAGCATTCAATTTGCATTGAAACGCTTAGGATACCAGGGTGTTTTAACCAGTGATGAAACTGAAATACGTACTGCAGATTATGTGGTGTTCCCTGGTGTAGGCGAGGCGAGTAGTGCTATGGAGAAACTCCGGGAATCTGGTTTGGACACCCTTATTCCAACACTTACACAACCCGTTTTGGGGATTTGTTTAGGGATGCAACTTATGTGTACTACTTCAGAAGAAGGGAGCACAAAAGGGCTCGGGATTTTTGAGGTGGATGTGGTAAAATTCTCTTCAGTTAAAAAAATACCGCAAATAGGATGGAATACTATTGAAAACTTGAAAGGAAATCTTTTTACGGATGTTTCAGAAAAAGAATATATCTACATGGTTCATAGTTATTATGCACCAGTTTGTAAGGAAACTATAGCAACAACAGATTATAGCATTACCTATTCTGCAGCGTTACAAAAAGACAATTTTTATGGAGTTCAATTTCATCCTGAAAAAAGTAGTGCGATTGGGGAAGTTATTTTGAAGAATTTTTTAAACCTGAATTCCTCCTTCGAAGGAGACATGGGGATTGTAAACCCCGAGCTCACATAAAATGTACAAAATAAACTCATGAGAATAATCCCAGCCATAGATATTATAGAAGGAAAGTGCGTTCGCCTTAGCAAAGGTGATTACAGCACAAAGAAAATATACAATGAGCACCCGTTAGAGGTTGCCAAACAATTTGAAGCCCACGGAATTCAGTATTTACATTTAGTAGACCTGGACGGTGCTAAAAGTAATCATATTGTGAATTACAAGGTATTAGAGCAAATAGCGTCTAAAACCATCCTGAAAATTGATTTTGGCGGTGGATTAAAGACTGATGGTGATCTTAGAATTGCTTTTGAAAGTGGTGCAAACCAGATCACAGGGGGAAGCATTGCAGTAAAAGACCCTGAAACTTTTAAAAGCTGGATTGCAGCACACGGTTCAGAAAAAATAATTCTGGGAGCCGATGCTCTGGACGAAAAAATTGCAGTAAGCGGATGGCAGGAGGAAAGTAAAGAAGCATTGCTACCGTTTATACAAGCGTATCAAAAAGAGGGAATCCAGTATGTAATTTGTACCGATATTAGTAAAGACGGGATGTTGCAGGGGCCTGCTTTTGAATTGTATAAAAAAATTATTTCCGAATTCCAGTCTGAGCAGCGTCGAAACCCCATAAAATTAATAGCTTCCGGAGGCATATCTACCTTCGAAGAACTCCCGAAACTAGCCAGACTAGGTTGTGAAGGAACTATTATTGGAAAAGCTATTTATGAGAATAGGATTACCTTAAAAGAATTAGAATATTTTATTGAAAAAAAATAGAAGAATGAAATCGGAATGCAGCAACTCAAAGTTAGTTTTTCTGCTTTCTACATTAAAACAATATGCCCTTAACAAAAAGAATCATACCCTGTCTTGACATCAAAAACGGACGTACCGTAAAAGGTGTCAATTTTGTAAACCTTCGTGATGCGGGGGACCCGGTGGAACTCGCTAAGCTTTATTCTGAAAACGGAGCCGATGAATTGGTTTTTTTGGATATTTCAGCAACCGAAGAAAAACGCAAAACCTTAGCTAATTTAGTTTTAAAAGTAGCAGAAGCTATCAACATCCCCTTTACGGTGGGGGGAGGTATTTCAAGCGTACAAGATGTGGCTGTTTTGCTGAATAACGGAGCCGATAAGGTTTCTATTAATTCTGCAGCAGTTAAAAACCCAACGCTAATTAACAACTTAGTTGCTAAGTTTGGGACACAATGTATTGTGGTAGCCATTGACGCTAAAAATATAAACGGCGAATGGATAGTGCATCTCGTAGGTGGAAAAGTCCCTACACAGCTCAATCTATTTGATTGGGCGAAAGAAGTTGCCGCTCGAGGAGCTGGAGAAATACTTTTTACAGCGATGGACAATGACGGTACAAAGGCTGGCTTTGCCAATGAAGCACTGGCGAAACTTTCAGCATTAGTGAATATTCCTGTTATTGCTTCAGGAGGGGCGGGAAGTATTCAACATTTTTCAGATACCTTTACGGTTGGAAATGCAGATGCAGCACTGGCAGCAAGTGTATTTCATTTTAAGGAAATAGAGATTTCAGAATTAAAAAAAGAACTAGAGAAACAGGGAGTTCCTGTTAGGATTTAAAAGCGATGAGTTACGAACGTAGAGCGACGGGTGAAAACTAAACAAACTACAGGGCAGCCAATCGGGCTAAATCTGATAAGGACTTTATAAATAAGCTTACAATAGTTTAGAAGAGGCAGATGAAAGCCAATATGGGTTAGAAATAATTCAAGCACTGATTTCTACTAATGATGAAGAAAATAAAAGATTAATTAAGGAAGCGGATGAGTTTGTTGCCATCACAGGTGCATCCATAATAGCAATAAGAAAAAGTATAAACTCAAAATAATTGAAATTTTTAAACCATTAGTAAGTACGCGTCGTTCGTCGCTTTTGTTTCAATACTGAATTCGTCGTTCTATGTTCGTACCTCTAAACTCAAATTATGATAATAGATTTTAAAAAATACCCAGACAACCTAGTACCAGCAATTGTTCAGGATAGCCTGACAAAAAATGTTCTTATGCTGGGCTTTATGAATGAAGAAGCATTTAATAAAACGAATGACACAGGAAAAGTAACATTCTATAGCCGAAGTAAAAACAGACTCTGGACCAAAGGTGAAGAAACCGGAAATTATATGAGTCTGGTATCCATAAAAGTAGATTGTGACAATGATACATTGTTACTACAAGCAGATCCGGAAGGACCCACCTGCCATAAAGGAACCGATACGTGTTGGGGGGAGAAGAATGTTTCTAACTTCGGATTTCTATCGTACCTCGAACATGTGATAGAGGATAGAAGAAACGATGGCGAGCATGAAAAAAGCTACGTAGCACAACTCTTTAAAAGGGGGATTAATAAAATTGCACAAAAAGTTGGGGAGGAAGCTGTGGAAGTAGTGATTGAAAGTAAAGATGATGACGATTTGGCTTTTTTAAATGAGAGTGCAGACCTTCTCTTTCACTTTATGGTGCTGTTGCAAGCAAAAGGGTTTCATATTAGAGATGTTGAAAAAACGTTGCGTGCGAGACACAAATACGACCGTAACGAATAACACTAACGGACAAAAGCGAAATGGAATGCAATTTAATACTATCCCTGCATTCCATTTCGTACTTATACTAACAGCGGCATTCCGACTCTTCTAAATTATTGGAAGCTCTTATTTAGTTTGGTTTATGAGCTCTAACGTTTGATTAATCCAGTCACTTTCATACTCTAACTTTATGGAAGGAACAACTCCTATGCCTTCATAGGCAAAGAACGGGTCATGAAAATTCATGTCGGTAGTATAAAACGTAAAGTATCCAGAAGGGGAGGACGGAGCTTCTTTATCACGGCCATACGCTACGACCCCTCTGGTAGTTTGCCCTACTTGAACTGTACCTTCAAGCTCCCGTAATTTTACTGTAAACTGTTCTGCATTACTTCCTGTAAATTGGTTGGTGATGACAAACACTTTAATTCCTTTCTGCTGGAATAGTTTTAAAAATGGATCTGAAACTTCATAGCTTCCACCACCATTACTTCGCAAGTCTAAAATTAAGTTGCCTGCTGTTAGCTTGTTTTCCATTTCTGAAAAGAACTCTCTTTGTGCTTTTCTATTGCTGGTGCTTCCTGAGAATGTTTTCATACGTATGTAATGCGTACCTCCTTGTAGTGTCTCATAGCCCCAATTAATTGTATCGTTTTTAATAAATTCGAAATTACTTTTACTTGCTTCTTTTTTGAAACTCCAGATCCGCATATTTTCAAATTGCATATTGTTTGCGTAGTAAGGTCTGTAGGTATCACTATCGTAATAATACAAATCGTAATTTCCTTGAGCATTCTTAGTAGCTGTAAATTTAATTTGTCCAGCCTCCCAAAGTGGGTGGTTACTTTCTAGTACAATCCCATCATAGGTATTCGCGTTTTTGTTTTTGTGTATCCCTAGTACATATTCATCTCCTTGCTGGTATATCCCTTCAATACTGGGCGCAGGCTTTTGCGACATAACTTCCTTTAACTGTGCAATAGGTTCCTGCGCGCGTGGATGTTCTTTAAAACGGGTTGAATTTTTAAAATTCTCTATCCCTTCTTTTGTTTCAACAATATCCTTTTTTACAAATCCTTCATTTAGTTTTACATACGCGTGGTAGTCTTTTACAAAACTCATTTGCTGGCTAAGCAGCATATAACAGGTTTCAATAGGTAGATTTTTCTCCATGTTAGAAGCAAGTTCTGTGTACAAGGCATCAAAAGCGTCCTCTTTTTGGTTTTTTACTTGCTCTTTATAGGAAGGCATTTTCTTCATTTTCTTTACTAAAAAGTCAAGGTCTTTTTTACAGTCACACGTTTCAGTTTGTGCAAAGGAAAATGTTGTAAATAATACAGCGATTAAGAGAGTGCAGCTAGTTTTCATAGTGTTTGTTTTAGTTCCGAATGCTTCGGGGGTTATGAATTTTTGATGAAACAAACATAGGGCAAGTAAACCCGAAAGACTATTATATACAGGAGTTTGGGGCGAAATGATGGCTCCTTGTGGTGAAATATGCTACGTGTTTTTGAAATGCAATTCTGTTGTGGTGTTCTTTGATACGATTTGAAGATTAACACTAGGTATTTAAATTAAACTTTTGTTTTCAAATCACTCATGAACCGAAATTTGCAATACGATTAAAAAGACGGATTTCGAATTGTGGAGGAGTTTTGTAAACTCTTCCGTAAAAAATTAATTATTCTGAAACTGTGTTTTTACTTTTTCAGCATACGTTTTTGAAACAGGAACTATAATTTCAGATGAAAGCAAAAGATTCAATTTTCCGGAGTCCATTTTAAATTGCTGAAAGTGATTCGGATTTATAAGATAGGATCTATGAGTGCGAAATAATTCTGGAATAGTAGTTTCGACGTTGGATAATTTGTTTCGGATTAATTGTTTTTTTAGGTTGCCGTTGTTCAGAAAAGATACTTCTATATAATTATCGTCCGCTTTTACGCTTACCAGGTCGTTTAATTGAAGTCGCAATCCTTCATAGGTACCTTCACCTTCAATTTCAATTTTTTGATCTTCTAATTTCTTTTCAAAATACCGTCCAAATGCCCAGCGACCAATTGCTAATATGGGGAAAATGGTAGTAATAGCGGGAAGATAAATGGAGGTAAAGAAATAATATAGGGTGTAGGGGTTTTGGGCTCCCGGAACTACCACATACAAGTAAATAGTTCGTGACAACAACAATCCAAACAAAAACATAAGGGAAAAGAAAAGGAGCTCACTCCAAAGAGTCCAGCTTTTTTTATTCTTCTGAAAAAGAAAGGTTTGCAATGGTAAAATAAGTAGATAAGCAGAAGCGCCAGCGAGGCCATATAGCGGTAAATAGGTTAATTTTTCCAGGCCATCTAACTCGTTAGTGTCCAGTGGTTCCGTAAGTGTTAAAAAAAGAAAAATCCAAATAGCTAGCCCCAAAGCTATGAGTAAGTGATGCTTCAGTAAAGGGTCGAACGGAAATGGTTTTTTCAGCATAAAAGTTTCCTGCTTTATTGTGATGTCGTTAAGATTTAAAAGTATAAAAATAGTTTAGTTTTCCTATCTTTAAAATTCAATACTATTTTATGACTGCCAGAAAAAAGAAAAGGCGCTTTAAAGTACCTACGGTTAAAAGACCCATCATCCATAATGAAGCTCCCGGAACAGTAACCTATACAGGGAAAAAGGTAAACGTAGCGACCAAGGTAGAGATCATAGATTATTCTAAGGACCATTACAAAAGAGAAGATTCTGAAAATATAGAAGATGCCTTTGGTTTTGAAACCAGTGAACACATTACATGGATCAATATAAACGGACTTAACAACACTAAAGAAATAGAACGGCTAGGGGAGTACTATAGCTTGCATCCGCTAATACAGGAAGATATAGTTACGACCAATCAACGTCCTAAAATGGATGAATATGAAGACTATTTATTCATTGTATTTAAAATGCTCCATTATACAGACGATGGAGACTTTATAAACGAGCACGTAAGTATGGTGGTGGGAAAGGATTATGTGACCACCTTTCAGGAAGCCGATGGCGATGTTTGGGATGGTTTACGGGACCGTTTGGCAAATGCTAAAGGTAGAATACGTAATGCAGGTTCCGATTACTTAATGTTCGCTTTGCTGGATGCCATTGTAGATAACTATTTCAGCGTGATAGAAACCTTAAGTGCTAAAATAGAATTTATCGAAGACCAGCTGTTTGAAGATAAAGTGGAAGACGACATCACCCAGGATATTCAAATACTGAAAAAGGAAATTCTTCGCATTAGAAGAGCTGTTGTGCCGTTACGAGAGGTTATCAACAGACTGGAAAAAACCGAGACCCCTCTCATTGAGGCCAGAACCCAAAACTACATCCGTGACTTGTACGATCACATTATTCAGGTTTCTGAAAGTGTAGATATCTACCGGGAAATGATCTGGGGCTTAATGGATATGTATATGACCACCATTAGTAATAAAATGAACGAAGTAATGAAGGTGCTAACCATCATGGCTTCAATATTTATCCCGCTAACCTTTATGGCAGGTATCTACGGAATGAACTTTGAATATATCCCCGAACTACAACTGAAGTACGGTTATTTCTACCTGTGGGGTGCTATGATCGCAGTTTTCTTTGGTTTGCTCTGGTATTTTAAGCGGAAGAAATGGCTTTAAAGGTACCAAGTACAAGCTTAGAGTTACGAATTAAAGAAAAAAGTGTCAAGTCTTAGCATTTATCTAAGACTTGGCACTTTTAGCCTAAAGCCTAAAGCCTAAAGCCTATTGCGCTTTCACTGTCCCGGAACCCACTACTTTCTTGTCACTTTCTGCTGGGTTTCCTTTGTATTTAATGTCTCCAGAGCCGTTTACACGGGCTTTAATAGCAGCATTGGCTGTAACTTGCGCATCTCCAGATCCCGAAACATACACTTCTACATTGGTAGCTTCCAGATTATAGCCTTCGAAGTCGCCACTCCCGCTTACTTTCACTTCCAGGTTTTCCACTTTTCCAGAAAGCTTCATATCACCGCTTCCGGTAACTTTAGCGTCTATTCCTGTAGCTTCCGTAGCCAAAACCACATCGCCACTTCCTGTGACATTAATAGTTAGTGCGCTTCCTTTTACAGTGTTCTTTCCTATAACATCGCCACTTCCAGTTAAGGAAATGGTGGAAACCTCAGAAAAAGGAACAGTTACCACAATGTCGTTTTTTGAAGAATAGGAAGCTCCTTTTTTGGTTTTAATCACCAACGTTCCATTTGTACTTTCAATGTCCAGCAGTTGGTGTAGGTTGTCGTCTGCTGTTATGGTGATGGCACCTTCTTTGCCAGAAACAAGTTCGGCAGTTAAAGAACCTACAACGGAAATTTCATCATAGTCCGCGGTAGTCACTTTTGTTGTGGTAATGTTTCCGCTTCCTTTCACTTGGTTCTTTCCCCATTGTGCGTCTGCATTGAATGTTCCTAAAAATGCCAGGACCCCTAAAATTGAAAATTTGATTGTTTTGTTCATTGTATTGATTTTTTAGTGTTAGTTGTTTTTAAAAGTTACTCCACCATAATTGGCATTGATATTAATGGTATTACCGCTATCTTTTTTACCATAGTGGCCAAGATATATTTTTGATGAATTTTTTTCAGTCTTGTGTGTAAACTGAAATTGTTCTTTGCCTTTAATATTAGTGTAATTCAAGTCCATTTCAAAATTAAAATTAAGCCCGTTGGCCATGCCAATTGTAGCACTGGTATAGTTCAATTTTAAAATTACTTTTTTAACGCTTGGTAACACCGTATCAATTTTTACGGTTCCATAGTCAGTGTTTACATCCAAACTCCCCGAGATACTTCCAAAATTATGGTGTATATAATCACCATTCGCAACTACATGTTTAGCCTTATCAATAGTTATTTTCCCATAATCGTTGTTATAATTTACATCTTCCACTTCTCTAATCTCAGACTTTGTGTAATCTGCATTTATTTGGAGTTTAGCTGCTTTACCAAGGGTAAAACCCGAATAATCTGCCGTAATCTTTCCGCTTTTCATATACTGAATGGTCGAGTTATTGGTGTAATCGAAATTAAGGGAATTGTTTTCAGCAAGTAATTCACCAATGATAAGTTGTCCATAATCGCAGTGAATTGAGGCATTCCCTTCCAGCTTGTCTAATGTGATGCTTCCATAATCATTATGAAGGTTTACACTATTTGTGACTGGTATTTTAATAGTGTAATTTACCTCTACCGACACATTATTATTGCCCGAACCAAACCAGCTGCTCCAGCCTCCTTTTTTAGAACCAAAGTTCGTGATAGCAGTAACTTTAGATCTGTTAGCAGTAAAATCTACGTCTATCTCTTTTAATTTCTCAATTACTTTTTCTTCGTTGTTTCCGTTGGTTTTGATGATCACGTCGATCACTGTTTTATTCTGGTTCCATGTAACAATAGTAATACTTCCATAGCTGTTATCAATTTTTAATCCTGCATCAGCGTTAACGGTGTATTCTTTGTGGATTTTTTTCTCCTTGGTATGTTTCCCTTTAAATTTTTCATTGTTGGCCACTACCGAAAGAGGTAGTAAAACAATTAGAAAAAGTATCTTATAAATATGTTTCATCTGTAGTGTTTTTAAGTGTTTTTATTGTTTCTAAAGTCTCCGAAACCTGCTCTAAAGCTTTGATTCTATTTTGAAAGTTGGTAATCATTGCGTGGATCACCTGCTTGTTGTTTCCACTTTCTACAAGATCTTTTTTAAGTAGTTGGTAGTCTTCTTCAAGTTTATCTACTTGTAAGAGGGCATCCTGTATAAGCTTCTTACTTTCTGGAGAATCATACTGCTGTAGTGCTGCTATTTCGAAATGGATGGCTGTGGTAAAAAAAGATTGTGTTTGTTCCATTTCTGGAGAAACACTTGCCAAATCTGCTTCTTGAGGTGCTTGTGGAGCAAATAGACTGCCACCCAAAATAACAAGTAGGGTGATGGCTGCGGCAATACTTCCCCATCTCCAAAAGTTTGTTTTTTTGGTTTTGGGCTGCTGTTGGTTTAGCTTCTCTAAAAAACGTCTTTGGTGTCCTTGCGGGGTTTCGTGTACATCGAAACTACCTTCAAGATTTTTAAATAGGATTGTTATGGTATCGTTTTCTTTCATCTTAATGCCTGTGCAGGCTGGGGTTTAAAACAGTTATTCTTTTTCGTAAACTCTCTTTGGCACGCGAAATAAGCGTGCGGCAATTGGCGTTGCTAATGTTTAAAATCTCACAAATTTCCTCATAATCATAGCCTTCAATAAAATGAAGGGTCAGGATTCGCTGGTAACTGGTATGCAATGCTTCCATACAACTTACCACCTGGGTTGCTTTCAGCTTTGAGAAATCCTCGCTGGACAATCCATCTTCGATATCTACAAGTTCTTCAGTTTCTATAAAAGCTTCGTCAGTTTCAGACATGGCCACATACTTTTTGCTTTTGTGGTAGTTCGCAATACTTTTGTTTACTACAATTCGCTTTAACCATGCACCAAATGCGGCTTCAGCTTTAAATGTGTCTAGCTTTTCAAAGGCTGAAATAAAACCCTCCTGCATGCAATCTTCTGCCAATGCAGTGTCCTTTACAATACGTAGCGCCACATTATACATCGCTTTATTGTAGCGATTGTACACTTCTAATTGCGCAAGCTGGTTTCCTTTTTTACAAAGAACGAGTACGGTTGATATGTCCTGGTGGGTTAGTGACAAAAATCTCTGTGATTTATAGTAAAGATACTGTTGCTTTTAAATTGTTACACTTATGCTAAACTATTTTTTACTCGTGGCATAACTATTGAATTATTGGAGTAGCAGTACTACTGAAATTACATAACTAGCAAAGTTTCAGCGATAATAGTACCTAAACAAAATAGACACACATTCTGAAGCCCCTGAAATTGGTGACAGAATGTCTTAAAATTATATATGGCTAAATCTAAATTAATACCCCTGGACAAGTTGTCACTTCAAGATTTACAGGACGAAGCAGATCTAATTCCGCTTATGACGACCGAAGATGAAGATGCAATGAATAAAGAAGAACTTCCTACTACACTTCCCATATTGCCCTTGCGCAATACCGTGTTGTTCCCGGGAGTTGTAATTCCCATCACAGCAGGACGCGACAAGTCTATAAAGCTTATAAACGAAACTAATAAAAATGGAAAAGTAATTGGAGTTGTCTCCCAAAAAGACGAATCTAAAGAGAATCCAGGACCCAAGGATATTAATTCTATTGGTACCGTAGCGCAAATTCTACGGGTGCTTAAAATGCCTGACGGAAATACTACTGTAATTATCCAGGGAAAAAAACGCTTTGAAGTGGCTGAGGTAATGACTACAGACCCTTACATGACCGCTACCATTCGCGAAGTTGCCGAAGCACGTCCAGCAAAAGAGAATGCAGAGTTTCAGGAAATTATTAGTTCTATAAAAGAGCTGTCACTAACAATAATTAAAGACAGTCCAAATATTCCTTCGGAAGCTGCTTTTGCCATTAAAAACATTGAAAGTTCTTCTTTCCTGATCAATTTTGTGTCTTCAAACCTGAATATTTCAGTAGAGGAGAAACAAAAATTACTGGAGATAAACGATCTAAAAGATCGTGCGCTTGAAACCTTACGTTATATGAATGTGGAGCTACAAAAATTGTCGCTTCGTAACGATATTCAATCCAAGGTAGAAAGTGACATAAGCCAGCAACAGCGTGAATATTTTTTGAATCAGCAGATGAAGACCATTCAGCAAGAGCTGGGCGGGAACAGCAACGAAGCTGAAATTGAAGAAATGCGCACCCGTTCCAAGTCCAAAAAATGGAAAGAAAACATACAAAAGCATTTTGACAAAGAGTTGACCAAGCTGCAACGTATGAATCCGCAGGTGGCAGAATTCAGTATACAGAAGAATTACTTAGACTTATTACTGGAGTTGCCTTGGGAGGAATTCAGTAAAGATAAATTCGATCTTAAAAGAGCAAAGAAAATATTAGATCGTGACCACTACGGACTGGATGACGTAAAGAAACGTATTATTGAATATCTGGCTGTTTTAAAACTTCGAAACGATATGAAATCGCCTATCCTGTGTCTCTACGGACCTCCAGGAGTAGGAAAAACATCTTTGGGAAAATCTATTGCGGAAGCTTTAGGACGGGAGTATGTGCGTATGTCTCTGGGTGGTTTGCGTGATGAAGCTGAAATTCGTGGGCACCGTAAAACCTATATTGGCGCGATGCCGGGACGCATTATTAAAAGTCTTAAAAAAGCGGGAACGAGTAACCCTGTATTTGTACTGGACGAAATTGACAAACTTTCTGTTGGAAGTCAGGGAGATCCGTCTTCGGCTATGCTGGAGGTATTAGATCCAGAGCAGAATAGCGAATTTTACGATAACTTTCTGGAATTAGGGTACGACCTTTCTAAAGTGATGTTTATTGCTACTTCCAATAGTCTGGGAACCATTCAGCCAGCCTTGCGTGACAGAATGGAAATCATTAACGTAACAGGATATACCATAGAGGAAAAAGTAGAAATTGCGAAGAAACATTTACTTCCGAAGCAATTAAAAGAGCACGGCCTAACTAAAAAAGACCTGCAAATTGCTAAGCCACAATTGGAGAAGATTGTAGAAGGGTATACCCGTGAGAGTGGGGTGCGAGGACTGGAAAAGCAGATCGCCAAAATGGTGCGTCACGCCGCTATGAATATTGCCATGGAAGAGGAGTACACTAAAAAAGTGACGAATGAAACCATTGTGGAAGCCTTAAAAGCACCACGAATGGAGCGTAACAAATACGAGAATAACGATGTAGCTGGTGTGGTAACAGGACTTGCCTGGACACGTGTGGGGGGTGATATTTTATTTATTGAATCTACACTCTCCAAAGGAAAAGGAACGCTGAATATGACCGGGAACCTTGGAAAAGTAATGAAAGAGTCTGCTACGATTGCGTTGGAATATATTAAATCGAATGCTGAAAGGTTAGGGCTTTCTCCCGATATTTTTGAGAAATACAACGTTCACATTCACGTACCGGAAGGTGCCACGCCCAAAGATGGGCCAAGTGCAGGGATTACCATGTTAACGTCCTTAGTTTCTTTGTTTACCCAGCGTAAAGTGAAGAAAAGCATTGCAATGACGGGTGAGATCACGCTTCGAGGAAAGGTATTGCCTGTTGGCGGTATTAAAGAAAAAATTCTGGCTGCCAAACGTGCCAAAATCAAGGAAATCCTATTGTGTGAAGACAACAAACGTGATATAGACGAAATAAAACCAGAATATTTAAAAGGCCTTACATTTCATTACGTTAAGGAAATGAGCGATGTCCTGGATTTAGCGCTTACCAAGCAGAAAGTTAAAAATGCTAAGTCGCTATAATATAGATTATTGTAAGGTTGAACGTAATTGAAATCTAATGTTAAAGCGCAATTTAAAAGTTTAAAGGTATTTTGATACGCGAACTTCTTTTGAATCCCGCAAAAATAAATTAGTATTGCAGTCGTTAACTCCTTTAGGAAACACAATCTCGCGCACATGCTAAAAAAGGTTTTATTGCTGCTTGCTGTTGTTACGGCTTTTCCCGCCGTAGCACAAATAGGAGGGCGTGCAACCTATCAGTTTTTAGATCTAGTGACTTCTACGCGCCAAGCGGCTTTAGGAGGAAAAAACATTACCAATTACGATTACGACCCCACGCAGGGTATGTATAATCCCGCGGCCATTAATCCTGCAATGGATAACCAGTTGGCGTTAAACTACGCAAATTATATTGGCGATGTAAACTATGGTACGGCAACCTACGCATACCTTTGGGATCGGAGGACACAGGTATTGCATACTGGAGTTACCTATATTAACTATGGAACTTTTGATGGTTATGACGAAAATGGAAACGCTACCGATACGTTTAGTGGTGGAGAAGTTGCCCTTTCATTCGGTCACGCGAGAAACATAGCATTTACCAATTTTCACGTAGGAGCAAACCTGAAACTAATTTCTTCAAAATTGGAGCAATACACTTCGTTTGGAGTGGCGGCAGATATTGGGGTGATGTACGTTTATGAAGACTGGGATTTACACATTACAGGGGTTGCCCGGAATGTGGGAACACAGCTCACACCGTACGAAAATACCTATGAGAAATTACCTTTTGAACTGGTTTTTGGAATCTCACAAACGTTAGAAAATATTCCCATTCGCTGGCATTTTACGTTGGAAAATATGCAACGCTGGAATATTGCATTTGCGAACCCTAACCGGGATGAGATAGATCTGGAAGGGGAGGTTACTTCAGAAAATATTGGATTTATAGACCATGCGTTCCGCCATATGATCTTTGCTATTGAGATTTTCCCTGAGAGCGGATTTAACCTTCGTTTGGGGTATAACGTGCGTAGAGCAGAGGAGCTTCGTATAGTGGATCAACGTTCTTTTGCGGGTCTAACAGCCGGATTTGCTATAAAACTGAATAAATTGCGCTTAAGTTATGCGTATTCACGTTTCAATAGTGCCGCTACAACCAGTACCTTTGGACTCAATATAAATTTACAGTAATGCATAAAATTACGATTGCCGTAGACGGGTATTCTTCAACAGGAAAAAGTACCGTTGCCAAACAATTGGCAGACTGGCTGGAGTATGTGTATGTAGACACAGGTGCGATGTACCGAGCGGTGACGCTGTTTGCAATGCGTAATGATATGATTGCTGAAGCAACCGTAAATACTGCAAAATTAATTGCTGCATTACCTTCAATACAGTTAGAATTTAAAAAGAACGGTTCAGGAAAAGCTGAAATTCATTTAAATGGTGAAAATGTTGAAGAGGACATTCGCCATTTGGATGTTTCGGAATATGTAAGTCCTGTTGCCACCATTAGCGAAGTACGCCGGAAACTGGTAGAGCAACAACAAAAAATGGGAGAAGGAAAAGGAGTTGTAATGGATGGGCGAGATATTGGTACGGTTGTCTTCCCCAATGCCGAACTTAAAATATTTATGACAGCCAGCGCCCAGCAACGCGCACAACGCCGCTATAAAGAACTTCTGGAGCGTGGCGATACAGTTTCTTACCAGGATGTACTGGATAACGTACAAGAGCGCGACCGCATAGACACTACTAGAAAAGATTCTCCACTACGCAAAGCCAATGATGCTATTGAAATTGACAATAGCGAAATGAATCTGGAAGACCAGTTTCATACTATTCTGCAATTGGCAAAGGACCGGATCGCGGGACGGGTCTGATGTAAACTTAAAGAGATTTAAAAGTGAATGTATATCAAGTAAATACTAAAAGTATTTTATTGAATTTATGGTTTTCATGTATCATAGTTTCTGGGTTTTTAATCTATGTGAATTTTAAAGAATACACATTCTCAGATGTCCTTTTTGGAAGTATTATTATTGCCGCTCAAGTACTCTTGTCATTATTTTTGTTAGTCGATTATTTAATTCATAAGACCTCAGGAGTTTTTCATTTTCATAAGGATACTATTGAATTACAAATTAAAAATAGTCTCAAAATAATTCGCAGCGAAGAGATTTCAAAAGTTGTTATATATGGCTCCCCTGCGGTTTATAAAAAAGAAAACGTTTTTTTCTTACCTTTTACTTGTTTCCATTATGCTGAAATTCAATTGAATGACACCAGTAATCTCTATGTAACATCCCTTTCAAATTATAGGTTATATCAAAAACTCGAAAAAGAACCAATACTTCAGAAAAAATTGTATTTAAAAAAAGGAGGTTGGCTTAAAAGAGGAGAATTATTTAACTCAATTTGGTTGAATAATTTAAAATAGCTGCGTTAAGACAAATGGTTTTTGTTAGAATTAATACGGAAGCTGAGAGGTTAGTTCTAATTTAGATAATAAAAATCGAATAAGTTTCTCAATTTCAAGAAAGCACATTTTGAAAATCTTATAAAGTGAAGATGAGAAGTACTGTGTGCGAAACACATCTTTAAGCAAATGATGGATATAACTTATATATTATAATTCCTACCGTCAACGTTATAAAGGAGAGTAATGAAACTACATTCCAGATAGAAAATCGTTTAGCTTTTAATAGCTTTAAAAGGTAAACTACCGCTGCTATCATAAACACTATCGATGCTATAAAAGCCCAGTTGGCATTGTCTGGTAATCCAAACAAAAGTAAATAAGCATTTGTGCTTGCTGTTTCAGCAACCAGATACATCGCACTCCCCATTGTTAGTATCCCAAAGAACGAAGCTAAACCTCTCCACTTACTAACTGAAGTGGAATTTTTTTTGAAATATCTAAAAACCCCAATCAGGATATTAATAAGTAGTATAATTCCGGTGAATGCCGTGAGTACCACAGCTGCTATATTTTTAAATTGTAATACATCTTCTCCCAGAAAACGGATTTTTGAGTTTTTATGATAGTCTGTAGTGAAGGGTATCACAGTACGTGTTAATTCTTCCACACACGGGGCATCTGGGCTGCTTGTTGGATTTTTTATGAATTGGCTCATTAATTTTGTGCCACAGGGGTGATAAGCCGCCCCATGACCTACTTTGTCCAAATCAAAATAAAAACTGTTGCTGAAATTATTTTGTAAACTTTTTGTCCATTTAGGAGGGGTAACCGGATCGTAGGCACCGGATAGGAGCAGGGCTGGCACTTTAGAATGAATTGGAGTGTTTGCAATAGAGTCTAACTTAATTCGGGTATCTTCATAATAATAGTTCAAATAACTGTCTACCACTTCATATCCCATTACATCATTTTTGTTTTTTTGCAGATTCTCTCTGCTAACATCGGTACTTGCCTTGTGGTCGTATACATATTCCACAAGACCTGTGGCGTTGTAGGATGTTTCTACCTTTTCTTGCATTTGCGGAAGAATTTTTAAGAGCACTTCAGCGTCTCTGGCCATAATACTTTCTAAAAGCAACGGGAGGGTGGCATATATCCTTCGGTCATATATCATCTGATGAAGTATCGCATTCATTTCCTCTTTATTAATGTATGCTTGTTTGCCATCTTCCATAGTTACACGAAATGGCTTCTCATTAAGTGTTCGCATAAATGCTATAAATCGTACTCTGAGATCTGGAAACTTTTCATTACAGGCTGCGTCATCCTCACAATCCTTTAGCACGTGTAACAAACTAAGCTTATAATACGTAGACATAGTTCCCTGAGTGGGAATGCCAATGGGGACACTGGAGTCCAGAATGGCGGTGCGCAGGGTGATGTCGTACAAGTCTGCAGCACGGATAAAATGCTGGATCGCCATAGTTCCGTAGGAAACTCCGAACAAATTATAAGTATCGTAAGGTAATTGCTGTGCAAGAAAAGCAGCGTCGCGGGTAATGTTGTTCATACCATACTCGTTGAAATCGATGCCCTCTTGTTCCATCGTGGTAATACAAGCTGCATATCTTTCGGTCTGCTTTTTATAAAACTGGTCTGCGGTTAGATTATCCATTAAATCTATCCAGCTATCTTTCCCTAAATCTCTACACGGTAACCGGGTAGAAAAGCCAGTTCCACGATAGTCGTATAAAATTATATCCCGATCTTTAAGCAAGGGCATTCGTAAATAGGCGTTTGCTATATCGGTCATAGGTAATCCCCAGCCTCCTTGAAAAATAAGGACAGGATCTCCCTCAAAATCCGGGTTCTCTGTTTTAAGGATTACATAGGCTATCTGTAAGTTCCGGCTAGCAGGATCGTTATAGTTTTCCGGTACAGTGATGTATCCAAATTCCGTGTTGGGGGCCGACTTCATGATGGAGCAGTCCTCTAAAAAACAAGAGGTCTTTGTAAGGTCTCCAATATTTTGGGCATAACTTATTGAAATAAATAATCCCGCTGCAAAGTAGAGTAGTTTTTTCATAATGTATTGATTAGTAGTCAATACAAATATATTTTATTTATGAATACACCTACGAAAGTTATGTAACAAACTATAGCAGCGATGTAACACAGATGAGATTCTTTAATGTTTTACAAATGCACAGCATCCCTTTTTGGCTACTCCTTTCAATTCGTCAGTTGCTTCTCATATTAGGTACTTTTTTCAATCTACTTTCACAAACTTTAAAATTTCTTTGCCTTCAGCATTATAAAAATAGAGGTGGAGGTTTTCAATTTTATAGGTTGCAGTTTCGCCCAGCGCTTTCGTAAAAGCATTTGGAACTTCCATATTTGGGCACATCATTTTGGTACTACCCATTTTTGAAAAGCTAATCTGGGTTTCGGTAAGGCCTTCAATTTGCCCAAAAAGAGTATTACAGCCATCATTCCCTCCCATGCGCTTATCTGCTACAAAAATTTCTAGCATAGGGGCCTTGTTGGGTTTCTGATCGGTTTCAGTAGGAATAGTTTCAGTGTGTATTGCTTGCAACGCCCAGATGTCATGTAACCTAAATGTAGGGTCTGGTTTTTTTTCTAATACCTGTACCAGCGTATATGCAACAGAAGAAGCATCGGCAGGGACTTTCGCTGGATCCAGTTTTTTTTCTTTTACTGATAGTTTGTAAATAAAGCCTTGCTGGTAATCGAACCCTTCAATAGAACTATAAAAGTTGGTCCAGCTGGCATCGGTTTCATTTTTCTTAATTTGTAGGCATTGCATCTTTCCCACCCCCTCGCAGGAGACTTTAGCGCTATTTACAAAGTAGGTGATAGTTTTCGATTTTTCTTCTGATGTTTCTCCGCAGGAATTAACCGCAAGGATCGAAAAGAGGAGGATGGCTATAAATTTCATGAGTTTTTGTTTTCATAAAGTTAAGAAGCAATGGTGAAAGCTGGAAATTTTTGTAAAAAATTTAAGTGTTTTAGGTAAGTTTCCATTTTAAAATTTATTTGAAGCAGTAGGAGGAAGCACTACGTTTCAACCAAAAATTAGATGTCTTATTTCTAAAATGAGGAAACTCTTTGATTTTCAAAAGAAAAACACTATTTTTGCACCCCTTTTAGCGACAGAATCAAGTGTAAAAGGAATTCTATAAAAACAAAAACTAAACCCTCTTGTGGGACAGTCGCTGTAAGTACTTGAAAGAACACAGGATACAAATCTGATTTATTTCAGCAAGCCTGAACTAATGACGAGCATATAACAAATGGCTGATAAAGCAAAAACAAAAGAAGAAGCAGTAGAAAAAGCTGCAGACAAAGCGGTTGATACTTCGGTAGCAGTAAAAGATGCCAAAAAACCAACCCGAACCAAAAAAGCTGTAAAAGCAGAGGACATGGAAGATATGGCCGAAGCTAAAGTTGGACAGAGCACGGAAACTCCAAAAGAAGAAGTTTCTCCACAGCAAGCCAACCCAGCAAAATTCCTGGAAGATTTTAACTGGCACAACTACCAAGAGGGAATCGACCCTGTAGATGGCGAGCAATTGCAGGAGTTTGAAAAATTAGTAGCAGAAAACTTCGTAGACACCTTAGACGATGAGGTAGTTGAAGGAGAAGTGATCCACATTTCGGACCGTGATGCCATTATCGACATCAACGCGAAGAGTGAAGGGGTTATTTCTTTAAACGAATTCCGTTACAACCCAGACTTAAAAGTAGGGGACAAAGTAGAAGTATTAATAGATGTACGTGAAGACAGCACAGGACAATTAATCCTGTCGCACCGTAAAGCACGTACCATTAAAGCTTGGGATCGTGTAAACGCAGCTCACGACGAAAGTACTATCGTTAACGGTTTTGTAAAGTGCAGAACTAAAGGAGGTATGATCGTAGATGTATTTGGAATTGAGGCGTTCTTGCCAGGTTCACAAATAGATGTGAAGCCAATTCGCGATTACGACGTATACGTAGGAAAAACAATGGAATTCAAAGTGGTAAAGATAAACCACGAGTTCAAGAACGTTGTAGTTTCTCACAAAGCGTTGATCGAAGCAGATATCGAAGAACAGAAAAAAGAAATCATTGGGCAGCTTGAAAAAGGTCAGGTACTTGAAGGGGTTGTTAAAAACATCACTTCTTACGGAGTATTTGTGGATCTTGGAGGTGTTGATGGATTGGTACACATTACAGACCTTTCTTGGTCACGTATCAACCACCCGAACGAGATCGTAGAGCTGGATCAGAAACTGAACGTAGTGATCTTAGACTTTGATGAGGATAAGACACGTATCCAGTTAGGGTTAAAGCAACTGAATGCACACCCTTGGGAAGCATTAGGTGAAGAGATGAAAGTAGGTGACAAAGTAGAAGGTAAAGTAGTTGTTATTGCAGACTACGGTGCGTTTGTTGAAGTTACTGAAGGAGTAGAAGGATTGATCCACGTTTCTGAAATGTCTTGGTCTACGCACTTACGTAGCGCACAGGATTTCGTTAATGTAGGCGACAAAGTAGAAGCTCAGATCTTAACACTAGACAGAGAAGAACGTAAGATGAGTCTTGGTATTAAGCAATTAACGCCAGACCCATGGACAGATATCACAACCAAATACCCAGTTGGTTCACGCCACACAGGGATTGTACGTAACTTCACCAACTTTGGTGTGTTTGTAGAATTGGAAGAAGGTATCGACGGACTTATCTACATTAGCGACCTTTCTTGGACTAAGAAAGTGAAGCACCCTAGCGAGTTTACCAACATTGGTGACAAGTTAGACGTAGTAGTACTAGAATTGGATGTGGAAGGACGTAAGTTAAGCTTAGGTCACAAGCAGACAGAAGACAACCCTTGGGATAAATACGAGGCTGAGTTTAAAGTAGGATCTAAGCACACAGCTGCTATCGATGAGATGGTAGACAAAGGTGCGGTGATCAACTTTAACGAAGACATCTCTGCATTTGTACCTAAGCGTCACTTAGAGAAGGAAGACGGAACAGACCTTAATAAAGGAGAAGAAGCCGAATTCCAGATCATTGAGTTCAACAAAGAATTCAAGAAAGTGGTAGCGTCGCATATGACAATTCATAAAGAAGAAGAAGCAAAAATTGTAAAGCAAGCTGCTAAGAAGGCTGCTGCACAAGCAGAGGAAGCAAAACCAACATTAGGGGATGCCAACTCTAAATTGCAAGAATTGAAAGACAAAATGGACGGGAAGAAGTAATTCCTGAACGTTTTTTAAATACCAAATCCCTTCCAGAACCGGAAGGGATTTTTTTTTGAATAGTTTCATAAAACTATTTTGGTGCCCTTTTTTATATCTTTACGAAATACCCAGGGTGAAAATGCAGGTATATCCTTTATATATTTTGGAATAAAATTATTAAATGCTAGTATATAACTAGTTAGGCACAATTTAACCAAAATTGTAACAAAAATTGTCTCTCACCGTCTTAATAAAATAATCATCAATCAAAAAAATCAATGAATTATTCAAAAATTCTAATTTTAATTATTTGTATCACCTTCAATTTAAATGCGCAAAACAAATCACAAATAGAAAATAATTTTCAAGACAATATTACGTATGTTATTAATAATGTAAACATTATCCCAATGACTAAGGATAATAAGGTTGTCGAAAATGCTACTGTTGTAATTCAAAATCAAAAAATTATTTCGATTAACGACACAATTCCAACCAATGCAGAAATAATCGACGGAACAGGAAAATGGTTGATTCCTGGTCTTATTGATATGCACGTCCACACAAATGCAGATTTAAATTTTAAAGAAAACTCATCTACTCAAGGTGCTACGTTTTTTATGGATACACAAGACGTTATGACAACATATATAGCGAATGGTGTTACAACGATATTTGAACTTGGAGGAAGAGTTGAGCATTTTGGACAAAGAAATGAAATTACAAAAGGAAAGGTCATTGGTCCTCGAATGGCAATAGCGCCAATGATAAATGGTGGAGATCCAAATAATGGAGGAAGAATAGTTAACAATGCTTCAGATGCTCGACAAGCGGTACGAAGTGCAAAAGCCGAAGGATACAACTTTATCAAAGCATATTCTCATTTAAATATTGAGTCTTTCAAAGCTCTTGTAGATGAAGCTCAAAAACAAGGGCTAAAAGTAGTTGGACATATACCAGATTCATTTAAAGGTAAAACAGAAGAGGCATTTGTGTCCAATTTTGGATTAGTAGCACACGCAGAGGAATTTTCAAAACAGATTAGAAATCAAGAAAAGACTAAAGAAGATGCTCAAAGATTTGCTCAAATTTCGAAGAAGAATAATACTTGGTTAATTCCAAACCTTATAGCAATTGTCAAGATTAGAGATCAAGTTCAATCACTTGATTCAATTGGTACTATGGAATCTCTAAAATATGTACATCCTCTTTTACAAGACAAATGGTTGAATTCAAACAACTATAACAAACATTCCAGCCCTAAATTCATCAATTATCTAGACAGCCTTATTATATTCCATAAAGAAATGGTGGTTGCTTTTAAAGAAGCTGGAGTTCCAATGTTAGTAGGAACTGATGCAGGAGTTTCTGGAGTTGTAACTGGTTTCGCACTACACGACGAGCTTGTATTATTAGTTGATGCTGGACTTACAAACCACGAAGCATTAGTATCAGCCACGAGACTGCCATCCGAATGGTTAGAAATTAATGAAATTGTCGGAACAATTGAAGTTGGTAAATATGCTGACCTCCTATTGTTAGATGCAAATCCACTTGAAAATATTCACAATACACGAAAGATAAACGGAGTTTTTGTAAATGGAAATTGGGTTGATAAAAAAAAGATTGATAAAATGCTATCGGAATTAGCTGATTGGAATACTTCAATGAAAGAGAAGTATAAATGGAAAAACAGAAAAGAATATTAGCGAAAAAAACTGTGCCTAACACCGCATATAATACAGCGGGTTAATGGTTAAGTGAATTGTATTTCCTACAAATAATCGTAAATTGGTCACGCGGATAATTACGTAGTGGCGGCGCCGAATGTCTTCCTCTCGCAGAAAAAGCTCGTCGGAGACAAGTGGCTGATTCGCACGCTGCGCTTCCCACTTTCGCTGACGCAAAATGTTGGCACTGCCGAAGCTGCCGCTCAAAACCCGCCGTATCATATGCAAAACCGCTAGGACTACACATTTTTTATGAAAAAAAGAGTCACATTTCTACTGATCCTAATGTCAATCAGCTCTGGCTTTTCTCAAAATAAAGAAATTTCAAAAATTTTAGCTGATTCTCTAGATAATGTCAACTTTGAAATAAGACTTATTAGAATTGCATCTGAACATTTTAGCGAAGGAAAAGTAATTATACTATCTACTCAGTTTAAAATTGAAAAGGACGGAAAACTGACAGATGTCAAAGCCCGAGGTCCAATGGCGCAATTAGAAGATCTAATAGTTTCAAAATTGAAGAGTGTTATGATTTCACAAAGCTTGTTAGAGAAAATCAAGCTAGATAATCCAGACTTAATATATGCTCTCCCAGTTAGATTTCAGATAAAAAGTGAATCAGAAATTATTAAAATGGTAAAAAAAGATAAACGTAAAAGGGAAAAGGAAAAAAGAAAAAGGGAAAGAAAAAACTAGTCATAACAAAGAACTTGAGGCAACAAACAACCATATAGTATATTTAGCGTGTAAATTTCTATCAGCATTTTCACGAACTTACAATTAGATCACTCCTTCTTCAACAACAAAGCAGGTAAGCTTAATGCTGCATACATTGTGTTATAGGCCTCCATTTCTGTATTTATAATTGCATCCCGTTCAGTCTTATACGTTTGCCAGTCTTTTTTTAAGTCCTGTAAACGTTGCTTTGAGCCTGCAGTTACCTGTGGTATAGCCGTATCTATAAAATCTTTTAAGTACAGAACTTCACTGTTTAGCTTGTTGTTAAAGTTGATCACATCCTGAAAGGTCTTCTGCTGTGTTTGTATCAAATTTTCCTCCCAGGAAGTAATCCGCTTGCTGAGTGAATCTCCTCTTTTGAGTAGTGCTTCCGCTTGCTCAGTATCTTTTAGCATCTTCTTATAATGCGATAACTGGCCCTGAACAGAGCGCATAGCATTTACAGACTCGTGAATTTCGGTGATCATTGTTTCCAGTTCACTTAAGATGGCCTGGCGTTCTGCAAATTGAGCAGGGGAGGCGTCAATATTTGGGTTTGGCTTTATGGTAACGGTAGTCTCGGTAGTGGTTTCATTTGCTTTTAAGCGTAGCGTGTAAGTTCCAGGAGCAACCGTTGCGCCCTGGTAGTTTCCAAATACAAAAACATTATCCACTGCTGGAAGCGTTTCTTTTCTGAAATCCCAGGTAAACCTATTAAAGCCTCGTTTGCCAGGCAATACAGCAGGTTTTGGAGGACCACCTGCCCAGGTTTTAAAATCTTTAGGAGGTTTGTTGGAAATAGTGCGTAGTACGCTTCCATCTTTCAGTATTTCCAGCTGTAAGTCCAGCGAGTCTTTGTATTCAGGAAGATAGTAATCCATCGTTACCCCAGTAGCAGGGTTTTCTCCTAAACCATTTCCAGCAGGAGCTTTTCCGCCAAAAAATAGGTAGGTGTCCTTCGGTTTTATAATGCGTAACTTCCCTTCAGAAGCCATTCTATTCTGAATAGCGCCCAGGTCGTCCAATATCCAGAATGAACGTCCCGCCGTTGCAGCGATCAAATCGTTATCCTGAATCGCCAGATCGTTGATAGGCACCACAGGAAGATTTAACTGAAACGGTTTCCAGTCCGTACCGTCATTCCAGGATACGTAGAGGCCGGTTTCGGTACCTGCATATAGCAAGCCTTTTATTTTTTGGTCTTCACGAACTACACGAACAAAGGTATGATCACCGGTAATTCCGTTGGTAATTTTTGTCCAGCTTTGTCCGTAGTTAGTAGTCTTGAATATATAAGGCTTCAAATCCATAGCTTTATAGCCCATTACTGCGATATACGCTGTTGCCTTATCGTGGGGGGACACTTCAATACTATTAATAATATAAGAACCTACTCCTTTAGGCGTAACATTTTCCCAGGTTTGTCCGCCATTTTTTGTTAGATGTAGCAATCCGTCGTCACTTCCCGCATAGAGCACGCCTGGTTCCAATGGAGAAGCAACTAAAGACATTAAGGTGTTATAATTTTCACCACCTGCAGCTTCGTTGGTGTACGGGCCACCCCCAGGGCCATGCTTATCAGTTTCATTTTTGGTGAGGTCCGGACTAATGGCCGTCCAGTTGGTTCCGCCATCGGTTGTTTTAAAAACCTTGTTTCCTGCGTGGTAAATGGTTTTTCGGTTGAAAGGATCACTTATTATAGGTGCATTCCAGTTAAAACGGTATTTGGCATCTTTAGGAGCTTTACTCAGGCCTTGCTCTGGATACTGGTTAATGATCTTAGAATCTCCTGTGCTTTTCATCCATCGGTCTATGATGCCCTGGTAACAACCCCCATACACTTCCACCGGGTTGTCCGGGTCAAAGGCAAGGAACGCACTTTCACATCCTGCCACACTGTACCAGTCTTTCCAGTCTATTCCTGCATCGTTGGTACGGCTGGCTATGGCTATGGCGCTGTTATCCTGTTGCCCGCCATACACATTGTAGGGAACCAGATTGTCTGTAATCACTCTGTAAAACTGAGCCGTAGCCTGGTTTTCCTGTGTGCTCCAGCTCTTACCACCGTTATTGGAAACATTCGCCCCGCCATCATTACTATTGATCATGATCTGATTGTTTTCAGGATGAATCCATAAGTGGTGGTTATCGCCGTGTGGGACGGGTACATTGCTAAACGATTTTCCTCCGTCTATCGATTTCATCACGGGAGCGTTCAATACATACACCACATTTTCATCCTGAGGGTCTGCAAAGATTTCCATATAATACCACGAACGGGTAATGTTTACGCGGTCCTTGTTAATTTGTTTCCATGATTTTCCCGCATTGTCACTTCGATACACTCCTGCTTTTTCACCTTCTGCTTCCAGAACAGCGTACACACGATCTGAATTGGCACGGGATACTGAAATTCCCGATTTTCCAAAGGCATCCGGGATTCCGTTTTTCATAGGTTCCCAGGTTTCACCACCATCATTAGATTTATACAAGCCGGATTTTTTACCTCCGCTTTCCATAATCCACGGATAGCGACGATGTTCCCACATAGCTGCATATAGAATAAGCGGGTTTTTAAAATCAATCGAAAGGTCTACCGCTCCTGTATTTTCATCTACAAAGAGGGTTTTATTCCAGGTTTTACCTCCGTCTATCGACTTGTAAATGCCCCGATCCTGGGAAGGTCCGTATTGCGCTCCCTGTGCCGCAACAAATAGAATATCCGGATTGGAAGGGTGAATAATTACATCTGAAATATGACGCGTAAAGTCTAACCCTATGTGTTTCCACGTTTTTCCGGCATCGGTAGATTTATATACCCCGTCACCCATAGAAGTCATTACGCCCCGGGCAGCGTGTTCTCCCATTCCAACCACCACAATGTTTGGGTTGCTTTCTGAAACGGCGATAGACCCAACGGTTCCCGTTTTAAAGAACCCGTCTGAAACGTTTTTCCAGGTAATTCCGTCGTCCTCAGTTTTAAAAACACCCCCGCCGGTAGCTCCCATATAATAGGTCATTGGTTGTCCAACTACGCCTGTAGATGCAACACTTCGCCCGCCACGAAACGGACCAATATTCCGCCATTTTAATCCGTGGTAAAGCGTGTCGGTAGAACTATTCGTCTCCTTTTTTTGAGCTGAAACCGAAAGTGATATAAAAAGACAGAGTAGGGGAAGCGTAAGGAAGCGTTTCATAGTTGATTGGTTTTGTATAAAGTTAGGAATTTTAGCGGAACATCGAAGTGGCTTTTCTGTAAGAATTTTAGAGGTTTTTCTGGAAACAAACACTATTCTCCATCCCAATATATTGCCCGTATTGAGGTATTATGAAGTACCCGTTTTTTTTATACAGTGCGATGGCGTCTGGTTGTCGTTTTCCGGTTTCTAAAACACAGGAGTTAAAACCTAATTCCTTTGCCCAGGATTCTAAGTTGCTTAATATTTTGGAGCCTACACCTTTACCGCGGTAGGCTGGCAGGGTATACATTCGTTTTACTTCGGCTATGGGTCCTTCAAAAGTTTTAATCGCACCACAGGCAACGGGTGTCTCTTCAGCAAATGCTACCACGACGTGTTTGATGTTTTCCAACCCGTTAAACTGGTTGTAAAAATCGTGTAAGTCGCCATCAGTTTTGGCAAGAGAGGCATCCAGAAGTGTCACCAATTTGAGAAACTCCGGATTGGTTCCACTGGTTCTTCGGAAAGTGATTTCTTTCAAAATAGTACGCTTTTATTGCACTAAAAACTTCAGGGTTTGGCTACTGTTGTCCGTGCTTACTTTTAGAAAATATATTCCTGTTGGTAATGTTTGTGAAATTTTAAGGGTTGTTCCACTCACAGAAAAGGTATTGTGAACTAACCGTTGCCCTAATTGATTATAAATTTCAGCAGTAATGACAGTTCCATTTACAATTGATGGATCTACCAGAAGTTCAATAGTTTCAGCAACCGGATTGCTCACTAACTGAAATGCTCCTGAAAGCTCATTTTCTGAAACCCCAAGAGGCACCTGTAATATTTCAGCCAAAGCAAACGCTACATTTTGTGCGGTTGACTCTACGTGACGCTCGTTCGTGCTGGGAATATGAAAATTCACAAAAGGTGAATCTTCCAGATCCGGAATGGCAAACCAGTCGTTTTCAGTTTCCAGTGCTAAGGCACTTATGGTTGGGATAAAAGAGAATGCATCCTGATCCAGCGCATCTATAAAATCCTGTAGGGCAGGATTACCGTCACCTCCGCCCAGGGCATTGGATATAAAAGAAACTCCTCCTGGCGATGCGTCAATCCCATCGATAGTGGCTTCCCCTTGTGCATCGGCATCGAAAGTACCAATTGGAAAGCCTGCAAAAAACGAATCGAAAGACGTTACATTTATAGTTGTACCGGCTTCTGGAACAAAATGCAGGGCAACATCTGCCGTAGCCCCCGAGCCCAGATCCAGGGTAGTGTCAACTATTTGCATACCTGCTGTTCCTGTGGTAAGACCATTTCCTGCGCCATTGATCATGGTTACATTTCGTACGTTTTGCGGAAATCCTAAGGCATCCAGCTCTGCCTGGAAGGCATCTCTAAAGTCTGGAGCGCCAGCAGGTACTAATTTTGTTGGGTCCTGTTCGGTAGGAGACCCCGAAAGTAAATGACCTAAAAGATGATCGTACAACATTTCCTTGGCAGCTGGGGAGTTTAAAACTTCGTCAACTAATGCAATTGCCTGTGCATCTCCAATTTCCTGTGCCAGATAATTAATCAGGTATTGTAAGCTAATTGGAATGTTAGCTCCTTTGTGCGGAGCGTCAAAAGAAATATACAACCTTGTCTCGTGTTCCATACTATTGGCTTCCATAAAGGCAAGTCCGTATCTTCCAATAAGACCACCCATACTAGGGCCTATCACTACAAGTTCTTCATCACCCACTTTTTCTTCGTTTAAAAAATTAATGAGTTCAATTAAAACCATGGCGTTACGTTGTATATAATCGCCACCCCCGTCTATCTCTTTTCCGTCTGTGGTATACACCGGAGCATTGAGCACTACAATATCGTACCCTTCATCACGCACAAGATCTGCCAGATTAGCTCCTCCAAAGGCTAAACTGCTATACAATCCATTAATATCTCTCGCATCACCAGGATCAAAGCCATCCAGTAAGATAACGGGTTTATCCAGGATACCATCCACATTGTCTAAGAAAATTTCGTATTCGCCTTCTCCAAAATACTCCTGCATTTCATCGTATCCCTGATATCCAAGGCTAGCTACAATTTGTGTTACAGCAGCTTCATTAGAGACGTGCTGTGTGCTTTCTGGAGTATACTGAAAGGTACTTTGTCCAAAAATTGTAAAAGAGAAAAATAATGTTGTTAAAAGTGTAATGTGTTTCATAGTACTATAATTAATGGAGTTACTAGTTGAGTCCATTCGCTAAATATAAACAAAACAGGACAATTCCTTCCCTTTGAAATAATGTGTTACATTTGAAATACCACAACTTTCTACTCTATGGACAATTTAGCGACTCTCATCCTTGCGGGAGCACTCTTTATCATTATGCTTGGGATGGGGCTTTCTCTGCAAATGGCCGATTTCAAACGAATTGTACTATATCCAAAGGCTATAGTTATTGGACTTACAAATCAATTAATAGTATTGCCGTTGGTAGGCTTTTTAATTGCTGTATGTGTTCCCATGCAACCTGAAATTGCAGTGGGGATTATGATACTTGCTGCCTGTCCCGGAGGTCCTACCTCTAATTTAATTTCATTTATGGCTAAGGGAAACCTTGCGCTGTCTGTTTCGCTCACAGCATTAAGTAGTGTGATCACGATACTTACCATTCCGTTTATTGTTGCATTTTCTTCACAGTATTTTTTAGATGTGGGGCAAGAGGTTCAATTAAATATCTTGCAGACGATAGGGCAAATTTTTGTAATTGTGGTGATCCCAATTGTTATTGGAATGATGATAAGAAACTGGAAGCCTGACTTTGCTACAAAAATGGGAAAACCTGTTCGTATTGCTTCGGGGGTTGTTTTAGCATTAATTATTATAGGTCTTGTTATAAAAGAACGTGCTAATTTTGGAGCTTATCTTGAGCAGGCAGGAATTGCCACATTTTTACTGAATGTTATTACAATGTCATTAGGGTATTTTTCGGCGAAAATATTTCGTCTGTCTACACCTTCAGCGATTTCTATTTCAATAGAATCTGGAATCCAGAATGGAACTCTGGCCATAACCATTGCGGTTGTGATGCTTCAAAACACATCTTTTGCTATAGCACCTGCAGTATACAGTCTGCTTATGTTTTTAACCGGAGGAGTAATGATTTATTTTTTCAACAAAAAAGCATAAAAAAATGGCTTGTAGTACACAAGCCATTTAAGTATTTAACCTTAAAATACTATTATCCTTAATTATCTTCGCTGGATTCTATAGCGATAACCGTTTTAGTAGCCGGGACAATTGTCTTTTTCTCTAAGTCCAGTGCACCCGAATTAGACATTAAAACAATTGAAAAAATTTCTGTGTTTGTAAAACTGTTTTCAGCGATCATGAGCTCCTTTAAGTTACTGTTGTTCGCCAATTGAACAGGAAGATTACCTGCCAGTTTATTATCAAATACGTTAAACACTTCAAGTTTGGTTAAGTTATTAATGTCTGTTGGAACTTGTCCGGAAAGCTTGTTGCTGCTTAAGTGAAGTTGTTTAAGGTTGGTAAGATTTCCTAACGTAGCAGGTATTTCACCGGAAAGCATATTTCCATTAAAAGCTAATATTTCAAGTTCTTTTAAACTCCCTAACGTTTGTGGTAGAGAACCCTTTATATTGTTGAACGATAGTTCTAGTGTTTTTAGGTGTGCCAAATCTCCGATAGATGCAGGCAGTTCACCCGATAAGTTGTTGAAAAGAAGGCTAATGCTTGTCACCTTATCGTTTTCTACAGTAATCCCTTGCCACTCAGAAACAGGTTTGTTTACATCCCAGGATTGCGTCCATTGGTCTCCTTGAGTTGCAACATAGATATCTAATAGGGCTTGCTTTTCTTTAGGGGACACCTGTGCGGTTGCTACAACACAGAAGAGAGCTAAAACGGGGGTAAGTAAAAGGCTTTTCATGAGATGGTTTTAAGATTATTCCTACATTTAGAAGTAAATTAAAACTATATTTTGCTGAAATACAAATATTTTCGATGAAATACATAGATGAAATGCACTATTTTTCCGCTAAATGGTTAATAAATTGAGTGTTTACTTCGTGAACCCCTTTAAATACTTGGATAGAAAGGTGTTGCCCAAAAATAGAATTCCCTTTCAGTGTTTCTTCTGTTTTTTTCGCTTCCGTAATATATTGGTCTTTATCGCCATAGATATACGTAACCTTGCAGTGCTCAGAAAGATACTCGAAGTCTTTGCTGTTTAATTCTTTAGGAATGCCACCGCTGTGTAAGACCAGCTCGTTACACTGTATCTTCCTACTCGCCAACCAGCGCATAGCAATAGAAACTCCTTGCGAATAGCCCATGACAATGAAACGGGGGAGAATTTCAGGTTTCTCTGCTTTCCAAACGGAGTCTATATAAGAGAGTACGTTTTTAGTATCTTCAGCGGTATTAACCCTTGTAAGCCAGTTAGCGCCAACGTGACGAAACTCTTTTCCCAAATAGAATTTTGACGGAGCCTGTGGAACGATAATAAAATTTTCTTCGGCATTTAACTCTTTAAAGTACTTGCTGAAATATGTACTCAAATAGCCCATTCCGTGAAAAACCAACCAGACGTTTTTTGTTTTGGCTGAATAGGTGTTTAGGGTAGTGTAGGTATTGGAAGTGGTGTAGGTTACTTGTTTTTCTATCATTTGTATTGGGCTTGTTTTGTATTTTTACAAAGTAATGCAATTGCTATGATAAACTCAAAAGAAGAAATACTTGAAGGTTGTAAAAAGATGTGTGAAAACACACTTATGGAAACCTTACAAATTGAATTTATAGACGTTTCTGAAAATAAATTAGTGGCTCGTATGCCCGTAACACCCAGAGTGCATCAGCCAGACGGGGTGTTGCATGGCGGTGCTTCTGTGGCCCTGGCAGAAAGTGTAGGGAGTGCAGCTGCCTATATCTTTTTAGATGCAAAAAAGGTTGCTATCAGAGGTATTGAAATTGCGGCCAATCATGTTAAAAGTGTCCGGGAGGGATTTGTATACGCACACGCTACCGTGTTGCACCAGGGGCGCACGACACAGTTATGGCAAATTCGAATTGAAAATGAAGAGCACCAACTGGTTTCACTTGTAAAATTAACCACCATAACCCTTCCAAAATAAATAGTGCATAAAGCTTTAGTATCCAAGGGATAAAATGTAATTTTCAGGAACAAAAAAACTGACTAAAGCACGAGAGTGCACGTACGAAAAAAATCAACCTGAATGCAGTATTCTCAACTCGTTGAAAACGCATTGGCGCAGTATAATGAAAAACTGCCTTTTGTCTTATATTCGTTACCAGATAGTTCTGAAATTACGGGCATATTTCAAAGTAATGCAGATCGCACTATAGCAGAATTATCGCAGGAAAACGGATTTGTTCTTGCCCCCTTCGATTCAAAAAAACAAAAGCTTCAAATTCCCATGAAGGGTAGTGAAATACTTACCTGTATAGACCTACCACCCGTTTTAGAAACAAAGAAAGCCGTAACTATTTCAGAAAGACTGGCCGATAAGGAAAAACATCTTACAGTAACCTCCAAGGCCATTACTAAGATTAAATCGGGCAGGGCTCAAAAGATTGTAGTTTCAAGAAAAAAAGAGGTACGTCTTAAAAAATTCGATCTCAGAAAGCTTTGCGACTCTCTGTTTTCTCAAAACCCTTCGGCTTTTAGATATATCTGGTTCCACCCGGTAACATCGCTCTGGTGTGGTGCAACTCCGGAAGTACTTATTAAAACCAACGGATCTGCTTTCTCGACCATGGCACTTGCAGGAACACAAAAACTACAAGGGAAATCCATTATTTTTTGGGATAAAAAAGAACGGAATGAACAACAATGGGTTGTCGATGCCATTGTGGATACTCTATTAGATAAAACCACAGCATTAAATATTTCCAAAGCCAATACACATATAGCAGGGGATTTAGCCCACTTAAGAACCGATATAAAAGGGGTACTCAATACAAGCAAGCATGCCCTTCAAAAAATTGTTGAAACCCTGCATCCAACTCCGGCTGTTTGTGGAACACCGCGTACGAAGGCGCAAGCTTTTATTTTAGAACACGAAAACTATGACCGCGAATTTTATACTGGATTTCTGGGCATAACAAACAGTGAAGTAAACAAAACAGAACTGTTTGTAAACTTACGCTGTATAAAAATTGAAGAAGATACCGCTACCCTTTATGCAGGCGGTGGAATTACTGAAGATTCCAACCCCGAAGCCGAATGGGAAGAAACACATAACAAACTGCAAACCATGGCTAAAGTATTACAGCCGCTTCTTTAAAATTTGATTGCACGGTCGTACCTTTGTACTAATGAAATTTAGCAACAAACCACTCTCACAAACGGTTACCCAATTGTGTCTTGCCAAAGGGATCACGCATATTGTAATTTCTCCGGGGTCTCGTAATGCACCATTAATCATTGGCTTTACAGAACATCCCGATTTTAAGAACTATAGTATTGTAGATGAGCGTTGCGCTGCTTTTTTTGCTTTAGGGCTGGCACAACAGTTGCAAAAACCTGTTGCAGTAGTTTGTACTTCGGGTTCTGCCTTACTAAATTATTTTCCCGCAGTGGCAGAGGCGTTTTATAGCGACATCCCATTGGTAGTGCTTAGCGCAGATAGACCTGAAGATTTAGTTGAAATTGGAGATGGACAAACCATCCAGCAGGAACAAGTATATGGAAAGCATAGTTTATATGCTGCAAATTGTAGAGAAGGGCAAAAGCATCAGGTTTTTAATGAAACCGAAATAAATATTGCTTTAAATACAGCGATAGAGCTTAGAGGTCCTGTACATATAAATATTCCTTTTTCTGAACCGTTGTATCATACTGCCGACGATCTTTCGGTACGACCCCAACACGTTCCGGCACGCAAAAAAACTCCGGAAAAAATTGAAGGTGATGCTTTTGAAGATTTTCTTGAGACCTGGAATAGTTCAGCCAAAAAGATGGTGCTGGTGGGAGTTTTGAATCCAAACAGCATTGAAGAAAAGCAAATTCAGGCATTGGCAGCAGATAAAAGTGTTTTAGTGCTAACGGAAACCACAAGCAACCTCCATCATCCTAATTTTATCCCTGCGATAGACCAGTTAATATCCTCACTTTCTGAAAATGAACTTGAAGCGTTACAACCAGACGTATTGTTAACCTTTGGTGGGATGGTAGTCTCCAAGCGTATTAAAGCATTTTTACGAAAATTTCAGCCCAAAACACACTGGCATATAGATTCAAAGAAAGCCTACGATACTTTTTTTGCGTTGGATGTTCATTGTAAAACGATGCCAAATTACTTTTTAAAAACATTGTATAGCAAAGCGCGTCCTGTTAAAAGTGAGTATAAAAAACAATGGTTGGACATTAGGAAACACAGGCTATCCAAGCATGAGGATTATTTAGCTGAAATCCCTTTTTCAGACTTTAAAGTGTTTTCAATTGTTTTTCAGGCGTTGCCTAAAGCTATTCAGTTACAATTAGCAAATAGTGCCAGCATACGATATGCACAGTTGTTCGAACTAGACCCGAGTTTTCAAGTATTCTGTAATCGTGGCACCAGTGGGATTGATGGGAGCACTAGTACCGCTATTGGCGCAGCGGTAGCTTCCAGTAAACAAACCGTTTTTATTACGGGCGACTTAAGTTTTTTCTACGATAGCAATGCGCTGTGGAATGACTTTATTCCGAATAATTTTAGAATAATTATTGTAAACAATAGCGGTGGCGGTATTTTCAGGATCCTTCCAGGCGACAAGCAATCTGATAATTTCAAAACATATTTTGAAACAAAACACCAACTTACTGCGGTTCAAATGTGTGATATGTATGAATTAGAATATACTTCAGCATCTTCTGAACGTGAAGTTTCTTCAGCGTTGCAAGATTTTTTTCAAGAAAGTGAGAGGCCAAGAGTACTGGAAATCTTTACCCCTTCCGAAGTAAATGATCAAATCCTGATAACTTATTTTAAGTACGTGCGTTAGTTTTTAGCAAGAATACCCTTCCCCCAATCATAGGCTTCATCAAGAGAATTCACAATGTTAAACGGCTTTGTGAAAAAAGCTTTTTCGAGATGTGCGTTATTTATTTCAGAGGTTGAAGTACTTACAATGGCAAGCCCCTTTAACGTTGGAACTTTGTTTAAATATTTATAGTCTGTAGGTTTTACAGAGTAGGAGTTTATTCTGTTTGAAACATAGATCCAGGGTTTAGAACCAATAATACTTAGTCCTTTCAGCAATAAAGTGAAGCCGTTTTTAAATGAAAGTGTAGTACCTTCGGTTACTTCCACTACAGCAAAATTGTCGTACAAATACACGTTTGCAGCCTCATTGCTGAAAAAATCACGCAGTTCTAAAGTGTCAGGAAAATGTGAGGAAGTAATTTTGGGCATTATTTGGAGGTTTGTTGAGGTTGGGGATAATAATGATACCCCATTAACGTAAAATTTTGGGTTAAATTGTACCTTTGTAGTATTATGCTGAAATTAGGACAATACCAAGAATTATACATAGTAAGAGACACAGAACCAGGGCTGTTTTTAGCCAATGCTGAAGAAGATGAAGTTTTGTTGCCCAATAAGTACAAACCTGAGCATTTCGCTATTGGTGAACCCATGGAAGTATTTGTATACCTGGATTATGACGAACGTCCCGTAGCTACTACCTTAAGACCCTACTTAACCCTTAATACCTTTGGTTATTTACATTGTGCCGATGTGAACGAATACGGGGCTTTTATGGACTGGGGTGTGCAAAAGCAGCTATTTGTTCCGTTTAAAGAACAGGCAAGACCTATGAAAGTAGGGAACTGGTATATTGTATATCTGTCGCTTGATGAAGTTACCAATAGACTGGTAGGATCCAGTAAAACCAATAAATTTCTGGACAATACAACTTTGGATGTAGAAAAATACGACCAGGTTGAAATTCTTGTGACTCACCTAACCGAAAAAGGTGCCAATGCCATCGTGAATGGAAAATACCACGGCCTTATTTATATAGACGATATTTTTGAAGACATCCGTACTGGTGATAAAATGAAAGCCTACATTAAAAAGATTCGGGACGACAATAAAATAGACTTAGTACTTCAAGCTCCTGGCTACCGAAGTATAGAGCCTAATGCCAATTATGTACTGGACGAATTAAAAGCCGCCGGCGGGTTTCTTCCGCTACACGATAAAAGTAAGCCCGAAACCATTAAAAACGAATTGGGATTAAGTAAAAAATCCTTTAAAAAAGCAATTGGAAGTTTGTACAAAGACAAACAGATCGTGATCAAGGAAGACGGAATTGAGTTACTTGCTGAAGATTGAGGTTGTACGAATGTCAGTTTGAGCGCAGTCGAAAACTAATGAAATTTTCTATTAAGCTCAACTTGCTACCTGAAAACTTTTAAAATACTTTTTTATACGCCACACAGGTATTAAACCTGTGATCGTCTGCAATTTTTGGGTGCTGAAATTCCCCGGCGTATTCCAAGCCAATCTTTTTCATTACATGTTGTGACGGAAGGTTCAGATCTGGCGCGAAGGCAAATACTTCTAGCAAACTAAATTGTTTCTCTGCAGCCTCCAGACTGGCGCTAGCAGCCTCGGTAGCATACCCTTTACCCCATGCACTTTGCTTAAAGCGCCAGCCCATATCTACACAAGGCGTAAATTTATTTTGCCAGGCTTGTACAGCAAGCCCGCAGAAGCCAATGAATTTACCTGTTTCTAAAACATCCACGGCAAAATACGTATAGCCGTGTTTTTCAAAATGTAGTTGAAGTCTTTGTATTAAATTTCGGGCGTCATCTGCAGAAAGAGTGGCAGGGAAGAATTCCATTACTTTTGGGTCCTGGCACAATTCAATAAATGGCACTTCGTCACTGGGGAGCCAGTTGCGCAGGCCTAAGCGTTGGGTTTTAATAGTATATGTTTTCATAGTCAATCCATGTCGGCTCCAAACCCTTCAGTAGCAGTTTCAGTTGAAAGAAATAATAGTATAAAATAGTTGAGAAGGGAGGAGTATTGCTCGTGTATAGTAACCTTCATTTTTTTATGTTTTAATACCCTCCCTCTTTTAACTTGCCCTATCTCAACGTTATTGGCGATAATTTTTGAAATAGGATTAATTAATTCAAACCAGCTATTTTTGAGAGAAAGTACCTTTTTGTTTTCAATAAGAAGGTCTTCTGTTAAAAGAAGTCTGGTTTTTATAGTAAGGTTCTTGCCAATGAAATCTTCATCTACATATTTGAAACTATAGGTAGTATAAAAAAGTCCTTTAGCGTTCAGTTGCGCAACAAGCTTATTTTCAACGTTGAAAATTGATATGTTAGCACCTCTAAACCAAGTATTCTTTAGCTTAGAGTAAGCTATTATAGAGCTGTTTTCTGAAATTGCTAGTTCACCAAAATTAGTTTTGTGTATTTCTAATTCCAACTTATTCCCCTATCAAAACCTCCAATATAGCAATGGCAGCCTCACTAATTTTAGTCCCCGGGCCAAATACGGCCACTGCACCTGCATCAAATAAAAATTCATAATCCTGCGGGGGAATAACGCCTCCTACAATAACCATAATATCTTCCCGTCCTAGCTTTTTCATTTCCTCAATCACCTGAGGAACGAGTGTTTTATGTCCTGCGGCAAGGCTGGAAACGCCTAAAATATGCACATCGTTCTCAATCGCTTGTTGTGCGGCTTCTTTTGGAGTCTGGAAAAGCGGACCAATATCCACATCAAAGCCTACATCTGCATAGCCTGTCGCTACTACTTTGGCGCCACGGTCGTGTCCGTCTTGTCCCATTTTAGCGATCATAATTCGTGGACGACGGCCTTCCTGCTCGGCAAACTGGTCTGCGAGCTGTCTGGCTTTTTCAAACTGAGGATCTTTTTTAATCTCTTTACTATACACGCCACTAAACGATTTAATTTGTGCTTTATACCTTCCGAAGACTTCCTCCATCGCATCACTGATCTCTCCCAGGGTAGCTCTTTCTCGGGCAGCTTCTACGGCTAAAGCTAGTAAATTTCCTTCACCTGTTTTGGCGCATTGGGTAAGATTTTTTAATGCTTCGGAAACTTTTGAAGCATTTCTTTCGGCTTTTATGCGTTCCAGAAGCTCCATTTGTCCTTTCCGTACTTTTTGATTGTCTACATCAAGAATCTGGAGGGGATCTTCTTTTTTCAGTTGGAACTGATTTACTCCTACAATTACATCCTGCCCGCCATCGATCCTAGCTTGTTTTCTTGCAGCGGCCTCTTCAATACGTAGTTTGGGGATACCCGCTTCAATGGCTTTGGTCATACCACCTAATTCCTCTACTTCTTCTATGAGTTTCCAGGCTTTTTCGGCAATATTGTTTGTTAAACTTTCAACGTAATAACTACCAGCCCACGGATCTACAGTCCGGTTTATTTGAGTTTCTTCCTGCAGGTAAATTTGTGTGTTTCTGGCAATTCTGGCTGAAAAATCTGTTGGAAGCGCAATTGCTTCATCCAACGCATTGGTGTGCAAACTTTGCGTGCCCCCAAAAGCTGCTGCCGAAGCTTCAATACATGTTCTTGCTACATTGTTAAAAGGATCCTGGGCAGTCAGACTCCAGCCACTGGTTTGAGAATGGGTTCTTAATGCCAATGACTTAGGATTCTTCGGATTAAATTGTTTCACCATCTTAGCCCACAGCATTCGTGCGGCGCGCATTTTGGCAATTTCCATAAAGTGGTTCATCCCAATGGCCCAGAAAAAAGATAGGCGAGGCGCGAAGGTATCAATGTCCATACCTGCTGCGATCCCTGTTTTTATATACTCCAACCCATCTGCCAAAGTGTAGGCCAGCTCAATGTCGCAAGTAGCGCCGGCTTCCTGCATATGATACCCCGAAATAGAAATACTGTTGAATTTCGGCATATTTTTAGAGGTATACTCAAAAATATCACTGATTATTTTCATGGAAGGTGTTGGCGGATAGATATAGGTATTCCGCACCATAAACTCTTTTAGAATATCGTTCTGGATAGTTCCAGCCAAGGCCTCGGGTGCAACACCCTGTTCTTCTGCTGCTACAATATAGAATGCCATAATGGGCAAAACCGCACCATTCATGGTCATAGAAACGCTCATTTTGTCCAAGGGTATCTGGTCGAACAAAATTTTCATATCCTCTACACTGTCAATAGCAACTCCCGCTTTTCCAACATCTCCTACCACACGGTCGTGGTCGCTATCGTATCCGCGGTGGGTAGCCAGGTCGAAGGCTACAGATAATCCTTTTTGTCCGGCTGCTAAATTTCTTCTGTAAAATGCATTGCTGTCTTCTGCTGTTGAAAACCCTGCATATTGACGGATGGTCCAGGGTCTGCGTACATACATAGTAGAGTAGGGGCCCCGAAGGTTGGGAGCGATTCCTGCCACAAAATTTAGGTGCTCCAGGTGTTCTACATCTGCTTTCGTGTATGTTTGTTTTATTGAAATAGTTTCAGCAGTCTGAAACGTTTCATTAGTTGTGCTTTGCTGCGCGTCGCTCGTCGTTTTAAGGTCTAGATCTTGAAGGTTCTTTCTACTCATGGCTCAGTCTTTCTTGTTCAACTTTTTCTGCAATTCTTTTGGCGATAATGGGTTCAATTTCAGTTTTACGGGCATTTGTTTTTACAAACGGATACAACTCTAAATCGTTCTTCATTCTATCTGCATCATTGGGATACTTGTTGGTACCAACTAATACCAGCTTGCCTTTATCGAACCATTCCTGCTCTTTTGCAGCGCTTTCTTTAATCTTTTTCTGAAGGGTGCTGTTATTTAGCTGTGCTACCAATCCGCCACCCTTTTCAATAGACTTAAATACCTCTAATGCCTGTTCGGCTAATTGTTGGGTGATTGTTTCTATATAATAACTACCCTCTGCAGGGTTTGCGACTGTGTTGAAATAGCTCTCGTTTTTCAGAATTAATAGCTGATTGCGTGAAATTCGTTCGCCAAATTCGTTGCTTTTATGGTACAATGCATCGTACGGTAGGTTGCATACCGCGTCTGCACCTCCTAATACTGCACTCATAGTTTCGGTGGTAGTACGGAGCATATTTACATTGTAGTCGTAAATAGTTTTGTTACGTTTTGAGGGGGTGGAGAGAATGTGGCAAGTTTCTGAAATGTTATATGCTGAAGCTACAGTAGCGTACAGCAAACGGAGTGCTCTAATTTTTGCAATTTCAAAAAAGTAATTGGAGCCTGTTGCAACTTTAAAAGTGAGTGGAAAAGAAGTATCTGTACTGTCCTCCCTGTTACAGAAGTGATTTAAATATTCATTCGCGTGGGCAAGTCCGTAAGCGAGTTGTTGCACCATATTGGCACCTGCATTCTGGTACACCGAAGTATCTACTGAAACGATCTGCTTACCTGCATGTTTCTGCTGAATAGTTTCAAGTATTTCGTGGTCTTTTTTAAGGGCATGGAACCAGTTTCCTGTTTTGGCAAGATTTCCAATTATATCGATATTGTAATAAACGGAAGCATTTTTTTCGGTCAGGTAGGATATTAGTTTCAATAAAAAGGCTTCCTCTAAAAATTGAAATTCAAAATAAATAGTAACTTTTTCAAAAGGGAAACCGGAGAAAACTCTTTCTATGGTAAACGAACTTTCAGCAGTAAAAATAATGGCTTCGGCTCCGCGTTCTATACTGTTTAAAGCTAATGTATGAGCAATAACTTCGTCGTCTATAAAAACCTGTTGTGCAATAGTCCAATGGGAAGGTTGCCCGGGAATACGGGTCACTTTCTCAACATCGTCTGCGTGATAGGTGGGACGTACGTGAATACCTTCCAGGCTTTGCCAAACGAGCGTGTCGTTATAATCGGCTCCTTTAAGGTCCACTTGTATTTTTTGTTTCCACTCTTTGGCGGAAACTGGTTTAAAGTCTTTGAATAAATTTTTGGTCACTTTTGTGATGTATTTTATGTTATTTGAAATGTTACTTCAAACTATCCTGGTTTTCGATAATAAAAATTTCTTCTCCTTCTTTTTTCAGATAGTATTTTTCTCGTGCATATTTTTCAATCTCGTTGCTGTCTTTCATTTTATCCAGAAATACTTTGTCTTTTTCAATTTCAGCTTTATAAAACTCTTTGTTTTCTTCCAGCGCTTCAATATCTTCATCTAACTCTTTATGAATGAAATAGGAGTTGGTGTCGAAAAAAACCATCCATACGGCAAAGCAGATCAGGATGAGAACGTAGGTACTCCCCAAAATCATAACCCAGCGTTTTTGTTTTAATTTTTTAAATTTCATCCCCAATTTTTTGCTGAACGATTTTTCGAATTACATCTACAGCAACCGTATTATACCTGTTGTTCGGGATAATAATGTCTGCAAACTCTTTTGTAGGCTCAATAAACTGCATATGCATAGGTTTGAGCGTAGTTTGATAGCGGTTTAAAACTTCGTCTAAATCCCGTCCGCGTTCTGCTATGTCTCTCTTTAGTCTGCGTATGAGACGTTCGTCACTATCTGCGTGAACAAATATTTTGATATCGAACAGCTCCCTGATTTCCGGATGGGTTAAAATTAAAATTCCTTCTACAATAATCACCTTTTTTGGGTGGGTGGTTACGGTTGCTTTGGTTCGGTTGTGTTCTTTAAAGCTATACACGGGTTGCTCAAAAGAATTCCCTTTTTTAAGTTCTTCCAGATGCTGTACAAGCAACTTAAAATCGATAGAGTTGGGGTGGTCGAAATTAATTTTCACCCGCTCTTCGTAGGGTAAATCACTGGTGTCGTTGTAGTAACTGTCTTGTGAAATCACACACACTTCGTCTGCTGGTAATTGTTCCACGATTTGATGTACCACCGTTGTTTTTCCGCTTCCGGTACCGCCACCAATTCCTAGTATGAGCATAGTTTTCTTTGTTTAACGCAAAGGTAGGAAATCTGTTAGTTTGTAACGGCTATTCTTTAATTTTCGCTACTTCGGCTTCGGTAACCATGGTGTCTTGCGTATTTCCCCAGCTGTTCATAACGTAATTCATCACATCGGCCACTTCTTTATCACTCAGACCCATAGGGACCATGATACCGTCATAGGTAACATTATTTACTACAATCTCTCCCTTCTGACCGTATTTTACTGCTTGAATGCTTTCGGTACGTTTGTCTTTAAGCCAGTTAGAACCAGCTAAAGGCGGGAAGTTACCAGGCACTCCTTTGCCATTTCCAAGATGGCATTGCATACAAAAATCTGTATATACCAGGCCCCCACGTTCCATACTTTCCTCCAGCGGTGTTTGTTCTTTTTTTGTTTCTGAAATTTTTGCAGTTCCAATCTTAATGCTTTCTTTTTTTTCAGAGTTTTTACACGACAGTAGTAGTACTGTAACTGAGATAAGTAGGATTGTTTTTTTCATAGTTCAGATTGAGTTTATCCAGAGCCTGTGGAAGGGCTTAACACGTAGGTATTTTTTTGCTTTACTAATAGTTAGTTCTCTACAAGGGCTTCGATGCGGAATTAGAATACTTAATTTGGTACAACTTTATAGATTCCATCGCCTTCTACGGCAATGTAAATATAGCCATCTGGCGCTTCTTTTACGTTACGTACGCGGCCAATATCTACGGCTATTTTTTCACGGTCAATCACTTCGGTTCCTTTTAGTTTTACTAATTCTACGTAATTAAACTTTAAAGAGCCCACCAGTAAATGTCCTTTCCAGTCTGGATATTTATCGCTGGTAACAAAGTCCATTCCGCAGGGAGCGATAGAGGGTGTCCAATAATAGATAGGCTGTGTCATTCCTTCTTTCTCGGTGATATCGGTAAATGAAGTACCGCTGTAGTTAACCCCGTAGCTAACAACCGGCCAACCGTAATTAGCTCCTTTTTCAATGATATTTATCTCGTCACCGCCTTTAGGGCCATGTTCGTGAATCCATATTTTACCGGTAGTGGGATGTATTGCCATTCCCTGAGGGTTTCTATTTCCGTAGGTGAAAATAGCGTCCAATCCATCTTTTCCAACAAATGGGTTATCCTGCGGAATAGTACCATCGTCATGTAACCGATAGATTTTTCCGCCATCACGGTTAATATCTTGTGGGTTCACGTCTCTATTGCCACGTTCTCCAATGGAGAAATAAAGAAACCCGTCGGTATCAAATTCAATACGAGAACCAAAATGTTGCCCTCGCGTGGTATTTGGCGTTGCTTTGTATAGGTCTTCAATGTTTGTGAGTGCATCCCCGTCTAGTTTTGCCCGGCTTAATTTTGTATTTCCACCGTTTTCATCACCTTCTTCAGAAGCATAGGTAAAGTACATCCATCCGTTTTCAGAATATTCCGGATGTAATTCAATGTCTAGCAATCCGCCTTGACCGCGGTTATAGACTTTGGGTACATTTTTAATTTCGGTCTTACTTCCATCTTTAGCATGAAGCAAGCGTCCGTCTTTTTCTGTAATGAGCATACTGCCATCGGGGAGCCAGGTCATTCCCCAGGGGTTGTCCAGGTTGTCTACTACTTTTTCTGTGGAATAGCCTCTCTCAGGCTCGACGGTTAACGCTACATCATTTTTCTTTTTTGGCGCATTGCAGGCTACCAAAAGTGAAAGCAAAACAATAGAATATAAGGAAGTTTTCATTTTTAATTTTCTTTCTGAAAAGATACGTAATTACAAATGAAAATAAAAAGCCCAAATTTGTTTAAGAATTTGGGCTTTTGCGGGGTTATATAGTTATGTCTCTCTGGCAGTTAACTAATTAACTAACGCTACCAGGTCTCTGACATAACCATATACGAAAAAAACACATCATTGGATTTTACATCTTCACTATTTTTTTGGTTGTGACGACTCCATTGGTAGCTACAATTTTTAGAAAATAAATTCCAGCAGAAATATTCGATACGTAACAGTGGGCTTCGTTATTGGCAATAACAATTTTTGGCTTTAGTTCACTACCTGCTTGACTATATAAAGCTAGGCTACTTATGGAGCTGTTCTTTATTTTAACAGTAATTTTCTCGTTCACTGGAGTAGGGTAAACAGTTACGTTAAAATTTGGCTTGTTTTTATCTAAGTTGTTGCCTAATACTGAATCATCTTTAAATATATATGCAGAACCTGCTCTGTCTATCTCTTCGCCTCCTGAAGCATCGTGGTCTTCCCAGGGAGCTCCAGAGATGAGTTGATCGCCATATAGCGCTACACTCCATCCAAAGAAATCTTCTCCAACAGTATCTTCACCCTGGATAATACTTTCTTCGATCCATGTTTCTTCAGTATTTTTCTTAAAGAAATAAAGTTCTCCAGGATCAAAGCCATATGCATGGGGTGCACTTATCACCACATTATCTTCTTTAATTTCTGTATTCCAGCCAAACTGTGCACTTTCGGAAGCGGGAGCCCCTGTTAATTTTTGAGTCTCCCGCCACGACCCTGAACTGTCTTTTTGATATATATATGCCGCGCCAGCTTCGCTATTTGCTCCATAGGCTCCAACAACTAACTGATCCTGGTCTATACTCACGGAACTTCCAAAGAACGCATCTGAAGTAGCGTCTGAAGCCATTAGTTGTTCTTGATATTCCCAGGTTCCCGTTGTGCTTTTTTCATACATATAGACCGATCCTTTACGATTATCAGTTTCGTTTGCTCCAATTGCCATAACAGCACCAGAAAGAGAAACTCCAATACCGAAAGTTTCACCAGCCTGTACATTGGGGCTTACTATTTTTTGCTTTTCAACCCAGACGCCTCCCTCTTTTTCAAAAATATAGACAGCACCTGTCCATCCCGAATCTCCAGGCGCTCCACCTACGATAGTTTCACCATCTACATCAAGTGAGGTAGGGTTCATTCCAAGTTTAGCATCGGAGCTAAAATCACTAGCGTGTAATTTTACGTTGTACTCCCAGGTGTTATTGTTATCATTAAAGTTATATACGTATAAGGCTCCGGCCCTTATGATGCTATTTACATCTCCTCTCCCGGAAGCGACTACGACAAAGTCTTCACCAAACTTGGAAGCGCCTCCAAATTCTGCCATTTCCCGTGCATCGAAGGCGGTTAACTTTTGAGCATCGTTCCAGGTACCCTCGCTGTCTTTCTGATAAATATAAGCAGCTCCTGCGGCAATATTTTCACGAGAAGCACCTACTATGGCAAAATCTTCTTTAATATCTACTGAGGTTCCATATTCTGCACGTCCTTCCCGATCCAGGCTTACTACTTTTCCAGTTTGTACAAATTGTGCCGAGGTAAACGTTACGGAGCCCAGCAACCACATAGCAGATACCAGGATTTTTTTATTATTTATTGCTTTTATCATTTTTAAAACGTTTTAATGACCCTATTAATTGGCTTTGATTAGTTGTTTAGAAATGCTTCCTTCTGTAGTTTTTACTTTCACCACATACATTCCATTTGCTAGATCTGAAATAGTGATATTTTCACTTTTTCCGTTAAGGTTCTTTACCTCTTGACCAGCCATATTGTAAATACGTACAGACTCTATACTATGAGCACTGCTAATTGAAAAAGTTTCTGTGGCGGGATTAGGGTACAAACTAATCTTTTTATTTTCTAAAACTTCAGCGTTTATACCTAACGTTTCAAGATTTATATTATACTTTACTAAACCTAAATCCTGCACTCCTAAATACACAGCTACAGCATCTTCGCTAAAGATGAATGCAGAAGTTTCTGTAATTGGGTAGCTTAATGTTTCCGGAGAGATCTCCTCCCAGGTTTCCCCCATATCCTTACTGAAAATAATCTTTGCTTTTGCTATGGGTAATGGAATGTTAAAGCCATCAGAATAATGAGTTACTGCTACAATTGCGTCTTGAGTTACTGTTGAAAAAGCAATATCATTGGTAAATTCAGTCGAAATAAGATTCCAGGAATCACCTTTGTCTTCAGATAAATAGATGCCTTGCGTCGTGGCTAATAGTAATTGATTGGCATTTAGAGGGTTTTGCTCTATGTCTAAAATTAAATCATCTCCAGTGACCAGGTCTTCCAAGCCGTTTACCGCAAGTTCCCATATAGCTCCGTCATTAGACGACTTATAAAAGTTAATGCCTTGCGTAATATAAATGGTAGCTTCATCTTCACGGTCTACCTGTACGGCAGTAACTACCTCTCCTGTCTGTGGTACGGGAACATTAGTATCTATAATATTCTCCATGTCTGTGAGGTCTACTTTGTGTGCTTCAATTCCGGTAGATAACCAGCTAATATTTGGATTGGTAACTGAAGTAGATACATCTTCCAGGATTAAAAAGAACATTGAGCTGGCAATTAATTTCGAATCGGCTCCGTGAGCTGCACTTACATTTAAGTAGGAAGTGTTAACCACTCGGTTGTTAGTAAATACACGTCCTGCGACTACAGGGTCTGAAAATACTTTAACAGGAGACCCGAACCCCTGATTTAAGGATTGCAGCCCATAGCCTTCTTCTGTTCCTTCTTGAAAATCTTTATGAATATATCCTGAGCGTAAACCATAATACAGGTGATTTTCGTTTTCTGAAGTAAATGAAGCTACGGTTCCCGAAGAGTTAATGAACGGATTTTCTAGTTTGGTTAACGTACTACCTCCATCTTGTGATAAGAAAGGATAAAAATTGGTGCTAATTAGCACTTCACGCAAAGTAAATGGGTTGAATGAAGCTGTTAAGCCGTAGTAATAGGTTTCTGGGTCAATTGATGTGTATACATTGTTTTGCCAGGTCGCTCCATTATCTGAAGAAACTACAATTTCATTTTCTTCAAGTACTATAATTTCATTCGTATTTGAAGGATTGAATGTGATGGCGGTTATATTATCCTGAGACATAGAGGTCCAGGTAATTGGTACTATACTCCAGGTTTGACCACCATCCAGAGAGCGGTATAGGTTTTCTTCGTGGGTTTCATAACCATATCCTGTGCCCACTAAAATATCGTTTGCATTCTCTGGGTTAAAAGCAATTGGATCGTACATATTTCCACGAATTTTTTCTTCCCAGGTTTGGCCGGCATCGGTAGATACAAGCAAACCTCCAAAATCTCTTGTGGTAGATCCCCCTCGCATTAGAAATAAATGTTCGTCATTTTCCGGGGAGATCGCTACATTATTTATAGCAATTTCATAATTAACCGGACTATAGTAAACCGGGAACCAATTTGTTCCTCCATCACTGGTATAAAAGACTTCATGGGTATAAGCACCTCCTAAAGAGTAGGTTGTATGCATAAGGGCTACATCGTTATTTGAGTCTAAAATATCATACGATTCAATTAAAATATCTGTCTCAAAAGAATTTGGAGGCGAGTAGGTTCGTGTAATTGTTTCGTTAGCAAGGTCAAATAATACAATTGCATTATAATCTGTCCCTTCTGCTGAAATAGTAAAGCTTAAGGTTGTTCCATTGTTTATGAGTTTAAGATCCTTAAGCGTTGCATAGGTGTCTAAAGGGTCAGCATATAAAATTTCCCAAGTATCACCACCATTTGTAGAAGTGACAATATGGTTGGTAACTGTACGTGCGTAGATAACATCTTCTTCAGTTTCACTATAGGTTACATTAAATAGTTGTCCGTATTCTTTTGCACCTTCAAAAGCCACTTGAGCAATACTATTTTGTACTATAAGTATAGAAAAGAAAAGTAAGAAGAGGGTTGTTAATTTTTTCATTGTATCTATTTTTAAATTATGTGATAAATATAGATACAACAGCCTTTTTACAGCTAAAACAGGGCGTGACATTTTGTGACATGTGCCCTTCAATATTGTGACATGTTACTTAAATATTTGACAGATAAGCATGAAGGGGGCTATTCTTTGGAATGTCCATTTTTTTAGAAATTCGTTCTTTTCTTTTTCTACAGGATTGTGGAGTAATATTTAATAGGGAGGCAATCTCTTTATTACTTAAATTCATATACAAATAAGTGATAAACCGAATATCGCTTGAAGTAAGTTTTGGATGTTTATCTCTAAGTCTATCTAGAAACCCTTGATTGATTTCTTCAAAATGAGTAAAAAAGCTATCCCATTGGGTATCTTTTTTAAGGTGCTTTTTTAATTCGGTGATTTGTTTTTTTAAGTGTGGGTTGTTCGCTATTTCGGTATGTTCAGATAATGAATTAACAACTTCTTCTATAAGATCATTTTTACTGGAAAGGTATAATGCTTTGGCTGTTAATTTTCGGTTTTTAACTTCCAGCTCATTTTTAAGTCGCTCTTGTTCTAACAACGCCAGGGCTTCTTGTTCGCGCAACTGTTTTTCTATAAGTAAGTGATCACTTTTCTTTTTTGCCAATTCTAATTCTACAATCTTTTTACGTTGTTTATGTTTTACTAAATTATTTCTATAACCCCATATCACAAACCCCATGCACAAAAGAGTGCCTCCAATGATGCTATAGAAAAAGCGACGCTCTTGTTTTAATACCTCTTTGCTTTCTGAAAGTTCGTGTTGATAATTCTGAAGTTGAAATTTTACTTTTTCATTTTCAAATAACTTTCTGTTTCTAATGGTATTTAAGGAGTCTGAAGCAATTAATACAGAGTCTTTATACGCTATGGCTTTTTCAAAATCCCCTGTTTTGCCATGCAATTCGGCTAAATAATCATACACTTCGGTGCGATTTTCAAACCCAAGCTGCGTATTTCGTGCTTCAATGGTGTATGTAAGTGCTTTTTCTGTAAGGTTTTGTGCTTCGTTTATCTGAGCCAGGACTAATAGAATAAAAACTTTGTTTTCTACTTGAGACACACCCTGTAGCTCTGGCAATATGTTTAAAGCAATAGATTCAGCCTTATTGTATTGCCCTTTTAAAAAATACATTTCTGCCTGCGCCATTTTACCCTGCAACAACACATTTGGGGTATCTTTTAATAGTGGCAAGGCCTCTTGAATATAATAGTGTGAGGAATCTACTTCCTCCATTTTATTAGATACCAAGGCTAAATTTACTGCATAATATCCAACTTTAACCTCGTCTTTAACTTGCTTGGCTTTTTGATATGCTTTGTAAAAATATTCTTTTGCCTGAGTCCGTTCTTCTTCCTGAAAATAAAGAATTCCTATGTTGTTAAGAACCGTCATCTCTTGGCGTGAACCTAGATGCGCTATAGCAATTTCGTAGGCTTGCAGGTAGTATTGAAGGGCCTCCCCATAATCTGAAAGCAAGTAGTAGTTAGAACCTATATTTAGCGTGGCTCTGAAGTCCTGCTCGTGCCACTCTTTTTTTTGAGCTATCGTTTGAGTTTCAACTAAGAGCTCTAAAGATCTGGTATGTTCTTTTTCAAACATTTGCTTAATAGCCTCTTCAATTTGGTCGTCTGCTTGTGTAGGGGTATCAACTTGTGCGATACCATGTATTGAAAATAAGAGTAGTAGAAGCACTATGGGAATACGTGCGTGTATAAGCATTTAATATTACCTTTTCTTTAAACGATAAAAGTAGGGAAAAGTTAGCGATTTTCTATTTATAGTCTCCATAGTATTAGTAACAAACTCTAACGTATTTAAGGTGACTGAATTATAAATTCTCAACTTAATTGTGAGTAGTTGCTATAGTTCTCATCCAATCAATTCCCGGATACGATCCTGTATTCTGTTGATTCTCAATTCCGTTTTTCTTAGTTTGTAGTATCGTCTCACTAATCTTATCTTTATCAAAAATTCAGTACATGAATTCAAACTATAAAGCACACGTAAATACAAATTTTGAGTTTACAGTTTCCAAGGAAGAGGCAGCCTCGCTTGACATGGTAGTAGGGAAAGAAAAAGCTCAGGTTATCCACGATCATGAATCCATTGATGTGGATCTGTTGAAAAGTGATTTCAATAACCGTACCTATCAATTTAAAATAAAAGGAACAGTATACGAGGTCAGGATAGACAATGAACTGGACTTGCTTATTGCTGAAATGGGCCTGGCGACAGGCGAAGATGCAGTAAGTAATGAAATTTATGCACCCATGCCAGGACTGTTAATTGATGTTTCGGTTACTGAAGGGCAAGAGGTAAAAGAAGGGGAGGTACTATGCGTCCTGGAAGCGATGAAAATGGAAAATGCCCTATTATCTCCAAAAAATGGGGTTATAAAGACTGTCCATATAGCTACCGGACAAACGGTAGAAAAAGGAGCATTATTAATAGATTTTGAAGAAGCATGATACAAAAAATACTGGTTGCCAATAGAGGTGAAATAGCCTTACGTGTTATGAAAACTGCACGGGCCATGGGAATTAAAACTGTGGCTGTTTATTCTGAAATTGATAGAAACGCCCCTCACGTTCGGTTTGCAGATGAGGCAGTACTTATTGGTCCGCCGCCCTCAAATCAGTCTTATTTACGAGGAGATTATATTATTGAAGTTGCTAAAAAGCTAAAGGTAGATGCCATCCATCCCGGATACGGTTTCTTGAGTGAAAATGCTGAATTTGCTGAAAAGGTTGAAAAAAGTGGCATTACTTTCATTGGTCCGAAATCTCATGCTATCCGTGTTATGGGAAGTAAACTTGCAGCCAAAGATGCTGTAAAATCCTATGACATTCCTATGGTGCCTGGAATCGACGAAGCCATAACCGATGTTGAAAAGGCAACCAGAATTGCCAAAGAAATTGGTTTTCCCATCCTTATAAAAGCTTCTGCTGGAGGTGGAGGTAAAGGAATGCGCGTTGTTGAGAAAGCTTCAGAACTAAAAGACCAGATGAAACGTGCCATAAGCGAAGCCGAAAATGCTTTTGGTGATGGGGCTGTCTTTATCGAAAAATACGTAGCCTCCCCACGACATATAGAAATACAGGTGCTAGCCGATACGCACGGCAATATTGTACATTTATTTGAAAGAGAATGCAGCATCCAGCGGCGTCATCAAAAAGTGGTCGAAGAGGCCCCGTCGGCTGTGCTAACTCCAAATTTACGTCAAAAAATGGGAGAGGCAGCTGTAAAAGTTGCGAAGGCATGCGATTATGTAGGTGCAGGAACGGTTGAGTTTTTATTAGATGAAGCGCATAATTTCTATTTCCTTGAAATGAATACTCGTTTACAAGTTGAACACCCTGTAACCGAATGGATTACCGGAATAGATCTGGTAGCACAGCAGATAAAAGTTGCAAATGGTGAAACGCTTTCATTTTCACAGGATGAACTAAAAATAAAAGGGCACGCACTGGAGTTACGAGTGTATGCCGAAGATTCGCTACAAAACTTTATGCCAAGCGTAGGAACTTTAGAAGTGTATCGCCCCCCTTCAGGAAAAAATATCAGAATGGATGATGGCTTTGAAGAAGGGATGGAAGTGCCAATTCAATACGATCCAATGCTAGCAAAACTTATTACCTATGGAAAAAACCGAAGCGAAGCCATACAAAATATGGTAGAAGCCATTTCTAAATTTGAAGTAAAAGGTGTAAGTACAACCTTACCGTTTGGAAAATTTGTTTTTGAACATGAAGCATTTAAAAGTGGAAATTTCGATACGCACTTTGTGAAAAATTATTATTCCGAAGAAAAGCTACAAGAACAAATGCAGCTGGAAGCAGCCCTTGCGGCAAAAGTAGCTTTACGATTGTACTTAAAAGATACTGAAAAAATAAGACTTCCCAAACATTAATCCGTTAGAGAATTATGAGTGATACTACAAAAAAACTGGAAGAGAAAATAGCTCAAGCCCATTTGGGGGGAGGAGAAAAGCGTATACAGAAGCAACATGCAAAAAAGAAATTAACAGCAAGAGAACGTGTTGACTACCTGTTAGACGAAGGCTCTTTTGAAGAAATGGGAATCCTGGTAACACATCGTACGACCGATTTTGGAATGGATAAAGAGATTTATTACGGCGATGGGGTGGTAACTGGGTATGGAACTATAGATGGCAGACTTGTATATATTTTCGCTCAGGATTTTACTGTTTTTGGAGGTGCTTTATCTGAAACACACGCCGAAAAGATTTGTAAAGTCATGGATCATGCGCTTCGGGTGGGCGCTCCTTTAATAGGACTAAACGATTCAGGAGGCGCCCGAATTCAGGAAGGAGTTCGTTCTCTTGGTGGGTATGCAGATATTTTTTACAGAAATGTGCAGGCGTCTGGGGTGATTCCGCAGATATCAGCAATTATGGGACCTTGTGCGGGGGGTGCAGTATACTCTCCGGCAATGACAGATTTTACGCTTATGGTGCAGGACAGCAGCTATATGTTCGTAACCGGGCCTAACGTAGTTAAAACGGTGACCAATGAAAATGTAACTTCAGAAGAATTGGGAGGTGCCAGAACCCATGCTACTAAAAGTGGTGTAACGCATCTAACGGCTGCCAGCGATATAGTATGTCTTAACCAGATAAAGCAACTGTACAGTTATCTTCCTCAGAATAACAAACAAACACCTCATAAACTGCCCTACGAGCTAGCAGATGAACTACGTGAGGAACTGGAGACTATTGTTCCAGATTCGTCTAACAAACCGTACGATATGCATTCGGTTATTGAAGGAATTATAGACACATCTTCCTTTTTTGAAATTCATAAAGACTATGCAGATAATATTATTGTAGGCTTTGCACGTTTAGGAGGCAGGAGTATAGGTATTGTTGCGAACCAGCCCATGAGTCTTGCAGGTGTTTTGGACGTAGAAAGCTCCAGAAAAGGAGCGCGATTTACCCGCTTTTGCGATTGTTTTAATATTCCTTTGTTAGTGTTAGTAGATGTACCTGGTTTTTTACCGGGAACAGACCAGGAGTGGAATGGTATTATTTTAAACGGAGCTAAATTACTGTATGCTTTAAGTGAAGCAACAGTGCCAAGAGTAACAGTTATTACCAGAAAAGCGTATGGAGGTGCCTACGATGTCATGAATAGCAAACACATTGGAGCCGATATGAATTTTGCATGGCCAACTGCCGAAATTGCAGTGATGGGAGCAAAGGGAGCGAGTGAAATTATTTTCAGAAAAGAAATTGCCGCTGCCAAGGACCCGGCATTAAAGCTTTCAGAAAAGGAAGCAGAATATGCCGAAAAGTTTGCAAACCCCTTTAGGGCTGCACAACGCGGATTTATAGACGAAGTGATTCAGCCAAAAGAAACACGACGTAAATTATTAAAATCTTTTGCCATGCTGGAAACAAAATCGGTTTCACGACCTGACCGAAAACACGGTAATATTCCATTATAGCCTATTTAAAAAGGTCGTTAATTTTATTAGGAAAGAGCTTGTTGTACCCACTAGTTTTGTTAAATGTTTTTTAAAATCAGGTAGCTTGGCTATTCAATGCTTTTAATTCGAAATAAGTTTGGTTACCATTGCGCCACACATTAATAAAATTAAAAGAACAGAATCCATGTCAAAATTAAAAGCGACTACTCTAGTACTATTTATATCTCTATTTGGTGTTTCTTTTGGACAAACAAAAGATAAAATTACAGATGCAGATTTAAACAAATTTGCAGATGCTTTTCAAGTAATTCAAATAGAAAACCAAAAGGCACAGCAGCAAATGTCAACAGTTATTACTGATAATGGAATGAAAATAGAACGGTTTTCAACTATACAACAAGCAGCTACAAACCCGGATCAGGAAGTAGATGCTACAGCTGAAGAACTAAAAAAACACCGTGTCATAATGGCTGAAATAACAAAAATGCAACCAGCTATTGAAGCTAAGATGGAAAAAGCAGTAGCCAATACTGGAATCACGGTAGAAGAATACCAAACTATTGGAACTGCACTACAAGATGATGAAACTTTACAGAAAAGATTTCAAAACATTATGATGAAGAATGCAAAGCAAAAGTAGGGCTTACTTAACAAACCTATTTATTTGAAAGGACAACAATTAAAAGTTGTCCTTCTTTTGTTTAATAAAGCTATAGTTTGATTTGCAAAGCTAGTATAATTAGCTATTTTTGCAATCCTATAAACGGGATGTGGCCCATCGACAGGCTCAGGATAAACTGCACCACATAAGAGTTTATCTTAACACAATATTTCGGGATGTGGCGCAGTCCGGTAGCGTACACGGCTGGGGGCCGTGTGGTCGCAGGTTCAAATCCTGTCATCCCGACTTCAAAAGACTTCCTATACTGGGAGTCTTTTTTATTTCCCAGCCTTGGGGTATGATTTGCAGTACTGCCCAAGAGAGTACTGCAAATTACGTAAACTAAAGAAGCAGGTTCAAATCCTGTCATCCCGACTTAACCAAAAATGAATCAGTGAAAGCTGGTTCATTTTTTAGTTCCAAGAATGTCAAAAGTGCAACTTTTGTAAGTGATTGGGGCTAAAAAATGAGAACGCGATGAGCGTTCATTTTCGATTTGCATTGAGGGTTTCTTGGATTCTGTAAATCTTTTAATCCTGACTTTACCCAAAAATTAACCAATTTTATTGAATGATTTTTAGTTCCAAGAACTTTCAAACTATGGATCAGATTTACTAAAACCCAGAGCTACACCTTAAAATATATATCCTGGATTCAAGCGAAACATCATAAATAAATTAGCTATTTTTGATGGTATAATTAATATCCTTTCACCTAAGATTATGAAAAAAATAGCCATAGTACTTATTGTCTTTATTCTATGCAGCAGTCATGATATGTATCTTAAAATGGACACCTATTTCCTAAGTCCGGATACAGATGCCACAATACAGCTTTACAACGGAACTTTCAACAAGAGTGAAAACGTTATCGACCGCGATCGAATGCAGGATGCTAGTTTAGTTGGCAATGGAGTTCGCACTCAGGTGGAGAATGCTCAATGGAGCGAAAAGGACAGTATTACCCTACTACATTTTAGAACAAAGGATGTGGGTACCTGGGTTGCCGGAGTTTCTACGGCCCCAAACAATATTGAATTGACTGCTGAAGACTTTAATAATTATCTTGAACATGACGGTGTACTGGATATGCTGGACCAGCGACGTAAAAACGAACAACTGGATACTGATGCTGTAGAAAAATACGCTAAGCATGTTAAGGCGATCTTTCAGGTAGGGGATGAAAAAACAGATGATTGGCAGACAAAACTGGGATACCCATTGGAATTTATTCCGCTCAGCAATCCGTACGACCTGAACACAGGAGACACTTTAAAGGTAAAGCTTCTTCGGAATGGTGAACCCCTGGCAGATCAATTGGTCTATACAGATTATAAAGGCACAAAAAATGAACATACGCACGAACAGCATGTAAATAATACTGCTAGCCACGATCATGAACATACCAATGGAGATACTACTGAACATACCCATTCTCATAATACAGACCAACCCAAAAAGGAAACCCACAGCCACGGAAATAGTGAAGAACACACTCACGAAGATGATGCTGAAGAAATAGAAGCCCATGCGCACACCTCAGGAGATCAACTTCGAACAGATAGCGACGGAATTCTGAATATCAATTTAGAAGCAGACGGTATCTATTATTTACGTACCATTCACCTTGTTAACTCTCAGGAAGAAGGACTGACTCACGAATCGAATTGGGCAACTCTCACATTTGAAGTAACCCATGGCCATGGTGAAGATACACACGTTCATACTCACGATGAGGAAGGGGGGATTCCTTCTTATGTGTATTGGATTGGTAGTTTTGTTCTGTTGGGAGGATTATTCTTTTGGTTTAACAGAAAAAAATAAGTGAGACCTCTGAAAACTAACCTCTTTATTATCTGTTTGTTTTTGCTTTGTCCCATGGTACTCCTGGCGCACGAAGTAAGTTCTGCTGATCAGGAAATTTTAAGCAATGGAGGTCTGTGGGCCTATATCTATGTGGGCGCCAAACACATGGTCACAGGGTATGATCATGTACTCTTTTTAGCAGGGGTTGTTTTTTACTTGAAGGGCTTTAGGGATATAGTGCGGTTTATTACGGTGTTTACTATCGGGCACAGTATTACCTTGATTGGTGCCACGTATTTGGGCATTAAAGTGAACGAACACATTATAGATGCGATTATAGCTCTAAGCGTTTTGTATAAAGGATTTGAGAATCTTGGCGGATTTGAAAAAAAGCTCAAGATAAAATCACCAAATTTATTGATGATGGTTTTTATTTTTGGGTTGATTCATGGGTTGGGATTATCCACCCGGCTACAATCCTTTGAAGTGGGAACCACACAGTTTTTATCGAAAATAATAAGTTTCAATATAGGTGTTGAACTGGGACAGATCCTTGCTTTGATTCCTATAGTCTTTATCATTTCCAAATGGCAAACCAAAAAAAGTTACGATTCCTTTTATAAGGCTGCCAACTCCTATTTAATTATTGCTGGAATCGGGCTATTCATCTACCAGATATATGGCTATGTAAATGCACATTAGCCGAGTAGTGATCTTATTTTTAAAGTGAAGGTTTTTCTAACTCATAACTTGAGATAAAAAAGTGATTTGATAGGCTAGGGTAATTTAACCATTATAATTCTTAATAACTTTTCAGCTATCGTTTTATTCAATCTTAGTATTTTTACATTCTGAAATTTTACAAACAAAACACACTATGAGTGATACAATAGAAAGAATTAAATGTTTGATTATTGGCTCCGGTCCAGCAGGGTATACAGCAGCAATTTATGCAGCCAGAGCAGACCTTAAACCTGTAATGTACACAGGAATGGAGCCTGGCGGACAATTAACTACCACAACCGAAGTAGATAATTTCCCAGGATATCCGGAAGGAATTGATGGCCCGACTATGATGGTGCAACTGCAACAGCAAGCTGAACGCTTTGGTACTGAAGTGCGTATTGGAATGGTGACTGGTGTAGATTTTAGCGATGAAACAGGAGGCATTCACAAACTAACAGTAGACAACTCCACACAAATAGAAGCCGAAACTGTAATTATCTCAACAGGTGCAACTGCAAAATACCTTGGATTACCAAGCGAGCAGAAGCTGCGTGGCGGAGGTGTATCTGCCTGTGCCGTGTGTGACGGATTCTTTTACAAAGGACAAGATGTGGCAATAGTGGGGGGTGGCGATACCGCTGCTGAAGAAGCTACCTATCTGGCAAATATTTGTAATAAAGTGACCATGTTGGTTCGTAAAGACGAGATGAAAGCTTCCAAAGCTATGCAACACCGTGTTACTTCTACAAAAAATATAGATTTACGTTATAATACTGAAGTTGACGAAGTGCTTGGAGATATGGTGGTGGAAGGATTACGAATGAAGAATAACCAAACAGGTGAAAAAGAAACGATTGATATCACCGGACTGTTTATAGCGATTGGCCACAAACCAAATACCGATATCTTTAAAGGACAGTTAAAAATGGACGATACCGGCTACCTGATCACCGAAGGCAAATCTACAAAAACTACCAAGCCTGGTGTTTTTGCCAGTGGCGATGTGCAGGACAAAGAGTACCGTCAGGCTGTAACAGCTGCAGGAACCGGATGTATGGCTGCGTTGGATGCAGAGCGTTACTTAGTAAGTATTGATAGTGTTGAAGAGATCAATACACCGATGTACTAATAAAGAATATTTCTAAAAACATAAAAACCGCTATTCGTAGCGGTTTTTTTATTTCCTATTATAAAAGTTGTTTTTGTTCAGCTTACAATTCTTTAAACAAGAAAAGAATGACTTCCTGAATTGAGCCTAAAGATTTATCTTTGTGGAGAAGTAACGCCTAATGAAACCCATTTTTACATCCCTTATTTTTTTCCTCATTATCACTAGTGGGGGTGCACAACAACTTACTTCAGAGAAGCTCTCTTTTTTTAACAACAGTTTAAACAACTTAGCCCAGAACCCGGACCAGTCTCAAAAGGTTGCCGAGTATTTTTTAAAGAATGCAACTTCAACAGTAGAAAGGGGAGGTGCACAATACTTGCTTTTTGAATATGAAAAGCTGTATGGGAACAATGTTCAGAGTATCGAATATCTTTTTGAAGCTAAAAACAGTGTAGCTGAAGAGCAGAAAGAATATCTTCAATCACTTATCTTCACTGCACTGGCTCAAACCTGCCGCCGATATGGAATGAGCTCTATGGCAACTAAATACCTAACCAAAGCTTCCGAAAAAGCAGCTAATATTCTTGAAGAGCCGGAAAAGACTATTGCAAAAATTAAATTAGAGAAAGAACATGCAAGGCACCTTATTTTGCAGGAAAAATGGCAGGATGCACTACAGCGTAGTAAAGAAACTGAAGCACTTCTGGCTACCATTAAAGAAGAATACCCTGCATTGTATGCGCAAGGCCTAAATATAATTGCTGAGGTTTATTTTGCAACAGGTGAACAGGAGCAGGCAAATACCTATTATTCAAATGCCTATACGTATGAAGTAGAAAACCAGTTGGAGACATCTGCAGTAGCGGCGACTTCATTAGCCGGGCTGGGGGTATTACAGCTAGAAAAATCAGAACTTCTTAGGGCCAGAGAAATTTTTCTTGAAGCTTATGAAATCCCAGTAAAAGCCCCTAGTGTTAGCTTGAAAATACTTGATGGACTTTCAGAAACTTACAAAAAGCTAGATAGTATAGAAAGCTATAAAATCTATTCTTTTGAAAGTTCGCGGTTGTCTGGATCACTATTAGCAGATGAGCGAAACGTACGCAACACATTACTTTCTTTGATCGAAGCAGATCAAAAAAACAGTACAGTTAAAGAGAGAAGTTTATATTATATCCTTGGGGGAGTAATTTTAGGTATCGTCATATTAATACTTATTGGGTATTACTTGTATAATAAGAAGCTGGACAAAGAATACCTGAGATTTAAAAACATTCTGGAGCAGCTTGAGAATAAAAAAACTATAAAAAGTTCTGCCACAGTAGCAGCTGAAACCTCCCCGGTTTCCAAAGGAATTGTAATTCCCTTAGATACAGAAAACGCTATTCTGGAACGCTTAGAGCGATTTGAAAAAAGTACCGATTTTACAAAAAAAGACGTATCCCTTGCCGTCCTGGCAAAACAGTTGAAAACGAATACCAAGTATTTATCTGAAATTATCCACACACATAAAAGTAAAAATTTCAACACCTATATTAACGAGTTGCGTATAAACTACATTATTAACCTGATGAAGGAAGACGCTACCTACCTTAATTATAAAGTGAGTTACTTGGCTGAAGTGAGTGGCTTCTCTTCGCACAGCTCTTTTACTGTGGTTTTTAAGTCTATAACTGGAATTACACCAAAACAATTTGTATCGTTTTTAAGAAAGAACAATAAAGAAGCTTCCTAAACTTTTTAGTATCTTTCATAAAATTGAAAATTTAAAGTGAAAAAGATTTTTCTATATAGCTTCCTGACCGCACTCACATGCGCAACATCACTTCTAGCGCAGGGACATGGAGTTTTAGATAGTTTAGGTAAAGAAGCAAATGTATTGGTATATAGTAATCCGGAGTTAGCTATTGAGAAAGCTTTTGAGCTGTATCAATTGTCTAATGACGATCCTGTATATCAGGTAAATGCATTACTTACTGTTGCTAATGGCTACGCTGTTTTAAAAGAACACGATCAGGTTTTTGAATACGCCCTAAAAGCAGACTCTATAGCAGAAGTTCATAAAAATTATACAGATCAGGTTCGGGTTTTAGGGTTTATTGGAGGGCAGTACCAGAGACTAAAATTAGGAGGAAGAGCCTTAACCTATTTAGATCGGGCCTATAATCTTTCTGTCAAATATCCCTTGCCCGATTCATTAGAGTTCATTCAGGGAAATATACTATTTGTTAAGGGGCTTATTAAAAAAGACGACTTAGGCTGTAGGTATGCACTACCTTACTTTAATGATGCTGCAACGGTTTTTGAAAATAATAAAGACAAAAAAACTATTTATGCGAGTCTGGCAATAGCGTATAATAATATTGGTGACTGTAATTTTTTAATTGAAGAATACACCGAGGCCAAGAAAAACTATACGAAAGCTATACGCTATGCTGAAGAGATAAACGCAACAAAAAATATCGCCTATTCCAAACTGGGGTTGGCAAAATTACTGTCAAAAGAAGAGCGCTATGACGAGTCCATTAAACTCTTAGAAAAAGCATTTTCCTCTATAAAAGATGTGAATGACACCCAGATGAACACGCAAATCTTAAAAGCCCTCTCAGAAGATTATGCTCAGGTAGGGAATGATGAAAAATATAATGAGTATGTTCAACTTTATCTGGAAGAGGAAAAAAAATTATTAGAAGAAGAGAAAAAAACATTAAATAGAATTACAGACGAACTGGAAATTGAAAGCCAGGAAAAAAGTCAAAATCAAAAGAACACCTACGTGTATATTTTCCTTTTCATTGGCATTATTTTGTTTTTTTTATTAGGCTATGTAGTCAATAAAATTGTTAAAAAGAGACGAAAAATTGCAGCAAGTAAAGAAAAGATTAAAAAATCTTCAACAAAAAGCTAATTTTATGTAATTGTGTTGATTTTCAACTTATTACAGTTGTTTTTGGTCTTTTAAATTTCGTGAAAATTCCTTTTTTTATAAAATACTTTCCTTTTATTAAAGAGAATCGTGTGGTAGGTTTACACCTCAAACGATTATCAATTAAATTATTTTACAATGAAAACGTCACTACAATTACTACTATTTGCTTTCCTGATTTTTGGACAGGTATTGCATGCACAATGTGTAATCGAAGAAGATTTCGATTCTTATAATAATAACGATGTGCCAACCGATTGGACGATGATTAACACAACAGGTGTTACGCAAGCATATGGAAGGGTTACAAGTAACCCTGCAGCTCCAACTCCTCCAAGATACTTTAGAATGTATAATGCTGCTGCAGATACTGGTGAATTAATATTTATCTCGCCAATGAGTGAAAATATTTCTGATGGAAATCACCGTTTAAAGTTTTTTGCACAAGGTAATGCTGAATCAAACTTGATAGTAGGAACCACGAATGTTGGTGATGGATCAGGAACATTTACAACCGTTGCTACAATAAGCTTACTGGGAGTCTCCAACGGAGACTGGGAACAACAAGAACTTGTTATTCCAGCAGGAACAGATCAATTCATTTTTTTTCAGCATAACCTTGGGTCAACATTCGATCAGGTTAATATAGACAGTGTTTGTGTAGAGCCAATCCCAACGTGTTTGGAAGTTTCCAATGTAGCATTGTCAAATCCAACACAAACCTCTGTAGATTTAGCTTGGACAGAAAGTGGTACTGGCGAAGACAATTGGGAATATGTGGTACAAGAAGTGGGCGGTGGCGAACCAACTACAAATGGTATAGCGCATACTTCAACAGATTCAAATATTTCAATACCTGTAACAGGCCTAGAGCAAGATACAGACTATGAGGCTTACGTAAGAGCCAATTGTGGAGGTGGCGATTTTGGAGCTTGGATCATGGCTTCAAACACACTTAGAACAGATTGCGGTCCAATAACAGCTAACTATTGTGAAGATTGGGTAGGTATTGCAGATGGTAGCGTACCATTTTGTTGGTCTGTTTACGATGATCCATCAACGGGAGGGTATGCCTATGTAGATTATGAATTCTCTGGGTATAATAAAAACATGTTCGAATTGTTCTTTACCAGTAATACGGATTTAGGCGATATTGTTGCTATTTCTCCAGATGCTGCCTATGCTTTTGACGGAAATCATCGTTTAAATTTTACAGCTGGAAGTTCTACAAACGCTCCAGATGTTTTGGAAGTAGGAACTATAGATGCAGTAGGTAACTTTGTTTTAATTACAACTATTACACCAACTTCCGATAGAGATACACATTATTTTGTAGACTTACCTAACAATGACCATACAAAATTCGCATTTAGACATGGGGGTGTTGTAAATAAATATGTCTGGATAAACACTGTATGTGTAGAAGATATTCCTTCTTGTCTTGAAGTAACCAATGTTATAGCAGAAAATGTGATTTTTAATCAAGCCGACATTACCTGGGATGCAAGTGGTTCTTCTGAAAACGACTGGGAATACTTAGTTCAGGAAGCGACTTTACCTGCTCCGGACGCAGCTACTAGTGGAACAGAGACTGATACCAATTCAGTTACAGTTTCTCTTGCTCAAAATACCGCTTATGTTGCCTATGCTCGCGCTAAGTGTGATGCAACAGATTTTGGAGCCTGGATTGCTTCGGAAGAATTTACCACTGCTTGTGATAGTGTGGTAGCCGAATATAGCGATAGCTTTGAAGGATTAAACGTAAGTGGGGAAGAAGTAAAACCATGTTGGTCAATTTTAGATACTACTTCGGGTGATTTTAGAACCTACGACTCACAAAACAACATTTTGCCTTCTGATGGTGGTTTAATGGTACGCATGTTTTTCAGTACAAGTTCAGATCCTGAAGGTTTAATTTTGAGTACTCCTGAAACTGTAGATCTAAGTACAGATAAGCAGATCAGGTTCAAAATGAATAAAAGTGCTTCTACAACCGAAGGCTTTGGTGTTATTGTGGGTACCATGTCAGATCCAACAGACGCAACCACCTTTGTAGTATTAGATGATACAACGCTTAATGAAACAAGCATTCTTTCAGAAACTTGGACAGAATTCACGATAGACTTGGCAACCTATGACACTACGTTAAATCATAGCTATATTGCTTTTAAACCACAACATTCTGGTAACGGAAGCAACTTTAAAAACATCTATATGGATGAATATAAGTATGAGTTTAATCCAGCTCTTGGTTTTAATGATGAAGCGATAACAGCAGCCGTTTTAACAGCTTCAGACGATTATACGTGTAATAACGCTGTTACTGGAGATTACACGGGAGCAACACGATCTGCAGAGTTTCCCTGTGTAAACCCTGCGTTTGAAGACTATAACGACATATGGTATCGTTTTACGCCTGAAACATCAGGAAAGTATGCGTTTGGTTTAGATACTGTAAGTGGTGATGATATGAGTATGTTTATTTTTGAAGGTTCATCTGTAAATTTAACTCCCTTGTCGGCTGGATGCTCAACAAGATATAGTGCGCAAGATTTAGAGGGTGGAGTGACTTATTTTGTTGCTATTGCGAGTCCAGAGCCTTCCGCTCAATTTTCATTGTGTGTATTCAAATACCCAGAAGTACCCACAAACGATGAAATTGGTAACGCTGCTGTTCTTTTAGAATCTGAGGATCGTAATTGTAACAATAGTATGAATGGGTATACTGGTTCTGCAACATACTCTATCGATTCAAGCTGTGCTCCGGCAACGGTAGACGTATGGTATACATTTACACCAGCAGAAACAGGTGAGTATACCTTTAGAAGACGATTTGTAAACGGATCTGCAGTAACAGGAGTTAGCGTATATTCTGGAACTCCAGGAAATCTGACCCCACTAACAGCGTGTGGTTCACAAAGAGTATTAGCAGACTTAGTTCAAGGTGAACAGTATTATGTAGCTGTTTCAACATCACCGTTATCACAGCCTGTGTATTTCACGCTATGTGCTTATAAATCTCCTCCAGCACCAGAGAATGACGTTTGTGATACGCCAACGGAGTTGATCGTTGGTAGTACATTTGAGGAGAATGAGATTGTTGCAACAAACATATCAGCTACAATTGATCTGAACAACACTCCTTTGCCAACTTGTGGGACTTTAGAGTTTCAAGAGTATGGTCGCGATGTTTGGTTTGAGGTTGTTGTACCAGTATCTGGAAGTTTTGTTGTAGAAACCCGCTTTGAGGATGATTCATTATTAACTGATTCAGTTATTGAAACTTACACCGGCGAATGTGGAACAGAATCACTTATACCCTTCGATTATATTCTTCCAAGTGGCAATACAACACATTGTAGTGATCAACTTGTGATTGGTGGAAATCAATTTGCTGGTATGAGGTTTACTGACAAAGAACCAGGAGTAAGAGTTCTTGTTAGAGTATGGGGATTTGCACGTCATTTTGGAGATTTTAGAATTTCTGCGTATGACGATACCCCAGAATGTAACTTCCCTTTAGATGTTGCACTAACAGATATTACAGAAACAACAGCACTACTTACATTTGATGCACCTACACCCGTACCTGCAGGTGGATATGAGTATATCGTTCAGGAAGCAGGAACTGGTTATCCTGGTGATGCAACAGGAACAACTACTAACAGTACAGAAGTACTGCTAAGTAATTTAACCCCAGAAACTAATTACGAAGTATACGTAAAGTCGATCTGTAGCACCAATGGAAGTGCTTGGGACGGTCCTTATCAGTTTACTACAGAAACCGTTTTGGGAACAAACGATTTTGCGACAGAGACATTTACAATGTATCCAAACCCTGTTCAGGACGTATTAAATGTTGCAAATTCTGAACTAATTGAATATGTAACGGTATACGATTATACAGGTAAAAAAGTAAACCAGGTACTTATAAACAATACTGAAGGACAAGTAGATATGTCTGCGCTGTCTTCAGGTTTATACATGCTGGAGGTAAAAACAGCCCTCAGTAAAAAAGTAGTGAAGGTTATTGTTGAATAATTGAATTTTTTGATTATTTAGTTTGAAGAGACCACCTCGCAAGAGGTGGTTTTTTTATGTAATAATGTTAATGCGCTGCTTTATGATCAAAACTAAACGCTCTTTTCAATTTCCAAACACCTTTTTGTAACTCCCAATATGAAGAAAATCTAGCATAACCCGTTTTCTTCCTTGCTTCATCAGTTTTTTGCTGGTAAAATTCGTGCTCCCCTCTTAGAAAGACCCCGTACAAGCTGTCGTTAGATTTTAAAGGGAATACTCGCAGACTTTCCGGAATCAACTCCCGTGTAATTTTTACGGAAGGGTTTCCACAAATATTCTGTGCCATGGCTTCTAAAAATTCAGTTTTGTTTTGAACTCCACCTACGTCGTGGTAAAACTCTAAATCTTCCGCTAAAACTTTTTCCAACGCCTTTAAGTTGCAATTATTAAATCCTGCTTCAAAAACAATACTGTCTAATTGTTTCATTTGTACGTGTAATGCTGAAGTCTTTTCAACCTGAGCAAAGCCAGTTAGAGAAAGTAAGAATAGTAGGGTAGGTAGTATATTTTTCATAAGAAGACAGTTTAAAAAAATCCGTCCCAATTCAGTAAACAAATCAAGACGGATCCGGCTGATGAGCCGATAGCTTTTTTTAGTAAGAACTTAAGTACTTCAGTGAGTAACTAATTAACCAACTCACATTTTATGTACGCTTCCGGATCTACTGCTATTGTCCTTAACTGCAGTAGGATTTCCGTAGTAATTCACATCGCCACCACTGGAAGCATCCACTTCAAGGCTTTCTTTTACGTTTACAGTAATATCTGCGCCACTGGAAACTTCGGCTTTGCAGTTTACAACAAGTAGATCTTTGGCGTTAATTTCGCTACCACTGGAGGCATCGGCAGTAAGCTCTGAAGCTCTACCTGAAACTTTAATATCGGCACCACTACTACAATCTATATACAGTGTTTTTGCAAATACTTCAACGTCTAGATCAGATCCACTGCTGGAGTCTAAGGTTAAATTTTCTGCTTCCAGAATTCCGTTTACAATTACGTCTGCTCCGCTGGAAGAGGCAACTTCGTCCAAGGAAACATAGGTGACAAACACTTTTTTAGACTTTGCCTTACCTATATTGTGACTGTTTGATGTTTTAACGTGTAGCTTTCCATTAGTGATTTCTGTTTCAATGATTTCATGAAGATTTTCATCGGCTTCTACTTTTATACTGGCAGTAGTTCCTTTAGTAATATAGACGTCCAGTCCAGCACTCCCACGTACTTTGGTAAAGTCTTCAGAAACATTTCTGGTTTCGGTGGTTACATTTCCATTGCCATTGGTCTGACCGAAGTTAATATCAAAATTGCAGGAGGTTAAGGTTGCGGTTGCTATGGTGAGCAAGATTATTTGTAGTGTTTTCATGGGTTTTGTTTTTTGGTTGTTTTTAGTTTATTCGATTGTATCCTTCACTTTTACAGGAATTGATGTTTGTAAAGTATCTACTTTTTTTAGTGCTGCATCAGTCTGAGTATCGTCTGTAAAATCTTCTTTCACGTCTTCTTTCCAGTCTGAATTTTCTGAAGTAGTACTTTGGTTCATCTCTTCAGTTATTTCATCTTCCGGGCAATCCAGACATTCGGTTTTGCCTTTTAGAATTAAAAGTGATTTTCCTTCCATACCATTGTGTAAGATATCGTTGTGACGCGAATCGTTTCTATGGTAAGAATAGGTGTTGTCTTCGGCCACCAGAATACTTCCTTCTGGTAAAAACAAGGTAACCTCTATCTCCTGATCACGATACTTATTCTCGATAGCGGTTAAAAAGTAGCCGTCTAAATATAGCGTACCATTTTCAAAAGTATATGCATACTCAATTGCTTCGGCTCGTTTTTTTGCGTTCAGGAAACTATTGCCTTCTGCATTTTTATCTATCATAATTTTAGCAGTACTATCGGTTGTAGATTTTACAATAAGCCGTATGTCGTTACTATAGATTATTTTCTGGTCGTTTTCATCGTACTTAATCTCTACGCCGCCACTGCGTGATACATAAGCATCATACTGATTGTTAGCTCGCATAGCGATGTGTACGGTATCGCCAGTACGAATGGGCAATGTTTCTTCCGTAAGTACTTCTCCATTATATGCCTTTTCGGTTGCCTGACGTACCCCTAAAATTCCAAGGCCTATTAAAGATGCTACCCAAAGAATTAAGAGGATGATCTTAGCCTTTGTACCAATAGATTTCAAATTATTCACCAGTAATTTGAGACCTAAAATAAAGATCACAAAAAATGGAATACCTACTGCTAAAAATGCAAGGAGTGAAACTAACCATATAGGACTGTTAGATGTATCTACTAAGTTGATATAGTCCAACACCTCTCCAGTACCCCAAAGATCAATGGTTCCTAAAGTAAATAGACTTATAATCAAGCTTATCAATACTGAGAGTCCAATTAGGATTAAAATAATCCCGAAAAATTTGACAAATATTTTGAGTATAGTAAGAAGGATATCACCGATCGTGCTAAAGAAACCAGAAGCCCCTTTTTTTATCTCACGCCCGTATTTGTCGTAGTCTGCATTTTTTACTTTATCTGCAACTGTATCATATCCTTCCTTGAACTTTTTTTCGATATTCGATATGGTCACGGCCTCACCGCTCATTTTCAGTTTTTCTGAAGTAGTGAGTGCGGCTGGAACCAATATCCAGAACAGGATATAAATAATGATAAATGTACCGCTGGAAAGTATGGTCAATAAAATCCATAACAGACGTACCCAGATAGCATCTATTTTGAGATAGTGTGCTAGTCCGGAAGAAACCCCAGAGATAAACTTATTGTCTACATCTCTAAATAGCTGCTTATGCGACGCATTGGTGCGGTCTCTTCGGCTACTGGAATAGGTAGGTGGTGCGTCTTCGAACATTTCTTCGTCTACGCGGTAATCTTCGGGTTGCCCCATTACTGCGATTACTTCGTCCAGTTCTTTTAAGCTGATTACCTGCGAGCTGGATTCAATTTTTTCTGAAAATAATTCAGAGATCCGTGCTTCAATATCACGTATTATTTCATCCTTTCCCTGCGGGTCGCTCAACGATTTCTTTATGGCATCGAGATAACGCGAGAGTTTGCCAAAGGCGTCCTCGTCTATATGAAAGAACGTGCCTGCCAAATTTATGTTTACTGTCTTTTTCATTTCTTTGAGGTTGTGCTAGTTACTTTATTTACGGCCTGTTGCAATTCGCCCCAGGTGGTAGTTAATTCGTTTAAGAACAGAGTGCCTGTTTCTGTGAGTTCATAATACTTACGTGGTGGACCACTGGTAGATTCTTCCCAGCGGTAGGCGAGGAGCCCGGCATTTTTTAACCGTGTCAATAACGGATAAATAGTACCTTCTACCACAAGCATTTTTGCGTCCTTAAGGGTGTCCAGTATGTCACTGGTATATGCTTCCCCATCCTGTAAAATGGATAGGATGCAATACTCTAAGACCCCTTTGCGCATTTGCGCTTTTGTGTTTTCGATCTTCATTTGCTTAATTTAGAGTTGTGTTCGATTCTGATTGATGAATTTTCTTGTATTGTATCACTTGCTGAAATTTTAGAACACACAGAAGTGCTGGCTTGTTCTCCGATTTCTACCTGTGCGTTGGCTGCCAAATTCCGTTCCTGAACTTCTACGCCCAAAAAATTGAGTACGATGGCTATTACAATGCTAATTAACGTGTTCATGTTCCTGAGGTTTTACGGGTTGTTGTTTTAAAAAGGGTATGGTTAGGGGATAGTTATAATGTTCTCCTCGGGATGCTTTTGTGGTAGCTGTGATAACAGCGTACAATTCAAAAACAAATAGTCCTAATAATAGTAGGGCTACAATACCAAAGAGTATAATGTATCCGGAAAAATTCTTGATGTTTTGCACGGAAACTTCATGATATTGACTCTCCATTGCTTCTACTAAGGAGACAAAATCTGTCGCAAAAATGATAAAGAACGGCAAGCAGGCAACTCCTACTAAAATTGTATAAACCAAAATACTCAACTGGAAATTGAGTGCCTGTCTGCCGTGTTCATTTACAAAAGGTTTCTCCTTATTAACGGTCCACAATAAGAGCGGAAATATAAAATTACCAAAGGGTATGAAATATTTTGAAAATGTAGAAAGGTGCGTAACTGCAGCTACATTTTTGTCATTATTTGAAAGGTTATTTTCCATTATCTATTAATTTCTTATACAAATATATGTCTAATACTTGGTATTATGTTACGCATAGTACTAAAATTTAACAAAACGTTAACAAATAAAACTATACAACTAATTCTAATTAGGGAGTGTTTTTTGTTCTGAATTCCACCGTATACCGTGTTTTAGGGAGTGCATGCCTTACTTAAAAATTGTTTTACAGGATACTTTAAATATCTAATTTCGTTTTTCTACTTTTACCTGAAGTACAAATAAATATAATTTCGTACCTCGAAAAACACACTTTCAAACAATGTTGACACCAAAAAAAATAAACACGTTTACCATGCTGAAACTTCCGTCAGCTTTTTTGACGGGCGTACGGGTGAAGAAAATTTCCGAAGAAAGCTGTGTTACTTCTGTTAAACTTAGATGGATAAATCAGAATCCATTTAACTCTATGTTTTGGGCAGTGCAGGGAATGGCGGCAGAGTTAAGTACGGGTTCATTAGTAATGGCTCAAATACGGGAGAGCGGTGCTAAGGTTTCTATGCTTGTAGCAAATAACAAAGCAACGTTTACTAAAAAAGCTAAAGGGAGAATCACTTTTACATGTAAAGATGGTGCTGCAATCAAGGAAGCAATTTCAACAACTGTTGCAACTGGCGAAGGGCAAACCTGCTGGATGAAATCTGAAGGAGTAGATGAAGCAGGAGATGTTGTTTCGGTTTTTGAATTTGAGTGGACGGTGAGGAGGAAGACTTAAAGAGTTTAGATGTTGAGATGTTGAGAAGTTTATGAGTTGAGGTGTAACCTGTAAGATTTATTCAACTAACAAATATCCCCATGAATCTCAGCGCTCCTCTGTGTAGCTTCGTATTATAATTTTTTCATTTTAAAATGTAACATTCCCCTAAACTCCTCAACATATAAACTGTCATCCTGAGTGATTCCGAATTTTCTACGGAATTGTATCAAAAAACATAACCTCTAAACTTAGAAAAATGAACGCACACGAAATAGATTACAAGATCCACGGAGAAGAAATGCAATTCGTAGAAATAGAATTGGATCCCAATGAAGGCGTAATAGCCGAAGCCGGAAGTTTTATGATGATGGACGACAACATTAAAATGGAAACTATTTTTGGAGATGGCTCTGCCAATGACAAAGGCTTCATGGGCAAGGTCTTTGGCGCCGGAAAACGATTACTTACGGGAGAAAGCTTATTTATTACCGCCTTTTATAATATTGGAGTAGGTAAAAAACAGGTCAATTTTGCTTCACCGTATCCGGGAAAGATCATTCCCATAGATTTAACAAGATTTGGGAATAAGTTTATCTGCCAGAAAGATGCATTCCTCTGTGCTGCTAAAGGAGTAAGTATTGGAATTGAATTTTCAAGAAAATTGGGCCGCGGCCTCTTTGGAGGAGAGGGTTTTATAATGCAGAAACTGGAAGGGGATGGAATGGCCTTTGTACATGCAGGAGGAACTACAGCGACTAAAGAACTAGCCCCTGGCGAAAAACTAAAGATAGACACTGGCTGTATCATTGGCTTTGATCATACCATAAACTACGATATTGAATTCGTTGGAGGTATTAAAAACACCCTCTTTGGGGGAGAAGGCCTCTTTTTTGCAACCTTAACGGGACCAGGAACTGTGTTTGTACAATCCTTACCTTTTAGCAGATTGGCAAAAAGAGTCTGGGCTGCAGCACCAAAGGGTGGCGGAAAAAGTAAAGGCGAAGGCAGTATTCTAGGAGGTATAGGAGATCTGTTGGACGGAGATAATAGGTTTTAATCTATAATTTCTTGTTAAGAAAAGTAATTTCTATAAAAGTTTTTTAGTATCTTACAGACAGAATTAATCATAAAAACACTTCGCGTATAGAAAAAACTACTTAATCTAATTAATACCTAATTTTACTATGGCTAGAGCAATGTATGATTACACCAAGGCTGTTCTAAAAAAAGTTAGTTTTGATGTAAGCTTATTCTGTAAAGAGTTAAAAAAAGCGATGGAAAGACTACTTCCTTATGAAATTGAGGAATTGAAAGTATGGGTAGATGCTCTTATAAAGCAAAATCCTCAACTAAATCAATGTTTAATCTATTTAAATCCCTAACAAAAAAACTCCGTTTTATTACGGAGCTTTTTTTTAACTAGATTTTTTCGTTGGACTTATAATTTCAACATCCTGAAATGCGATGGCACCTCGTACCACTCCCGCAATAGTGTCGTACAGGGCGTTTATTATTTGAAGTTTTAACTCACTGGTACTGTATATTAAACTTACTTCTCTTGATGGATGCGGTTTAACAAAATATCTCAAATTTTTTTTTTGCTCTTCCTGTAACTCTTGGGTGTGTAAGTAGGGGAGTAGTGTCATTCCCAAACCTTCGTTGCTTAGTTTTATAAGTGTTTCAAAACTTCCGCTTTGTAACTGAAAAGACTGGTCTCCATTTAATTTTGAAGATTTACAAAGGTTTACCACACCATCTCGAAAACAGTGTCCATCCTCCAGTAATAAAATATCATCAATGTCCAGATCAGAAGTTTGAATTTCTTTCTTGTCTGCTAGTCTGTGAGCTGCCGGGATGTATCCTACAAAAGGTTCATAGTACAACGCCCGCTCCTTAATTTTTTCCTGATACAAAGGCGTGGCTGCGATAGCAGCGTCTAAATGGTTGTCATTAATTTTTGAAATAATCTCATCGGTAGTTAATTCTTCAATCTTTAATTGAACCTTTGGGTGCCTTTTGGTAAACGTTCGTAAAAACATAGGTAAGAGTGTAGGCATAATGGTTGGGATAATTCCCAATTTAAATTCGCCCCCAATAAAACCTTTTTGCTGGTCTACCACATCTTGCATTCTATCGGCTTCGTTTACAATGTTTCGTGCCTGATTTACTATTTTTTTACCAATCTCAGTTAACTCAATAGGTTTTTTACTTCGATCGAAAATTAAAATATCCAGTTCGTCTTCCAGTTTTTGTATTTGCATACTAAGCGTGGGTTGCGTCACAAAGGTCTTTTCAGCAGCTTTGGTAAAGTTTTGATGTTCGGCTACTGCCAGCACGTATTTTAGTTGAGTGATAGTCATTGGAGATATGAATTTAGACCTACGAGGTACAATTTCAGATAAACTAATATCAAATATACAAATACTATTGATAAAAACTATAGCAAATATTTTGCTTAAAGTTTTTACTTATAAAAAAAGACCGAACCTTACGATTCAGTCTTTTTCTAATATTGGTTTTTACATCTGAAATTTAAAACTTGCAGCGTGTTTACATTACGATCTCCATTTCAATGGGTTCTGTTGCAACTGTAAATTTTGCATCATTCCATTGTGGGGGACCAAAGCTCATTACATTGTTGGAAACTCCATAATTTTCTTTTGGCATGCCGCTGGGTTCAAAATCCATGGTTTTATTACCATTAGTATCGTGAAAAAGCGTAATTCCATATTCTCCAGGGGCTACGTTTTTAAATGTTACTGTGGCTTTTCCGTTTTCAATAGTACTGCTTAATCCTTCTATTGGAGCTGCTTTCATAAACGTGGCTTCATTGTAAAGGCCTACGACTATTTCGCCTTTGTCAGTTTTTACAGGAACGGTCACAGTAATGGTGGTGCCTTCAGTTTTAACAGCGTCCTGTGCATTCATAAATGTAAGTGTAAGCGCTATAACGATTGTAGTGATGATAGTTTTCATAAGGTATCTTTTAAAGGGTTATTTGTTTTGAACACTTCAAAAGTGCGAAGAAACAAGCGCTACACAAATTGAAACTTACCGAACTGTGGAATTGCCTTACTGAAATGTAGGATAGCGGGGAGCTAGTAGGTAGTAGGAGGCTCTGCTTGTAGTATTGAAAGCTTAAGACTTTTTCATTTTTCTCTGCTGAATAACTATATAACCGATTAACAATATTGTCAAAACCAATACGAAAGGTAAAAACCAGGTCCCAAGGGACTTTAGTTTTCCTAACGCCACTAAAACGTTTGCAATGCCAATATAGGTTGTTAAAATCATGACATACAATCCAACAATTTCAGCAAAGAGCGGGGGTTGCTTCTTTTGTTTAGGCATATACTTAGCACCACTCGTTATTGCAAATACGACCAATAGGTTTACAATATTCAAAATTGGAAGTAACCAAATGGTACTCTTCTTTCCAAAACCATCGGCTTCTCCCGCAGCATTAAAATGAATTGGGATTTCCTCGGGTAATTGGGTATAATAAAATGCAGGGAACAGAAAAGAGAGTAGGATTAGGGCGATTATGATTACTCTAAGTGTTATTTTCATAATAATCCTTTGGCTTTTATTTCTAAGTACTTGTTTATCGTATTTACAGTAAGGTCTTCAGGCGCAGTTAATACGGTTTGAATTCCTCGTTGTTGCAACTCACGCACCATTACTTTTTTATCGAACTGAAATTGCTCTGCAATGGTTTTGTCAAAAATATCAGGAATGTTATTGGCTTCGGTTTCGCTTAGCTTGCGAAGTTCGGTGTTTTCAAAAAATATGACTACCAGTAAATGTTTTTTAGCAATGGCCTGTAAATAGGGAAGTTGCCTGTGTAGAGACGAAATATGCTCAAAGTTAGTATATAATAACAGCAAACTACGGTGGTTTATGCGTCTGCGCACCATCGTCTGCAACGCCCCAAAATCTGAATCCAGGTATTTTGAATCTATAGTATAAAGCGTTTCTAGAATGTTATTAAGGTAGGTTTTTTTAGCCTGTGCAGGTAAAAAATTACCAATTTTATTACTGAAATCTACCAGGCCAACTTTATCATTTTTCTTTAATGCAATATTGCTGAAGGCCAGCGCACTATTAATGGCGTAGTCTATTAGTTTTAATTCGTTAAAGGGCATCTTCATTACGCGACTTGTATCGATAATACTGTAAACCGGTTGCATTTTTTCGTCTTGAAACTGATTTACCATCAAGCGTGCATGTTTTGCAGTAGCTTTCCAGTTTACCGTCCGTACATCGTCACCCACCACATATTCCTTTATTTGCTCAAATTCCATGGTGTGGCCAATCTTTCTTATTTTTTTAAGGCCAATGTGCGACAACCTGTTATCGATAGCTAGAAAATCGTATTTTTTCATTTGAACGAAAGAGGGATAAACCTTCACCATCTGTTCCTTATTGAAGGTGTACCGTCTCCTAATTAACCCAATAACCGAAGAAGCATACAAATTCAAATTTCCGAAGACATACGCTCCACGTGCTACAGGGCGTACTACATACGGATACGTTCGCCGTTGTTTTCCTTCAATTTTAGTGGTCTGAAAGAAATCTCTTTTTTGAAACTGAACAGGTAATTCGTCCACAATGCCAACGGTAATAGGAAAGGCATACTTGTTTTCCAGTTGGACAAGCACTTCATTCTCGTCACTATTTGAAAATTTATCGGGTAAAACCCTGGTACCATTTAATCCTTTCCCACTGTACAGCATTGAAACTTCCAGCACTATAAAAACTGAAAGACACAATACCAGAATCCATGTAATTCCATACAGCTCCAGCCACCAATTTGAAATAATGAATAGCACCGAAAGCACAGCCAGCACATAAAAAAAACGTGGGGTTAGGTACAGCGATTTAAAGAAGTTGATCATTAACGCGGAATTTCAATGCTTTGTGCAATCATATCGATCACGGTTTCTGGTGTCATGCCTTCCATTTCGCGCTCTGGCGAGAGGATGATACGATGACGTAACACCGGTGCGAGGCTTCTTTTTACATCGTCCGGAGTTACAAAATCTCGTCCGTTTATTGCGGCAAAGGCTTTGGAGGCGTTCATAATTGCCAACGAAGCTCGTGGCGAACCTCCTAGATATAAGTGCGGGTGATTTCTGGTTTTATCGACTACTTGAGCAATGTAGTTAAAGATCTTATCTTCAATTAAAATTTCCTGTACCTGCCCACGAAATTTCTTCAGATCTTCTGAAGTTAACACGCCTTCAATTGCATCTTGCGGTACAGCCAGTTTACGGTCGTGATGGGTTTTTAAAATAGTCACTTCTTCCTCCAGGTTTGGGTAACCCACCTTAATTTTAAATAAAAAGCGATCCAATTGTGCTTCAGGTAGGGCGTAGGTTCCCTCTTGCTCTACTGGGTTCTGAGTGGCTAAGACCATAAAGGGGTAATCCATTACGTACTTGGTGCCATCCATGGTGATTTGACGCTCTTCCATTACTTCAAACAGGGCAGCTTGTGTTTTGGCGGGAGCTCTATTAATTTCATCAATCAAGACTATATTGCTGAAAATAGGTCCTTTTTTGAATTCAAACTCTGAGGCTTTCATATTTAGAATAGAAGTTCCTAATACATCACTTGGCATTAAATCTGGCGTAAACTGAATTCTACTGAAATCTGTTTTCAAGGTTTTTGCAAATAACTTTGCAGTGATGGTCTTTGCGATTCCTGGTACTCCTTCAATCAATAAATGACCATTTGAAAGCAATCCAACTACAAGCAATTCAATAAAATCTTCTTGCCCAATAATTATCTTTCGCAGTTGTGCTTTAATAGCTTCCACCGAGGTTTTAAGTGCTTCTAACGGAATCCGGTTGTTAAACTGTAATTCTTCATTCTGCTCTGGTAAGATTGGGTTTTCTTCAGGATTTTCCATCTGTTTTTTGTTTATAGGTGGTGATTTCTTTATTTAATTTCAGCAACGTTTCGGGTTGAATGGTAGGTGTGTGTTGCACCTGTTCCATAAAAGTAAACAATGCTTTGGTTTCTTCTGTTGTATTTCCACTACGCGCAGCTACTTGTGCGAAAAAGCGAGAGTTTAGTTGTTCTGTGGGGATGCGCAAGCGTGTGCGAATGTATTCCATAAAGAGGGCTATTTGCTTTTCAGCAATAGCCTTATAGTCTTTTTGGTCGTAATACATTCCTGCGATGGTACGTGTATATTCAAAGGTTTTATTTGCTGGCGGATTTACAATTGGGATCTTACGCTGTTTTCGCTTCCCTTCAAATAAAACGAAGAACAACGCACCAATAAGCATAAAATAATACGCCCATTTTAAGTATTTGTTATTCAGTAAAATGTATAGAGGTGAGGTTTCTATGGGTTTTCCAGACTTGTAATGGTTGTCCCAATAAAAATTATCTTCCGGGCTTATATAAGATAAAACACCTTCGGTATACTCTAGGTTTTCTTTTTCCAGTAAAAAATAATTGGTAAATATTTCGGGTTGTAGGTGTATAAAAATCTGCCCCTCGCCAAAAGGAGCTTTAATAAAATTAGGCGTTGGGTCTTTAAGTTTCAGCGTGTCATTATACACTTCGGTATGCCCTAAGACCGTTTGGGTTAGGGTGTCGAGTTCATTAAAACTGCCAATACTTAGATCTCGTTCAATTAAAAACGGAGTATCGGTTTTTAAATTTTTATTTACCAACTCGAACATGGGTTGGGTTCCTAGCGAGGTCCTACTATACTGTGTATCTACATGCAACGATAGTGTATCCAGTAATTTTGGACTAAAACTATGCGAAGCAATAAATACAGTGTTACCTTTTTCCGCCCAGCCAAGCAATTTGTCTAGTTCATCTCCAGTGATGTTTACATAGTTATTTACAAAAAAGTAAGTACCCTGTAATTCAGTATCTGCCAGCACTTCAAAGGGTGGACGGTTTGTTTCAATAAAATTTTTATCAAGTTTTTCGTCCAGTAAATCGTGTAGCACATAGGTCCCGAACGGAATTTTATCGACCCGGCTATAACTCTGAAACCAATTGATAGGTTCTGGTTTTGTAGCTTCTACATACACCAGAAGCGAGACCAGCCCCAGCAACGAAAACAACGCTATTTTTTGCAGTTTTGTCATGTGGTTTTTGGGATGCTATGTTCTAGGTTCTTAAAAATCGCTTGTGCTTTATTGAAGTCGGTTTCCGTTACGGTAAAATTGCCATACCAGATATAGTCGTAAATAGTAGTGGCTTTTCTAAAACCAGTATTTAATTCTTCCGAAGTAATTTCAGCAAAGTAATCGCTGTTGGTTTTGTCGAATTCGTATTCAATAAGTTCAGCATCGGTAAGGCGTTTCAGGACCAGAAGGTAATAATAACGAACAGCCAGGCGGTAATTTTTTTTATGAAGGGCTTTATCAATTAACCTTTGAATGTCACGGGTTTTAATAATTTCTTCTTCTTCGGTAAAGAAAACATCTGGTTTTTCTTTAGATTTCATAAGTTTGGCGCCAGGATTCAACTTATAAAAGATCCAAATGATAAATGCTACAAAAATGGTAATAATTATATAAGGCAACACGTGAATCACAAAGCTCCACAACGCGCTTCCCTGGCTATCGGGAAGAAGCCATTGCCAGAACGAACGCCAGACATTCCCCAGCCAATTAAAGAGCCTACTTACTAAATCGCCTATCCAATTGGTAAATTGCTTCCACCAGTTATCGGTTTCTTCGGGGGGCTTGTAGTTAAAATCAGGGTTGTCTTTATATTGGTTTATTTTTTCTCTATTGAGAGAAAGGGGTGTTTTTTCAGTATTTGTATCGTATTGAACAACTTTTTTTTCAGAACCAGCAATTGAATCCTGGGTCGATTCAACTTTGGAATTTTGATTTATAGCAAGACTATCCTGGGCTGAAGAAATTTCAGCAAAAAGTAAAAAGCATAATAGAATTAATTTATATCGCACGATTTAGAGTAAAGAATAGAGAAAATAGAGAAGAGATTAAGGGGTGAGACTATTTTGGAAACCCATTGTCATTTTTTGCCATTCTTCAATTTTTAATTCAAATTTTTCTAATTGATTTTGAGTAAGGTATTTTTTATGTTTTGCAATAATGAGTTGTGTTCCTAGTTCGAAAGAAGAGCCAAGCGAAATATCTAAATAATTACTGAAAGACTTGTCTGTTTTAGCAGAACCTTCTGAAATATTACTTGGTATTGAAATAGAGCAACGACTCATTTGAGAGGTCAAAGTATAAACTTCGTGTTTGGGAAAAGTTTCTAGTAAGTCTGATATTTCTAATGAAATTTCTAAGCCCAGTTGCCATATTTTCAGGTTTTTATAATTATGTCGTATTTTTCCCATAACACCTCTTTATTCTTTTTTCTCTATTCCTTATTCTGACTAGCTCCAAGACTCTCAATGGTCTCAATAGTCCCCGTAAAGTTTTTCTTTTCATTTAAATTGAAATAAATGAAGCCTGTTGTAATAACGATGATCACATAGAAAATATACTGCATGATAAGGGCAAAACCATTTAGGGCAATATAAATTCCATCGAACATAGAGGAGGGGTCTGAAGAATAGGTTTCAGCAACGGTAAACATTTTAATAAAAAAGTATATGTATTGTGGGATCTGAGCGATCATCATTATCACATAATACAGAATTAAAATAACTAGGAGTGTAGCAAAGGTGATCCACCACTCTCCTTTTATGAGCTCAAAACTATAGCTAATACTATCGGTTACACTCCGTTTTTCAAATACTAAGATACCATAGGTAGTAGCCAGCACTACAGCCAGATAAATACCTGGTGCAATACAAACTATGGTGCCCACTATTATCATTAAACCTGTTAAAATACTTATCCCCATAAGTTTCCAAAAATCTTTTTTGACACCAGCAATAACTTCTTTTTTGTCAATTTGTCCGTTATGGTGCATATAGGACTGTATGCTATGCATAACGGTACCATACATTAAACCGTAGTAGGCAATTCCCGATAATAGGATCAGAAAAAAGGATAAGATCATGGAAATTCCAAATTCATTACTTCCCATAAAGTTTGGATTGCTGTCAAACGTACCTAAGCCTCCAAAAACTGTCTGCATATAAAATACATACGCCAGTACCAAAAGGATAAGCGCGGGTCCTGCAATACGAAAAATAAGTCCAAATAGTGGCTTCCACTGTAATCGGATAAACTTAAAGGTGTCTCCCAGGATAGCGCCCAGTTCCCGTTGCTTCTTAAATTGAATGATATCTTGCATGTGTTCGTTTCGTGTTTGGTATTGGTCTATGCGTTTGCCGTTGCGTTACGTTCATCCTGTTGTAATTGTAACTTCCGTTTTAATTTTAACGGATAAAAAACATAATAAAATAAAATGAGTGCGAGGGAACTGCCTATAATGAAAATGGCGAGCCAGTCTGGCATTTCGGTATGGCGGGTTACAAAGCCTTCTAAAAAGCCAGCAATAATAAAAAACGGAATGGTACTTATTAAAATTTTCACCCCATCTTTAGCGCCTCTCATAAAAGACTGTACCCGGGAATAGGTGCCAGGAAACAATATGCTGTTCCCCAAAACAAGTCCAGCACAGCCCGCAATGATGATTACTGAAATTTCAATAGTTCCGTGAATCCAGATGGTTCTGGCACTTTCCCAGAGCAACCCCTGGTCGTAAAAGAAATATTGAAAAGATCCCAACATAATCGCATTTCGCATCATAATAAATAAGGTACCCAGGCTTAAAAAAAGCCCAAAAGCAAACGCCATTAATGCCACGCGAATATTATTTATAGTAATCCCCAGTGACATGTTGAGTTCATTCATTTCTTTATATACGCGCATTGGGTCGCCATCTTCAATATTCTGAAGGGTCATATTTACGTAGCCATCCCCAAGGATTAAACGGACAAAATCTCCATCTGTAGCAGCAGAGTAGGCACCCACAATGCTAAAAACAGCAAAAGTGACAAAGGCAATAAGCAGCTGTTTCTGGTATTGCGCAAAAAACAATGGAAACTCTTTCGTGTAAAATGTAATAAAGCGTTTTCGGGACTCTCTTTTGGTCTTATAAATTTTCTGATGCGCTAAAACTGAAATTCCATTCAAATAATTTAGCGTGTTACTTTTTGGGTAGAAAGTCTGCGCGTAGCTAAGGTGATCGGTAATTTCTACGTACAAAGCACTTAACTCATCTGGAGGAACTTGAATATTATTCCGTAGAACATTTTCAAATCTTAGCCATTTGTCTTTATTTTGTTTCGCAAAAGCAGCTTCGCGCATGCGCAGAGTTTTTTTTCAAAGTAACATATTTAATGGATAATTTTCAAATAGAAACTGCGCAAAATGTAAACATTGCGCAAAATGTTGGTGGTATTGGCGAACGGGTCCTGGCTTTTATCGTGGACTACTTCATCATATTCGTGTATATTGTGCTGGTATCCATCGCTATAGGTGCGCTCGAGTTTGATAGCGATTATATGTTTATTGTCTATATGACTGCAGGCTTACCCATTTTTGTGTACAGTTTGCTATGGGAAACTTTCTGGAATGGAAGAAGTCCTGGTAAAGCATTAATGAAACTACGTGTCGTAAAACTGGATGGCTCCAAACCTTCGTTTTCAAATTACTTTATCCGTTGGCTTTTGCGTATTATCGATATTTCAATTACCAGCGGAGCCTTAGCGTTAGTAACAGTTTTACTGAACGGAAAAGGACAGCGTTTAGGAGATATTGCTGCATCTACCACCGTTATAACCGAAAAGAAAACCATAAGCCTGCATCAAACGTTGGTGATGGATTTGCCCGAAGATTACACCCCCAAATATCCACAAGTAACTGTATTTACAGATGCTGAGATAGGAACCATTAAAAAACTGTTTTGGGAAGCAAAGTACAATGGCAACCATGGAGTTGTTCTTAAACTAACCAAACGTATCTCTAAAGTCATGGAGGTTACGCCAGATGAAACCCCTATTGCTTTTGTGGAAAAAGTACTAAAGGATTATAACTTTTATACCCAGAACATGTGAGTTTAGCAGTATTACAAACCCCATCTATCGATGTATTTCTCTTAATAGATATTTTAGGAACGATAGCCTTTGCCGTTTCAGGAGCATTAACCGCCATGAAAAAGAAACTGGATGTCTTTGGTATTTTTATCATTGCCTTTGTTACGTCTGTGGGAGGTGGAACGTTGCGTGATGTTTTAATTGGTGCCAATGTGGTCTGGATGCGTCACCTTACGTTTGTGTATGTTATTATAATTGCCACAATTCTTGCGGTTATATTTAGAAAAAAACTAAGTTACGTACGTCGTTCCTTGTTTTTGTTCGATACTATTGGAATTGCATTGTATACAGTAGTTGGGGTGGAAAAGGGAATAGCGGCAGACTTCCCTGCACTTATTTGTATTGCATTGGGAACCATGTCGGCTTGCTTTGGTGGAGTAATTCGGGATATTTTGTGTAATGAAATTCCTGTGATCTTCAGAAAAAATATATACGCCACCGCCTGTATCATGGGGGGGCTGGTGTACTTTTTATTGCTGAAAATTCCTTTATCCGAAAATTGGGTTGTGATCATTTCATTTTCAGTAGTCATTACAATCAGGTTGCTGGCAGTGACTTTTAATTGGTCACTTCCCAGTATTTATAAAGCTGAAGAAGAAGCCACATAAGAAACTGGTATAGAAATTGTTTATAGATTACGCGATAAACAGCTTCAAAATTGAGACATTTTCAGTAATTTTGAAGGTAATACAAGGATTATGAAAGTTAGCTTTTTAAAACGTACCAAACCAAACAACCGTTTCAACTATACACCCCGTTACTACAAAGGGAAGGAAGACGCAAATGAGTATAATTTTGCTAATAAATTCGAAAAGTATTACGAAACTTACAATAAAAACGATTTTGGCTCGCACTGGCGTGATGCCCGATTTGCAAGCCGAAACAGAAGTAACGGAGGTTTCAATAAAACCATACTTTTTGTTGCGCTGATCCTGGTATTTATTTGTTTGTGGATTTTAGACTTTGACCTTTCAATTTTTAGCTAGCCTTTTTACATGGCAGATATTATAGCCTTATTACCAGATCATGTTGCCAACCAAATTGCAGCTGGAGAAGTGGTGCAACGCCCGTCTTCGGTTGTAAAAGAATTGTTGGAAAATGCGATAGACGCAAAAGCTTCAACCATCACTTTACTAGTGAAAGATGCCGGAAAAACGTTGGTACAAGTAACAGACGATGGCATTGGAATGTCTACGACAGATGCCCGCTTGTGTTTTGAACGCCACGCCACCAGCAAAATTAAAATTGCAGACGATCTTTTTAACCTCAATACAAAAGGTTTTCGGGGAGAAGCTCTGGCATCTATTGCCGCAATTGCCCATGTCCAATTAAAAACAAAAACTGCTGCTGCTGAAATAGGGACCACCATTTCCATTGAAGGGAGCCAGGTAACCGAGCAGGAACCTGCTGTTGTTCCTACAGGGACTACTATTTCAGTTAAGAACTTATTTTATAACATTCCCGCACGCCGAAATTTTCTTAAAAGTAATCCTGTAGAAACCCGCCATATTATTGACGAGTTTCATAGAGTTGCTCTGGCACATCCGCAGATCGAGTTTTCGATGGTTCACAATGGCAGTCCTGTGTTTAATTTGCCTGCCAGTAATTCCAGACAACGTATCGTTAATATCTTCGGAACCAAAATGAATGAAAAGCTGGTTCCCGTTTCGGAAGAAACTGAAATTGTTAAAGTCTCCGGATTTGTACTGAAACCAGAGTTTGGCAAAAAGAGCAGGGGAGAACAGTTCTTTTTTGTGAACGATCGCTTTATTAAAAGCTCGTACCTGCACCACGCGGTGAGCTCGGCTTTTGAAGGCTTGCTGAAACAAGGCACACATCCTGGCTATTTTCTTTTTTTGGATGTAGACACCAAATCTATTGACATTAACATACACCCCACAAAAACTGAAATTAAATTTGATGATGAGCATAGTATTTACGCGATGCTACGAGCGACGGTCAAGCATAGTTTAGGACAGTTTAGTGTAGCTCCCGTGTTGGATTTTAATAAAGATACAGGGTTTGATACGCCGTATGAATACAGTAAAAAACAGCCTTCTGCTCCAAAAGTGGAAGTTGACAGCAACTTTAATCCTTTCGTGGAAGACAGGAAACCCAGGCAAGGCAATATCAATTTTCCTTTTAAAAGAGAGAAACAGCCACAATGGGAATCCCTTTATGTAGGCTTAAAAGATACTGGCAGTACAGCGTTTCCTTCTACCGGCAGCACTGAAACAGCAGGAAGCGAAGCGATAGAATTTGAGAGTGATGAGATTACAGGGAGTTTATTTTCAACCTCCTCAACTGAGGATCAATTTACAACGTTCCAGCTACAGCAAAAATATATTGTGAGTGCCATTAAAAACGGAATGTTGGTGATTCATCAACATTTGGCCCATTACCGGGTGTTGTATGAAGAATTACTAAAAAATATTACCGTACAGGAAGCAGTAAGCCAGCAACTGTTATTTCCGCTACAATTGCAGTTTTCAAAACCCGACCTGGAAATTTTACATAAAGTACAGGAGCAGTTAGAGCACACAGGGTTCGCTTTTTCTGAAACTAATGGCGAACATCTGGAAATAAAAGGAATCCCTGTAGCAGTAACCGAAAGCCAGGCAGAAACCATCCTGGAGCAGTTGGTAAACGACATACGGGAAGAAGTACCGGATGCAGGTTTTAGCCAGAATGATCTACTGGCAAAAAGTATGGCAAAAAGCATGGCCATAAAAACAGGAACGGCTTTAAATAAAGAAGCACAAGAACATTTGGTACACAGGTTGTTTGCCTGTAAAGAGCCCAGCGTTTCACCAGATAACAGACCCGTTCTGGTAACGATCGACACAAATGAGCTGGATAGAAAATTTAACTAAAAATCCCACGAGGTAGATATATGAGAGGAATAAGCGATACAGTTAAGCATATTATTATAATAAACGTCATTTTTTGGGTGGCGACCTTACTTATTGGTACTAACGGAGCTATAATGAACAATCTGTTTGCAATGCACTTTCCCTTAAACGATGGGTTTAAGCCATGGCAAATTATCACACATATGTTCATGCATGCCAGTTATGAGCAAGGCGGCAGTATTGTATTTTACCATATATTGTTTAATATGTTCGGGGTATGGATGTTTGGTACACCCCTGGAGCAAATGTGGGGGAAGAAAAAATTTATCTTCTTTTATATTTCAGCTGGATTAGGATCGCTGTTGCTGTATACTGGAATTTTGTATTTTCAGTTTTCGTCGGCGTTGGATACGTTGATCGCCGCAGGATTTGAGCGTGCTGAAATCATGGAAACATTGCGTTCAGGCGAATATATGTACGATCAGCGTTGGTTAACAGTATTAGGTGGGGAAGAAGGTGTTGGAAATTTAGTTCGCCCTTTTAATGGTACTATGCTGGGCGCGTCTGGTGCTTTGTACGGAGTATTGGTAGCTTTTGCAATGACCTTCCCGAACACGCCTTTAATGCTTATCTTTTTACCTATTCCTATTAAGGCAAAATATTTTGTGCCAGGAGTTTTGTGTATAGATTTGTTTTTTGGCTTAACTTCATACTCTATTGGTCCTATTGCGCATTTTGCACATATTGGCGGGGCAATAGCCGGATTTATCATGTCGTATTACTGGAAAAAGAATAGCTTTAATAATACCCGATGGAACTAATATGAATACACAAAATCTATCTTATCAGTTTAAAACGTCCAGCGTTATCGTTAAGCTAATCGTGATCAATTTGGCGATTTTCCTGGTGGTAAACCTGGTTGCATTTTTTATGCAGATAGCGCCAGTAAGTCTGGTTAAATGGTTTGTACTTCCGGATGCGCTTGGGGATTTAATTACCCAACCATGGGCTTTCATCACCTACGCTTTTATTCATTTTGGCTTTTGGCATTTATTGTTTAATATGCTTTGGCTATATTGGTTCGGGAACTTTGTACTCAATCTTTTTAACGGAAAGCGCTTTCTTACGGTATACCTGTTAGGTGCTTTATTTGGCGGCTTATTATACGTTGCTTGTTATAATATTTTTCCGGTTTTTGAAAACTCCAGAAGCTACCTCATTGGCGCATCTGGTGCGGTAACAGCTATTATGGTTTTTATCGCTACTTATACGCCAAATGCCGAGATGCGTATTTTTAAATGGAATATAAAATTGTGGAAAATAGCAGTTTTTCTGGTCTTGTTAGACCTTATTAGGCTTCCAACTGGAGGCAATCCAGGTGGAATGCTGGCACATCTGGGGGGTGCTGCATTTGGTTATATATATGGGGCACAGCTTGTAAAAGGCAATGATATTGGAAAATGGTTCGAAAATTTTATGGATTGGTTTACCGATCTTTTTAAAAGCCGGAAACAAAAACCATTTAAAAAAGTACACCGCACAACAACCAAGTCGGCTCCACGTTCTAATGCAACGGCAGATAAATCTACTACACAAAAAAAGGTAGATGCTATCTTAGATAAAATTGGTAAAAGTGGCTACGACAGCCTTACCAAAGCCGAAAAGGATTTTCTGTTTAAAGCGGGTAAAGAGTAAGCGATTGAAAAATTTGGGGTTTTTCGGTAAAGTGCTTTTTTGGATAAATTCCATCGTAGGGTTTTTATTGCTTATTTCATTCTTTTTACCGTACATTTCTCCAGAAAAATTTCCTAACCTATCCTTGTTAAGCCTTGCAGTTTCTCCTTTATTATGGGTGAACGCCTTCTTTTTAGTGTATTGGCTGCTAAGGCGAAAAAGAATTTTTTTATTACCCGCCACCGTGTTGGTTGCTGCCTATTTTATTTTTAATCCGTTTTATAAAATTTCTTCGGAAGAGGAGTTGGAACCTTCACAGAAAACACTTTCTGTGGTGTCTTACAATGTTCGGCTCTTTAATTTATATGAAGACCAGGGAAATGTTGCTGAGACATCGGCAGTACTTTCTGAAATATTGAAAACCGAAAAACCAGATATTCTTTGTCTTCAGGAATACTATAAAAATAATTCCGTAGACTTTTCAGAATATCCCTACAAGTACACTCATTTTGGTAAAAAAAATCACAAACTGGGCCATGCTATTTACAGCAAGTATAAAATTGTAAATTCTGGAGCGTTCGATTTTGAAGATACTTTTAATAATACGCTCTTTGCCGATGTGGTTGTAAACAAAGACACAGTACGTGTATACAACTTACACTTACAATCTTTTGGTATAAAACCTTCAGTAGAAAAATTACAGGAGGAAAATAAAGAGAGAGTACGCAGGCGACTTTCTTCAGCATTCATCAAACAACAAGGTCAGGCAGAAAAAATTGTGGCGCACAAGGCAAATTCGCGGCATCCTTCATTGTTTCTGGGCGACTTTAACAACACACCCTATTCTTTTGTATACCAGCTTTTAGGAGATTCTATGAAAGATGCTTTTTTGGAAAAAGGCAATGGTCTGGGAACAACATTTACGTTCGATTTCTTCCCAATGCGAATTGATTATATCTTTACTTCCTCAGATTTTGAGGTCCTTGATTTTGAACGAATTGATACTACTTTTTCCGACCATTACCCTATAAAAGCTACCCTTACATGGAAGTAGCTTACAGCTCTATTTCAACCTGATTTGCTACCAGGTCTTCAAAAGTTTCTCTTTTTCGTACCACATGTGCTTTACCTTTATACCATAGAACCTCTGCTGGACGATAGCGGCTGTTGTAGTTACTTGCCATAGAGAAACAGTACGCTCCGGCATTGTGAAAGGCAAGAATGTCGCCTTCGGTTATTTCAGAAATTCTGCGGTTGTTGGCAAAGGTATCGGTTTCACAAATGTACCCTACCACACTATAAAAACGCTCACGACCTTCCGGGTTGCTTACATTTTCAATATGGTGTTGCGCGTTGTATAGCATTGGTCGGATAAGATGGTTAAATCCGCTGTCTATTTGCGCAAAAACAGTAGAAGTAGTTTGTTTTACTACGTTTACCTGTACCAAAAATTTGCCGGCTTCGCTCACTAAAAACTTTCCGGGTTCAAAAGCTAGTGTTAAATCACGGCCATAATTGGAACAGAATTCATTAAAACGTTTGGTGAGCTTTTCGCCCATTTCTTCAATATTCGTTTCAATATCACCTGCTTTGTAAGGAACTTTAAATCCGCTTCCAAAATCTATAAACTCCAGATTTTCAAAGTGCTTTGCGGTTTCAAATAAAATTTCAGAAGCATATAAAAACACATCAATGTCCAGGATATCACTACCTGTATGCATATGAATACCGTTAATATGCATTCCTGTATTTTTTACAATGCGTTCAATATGGGGTAGTTGGTGTATGGAAATACCAAACTTACTATCAATATGTCCTACCGAAATATTAGTGTTTCCACCTGCCATTACGTGCGGGTTAATACGAATACATACAGGTGTTTTGGGGTATAGGGTTCCAAACTGCTCCAGAATAGAGAGGTTGTCAATATTAATTTGAACGCCAAGTTCTCTTGCTTTTTCAAGCTCCTTAAGCGAAACACCGTTTGGGGTAAAAATAATATCTTCGGCAACTACGCCTGCTTCTAGCGCTAATCGTACTTCCTGAATGGAAACAGTATCCATTCCGCATCCAAAACTGTTTAATAGCTTTAAAACTGAAATGTTTGAAAGTGCCTTTACCGCATAATTAAACTTCACCTGTTTCACACCTTTAAAAGCTTTTGCCAAGCGTTTGTATTGCGCTTCCATAATTGAAGCGTCATATACATAAACAGGGTTTCCAAACTCCTGCGCTACGGCTAAAAGGTTCTGGTGTGTCATTTTTGAAAAGAATTATAAGGGTTATTAAAAATTTAAGTCGGTAAAAGTATGCACTACTGGAACACAGTCTCTTAAAATTATGATAAAATTTGTTGAAATTAATCTCTTCGGCACCTTAAACCCGCCTTGGGTTAGAAAAGTTACTGTGAGATTTAGTATTTTTGCATCTTCATTTACCGAAGCAAAAAAGCGTCGGAAAAACTAATTAAAAACATAAAAATGCAAGACGGAATCTACGCAAAGATCACCACTGAAAAAGGCGAAATACTAGGCCAGTTAACGTATAAAGAAACCCCGGGAACTGTGGGTAATTTTGTAGCGTTGGCTGAAGGAAACCTGGAAAACGAAGCTAAACCCCAAGGAACTCCTTACTACGACGGATTAAAATTTCATCGTGTGATTCCGGATTTTATGATACAGGGTGGAGATCCTGCTGGAACAGGTGCCGGAGGACCAGGGTATAAGTTCGACGATGAGTTTCATAAAGAGTTACGCCACGATGCACCAGGAATGTTTTCTATGGCGAATGCTGGACCTGGAACCAACGGGAGCCAGTTTTTTATCACACACGTAGCTACTCCCTGGCTAGATGATAAACATACGGTATTTGGAAAAGTGATAGAAGGGCAAGATGTAGTAGACAATGTTGCGCAGGGTGATAGCATGCAAAAAGTTGAAATTATACGAGTAGGTGAGGAAGCGCAAGCATGGAATGCAGTAGAGAGTTTCAGAAAGTTTAACGGAGCCAAAGCCGAAAGAGAAGCAGCGGCATTGACAGCACAAAAAGAATTACTAACGAGTATTTCTGAAGGGTTTGAAGAAACCGAAAGCGGCTTACGCTACCAGATCATTCAAAAAGGGGAAGGTGTTAAAGCTGAAGCTGGCAATACAGTTTCTGTACATTACAAGGGAATGTTTGCAGACGGTGGTGTATTCGATTCTTCGTATAAAAGAGGTAATCCGATCGATTTCCCAGTTGGGAAGGGCAATGTAATTGCTGGTTGGGACGAAGGCATTCAGTTGTTGCACGTAGGTGATAAGGCCAGATTTGTAATTCCAAGTCATTTAGGCTACGGAGCACAAGGTGCCGGCGGTGTTATTCCACCAAATGCTACGTTGGTTTTTGATGTAGAACTGATGGATGTAAAAAAATAGTTTACAACTTGTTGAGAACAAGAGTTGAAAACGCTTCAGGAAACTGAGGCGTTTTTTATTTTTGAATAGTCTTGTGTGTTCGGGCGGAGTCGAGAACTTTTTAACAATTACTTTTGTTCATAAAGGTTTTCGGCTGTACTTTGACTACGCTCAGTAGAACCGCTCAACCGGACACTTGAATGTAATTAAAAAAGCCAATAAAATTTCAACATGTATATAGAAGCACTAAAATATCCCATAGGTACATTAGAGATGCCTGAAACAATTTCAGAAAAGGAACTTCAGGAGGCGATTACCATTCTTGAAATTTTCCCTGAGCAACTTCGTTTTCTTACCGCAAATTTACCTGAGAAAACCCTTCAGCAGCCCTACAGACCTGAAGGCTGGACCATCAAACAACTAATTCATCATATAGCAGATAGCCACCACCACAGTTACATCCGTTTTAAATGGGCACTCACGGAGGACAATCCAACGATTAAAGCCTATGACGAAAAAACATGGGCAGCACTTCATGAATGCCATACCATGCCTGTTGCCTGGTCGCTAATGCACCTGGAAGCTATTCATTATAAAATTACTTATTTGCTGAAATCACTAACGGAAGCCCAATGGGAGCGAACCTTTCAGCACCCAGATAAAGAGGAGCCTACCTCCTTAAAAAAAAATGCCTTGGTATATGCCTGGCACAGTATGCATCATTTTGCGCATATCAAAAATGCACTAAATCGTTTAGAAAAAGATAATTAAACTGAATCCATCTGGTAAGTACCTTGTCTCCAACATACATAAAAAATTTTGTATAGTTAAGAGGTTGTTATTTGTGTGTTCCATTTACAAATTGGTTCGTACCTTTAAAATAAAAAATGATAAAAGAGGGTACAAAAGTACAATGGAAATGGGGTAGTGGTACCGCAACGGGAAAAGTGATCAAAACTTATACTGCAGAAGTAACTAAAACCATAAAGGGTACTGAGATTACACGAAACGGTGAAAATAATAACAAAGCGCTCTATATTGAGCAGGAAGACGGCGATAAAGTGCTTAAGCTAGAGAATGAAGTCTCAAGAATTAATTAAACTATGTTTTTATTGAATTCTGAAGTATCTTTAAAACAAAAATAAAAGTTATGGCGCAATTCATTAAAATTTACGAAGAAAACCCGAACCCTAAAGACATTAAAAAAGTCGTGGATGTACTTAAAAAAGGAGGGCTGGTGATCTATCCCAGCGATACAGTATATGCGCTAGGTTGTGATATTACAAATAACAGAGCCCTGGAAAAGGTGGCGCAGCTGAAAGGTGTAAAACTGGAAAAAGCCAATTTTTCGTTTGTTTGCGAAGACTTAAGCAATTTGAGTGATTATGTAAAGCAGATTGATTCTGCTACCTTTAAACTTTTGAAACGTGCCTTGCCTGGACCCTACACGTTTATTCTTCCGGGAAATAACAATTTACCTACCGTTTTTAAAAAGAAAAAAGAAGTTGGAATTCGAGTGCCAGATAATTCTATTCTTCGCGCGCTCGTAAACGGACTGGGAAATCCAATAATTTCTACTTCAATTAAAGATGAAGACGAAGTAATTGAATACACCACAGATCCCGAATTGATCTTCGAGAAATGGGAGAAGCTGGTAGATGTTGTGATCGATGGAGGGTATGGAGGAAATGTCGCGTCTACCGTGATAGATCTAACAGGGGCTGAACCTGTGTTAATCAGAGAAGGAAAAGGAAGCTTAGAAATTTAGAAACTTCAATCTAATTCATAAAAAAACCCGACAAGTACTTGCCGGGTTTTTATTGTTATTTTAAAAGGTTATTCACCTTCTTCACTTAAGTTCTCCATAGAGGTTTCAACCATTTCATAGAATTGATCGATCTTAGGTAATACGTAAATTTTAGTTCTACGGTTAGTAGATTTATTTTCAGCTGTTGTGTTTGGTACTTTTGGTACAAACTCTCCACGTCCTGCAGCAATTAGCTGTGCTGGATTGGCTCCTAAGTTTACAAGCTCTCTAACAATAGCGGTAGAACGCTTTACACTTAAATCCCAGTTGTCGATTAAAACTCCTTTACTGTAGGGTACGTCATCTGTATGACCTTCAACCAGCGCTTCAAAGTCTGGCTTACCATTAATCACAGTGGCTACTTTTCCTAAGATTTCAGAAGCACGATTGGTGATGTTATAGCTTCCACTTTTAAACAATACTTTGTCGCTTAAGGAAATAAATACCACACCTTTTTCTACGTTAATTTCAATGTCTTCATCGTCAAGACCAACTTCTTTCTTCAGGCTGGTTACCAATGCCAGTGTTACACTGTCTTTACGTGTAAGTGCATCTTGTAGTCTGCGGATAGTCAAATCTTTTTCCTGTAGACTTTCTAGAGACTTTTCAAGGTTTTCAGCACCTTTCTTTGTTAGATCGGTGAAGTCACCTACTTGTCTAATTAAATCTCCATTAGTAGCATTTAAAGAAGCTACCTGGCTTTTTAGGCTTTCGTTCTGGGCTCTTAATCCAGAGCGCTCTTCCAGACAGTCGTTTAATTTAACGGTTGCCGTATTTAATAAATCCTGTGTCTTTTGTTGTTTTGTTTCAAGTTCTGCATATTTCTTTTTCGAAACGCAAGACGTAAACAATAACCCAGAGCATAGGGTAAGCAAGATTAGTTTTTTCATTTTGACTTATTTTTAGTTGTTTTTTTAATAATTTGAATTGGAGTTGCAAATCCATTTCTGAGCCAAAATTATAAAATGAACATCCAGTACTAGTACTATTAACAATACTTTAAGTAAAAACTAGGTAAGATCTGGGTACTTTTTTTTACTTCTGAAGAAATACAGCCAAACTATTGATGAAACCGTATAGTACTTAAAGGTAGAGGCCCATTTTTTTCGTTTCAGAAGAAATTTTGGCACTAACCTATAAAAACTGACATGTGCCCGAAAAATTGCTAGAAAATGTGCAAATTTTCCTTGACTTAAAAACTGAAGTCCCGCAAGTCCATCCCATAGCAACCGTTGTATTATAAGCCACCAAACGTGTCCTCCTTTTACATTTTTGACTAAAGCTAATAAAGTATTCCGAAAATTATAAAATGTCTTTTGCGGATTGGCAGCCCCCAGGGTAGCTCCGCCCACATGGTATACTTTAGAAGCACCTATATACTTAATGGTGCCCCCCAGACTTTGTAAACGCCAACATAGATCGATTTCCTCCTGATGGGCGAAGAAATCTTCATCAAACCCGTTTACTTGTTTAAAGGCGTGGCTGGTAATAAAAAGACAAGCGCCGGTTGCCCAGAATATGGGACGTATGTCGTCGTATTGTCCGGCATCTTCTTCGATCGTACTAAAAATACGACCCCGACAGTAGGGATAGCCTAATGCATCAATAAAACCGCCAGCGGCACCTGCATATTCAAATTTTGATTTGTCTTTATAGTCAAGGATTTTAGGTTGTGCAGCGACTAACTGGTCGTCTTTTTTAAACTCTGAAAGTATTGGCTCCAGCCAATGCTCAGTCACTTCTACGTCGCTATTCAGCAGTACAAAAATATCTTCTGTCAGTAAAGCGAGGGCATCATTATACCCTTTTGCATAGCCGCCATTCTCCGTATTCCGAATAATTTTAACTGAAGGAAATGCTCTGGAAACAAACGATATAGAATCATCGGTCGAGGCATTGTCTGCCACATATACTGTAGCGCCTTTAGAATACTGCACCACAGAAGGTAGAAACTGCTCTAATAGCGCCTTCCCGTTCCAATTTAAAATGACTACTGCTGTTGTCAATTGCTTTTAAAAATTAAATATTGAATAAAACACACCTATAGCCCCATAGAGGGAACAGTTAAAAAGCTATTTTTAAAATAACTATCAACTATCAACTACATCTCGTCCCCAAAGAAAATAGCATTCATCAACAGCTTGTTAGTTCCATACCAAAAGGCTCTAAAATTTGTATTATCGGTAAAGTAAATAACTTGTCCACGTCCAAAACTTCCTGTTTTAAAAGGCACTGTATTTTTCAGTTCTTCTAAATTGGGTTTTGAAATGTAACCCGCCATCAATGGCGAATCTGTATACTGAATAGGATTGTTATAGCTGTTTTCGTCTGCTTCTACAAACAAGGTGGTGTTTCTAAACATAGGGAGCGTCTTGTTTTTATATCCAAAAGCAATAGGGTGGGAGCGGTCGAGTTTGGCTTCAAAAATAGCACCTCCAATTACCTGTGCTCCAAAATAGTCGCCACGTTGCTCGAAAGTAACTGCCTTGGCAGTATCCTGCTTCTTTTTAAAGTTCATCTTTAAAAACTCATTACTTTCTAAGTAACGCCCGGCATTTCTGAAACCTATTAAGGTACCGCCGTTTTGTACCCATTCTTTTAATTTTTCAGTATCACCTTTGTCTAAAGCGCTTCCCCAGGTTGCCGGTAACACAATAGCTGTATACTTGCTTAGATCCATACGACCAAAGTTTTTGGTATCCAGTTTTGTAATAAGCATATGGTAGCGTGTATCAAACAAATGCCAGATTTCTCCCGCATCACTGGGGTTCACACCTTCGCCTACCAAAAGTCCAACTTTTGGTGTTTCTATGGCTCTAAACTGGCCGCTTCCCAGATCAATTCCAGTTGTTAATCCAGTTTGTACACCTGTAATTTTCACCCCTGTTTCTTTACTTACACTCGCTAAGAACTTATTGAGATCGGTTCCCTGTAGCTTCTGGTTCTGTACAGGGATAAGAATGGTCCCGTAGTCATATTCTTTGTTTTCTAAGCTAAAAGGTGACATTCCTACTTTAGCTCTCAACCCTTCTTTTAAAATTAAATTAAGAGCTTTTGGGCTGTAGTATTCATGCCATTCCAGCAAATACCCATAGTTGGATGTACTTGGCGGGGTAGGGGTCTTCATTTCTAAATTGGTTACCTCAGCGCCAGCCTGGCTTAAGGTTATATCTTCAGAATAGTCTAAGTTGAAAGCTAAGGGGAACGACCAGGCAGATACATCGTAAAATAAGCTGTCCTGAAAGGTAGTTCGCTTTTCGAACATTGCTTTTACCAAACGAGATTGTTTCTGGTTTTTCGGAATGATATAGCTGAACCCTTTTTTATACTTCTTTCCATCTTTGGTGAAGTCATTTTTTACTTCGTGAAATTTTACTTTGTGACGTTGTAAGATCTGAGCCAGTTCATAGGTTTTTCCTGCATCTTTCTCGTCCCCAAAAACAATAGCTCCGTTAGCTGCTTCGCTACGGGCATTGTTGTAAAAAGAACGCTGATACTCTAAAATTTCTGTACGCATTCCAACTGCAGCTTCTAAGGTAGAGAGTGCCGCCGTAAACTGGTTGCGTACCGTAAATGGAAAGGTTAGTATTCCATTATCACTTTCCTGTGCGTGCCCTCTTGAAGACGCTTGTTCAAACAGAATTCCAATTCCGCCATTAATGTCCGGAAATGTACTTCCTTTTCCGTAGTAGAAATCGTCGAAATTTTCTTCGGTATAATAGAAACTGCCTATTTTATCTAAAGCTTTTGCGTGGTAATTCCCAATCTTTCCTGTGAGTTCCTGATTTAGTTTTGGTGTTAATGGGTGTGTTCGAGATGGAATCCCGGGTTGAAAGAAAAAGCTGGAATTCGTCCCCATTTCGTGATGGTCTGTCAAGATGTTCGGGTACCACTCATGGAACGAGGTAATACGGGCGCGGCTTTCAGGTAATTGTACAGGAAGCCAGTCACGGTTCATATCGAACCAGTAGTGGTTTGTACGTCCGCCAGGCCATACTTCGTCATATTCCCTATCGTAAGGATCCGGGTTTATATTTTGGCTTTTGTGCATGTTTGCCCAGTAGGAAAAACGTTGCAGTCCGTCCGGGTTTAGCGAAGGATCGAATAAAATAACAGTGTTCTTGAGAAGCTCATCAATTTTTGGTCCCTCTGCAGCTGCTAGATAATAAGCTACTGCCAAAGAAGCGTTGGAGCCACTGGCTTCGTTTCCGTGAATGGAGAACCCCTGATAAACCACAATGGGCATATTGGCTGTAGTTAGGGAGTTACTTCCACTTTCGGTTAAGGCAACATGATCTCTTTTAATAGATTCAATATTGTTATGATTTGCCGGAGAGGTGATGGTAAGCAATAACAAAGGACGCCCCTCAAAAGTAGTTCCTCTGTTTTCTATGGTAATACGGTCACTGGCTTGAGCTAGCTCTTGCATGTAGTGAGAGAGTTTATCGTGCGTGATGTGCCATTCTCCAACTTCATGCCCTACCACACTTTTGGGGGTCGGGATATTTTGGTTGTAGGTAACATTGGAAGGTAAGTAGTAGTCTAAATCTACGTTGTAGTCTTGTGCTAAGGCGATACTAGCAATACAGAAGAAAGAGAGTTGGAGTAGTTTTTTCATAGTTTAAAAGTCGGTGTAATAGATTCTTTTGCGTTAGAGATTGAAGCGGCATCCCCCGATGGTTATCGGGGATATAGCTGAAAGCACGACCGCTTTTTCGCTATTTTCAGCGAAGAAAGGGGTAACGCCCACATCGTAAAAATAAAAAACCGCCTCTAAATAAAAGGCGGTTTGTTGTTAAAAATAAGGGGATACTTATATATCGTCAAAATCAATATCGGTAAAGTTGGTTTTGGCTGGCTCGTCTGCAACAGTTCCAGCTTCTGGAGCGCTTTGTGGGCCACCCACCTTGTCTTCTTTTTTATAGTCGCTTTGGTGACGGTCGCTTATTACTTCTTCTCCTTTTTCGTCGATGATGTAATCTATCATTTCGCTAACGTGGTCTTTAAAGTCTGCAAAATCTTCTTTGTACAAGTAGATTTTATGTTTTTTGTAGTGAAAAGAACCGTCGTCGTTAGTAAATTTCTTGCTTTCAGTAATGGTTAGGTAGTAATCTCCTGCTTTGGTAGATCTCACATCAAAAAAGTACGTACGGCGACCTGCGCGCATTACTTTGCTGTAAATTTCTTCTTTCTCCATCGAATAGGTATCGCTCATAGTAGTATTTGTTTTTATACGTCTGCCAAAAATCAAAAAAAAAACCAAATCAGCCAAATGGTTGACTACATTTCTTTTTCGGAAAGTTGTTTATTATACAATTCTTTATAATAGCCATCTGTGTTTATGAGTTGTGAATGCGGGCCTTGCTGAATGATTTCTCCTTCATCCAACACAATAATGTTGTCCGCATTTTTAGCTGAAGACACTCGGTGACTTACAATAATCGTGGTTTTTTTATCTGAAATACTATTCAGATTTTGTAGGATTTCTTCCTCGGTTTCGGTGTCTACTGCTGAAAGGCAATCGTCAAAGAGTAATATCTTTGGATCTTTTATAATAGCCCTGGCAATGGAGACACGTTGCTTTTGCCCTCCACTTAATGAAATACCACGTTCGCCTAATACCGTATCGTATCCGTTTGCAAAACCGATAATATTTTTGTGTACTGCGGCGTTTTTGGCTGCCTCAAAGACCTCTTGGTCTGTTGCTTCTTCTTTACCAAACTTTATATTGTTCTTAATGCTATCGCTAAATAAAAAGGCGTCCTGCGGAACATACCCAATGGCTTGCCGTATATTTTCCAGATTGCGTTCGGCAATGGGAACTCCATCTATTGTAAGCGTACCTTCTTGTATATCGTACAGGCGACCAATGAGTTCTAAAATGGTAGATTTGCCGCTTCCAGTATTCCCTACAATAGCCAGGGTTTCTCCCGCCTTAACTGAAAATGTGATATTTTTAAGAGCGGTAATATTAGTGTCTGGATAGGTGAATGAAAGGTTCTTAAATGCTATGGTCCCTTCGACAGGTTCAGTCCTGGAAACGGTGTTCTGTATAGCGGGAACTTCGTTTAGAAATTCATTGATACGTTTCTGGGATGCTTCGGCTTGTTGTACCATGCTGGAAACCCATCCTACAATGGCAACAGGCCAGGTGAGCATATTCACGTAGATCAAAAATTCAACAATGGTTCCGAAGTCAATTTCTCCATTTATATACTGATTCCCGCCAATATAGATCACTAATAAATTACTTGCCCCAATTAATAGCACCATCAAAGGGAAGAATAGCGCTTGTATTTTTGCTAAATCTACATTTTTATCGCGACTGGTTTCAGAAAGTTCAACAAAACCGTTATTTATTCTCGGTTCAATTCCGTAGGCTTTTATGACTGAAATCCCGCTAAAACTCTCTTGAGTAAAAGTGGTTAGTCTGGAGAGTACTTGTTGTACAATGGTACTCCTTTTATGGATGGCCTTACTTAATTTATAGATAAAGAATGAAAGAACAGGTAAGGGAGCAATTACATATAAGGTGAGAAGTGGAGCTTTGTAAAACATATAGGAAAGCACTACGATAAATAATGTAATGGTAGTGGTACTATACATCACAGCCGGACCGGCGTACATACGTACCTTCCCTACGTCTTCACTTATTCGGTTCATAAGGTCTCCGGTACGGTTTTGCTTATAAAAGCTAAGGGAAAGACGTTCGTATTGTTCGAAAACAACATTCTTTAAATCGAATTCAATATATCTGGAAACAACAATAATTGTTTGTCGCATGATAAAAGTAAATAATGCAGCCAGTAGGGTGGTTCCAAGTATAAGTAGGATGTTTTTAATAAGTTCGGATTTTACGTACGCAAGATCTGAAATATCACCTCGAATATATTCATCTACCACGTTTACAGTATCTCCAATTATAATAGGGACAAATAATTTGAAGACTGCGGCGACAATAGTTACGATAAGCCCTACTAATAACCTACCTCTGTATCTAATAAAAAAGCGGTTAATGTACTGAAGTTCTTTCATTTAGGGGTTTATTTTTTAGTAACAAAAAAGTAATTTAATAACTATTTTTTTGCGGAATTATTAATTTAAGACTACTTTTGCACGTCCTTTTTGAGGATGTCTTAAAAACTGAACATATTTATGGTAACTGATATAGTAAACAAAGAAGACCTAAAAAAAATGGCTCCGGTCTTTGGCCAACTATCTTTTGACAATCACGAGCAAGTTGTATTTTGCAACGACAAAGATACAGGTTTAAAAGCAATAATTGGCATTCACAATACGGTCTTGGGCCCAGCTTTGGGAGGTACCAGAATGTGGAATTATAATAGCGAATGGGACGCATTAAACGATGCGTTACGCCTTTCACGCGGAATGACATTTAAAAGTGCTATTACCGGACTGAACCTTGGAGGTGGTAAAGCAGTAATTATTGGGGATGCCAAGACTCAGAAAACTCCTGCGCTTATGAAGCGTTTTGGAGAATTTGTTCATTCTTTAAGTGGAAAATATATTACCGCAGAAGATGTAGGAATGACCACAGCCGATATGGATCTAGTACGTTCTGTAACACCGTACGTTACGGGAATCTCTGAAGAAATAGGGGGCGCTGGAAATCCGTCGCCCATAACAGCTTATGGTGTATTTATGGGGATGAAAGCTGCTGCAAAACACGCTTTCGGAAGTGATGTTTTAGAAGACAAAACAGTATATGTACAAGGAATTGGTAATGTTGGAGAGGCTCTGGTAGAGCACTTATCTAACGAAGGTGCCAAAGTGTATATTGCAGATATTAACCAGGAGCGATTAGAGGAAATTAGAGATAAATACAATGTAGATATCTATGGTGGTAAGAATATTTATGCCGAAGAAATGGATATCTATGCACCTTGCGCATTGGGAGCAACTATAAACGATACTACAATTCACCAGTTACGAGCAAAGGTGGTTGCTGGAGCAGCAAATAACCAGTTGGCAGAAGAACTGAAGCACGGTAAAATGTTACAAGAGAAAGGTATTGTATATGCCCCGGATTTCCTAATAAACGCAGGTGGAATTATTAATGTGTATGCCGAACTGGAGAATTACGGAAAACAGGAAATTATCCGTAAGACCGAAAATATTTATAATACAACACTGGAAATATTGAAAAATGCTGAAATAAAGGATGTCACAACCCATCAGGCAGCCTTTGATATTGCACAGTCAAGAATAGATGCTAGAAAGAACGAAAAATAGTTTTTTCAGCTATAGAATATAGTATCTTTGCAGCGCACATAAAGTAACGTTTGTGCGCTGTTTTTTTTCATAAAAAAGTTCTTTACAACATATGCTCACAAGAAGACATATTAGAGTTAAAGTTTTACAATCTGTATACGCTTACAATCAGACGCAACACGCAGATCTGGACAAGCAGGAAAAATTTCTTTGGTATAGCATAGAGCAAATGCACGATTTGTATGTGTTATTGCTACAAAGTATGGTAGCCTTACGAGAACATGCCGAAGGATATCTGCAAAAATCACAACAGAAACATTTAGCTACTGCTTTAGAAAAAAAACCCAGTAGAAAGTTTGTTGACAATAAAGCCATTACTCTTTTGGCTGAAAACACGTTTCTTCAGGAACTACTGAAAAAGAAAAAACTGGATTACTGGAAAGAAGACGATGAGTATATCGCTATACTTTTTAAAGAGCTCCTTTCAAAAGAATGGTATGCCGAGTATCTTTCAGCTAATGAAAGTTCCTTTAAAGAAGACAAAGCCTTTTTAGTAAAAGTTTTTAAAGAAGTCATTGCTCCAAACGAAAAATTGTACGATTATATTGAGGACAGACGGCTTACGTGGGTAGATGATTTCCCTATTGTAAATACTGCTATTGTAAAAATGCTGGCAAAAATTTCAGAAGGGAATAGCGCAGCAGTAATTCCAGCGTTGTACAAAAATGAAGACGATAAGGAATATGCATTGCAATTACTTCGAAAAGTTATTTTAAATGAAGAAAAACTAGCACAACAAATAGATGGTAAAACACCTAACTGGGATAAGGAGCGTATTGCTGAAATTGACTTCACTATCTTAAAAATGGGAATTGCAGAATTTCTTTATTTTCCGTCAATTCCAGTTCGAGTTACCATAAACGAATACCTAGAAGTTTCTAAAGAATACAGTACGCCAAAAAGCAGTATTTTTATCAATGGAATTCTGGATAAACTTGTGAAAGAATTCACAGAAAAGAAGACCTTAAATAAAATAGGCCGTGGTTTGCAATAAAGGCAAAAAAAGGTTAATTTTAGCCCTTTAAATTTTTAAAATAATTTATACTATGAAAAAATCATTTTTGATTATCGCTGTACTTTCAGCATTCATTTTTACTTCCTGTAAAAACGACGCTTCAGAAAAAGTAAAAGAAGAAAATGTTGCAGCAGCAGCAGACAGAGACGAAAACGCAGGGAAAGTCCCGGTAATGCAGTTTGAGAAAACAGTACACGATTTTGGTACTATTGACCAGGGAACTAACGTAGAAACTATTTTCACATTTACAAACACAGGGGATGCTCCTCTTGTAATCGTAGATGCAAAGAGTAGTTGTGGTTGTACTGTTCCTTCATACCCTAAAGAAGCAGTTGCCCCAGGTGAGTCTGGAGAATTGTTAGTTAAATTTAACGGTAGTGGTAAAAATCAGGTAAGCAAGACAGTTACAATTACAGCAAATACAAAAGCAGGTAAAGAAACATTACAGATCAAAGCTTTTGTAAATCCTAAGGATGGTGCTGCAGCAGGAACTCCACTTAGCGGAAATTAACAAAGCATAAACCCTATTTATGGAATCATTACAGAGTTTTGCCCCACTCATCTTAATGTTTTTGGTCGTGTATCTATTTATGATACGCCCGCAAATGAAACGTTCTAAGAACGAGAAAAAATTTGCAGCAGACCTTAAGCGCGGTGACAAGGTGATTACTAAAAGCGGCATGCACGGTAAAATCCTTGACCTTAACGATGATGGAACATGCATTCTTGAAACAGGTGCTGGTAAAGTTAAGTTTGAACGCTCTGCCCTTTCTATGGAGTTGAGTATTAAACTGAACGAGAACAAGAATAGCACCGTTATTGAAAAAAAATAGGAGCTACTTATAAAACTTAAAAACCTCGCAACTTTTGTTGCGAGGTTTTTTTATGCCTTTAAAATTCTGGGGTTATTTTTTCTTCCCAACCAACTGCGCAATATTTACAATGACTTCAACGGCTTTTAGCATGCTTTCCACGGGAATATATTCATAACGCCCATGAAAGTTATGTCCCCCTGCAAAAATATTAGGGCAGGGCAGTCCCATAAAGCTTAGCTGCGAACCATCTGTTCCTCCGCGAATGGGTTTTATAAGGGGTTTTATACCTGCTTCTTTCATGGCTTCTTCAGCAATGTCCACAATGTGCATTACAGGTTCAATTTTCTCCCGCATATTAAAATACTGATCTTTAATTTCAATAGTAACTACTTCTTTTTCAAACTGTGCGTTAAGCTCATCTGTCAACTTTATCATCATCTCTTTCCTTGCTTCAAAATGCCCCTTGTCATGATCCCTGATAATGTATTGCATTTTAGTGCTGTCCACTTCGCCGTCTATACTGTATAGATGAAAGAAACCTTGTCTGTCTTCGGTATGCTCTGGAGTCTCCATTCTTGGTAGAGAATTGATGTAGTCTGTAGCAATGTACATACTGTTTACCATTTTTCCTTTTGCATATCCTGGGTGTACGATTTTCCCTTTTACAGTCACTACCGCGCCTGCAGCATTAAAATTTTCATATTCCAGTTCACCTATCTGGCTACCGTCCATGGTGTAGGCCCAGTCTGCACCAAATTTTTCCACATCAAATTTATGAGCGCCACGGCCAATCTCTTCATCTGGTGTAAAGCCTACTCGTATTTTTCCGTGCTTCAATTCTGGATGCTGAATCAGGTATTCCATGGCTGAAACTATTTCAGCAATACCTGCTTTATCGTCGGCTCCCAGTAGGGTAGTACCATCAGTTGTAATTAAGGTTTGCCCTTTGTATTGTAATAAATCGTCAAAATCTTTTGGAGAAAGGATGGTGTTTTCAGCTTCATTTAAAATGATATCACCTCCGTCATAGTTTTCAATTAGTTGCGGGTTTACATTCGCTCCTGTAAAATCTGGGGTAGTATCAAAATGAGAAACAAAACCAACTACAGGCACATCTTCCTCAATATTTGAAGGCAAGGTTGCCATGATATAGGCATTCTCATCGATGGTTACTTCTTGCATCCCGATAGCTCTTAACTCTTCAACCAAAGCATTTGCCAGGTCCCATTGCTTAGAAGTGCTGGGAGTGGTATTGCTTTCAGGATCGCTTTCGGTATCTACGGTAACGTAGCTTATAAATCTGTTAATTAAGTGCTGTTTATCTATCATAGTTTGTTCGGTTATGTCACAAAATTAAAGGAATAACCCGAACCTTTTTACTCATTTTAGTACTATTTTTGCACTATAATCTGCTAGTATGTATAAATCGTTACTTCGTCCTTTATTATTCAAATCAGATCCTGAAAAAGTACATTATTTCACTTTTAAGATGGTTCGGAATCTTCATAGGTTAGGTTTTGCAGGAATTTTCAGAAGTATTTATAAAATTACCGATAAACGTTTAGAGCGAAATTTATTCGGTTTAACATTTCCAAACCCGGTAGGCCTGGCTGCAGGATTTGATAAAGATGCCAAATTGTATAAGGAGCTGGCAAATTTTGGGTTCGGTTTTATTGAAATTGGAACCGTAACCCCAAAACCACAGGATGGAAACCCGAAAAAACGACTCTTCCGGTTAAAAGAAGACAGTGCCATCATAAACCGAATGGGTTTTAATAACGGAGGTGTTGCTGATGCTGTAGAACGCCTAAAAAATAACCCGAAACCATGTGAAAAAGGTCATGTACTCATTGGCGGAAATATTGGGAAAAATAAAGTAACTCCAAACGAAGAAGCTGTAAACGACTATATCACTTGTTTTGAAGCGCTATTCGACTATGTAGATTATTTTGTGGTAAACGTAAGTTCGCCCAATACTCCAAATTTACGTGCGTTGCAGGATAAAGAACCCCTTACAAAACTCTTGAAGGTTTTAAAAATCGCAAACGCAAAAAAAGCAAACCCCAAACCTATTTTGCTAAAAATTGCTCCAGATTTAACCAATGAGCAATTACTGGACATTATAGAAATTGTTGCTGAAACTAAAATAGAAGGAGTGATTGCTACCAACACTACAATTTCAAGAGAAGGTTTACAGTCTGAAAATAAAACTGAAACGGGTGGATTGAGTGGAAAACCACTAACAAATCGCTCCACTGAGGTTATTCGTTTTCTTTCAGAAAAAAGCAATAAAGCATTTCCAATTATTGGAGTAGGTGGAATACACACTGCTAAAGATGCACTGGAAAAATTAGAAGCCGGCGCTAGTCTGGTCCAGCTATATACTGGTTTTATCTATGAGGGCCCCTCTTTGATCAAAGAGATCAACAAAGCAATACTTACTGCTTAACTACTTTTTTTACGATCTGATTATTATGGGTATCGGTTATCTGAACCAGATAAACACCCTTGGACAGTGACTGCATATGTAAGGTGTATGTGTTTGAGTTTTGTGCCTGAGCAGTTAGCACTTTTTTTCCAAGGACATCATACACATCAATAACTTTAATAGTATTGGAATGTGAAATAGTTACCTCGCCTTGGGTAGGATTTGGAAACAGGCTCAACCTTGGGGTATTTACTTCGGTTATATCTAAAATACTTTCCAGAGTTACCGTAAGGGTTCCAATTTTTTCATTTGAAAAAGGAGGTATTCCTTGTAAACTGGAGATATTCTCCTTTGGATTTGTGTCTTCGTTAGGAGAAGTGTAATCGGTTCCACTATCGGTTCCGGCATCTATTGGGTATACATCCAATACAATGCTTTCCTGCCATTCTCCAAAAGGATCTGTAAGCTCAACACTATTTACTGCCATCATCCAGTCCGGACTTGGAGCTATCATACTTACCAGGGTTAAGAATGGATAGTTTGCGGTTGTTTCTATAGTGACAGCCATTTCCCCAGCGGCAGTTCCCAAATTGGGGCCATCAATTAAGTTATTCGCATTGTTGGCTGCAATTTCAGCGTTTATTTCGTCGAAAAAAACACTGTTACTCCCTAGTTCTGCAACATTTTCAATACCAGGAGATGCAATACCGTTCAACTCCCAAAAAGTAATTTGACCGTTGTGTGTTGCGCCAACCAGTTTTGACCAATGGGCACCGCTTGGAAGATTTCCACTTGAATGGGGATGTGTTTCCTGTGACCAGGTACTTTCAAATACTACCGAATAGGTTGCTGTAGTCTGGGCATTAGTAATTGTGAACGTAATAGTGAAGAAGAACGCTAATAGTATAGATAGTGTAGTTTTTTTCATGATATTTGATTTATGATACTATGGTCGATATCAAATACCGTTCCTTTCATATAGTTTTTAAAAATTTATGGTTGAAGTTTTATTTTCATTTTCCATTGCTACAGTACTGCTAGCGCTTTCTCCCGGGCCGGATAACATTTACGTACTTACTCAATCGCTGGCACACGGGAGCAGGAGTGGGATTGCCACTGTTGCCGGGTTAATAAGTGGTTGCATTGTACATACGGCATTGCTTGCTTTTGGGGTTTCAGCATTACTTACTGCATCACCCAATTTGTTTTTAGTTATAAAAGTTATTGGTGCAGGGTATTTAGTATATTTGGCTTATAGCGTATTTATGGCAGATGCTTCTATAAACTTAAATTCTGAAGCTTCACATAAAAAATCCAACTGGCAATATTTCAAGATCGGGGTGTTTATGAATCTGGTAAACCCAAAAGTGATGCTATTTTTTATAGCGTTTTTCCCGGCATTTCTTTGGAATCCCTCAGAAGGAACCGTCCTTCAGTTTTTTATTTTAGGAGGGGTTTTTATGATGGTTTCCTTTGTGGTTTTTAGTTGTATTGCACTCTTAGCGGGTAGCATCTCATCCTACCTGAGAAATAATAACCAAGTCGGGCTTTTTTTGAAATGGTTGCAAATTGTAGTCTTTGTAGGGATCGCGATTTTTATTTTTTTATGAGGTAGTTGGTCCGATGTCTGCTAGGAGGGACCGTAGTATACGGTTGCTTCGTTCACCTTAGAATGGATTTTCTCGCTGCAAATAAACGTTTTCATTTTTTCTTCTTCGCTGAAAACCCTTTGGCGATCAGGCAATTTAATTTTTACTACTTACTCAAAAGGCTACAGAGATAAATTTCAGGGCGTTTTTCTTTACAAAAAAACCGTTCAGCGTTTGCGGTCTTTTCTCTTTCAGCGAGCGAAGCAAATGGTCTTTCTTCTTTTTTCAACAAATTCGTATAACGTATTTCGTAATTCGTACATCAAAATACTATCTTTGAAATTGATGCAAAAAGTAAAAATCATAGAATGTCCCAGAGATGCCATGCAAGGCATAAAAGCCTGGATTCCTACAGAAACAAAGGTGCAGTATATTCAATCCCTGCTTCGTTGCGGATTTGATACTATTGACTTTGGAAGTTTCGTCTCATCTAAGGCAATTCCGCAAATGCAGGACACTGCCGAAGTGTTAAGCAAGTTAGACCTAGGCGCTACGGAAAGCAAGCTGCTGGCCATAGTGGCAAACGTAAGAGGTGCTGAGGCTGCATTGAAGCATCCTGAAATTCAATATTTAGGGTATCCTTTTTCTATTTCTGAGAATTTTCAAATGCGAAATACTCATAAAACTATCGACCAGTCGATAGTGATATTACAGGAAATTTTAGAGCTAGCAGAAGCTAAAAATAAAGAAGTGGTCACTTATCTTTCCATGGGTTTTGGAAATCCGTATGGCGATCCATGGAATGTTGAAATAGTAGGGGAGTGGGCAGAGAAACTAGCAGGCATGGGGGTAACCATATTGTCACTTAGTGACACGGTAGGTACCTCTACACCAGATATTATAACCTATTTATTTTCAAACTTAATTCCGGCGTACCCACACATTGAGTTTGGAGCACATTTGCATACAACACCTACTGCCTGGCATGAAAAAATACAAGCTGCCTATACGTCAGGTTGTAGAAGATTTGATGGTGCCATACAAGGCTTTGGAGGATGTCCCATGGCGAAAGATGAACTTACTGGAAATATGCCTACTGAAAAAATGCTTAGTTTTTTTACTGCTGAAAAGGTGGATAGTAACATAAACCCAATGTCCTTTGAAAGTGCCCACAACGAGGCCACAAAAATTTTTACAAAATTTCATTAAAATTGCTTGCCTCTGTAGGGGCTGAGGAGTGTTAAATTAAAAATTTAATCAGATGAAACCGAACTATACATTTCTAGCTTCTCCATCATTTTTTCTTTTCAGGAAGCGCAGGAGGGCACAATTCTTTTTTCTTTTTTCTTTTCTCTTTTTTCTAGTGTATGGCTGTAAAACCCCAGCACCAACAGTAAAAAAGAAAGATGCCCCTATTGTTTTCAAAATTGTGCAGATGAACGACGTTTACGAAATTGCTCCTTTAAGTGGTGGGAAATACGGGGGTCTGGCACGCGTGGCGCATGTGGTAGATTCTATAAAAGCTAAAAACTCAAATACCTTTTTAGTCATGGCAGGCGATTTTTTAAATCCGTCGTTGTTGGGTACTGTTAAAGTTGAAGGAGAGCGCCTGCGCGGAAAACACATGATAGATGTCATGAATGCTATGGAAGTAGACCTGGCAACCTTCGGAAATCATGAATTTGATTTAACACCCGCCGAGTTACAAAAAAGACTGAACGAATCTGAGTTTGCATGGACAAGCGCCAATGTGTTTCAGCAAACCGATGTGGGGCCTACAAGTTTTTATACTATTAAAAATGGAGACTCAACCCGAATTTCAGATACGTATACATTTCAGATTAAAAAAGCAGACACGACGGCACTAAACGTCGGGTTGTTTAGCGTAACGATAGATTCCAATCCACAGGAATATGTGTATTATAGTGACTATTTAATAGAGGCCAACACCGCTGTTCTCACACTGGAAGCACAAAGGGCTGACATTATTTTAGGGCTCACACATTTAACCTTAGCACAAGATACTGAAGTAGCCAAAGCACTTCCTCAGGTGCCTTTATTAATGGGCGGCCACGAACATAACAATATGTTTGTAACCGTAAATAACACAGCTATTGCTAAGGCAGATGCCAATGCAAAAACAGTATACGTGCATACCGTTACGTATGATCTGGAACATAAAAAATTTGAGATTGCTTCAGAATTAGTTTCAATAACAGACAAAACCCCATCATCTCCAAAAGTAAAAGCTGTAGTAGATACATGGAATAGCATTTTAGATGAAAAAATAAAAGAGGTAATTGAAAATCCTTCCGAGATAATCTATACAGCCAAAACGCCATTGGATGGAACCGATACAGCCAACCGTAGCACGCAAACTAATTTAGGAAATTTAATTACTCAGGGAATGGCGTATGCCTATAAGGATGAAGTAGATATGGTCTTTGTAAACGGAGGATCGTTTAGGCTGGATGACATGCTGGATGGCGCTATAACAAGCCTGGATATTTTCAGGGTACTCCCATTTGGAGGAAGTATTTATAAAATACAGCTAAAGGGAAGTCTGTTAAAAGAAGTACTGGATTATGGAGAGGCTCACGCAGGAACTGGAGCCTATTTACACCGAATGTTTGTAGATAAAAAAAGCACGAACGACTCCACTTGGCTGTTTAAAGGAAGCCCAATTAATGACGATAAAATTTATACAGCTGCCGTAAGCGATTTCCTGTTGAAGGGATTTGACATTCCTTTTTTAACTCCAGAAAATGAAGGGGTTATAGAAGTTTACAGACCCTCAGAGAGCGAAATGGCAGGCGATATTAGAAAAGCAGTCATCAATTATTTAAAACACGAACATTAAGAAGCTGTTAAATTAATTAGAATTATTCTAAATAATAATTAGATTTGCAAATCTAAAACCAACCCCATGAATAAATTTATACGCTATTTTTTACTCTTAGCTTTAGCAGCCCTTGTTATAATTCAGTTTATACGCCCCGAAAAAAACAATGGTGGCTACGAAAGCGTAATGGCTTTTGAAAAAGAAACAGTACCCAGCCTTGAAGTTGCTGAACTGTTAAAAACAAATTGCTACGACTGTCACAGCAATCAGACACAGTACCCCTGGTATGCTGAAATTGCTCCAATTTCATTGTGGCTGGATGACCACATTGAGCACGGAAAGGGGCATTTTAACGTGTCTGAATGGGATAGCTACTCCGATAAAAAGAAAGATCATAAATTAGAAGAGCTTATAGAATTTGTAGAAGAAGGTGAGATGCCGCTTGATTCTTACACATGGCTTCATGGAGATCTTTCCGAAGATGAAACGAAACTTATTTTACAATGGGCTGGTTTAACAAGGCTTAAGTATAAAAATAAACTGGAAGTTTCACTTACACCTTAAACCCTCTTATATTTATTTAAATTAAATCTAAATAAGCTTGTGAGTTTTCATTTTGCTTTTTATTTTTGCGCTGAAATAATCAACTATTTATATTCAGTCTAAATAAAATTAACATGAAAAAAATATTTATCACAGCAATCATAGCTTCAGCAGCACTTACTTCTTGCTCCTCAGATGATGACGGGGGGGTGGCTATTTCAGAAAATGTAGAAGCACCAGCAACCTACAATTTTGAGCGCGGTGGAAATTCTACCGTAAGTTTTAGTGGTCAGACCACACGCATTCTTATGGCAGAAGAGGTTTTAGAAGCGTTTAAAGATTTCGATAATACAACTGAAGCTTCCTTACAAAGTATGTTTGCTCACGTTCAGGGAGCAGACGATTTTAGTAATGCAGATTTAAACGATTCGGATAAAAGTATACGTAGTAAAACTGCTGCTTCCAAAGACTTTTTTGGAGCCAATGCTACGGAAGCTGCACAAATAAAAAATACCTTCGACGGGTATATTTCTACACAAATTAACGAAGTATTTCCTAACCAGAATGTCCTGGCAGCTCCAGGGGTTGCAGGACAAATTGCCGACGGATCTTCCGTACGATATGTTACAGAAAAAGGCCTGGAAATGAACCAGACTTTTGCCAAAGGACTTATTGGAGCCTTAATGGCAGACCAAATGCTCAACAACTATCTAAGTACTGCAGTTTTAGACGAAGCAGATAACCGTGAGAACAACGATGCCGATATAACTGAAACAGACAAGTCGTATACAACCATGGAGCACAAATGGGATGAAGCGTACGGATATTTATTCGGTACAAGTACAAATGCTGCTAACCCGTTGGCGACTATTGGTGAAGATGATAGTTTTTTAAATAAATATTTAGGCAGTGTTACCAATGATCCAGATTTTGATGGAATTGCTACAGATATATACAACGCTTTCAAATTAGGACGTGCAGCGATAGTTGCAAAAAACTATGAAGTACGTGATGAACAAGCAGCAATTATTCGCCAGAAAGTTTCAGAAGTCCTAGCCATTCGAAGTGTGTACTACCTTCAGAATGGAAAAATTGCTATTGAAAATGGCGCTATGGGAGGTGCTTTTCACGATCTGTCTGAAGCGTATGGTTTTGTGTATAGCCTTCGGTTTACAAGAAATAATACAGATGGGATGTCTTTCTTCAGCAGAAGTGATGTAGACAGCTTTATAAATGATATGATGAATGATGGAGCAAATGGGCTCTGGGATATAACTCCAGCTACTTTAGATGCAATTTCTGAAGCTATCGCAGCTGAGTTTTCATTTACAATAGCTCAAGCTGCCAGTGCAGAATAAGTTAGTGTTATTGTTAGCCAACGCAACCTGTTTTAAGAACTAAAAACAGGTTGCTTTTTGTAATTTTGCACCCCTTAAAATAAAAATAATGAAGAAGTTTTTAGTTGTATTGGCCGCTTTTTTTCTGATCATAGCCTGTTCAAAAAATGATGATGGAACGCCAACCCAAGAACAGGAAGAAGATGAAATTGCCTTCAACCGAGAAGCAATGCTTATAAACTGGGCAGATAACATTATTGTTCCAGGATATGAAGAATTAGAGTCTAGCACTACAGCATTAACCTGGGTAGTTACCGACTTTATTGACGAACCAACCGAAAGCAACCTGTTTGCATTGCGTCTTCAATGGATGGACACCTACCGTTCTTTTCAAAAAGTTTCCTTGTTTGAAATTGGAAAAGCAGAAGAAGTACGTTTTAGAGATAGAATGAACACCTATCCAACAAATGCTACTGAAATACAAGATTTAATAGCAAATGGTACGTACGACTTTTCATTACCCTCTACAAATGATGCACAAGGGTTTCCGGCACTGGATTATTTGTTAAACGGTTTAGGAGAAGATGATAGCGAGATTGTTTCCTTTTACCAAGGTGCGAATGGTGTTGCCTACAAAAACTACTTAGAAAGTGTTTCCAGCAGTATCAAGGCATTAACAACACAAGTGTTGGATGACTGGAACAATGGCTTCCGTGACGATTTTGTTGCAAATAGTAGTTCTTCAGCGTCAGCTTCAGTAGATAAATTGACGAACGACTATGTTTTTTATTATGAAAAATCGCTTCGAGCGGGTAAAGTAGGGATTCCTGCTGGTGTTTTTTCTAACAATCCGTTACCGGGAAATGTCGAAGGTTTCTATAGTGAAACATTTTCCAGAACCCTTGCATTAGATGCATTAAACGCTGCTGAAGGATTTTTTAGAGGGAGAGCACATAACTGTATAAATTGCTATGATGAAAGCTTTGAAACCTATTTAGATTATTTGAACACCATTAAAAACGGGGAAGACTTAAGTGATCTAATTATAGCACAATTTGAGGTTTCAAAAAACAAGATGCTGGAGCTGCAACCTAGCTTTATTGAACAAATTGAAATGAATAATAGCGCAATGCTGCAAACCTACGATGAGCTACAACGAAACGTAATCCTCTTGAAAGTAGATATGATGCAAGCGTTAAGTATTAATATCGATTATGTTGATGCGGACGGAGACTAGCTTCCGTATAATTTTGCTTCCTGGGCTGCAAAACCACTATGAAATTTAAATAGCTATTATTAAATTTTTAAAAACATATATGAATAAAAATACAGAGGCTGCCCCATTGGCGGTCTTTCGTATTTTTTTTGGTGTACTCCTATTTGCCAGTATTGTTCGGTTTTGGGCCAATGGCTGGATAGCACAATTATATATTGAACCTGAATTTCATTTTAAATATTTTGGCTTTGAATGGGTACACCCCTTGGGTAATTTTACCTATGTTTTGTTTGCTGTTTGTGGTATTTCAGCGTTATTAGTAGCGATAGGATATAAGTATCGGATCGCCATTGTAGTGTTCTTTTTAAGCTTTACCTACATAGAGCTAATGGACAAAACTACCTACCTCAATCATTACTATTTTATAAGTTGTCTGTCATTCTTAATGATTTTCCTACCAGCTCACAGGTATTTTTCTTTGGATGCAAAGATCAAACCCAATAGTAGTAGTTATTATATTCCAGGGTGGACCCTGATTAGTATTAAAATTATATTGAGTATCGTTTACTTTTATGCTGGTCTGGCAAAATTAAACAGCGACTGGCTTGGTAAAGCTATGCCTTTAAAAATATGGCTTCCTTCTAAGTACGATCTTCCGTTTTTAGGTGATTTATTACAGCAGGAATGGGTGCATTATGCTTTTAGCTGGGGTGGAGCAGGGTATGATCTTGTCATCCCTTTTTTATTGTGGAATAAGAAAACACGCTGGATTGGTTTTATTTTAGTGGTCATCTTTCACGTATTGACCCGGGTTTTATTTCCCATCGGTATGTTTCCTTTTATTATGATTGTGAGTGCGCTTATCTTTTTTGACGCAGGGGTGCACCATAAAATACTGGCCTTAATTTCAAGGATATTCAGTATCTCAAAGAAAACCTGGGATGCTAAGGTGAAGACTGCTTCAGTAGTACCAACACATAAAGTTCACTATTATGTTGTTGTAGCATTTATAGTAATTCAGCTTGTATTTCCATGGCGGTATTTGCTGTATCCAGGCGAATTGTTCTGGACTGAAGAAGGTTACCGTTTTTCCTGGCGGGTCATGTTAATGGAAAAAGCTGGCTATGCTCAATTTAAGGTGAAAGATGGGCAAACAGGCAAACAATTTCTGGTAGATAACAGTGATTTTTTGAACACGTTTCAGGAAAAACAAATGAGTTTTCAGCCAGACTTTATAGTAGAATATGCGCACTATCTGGGAGACCACTTTACCTCGCAAGGCCATCAAAATGTAGAAGTGTATGTGGAAAGCTATGTTGCCTTAAACGGAAGGTTAAGTGCACCGTATATTGATCCAACTGTAAATTTACTGGAAGTAGAAGACACCTTTACAAGCAAAGATTTTATACTTCCTTTTAACGATACTATTAAAGGTTTGTAACCTATGAAGAAAGTAATTTTTATACTGGTATGTTTAGTTTCAATCTCTGTTTCAGCTCAATTTTCTTTGCGTGGAACCATTACAGCTAAAGCTACCGGAACCCCCATCCCTAATGCTGAAGTATATGTGACCAACCTTTCCAAAAGTACCACAACCAATGCTGAAGGGGAGTTTGTTTTTGAAGACCTTCCAGCAGGAAATCACACCGTAGTAGTATTCAATTTTGAATATGAACTAGAAGAGAGAACGATCAACCTTACTAAACCTACAACTCTTACCTTTAAGTTACCAATATTGGGCGAAACGCTGTCCGAAGTGCTCATTACCAAACGTAAAGAGCGCATTTTCGCCCTAAAGCAGCTTCGTGATGTGGAAGGCACTGCCATTTATGCCGGCAAGAAGAGTGAGGTGGTGGTTATGGATAACCTAACAGCAAACATAGCAACTGGAAATGCCCGCCAAATCTATGCGCAGGTGGTTGGTTTAAATATCTATGAAAATAATGACGCAGGCTTGCAGTTAAACATTGGAGGTCGTGGCTTGAATCCTAACCGGACTGCCAATTTTAACACGCGCCAGAATGGATACGATATTTCGGCAGATGTTCTGGGATATCCAGAAAGCTATTACACCCCACCAGCCGAGGCCATCGAACAAATTGAAGTGGTTCGTGGCGCTGCATCTCTACAATATGGGACACAGTTTGGAGGCCTTATTAATTTTAAACTGAAAGAGCCCAATCCTACCAAAAAAATAGAATGGATCTCCAGACAAACTCTGGGGAGTAACAACCTATTTACAAGCTTTAATAGCTTGAGCGGGACGGTTGGAAAAATGAGTTATTACAGCTATTTTAACTATAAAACAGGGAACGATTTTAGACCCAATTCACAATTTGACAGCTACAATGCTTTTGGAAAAGTGAGTTATGATATTTCAGAGAAAACGAAGATTACAGGGGAGTTTAGTTTTTTAGAATATCTGGCTCAGCAACCAGGCGGTTTAACCGATAGCCAGTTTGAGGAAGACCCTACCTTCAGTAACCGTACGCGGAACTGGTTTAAGGTAGACTGGAAATTATATTCACTACTGTTGGAGCATCAATTTACAGCCAAAACTGAAGTCAGTTTGAATCTTTTTGCTCTGGACGCTTCCCGAAAAAGTGTAGGGTTTCGTGAAAACAGAGTGTCTCAAATAGACGATCTGGATGCACCACGAGAATTAATTGTTGGAAAATTCAGAAACTGGGGAGCCGAGGCACGATTTATTACACGTTATACTTTATTTGAAAACGAAAACACCGTGTTGGTGGGGGCAAAATACTATCAAAGTAATAATGAAGAGCGCCAAGGCCCCGGAACTAATGGTGCAGATGCTGACTTTAGTTTTGCAGATAGCGAGTTTCCAGACTATCCACGGCAAAGTGATTTTACCTTTCCTAACCTGAACATTGCTGTATTTGCCGAAAATATTTTTCAAATAACAGATAGATTTTCAGTAACACCAGGACTCCGTTTTGAATACATACAAACGGAAAGTAAAGGAACCTACAAGCGTATTAACTTTGACAATGCAGGCAACCCAATTTTAAATGAAACCCTGCCTGATAATCGGTTGTTTGACCGATCATTTGTATTGGCTGGTGTCGGGTTAAGCTATAAAGCAAATCGTACTATTGAGCTCTACGGAAATGTGAGTCAGAATTACCGTTCGGTAACGTTTAATGATATTCGAATTACAAACCCGTCGTTAACGGTAGATCCGGATATTTCAGACGAAAAAGGATTTACAGCAGATCTGGGCGTACGGGGAACTTTTAAAAAAGTACTTAAATACGATGTAGGAGCTTTCTTTTTGAGCTATCAGGATAGGCTAGGAGTTATAGTGAGGGCGGTGAGTGATATTCAACAAGAGCGTTTTCGGGGGAATATTGGAGATGCTGCAACCTATGGCGTAGAAAGTTTTATAGACTGGAATATCTGGAATACCTTTTCAGCAAATGAAGACTTCCGTTTAAACGTGTTTTCAAACCTTGCCCTAACAGATTCAGAGTACTTGGCCTCCGAAGAAAACAATGTGGAAGGCAATAAAGTAGAGTTTATCCCGAAGATCAACTTAAAAACCGGGCTTACGTTTGGCTATAAAAATTTTCTAGGAAGTCTTCAATACACCTACCTGAGCAAACAATTTACAGATGCCACCAATAGCGAACGTGATTTTGCCAGCCAGAGTGGTATTATAGGCGAGATTCCTGCCTATGATATCCTGGACCTTTCTTTAAGTTACACCTATAAAATGTTTCGACTGGAAACCGGAATAAATAACGTGCTGGATAACAGCTATTTTGTACGTCGTGCAACGGGATATCCCGGTCCGGGAATCATTCCCAGCCAGCCACGTACCTGGTATGCAGGGTTGCAGTTTAAGTTTTAATAACAATCCATAAATAATTGCTCATTATGCTGTAGCTCATCAAGGCTATGACTAGAAAACTTCAACAGTACCTCCAGAGTGTCTAGCACATCATTTTGCATGGCTAGCGAGCCACAAATCATAATAGTCCCCTTATTTTTTAAGGTGCGTAAAAGCAATTCTCTTTTATGGGCAATTAAATCTTGTACATATTCTTTTTTGCCTTCTCTAGAGTAGGAGGTATGTACTTTTAAACTCTTATTTGCTGAAAGTTCTTCTGTAACTATAGGTTCATAAATATTAAAAGATGCTTGGGTACGTCCGCCCCAGAATAAATCGATTTCACAGTTTCTGTTTTCCTGAATCATTCCTAAAAATGGTGCAATTCCAGTACCATTGGAAATCAATATCGCTGGAGTTTTTCCCTTTAAGTGAAATGCTGGATTTTTCTCCACAGCTGCACGAATCATTTCTCCTTTTTGAAGCCCATACAAATACGGGGAAACCTGTCCTTTTTCATGCTTTTTAATACTTAACAAGACAGTTCTATCAATTTTTGCAATAGAGTATTGGCGTACAGTTTCACTATCTTCAGGAAGTATAGACAACAAATCACCTGAGGTAAACCTGGTTCTTTTTAGAGGTTTTAGTTGAAGTAAAAACGTATCGTCTGTATTTATTTGAGTCCGCTCCAGAATTTCAAAATCTTTGAACGTCAGTTTTTTCTTTTTAGTTTCTGAAAGTTTCAACTCAATTGGAATTGCTGTAGCTTCACTCCAGTTTTTAACCCAGTCTTTAAAGGCCACCTCACTTGCATTGTTAATTTTATACAACGGTAACAATGGTGAAAACCCTTCCTGCCCTTGTAATAAACCGTTCACTTTAATAGCAAACTGACAATAATCCGGGTACTCTAAAGAGCCAAAACCTACCACAGCGTACTTTAGGGGATGAGGCTGTTGGGTTATTGGGAAAATAGTTTCAAATTTACGGGCGTTTGTAGTAGCTTCTCCTTCGCCATACGTTGCAGTAAACACAATAATATGGGTAGCGCTTTTATAGGTTGTATACGCATTTAGTTCACTTAAATATGCTGTTTTACCAGCTTCAGTTAAAGCATTGTAAAACCGTTGTGCAAATCCGTAGGTAGATCCTGTTTCTGATCCTACCAAAATAATAAATTCACTTGCGTCTTTATTAGGCATCGTTCTTATGGTTTTGGTTTTTTTCAATCTTTTTAGCGTCATTACAAAGCCAGAATACATAAAAAATAGAATGGAGGCACTGGCGATACCTAAGACTATAGACCATACTACATTTCCTTCCCCTGTATGCAGTTCGAAACTTAATCTAGAGGCTAGTATTACAAAAGGGTAGGAAGCGCTACTTACAATAGCTCCTGTTTTTTGATGCACTTTAATCTCTTTTTGTTGAAATGCTATTTGAAAATACTCTTCAGGATCTTCAGAAAATGGGAAGGTTATGTTTCGTATTGCTGAAAGTTTTGTTTCTTGAAAAAGCGGTATTTCTGAATAGGTAGGATAGATTTTGGTGTTTTCAGTAGTAAGACTTTCATCAAATTGAAGCGCTGTTGTTGGCAATAAGTTGAACTTTTCAGCAGAAAGATACACTCCCGTTAGCGCTACAATAACAATAGGAATAAATAACCAGCGACTTAGTATCACGTGGTACTGCATTTCAAAATAGTCCTTCTGAATTTTTGAAAAAATACGTCGGATTGTGCCTTGTCTTTTTAGTAATAAGACGATTCCGGAAATGGCTATAAGCACTAATAGTAAGGATACAAACCCTACTAAAAAACGACCAACACTTTTCAAGAATAAAGAACGATGCAAATTGGTGGCAAAACTGTAGAGGTAGGGTCTTTCGGCAACTTCAGCTAAGGTTTCACCTGTTTTCGGATTGATAAAGACATCTTTCGTCTCAAAATCTTCGGTTAATACTGAAGCTTTTACAAAGTTGGCAGGTGTAATTTCCAGTGAAAAAACTTCATCAAAATTATCTTGTAGCACAGTAACCGTAGTAGCTAAGGAAACCTCGTCCAGATCTACGACATTATAGCCCTTAGCCTGATGCGAGATTGGTTCCATCGCCAGAATAACGCCCGTGATGGAAGCTACTACTAAAAATAAAGAGGCTACTATAGCCAATAATAAATGACTATACCGCCAGATTGAAATAGTCATATAGTATTTTTAGTTTGCGAGCAGGCGTACATAGCGTATCCAGCCTTTACCTTCCTTTTTACTTTTTAAATTTTCTGTAGTGAGAGGAAATTGCAGATCGTCTGTATAATAGTTTTGATCTTCAACCGAAGTTTCAAAACGTAGGCTATATCCCTGGTCAATTTTGTCTTCAGGAATTTTTAAAACAGTAACCGTACGTTCGCCACCACTAATGGTTTCTCCAGAAATTGCATCTATGTTGGGACGGCGTTTTCCGTAAAATTTCCACCATTCGGAAATTTCACTATACCATTCGCTATCCTTTCCTTGTACGTAGAGGGTTTCTTCATAATTACCCTCTGGATTCAGCAATGAAACTACTACATAAGCGCCTTCGCCTGTATAGTTAGTCATCTGGATCATACATTTTACCGCTTTCGAATTTGTGGTTGTAAACGCAGTACACACAACTCCAGCTAGTAAAAGAACTGGAATGATTTTAAGTAGCTTCTTCATGTTATTTTAAAAAGTTTAAAGGTGTTTGCTTTTTCTGTAATTGTTCATTTTCGGTTGCCAGATCGAGCACAGTTTCTTCAAAATCGGTTGTAATTTTTGCATCTGCACCTTGTGATATAAGATACTTCATGATCTGGTCGTCTTCAGCTTTCATTGCTGCCAGATGTAATGGCGTAAGGCCTTTTCCGTTTTTGGCGTTGATATTTAGATCGAAATCTTCAAGTCGTTTTAATAAGCCCAGGTTATTCTGCTTCGCAGCTAAGTGATATAAATTGTTTCCTTCTGCTTGCGTGGCATTAAATTGCAGTCCTTTTTTTTGAAGTAAGGTTAATTTTTCATCAAAAACTTCAGAGTTACTTTCATCAAAAGACTGCACCCAATAATAAGCTAGTGTATTTCCTTTCGCATCTTTTGCTGAAACAGCACCACCTTTTTTCAATAAAAATGAAACTACCTGAGCGCTATTTCTCTGTACCGCAAGCATCAATGCGGTTTGCCCGTCTTTATTAGCGTCATTAATGTTTTTTACATTTGTAGCGAGTAGTTGAACTAGTTCCAAGTCATTACGCGAAGCAGCATTGAGAAAAGGGGTGTTTCCTTCCGCATCTTTCTGATTAACATTTGCACCAGCATTCAGAAAAAATTCAAATAATGCAGGATCTGTATTACTGTACGCCAGTCTATGCAAAGGTGTGTACCCTTCTTTGGTAACGATATTTGGCTCTAGCCCTAAGCTTTCTAAGTATTCATACACCACCAACGGGTTGCTATACCCACGCCCGCCTTGTGTGGCAAATAGAAATGCATTGCCGTCTTCTCTGTTCAGCGACTTATAATCCACTCCTCTGTTTACGAGTAGTTGAAGAAAATCGATATTCCCTTTTTTAGCGGCATAGTTAAAAACTCCATTACCAGCTGTATCTGTACTTTCAATTTTAAAACCTTTCTGGGTAAAAAAGTTAAGTTCTTCTTCATTGGATAGGGAAGGAGCAACCAGTAGCAGCAGGTTGGCACCTTGTTCTGTTCTTTCTTCGGTTAGATTTACACCGTATTTTTCAAATGTCTCATAAATTGCTCTGTCCTTTTGTCCTGCATTGGCAGCGAAAGCTAGGGGTGTGTAGCCGTGACTGTCCAATTCGATTACAGAAGACCCTTGTTCCAAAAGGTACTCTACCAAGTTGGTTTGTCCGGCATATGCGGCCCAATGCAAATAAATACGGCTGTCGTGTGTTTTCTTGTCAACTGGATTCCCTTCCAAAGACAAGAGGTATTTTACTACCTCATCATCTGCTTTTTCAAGCAAGGCATACACCACTGCATCAAATGCATTTGTATTGAACGCTGTGGCATTAGCTCCTTCAGAAATTTTTTGTTGTACAGTTTCCAAACTAGGACTTCCTTTCCAGAAGGATCGGTCCAGAAACACATTTTCTTGTTGCGCAGTTCCTACCATACTTACCATAAGCAATGCAAGTGAAACTATATTTTTTAAAAAATTCATCATATTATTTTTTTATAAAAGATTCAATAATAGTATCAACCTGGGCTTTTTCCCCATACCCTTCGTCAAAAAGGTATTTATACAACACTTTGTTGTCTACTTTTTCTTCTAACATAAGGTCCTGGTTGCGACCATACACCTCGTCCCATTTTGTACGCACCAAGGCCCATTTTGCTTTAGTATCTTTCCACCATTCAGCTGCTGCGGCACATTTGCTGTCTGCTACTTTTTTATAGGTATTGTACCCTTTTTCTTTCGCCAGCACAACATCTTCTTTCCCTTTTGCACGAATTATTTTGTCATTATCCTGGTCGTGTACCCACCCAAAATCGGTGATTTCTTGTCGGTTGCCACGCATCGTTAAGTTATAATCGCTTCTTTTGGTGTACTCACGTCTTGGTAATGGAGCGGGAGTTGTGTTTTCCCAATAGCTTTTACCATCTACGTGCACCCAGGAAGCAGAGCCTTCGTAACGCGGACTATCGTCTACCTGATACACTTTTTGCGTCCATTGCCCTTTTACTTCATTTGTAGGTTTTTGAACAAATGTCCATTCGTTATCTGCATTATAGGTGTACAGGTCTGTGTTTTCGAACAACCAATCCTGGCGCCAATGTTTAATAATCATAGGTTCAGCAGGATTTCCTACCTGTAATAAATGCTGGATCTGAATTTTATTTTTTTCATCTGTCACCAGTTGCGCCCATTCTAGCCCTTTGTCTACTTTCGTTTTTGAAGGTTTGTACAACGAGTCTTTGCTATAGTTGAATGTTTCCGCAAAATTGAAGGTTACTTCATAACAGCCACACATTTTCTTAATGGCATCTGCATCCTGCTTTTGTTTGCTCTGAGCCTTTACTGAAATAGCAAAACCCAAAACGAATAGAGAGAGAACTATCTTTTTCATTGGTAGTTTATTTTACAATTAATTTTTTTGAAATACTGTTGTTTCCTGAAATGAAGTGTACTACATACACACCGCTTTGCAATGCTGAAACATCTAAGGTTTTAGTGTAGAAACCTTCCTGGCTTGTGAGTGCCTCAGATAAAACTTTTGTACCGTTTATTGCATATATTTCAACTGTGTTTTTTGCTGAAGTTGTAGCAAGGTCATACACCAAGGTCACCTCACCATTTACAGTTGGGTTGGGATAGATTCCAAAAGATCCGCTTTCAGCAATTGTTTCAAAACCTAGTTGCTCCGAAACATTTTCAAATTCAAACGTCAGGTCTCCTGTTGTAGCCCCTTCAAACTCAGTAAAAACAAGTCTGTACACACTGTTATCTGCACGTTTTACATAATAGGCCAGATCGCTGTTTACATCATAATCAGAGACATTAAAAGACTTCCAGTCATACCCAATAGTGTTAATTTCTTCAAGATACGTTTGGTCATCCGGATCACCAGGCCCAGCAGTTTCTTCGTTTTGAGCAACGGTAACAGTTGGGTTGTGCAATACACCCGTCACAATATAGTAGGAGCCTGGAGGATCTAAAAATGTGCTGTATTTTGTAAATACGAAATCCCAGGCATCTACTGCTGGCTCTGCAACAACCTCTTCATTATTCTGAATAGAGTAGTAATTGTAACGGTTATCCGGGTTGCTTGTGTTTTCAACGGTTTCGGTAGTTTCGCCCACCCAGGCCGTACCATTCCAGGTAGCATATTTAAACGTGTAGCCACCAAAGTATTCTTCGTTAAGAAACTTTACGTAGGTTCCATCTGCAAATTTTAGGACGAAAACAATTGTCCCTTCTACATGGTGAGTTACCGGATTGTATTCTCCCCAACCAAAGGTTGCAGACCCTTGCATAAAAGCACCGTTATCCCAATTTGTGTCATCATTATAAAGAGGAGTCCAGGAGGCTTCGTTTGCTATGTCAATTGTATTAAAACCGGCCGGGGTGTTGGCAGCTTCATAAACCTGAATTCCAATTCCATCATTTACACGAATCCCAATATTTTGAGGGTCGTTGCGTAAAAAGGCAATATCCCAACTTGCAGCTTCGTAAGTATTTTCAGTTACGTTTTCAAGGTTTACATATACCTCGTCCTTGTATCCTGCGCCCATTGAGATGTTCACAGTTTCCTGCGCAGTGGCAATAGTAGTGGCTAAAAGGGTAGCCGAAAGTAATAATTTTTTCATTTTTTTTTGAAATTATAGAGTTTTGATTATTGTAATAGGTTGTATTTAAATTCCGGATACCCGCGGGCACCGCTGTCACTTAGTAAGGCTGTAAATTTTAGTTTATAGATAGTTCCATTAACATCTTTTAGGATGTAAAAAATGGTATCGATCAATGTTTTATCTTCATTTATCACATCACGCCATGTACTGCCAATTGTACGTTGATCTCGTTGAAAGTTTGAATTGTCAACATTGCTTAGTTGGAAATCATCATAGGCAACGGCATTAGTATCTACTAAATACACAGTGACACCACCTTTGCGATTATGCAACACCCCATCGCTAAACCCGTACGAGCCTGCTCCATCTAAAACATTCGTAAAAACTGTAAAATTGATGTCCCAGTTTTCAGCCTCGGGCTCTACCTGGAGTATGTTATTTGTTTCAAAACTGAAGAAGGTAAAATTGTAAGAAGGATTTTTCTGAATAACAACCTCCTGGTGCGTAGTAGCATTTAAGTCTGCATATTGTAAAACATACGCATCCTCTTGACGCAATACACGAATTTTTTTCCAGCCTCTTGCATCACCAGCTACCGCAACACTTCCTGGAGCGGGACTTTCGGTACCTATCTCATAGCCTAGATTTACTAAATATACTTTATTGTCGGTTTCGTATTTACTAATGGCTGCTATGGCTGTTTTTGTAATAGCACCATCTGGATGATCTATGTAAGCTTCATTTGCAGGGTCAAAGGTGCCAACTGCTACTTGCTCTTGAAGCTCTGTCACATCGGCTTCAGTTATAGCATCAATATTGGTGCTCTCTAAGGGTGCGATGGCCATGTAAATGGAACTGTTAATTCCTACACGGAAATCATTTCCGCCATAAAAACTCAGATCCCAGGAATCTCTCTGTACCGCTATCTGGGTTTCAGTACTTAAATCGATATATACCTGATTTGGCTGGTTAGGACCGCCTACAGCAGGTTCAAAACCACGACCCAAGGATGCCGAACTATTAAGGGCGAAGGTGGTATTTCCTTGTATCTGTGCATTAGGGTAGTCAATAGTAATGATGCTGAAATTGATCTCAACCGTTTCATCAAATACATCTACTATCTTATTAAAATTAAAATTTGTTCCGTTTTCAGTTTGTCCAATAGGAATTGTAATGGTATTATTTTCAGCCGGTGGATTTGTGGTAAAGTCTTCACCATATTCAGCATTTGTGGCTTCTAGTGAAAGTGTAATACTTCCAGGTTGTGTCGTGGTTTCAGAATAAACCAAACTAACATCCTGGCTCGTTTGAATGTCGTTTATATTGGCCGAAAGGTTCTCAAAAGCCACTACAAACGGGTCGTATGCTAATGTTGTACTCTCATCGTCACTACAAGAACTGAATAGCGCTGCAAGTGCTAAAAAGAGTAGGACGGAGTTATATTTTTTTAAAAGTTGCATCTTTATAATGTTAGGTTGTAGGTTAATTTTAGAAAGTAAGAGCGACCGTAGCCCAAAGGGATTTGTGTTGGGGGGGCATTATGAGTGCCTCCTTCAAATGCAGTGGTATTCACTTGTGTAACATTAAAAATATTCCGAGCTCCCAGCGTGGTAATAAAGGCGCCGTCAAAAAATGATGTATTGATGGTAGCATCTGTCCAGCTGTACGCATCGGTTTCCCCTTGTACAAATTCCTGATTACCCTCGGCATTGGTTTTTTCCACAAATTGTTGTTGCTTCCCTATGTGCTTAAAGAACAGGGAAAAGGTGGTATTCCATTTAGGGACGGTATACGCCAGATTCGAATTAAGCTGCAGGTTAAATAAAAAGTCATCATTGCTTTGTGTGTTGCTGTCCAGTACTTTTGAAACTCCCTGCACCGAAGCACCTAGCTGTCCTTTAAAGTTGTTGTAAAAGATTTCATTTTCAGAAAATACACCAACAGCTCTGAAACTATCTATGTTGTTGTATTGAAAAGCCAAAGGCGTTTGATTTACAACAATGAGCTCAATCCTGTCCTGTAGGCCTAAATAATTGAAACTAAGTTTATTTTTCAAACGAATGATACCTTCTGCTAACGAGCTTCGTTTTTTAATATGTAAAAAAGCAGAATACCCTTGCTCTGGTTTTAGTTCTGGATTTCCTTGTACGTTGTGATTTACATCTACAAAAAAGGTGTACAGCTCGTTATAGTTAGGCGTTCGGTTAGCCGATCCTAAGATTGCACGTAACTCCCAGTCTTTCCCCAGCGTTTGTTTAGCGCTAAGGGAACCTATGTATTGTGTGTCAAACAAATTGCTGAAAGACACTCTAAACCCGGGCCGTAAGGAGAAACGGTTGGTAAGTTGTAGTTCTGAAGCAGCAAAGAAATCGTAGTTAGTTAGTGTTTGAGTTACTTCTTCACTTTCCGGACCAATCACAATTGCTAATGAAGACCCAGAACCCTGCTCGTTGGTAAGCTCATATCCTACCTGTAAATTTGCTTTTGAAGTATTAATAATATTACTGAAGGTTCCGCGTGAGAAAAATGCACTTCGGTTTTGGTATTCACCTTCTTCCACATTTTCTTTTTGCTGACTTCTAATTCGGTAGGTGTAACGCTCCAGATCTTTGGTTTGTTCCTGGTATGAAACGGAAACGTTGTATCCAATTTTCTTGAAGATGGTTCCCGTGCTGTTCAAATGATGGTACAAACGGTTGTTGGTATAGACTTCGTCCAGTGCTGAAGGGTTTGTAGTAGCCGTGGCAGGATTCTCATTAGGGTCTACGGTTTCATTGTAGCGCTCTATACGTTCATTTAAAAAATCGAAACGATAGAACAAGTTGATTTTTTCTTTTTTATAAGAAAGCAACGCCTTGGTATTCTGTTGTAATTTTGGTAACCATTCGTGACCTCGCATCCCATCGTTTATCGCATAACTTTCTCCTGGTCGGTCGTTAAAGTACCCGGTAAAATCGTTTCGGGTATACACGGCATTGGCGTACACATATTCGGAGAAGTTGTGCCCCACCTTCAACGATTGAATATGACGGCCTTTATCAAACCATTCATATTCATTGCCCACGGTTTCTTCCTGAACATAGGCAGTGATATCCCAATCGTTGCGTGAGGACTTTTTTGTTATAATGTTTATAATTCCCGAAACTGCATTGGAGCCGTATTGCACACCCATAGCGCCTTCAACAATTTCAATACGTTCAATATCGTCCAGGTTTATGAGGGTTAGGTCTGTATTATTCCCTACACCTTCTTCGTTTATAATTGGGATATTGTCAATAAGGACTTTAAAATACTGACTGTCCAACCCAAAAAGACTTACACCGCTTTTTCCTGTTGAGGGGTTAGGCGTTATAGTAAGATTTAGTGTGGTGTTTAATACATCGGCAAGTGTATTTCCGGCTTGTCTTTCAATATCTTTTCTGGAAATTACTTTTACTTCTACTACAGACTTAGAAACAGATTGCGGATTTATTTGTCCGGTTACAATTACTTCATCTAATTTTTCAGGAAAAATTGAGTCTTTTTTTTGTGGCACTTGTGCCATAAGAAATGTACTGATGAATAGAAAAATATATAAGAAACTTGAACGCATCTAACTAGTTATTGTGAGAACACAAAATTAGTTATTTTTATTTATTCTAAATAAGAATAAAGACTCATCGAGCTGTTAATTAAGACTGATTCTAAATAAAAACAGATGTAACATATTATTTTTAAAACGATTACAGCTTGTCTTCTAAATTGAGGATAGTACTGAATTTTTTTAGTTTTTTATAAAATTCATCTTTCTTGCAATGCATTCAACTAAAAAAACCCTAGAGATAAAGGTATCTCTAGGGTTCTCAAATTAACTTGATTAGTAATAATTGCTTAACTAAAATTTATACGATGCTGTTGCTGGTTATGCGTCTGCGCGTTGTGGAGCCCAGGCAGCGCACAACATTCCTGGAGCAGCTTTTTCTGGGTTGGCACAATCGCTCTCATTATACCTCACACACGTCACACAATTGCGATCATCTTTGAGTTGAGATTTCATTTCGAAACTGTCACATGTATAATGATTGTTTACCATTACTTTATGAATTGCGCAAACTTCGCCTTTCATTAAATTGTCGCAGTTTATACAGTTGTGTGCTAATCTAATTGCCATGTCGTCATTTTTTTAATTGAACTAAAGATACGGCACAGTGTGTTTAGAACCAATATAAATGGTGGTATTGGGGGAATTTGAATTTAGATTGATTTAAAATAGAAGTAGTTTAATTAATTATGCTAACAGTATTTCTGAATTCATAATTCTTATTTCCTAATTAAAAGCAGTATCTTTGCACGCAATTAATAGGTAACCACTTTCTCAGTTTCTTGCCAGCTTGGCTACAAAGCTTCGGAAGTTAATTTAATTGCGATGACTGCACACGATAACAAAATTCTAGGCGAAGGTTTAACTTACGATGACGTACTTTTAGTACCCGCCTTTTCTGAAGTATTACCAAGGGAAGTTTCCATTAAAACCAAATTTTCACGAAACATCACGCTCAACGTACCCATTGTTTCCGCAGCGATGGATACCGTGACCGAAAGTGCTATGGCTATTGCTATTGCCCGTGAAGGTGGAATTGGGGTCTTGCATAAAAACATGACTATTAAACAACAGGCTGCTGAGGTTCGTAAAGTAAAACGTGCCGAAAGCGGTATGATTCAGGATCCGGTCACTTTAAAAAAGGACAATACCGTTGGTGATGCTCAAAAAACAATGCGGGAATACAGTATTGGTGGAATTCCAATAGTGGATGATGCAGGCAAGCTAATAGGAATTGTAACCAACCGTGATCTTCGGTTTGAGAAAAATTATGATCGTAAGTTAAGTGATATTATGACTTCGGAAAATCTGGTGACCGTTGCTGAAGGTACTTCCCTAAAAGAAGCAGAGATCATTCTTCAGCAAAATAAAATTGAAAAATTACCAGTAGTGAATGACGATAATATGCTCCTAGGGCTTATTACGTTTAGAGACATTACAAAACTCACTCAAAAACCTATAGCTAACAAAGATAATTATGGAAGACTTCGTGTAGCTGCTGCTTTAGGAGTTACAGCAGATGCCGTAGAACGCGCAGAAGCTCTGGTAAATGCACAAGTAGACGCCGTAATTATAGATACTGCACACGGACATACAAAAGGTGTGGTCTTAGTTTTAAAAGAGGTGAAAAAGAAATTTCCAGACTTAGATGTTGTAGTAGGTAATATTGCCACGCCAGAAGCAGCTCAATACCTGGTAGATGCCGGGGCCGACGCTGTTAAAGTTGGAATTGGACCAGGATCTATTTGTACTACCAGAGTGGTTGCTGGGGTTGGGTTTCCACAATTTTCGGCTGTACTGGAAGTTGCAAATGCAATAAAAGGAACTGGAGTTCCTGTGATTGCAGATGGTGGAATTCGATATACAGGAGATATTCCTAAAGCAATTGCTGCTGGTGCCGACTGTGTAATGCTGGGATCTTTACTGGCGGGAACTAAAGAATCTCCAGGAGAGACCATAATTTACGAAGGAAGAAAGTTTAAAAGTTACCGGGGGATGGGATCGGTGGAGGCTATGAAAAAAGGTTCCAAAGACCGATATTTCCAGGATGTGGAAGACGATATTAAAAAACTGGTTCCCGAAGGAATTGTAGGACGTGTAGCATACAAAGGTGAATTGCTGGAAAGTATGACACAATTTATTGGCGGACTTAGAGCGGGTATGGGGTACTGTGGAAGCAAAGACATTGAAACCCTAAAAGAAACCGGAAGGTTTGTGAAAATTACTGCTTCAGGAATTAATGAGAGCCATCCGCATGATGTGACTATCACAAAAGAGTCACCTAACTATTCTAGATAATCACCGCTTATAAAAAATATAATCGGTACTAATAGGGGTGAAGCCTTGTACTTTCAACTCACTTGCTAATTGACCTCTGTGGTAGGTACTATGGTTAATGATATGGAATAAGATATCCTGAATTTTATTCTGAAAAGCAACCCCTTTAGAGTTTACATAGTTTATTTTTTTTTGTAGAGCTCCTACTTCTAAGATTGCTTTAGAAGTTTCAAAATTATCTCGATCCAGTACAAATGCCTTTTTGAGCGAGTGTACTTGCCAAACACTGTGTTTAGGGGGTTCTTCTATGATCCGAGAGTTCCAGATATGATGTGCGTTAAGCGTATGGCTCAATAAAACCGAAGCTTTTTCAGAATAGCGCTCTTCCTTGTCTAAAATAAGACGCATCACTTCGGTATTGGAGTGGTGGTTGTACTCAAACAGATCCTGAAAAAAGTTTTTCATTCGGTGTATAGCTGTCCGCGGTTTGGTTTTAGACGTTCCCGAAGGTCGTTCATATGTACTTTGTCTACTACTAAATACGTTATCCAGTAGAGTTCGTTCATCTTTTGAGTTTCGCAAAGCGTGTTTTTCAAATTTTCAGCTTGTACAAATTCCTTTAGATGAACGGCATGGTGTTTAGCAATAGGTGCTGCATTAGGGCCTCTGAAATCCCAAAGAAGTTTTATCCGTTCCATTAACTCTGGTTTTCAACGGAAGTACCGTGTTCTACAAAATTTTTAAAGTCGTTCAGGAATTTTTGTGATTGCTTTTTAAAAGCTCCAGGCATTAAAAAACCTATTACTTTCATCCCAAAGCCTTTAAAGTTAAATTCGCTCTCACTTACCCATTTTGTAGTGTTTGCATCTACCTCATGAAAGTAGTTGTTCTGTACGTTGTGCACCCCTTTGGTATCATAGGTTGCATGGAAGGCATCGGGAAAATCATTGGTAATAATGGTCTCGGTCAACGTCATTTCTCTTTTACCTGTTTTATAATGCAGCTGCATCTTGGAGCCTTCAGCTCCAGGCGTACCCTGCGTAAATTCGTAGCCAGCTAAACCTCGCTGCCAGTGTTTCATATTCTCGGGGTTGTTCATTTTTTGGACAACTTCATTTCTTGGCTTGTTTATTGTTACTTGGGTGGTATATTTCATGGTTGTTTTTTACTGTTACAAGATACAAATTTTAAAATTTCAGCAGAAAAAAGAGATACTATTGTATACTATAAAACGTTTGTGTAAATACCCTTTCAAAGCACTATATTTTGTTATTTTTGCACTCATTAAAAACCAATTTACTTAAAATGAAGAAGATTTTCTTTTTAGCAATTACATTTTTTTTAGCATCTAATGTTCTTTTTGCACAGAAAAAAAAGGACGTGCTTATAACTATAGACGAAACACCAGTCTACGCTACAGAATTTGAACGTGTTTACAAAAAAAACCTGGATCTGGTTGAGGATGAAAATCAAAAAACTGTTGATGGATATTTGGATCTTTTTATAGACTATAAATTAAAAGTTACAGAGGCATACGACCAAAAATTTCATGAAAAGGCTGTTTATAAAAAGGAACTTGCTAACTATCAGGAACAACTTTCCCGTTTTTATATTTATGAAGATAATGCTACTGAAGATTTAGCAAAAGAAGCTTATGAAAGAGGGTTGGAAGAGGTTAGTGCGAACCACATATTAATACTCTCTAAATACTCAGACAGCCCTTCAGATACCCTAAAGGCCTATCAGAAAATTGCTGCATTACGCAAGCGAGCAGTAAAAGGAGAGGATTTTATAGCACTTGCAAAAAACAATTCTGAAGAACCTAATGCTTCAGAAACAGCCGGGGATTTAGGCTATTTCACAGCATTTTCTATGGTGTATCCTTTTGAAACTGCTGCATACAATACTAAAAAAGGGGAGATTTCAGATATTATACGCACCCAGTTCGGGTATCATATTTTAAAAGTTAATGATCGTCGTGTTCGGGAGCCAAAACGAACCGTGTCCCATATTATGGTGTATGACACAGCAGATGACACCAGAACCTTTGACCCTAAGGAGCGTATAGAGGAGATATATCAGTTACTTCAACAAGGAGAAAAGTTTGAGGATTTGGCTAAACAATATTCAGATGATAAAGGTTCTGCAACAACAGGCGGAACTTTGCGTCCTTTTGGCAAAGGAGAACTTCGTAGTAAATTGTTTGAGGAACAAGTGTTTGATATTAAGAAAACTGGACGGGTAACCAAACCCTTTAAAAGTGAATTTGGATGGCATATAGCGCGCCTGGACAAAATACATACCACTACAACTTTTGAAGAAGAAAAAGAAGCGCTGGAGAAAAAAGTGAAAAGTGGTGATCGCTCGAAAGTTGTTACTGCAGCAGTAAATAATAAAATAAAAGAAAAGTATGGTTTTAAACTAGGCGACCCCTACTTAACTTTCTTTAAAAACTTTACAGATGAGGCGTTGCTTACAGGAGGTTGGGAATATACCTCGGTACCCACACAAGACAACAAGGTTATATTTACAATTGGAGGAAAAGAAGCTAAGACCTTTAACGACTTTGCAAAGTACCTTGATAGCAACCAAAGCCGCAGAATGAGATTTAAAACTTTAGAAGAGGCCTTAGTTAGCTACTTTGAAGCTTTTGAAAGAGAATCTCTTAAAAAATTCTATCAAAACCAGTTAGAAAAAGAAGATGAAAAGTATGCTGCAATTATTAATGAATACCGGGATGGCTTACTCATTTTCGACCTAATGAGAGAAAATATCTGGAACAAAGCAAAAAAAGATACCGTTGGCCAGCAGCGCTTTTTTGATAACAACAGAGCCCAGTATAGTTGGGACGAACGCGTAAGTGCTATTATAGTGAATGCAACAAGCCAGCAATATGCAGATCAGGCAAAAGAGATGCTACAGCAAGGTAAAGATGCAAAAGAAATAAAAGAAGCTCTAAACGATGAAACAGGTGTGAAAGCTATTGTTACAGAAGGAAAGTTTGAGCTTTCAGATAAAAATTTACCTGATGGTTTTGTGAAAAAAGAAGGCGTATCACAAACCTATGTGAAGGGAACCACACATACCGTTGTAAAAGTTTTAGAGATTTTACCTCCAATGCAAAAAAGCCTGGACGATGTTCGGGGTAGAGTTTTAAGTGATTTTCAGGTAAAAGTTGAGGAAGACTGGATAGAGAGCCTTAGAAACAAGTACGATGTATCCGTCAATAAGAAGACATTAAAAAAACTAAAAAAGAAACTGGATAAGTAATGAAAATAGTGGGTTACATAGTGTGTGTATGTATACTGGTTTCTGGTTGTTCGTATTTTAAAGAAAAAGACGACCGCATCCCTATTGCCAGAGTAAACTCAAGTTTTTTATATCAGGAAGATATTGCGGCGCTTATTTCTGAAAATACCTCAAAAGAGGATAGCACTTTAATAGTAAGCAATTACATTAACAGGTGGGCAACCCAACAAATTTTAATGGACCAGGCCATTATTAATATTCCGGAAAATAAACAGGAAAATTACAATAAGTTGATTTCCGAATACAAGCGTGATCTGTACACGGAAGCCTATAAAAACACAATTATTAGCAAACAGTTGGATAGTACAGTTTCACAGAGTGAACTTGAAAGCTTTTACGAGGAAAACAAACAAAATTTTAAACTAAACGATCAATTATTTAAAGTACGGTACATTCAAGTAGACAAAGACTTTACAAATCTTTCTCAGGCCTCACAAAAGATAGAGCGCTACAATGCAAAGGATAAGCAAGATTTAATGGATCAAAGTATACAGTATAAAAGTTTTAACCTTAACGACAGTACCTGGGTAAAACGTGAAGCACTAGAAGTGGCACTTCCCGTATTACAAACCACAGATGAACAAAAGTTAAAAAAATCCAATTTTATCCGCTTACAAGACTCATTAGGAGTATATTTACTGAAAATTGAAGACAGGCTCAATCCTAGTGACGTAGCCCCTTTGTTGTATGTAAAACCTACTATTGAACAGATCATTCTAAACAAAAGAAAGTTGGATTTATTAAAAAAATTAGAAAAAGACATTACAACAGATGCAATTAAAAACAATAATTTTGAAATTTACGAACATGAATAAAATACTAGCACTTATGGTGCTTTTTTCCTCAGTTTTTGCACAAGCTCAAGACACTGAAGTTGTAGAGGAAACCGCAACACCCGAAGTAAAAACGGATACTGTAAAGAAACCCTTTTCACGATATAAGGTGGAAGGTGTCGCAGCTGTAGTAGGAGACTATGTGGTTCTGGACAGCGATATAGACAAAGGATATTTAGAGTTTCAACAGCAAGGCGTTTCTGTGGAGGATGTTACCAGATGTCAGCTGATTGGAAAACTCATGGAAGATAAACTCTACCTACACCAGGCAGTACAAGATAGTATTGTGGTTAGTGACCAGGAAATTAATCCAGAAGTAGATCAGTTATTACAGTATATGACTACGGAAATTGGTTCAGAAGAAAAACTACTTAAGTTCTACCGTAAGAATACACTTCCCGAATTAAGAAGCGAACTTTTTGAAGCTCGAAAAAACCTGAAACTTGCAGGAAGAATGCAAGCCAAAGTAGTGGAAAAGGTAGATATTACTCCAGAAGAAGTTCGTGAATTTTTCTTTGCCATTCCAGAGGATGAACGTCCTGTATTTAGTGCTGAAGTTGAAGTATCGCAAATTGTGGTAGAACCAGAAATTCCCAAAGACTCGAAACAAACTGCTATCGACAGACTTAATCAGATGCGTGAAGATATCATTAACAACGGGGTTAGCTTTGCAACGAAAGCAGGTTTGTATTCTGAAGATGGTTCTAAAACACGGGGAGGTTTAATTGAAGGTGTGCAAAGAAACTCTGCCTACGTAAAGGAGTTTAAGGATCAAGCTTTTTCTTTACTGGAAGGAGAAATTAGCGAACCTTTTGAAACACAATTCGGATACCATATCCTTAAAGTAGATAAAATCCGCGGACAGGAAGTAGATGTGCGTCACATTCTTATATACCCTGAAGTTCCACAATGGAGTATCGATAAGGCTAAAGAAAAAATAGACAAGGTAAGAGCCAGCATAGCAGATGGTACTGTACCTTTCGCAGAAGCTGCTCGTTTGTATTCCGAAGAAGTAGAAACACGGAACAATGGCGGACAATTAATAAACCCAGTTACGTTTGACACTAAGTTCGACCTTACCAAAATGGATCCAGACCTAAGTGCTAAAGTATACAACCTTAAAGAAAATGAAGTGTCTAAAGTGTTTGTTGAAAGAGACAGAACAGGAAAAGCAAGTTTTAAAATTTATACAGTAAACAAACGATACGAAGAACATCCAGCAGAGTATGCTAAAGATTACGAACGTATCCAGGAACTTGCGTTAAAGGAAAAGCAAATTAGAGCGATAGAAGCGTGGCAGAACAAACAAATTAAGCAAACCTATGTAAACGTAAACGAAGACTACCAGGCTTGTGAGTTTTCTAGCGACTGGGTTAAATCAAGTAATTAAAAAAGTATGGGAGACGTAGCGGCAGTAGAGCAACTCGTAAAAAAATATAATGCCCTCAGGCAGGAAATTAAAAAAGTAATTGTAGGACAGGATGAAGTGGTAGAACAGGTATTGTTATCTGTTTTTTCAGGAGGTCACGCACTACTAATTGGAGTGCCGGGACTTGCCAAAACGCTACTTGTAAATACAGTTGCTCAGGCACTTGGATTGCAGTTTAAACGTATTCAGTTTACACCAGATTTAATGCCAAGTGATATTTTAGGTTCTGAAATTTTAGATGAAAACAGAACCTTTAAGTTCATTAAAGGTCCCATTTTTGCCAATATTATCCTGGCAGATGAGATTAACCGTACACCTCCAAAAACACAAGCGGCTTTATTAGAAGCCATGCAGGAAAGAGCCGTTACCATTGCAGGAAATCACTACAAATTAGACTTACCTTATTTTGTATTAGCAACACAAAACCCGATTGAGCAGGAGGGAACCTACCCGTTGCCTGAAGCCCAGTTAGACCGTTTTATGGTTGCTATTAACCTGGACTATCCCACCTTTGCCGAAGAGGTAGAAGTGGTAAAAACTACGACCGGAGGGACAACTCAAGAAGTAAATGCCTTATTCACACCACAGGAAATTATAGATTTTCAGCAACTTATTCGTAAAATTCCAGTGGCAGACAATGTAGTAGAATATGCGGTTACTTTGGTTGGAAAAACAAGACCTAAGAGTCAGGCAGCTCCAGAATTGGTTAAAAACTATATAGATTGGGGAGCTGGACCCCGTGCTTCTCAAAACCTGATTCTGGGTGCAAAAGCAAATGCAGCATTACACGGAAAATTCTCACCAGATATAGAAGATGTTCAAAAAGTTGCGATAGGTATTTTGCGTCACCGTCTTATTAAAAACTACAAAGCAGAAGCGGAAGGACTTTCTATTGAAGAGATTATTAGAAGTTTGTTTTAGTATACCTACCTTCAAACAATCTTAAACACATGAACCTATCGAAATTTAGAATCCCCTTACTAGCACTAATTCTTGGAGCTGCATTAGTAATAGTAGGTTTAGTTTTTAAAAGCATGCAGCTTGGTTGGGGTTTTATGCAGGCTAATACTTTGGTGATACTCGGAGGCATTATTGAAGCCATTGCAGCGATTATGGCGATAGTAGTATTGATTAGAATAAAGAAATAGTCAACTATTAATTTCTCATAGCTTCACGCTCTTTAAATTGATCGTATTGGGTTGTAGTAGTAAACTTTACAATTCTTTCTCCGTAAAGCCCTTTCGTAATCTTTAATAGTATGTAATTATAATCTGTTGCTATTTTTTGTAAAATTGCAACTTGGAAATAGTCTTCGTCAATATCACTGAATAGGTCTTCTGGATTTTCAACGGGTTTTACAAAAAGTAATGAATCCTGTTTAATTTTATAAAGAAACGTATGTGATCCCATAAACTTTCTCCCGACTAAATTGTATTCTTGAATTTTAAAAACATTTTCATAAGGAAAAGTAATCGTTACTTGAATAGATGCATTACCTAGTTTTGTAAACTCTTCAATAGCATCATTAGATTTGAGCATATTTTCTTTCGCAAAGGCGAACGTTTTGTCTACCGTATATATGTTCGATTTTAATAGCTGAGTGTCTAACTCTTTTAGGGGGATATTCGTATCACAAGAATAAAATGTGAAAACACTGATAAGAAATAATATACAATAGCGCATTTTGTTATATTTATCTTAAGTTACACTAAAATTTTTAACTAATGGAGGATTCTATAATTTCCAATTTCATAATTTTCACTATTTAATTTTGCGAAATTCCTAAATCTATTACCCTCAGAATATAATTTATTGAATATTTGTTATAAAAATCTCAAAAACAGTATAGATTTTTAAAATATTTCAAAATTTCGTACCTTCGCAACTCTTGTAAATATTAGGTTTACGAGAAAGTTGCTACAAAAATTTAAAACCAAAAAACTATGGCTTTCGATATTGATATGATTAAAAAAGTGTATGCTCAAATGGCTGAGCGTGTAGATAAAGCACGTGAGATTGTGGGTAAACCTTTAACGCTATCAGAAAAAATACTTTACAACCACTTATGGGATGGAATGCCAACTAAGGCATTTACAAGAGGTAAAGATTATGTAGACTTTGCCCCAGACCGTATTGCATGTCAGGATGCCACAGCACAAATGGCATTGCTACAATTTATGCAGGCAGGAAAGAAGAATGTGGCGGTACCAACGACAGTTCATTGCGACCACTTAATACTGGCAAAGCAAGGAGCTGCAGCAGATTTAAAACAAGCGAATGAAACAAGCAATGAAGTGTTTGACTTCTTAGAATCTGTTTCTAATAAATATGGAATTGGTTTTTGGAAACCAGGAGCGGGTATCATTCACCAGGTTGTATTAGAAAACTATGCCTACCCAGGAGGGATGATGATTGGTACAGACAGTCACACCGTAAATGCTGGTGGATTAGGAATGGTAGCTATTGGTGTTGGGGGTGCAGATGCCGTAGACGTGATGGCTGGAATGCCTTGGGAACTTAAATTTCCTAAATTGATTGGAGTGAAGCTTACCGGCGAATTGGCTGGATGGACTGCCTCTAAAGATGTAATCTTAAAGGTTGCCGGAATTCTTACCGCTAAAGGAGGAACCGGAGCTATTGTAGAATATTTTGGACCTGGAGCAAAAAACCTTTCGTGTACAGGAAAAGGAACCATCTGTAATATGGGGGCTGAAATTGGAGCAACCACATCTACCTTTGGCTACGATGACGCTATGGAGCGTTTTTTACGTGCAACCGACAGATCTGAAATTGCCGATGAAGCAAACAAGCTAAGACCTTATTTAACGGGTGATGATGAAGTATATGAAAACCCTGAAAAATATTTTGACCAGGTAATTGAAATTAATTTAACCGAACTACGCCCACACCTTAACGGTCCTTTTACTCCGGACCTTTGTACACCTGTAGGTGAATTAGGCCCTAAAGCCGAAAAAAATGACTGGCCTATTAAAGTAGACTGGGGATTGATAGGATCTTGTACTAATAGTAGCTACGAAGATTTAACAAGAGCTGCGTCTATTGCACAGCAGGCAATCGATAAAAAATTAAAACCAAAAAGTGATTTTGGAATCAACCCAGGGTCTGAGCAAATACGCTATACCGCTGAACGAGATGGCTTGATTCAGGTTTTTGAAAAATTAGGAGCTACAGTATTTACAAATGCCTGCGGTCCTTGTATTGGACAGTGGGACAGGAGTGATGCTAAAGGAGACAAAAAGAATACTATTGTGCATTCTTTTAACCGAAATTTCTCTAAGCGTGCAGATGGAAATCCCAACACACACGCTTTTGTAGGTTCTCCGGAAATAGTAGCAGCTATTGCAATTTCAGGACGTCTGGATTTTGACCCAATGAATGATACGCTTACCAATGAAGATGGTGAAGAAGTAAAATTGGAAATGCCACAGGGTATCGAACTCCCACCAAAAGGATTCGCTGTGGAAGATAACGGTTATTTAGCACCTTCTCCGGATGGAAGTGAAATAGTTGTAAAAGTTGCTGAAGATAGCGAACGTCTTGAGTTGTTGACACCGTTTGAGCCTATTAAAGACGAAGACCTAAGCAATGTAAAACTGCTTATCAAAGCCTTCGGAAAGTGTACTACAGACCATATTTCTATGGCAGGGCCGTGGTTACGTTACAGAGGACACCTGGATAACATTTCGAATAACTGTTTGATTGGAGCGGTTAATGCTTTCAACAAGAAAACAAATTTCGTGAAAAATCAGTTAAACGGTGAGTATGGTGGTGTGCCAGATACACAACGCGAGTATAAGAAAGAAGGAATTTATACCATTGTAGTGGGAGACCACAATTATGGAGAAGGATCTTCTAGAGAACACGCAGCTATGGAGCCTCGTCATTTGGGGGTTGCCGCAGTACTGGTAAAGAGTTTTGCACGTATTCATGAAACCAACCTGAAAAAGCAGGGGATGCTAGGGCTTACCTTTGCTAATGAAGCAGACTATGACAAGATCCAGGAAGATGATACCTTTAACTTTGTAGACATTGCAGATTTTGCACCAGATACACCGTTAACTATTGAGGTAACACACGCAGATGGTAGCAAGGACACTATAAAAGCAAACCATACCTATAACGATGCGCAAATTGCCTGGTATAGAGAAGGTTCCGCGCTCAATATGATAAAAAAGCAGAATGCTTAAGTAATAACATAGTTTTTTTGAAAGACCTTGATGTACATCAGGGTCTTTTTGTTTATACCTTTGTCTATGGTTTCATTTTTTAAAAAACACTGGAGTACCGTTGCGCTATTGGTCTTCGTTGCTTTGCTGTTTATCCCACAAACGGGGACGCCTATAAAAGTGTTCTTCAATAGATTAATAGCCTTTAGCCCCTCTGAGATTGCTGAAGCAGACCAAGAATCAATCTCAGATTATAACTGGCAATTACAAAATTTAGAAGGAAGTACAATTGATTTTACTTCAGCTAAAGGAGAAGTAACCTTAGTGAATGTTTGGGCTACGTGGTGCCCACCGTGTATTGCCGAAATGCCCTCTATGCAAGCCCTGTACACTACTTATAAAGATGAAGTGTCCTTCTACTTTGTTTCCATAGAAACTACCGAAACGGTACAAAAGTTTATTGATAAAAATGAATATACTTTTCCCGTCTTTACTACACAGCACAACTTTCCGAAGGTATTGGAAACAAATTCATTTCCTACAACCTATCTTATTTCAAAAGATGGAAAAATTATAATGAATAAGAAGGGGGCAGCAGACTGGAACAGTACATCGGTTCATAAAACAATCGATGCGCTGCTAGCAGAGTAACCTATTATCTGGACTTTTTATTCTTCTCGCACAGCATAATAATTTGCTCGATACGTTTATCCCGGGTAGTTTGACGTTTCGCACTGTGAAGCCAACTTAAATAACTTTTGCGATAGCTGGGGCTAAAGTTCTTATAATTGCTAAAAGCCATCGTGTTTGCTTTAAAAGCTTTCTGAAGATCGTCAGGGATCTCTAAGTTTTCAACAGCATCCATAGCTGTCCAGGTTCCGGTTTCTTTGGCCAATGCAACAGTTTTCAATCCACTTTTATGAAGTAACCCTTGTAGTGCTAATTCTGCTATATACGATTTATTCAGTTTGCTCCAGGTACTTTTAGGGTTACGAGGACAGAAGTATTGCTGCCTTTTTCCACCTCCTAATGATTTAACAGTGCTGTCTATCCAGCCATAGCACAACGCTACTTTTACCGCTTCTTCCCAGCGCATCGTAGGAATGTTTTTCTCCAGCTTGTAAAAAATTAAATAGACTCCCTGTTCATATTGGTCATGGTTACTGTCCAGCCAATCGCGCCATTCAATAGCTCTTGGGAAATACAATTCAGGTTTTTCTTCCATGAGGGGTTCGTATAAAGTGCTTGGTCCAGAAAGTTAAGTAAATTCAATAATATTCCCTTTACTCAATAGGGAAGTATAACCAGCGTGTTCCTGTATAAACTTTAAATTAGCAGGATTGTAAAATAGGGTATGGGTGCTGTCATTTTTATACCACCAGCCTGCAAAATTCTTTTTGTTTCCTGTCCATAGGGTCGTCATACAAAATAACGTTCCTTGTGGCTTCAGGAGGCTTTTTAGTAGCCTGAATTCTTGTAATGGGTAGTGAAAATGTTCTATCACTTCACAACAAATAATAAAATCGTATTGGTTCTCTAAGACAGTTTTATCTGGATGAAAAAAGGGATCATACAGTGAAATGGAATAGCCGTCTTCCGTAAGTATTTTTGCCGCCACGGGTCCTGTGCCAGCTCCAAAATCGAGACCTGATGCTGTCGCTGGGAAACGTTCCATAACTGCTTGTACCAAAGGGGTTACAAACTTTTGATAGCCTGTATCTTCCACATCGTTATGGTGTGCAAGATAGCGTTCTTTTTCTGCTGAAGGTGAAACCCAGGATTCAGGAGGTCTGAAAACTGTTGTACAGTCTTCGCAGATTAAAAAGTGATGCTTTTCATTACGGAAATATTCCGAAGTTGCTGAACTTTTGCAAAGGATGCAGGGAGCCATTACGAATCGCTACGGGCAGACTTTATTTTTATGAGCTTCTTTTTCCAGACCTCTAATTGTTCTTTCTGACGTGCAATATTTTTATGCACTTCAGCAACCATAGGATTGTCATCCGGGACGTGCTGGAAGAAACCAAGATTGTTCTCTAATTGATTAATTTCAGCTTTAACTTCGTCTATCTTCTTAGAAATAAAGAAATGTTCATTTTGAAGTTTTCTGGAATCATCTCTTGACACCATTGAGCTTACTTTGTTATCATATTTAATAAGCTCTGCTTCGTTTTTACCAAGATCTAGCTTCTTAAATAACCCATCCAGAACCTTATTGAAATCCTGTTCTATATTTTTCTTTTTATAGGGTACACGGCCAATTTCCTTCCATTCTTTAATAGAACTTTTAATAGCAGTTAAATCTGCTTTGTGATCTCCTGTAAGTTCTGTTGCTTTAATAGCGGTAAGCAAGGCTTCTTTTTTAGTAAGATTTTCCTCTTCTTCCTGACTGGCTTCATTTTTCTTAGCATGAATTCGGTCAAAGTAATAATTACAGGCAGCTTTAAACTCTTTCCATATTTTATCACTCTCTTTTCTGGGCACATGACCAATAGACTTCCAATCTGCCTGAATTTTTTTCATCAACGGAGTTACCGTATCAAAATCATCACTATCCTTATTATCATTAGCGATTTTAATAAGGTCGCGTTTTTTCTCTAGATTGTTGTATTGTTCTTTTTTCTGATCCTTATAAAAACTATTCTTGGCTCTGTTAAACTCTCGAGTAGCATCTTTAAAAGCGTTCCAGATTTCTTTGTTTTTGCTACGCGGTACTTTACCAGCAGCAAAATAGGCATCCCGCAGCTCTTGTACCTTTTTCATGGCATGCTGCCATGAGCTATGATTAGGCTTTGCTTTCTCTTTAAAAGTTCTAATCTGAGCGACTAATTCTTTTTTAGCCTCGTAATTGGCTTCATACTTTTTGTCTAATTCTTCTTGCTGCGCCTGTCGCTTGTCGTGAATAACCTTAGTGGCTTCACTAAATTTATCCCACACATCGTCGCGATATTCTTTGGCGACCGGACCAATTTCTTCTTTCCACATCTTATGAAGCATCTGTAGCTCTCGAAAAGCTTTATTTAGATCAGGCTCCTGGTGCAACTCTTCCGCTCTAATAATAATCTTGAGTTTTTGATCCAGGTTGTGTTTAAAGTCAAGATCGCGAAACTCTCTGTTTAAATGTAAAAAATCGTAAAAATTCTCTACATGGTGGTGATAGGTATTCCAGGTAAGGTTGTACTTGTCACGCGGGATAGCACCGGCTGTATGCCAACGTTCCTGAATATCTTTGAAATGTTTGTAGGTGGTGTTTATATTCTCTTCGGTCGTTAACAGCCCTTTTAGCTCTTCAATTAACTCCTCCCGCTTTGCCAGATTGGCTTGCAAGTCTTTCTTTAGGTTTTTATAATGATTGTTTCGTTTCTCTTTATACTCAAAATAAAGCGAGTTAAATTCTTTCTTTGCAGGAGTAGAGTAGTGGAAGTCAATAATATTTCCCCCTTCGGCTAAAAACTCTTCTTTCTTCTCTTCAAGGGCTTCTGTAAACTTAGCGTTGAATTCAGTCTTAATTTCTTCGGCTTCTTTTTTAATTTCCTGAACAGGTTTGTCCTTCAACAATTTTGCAAATTCCACAATGAGTTCTTTTTTTGAAAGAGCACTGTAATCAATTTCTTCTTCTTCTTCTTCCTCTTTCTCTTCATCATCGCTAGAAGCTATTTCTTCTTCATCCTGTGTGTCCGACTCTTCTTTCTCTTCATCGCTTTTTGAAGCTGTGGCATCAGATGTTTCAATATTTTCTGAAACTTCTGGTATATTTTCAGTAAGATTCACGATTTCAGTGTTTTCATCAGCATCTTCTGAAGTTTTAATTGAATCTTTTTCACCCTTTTTAGCTGCTTTTTCTTCTGAATTTTCATCTGAAGTACCTGCGGTTTTAGTATCAGTTTCTGAAGTTTCAACCAGCGTAGATGCTACCAGATTTTCAGCAACTTTTTCTTCAGAATCTGTTGATTCGGTTTCAGAATTTTTGTCAGATTCTTCCACCATTGCTTTTTCAATAGCATCGTTTTCTGAGGTAGGATTTTCTTTTTTGGGCAATTTTTCGTCGGACATTTGTTTCAATGTTAAGGTTCATACATTTGAACGTTCAAGATACTAACAACAATAGAAACGACAAAGCGGTTTGCTTTATTTTGAAGTAGCAGAAAAGTCTTAGCTATTCCAGATTGCCCAGGATTTGAGAGCTTGATGCTTTAACATCTCCAGGCCATTACTTACCCTTGCTCCTTTGGCAGCACCACGTTTCATGAACTCAGTTTCTCTGGGGTTGTAAATTAAATCAAATAATACATGGTCTTTCCCCACATGCTCAAATGGAATATCTGGTACTTCGTGGATATCAGGAAAGGTACCCCGTGGCGTACAGTTAATGATCAGGAAGTGGCTTTCAACAACATCTTTTGTAAGTTGGTCGTAGCCTAGATTAGTACCCTCGGCACTTCTTGAAACCGAACGGTATGTGAATTCCATGGCATCCAAAACGTATTTAATTGCTTTTGAGGCGCCACCGGTCCCTAGTACCAATGCTGTTTTTTCTTTTAGAGGTAAAAAAGCTGCTAAGGCTGTTGCAAAGCCATAATGATCTGTATTGTATCCAATTAGCTTTCTGTCTTTTCGAAATTTTATCGTGTTAACGGCTCCAATTTTTTTGGAATCACGATCCAGGTTAAAGAGGTGTGGTATAATTTCTTCTTTGTAGGGTATGGTTACATTCATTCCCTGAATGTCTGGATTTTGAGCAATAAATTCTTCAAAATTGTCAATAGACGGTGTGTCAAAATTGTGGTAACTGTGGGGAAGGCATTCGTTTTCAAACTTTATGGAAAAAAATGTTTTTGAAAAGGAATAGCCAATGTTTTTTCCTAATAATCCAAACTTAGCCATTTGTGGGTCTTTTTTTATTTTTATGGTAGATATCCAGACTTAGCACCAATGCTATGCCCACAAAGATAAACAGTATTGCCCAAAAAGTCTCGAAGGAAAAATCTGATGGCCAGTACCTGTCGTAGCCTTTAATAATTTCATTGCCATTGGCATCTACTTTTATATTTCCGTAGTTGTCATACTCAATTTGTTTGGTTTTCCAGGGCCAGACAACACCCAGTGAGCCAGCTATAAACCCAATAATAACAGCATAGGTAGCTTTTTTGAATCGTTTAAGAACATATCCTAATACATGGGACAGGGAAACTAATCCAGTAAGGGACCCTAGCGTAAAAACAGCTAAAATTTTTAGCATCTGTATTCGTTCCGGGTTTGAAATAAACCCAGTATCCCCCTGTACTAAATCTGAAAAGGTATCAAAAAGTGCATTTACAGCGTCAACGAGTAATAAAACATAGTTACCCAATAAAATAAGAATAAACGACCCTGAAAGTCCGGGTAAGGTCATTCCTGAGACGCTAATAATCCCACAGAAAAATACAAAGATAAGATTGCTGTTTTGCCTTGCAGGCTCCAGAAAACTAATGCTCACACCAGCTATGATACCGCATAACAGATAGGCTAGATACTTTCGGTTCCACTCGCCAAAATCCTTGGCTATGTAGTAAATAGAGCCTATAATCATTCCAAAGAATGTACTCCATACAAACAACTCGTAATGGACGATTAGATAGTCTAATATTTTTGAAATACTAAAGTAACTTATCACCATCCCTAAAATAAGTAACCCCAGGAAACGACCGTTTATGTACTGAAAAAAACTTTTAAAGCGTCCGTTTATAAGAAGCGCAAAGGCTTTTTTGTTTACTTTTTGAAGGGAATAGATAAACTCTTCATAAAATCCCGCTACAAACGCTACAACACCACCAGAAACGCCAGGGACTTTATTGGCAGCCCCCATGAACAGGCCTTTAAGAACCAACCATATTTTATCTGAAAAGGTTCGGGTTTGTTGCATTAACGTTCTTTTTTGGAGGCAGCAAATCGCTCCATTATAAAGATAGTTAAAAAGCCAACGATCATAAATACAATCGCCAGGAGTATTTTAGGGTCTCCCTCAAAACTATTGGGAAGAATACTATTTTCGAGAAATGGAACTTGCTCGCCGTTATGATTGGTGCGGTATTGTAATACTTCTTTCCATGGCCAGATCTTATTAAGGGCTCCAATCATAAAGCCTGTTAAAACAGCCAGGGTTGTATTTTTAAAGTTCTTAAACATGTAATTCAGCACACGTGAAAAGGCTTTAAGACCTACAATAGCACCCGCGGCAAATACAAGTAACTTTCCAAATGCAGAAAAGAATAAAGCGCTGTCAAGTTTAGTTAATCCATCACCTAGTTGCGATAATGTTCCAATTATGGAGGTATAAGCTCCTAATAATAACAATATAAAGGCGCCACTAACGCCCGGTAAAATCATTGCTATAATGGCAATAAATCCTGCCAGAAACAAAAACCAGGTGCTTTCTATGTCTCCAATGGGTTTTGCCAACGTAATGCCGTAGGCAATAGCCGCAGCAATGAGTAGCCCTATAATTACTTTTGCATTCCAGTGTTTAATTTGCTTCCCTACATATAATATGCTTGCTACAACTAGTCCAAAAAAGAAGGACCAGACCAAAATTGGGTGTTCGTCCAGAAGCCAGGTAATAGCTTTGGCGAGTGATAGTATACTTATTAAAACTCCTGAAAAAAGTGCGACTAAAAAGGAAAGGTTGTACGAATTCCAAGCAGCTTTAAGCCCTTCCTTCTTCCAGATTTTTAAAAAACCTACATCTAGTTTATGAATCGTCTCAATGAGCTCCTCGTAAATACCGGCAATAAATGCAATAGTTCCTCCGGAAACGCCAGGAACCACGTCTGCTGCTCCCATCGCAAGACCTTTTGCTGTTATTACTGCATATTGAAGAAGCGATCGTGATGGCATGAAATTGGTTTAAGGTTGCTCAAAAATAAACAAATTATACCGAGGTATTTTTGTGTTTTGCAATAATTTGACGCACCTTACTTTTAACATAAACCTTAGGGAACAATTCCTCTAAAATCATTAAAAATTCCGGATTAAATTTTAAGCCGTTTTTTAAGTGAAACTCAGCTTTACGTGTTTCTTTTAAATTGTAGAATAATCCCGCTAACCTGAATTCAATCTCTGCATTTTCTGGATAAAACTCTGTAGCCTGGAACAAGTTGTTTGCCGCGGCATTGAATTCACCTAATTTTATGAGCAAATCGCATCGGGAGAGCCATGTTTCCAACTCGTAATTTCCCAATTCCAGTGTTCTTCTAAAACCGTGTTCGGCTTCTTCCAGGTGCTGTAAACGTAGATTAATGCGTGCATAACGCTTCCAGTACAATACATTTTCGCCGTCTATATTTATTGCTTTCTCAATAAAATACAGCGCCTTCTCGTAGTTTTTTGCTTTTAAGTAATTGTCGGTTATGGCAATCCAGCCTTTATCTAACAGGCTGTCTTCTTCTACACATTTGGTATAAAACTGCAGTGCCAACTCACTATCTCCCAGACGCTCATAGCATTTGCCAATTCGCAACAACGCAAAAGAGGTAGGGTCGTCCAGACCTAGCGTAATGGAATAACTCTCTATTGCCTCTTCATACATTTTTAAGCGCTCTAAGGTTTTACCTTTTTCTAAGTACGCACCAATAAAACGGTCGTCACTAATAATTGCAAAGTCGAAGGCTGCTAAGGATTTTTTGTAGTCTTTTAATATGTAGTACATTTTTCCTACCTGGTGCCAAGCCACTTCACAGTAAGGATTCTTGTTTAAAAAGTCGTTCAGATAATCTATGGCAGCTTCGTATTCATCAAGAAATTCAAAACAATAAATAATGTTGTAGAGTGCCGAGTAGTCCTGCTCATCTTGCTCCAGACATTTCATAAAGTAAAGTCTTGCATTGTCAAAGTCTTCTAAGAACAAGTACTCCATTCCTATGAGTGAAAGTACATCGCTCTCGTCATTTGTTATTTCCAATGCTTTCTGAAGGAGTTTTATGGCGTTCTTGTGGTCATCACGACGAGAAAAAATATTTGCCTTTTGAATATATACCTCCTCATTATTCTGTTCCAGGGCGTATAAATTGTCTAATAAAGTTTCAGCTGTTTCCAGGTCGTTTTCAAAAATGAACATTTCAATCTGAAATAATTTCAAGTTTGTTGAAGTGGGGTGTTGCTCCAGGCCAAGCTTTGTTGCTTTTTTGGCCAGCGCTACTTTTCCGTTTTCCAGGTAGTGTTGAATGATCTCTTCAAATTCTTCAGAATCGAAAAAATAAACATCGTTCGTTTTCAACATAGATTCAAAACGCGATAGTGGAAAATTGTTATACTCGTTATGATTAGAGGGCATAAGCTACGGTTTAACGATTACTACTTTTTTAAAGATAGCAATGTACAGGCGGTTTCAATAGTTGTGCCGTTATTCTTGTTAACAGGCTTATTAACAGCTTAATAAAGAATTAATAGATTGATTTTCAGATAGTTGTGTTTTATTTATTTTTTCTGAAGTTCTTCCAGCACATCGGTAATTATGTCACAACCTTTCTTAATTTCGTCATTACTTATAGTGAGGGGAGGTGTAATGCGGATAGCGCGGGGTTCAAAAAGCAGCCAAAAAAGTATTAAATTCAGGTCTTTACACCGCATAATTACTTCTGTGGCTAAGTCTCCTGTTTCAACCATCGCAGCAAGCATCAATCCTTTGCCGCGTATTTCTGAAATTAAAGGATGCTGTAAATACTTTCGCATCAATTTTTCTTTCTGAAGGGTTTGCGCAATTAGTTCGGTTTCAGTAAGTTGCTGAAGGGTTGCCAAAGCGGCAGAAGCGATCACGGCATTCCCGCCAAACGTAGTGATGTGTCCCAATTTTGGGTTATCGCTCAACAAAGCCATAAGTTCTTTTGAAGCTGTAAAGGCACCAATAGGCATACCGCCTCCCATTCCTTTGCCAAGCACTAGAATGTCTGGGACTACCTTAAAATGTTGAAACCCGAATAATTTCCCTGTACGTCCAAACCCTGGTTGAATTTCATCTAAAATAAGCAAGGCGCCAACTTTCTCGCACCGCTGTTTCACTTTTTTAAGATAGTCGTCTTTCGGTACTATAAAGCCAGCACCGCCTTGAATGGTTTCTAAAAGAACGGCTGCGGTCTTCTCAGTAATTTTATTTATATCTTCTTCAGCATTAAAGTGAATGGGGTGGCAATTGGGCACTAACGGACCAAAAGGTTTTTTACGTTCCTCAAAACCCATCACACTTAAAGCACCAAAAGTGTTGCCGTGATAGGCATTGTGGGCATACAAGATCTCTGAACGACCGGTTGCACGTCTGGCCAATTTTATAGATCCGTCTATGGCTTCTGCCCCGCTGTTTACCAGATACGTAGTTTCCAAAGGGTCGGGGAGGTGCTTTGCTAATAACTTGGTGAGTTCTACGGCTGGCGATTGTACATACTCACCATATACCATCACGTGCTGGTATTTCTCTACTTGTTCTTTTATAGCATTCACCACCCGCGGATGGCTATGTCCTAAGCTACAGGCTGATACACCCGCTACAAAATCCAGGTGTTTATCACCATTAGTATCGTAAATATAACTTCCTCGAGCGTGTGACACTTCCATTGCAAGTGGGTGAGGAGTGGTTTGGGTTTGGTATTTGTAGAAATCTTGCTTCACCTTTTTATTCAGCTATTATTTTTTGATCTAATTTAAAACCTTAACTTTTGTCCTCAAAGTAGGGGATAGCTAGTAATATGCTTCGCTTGTAGAATGCTTCAGTGTAGCGATACCTACAAAATTAATTTTCATCTTCATCTTCATCTTCATCTTCATCCTCGATCTCGATTTTAGTTTCGTTTTCCCGTGTCTTCATCTTGGGATCGTCTTTGCGATTTAGTAGATCCTCGGGTTTTAACTTGGAGCTTTCGGGGAGTTCAATTTCATCAAGGGGAATATTTTCAAAAAACTCACCTTCATCTTCTGGCAATGGAATTCCCTTAATTTTAGGTAAAACGGGCTTCGGTTTTCCTTTAAAAAGATCGTTTACTGTTTGTAAACGTTCGTCACCACGCCAGACAAACCCTTTAAGGATACGAGCATTTTTAGGGAGTTCGGACTCTGGATAGAGTTTTCCTTTTGCTTTTTTAATGAATTTGGTTCCCGTGATCTGCTGTTCTTTCATATACAATTCAATAGAACTTGAAACCGTATTATTTATACCAATGAGTTCGTCGTCTTCGTTTCGGGGATAGTAAATAACTTCTGCATTTTTAATGATAGATACGGTATCTAGTTCATTGTTGGTAAACAAACCAATAAGTCGTTCGCCTTTCACCTGGTTGTAACCAGCACTGTCTTTCTGAACCAAAAACGCATTGTTGAACACTTTTAACGTGTCTAATTTGTCAGTCACCTTATTCGAGAGCAGGTGAATGGTATCGCCTGTCATTTGGTTTCCACCACTCCATAAAACAGGTTTTCTAAGTAATTTGGTGATCCCCAGGGATTCTGATGAGTAAATAGAGTCACATTTGCCGCTCGTTGGTTCTTCTCCTGGCGCACCGTATTTAAACATGCGTGCCCGGTAAAATCCGCGAAGGATCCTATTTTCGGGCTTTCCGGTAATTCGAAGCGTATCGGCATGCACATACATGGAGTCTTTATCCCGCAGGGTAACAGCAACCGCTCGTTTGGTGATAAAAACGGAGTCTTTCTCTCTGAATACTTCAGCATAATGCCCGCGGATCACACTTTTATTCAGGGTATCTAATACTTTAATATTGTTAGTTGCGGAGGCAAAACTTGTATTTCGGTCAAAATAAATACTGTCCCCATAGAGGGTTCTGTTTTCGTAATCTATCCTGGAGTTTTTCACAAAATAACCTGTGTCACCCCGCGTGTCGTAATAGCCACGTTCGCAAAATACGGTGCTGGTTTCGCTTACAATGGTAGATTCTCCATAAAGATAAGCACCTCCTGTTTCGGAGTAAAAATCCAGTTGCTCACTATTTACAGTATACTTTGGATTTACAATCTTTACATCGCTTAAAAACTGATATTTTTTTGTTTCGGCAAAATAACGACCAATGCGACTGGTAAGTGTACTTGCGGTATCTACTACTTTTCCTCCAGTACGGTAATAGGCTTGTTGTTTTACCCTGTCAAAGTACAGGGTGTCTGTAGTAAGTGTTGTTTTTGGTTCCCGTAGCACCACATCGCCACTGGCAAAGGCAAAACTTGTGTTTCCATTGTATTCGGCGTAGGTGCTGTTCATGGTAACCGTATCACCCTGAGTGATCTTTACAGTTCCATACGCTTTTACAAAATTATCTTTTGGATAGAGATATGCCTGGTCGCACCACATTTCCACTCCTTCGTGGACTACGTATACTTGTCCATTTTCATCCTTGGTATAGATAACAGCATCCGGAAGTTCTGGCTTAATCTCTAAATAACCAGATTGTATGTCAACTTTTTGTTTTTCGGTAGTGGGTTGGGCAACTAAGGAAGTAGATACGAATAATGTAAAGAAAAAAATGAAGGTTTCGACCTTGGCCAGTCCTGAGCTAGTCGAAGGGCTCAACCGGACATTCGGAACCTTCATTGTCTTAGAATTATTTTTCAACTTATTTTTTAATCAATATATCAAAAATGATACCTTATCTATGAATTGTCTGTTTTCTATCCGGACCTACCGATACTACTTTGATAGGGATTTCCAGTTCTTTTTCTAAAAACGCGATGTACTCATTCAATTCTTTAGGGAACTGAGAGGGTTCTGTCATTTTCGTAAGATCTTCTTTCCAGCAAGGAAAACTTGTGTAAATAGGAGTTACATTTTCGGGTTCTATGTTGTAGGGTAAATGCGTAATAGTTTCACCTTTATATTTATACGCCGTACACACTTTCAATTCTTTAAAGCCAGAAAGCACATCTCCTTTCATCATCATTAATTGCGTTACGCCATTTACTTCACAGGTGTATTTTAATGCGACCAGATCCAACCAGCCACAACGTCTTGGACGGCCTGTTACGGCTCCAAATTCGTTACCCACTTTTGCCATTTTATCGCCTACACTGTCAAACAATTCGGTAGGGAAGGGGCCACTACCTACGCGGGTAGTATATGCTTTAAAGATTCCATAGACCTCCTTTACTTTGTTAGGAGCAATCCCTAATCCTGTACAAGCACCTGCTGCTGTGGTGTTGGAGGAGGTTACAAATGGATAGGTTCCAAAATCGATGTCAAGTAGTGAACCTTGAGCGCCTTCGGCCAGAATGGTTTTACCATTTTTCATGGCGTCGTTTAAGTAAGCTTCGCTATCGATAAAAGTCAATTCTTTTAAACGCTCTACGGCTTCGAAGAACTCTACTTCCATTTCGTCTAAATCGTATTGCACATCTACGTTGTAAAAAGCAATCATAGCTTCATGTTTGTTGGCTAAGGCTCTGTATTTTTCCTTCCAGTTTGAAAGTTCTAAATCTCCAACTCTTATACCATTACGGCCGGTTTTATCCATATAGGTTGGGCCAATTCCCTTTAGGGTAGAACCAATTTTTGCTTTTCCTTTAGATGCTTCTGAAGCTGCATCAAGTAATCTGTGTGTGGGTAAAATTAAATGTGCTTTTCTTGAAATAATCAATTTCGATTTATAATCTATACTGAATTGATCAAGACCATCTAATTCCTTCACAAAAACAACAGGGTCTATTACAACCCCATTTCCAATAACATTTACAGATTTCTCATGAAAAATACCTGAAGGAATGGTTCGCAAAACGTGTTTAATGCCATCAAATTCAAGTGTGTGCCCTGCATTGGGGCCGCCTTGAAATCGTGCGATAATGTTGTAGTTGCTGGTAAGTACGTCGACAATTTTTCCTTTGCCTTCGTCTCCCCATTGTAATCCTAGTAGTAAGTCTACTGCCATAATAGTATTAATTGGTCGTTTTTCTATTTCCGTAGAAGTAGAGTGAATGCTTGGTGATTTCAATGTCAAACACTTCTTCTATAGTTTTTTTAATGGTTTGGATGCGTGGATCGCAGAATTCTATCACCTCACCATTGCTTAAAATAATGTGGTCATGCTGCTTATCAAAATAAGATTTCTCGTATTGTGCCTGATTTTGCCCAAACTGATGCTTACGAACCAGGCCACATTCTAGTAATAATTCTATCGTGTTGTAAAGCGTTGCACGGCTTACACGATAGTTTTTGTTCTTCATATTGATATATAAAGATTCAATGTCGAAATGATCTTCCTGGTCGTAAATTTCCTGAAGGATAGCAAAACGTTCAGGGGTTTTTCGGTGCCCCTTTTCTTCCAAGAACCCTGTAAAAACATTCTTGACTATTGCCTGATTATTTTTTTCTGTAGATGCGCTCATACCAAAGGACAAAGGTAGCTATTTAAGCTCGTGTAACTTTGTCAATTCCATTTATTTTTTTGAGGTTTTGAACTAAGTTATCAAGAATGGTTTTGTTTTTAACGACTACAATAATTTCACCGTTAAAAATACCATCATCTGAATCGAAATAAACCTTTTTCATATCTATGTGAAGGTTGTTGCTAATCACTTTTGTCACTTCATTTACAAGGCCTACCGCATCTATCCCTGAAATTTTTAGTTGTGTTTTAAATTCCTGCTGCGTAGAGTCTATCCACTTTGCCGGCATAATCCGGTAGCTATAATTACTTTGCAGTTGTATGGCATTTGGACAGTTTTGCTTGTGAACCTTTATCCCGTCGTTTACGGTTACAAAACCGAACACATCGTCACCAGAAATAGGGTTGCAGCAGTTTGCCATAACATAGTCTAAATGCTGCTCATCCTTGCCAAACACCAGCTGGTCGTATTTAACCGAAATCTCATCTTTGTCAATATCAACAGGCTTGTCTGGTTTTCTGATTTTATTTTTAAAGAAACTTACCAGCGCATTACTGCGGGAGGCTGCAAACGCTTTTAATTGTGTATTATCAATAATCCCGGATCCCACACGGTAAAATAGGTCTAAACTTGTTTTTACCTTGAAAAAGAGGACCATCTGGTTTACAGTACGCTCGTCTAGGGTAATTTTAAGTGACTTCAGTTTTCGGGCAAGGATTTCTTTTCCTTCTGATGCAATTTGCTTTTGCTCTTCTTTTAAAGAGGACTTAATTTTACTTCTGGCCTTTCCGGTAGTGGCATAATCCAACCAGTTGGCTGAGGGTTTTGCCTTTTCTGACGTGATTATCTCAACCTGATCTCCGCTTTTTAATACGTGGCTCAATGGAGTTAACTTACTATTTACCTTTGTACCACGGGTATGAAGGCCTACTTCCGTATGAATATGAAATGCAAAATCCAAGGCTGTAGCCCCTTTTGGAAGCGAGTATAAATCTCCCTTCGGACTAAATACAAAAATTTCTTTAGCATACAGGTTCAGTTTAAACTCTTCTACAAAATCTACCGCGCTAATTTCACTATTCTCAAGTGTGTCCTGCAATTTATTAAGCCAGGCTTCTAAGCCATCGTCTTTCTCTTTATTTTTGTATTTGAAATGTGCAGCATAGCCTTTTTCTGCAATTTCGTTCATGCGTTCGCTTCGTATCTGGACTTCTACCCAGCGACCTTTTGGCCCCATAACCGTAATGTGTAAAGCCTCGTAACCAGTTGATTTAGGAGAAGAAATCCAATCTCTTAGGCGGGTGGGGTTAGGTCTAAAGTGATCTGTTACAATAGAGTATACTTTCCAGGCAATAAATTTTTCAGCCTCAATAGTATCACTCTTATAGATAATACGCACCGCAAACTTATCATACACTTCGTCAAAAGAGACGTTTTGTGCGATCATTTTTCTTCGGATAGAAAAGATAGATTTTGGTCTCCCTTTTATTTCATATGCTAGGTTTTCAGAATCTAAAGAATCTTTAATCGTCTGATTAAAAGCATCAATATAAGCATCTTGCTCTTCCTTACTTTCCTTGATCTTACTTAAAATATCGTTATAGACTTCTGGCTCGGTATATTTTAAGCCTAAATCTTCTAATTGTGTTTTAATGTTGTAAAGCCCAATCCGGTGGGCTAAAGGAGCATAAATATATAAGGTTTCAGAAGCAATTTTTACCTGTTTATAATCTGGCATGCTGTCCATGGTCTGCATATTGTGCAGCCGGTCAGCAATTTTAATGATAATTACCCGAATGTCTTCATTTAGGGTAAGTAGCATTTTTCTGAAATTTTCTGCCTGTAAAGAAACGTCGCCGTCATACGGCATTTTGGAGATCTTTGTCAACCCGTCTACAATGCGGGCAACGGTTTCTCCAAAAAGCTGTTCAAGATCTGCTAAGGTATATTCTGTATCCTCTACTACATCGTGAAGCAGTGCTGCGGCAATAGAGGTAGCGTCCAGACCAATCTCCGAAGCTACTATTTTTGCAACAGCGATAGGGTGGAACACATAAGCTTCACCACTTTTCCTGCGCTGGTCTTTATGCGCATCTACAGCCACGTCAAATGCAGAACGTATCAGCTTTTTATCTGCTGCCGATAAGGTTCGGTAACTAATTTTTAAAAGTTGCTTATACTGCTTGGCAAGCTCTTTTTTCTCAGCTTCTATCACTTCTTCAGTCATAGAATAAATGTACGATTATGCTTTAAAGTGACAAAGTTTTTTCTTTAAAAGTGGTGAGGGATAAGGATGCTGCGCTTTGAGTAGTGAGGAAACAGGTAGTTGGAATACATAGTTAAGAGCGTAATAAAAAGGTGTTGGGTTTGGGGTGTGAGGGAGTAGATAATTTACATTAGGTATTGGTGGAAGGGTATCTGTGCTGTTTTATAAAAACAAACTAGGAACCAGAAACTAGAAATCTATTTTTTTAAATTTCTGAAACGTTCCAACATCGTGGGATGTGAATAGTTCATAAAAACAAATGCAGGATGCGGAGTGAGGTTACTCAGGCTGTTTTTGGAGAGTTTTTTTAATGCTGAAATCAACGGTGGCCCGGCATAGGTTTCTTTGGCATAATTATCTGCCTGGTATTCAAATTTTCTGGAAAGTACATTCATAAACAAGCTGGTTACTTCAGAAATAGGACTGTATAAAATCCCGAAAGCCACCAGACCAATATGAAACGAAGCCTCCGAAACGCCTAGTGCAGCCGAAAGCGTTTCACTTCCTATAAATAAAGAGAGCAACCAAAAAGTAACACCAGTTAGCAGGACAGAAGTTGTGAGGTTATATATAATGTGCTTTCGTTTGTAATGTCCAACTTCGTGGGCCAGCACCGCTACTATTTCTTCCTCATCTAAATCGTTAATGAGCGTATCGTACAAGGTAATGCGCTTCTCACGTCCAAAGCCTGAAAAATAGGCATTTGCCTTTGTACTCCGTTTGGAACCATCTATTACAAATATATTGGCCAGATTAAAATGAACCGTGTTTGCATACGCTTCAATTTTAGTGCGAAGGGACCCATCTTCCAAAGGGCTTTGTTTGTTAAATATGGGAACGATTAATCGTGCATAAAAAAGATTCATAAAAATGGTAAACACCGTGACCAGGCCCCAGGCATATAACCAGAAATTGCTCCCTGTAATTTGATAAAACCAAATAATTCCTGCTAATAATCCACCGCCTACAACCGCCGTCATTGCCCAACCTTTTAGTTTGTCGAAGAAAAAAGTAGCTGTATTTGTTTTATTAAACCCATACTTTTCTTCTATCACAAAGGTGTTATAATAACTAAAGGGAAGACTCAATATATCACTTGCAAACACTATAATACCAAAGAAAATAAGTGCAATACCAATAGCATTATCTGAAAATGAGCGCGCCCACCCGTCTACCAACGCAAAGCCGTCTAAAAAGAAAAACAACAATGTAGCCACAATAGAAATAGATGAGCTTAGTAAGCCAAACCTGTATTGCTCTTTTTTGTAGCGTTGCGACTTTTTGTATTCTTCGACATTGTATACATCGTTTAGTTCCTCGGGTAATGCATCATTAAAATGCTTTGCATTAAGAGCTCCCAGGGTTTTGTCAATGACAAAATTGACTATTATAATGCCTATGATGATGTAGAAGAGTGTTTGTGGTTCCAACGTAATGTGCTATTTTAAAAGGTCTGTTTAAGGTTTTCTGAGATTTGTGCTATGATTTTTTTTGGATTTGGTTTCCTCAAAAACCCCGTTGCCTTTTCGCCTCAAAGATAAGGATTCCCGCCGCTACAGAAACATTCATACTGTCTATTTCACCTTGCATAGGGATGTTAATATTCTGGTTGCTCTCCTCACGCCATTCTTGTGAAAGTCCGGTAGCCTCTGTCCCCACAACCAATGCGCTGGCTTTTGTATAATCGCACTTGTGGTATGCATTGCTGTTTTGCAAGGTTGCACTGTAAAAATTGATGTTATTGTTTTTTAGAAATGAAATGATCTCCTTGGTACTGCCTGTCGCAATTTGAGTGGTAAATAAGCACCCTACACTACTACGTATGGTATTAGGGTTGTATAGATCAGTTTTAGGATTGGCGATGATAACTGCGTCCAGATTTGCAGCGTCTGCTGTGCGAAGCAATGCACCAATATTTCCAGGTTTTTCAGGGGCTTCAGCGACTAAAATTAAGGGGTTGTCTCGTTGAAATATTAAGCTTGAAAGGGAGAGTTCTTTTGCTTCAACAACTGCTAAGACACCTTCAGTAGTGGCACGGTACGCCACTTTTTGATATACTTCTTCTGAAATTTGAATAATTTCAGTGTTTTTAGTAGCAAGATCAGTTGGGTTGCCTTTGAAAATTTCAGCACAAAACAAAAGTTGTTTAAAAGTGTAGCCTCCTTTTTGAGCTAACGAAATTTCCCGTTCCCCTTCAATTATAAACAAGCCTGTTTTCTTACGCTCCCGTGACTTGTCGGAAAGCGTTGCCAGTTGTTTTACGAGTGGGTTCTGGGTACTGCTTATATGTTTGTACATTTAGCAAAGATAGGGTTTTGGATTCTTCAGCTAAAGTATTGATTGAAAGCAAAGGACCCTTATATTTGTTTAAAAAATATTTTAATGATGAAAAGAATTTTACTTGTAGTTGTATGCTTCACCGTGTCAGCTGTTGGCTTTGGGCAGGCTACTGCGAATCAGCCAACACCCTATACGTTATGTGATGACCTTGGCGAGCCTTACGATGGCTTCACTGTTTTCAACCTTCAATTAAAAGATGCGGAAGTTTTAGGAGCACAAGATCCAAGTAATTTTTCCGTAACTTACTATGAAACTCAAGTTGATGCCGATACTGGTACATTTGCAATTCCATCACCTTATTTAAATGTTGCGAATCCACAAACGGTCTATGTACGAGTTGATAATAATTCCAACGGAGATTTTGATACTACAACGATGACATTGCGTGTGGTTCCCAATCCAACCCCAGTAAGCCCGGATCCCATTGCTCTTTGTGATTCAGAGAATACCGGAAGTGCTGAATTTGACTTAACGGTTAGAGACCTACAAATTTTGAATGGTGAGAATTGGTTATTGGGGTATTATGAAAACCTAGCAGATGCCATTACGCAAACCAATGTAATAGTTACTCCAACAAATTATAACAACATTTCAAATCCGCAAAATATTTATATACGAGTTACAAATGATGCTATTCCAGAAGGTTGTTTCGAAATTGTTCAACTTGAGTTACAAGTAGTAGACACTCCAATTTTAGGGCAACCTAACAATCTATATATAAATGAAGGTGATGGAGATGGGATGGCACTATTTAATTTAACAGTGAACGACGCTGTAGTGGCTGGACCTCTTGCAAATTCTGAAGTATTTTATTTTGAAACTGAAGCAGATGCAGCATTATTTTTTAATCAAATTGAGGACCCAGCGAGTTTTAATAATCTAAGCAATCCTCAAATAATATATGTAGGCTTACAAAACTTAGAAACAGGTTGCTACAGTTCCGGCCAATCGTTTACAATCGCTACAGATGAAACTGCTCCACTCACCGATAGTGACAACGACGGCCTCCCGGACGTGATTGAAGACGTAAATAACAACGGCGATCTAGCCGATGATGATACCGATGGCGATGCAATACCAAATTTTATGGACGAAGATGATGATGGCGACGGAACTCGCACAGCAGACGAAGATTACAACAATAATGGCAGCCCAACTGATGACGACACCAACAGCAATGGTATTCCAGATTATCTGGATGAAGGAGTTACCTTAGATGTCCCAAATTTTTTAGCAGAAACAATTGCTGTATATCCTAATCCTGCAAAGAATACTGTGAACATTCAATGGGATGCAACAACGAGTGTAGAAAAGGTTGCTGTATTCGGCTTGGATGGAAAACTACTTGGTACCCAATTTATTTCAGAAGGGAGCACCCATACGGTAGTGAACCTTTCAGAAGCAGCAAAAGGGATTTATTTTATTGAAATTTCAACCCAAAAAGAGGCATTGACCAAGAAAATCATTAAAAACTAGTGTTTTCTTCATAAAGGTTTCTAAAAAGGCTTCGACTAAGTTCGAAGCTTTTTTACATTTATAGATACCTAAAACCAAAACCAATGAAAAAATTATTGATACTCCTAATAGCGACTTCAGCATTATTAGCCTGTAAAGAAAATACAAAGAAAGAAGATACGGTTGTAATTAACGATACTGTAGAGGTTTCAGAAGTTGAAACCAACACTCCGAATTATCCAGCAAATTTAAAAAATGTATTTGAAGCCCACGGCGGTTGGGATACCTGGAACAAGATGAATAATCTTTGTTTTGAAATGGATGGTCGCGGAGGCACAGAAACCCACACTACCGATTTAAAAAACCGTAAAGCAAAAATAGAGCACAAAGACTGGTCTATAGGGTATGATGGAAATGAAGTCTGGTTGTTACAAAATAAAGAAAACGCTTACCAGGGCAACGCACGTTTTTACCACAACCTGATGTTCTACTTTTATGCAATGCCTTTTATTTTAGGTGATGACGGAATAGTCTATTCTGAAGTAGAGCCAACCGAACTCGATGGTAAAATATATAATGGAATTAAAATAGGCTACGAAAATGGTGTAGGAGATTCCCCAGAAGATGAATATATACTATACTTCGATCCAGAAACCAACCAAATGACGTGGTTAGGTTACACAGTGACCTACCGTAGTGGTGAAGAGAGTGAAGACTGGCATTTCATTAAATATGATACATGGACAGAGGTAAACGGTTTACTTTTACCTGAAAAACTCACCTGGTATAATGTAAAAGATAACAAACCAACCGATGAGCGTAACGATCTGAGGTTCGATAAAATTACGATATCTGATTTAAAGCTGGATGCCGATGTATTTGCAAAACCTGAAGGAGCTACAGTTGTTCCCAGGTAGTTATGTAAGACTGAAATAAAGTAGGGTTTTTTGAAAATGGAATTCTGTATGTCAAACTTAGCGCAGTCGAAGGTTACATATAGTAACAGTTCATACAGGTTTGGACTACACTCAATCAGGACGTGCTTACTAGTTTATTTTTAAAGAGCTTTTTTTAGTTCTTGCGATTCCAAATAGTTTAAAGTGTTGGGCCCCTCATTAAATAACACATCCAATACCGAAAGATTTGGTAACCAGCCGTGTTGTGCTTCTAGCACCTGAGTATAGGGTTGTAGTGTTGTTTTTCGTTCTGTTTTAGCGTTGGCTAAGTTGCGTTTATCTGTTATTTGGGGTGTAGTTTCGTATGTTTCAGAAAATGAAATAGGAATATCTAAACCAATGAGTTCCGCCAGAGTTTCATATATTTTCAGGTTAAAATCTAACAGCTTTCCAACAGGCTCCGTAAAGAGCGGGGAGAGCTCGTCTTCATAGAACTCGAAAAAAGGGGAGGTACGGTAGGCATTCTGGATGCTACGCCATTGTTCTTTCTGCCAAGGGAAGGCATTTTCTACAACCACATCCTTCATTTTTTGCCGTGAACCGTCTTTACTGTGCTTTATAGGCACGTTTAGTAATAATTTGCCATTGGTATGTGCAATATAACATCGGTTGCGGTACGTTTGTTTTTGATAATTATCTTCTACCTCAAAGACCACAGCTTCGGCCTGTGCTATGGTAGCCATTTGTATAATGCTAGGGAAGTAGGTGGGGTGGAGTAAAATCATTTGCTAAGCTTAATAGTTCCCAAAACATCTTTATTGTCTACTAAGCCTATAAACCTGGAATCTTGTGAGTTATCGCGGTTGTCACCCATTACAAAGAGCTTCTGTTCAGGAATAATTAACGGTCCAAATTTATCTTTGTTCCACAAGGCGTTGTAGGTTTCTTCAATAGCAGAATTATGTATCGTATTGGATGTAATAACTCTTCGGGTTTTATCTTTTATAGCAATAGCATCCGGTAAGTGAACAAGTAAAGAATCGGTTTTTGCCTGATTTGATGGATAAACATAATCTCCGGAATGTATGTTATCTTCAAAAATTGGGTAGTCATCAAAATGAATCTTGTAAAGATGTTTTAGTGTATAATTTTCATCAACATTTGTTGAATTTACATACACAATCCCTTTCTTAATTTCCAGCGTATCTCCTTCTGAAGCAACAAGTCTGAAAATATGAGGAAGTTTTTCTTTTGAAAAATAATCTTCAGCTAAAAAAATTATAAAGTCTCCATTTTCATAGTCCCAAAGGCTGGAAGACATCATTTGTGACCCTAGGGGCAAGGTAGGCTCATTGGCTGTAGTACTCATAATATAAGGCTTAGCAATATTTTGGTTCAGTGCAAATACAACAAAACCAATTGCGCCAAGAACAGCAATGACTATTAAAACTATATACGTTCTATTCATATAAAACTGAATACTGCCAGAACAAGATTAGCTTTTAGCCGATTTCTTTCTTTTTCTGAAAAAATTAAAGCCAAACCAGGCAATTAATGCTATAACAAAGTACATAAGGTAGGAAACAGGTTTTCCAGAGCCGCCAACGGTAGTAAATACACGATCCCAACGTACCGAACCTGTGTTGCTATCCCAGCTCATCCAGATAAATACGGGCTTTCCAACCACGTGATTAAAAGGAACAAACCCCCACGTTCTGGCATCCTGAGAGTTGTTTCGGTTGTCTCCCATAAGCCAGTAATAATCCATTTTAAAGGTATATTCTGTTAATGTTTGTCCGTTTAAGAGCACCTGAGTTCCGTTTTGAGTGATGTTGTTTTCAATCCCCATTTCAGAACCCTCGTAGGTCTCAATAATACGTTTGTAGAAGGGAATACTTTGTGAGTTTATGGCAACTGTTTTTCCAGCTTCAGGGATGTAAATGGGGCCGAAAAAATTATTGTTAAAGTCGTATTGTGCATCGTTAGGAAATACGCTTTGGTCGTAACCAACTTCCATATCCTTATAGGCTACAACGCGTATAACATCGGGGTTATTTTTAATTTTTTCTAAGGCTTCATCGGTCGCATGAACTTCATAGACAATAGGATCACGACTTACCAGTCTAATATCTGTAATATCGTACCGTTCCTTCACAAACGGAATATTTAGCCCTTTTTTAGTTACAATTTGATATCCAAATTGAATCTTAGCTCTGTCATTCAGTTCTAAAGGTTTTCCGTCGATAAACACACGTCCGTTTTTAACCGATAAGGAGTCTCCTGGTAGTCCAACACAGCGCTTTACGTAATTCGATTTTTTATCGATAGGTTTTTGAACGCTCCCGCGCATAGATCGTGGGTTAATATCTATAAGCGTATCAACCGGCCAGTTAAAAACCACAATATCGTTTCTCTTTATTTTCTGAAACCCAGGAAACCTAAAATAAGGGACCTGAGGATCTTTAACATACGATTTCACCCCTGCAACAGGAATGGTATCGTGAACCATAGGAAACGAAACAGGTGTCATTGGTGCTCTTGCGCCATAATGGTATTTACTTACAAACAAAAAGTCTCCTACCAGCAATGTTTTTTCCAATGAGGAGGTAGGAATGGTAAAAGGCTGCATAAAATACGTGTGCACAATCGTAGCCGCTACTACAGCAAACAAAATAGAACTCGTCCATTCTCCAGCCGATGTACGTGGTTTTAAACTTCTTTCTTTAATGTGTGTTACATCCTGCGTATAATTAATGTAGAAAATATAGAATCCAAAAGTGATCAATACTAAAAAGGTATCTGCATTGCTGTTGCGCCCAAAACTTCGTAAGGTCTCTACCCAAACTACGGGAAACATAATGAGGTTTACGATAGGGATAAAGAGCAAAATAGTCCACCACCAAGGTCTGTTAATTATTTTCATTAAAACCACAGCATTGTATATGGGTACTGCTGCTTCCCAGGCTTGTCTTCCTGCTTTTATGTACAATTTCCAGGTTCCAAGAAAGTGAATCACTTGCACAATTAAAATAAATAATAACCAACCAGTCCAGCTCATTTTTTTAGTCTTTAGTCGTTAGTTTGCAGACGGTAGTCCTACTAACGGTTCCTTTTTTATAGTTGTTGACAAATGCCAATCGAACTAATTTATATTTTAGTTTATCGTTTTTTAATCTAGTACCTCTTAAAGGCTCCTGAGTGACTCCGCTTTTTCTGCGGAATTGTATCGAAGGACCGGTTCTAAATTCCCAAAACATCTTTCATCGAATACACGCCTTTTCTATCGACCAGCCATTCGGCCGCTAAGATAGCACCTTTGGCAAAACCATCACGAGTATGTGCTTCGTGTTTTAGTGAAATAGCATCAATTTCAGAAACATAGTCCACGATATGGGTTCCTTTTACGTCGCCTTCGCGTCTGGCTTCAATAGGTATGTTTTCTTCTGATGGAATTTCCATCGTCCATGATTTTTTATCTGAATGTTTTATAATTCCTTCAGCAATGGTAATGGCAGTACCACTTGGAGCATCTTGTTTTTGTGTGTGATGAATTTCTTCAACACCCACCAAATACTCTTTCCAGGGGGCCAATAGCTTTGCAGTATATTCATTGATACTGAAAAATAAATTCACTCCAACACTGAAGTTGGACGCATAGATAAAGCTTCCGTTACGGGTTTCACATAATTTTACCATTTCAGCATAGTCTGAAAGCCATCCTGTAGTACCTGAAACAATAGGAATATTAGTTTCCAGGCAATTTTTAATATTTGAAACAGCTGCTTCAGGTATTGAAAACTCTATAGCGGCATCGGCATCGGCCAGCTTCCCATCTTCAAAACCGCTTCCTTTTTTATATACAATCTCGTGGCCTTTTGCAACTGCAAGGGCTTCTATGGTCTTACCCATTTTTCCGTAACCTAAGAGTGCCAGTTTCATTTTAGTTTGAATTTTAGCGCCAATCCATAATTGGGACTGGCGTTGATAGGGTTCATTTCAAAATTTGGCTCCAGAGAGAGAGCTTCACTTACATCGTATTGCTTTAAATGCGCATCTACGTTAGCATCTATAATATTTACCAGATAGAAAGCCAACGCAACAATAATACTCACATCCTTGTTCTTTTGTGCAGATCGTTGTGCGTCTATTAACCTATCGTTGCTAATAATTGGCGTTGCCCCATCCCCAAAAAACTCATCATCTGTAAATCCTGCCAATCTGCGTTTGTAGGCATCCCGAAATCGATCGTAATCCTGATCATTTTTTACGTGAAAATAAATTCCCGCGCCAATTCCAGCATATACGATAGGGATTTTCCAGTATTTTTTATTGTAGGCTTGCCCCAGTCCAGGAACTACAGCCGAATAAAATGCTGCTTTGCTGGGAGCTAATGGGTTGTAAGGAGTTTTTTTTGTAAGCGTATCCTTCACTACTAGCTGAGTGTCTTTTTCTACAGAAAGAGTGTCTTGGGTCTGGGCCAGGGAGGTCGCCATGCCCACAATGAAAAAAATGTATAGAAGGTTACTTTTCACTTTTAAGAAGTCCGAGGATGCGTTCAAAATCATCCTTGTTAGTAAAGGGGAGTACAAACTGGCCTTTTCCAGATTTAGAGACCTTAACGTCTACCTTTGTGTCTAAGATGCTGCTTAATTCCCTGCGTGCTTTGTTGGCATAGGTGGGAAGTGCTTTCTTAGCCGGAGCCGACTTCTCTTCAGGAGATTTACTAGTACGTACCAACGCTTCGGTATCGCGGACTGATAATTTTTTAGAGATTATTTTCTCGTAGATGTCTAATTGTTCGTCTACATCATCAATATTTATAAGCGCCCGACCGTGTCCCATAGAAATAAAACCATCCCGCATTCCTGTTTGAATGATGGGGTCTAACTTTAACAAACGAAGATAATTTGCAATTGTAGACCTGTTTTTACCTACACGATCACTTAATTCTTCCTGAGTAATTTGTATTTCTTCAATAAGGCGTTGATAGGAGAGGGCGATCTCGATAGGATCTAAATCCTGACGTTGAATATTTTCTACCAGTGCCATTTCCAGTGACTCCTGATCGTTGGCAATACGAATATACGCTGGAACACTCGAAAGTCCAATGAGTTTTGATGCTCTGTACCGGCGTTCCCCACTTACCAGTTGATAGCTGTTAAATCCTAGTTTACGTACAGTAATAGGCTGTATAACCCCTAGTTCTTTAATAGAAGAAGCTAGTTCGCGTAACGACTCTTCATTAAAACTGGTTCGAGGCTGGAAGGGATTTACTTCAATAAAGTCCAATTCCAGTTCAACAATGTTCCCTACAACTTTATCGGCATTTTTATCTTGTACAGATTGTATATTGTTCTCTGGATCTTTCAGTAATGCGGAAAGTCCACGACCTAAGGCTTGTTTTTTTGTTGCTTTCGCCATCTTCAGTTTTCGTATTTCGCTCCGGTTTGTAAAAACTCAGCGGGTACTATTTTATTGATTCTTTTCAATTAATTCCTGCGCCAAACTTAAGTAATTATTAGCTCCTTTGCTACCGGCGTCGTAACTAATAATGCTCTCACCATAACTAGGGGCTTCACTTAAACGTACATTTCTTTGAATGATTGTTTTAAACACCATGGTATCAAAGTGTTTTTTTACTTCGTCTACAACCTGATTTGAAAGACGCAAACGTGAATCGTACATAGTAAGCAACAATCCTTCAATATCCAGCCCTGAATTGTGTATTTTCTGAACACTTTTAATTGTGTTTAACAACTTTCCTAGGCCTTCCAAGGCGAAGTATTCACACTGTATAGGAATGATTACTGCATCTGCAGCTGTTAAGGCATTTAAAGTAAGCAGCCCTAACGAGGGAGCGCAATCTATTAAAATATAATCGTACTTTTCCTTAAGGCCAGTGATCGCCTCCTTCATCATATATTCGCGATTCTCCTTGTCTACCAGTTCAATTTCAATGGCAACCAAATCTATATGCGAAGGAATTATATCCAGGTTTGGAGATTCCGTTTTAACAATAGCTCCAGTGGCTTTGGCAGTATGCTCTAAAAGCTGATAGGTACCTATCTCAACGCTTTCCACATCAATACCAAGACCCGATGTGGCATTTGCCTGAGGGTCTGCATCTATTAAAAGCACTTTTTTTTCTAAAACCCCTAAGGATGCAGCAAGGTTAACACTTGTCGTTGTTTTTCCAACGCCTCCTTTTTGATTGGCAATAGCAATTATTTTACCCATGAAGTATCATCTGGTTTAAAGGATAAAAATACGATTAATTATGCGGAGTTAAAATGATATTTGTTAACAGGAAGTGAACAATTAATTTGTTTGAAGAAATCAATTAGAATACTTCGTAACTAGCCGTAATATAGAGATTTGCCTTTTCTAATTTAAGTTCTGCCGAACTGTTGGTAAAAAAGAAGGCATAGCTTATTCCCGATGCAATACTCAATTGTTTGTCTCCAATAGGAATAAATGCGCCTAACTCGGCAAAAGGTCCTAAGGCAGCTTTAGGTCCTTCTGTTTGAAACTTTAATGGAATACTTGGGTTTTCTTTGTTAAAAACTGGGATTTCTGTGCCATCAGGGTTTAAAAATGTATATGATTCATCATCTTTATTTATTTTTTGCTGAAATTGAAATCCACCACCCAAATAGACATCTACAGTCGCCTCTGTTGCAAATCGATACGCAAAAAACAGTTCCACACTAGCCGAGTTTATTTCTGCTTGTGCCACTACGGGAACTTCTTGAAGAAGTATTGAATTTTTAGATTCTGAAACCTCCTTTGTATAATACGCTCCCAGCCTAATAAGAAACTGCTGAAAATCGTAATCTGGGAACAAATTAAACTGAAGTCCTATCCTATAACCAGTTCCAAATCTTGATTGTTTGTAAAGATCGCCACTAGATTGCATTTGTGTAAAATTTAAGCCTGCTGCAGCACTAAAGAAGTATTTTGCATCGGTATCTTCATCTCCAGATTGTGCAAATGCGGTACTTAAAATGCATAAAAAAAGTATTGATACCAGTGTGAGCTTATTCATGTTTTTCAGGTTTTCAGCAAATATAGATTTTTTAAGGAAAAAGAATCAATAGTTTTCTACTATAAATAAACCCGCCAATTGGCGGGTTTTAATGATAAAAAGCTATTAATATCTTATTTTTCTTCTGGCATTAAAATTCCCAGAAAGTAGTTTTCATCAAGATACTTATTAGCAACATCTTGAATCCCTTTTGCTGTGATGGTCTCTACGTCACTTTCAGCATCTACAAAAGCATCTATACTTCTATCTTCGGTAGCTGCGGTGACCAAGGTTCGCATCCAGAAATTGTTTTTTTCTAGATTCTCCTTATTTTCAACCAATACGGCTTCCTTTACTTTATCCACATCTTTTTGTGTAGGTCCGCTTTTTTTAATTTTTTCAACTTCAGCCAGAGCAGCAGCGATCAATTTATCTACGTTTTCTGGCCCACAAGGAAAAGAAATGCTGAAGGTCACCCCCGGATAGGAGAGTTTTCTGAAATTTCCGTTGGCTCCAGCACCATACACACCGCCTTCTTCTTCGCGTAGTTTTTCAATTAGTTTTATCGATAATACTTCGCCCAGGGCATCTACCAAAACACTTTCCTCTTCATTGTAAGGCACATCATCTTCTCTCCAGGTGATGGTTACCATACTCTTCGGGTCCGTCCCTTTGTTTATTACTTTTTTCTGAAAGGCATCTTTTCTTCTGAAGGTAGTAGGGTTAAACGTTTCATTACTGTTTGTAGCAGGTAAGGAGGCAATATACTTTTTTGAAAACTCCTTCAGTTTTGCTTCGTCGACATTTCCTACAAAGTAAAAATTGAAATCTCCTGCATCTTCAAACCGCTCTAAAAACTTAGCATAAGCCAGATCATAATCTGCTGCTTCTAAATCTTCAACAGTCGGGAAACCAGTATAACGCGGGTTTCCTTGATTCTGAAACTGATTGATCTGATCGCTAAAATAAAAATTAGGATTGCTCATTATATTGGCTAAGAAACTCTTCTGCTTAGAAATAAAAGATTGATACGCTTCGGCATCTTTATTTACATCTGTAAAGTAGAGATAGACCATCTGGAAAAGTGTCTCTAGATCTTTAGGTGCAGCCTGACCTCTCAGGTTTTCTGTTGTAAGGCCTACACTAGCAGATACATTGGCAATTTTACCACTCATCATTTTACTAAGATCTGTTTTCGACAATCCACCGATTCCAGCTTCGTTAATACCTCCATTTGCATAGGTAGTAGCCAAAAATTCTTCATCGCTATACAAGCTAGTGCCACCAAAACTGAAGGCTTCAAATAAAACCTCATCGTTTTTAAAATCTGTTTTCTTGTAGATTACTTTAGCGCCATTACTTAGGGTAAGGGTTGTGACCCCTAGTTTTGCGTCAGTTTCAGTTTTTGTGATACTTCCCTCAGGCTTTAAGTTCTCTACCAATTCCTGTCTAACTAGATTGTCTTTGTAAGGCTCAATTTTTGAATTTTGAACATCTTTTAACAAGGTTAGCACTTCGGCTTCAGTCACTTTTTTAAGATCCTCTTTTTCTGGTCCTGTTAAAATAATCACCCTGTTATCGTCATGAATAAAAGTGTTTATAAGCTTACTCACTTCTGCCAACTCAATAGTGGGCAGTAAGCTCTTAGTAGTTTCATATTGCCAGGCAACACCTGGAGCGGGTGCATCGTCCAGATAATTTTGAATGTATTGCCCAATTATTCTGTTGCTTTCCTGTTTGTCACGATCATTATATGATTTTTCTAAACGAGCCATAATGGAGGCTTTTGCGCGTTCAAACTCACCCTCCTGAAAACCGTATTGTTTTACGCGTTCATTTTCTTCTAATAAAGCTTTTAAGCCAGCTAATTGACCTGACTCACTTGTAGAAGCAATACTCTGGTACGCATTTTTTCCCCTTGCGAAAGTTCCACCATAGTAGGAAAAACCAAAAACAAATGGGGGATTGGGACTGTTGGTTAATTCGGTCAACCTGTTATTAATCATAGTTGCGAACAAGTCTTTTGTTAGCTCATCTTTAAAGTCGGTTACCGTTTCAATCTTTGGCGCCTTAAAAGTATCTTTATAAACAACTTGGATTTGTGTAAATGGAGCCTCTTTATCAGTTGCAATTGCTACAAGTGTCTCTTCGTGGTTTGGCATAGAAAACTCCTCTCTTTTCTTAGGAGATTTTGCTTTGGCGATACCTCCAAAATGCTTTTTAATTTTTGCTTCAAGCACTTCAGCATCCAGATCTCCAACGGCAACAACCGCCATTAGGTCTGGACGGTACCAGTTCGTATAATAATCACGAACATCTTTGTATTCAAAATTATCGAGATTTTCTTTAGTACCAATAGGTAAACGGTCTGCATACCTAGAACCATACATTAACTTAGGGAGGTATTCTTGCATCATGCGTTTGTTTGGACCTAATCCCAAACGGTATTCTTCTAACACTACACCACGCTCATCGTCTATAGCCTCGTCTGTAAGTGTTGCGTTGTGTGCCCAATCTTCTAAGATCTGAAATCCTTTCTCCAGTTTTTCAGGGTCGTCACTTGGGATGGGGAGAATATAAACGGTTTCATCAAAGCTGGTGTACGCATTTAAATCTGCACCAAACTTCACTCCAATACTTTGCAGGTAATCTACTAATTCATTTTTCTGAAAGTTTTTGGTGCCATTAAAGTTCATGTGCTCCATAAAGTGTGCGAGTCCAAGTTGATCTTTCGTTTCTAAAATAGAACCTGCATTTACCACCAGGCGGAGCTCTAGTTTATCTGCTGGTTTTCCGTTATTCTGAATGTAATACGTAAGTCCATTTTCAAGTGTTCCTTTTTTTACATTAGGATTCAATGGGATTTTTGTGCTTTCTAGCTTTTTTGTGTCTTTCTGCAGATCGGTTTGTGCATTGCCTGTTAAAAAACTCAATGCCAAAGCTGCCGCAACAATAATTTTTAGTTTCATAAAGTTGATTTTTAAGGTGACGGGGAGTCGTTTAAAAATACGATTTATTTTTCTTAGAACGAATCATTTTAGAAAAGGGTGCCGGCAAAAGTCCCAAAAGAGGGTTATTTGAAAGGATAGTTTTGAGGCTTTTACCACCCACGGAACTATGGGATATGCTTATGATTTATTTTTTTTAGAACGAATCATTTTAGAAAAGGGTGCCGGCAAAAGCCCAAAAAGGGGTATTTGAAAGGATAGTTTTGAGGCTTTTACCACCCACGGAACTATGGGCTATGCTTATGATTTATTTTTTTTAGAACGAATCATTTTAGAAAAGATTGCCGGCAAAAGCCCCAAAAGAGGGTTGTTTAAAAGGATAGTTTTGAGGCTTTTACCACCCACGGAAATGTGGGTTA
>TARA_R100000935_G_scaffold8302_7_pt1 | contig 192749 bp, 188 predicted proteins | sample TARA_R100000935 | Tara Oceans TARA_R100000935 (sample SAMEA2621502) | marine metagenome | biome: marine biome (ENVO:00000447); feature: surface water layer (ENVO:00002042); material: "saline water (ENVO:00002010), including plankton (ENVO:xxxxxxxx)" | depth 5 m
CACAAGAATTTAACAAGCGTTTTGAAATGCTTTCCAGGCGTTTAGGGTATGAAGTATATCCGGAGGAAGAAATGCTGAATAATCTGGGCTATATGTTTATGACCAATGCGCCGGAAAAATCGCTAGCGTTCTTACAAATGGCGATCGAGTATTACCCAAAGAATGCCAATGGGTATGATTCCATGTCCGATTATTATGCGTCCCAAGGGGACCTAAAAAATGCTATTGTGTATAGTGAAAAAGCATTAGCTATAAGTGGATCTGAGTATCATAAAAACAAACTGGAGAAATTTAAAAAGAAATAAAACGGTTTAATCATTTATAAAAGTATTATACTATGCTGCACCGCTTTTTTGGCGGGGTTGTTTAGTTTTGGTGAAAAAGTTTTTACCAGTACCAATTTGTTTTTTGGTGAAAAAGTTTTTACCAGTACCAATTTGTTTAAAGTCTTCTTCTCAAAAGTTACATTTAAGTGTAACAGAAAGCTCTTTATAGTATTGGGTCATTATGCTATGTAGCTTTTTTACATAACGGCTTATTATAGCTTACGAATGTCAATAAATATTGGTCGTAAAATAGCTTTGACATAATTCCTGACGATATAAGCCTAAAGGCAATTATATCTGGAATTATATCAATTAGCGCGAAAAGGCGCTATTCGCTATTTTGCTCGAATGACGTTATTTGAACTATAATTTATATTATGTCAAATAGAGTTTTTCTAGCTTCTCTCTGCTTCGTGTATTGGTATCCAAATGTCCTCAGGACATTCGACTACCTATAATGTGTAAAATAGAATTATTGAAAGCTCTTATTACATATGTGCACCTCGAGCTACTTACTCTTCCTGTAATCGTTCTTCTATTGCAGCAATGGTTTGAATTGCTTTTGACTTATACGAATTTAAAAATGCTGCCATATTACCTATCACCAGCATTTCGTGTATAGCAACACGCCCTTTGTGTTGCTTACTCGTAAAATAAGCTATCATTTCCGGGTTCGATACATCTCCCTGTAACAGATCGGCCACCCAGGGTTCATTATTCTTAAAATAATTCATCGTTTCACGAATGTCCTCTTTTATCATTTTCTGAGTACTCGTTATCGCATCTAAATGAAATGAATGATTGGCAATGATGTCTATAAGCAAACTGTCGGTTACTTCTTCTTTTTCGTTGGTATAATTAGACAATAACGTAAACCCTTTTTGTTGCATTTCAAACGGGACATAACTCAATATCAATCCGAAGCCCTCTGGATGTTCCTGATACGTCTGGGCCGTCACACTGTCGCTTAAAAAAAGTTCGAACTGTTCTGCTTTCACATCAAACATCTGTAAGGTTCTACCAACGATCAGTGTATCGGTTTCCAGATCTGTTTTATAGGCTTTTAAATACCCTTGTAACACTTCTTCTTGTTTCGAATCTTCATTCCAGTTGTTAATACTAACGGCAATTAAAATACCTATGACCACCAAAATGATCTCTCCCAACGCATACAATGCATAATTACGTAATCGTTTGCCGGTGATCGAACCCATTCGTTGTTTAGATAATACTTTCATCCAACGAATATAATTATTTTTTGCATTCCTTAAATCACCCATTCCTAGCCTAATATTGGCTACTTTTGCCTCTTGAAAACCACCCAAGCCACATCTCAATTCGAATTTGTTGCCCTTATGGCGGCACTCATGTCGGTAACCGCACTGTCTATCGACGCATTGTTACCCGCACTCGATATTATTGGTATGGCCATTAACACCGAAAAAGCAGCTGACAATCAGTTGTTGGTCACCATGATATTTTTAGGGCTTGGCGTTGGACCCTTGCTGTTTGGTCCCCTATCTGATTCGTTGGGTAGAAAACCCTCTGTGTATATGGGTTTTGCACTGTTTGTAGCAGCCAGCTTTGTGTGTATCTATGCCGAAAGTTTAGAGGTCATGGTCGCCGGACGCATTTTACAGGGCGTCGGACTCTCAGCACCGCGAACCATATGTATAGCGATTATCCGTGACCTTTTCGATGGCGATTATATGGCGCGTATCATGTCGTTTGTGACAGTAGTTTTTCTACTCATTCCCATCGTAGCTCCGGCTATGGGACAGTTTGTACTAAATCATTACAACTGGCAGGGTATTTTTTACGTGCAAATTGGTATCAGTGCGCTGGTAGCTATCTGGTTTTGGTGGCGACAAGCAGAAACTTTACCAGTAGAACGCCGTATTCCCTTTTCCATAAAACGCATTACAGCTGGTTTCAGGGAAACGGTAAAATTTAAAACCACCATGGGCTATACCTTGATTTCAGGTTTTGTGGTTGGGTCCTTCCTGGTGTACCTGAGTGCTTCCCAGGAAATTTTTCAGAACCAATACGGACTCGAGACTGAATTTCCGTACATCTTTGCAGGTCTTGCCATTGCTATTGGTGTTGCCATTTTCTTAAACGGAACCTTCGTGGTGCGCTTCGGTATGGAGAAAATGGTCACCACTGCCCTACTCGGTTTTTTTGTAGTTTCGGTGCTTTATTTGCTTGTTTATTACAATACTGCGCAACCAAATATCTATGTGGTATTGGCGTTTTTTGCGGTTCAGTTTTTTTGTATTGGTTTTCTCTTCGGAAATTTACGCGCACTAGCCATACAACCGGTGGGTCACATCGCAGGTATTGCGGCTGCTATTACAGGACTGATTTCAACCTTAATGGCGGTACCTATAAGTACGTTCATCGGAAGGTTTGTCGCCCAGGGCACGCGTCCGTTGTTTATTGGGTTTTCAGTTTGTAGTGCAATTTCGCTACTGATTCTTTGGTATGTAAAGCGACAAAAGAAACAATAAGAATACGCTACTTTTTCCGCAGGGCTTCCAGTTTTGTCATTACCGCTTCTGCTTCCGCTGCTTTGGCATCACTTTTCGATCTATTGATTTTGGAGAGCTCGAAGGCTTCTTTTTGTAGTTTTTCGTATTCAGCCTGTAATTTCTCTTCTTCCGTTTTCTTTTTAAATAATCCGAACATATTTTTCTTTTAAAGATACCAAATATTATGAGTAAAGGATGCTAAATAGCTCAAGTGTTTCAAAATTAAAAAGCAGCCACTTGGGCTGCTTTTTTTTTCAATTTCAGATCGAATTTAGCTTAACATCATAACCGCTTTCGCATTTACAAATTCTTTTATTCCGAATCCGCCGTGCTCTCTCCCATACCCGGAGTCTTTTACACCTCCAAAAGGCATGTTGGGATCTGCCAATCCGAAGGAGTTGATAAAGACCATACCAGTATCAAAATGCTGCTGAGCCAATTTGATAGCTTTTTTTTCATCTTTACTGAAAATTCCGCCTCCCAGTCCGAAACGGCTGTCGTTGGCTATTCGCATAGCATCTTCATTGTCTTTCGCTTTGATCAATGAAGCTACTGGTCCAAAGAATTCTTCTTCATAGGCAGGCTGTCCAGGCTGCACATTTCCAAGCACAGTAGCGGGATAGTAAAACCCTTTACCCTCAGGCAACTTCCCTCCTGTTAAGATCTCAGCACCTTTTTCTACACTTTCTTCTAGCTGCTTGTGTAATGTATCGCGCATTTCTTCTGTGACCATGGGCCCCATAGCGGTCTCCTTTTTAGTAGGGTCGCCCGCTTCTATCTCCTTCATTCCTTTTACGAAGGCTTCTTTAAATTCATCATATACCTTTTCAACTACCACAAAGCGCTTTGCCGCGACACAGGTTTCCCCATTATTATAGATACGTCCCTGTACGCAGGTTTCTGCTGCCATGTTAATATCGGCATCGTCTAAAACCAGATAGGCATCGTTACTTCCTAATTCCAATACTGTTTTCTTTAGGTGTTCTGCCGCTTTTTGTGCTACCACTTTTCCGGCACCATCACTTCCTGTTAACGTAACTCCGCGAACATGTTTGTTTGCGATTACCTCGTCAGACTGTTGATGGTCTATGATGAGTACGGTAAAAAGGTCTTTTGGCAATCCGGCGTCTTCAAAGATTTCCTTCAGTAAAAGTCCTGAACCTGTACAGCTTTCTGCATGCTTTAAGAGTACTCCATTCCCGGCCATAAGGTTGGCAATGGCATACCGAATAGCCTGATAACACGGAAAGTTCCAGGGTTGAATTCCATACACAATTCCGATAGGTGAATACGTTATAATTCCTTTCCCCCCATTGGATAGCTCACGTTCTTCATCGGCTAGTTCTTTCATTCCCTGTTCAGCAGTATAGTCGCATATACCAGCACACAGTTTTACTTCCTGAAACCCTTGCTTGATTACTTTACCCATTTCCTGGGTCATCAGTTTTGCAAATTCTTCACGACGCGCCATAAGACCTTCTCCGGTCTTTTTAATGATCGCAGCCCTCTCTTTTAACGTGGTGAGTTTCCAAGAAGTAAACGCTTCCTGACACTTGTCTATGGCGTTGTCCATGGCTTCAGGTGTCATATACCTATACTCTTTTATAACTTCTTCGGTTGCAGGGTTTATAGTTCTAAACCCTCCCATTAGTTTTCTATTCTTCATCTTGTTTAATATTTTATTTTGATTCGTTTCTACATTCTTACTTGTTCCCAGGTAGTAGCTCCCGCGTTTCGGCTTTATAATCTGTATATCCCTCTTTACCTTGTGTATAAAAGGTGTCTTTGTCCCAGCCAGAAGGATCTGCTTCTTCTCTGAAGCGACCTACCAGATCCGGGTTGGATACATATAGTTTTGCAAAAGCGACCAGATCTGCATCCCCATCGCGAATCACTTTATTTCCTGTAGATTGCGTAAACCCAGTGTTGATCATTAAATTTCCGTTGTACATAGGCCTGTAGCGTTTTGCAATATCACACACCGCATACGGCACTTTACTTACATCGGTAAAAGGTTCCGATAAATGAATGTACGCCAGCTGGTATTCATCATTCAACTTTTTAATGATATAATCGAACGTAGGGATCGTATCCTCAACTACTTCCATTCCAAAAGTTCCATGTAATGAAGGGTTAAATCGGGCGCCTATTTTCTCCTGCGGAATTACTTCCTTCATAGCGTCTAACGTTTCAAAAAAGAAGCGAGCCCGGTTTTCTATGCTACCGCCATATTTGTCCTCTCTTTTGTTACTGAAACTGCTAAAAAACTGATGAAACAAATAGCCGTTTGAAGAATGTATCTCTACCCCATCAAAACCAGCTTCTACTGCATTTTTGGCTGCTTGTACGAATTCGTTTTTGGTGATTTCAATATCTTCTTGGGTCATGGCTTTAGGAACTACAGTGTCTTTCTGACCGTCTGGAGTAAAAACTTTCTCTTCAGGATTTATAGCAGAAGGCGCCCAGGGCAGTTCCCCATCGTGAAAATCGGGATGTGAGATCCGGCCCACATGCCAGAGTTGAATAAAAATTCGTCCCCCGGCGTCGTGTACAGATTTTGTAACTTTTTTCCATCCGTCAATTTGTGCTTGAGAATGGATTCCTGCTGTATAAATATACCCTACAGCTCTTTTTGAAACTTGTGCGCCTTCCGTAATAATTAATCCTGCGGTGGCACGTTGGGTATAATACGGGACGTGGAGATCTTCTGTAGGTGCCGTATCTTTATTATTAGCTCTACTTCGTGTCATAGGAGCCATGACAACACGATTAGGAAGTTCGAGGGTTCCAATTTTAATTGGGGTTAATAAGGGTTGTGTATCTTTCATAGTTTTATTTTTTGTTGAATGTAAAGATACTTTAGCTAGTTGTTAAAAAGTGTTGTAGGTATGGGTGCTGGGGGTTAAACTATGTTAAGATTATGCATAAAAAAAAGCGATAGTACTACATAAAGTACTATCGCTTTTTCCGTTCAGAAAAAATAGTTATTCTTCTGAAACAATCTTCACATCGCCTTTGTTTGAAATTTCAAACTTTTCCTTTTTTATAACACTTCTGAAATTAGAAGAACGTCTGTATGTATCCTGGAAATCGGCGTGATCTTTCTTTCTATTTGCTTCCATATCGACCGTCAATTAAAATTGGAAAGCTAAAGCTATTGAAAAAACGCTAGAAATAAACCATCTAACCCTACTAATTTTCAAAACTTTAACGAATCAAGTGCACTACTCTTCCTCTTCTCTTGCCTTGTCTCTATCGTCTGTATTCTCAAATTTGCGTTGCATTTTATCCATAGCATCAGCAATTTTCTTTTTGTCTTCGTTTGAAATCATTTCGTTGTCTTTATCGAGTTTTATGTTACCATTGCCTGCAACTTTTAATTGCTCTTCTTCAGAAACTTTACCTCCAAAATTTGAGGAGCGTCTGTAGTTAGATTGAAAATCGGCGTGGTCTTTTTGTTTCTTTTCTGTACTCATAGTTTTATTTTTTAAAGTTTCCGTTAAAGGCAAAATCAGCTTGTTCTTTACGTTCACGGGTCACTTTTGTTTCCTGTTCCTGTAAATCTTCTGGTAGTGTTTCTGCATTTCCGCCATAGCGTCCAATAGCAATGCCGGTGGCTACCTGGAAATTATCCGGAAAGCCAAATTCTTTTCTTGCGTTCTTAAAATCAATTCCTGCCATTTGATGGATTGCTATTCCCATACTGGTGGCTTGCACACTTACATTGCCCATAAAAAGGCCTAAATCGTGAAGGGCGTGAAAATTTTCTTTTTCTCCATCTTTCATATCCTTTTTAAAAGCTCCCATCATTAGTGCTGGTGCTCCCTCTACCCATCCTTGGTTAAATTCGACGAGACAATCAAATATTCTATCATAGGTATCGGTGCCTTTTAATCCCCAGATAATTCTCCAGGGCTGTAAATTATTACTACTGGGTGCCCAACGACCAGCTTCTAAAAGTGTTTTAATTTCAGTTTCAGAAATCGGGGTTTCGGCAAAGGCACGCGGACTCCACCTCTCTTTAATAAGTGGATGTATTTCATACGCTGTGGGTGTTTTCTTTTCCTGCATCTTTTCTTTTTCTTAAAAGTTACGACCATTGCTCGCAAACCAAAAACAATTAAAAAAGATTTAACTATTCACTATAATTAACAAAACCCTATCATAGTTTCGGATTCTGAACTATTACTTTTGCTAAAATTTTCAACTATGGTTTGGGGTATTTTTATTGCATTTGTACTGGTTATGCTCTTTTTAGATCTATTTGTTTTCAACAAAGAGGCACACGAAATTAAAACCAAAGAGGCATCTATCTTTACAGCAATCTGGGTGAGTATTGCGTTATCTTTTTCTGCTGTTATCTATTGGTTGTTTTCTGAGGGGATGGTAGAAAACCCCACTGGACTTAGTCCTGAAACCGCGGTGCTCAAATACATTACAGGTTATTTAATTGAGCTTTCCCTAAGTATTGATAATGTATTTGTAATTGCTGTTATATTCAGTTCTTTTGCTATTCCTGCAAAGTTTCAGCATCGTGTGTTGTTCTGGGGAATATTGGGCGCAATTGTTTTCAGAGCCTTAATGATTCTTTTTGGAGTAGCCCTTATCAATAAATTTGATTGGATTATTTATGTGTTTGGTGTTTTCTTACTCTACACAGCCTATAAAATGGCTACTTCCAGCGATACCGATTTTGACCCTAAACATTCTAAAGTGTATAAATACATCCGGAAACTATTCCCTGTAACCCATAAGATCGATGGTGAAAATTTCTTTATCAGACGTATGGGAATCAAAGCTGCAACTCCCCTATTTATTGCATTGCTCATTATTGAGCTTACCGATATTCTTTTTGCGCTGGATAGCATTCCTGCTATTCTTGCCATTACAGCAGACCCTTTTATTGTATTTAGTTCTAATATTCTGGCCATTCTTGGGCTTCGGTCTATGTACTTTTTGATTTCGCGTATGTTGCAGAAATTCAGATATATTAACTATAGCCTGGTAGCCATCTTAAGTTTTGTAGGAATTAAAATGCTAATTTCACATCACGTGGAAATTCCAGAATGGCTTTCGCTTGCTGTAATTGGAGTTGCGCTTTTGGGAGGAATACTGGCTTCTATCTATATTCCAGCTTCGAAAGAAGAAGTACCAGCAAAGGATTTGCCAAAATAATACTAAAAGTTTGTCTTCCCCTCGAAGGAATTGTATCTTTAATTTTGAATCAAAAACTAAAGACCTATGAACATTAACTTCGAATATAAAGATGTTTCAGCCAGTAAAAGATTAGAAGCATTAGCAACCGAAAAACTTGAAAAGTTAGAAGCTAAATATACCTTCATTGTAAATACTGATGTATATTTTAAAAAAGAAAACACAACCAGCCCTGAAACAGGGATGATCACAGAGATACGAATAAATGTACCCGGCACCACCTTATTCGCACAAGCTAATAATGGTGCTTTTGAATCTTCTCTTGCAAAAGCTTGTTCAGAAGTGGGTAAGCAGCTTCGCAAGAAAAAAGATAAAATGCAAACACATTAATACCAATATTTTGAAAAAAAGCAGTAACCAATCACACAAAGAAATGGGAGTACTCGCACGAGACGATAGAGAATTTACATTAATATACAGTCACAATACCAGAGTAGGAAAGCACGCCTTAGCCTATTTACAGGGCATTAAAGAAAATTTAAACGCAGTAGATATTTCTAAAACCAAGGTGAGTGACACCCAATGGACAGAACTAGCAAGCGCTTTAAATTGTAAAGTAGGAGACCTTATTGACAAGCGTATGGTAGATGTGGAGGACACCTCTAACTATGGCACAAACGACTGGTTAAAGATCTTGCAAAATAATGATGAAGTGCTTACACATCCTATCGCTATTAAAGGCAAGGTGACTAAGCAAATCGCCAACGGGCCCGATATTCTAAAATTCTTTGGTGTAGATTCTGCAGGGCTTAAGAAAACAATGCATACCGAAGATCCTACTATTGAAAAAACAACCAATGGAGAGGATTTTGTAAAATAAGTCATAAAAAATCTATAAAAAAAAAGAGCACTACGTATAGTGCTCTTTTTTTGTTTAAGTAGGGAAACGTTATTGTTTCACTCTTGCCAGAGGTTGAATTTCTGGTCTAACTTCTTTGTATTTTTGTAGTTGAAGTCGGGTAAGAATATCACCCATTTCAGCAGCTTCATTTTGTCGCAATGCTACCATTTTATTCAACATATCTTCACCCTTATTGGTTGCTTTGATTTTTTCTTCTCTAACAAGATATTCTTCTACTTTTTTTCTGAAAAGCAATTCCTGCTCTGCTCGAAGCCCCAGTACATCTACGTACTTATCGGTTATGGCTTTGGCTTTTTCCTGTAAGTCCTCACTCCCGGTCTGTAAGTAGGTATCCTGGCTAAATGCAGAAAGTGAAACAACTAATAGTAATAATGTAAGTATTTTTTTCATGGCTTTTATTTTCAATATAAGAAGCTAGTGGATATAAGCCAAGGGGTTTAATAGTGTTTAACAGCAAATGTTAAGACTGTTTTAATCTTTAAACTTGTAATAAGCACATTTTAAATAAGCACCTTCGGGAAAGGTTACTGGATGATCCACATCATGAGCCGTTTTCAATTGTATTGCATACTGTCTGGGTTGTTTTTGTAGTACCTCTTTATTGATACTGAAAAAATCTACTGCCGAAATCCGTGAGCTACACGATGCGAGTACCAGGAGTCCTCCCCTGGCTGTTAATTTTTCACCTAGCTGTGCCAATTGCGCATATTTCTTTTTGGCAACAGTGATCTCTTTCTGGCTTTTAGCAAAACTTGGTGGGTCAATCACTACAACATCGTATCTTTTTTGTTCGTGAATAAGTTGCTGTAACACCTCAAAAGCATCTCCGGCTAAGGTTTTATGAACTCCATCCGATGTATTCAAGGCTCCATTGGCCTTTGCTAGTTCCAGTGCCTGTTCGCTTATATCCAGACTTGTCACTTCCTTCGCATTGTTGGCAAGTGCGTGTACTGAAAACCCGCCAGCATAGCTAAACACATCCAGCACTGTTTTTCCTTTACTTAGGGTGCCTACTCGCCGTCGGTTGTCCCGGTGGTCCAAGAAATATCCAGTTTTATGCCCTTTGATGACGTTTGCTGAAAAGTTAACCCCGTGTTCCTTAAACAAGATTGTTTCATTACGTAACTCACCATAGACAACCGACCCTTCAGTTAAAGGAAAGTCTTTTTTCTGCTGAAGGGTACGGCTCAATCGAATCACAGCTGTTTCAGTTGCTAAAGTTTCAATGAGTATTCTTAAAATAGACTCTAGATAGGGTAACCAGATAGACGAATATAGCTTTACAACCAGAACGTCAGCGTATACATCGGCTATAAGACCTGGAAAGCCATCGTTTTCACCAAAAAGGAGACGGTAGCTATTGGTATTGGTCTCCCATAAATCGATACGCAATGCAAACGCCCGCTGAATTTTATTCCGAAAAAATACTTCGTCAAGTTTTGCGCCACCAGAATGATGCACCATTTTTAGTACAATAGGAGACTCCGGGTCGTACAGCCCTACTCCTATTGCCTTATTTTTTGAATGACTAAAAATTATTGCAATGTCACCCGCTTCTCCCTTTTTAGTAACTTTCTCAACACTGTCTGAAAAGATCCAGGGATGACCACTTCTAACCGAGCGTTCTCCCTTTACAGTGAGCTTCACAGCCAAAACCTGCGGCTTTATTTGTGGGAATGAAGTATTGAACATTATAATTTTTTATGGATAATTGCAATGGCATCATTCAAAGTGCGAAGGTTTTCCATATCCTCATTCGCAAATTCTATGTTGAATTCGTCTTCTACGTCTAATACAATATCGACCAGGTGAGCCGAATTAATATTAAGCTCTCCTGTTAAATCGCTTTCTCGATTTATTTCGTCACCAGAAACATCTTCAGGAAGGTATGTTTGTACAATGGGTAAGATTTTTACGTAGATTTCTTCAGTGGTCATTTTTCAGTAGATATTTTTTCTAAAGATAACACACGCATTCACATCTCCAAAGCCAAAACTAGCTTTAATAGCAGTATTAATTGGTGTTGAAATTTTCTGCTGTGGAATCCTTTCTGAAGCTACTAAACCAGCAATTTCCGGATGTACATCCTCGCAATTTACATTCGGAAACACAAAGCCTTCGTGCAATTGAAGTATTGTGGAAACTACCTCTATACTCCCACTGGCCGCCAGACAATGCCCTACCATTCCTTTTAATGAATTAATGTATGGAAACTCTATTCCTTTTCGGTTTAAAGCTGCGCACCAGTTTCTAATTTCATCCGGGTCCTTTATAGTTGCGGTTAAGTGTCCGTTAATGTAATCTATTTCTGCAGCTGCAATTCCTGCAGCTACCATCGCATTTTTAATGCATCGCTGTACCGCCTCGCTATTGGGTGCTGTCATACTACCCCCATTACGTTGCCCACCACTATTTATATGACCTCCTAAAACTTCAGCATAAATAGTCGCACCTCGTTTTTCTGCGCTTTCTAAAGATTCCAGCAGCACCGCTCCAGCCCCACTTCCCGGGACAAATCCGCTGGCGTTGGCACTCATTGGGCGAGAGGCTTTTTCAGGTTCATGGTTGTGTTTATAGGTAATCACCTTCATCGCGTCAAAGCCTCCCCAAAGATAGGGGCCGTGATCGCTGGTGCTGCCGCAGAGCATTTGGGTTGCTTTTCCGGAAGCAATACGTTCGTATCCCATTAAAACGGCTTCCGTTCCTGTGGCACAGGCAGATGAGTTGGTGGTAATAAGGTTTGCAGCACCCGTCATTCCACCTAAATATGCACTTATACCACTTGCCATCGTTTGTGCAACGGTAGTGCTTCCTAATCTGCGTACGTTTTGTTCATCTACCTTGTAAATAGCTTCCCGGAATTTATCCACCCCACTGGTTCCCGTACCAAAAACAATTCCTAATTCCCAGTTGGGTTGGGTTTCTGAAATTTCAATTCCAGCATCTTTTAGAGCATCCATTCCGGCAATCACCCCATAGAGAATGCCACTACTATTAAAATTTCGGAGTTGTAGCGCTGTAAAATACTCCCGTTTTTTTTCTTCTGAAATCGTCGGGATACCTCCTACCTGACAGGAAAATTTCAAAGCTTCCAATTCTGGAAAATGCTGAATACCAGAAGCCCCGTTTTTTATAGCTTCTGAAAACGCAGGAATGCCCACTCCGTTGGGTGCGGCTACTCCTAATCCTGTTATGACGACTCTTTTTTTCATTGTATGTTTCAAACCTCTAACCCCTTAATTATTCCTCATTTTTAGCATTCCACTAATGTTCCCTTTTGCCACCAATTCCCCATTTTCATTCAACATTGTAATGTTGCATTTCAGTTTGTTAAATCTAAAATATACCTTCTCTGAGATCACTGTTACTTTTTCTTTTGGGAACACAGGTTTGTAAAAATCTACCTGGTGGCTGCTCAATGCTATTTGTAGGTGCTCATTCTGCTTTTCTTCAGTGCTATCTTTCAGCAAAAAAACTCCTAAGCACACCAAGCCAATTTGTGCCATACACTCTACCAGAATCACACCAGGTGTGACGGGGTTATCTTTGAAGTGACCTTTATAAAAAAATTCATCTTCTGAAAACGTATACGTCCCTTCTGCCCTGTCTTCGGTAACTGAGGTTAGGTTTTCTACAAAGAGAAAAGGTTTTGTATAAGGAAGATTCTTTAAAATATCCAGCGAACTCATATTTATACTCTATTATTTATGTACTTATACTACCTCCCTAGCTTTCTGAAATAAATTCATATTTCGTAATTCATATATTACCTAAGGCTTTCCCCGCCATCAACCTTTAAAACCACTCCATTAATCCATGTTCCTTCCTTCTGGCATAAGAGCCAAACGGCATTTGCTACATCTTCCGGGCTTGTTAATTTGCCAAAGGGATTTCTTTTTTTTGCCATTTCGGCTAATGTGTCACTCCCGGGAATCATTTTAAACGACGGAGTTTCTGTCGTGCCCGCTTGAATACAATTGGTTGTGATCCCGTGGGGCGCCAGTTCTACTGCCATTTGTCGCATAAAAGCCTCCAGTGTAGCTTTTGCTGCTGAAACGGCTCCGTATCCAGGCCAGACCTTTGTACTTCCCTCACTTGTAAAAGCAATGTTTCTTGCAGTTTCTGAAAATTTTTGTTGTTGTAACAAAGCTTTCGTCCATTGCCACCAGCTGATCGCCATTGCGTAAAGGGTGATCTCTATATCGGTTTTAGAAAGTACTTCTTTCGTATTCGACATTGCTTTTAAACTTCCTTTGGCGATGCTGTGAATGAGTACAGAAATACTGTTGTTGTTAATTTCAACTAAAACTTCCTGTATGGTTTCTTCTTTGAGCGCATCCTTATTAAAGGTATTGACGGAAACTCCAAACGATTCCAGTTGTGCAACTTCTGCTTCAAACCCGGGAATATTGCTTTTTCTATCTCGATGTACCAGGAGTAAATTATAGCCAGCCGAAGCCAGTTTATGAGCCGTCGCAAGCCCTAGGCCACTACTTCCTCCTAGTATTAGTGCTGTTTTATTTGTTTCAGTTTGTGCCATCATTAAAATTCCAATAAAATACGTTGTGCCGAAAAACCCGGACCAAAGCTAAGCATTAAGCCAAGTTCTCCCTTTTTTGGCTTTTTATCCATAAAACGTTCTAAAACGTATAAGACGGTAGCACTACTCATGTTTCCGTAGAGCCGCAAGGTTTCCTTTGTATCGTCAATGTTTTTACCCAGACTGCCAAAGAGTTCTTCTACGGTTTGTACTATTTTCTTTCCCCCAGGGTGAAAAATTAGATGGTCTACGTCTTCAATTGTTTTGCCATTTCGTTTTAAAAAAGGGTAAATAATATCAGGGAAATGATCTGCAATCTTTTGAGGAACTTCTTTGTCCAGAATCATTTGTAATCCTGTATTTACAAGCTTAAAACCCATCATAGAGGTAGCATCATAAAAATGGTACATGGCTTCATCCAGAATTTTAGGACCTGTCGCAGTTTGTTCAGATGATAACAACACACAGGCCGCTCCATCGCCAAAAATAGCAGCACTCACTATATTCACCATGGAATAATCATCCAGCTGAAACGTAGCTGTTGGAGACTCTAAAGCAATCACGGCAGCTCTTTTCCCTGGATTGGCTTTTAAAAAGTTTTTTGCATATATAATGCCGCTTACCCCTGCAGCACAACCCATTTCGGTTACGGGCAGTCTAACAACATCTTGTCGCATCTGTAAATCGTTAATAAGATACGCATCTATCGAGGGAATCATAATTCCTGTGCAGCTTACGGTAATAATAAAATCGATATCGGTAGGTTGCCAGGTTGCTTTGTCCAGTGCTTTCTGCAGGGCTTGCTTACCTAATTTTTTAACTTCACGTACATAAATATCGTTCCGTTCTTCAAAAGAAGTATTCAGAAAGACCTCGTGCGCATCCATAATAGAATAGCGTCTGTCTACCCCCGCTCCTTCAAAAATTTTAAGGACTTTTCGTTTAAATCGGTTATCCTGACCTTCCAGCCATGTTTCTACAAAAGGCAAAATTTCGCTGGTTTCTCTTGTATATTGTGGTAACTGCTTGGCTACCGAAGTGATTGTTACAGGTGTTTCTATGATTTTTTTATTTAAGACTATTAGTATTCGAAATGCTATTTTTTAAGACTAACTCTCCCAGGTTATATCATGTAACGTTCCATCTTGGTTACTATTTACGACCAGCAATTGGTTACAAGGCTCGCCGTGAATATATATCGTATAATCAAAATTAGCGTAGTAAGAGGCTTCTGGGTACACACCAATTCGCTTTAAGGTTAATTTTTCAAGAAGTTGGTTCTCAGTTTTAACTTGACTCTTTGTATTAACCAGGCTATCTAACTCATCAGGTTCTAATTCTTCAATATAAAATTGAATATACTCAGAACTCATGCTTGCACCTTGTTCAAAATTCTCTTGAATGTATCTTAGGTTTTTCAAGTGGTGTTTTTCCACATTTTCAATAAAATTAGTTACCTCTAGTAATTCCTGTTCAGAAATACGTTCTTTTTCAAAATTTACATCCAGATGGACAGAATGGTTCTCTACCATAATACTACATTCGTAATCACCTTTTAAGTTGCTAATGTCAATTTCACCATATCCAGCCAAACGTCTCATTCTGGGTGAACGTATTTTATTTTCCTTTTTATTCAAAAATCTAAAGAGTTTCATTCGGGCGATATCTACGTTTAAAAAATTATTTAACTCTTACTAAACCTTTGTTAGTATTCTTCAGAACCCATTGCCATCTAAATGCCCATTTCCAATGTATCGTGGAACTTGTCTCAGGGATTCGTGCTGCTAAACCATTTAATTCTTCTTGTTTAAATCCGCGTGCTACTGAAACTAAACCATCGTGTCTGGCGATCTTACTTTTTATAAAGATACTGCTGAAAGCCTTAAACAACCAAAAGGCGAACCGGCTTCGGTGTAAGTCGTTTACCACTACTCCAACTTTCGCTTCTGCGGAAAGCTTTTTCAAAATGGACACAATAGCCTCATTCTTAAAGTGATGTAAGAAGAGGGTGCACAATGCAATATCATATTCTGGAACAATGGGCCCTTCAGAAAATATATTTTTTACTTTAAATGAAATATTGGTGTACGCTTCCGATTTTGTTTCAGCTATTTTTATAATATGTTCATTACCATCCACACCAATAAGCGTAAAGTTGTACTGATGCTTCACACCAAATCGTGCAATATTCCGAAGAATTTCCCCGTCACCACATCCTATATCCAATATAGTTACAGGGGTTTCTTTAGGATGCCCTTCGAGTAATTTTAAAATACCTCCCAGTGTAACTTGTTGCCCTCCCAATATACTATTAACGGTTTTAAGGTCATTGAGCATGACTGCTAATTCAGCGTCCTGAAGATCTAATTTGTCTAAAATCTCGTCTTGAGTAGAGCGGTATTTGGTTGAATAACTAATCATACAACAACGTCTCCATGTGTTTTTTCTATAATTTTTGGCAGTATAGAGGGAAACATCTTTGCAATAGTAAAAGATGCTTTTGCCAACGTGGGGCGCAACAACAATCCCTGGATCCTTCGTCCCGTTTGTAATCTTCTTGAAAATAGTTCTGACCAGGCTTTTGTATACTTTGCTTCAAGTTCCTCGCGATTATTTAAATCTTTTTGGAGCAAAACTTCTGAAAGTAATTTTGCACTATGAATAGCCATGGCCATCCCGTTCCCACATAACGGGTGGATAAGCCCAGCCGCATCACCAATCATAAAGATATGGTTTTCAACAGGAGCTTTATCTTCAAAAGAAACCTGACTTATAGTTAAAGGCGCATCAAATAGCGGAATCGCTTTTTGAAAAAAATCGGCTAAAAATGGATTCGCGCTCATTATTTCCTGTTGAAAATCTACCACACTTTTCACTTTTTTAAAAGAATTATAGGTAGTAAGGTAACAAGCGTTTACTGCGTTGGTTTCGGTTTTTGAAAGGCCGCAGTAGCCCCCTTCAAAATTATGCAGCGCCACCGTAGTATCTTCAAATGGGTAGGTGTAATGTGCTTTTACAGCAAGCCAGGGTGACTTTTTTTGATTGAATTTACGATTTAAATACCGGTCAAGATTAGATCGTTTTCCAAAGGCACCAATTACATACGATGCTTGGTACTGGTTTCCTTCTTTGGTAGCAACTGAAAACAAATTCTTTTCAAAAGATATTTCAGTACATGTATCAATTAATATGTTACTATGTTCTTTGGCTTTTGTATAAAGTAACATATCGAGTGCATACCTGCTTATTCCGAACCCTCCCAGCGGCAACGTAGTAGTAATTAGTTTTCCATTGTGAGTTGAAATTTGAAAGGTATCAATTTTTTTAGCGCCTGCGGTAATGGGGTATATCCCAATGGACTGAAGGTATGGCAATACTTCGTTAGATACATACTCTCCACAAACACGATGCCTTGGGTATGAGTCTTTGTCCAGTACTAGTACTTTATATAGTTTACCAAGTTCGATGGCAGCAACCAACCCCGCGAGGCCGCCGCCAATAATTATAATCTGGTATGTATTTGCTGTGTGCACGATTTAAAGTACGGGATAGTTTTCAACATAAAAAAATCCTGTGCTTTATAAAACACAGGATTTACTAAAATGTATTCTAATTAGGTATTACCCTTTGTTCGCCTCTTGTTCGGCGTCATTTACCATTTTCTCGTTAGGTACAATTACAACGTTTACACGTCTGTTTTGTGCACGTCCTTCCGCAGTACTATTATCGGCCACGGGGCTTTGTTCACCATACCAGTTCGTTGTAAAACGACCAGATCCTAATCCCTTTGTCACTGTAAAGTAAGAGGTTACAGATTCTGCACGTTGCTTAGACAGTGTCATGTTATAAGTGTCAGACCCTGTACTATCGGTATGTCCTATCACCAATACATCGGTGTCTGGATATTCACGTAGTACGCCCGTTAATTTATCTAATGTCTCCATAGATTTTGAGTTAATGTTGTATTTGTTGGTATCAAAATACACTCCTGAATTTTCATCAAAAGTAACTACAATACCATCGTCTACACGTTCTACCTGTGCACCAGGAATTTCGGTTTCAATTTTCTTAGCCTGGTTGTCCATTCTTCTACCAATAATGGCTCCGGCAGCTCCTCCGGCAACTCCGCCAATAACGGCTCCAAGTTCTCCGTTTCCACCTTTACCTATATTGTTTCCGAGTACAGCACCTAAAATAGCACCTCCAGCAGCACCTATTACAGTACCTTTTTGAGAGTTATTTGCATTTCTGGTTGCTTCACAGTTGGTGAAAAGCACCAATGTTGCTAATGCCAGACTTACGATTGTTATATTTCTAAAAATTGATTTCATATCTTATTCATTTATTTTTGAAAAGTTCATACTAATTGTAAAGGGTTGTCCTTCAAGATTTACAGTTTGTTCCCAGCGCATGTTATTTTCACTTAATTGCGCCAAACGTACTCTAAATCCAACTGAGTTATCTTTATCTGGCTTGCCTAACTTCATTGTTGGTTTCAGCAGGAAGTCGTATAATCCAGTAGCTTGGTCTATTTCCTGAATACTAAAAAGGAAATTTCTATCACCCTGCTGGCAATTCCCTCCGTTTACAGTATATAATCCACTGTTATTGTTTGGGATAAAGCGCCAGGTACTCCCTTCAAAACACTCTCTTGAAGTATCGTTGAAAATGGTAACATTAAAGGTGCCAGATTCGCTATAACTTATGTTATCTAGCGACCAATAGCCTTTTACTTCTTTTTTTGCTTGAATTACAGTCTTTGGGGTTCCGCAAGAAAATGCGACCACAGCCATGACCGTGAGAATGAGGATTTTTTTCATGTGTTTGATTTTGGTTATTTTAATGGTTATTTTTTTACTTTTCTACTTTCTGAAAAGTCTTGATAGTAACGATAATACTAATAGAACAATAAAAATGTAAAAAATGATTTTGGCTATATCGGCCGCTCCTTCAGCGAGACCACCAAAACCGAAAAGTGCTGCAACAAGTGCAATTACAAGGAAAATAATAATCCAGCGTACCATAATTTTGTGTTTTTAATTGTTAGTAATAGCACTAAGGTACGCAGGGTTTTAACACAAATAATGGTGTTTATGCCAAGTTTAACAGCAAATGTTAAAAGATTAATAAGCTATTAAAGTGGCTAAAACTTCTTTAAAGCGTTGATTTGGAAGGTATTCTTCTTCTAAATTAGAGGCAAAAGGAATTGGAGTTTCTAAACTTGCGACTCTTTTTATAGGAGCGTCCAGATACTGAAAGCATTCTTCCGATACTTGTGCCGAAATATCACTCGCTATTCCTCCAAACATACTATCCTCCTGTAAAATGATAAGCTTGCCTGTTTTTCTAACGGAAGAAAAAATAGCTTCTGTATCCAAAGGAGACAGGCTTCTTAAATCTAACAAGTCTGCAGAAACCTCTGTCATTTCCTCAAGTGTTTCCAGGGCCCAATGCACCCCAGCACCGTATGTCACTATCGTTACGTCATTTCCTTCCCTCAACTTTGAAGCCTTCCCTATAGGTAATGTGTAGTAATCTGTTGGGACTTCCTGGCGTATGCTTCGGTACAATGCTTTATGCTCAAAGAATAATACTGGATTTGGATCTTCAATCGCAGTAGCCAGTAACCCTTTGGCATCGTAAGGAAAAGCGGGATATACCACTTTTAAGCCAGGAGTATGTGTGAACCAGGCTTCGTTTGTCTGGCTGTGAAAGGGACCTGCTCCTACTCCAGCACCACAAGGCATACGTATTACCACATCGGCTTTTTGGTTCCAGCGGTAATGGCTCTTTGCCAGATAGTTTACAATAGGATTAAAACCTGAAGTCACGAAATCTGCAAATTGCATTTCCATAATAGCTTTATACCCATTGATAGAGAGCCCCATAGCTGCAGATACAATGGCACTTTCACAAATAGGGGTATTACGAACTCGTTCTTTACCAAATTGCTCTAAAAATCCTTCTGTAATTTTAAAAACTCCACCATATTCAGCAATGTCCTGTCCCATTACAACAGTGGTGTCGTGTCGCTCCATAGCCTGTCTTAATCCTTGAGATATGGCATCGATTAATCGAAGTTCTTCGGTTGTATTGTTTGGACTAACTTCTTGATATTTAAAGTTTTCATACACGTCACCTAACTCAATGCTTTTAGTTGAAGCAATCGTTTCTTCAGCAAATGCAATATCAAGATTATCGTTTATTTCGTTCTTTATTTCAGCTTTTAATGTTTCAATTTTTGTTTCTGAAAGGATACCTTCTCCCAGTAAATAATTTTCAAAGTTTATAAGCGGATCCCGTTCTCCCCACTCGTCCATGAGTTCTTCCGGAACATATTTGGTACCACTCGCCTCTTCATGACCGCGCATTCTAAATGTTTTAAACTCCAGTAATACAGGTCGGGGATGTTCACGCATATCCTCCACAAGGGACTTTACTTTGTTGTAAACTTCTAAAATGTTGTTTCCTTCAATAATATGACTTTCCATTCCGTAGCCTTTGCCACGGTCTGCCAGGTTTTCACAGTTGTATTGCTCGCTGGTTGGTGTAGAAAGCCCGTAGCCATTGTTTTCAATACAGAAAAGTACTGGCAATTGCCATACGGAAGCCACATTTAAAGATTCGTGTATATCACCTTCACTGGTTCCGCCTTCACCTGTAAATACTGCACACACCTGTTTGTTTTTCTTCAGTAGGTTTCCAAGGGCAATTCCGTCTGCCACCCCAAACTGAGGTCCCAGATGGGAGATCATTCCAACAATTTTATATTCCTGCGTGCCAAAATGAAAACTGCGATCACGCCCTTTGGTAAAGCCGTTCGCCTTCCCCTGCCACTGCGAAAACAGACGGTGTAACGGAATATCCCTGCCTGTAAATACCGCTAAATTACGGTGCATGGGTAAAATATATTCTTCTTTATCCAATACCGAAGTAATTCCAACCGAAATGGCTTCCTGCCCAATGCCACTGAACCATTTGGAAATTTTTCCTTGACGTAAAAGAATAAGCATTTTTTCTTCTATCAATCTGGGTTTCAGCATTCGGGAATACAGCTCCAGGAGCGTATGGTCTTCTATGCCTGTTCTGTCGTATGTAAAAAATATAGGGGTAGCCGTTTCAGGTTTCATTAGATACTGTTTGGTCTGTCAAAAGTAGAAAATTTAAGCGGTAGAGCGATTGTAAGTGCATTTTTTTTTGAATGAATAATAAGCCGCTATTTTGGTATCTTTGTAACAAAATATACTGTTATGAATAATATACCTAGTGTAGATTTAGCCGACTTCTTGAGCAACGACCCCAAACGGAAGCAAAAATTTGTGGATGAAATTGGCAGTGCGTATGAAGAAATAGGCTTTGTGTCACTTAATAATCACTTTTTGAGCGATCAATTAGTAGAGGAATTATACAAAGAAATCAAAGCATTTTTTGCACTTCCCTTGGCTACCAAGCGTACCTATGAAATTGAAGGTCTGGGCGGACAACGTGGTTATGTTTCCTTCGGAAAAGAACACGCTAAAGGCAAAAAAGAAGGCGATTTAAAGGAATTCTGGCACTTTGGACAGGAAGCAGATGCCGATGCCAACTTAGTTGATGAGTATCCCGAAAATGTTGATGTAAAAGAATTACCAGACTTTAACAAAACGGGTATGGAAGCTTATAGAATGTTAGAAAAAACAGGTATCTATGTTTTAAGAGCCCTGGCTTTGTACATAGGGGTAGATGAACATTATTTTGACCATTGGGCAAGCAATGGAAACAGCATCCTGCGCCCAATTCACTACCCTCCTATTACCGAAGAACCCAAAGGAGCGGTACGTGCAGGAGCCCATGGAGATATAAATTTAATCACGCTGTTAATGGGAGCCTCTACAGGTGGATTGCAGGTACTTCGAAAGGATGGCGAATGGATAGATGCCATTCCGCAGGAAGATGAGCTAGTGATAAACGTAGGCGATATGCTGGAGCGTCACACCAATAATAAATTACGTTCTACCATTCACCGTGTAGTGAATCCGCCAAAAGAAGACTGGGGCAATCCAAGGTATTCTATTCCGTTCTTTATGCACCCACGTAGCGATATGGATTTAAGCTGTATGCCCGAGTGTGTGGATGAGGAACATCCAAAAGCCTTTGAAGATATTACTGCAGGCGAATTTTTACACCAGCGACTAGTCGAAATTGGACTGATTAAGAAATAATTTACAGTTCTTCGATACTATTTTGCGATTTTAATTGACATATTTTATTTGAGTTTGTTTCGCAAAATCACTCAGATACCTTGTCTTACAAGATATCATTAAGTGTTAGAATACATCACAAATTATAAACAACAAACGTTTTGGACTTACAAGACCAACTTAAAAACCTATTCCCGGACCACGAACCAGAGGAAACTCCCGAAACCAAAGAAGAAAAATCGACCGTGTGGCTGCAGGACGATCCGCTACTTTGCAAATATGAAAAGCGTAAAGGCAAGCCCATCACTATAATTGAGGGCTACAACGGCGCCCAAAGCGATTTTAAGCAACTTGCCAAAGAGTTAAAAACGATGCTGGGGGTAGGCGGGAGTTTTAAAAATGAACAAATTATTATTCAGGGCGATTTCAGAAAACAAATCATGGAGTTTCTGCAGGATAAAGGGTTTAAGACGAAAAGAGTTGGTGGGTAATGGTGTAAGATTAACGATTGTTGCATTTGTAGAAATGCCCTCTTAATTAGTAATTAGAAACTAGAAACCTTTGAAACCAAAACCTTTTCAAAATAGCGAATTAATTTTAAACGAAGATGGGAGTATCTATCACCTTCATTTAAAACCTGAGGACATAGCTACTACCATAATTACAGTAGGCGATCCGGACCGTGTAAGCGATGTGACCACCCATTTTGACACCATTGAGTTTACCGTCCATAAGCGGGAGTTTAAGACCCAGACGGGAACATATAAGGGGAAACGGCTCACGGTTATCTCAACAGGAATTGGTACCGATAATATTGATATTGTCTTCAATGAACTTGATGCCTTGGTCAATATAGATTTACAAACGAGAACGGTTAAAAAAGAATTTACTCAACTTAGCTTTATACGCATTGGGACTTCGGGAGCAACACAATCAGAAATACCAATAGACAGTTTTATAGTTTCTGAAAAGGCGATTGGATTTGATAGTTTGTTACATTTCTATGAAAACACCGATTTTCTAGACACATTGTTTTCTGAAGCCTTTGTAAAAGCGACAGGTTGGAGCCACAATAGGTCGGTTCCCTATGTAGTTTCAGCAGATGAAACATTACTGAATGTATTTGATTCTGAAGAATTCTTAAAAGGTATAACCGCTACAAATGTAGGGTTTTATGGTCCGCAAGGGAGAAAACTTCGGCTGGCGTTACAAGATGATGAAATGAATGAAAAGTTGCAGCGTTTTCAGTATAACAAAAAAAGAATTACTAATTTAGAAATGGAAACTTCGGGCATTTATGGAATTGCGAAGTTACTAGGTCACAAAGCGATCTCATTGAACGCTATTCTGGCCAATAGAGCGAATGGAACTTTTAGTAAAAAACCTAAAGAAACTATAGAAAAACTTATTTTTAAAACATTAGAGCTACTTGTTCATGAAAAAATTTAAAATAGGTGGTGTTCCGGAGCATTTTAACCTGCCGTGGTATATCACATTAAAAAATAAAGAATATCAGGAAGATGATATCAATCTACGCTGGATCGACTATCATGGGGGTACAGGTCACATGTGCAAGGCCTTACGGGAAGGCGAAATTGATATGGCAGTAATCCTTACGGAAGGAATTATTAGAGATATTGTAAAAGGAAATCCGTCAAAAATTGTGCAGGGGTTTGTACAGTCACCTCTTATCTGGGGGGTTCACGTAGCTGAAAATTCAGAATACGAAACCATTACCGATTTAAAAGGGACAGACTGTGCAATTAGCAGGTACGGCTCGGGTTCGCATTTAATGGCCTATGTAAATGCTGAAAACGAAGGCTGGAATCTGGAAAAAGATCTGAATTTTGAAGTGATTGAAAGTCTTGAAGGCGCACTGAAAGAATTACCAAAAGGAACTGGCGACTATTTTATGTGGGAAAAGTTTACCACAAAACCCTATGTAGACAACGGGCCGTTTAGACGTGTAGGTGAATGTCCTACCCCCTGGCCCTGCTTTGTGATTGCTGTTAGAGATCAGGTTTTACAGGACGAGGCATATGCTATAAATACTATTTTAGAAATTATCAATAGAACCACTGCAGAGTTTAAAGACATTCCCAGCATAGACAGAATGATTAGCAATCGGTATGATCAAAAACTGGAAGATGTACAGGAATGGCTTTCTTTAACCGAATGGAGCCAGCAACAGCTTACCTCTAAAGAAGTTGCAAAGGTTCAGGAAAAACTGCTTCAACTCGAACTGATCGAAAAAGAAGTTCCCCTGGCGCGGATATTGAGATAAATAATTGGTATTCATTAAAAGGTAGCTGTAGTTTTCTCTTTATAACTCAACATCCAAGCTCTAAATAAGCTATTAATTTTTTTTAAAAAATTTGCAGCTATTTTATTAACGCTGCGCAACCTTTTTGCAACTCGTACATCTTACTAGTATAATTGTAAGACCATGAGTATATTTTTTATCATTTTAGGAGCCTTGCTTGTAACTAATTTTCTTTTGTTACAATTTAGCTGCAACGCTATCGAGCAAGATGGAACTGAAGACTAAGCACTCCCCACCTACTCTTCTTTAAAAAACGTATCTAAATACGTAATTCTTTTTTCTAACCATTCTAGCATATACGTTAGATGTTCTTCTTCGTGGCTTTTGTCCCACGCTAGTTGATCTCTTTCGTACTTTTTTTCGTTTACTAGTTCGTTATAGGTTTCTCTGATTCTTGAAACCAATGCTTCTTCAGCAAATTCATTGCTTCTTAAAGCTGTCCATCGTTTATTCATTTTACTTTTTAATGCTGGATCTTTCTGCATTCTATCAAAAAGATGGTTGCTTAAAATATCGTCTGTAGTAGGAATTCTTTTCCCGGCTTGTATGGTTCCTAACACCCCATCCATGTCCCAGGGCACAATAAAATAAGGAGTATTTTCATTGTATTTAGCCAGATAGAAATTTTTTCCAAGGTTATCTGTCGCACGTATTAAATTAATAAATAAGAAGTAGTCCACTAAATTAGGTACGTCAAAATACTTTGGAAGCTGTTGTGCAAAATCTGCATCTGTACTTGTAGTAACAAACGTAATGGCCTTATGCAGGTTGTCGTAATGTGCCGTATAATCTTCATATGGGTATTCCATTTCCCAACCAGCCCAGGTGGGTAAAGAGTTTTTAAAATCCGGCGCTCCTTTAAAAGAAGTCCCTGGATCGTAATAACCTGCCTTAAATAATTCGCCACGAACCGTATCGCCTTTCTTTTTCTTCAACTTTAATAAGCCCCGGTTAATTTTTTCTGAAACCAGATAGATCCCCCGATATTCATCATTTACAAATAGATCTACATAAAAACCGTCTACCGTAGCACGCGCTTTCTTTTCTTCGGAAGCATAATGCGGGGTGTGAAGTTCATTCCACAATTTTTGAGATGAATAGGCACGCAGAAGTAAAGGCTCATTGTACAATCCATCCAGAATAATATCGTCATCTTCCCGAAGTTTTTTCAGTTTTATATCTTTTTGCCCCTTTGAGACCGAATCGGTATAGAACTCTACATTAAAAGATTTCTTAGGATAGGTAAGCGAAAGATTTCCACGCAGGTCCATCCCTATCACGCTCGTAAAAGTAGTATCGGCATCAAAATACCTGAAATGCCCCAGAACTCTTGGGTGTTTTGTCAAACTATCCTTTACCTGTATGGCAAGGATAGGAGATTTAGTGATAAATAAACTATAAGGTTCTCCATTCTTTTCAACGGTATACGTTTCGGTGTCTTGTAATCCGTTGGCAGGGGTTGAGAATGTATACGCATCTTCTAGCTGCAGCTCTGTTAACTCTTGGTCTATATCATCTTCTACATCAATATTTAATACAATTATCTTTTTATCGTGATCTATTTGATAACTATGCGGTGTGGGAGTAAAAATAGGTGAGTTTTGTCCACATGCGATAAGGGTGACACACAAAGTTGCTAATACTGTAAGTTGTTTCGTAGTTTTCATGGCTGTGTTGAAATCAATTTTCATTCCGTTTACCAGTTTATAGGTTCTTTATGATGTTTTTTTAGGTATTCATTGGTTTTACTGAAATGGTTGTTCCCAAACCAATAACCCCTGTTGGCACTTAATGGAGAGGGATGCCCACTCGTTAACACCAAATGTTTTGAGGTATCGATCCTGGCCCCTTTTTTCTTGGCATATCCGCCCCAAAGTAAAAATACGATTCCTTCACGTTCTTTCGATATTTTTGAAATTACCGCATCTGTAAACTGTTCCCATCCCTTCTTTTGATGGCTTCCGGCCTCATGTGCCCGTACTGTTAATGTAGCATTTAAGAGAAGCACCCCCTGATCTGCCCAGCGCTCCAGGTTTCCAGAAGTAGGAACGGGTTTCCCCAGATCGGTTTCCAGTTCTTTAAACATATTCTGCAATGAAGGTGGAATGGCAACACCATCAGCCACCGAAAAACATAATCCATTGGCTTGTTTTGGACCGTGATAAGGGTCCTGACCTAATATCACAACTTTTACATCGTTAAAAGGAGTATGGTCAAAAGCAGAAAATAGTTGGTTGCCAGGCGGGTAACAGGTATGTTTCTGATATTCCGATTTTACAAATTGAATGAGTTGTGAGAAATAAGATTTCTCAAATTCTGAAGCCAAAACCTGCTTCCAACTCTCTTCAATTTTTAGTTCCATTATGCGTACTTTTGTGTAAAATTACACACTCGCCTGCATTTTTTGAAGTGTTTATGAAAAAATTGGCTTACACAAGTTCTCATTGCCAGAGAAGACTATGATAAAGATTGACAAAAAGACATTAGAAGACGTTGAGTTCCATAAAGTATTGGAGCAGGTTTCAGAGTTTTGCATTACCAATCCGGGAAATGCAAGAGTACTTACTATAACTCCTTTTAAAACACCTGATGATGTGTTGCCCTCTTTGCAACGCGTGAAAGAATTTACCGCCTCTTTTGGTAGCGACTCCCCTATTCCCAATCACGGATTTGAACCTATAGGTAAAGAACTTCAATTATTAGAGATCGAAAACAGTACCTTGGAAAGTTTCAGTTTCAGAAAAATTCTGGGGCTTTCAGAAACCACGCAAACCTTATTGAAGTTTTTTAAGAAGTTTGAGGAATTTTATATTTCGCTACAAGGCTTTTCAGAAGAGGTAGAATTTACCCCAGCCATTGCGGATGAAATAAAAAAAATATTCGATAAATACGGTACTGTTAAAGATGAGGCTTCTTCAGAATTAGGAACTATTCGTAGGAGACTTACTATTGTAAAAGGACAGATTAATTCTTCGTTTACAAAAGCACTGAGCCGGTATTCAGGTTCAGACTATCTGGATGAAATCCGCGAGACCGTTGTAGATAATCGTCGGGTACTGGCAGTAAAAGCGATGTACCGTAAAAAAATAAAAGGTGCAGTACTGGGGCAGTCCAAAACCGGAAGTCTGGTGTATATGGAACCACAGGAGACCCTGGAATATGCTAACGAATTAAGCAATCTTATTTACGAGGAGTCTGAAGAAGTAAAGCGAATTTTAAAAGCATTGACAGAGTTTGTGCGCCCTTACAACCACCACTTAGCTTCATATCAGGAATACCTTACCCAAATGGATGCTATTTATGCAAAGGCAAAATACGCTGTAACAATTGACGGAGTGTTACCCCTCCTAACCAAAGACAGGCAGTTGTCCCTCTTAAAAGCCTATCATCCCTTATTATTGGTTTCCAACAAAAAGCGAAAGGAAAAAACCTTCCCGCAAACCATCGAACTGTCGCATGATAAGAGGATCATTGTTATTTCGGGCCCCAACGCAGGAGGAAAGAGTATTACCCTCAAAACTGTAGGTTTATTACAAATCATGCTACAAAGCGGCCTCTTAATCCCAGTAGAACCACAGAGTGAAGTGTGTTTTTTTGACCGGATTTTAACCGATATTGGAGATAATCAAAGCATCGAGAATCACTTAAGCACTTATAGCTACCGGTTGAAGAAGATGAATCACTTTTTCAGAAAATGTAACAAGAACACACTGTTTTTAATAGATGAATTTGGTACCGGGAGTGATCCCGAATTGGGAGGTGCCTTAGCCGAAACCTTTTTAGAAGTATTTTACGAGCGGGAAGCTTTTGGAATCATCACTACACATTACGCCAATCTGAAATTGTTAGCAAACGAATTACCACATGCCGTAAATGCAAATATGCAGTTTGACAGCAAGTCGTTAGCACCTATTTATAAATTACAAATGGGTGAAGCAGGTAGTTCGTTTACGTTTGAAGTGGCTCAAAAAAATGGTATTCCTTATAGCCTGATCAATAAGTCCAAGAAAAAGATCGAGCGCGGAAAGATACGATTCGATAAAACTATCGCAAACCTTCAGAAAGAGCGATCAAAGCTTCGGAAGACGTCTGAGAGCCTGGAAACTTCTGCAGAAAAAGCTCGTAAGGAAAGCAAACAACTGGCTGAAGTAAACGCTAAGGTTCAGGAAAAATTAGAAAGCTATCAGGAGTTATATGATGCCAATCAAAAGCTAATTGGCTTAGGAAGAAAATTTGATGGGTTGGCGGAGAAGTACTTCAACAACAAACAAAAAAAACAACTACTAGATGAGCTGTTTAAAATGGTGATGACAGAGAACAGCAAACGAAAAAAGATAGCTCCTAAACAAAAAAAGGTGGTTCGCCAGAAAAAACACGAACTGAAGCAGGAAGTTGAGCAAAAAGTTGCGGTCATTAGAAAAGAGAAGAAAAAAGAAAAAGAAGAGGCAAAAAAAGCACCGCCGCCAAAACCGAAAGTAACTTTAAAAATTGGCGACAGAGTACGCATGATAGATGGCAGAGCTATTGGAACCATTGATACCATAGAAAAAAACAAAGCGTTTGTAAATTATGGAATGTTTACTACCAATGTAAGTTTAGAAGAACTTGAAAAAGTTTGATCCAGTTAACTGTCCCCTTGAGGGGACTATAGGGGTGTAATTGCCCACTTTTTAATACATGACAGATTTCAGCAATCATAAAATCATTCTCTTTGACGGGGTTTGCAATCTTTGCAATACTTCGGTAACCTTTGTTATAAAACGAGATAAGAAGGATATCTTTCGGTTTGCAACTTTGCAGGAAGAACCTGGCAGCTCTTTATTGCAAACACATAACATAGACACTTCACAAACTGACTCGATCATACTTATAGATGGTAACAAAGCCTACACAAAAGCCACCGCAGCTTTAAAGATCGCTCGCCATTTAGGAGGTGCTTACCCCCTGCTCTACGGCTTTATGATCGTTCCAAAATTTATCCGGAACTGGGTCTATGATTACGTTGCTAAGAATCGCTACACATGGTATGGGAAGAAAGATAGTTGTATGATTCCTACGCCAGCGTTACGGAGTAAATTTTTGTAGCCTAACTCATAGCAGTCCTTGGCTAATTGAGCTTCAGTTTTTACTAACCGGTTATTTTTTAAAGAACTCATCATAGGTAGGTTTACCGAGAAATCTTAAAACCAACTATGATGAAAAAATTACTATTCTTATTACTAGTACTTAGCCTTACCTGCTATGCGAACAACAAACCTGTTCCATCAAAAATAGAAACCGCAACTATCTATCTGGAGGGTGCTACCATTGAACGTATAGCCGACGTGAACTTAACGCCTGGTGAACACACCTTGATTTTTCAAAATCTGTCTCCGGATATTGTAGAACAGAGTATTCAAATCTCTGGCTTGAATAAGGCAACGATCGTGTCTCTGCAATACGAAGTTAATTACTTAGAAAAAGCTGCTGTATCAACTAATTATACCCGTTTAGAAACTAAGCTTAAGAATTTATTATTTGAAAAAAACCTTCTCGAATCACAACTATCAGGCTTAGATGAAGAAACTAGGCTGCTAGAAAACAACCGAAATGTACGTACCGAAACTGCAATTATTAGTCTGGAGGCCATGAAAGAACTAGCTGCTTACTACAGGACCAGAACTTCAGAAATTGAAAAAGAAAAGTTTGAGTTAGTTTCAATGCTGGAAGATACTCTTAAACAAATTGAAGCGTTAAAAAAGGAGAAGTTTAAGCTTGAAGATGTCAGAAAAGAAAAAAGAGGAGAAATTACACTGAAGCTAACCTCTGGGGTTGCCTTTAGCACAAAACTTCAGATAAAATATAACATAGCAGTAGCTGGGTGGTTTCCAAGTTATGATATAAAAGCAACTGAAGTTGGTGCTCCCTTAGATATATCTTACAAAGCAAATATTTATCAACAGAGCGGCACTAATTGGGATGGTATTAAGGTAATACTATCTACAGGAGACCCGCAAACAAATAATGAAAAGCCTGATTTAACTCCTAAGTATTTGAATTTTGGGCATGGAAGGAAAAGTGTTTCTCACCCCACCACAGCAGATGTATATAAGTATAACCCAACCATTCGTTCTGTAGTTGGTACTGTAAAAGATGAGAGCGGTTTGCCAATACCAGGGGTTACAATTCTAGAGAAAGGGACACACAATACTACAACATCAGACTTTGATGGGAATTATCAAATACAGGTAAACGGAGGGAGAGTGTTACTTTACAGCTACGCTTCTTTTCATACTCTGAGTCTTCCTATTTATTCGAATACGATAAATGCAATGATGGTTCCTGATGAGCAAAGATTAAATGAAGTAGTGATAGTGGGGCAAGGAAAACCTAATGGCTATGCAATTTCTGAAGGAAAAATTTACACTCAAGAAGATGCTATAGCAAAGCTACTTAGTGGGAAGGTAGCAGGAGTTCAAGTCACTGGAACAGGCGGTGCTTCAGGGGCCGGAACTAATTTTATTATTAGGTCTAAAAGCTCCATTCATGGAGATAATCAACCTCTATTTATCGTAGATGGTGTTCCATTTACTACAAGCGGAAATTACTATGGAGGAGGAAACTCTGTAACTAGCAGTCGCTTTTTGGATATAGATCCTAATGAAATAGAAAACGTAGAAATTCTAAAAGGTTTGTCAGCTTCTACATTATACGGTCAACAAGGTAGAAATGGTGTAGTTCTTATTACCACCAAGAATGGTAAAGGAATTGAGAATGTCATCGGAAATTATAAAGAAGCGGGCATTACAAGTACAAGTTTTGAAATTAAGAACAAGCATTCCATTGTTTCAAACGCAGACATGACAGTTCTTGAAATAGATTCATTTCAACTTGATGCAAAATTCCAACATTATACCAGCCCAGAAATTAACGAAAATGTTTTTCTGACTGCCAGTACAGATTCATGGGAAAAGTATGATATTCTGGCAGGTGATGCAAATATATACTTTAAGGGCACCTATGCAGGCAAGACCTTTATTAATCCCTCCATCACTTCAGATACACTGGAAATTTCACTTGGGATAGATCCTGCTCTTGTTGTAAAAAGAATTGAAAGTAATAATTATAAGAGCAAGTCATTTTTAGGAACTAACAAGATGGTTACCCATAATTTCAACATACTGATAAAGAACAATAAACAAACAACAGTAAACCTAACTATTGAGGATAGAATACCAGTGTCCCAAAATAAAGAAATTAAAGTTTTGGACATGCTTACAGGCAACTCTACCTTCAACGAGGACACAGGTATCTTAGTCTGGGACGTACAGTTAAAAGCAAACGCTACGGAACAAAAGACTTTTGGTTACACCGTAAAATATCCTAAGAATGAGCAAATAAACCTTTAACTCTCTAAAATTTACAAGAAAATAACAAAATCCGTAGTATCTTCAAAGAGATAACTAACACCATTCTTTTGGTAGAACTACGGATTCAGTTTTTGTAAACACATCATATTCAGTAGGTTCGGTTATGTTAATGAACGGTTAACGAGCCCTGTTTTAAATACAATTGAGGTTCAATACTATAAATTTGACCTCAATGAAATTCAAACTACTTATCGCAATTTCAATTTTAACCTTGATTTCCTTAGTGGGAATACAAGGCTATTTAATTTACAACAGCTATGAGCTAAAGCATAAGACCATTACCATTGATGCGCGTAATGCTATCGCCAGAATCTACACATCTCCTAAAATAGATTCTATCGCATGGCTATATCGAAATAATTTTCTTTCCAATTTAGAAGCGTATAAGAATAATGAAATATCTAAAGATGACCTGTTAGATTCACTTCAAGAAAAGAGTAAAGAAATAAACCCGGGTTTTCTTAAGATATTCAATGAAGGATTAAAAACCTACGATGCCGATTTTGACATACAATTTAAAAAAATTGCTACCGCAATCAGTGTTTCTGATAGTCTTGGTACTATTGAAACACTTTATCCGGAAAAAAGAAACGATACTATAATTCTCCTCGGCTCCAGTTTTGATCAAACAGATGCGTTATTAATAAATAACAGTACGTGGCAAAAAGACCATGATGTTACTACTGAAAATGGAATTGAAACCTTTGATCTGAATTTTAAGTCTAGTATTTTCATGAACATCACTAACTGGAATAGTTTACTTATTAGAGAACTTTCCACCTTACTTGTTCTTTCTACCCTACTATTTCTATTTGTAGTTGGACTGCTGTATTATTCCATTCAAAACTTACTAAAGCAAAAAAGAGTTTCCGAAATCAAGACAGATTTTATCAACAATATTACGCACGAGCTTAAAACACCACTCTCTACTCTTTCTTTAGCTACAAAGACCTTAACCAGTGATTACGCAAAAGATAACAAGGAAATTTCCTCTGATGCAATTCAGGTTATTGAACGACAAAACACTAGACTTCAAAACCTAATTGACCAAGTATTGAAAAGTAGTTTGGGGTACCAACAAATTCAGCTACAAAAAGAGCCTTTTAATGTAACTACCTTTTTAAATGACCTTTTGAATGACTACGAATTAACTATTTCGAAGAAAATAACAATCCATAGAACATTGGAAAGTACGGGAATGTTATTGAACGGAGATACATTTTACATTAGCACAGCCATCATAAACCTTTTAAATAATTCCATAAAATATGGGGGTACCACACTTAAAGTAGGCTACTTCTTAGATACTAAAGACAACAACCATACTATTTCTGTAGCAGATAATGGGATCGGTATTTCAGTAAAATATCACAAACATATATTCGATAAATTTTATCGTGTAAGCGAAAAAGACACCCATAATTACAAAGGGTTAGGACTTGGTTTATATTATACAAGCCAGATCATTAAGGCGCACAATGGAACTATAAACGTTGCAAGCGGCACTAATGAAGGAACAACATTCATCGTAAAAATACCTGTGAGCATATGAAAAATATACTTTTAGTTGAAGACGACCAGGATTTTGGCAAGATGCTAAAGCAATATCTTATGCTCAACAAGTTTCATGTCACCTGGGCATTGAACGGAGAGGAAGCATTTACTATAATTAAAAAGAATGATTTCGATTTATGTGTAATAGACGTAATGATGCCCGTAATGGATGGTTTTACATTGGCTAAAAAGATTTCAGAATTAAAACCTGAAATACCCTTTCTATTTTTAACAGCCAGAAAAACAAAAGAGGATCGTATTAAGGGTTTAAGGTTGGGGGCAGACGATTACATTGTGAAACCATTTGAAGCGGAAGAACTTATCCTTCGGTTAAAAAATATTATTAAAAGAGCTTCGCAGCAAAACAAGCATGGCATTGAAATAACCGATGCCACAATAGCTATTGGAAACTATAGCTTCAATTATCCAAACTTAACCCTTACTATCAACGGGAACGAATCAAAGATTACCGAAAAGGAAGCGAAACTGCTTTACTATCTGTTCAAAAACAGCAATCAACTTTTACGAAGAGAAGAAATACTAAGCAATGTCTGGGGAAAAACCGATTTTTTCTCTGGCCGAAGTATGGACGTATTTGTAAGCCGGATTAGAAAATACTTAAAAGAAGATCCTGCCATTTCTATAGAAAGTGTTCGTGGGATCGGACTACAATTTAACCTTTCATAATAATTAATTTAAAAATAATGCAATGAAAACAATGAAGAAAAAATTACTCATTTTAATGCTCTTGATAACTGGGATAACTACTGCCCAAGAGTATTTTGGCAGCACCACGTATGGTAATCTGGGTGTTGATGCATCCTACAATTCGGCTACCAATAGTGCTGGAACCATTTTTACTCCCGGGCTCTTTCAATCTTCCTTGTCCATTGGACCCGACATGATCACCACAGCTGGCGGAAACGCAGATGGTTATCTTGCCATACACAACAGTGATGGTTCTCCCCAAGGCGTTTTACAATTCGGAGGAGGTTTTGACGATGTGGTCATAGATGTTACCACAGATGCTAATGACAACATTTATCTTACCGGGTATTTTCAGGGTGCTAATCCCAGCAATCCATTTGACGCAGATCCAGGGCCTGGTGTAGTACCATTATTACAACCCGCTTTTGGATTGAGTAGAGATATTTTTATCATTAAACTAGATAACAATCAAGAATTTGTATGGGCTAAACAAGTAAGCAATCCTTTTGGGTTTGGTCCAATTAACGAAGATGCTCAGACTATTGAAGTTGACAGTGCTGGTAACGTATATGTAGGTGGATCATTTTTATTAGCCGATTTCGACCCAGATCCAGCCGTTGAAAACCAGGTTATTTCTGCAGATGGAGGTTCGTCTTCAGATGGTTTTTTATTGAAACTGGACACAGATGGTAATTTTGTATGGGTAAAAACATACGATGGTCCGGGGGGTATTGTTGAAGTTGAAGCTATTGAGTTTGATGCAAACGAAGATATTTTAGTAACTGGGCGTTTTAGAAATCAAGTAGATCTTGATACGGGTGCTGGTGTAGATAACTATACAACGAATGGTTCAGACGATATTTTTATATCTAAAGTGGATAGTGACGGAAACTATCTCTGGGGACAAGCTTTTGGAGGTGCTGGACTTGATTTCGCTAATGTAATAACTGAAATAAACGACCAAATCTATATGGGAGGGACCTTTAGTGGTACGGTAGATTTAGATCCTGGTGCTGGAGACAATACAGTGACTTCTAACGGAGACTTGGATGCATTTTTCTCTATTTTTGATACGGACGGAAATTATATTTCTAGCTATGTTACCGGGGGTGAAACCAATGTAGATCTTGAAGATGTTTACAGTATTACACAAGCCCCAAACGGAGATATATTTATTTCGGGAAGCTTTGTGGGGACGTCAGATTTTGACCCAGGTGCAAATACTGCCACTGCGACTTCTAATGGTGCAGCAGACAATTTTTTTGTACAACTTGCCCTAGATGGCACCTATAAAAATCACTGGACCATAGGGGGCTCTTTAGGTGAAAACAATCCCCAATTACTTTTTAATGCAATGGGAGAATCAATTTCTATTGGAATGTTCAGAGACACGGTAGACTTTGACCCTTTTGCCGGAGAAGATTTTCAAACATCAGTTGCCAATTACGATGTATATGTGTCGCGCTACTTCCTTTTTAGTGTTGGAAACGACTCCTGTGCCGAAGCCATAGCGGTAAGCTGTGGAGACACTGTAACAGGTGAAACCATCTTTGATACAGACAGCGGTGGTAATGCAGCCCCGGACGAGTTTTTTAGCTATACAGGAACCGGAGCCTTAGAATTAGTTACCGTTTCTCTTTGTAACAATACCGACTTTGACTCTGTGCTAAGAATATATGACGATTGTGACCTGACAAATGAAATAGCAATGAACAATGATGCTTGCGGAACTCAATCTGAAGTTCAATTTGTGTCAGATGGTACAGCAACCTATATTATTATGGTTGAAGGAAATGATACAGCTTCAGGAAACTTTAGTATGGAAATTTCTTGTCAGGAACTTCCCGATAACGACTTTTGTGAAGGTGCACTTCCAATTTCTTGTGGTGAAACCATTATGGGAACCACTACAAATGCAACTGTAGATACTACCGCACCTGTTTGTACTACAGATATTACAGCTCCTGGCGTATGGTACACTTTTGCAGACACTAGTGGATTTGTTACAGACTATACACTTTCATTATGTAATGGTGGAACCGCTTATGACAGTAAGATTACAGTATATAGTGGTGAATGTGGCGCGCTGGTTTGTGAAACAGACAACGATGATGCCTGCGGATTACAATCAGAAGTTACCTTCCAGGGAGATGGAGCTACAACCTATTATATTCTTGTTCATGGCTTTGATGATAATACGGGAGATTTTTCACTTAATCTGGAATGTGCCCTATTACCACCACCTAACGATATGATCGCAAACAGTATAGACGTAGATGAAATTGGATTTCCTTATACAGACCCCGCTGTTGCTATGCCAGCAGCAACTACAGAAGCTGGTACTCCAACAGGCTGTGATAATGCAGGGGTATTAGGTGTTTGGTATAATTTCACACCTGTGCAGGATGGTACCGCAACAGCTCAGGTAGTTTCTCCAAATGGATATACTTCTGTAACCTTTTATACAGCTCCTGATGAAAATGCAATTGAAACCGATTTACAATTGGTGGATTACTTCGATAACCAATGTGTTCCTGGTATTGATGCAAGTATTCCTGTTGTTGCAGACCAGACCTACTACGTATATGTTGCCAATACTGAAAGTGCAACAGATATTGTGATCGATGGTGACTTTTTCTTAGGAACAAATGAATTTGATGGAAGTGATTTTGCAATGTATCCAAACCCTACCGAGGGGGTAGTAACTATAGAAATAGGCACAAGTCAAATAATCGAATCCATACGTGTTTATTCAATTTTAGGACAAGAAGTACTATTAGTTACTCCGCAGCAAACAAGCGCAACCTTAGATGCAAGTGGACTAACAGCAGGAACTTACCTGGTTCAGATTACAGTAAACGGAAAAACAACTATGCGCAAATTAATTAGAAAGTAGATATTTAGGTTAACGAAAAGTGCATAGTAAATAAAAGTGCGGGTATGAAGCCCGCTCTTTTTATTTTTAAGTCTTGAATTATTATTGCTTTTTACTTTAGATTCTTTAAAATAAAATCCAGCTTTTCATTTGTATTATCGTTGCTGTCAAATGCAAAGTTTGTGTAGGTGTTAGTTGTTGCTACTCCTTCTTCCTGCCACTTTTTTACAATAGGCGTATGTTCCAGAGAAACCTTTCCTGTTAGTAATGGGTCAAGGCTTTCATTGTTATAAAAACTATCATACACTTTTTTTAGCCCGGTGAGGTACATATAATCTTTTGTAAAACCTCCCCCGCGATGTGCTCTTAGGGTTATATTGTAGGACTCTTCCCTGTTCAGTTTATACTGGTTGTGCAACAAATCGAACGTATCACAGAAGTTGAATCCTTTACGTAAACTATCGGCTGCCATCACGCGATAGGCAAGTTCTTTAAGCCTGTGAAGGGTTAGACAACCACTCATATATTCGCTAAAAACTGCTAAGCCTTCCTGGGTTTCTACATTATTTGGAAAGCCGTTGTGGAAAATTTTTAAGGACTGATTCAACCCATTAAAAGTGGTCACCATATGCACGCCGATTTCATGATTTGCTAAAACTTTTAATTGATTGGCACTAAACCGGTGGTTTTTCTTAAGAATGAGTGTTTGCGTATTATTCTGCACCATGGCAGCAGCTGAAATTTTTGTTGAAAGTTTTACATTAAACTTAAAATCATAGCGCTTCGTAAATGCATCAAAGTAGTTGGCGGCTTCCTCTACGTTAAACACAGGAAACATTTCGCTATCGTATTCTTCATCTTTAAAATGAAGAATAAACCGCGCATTTTCTACATCTTTCTCTGTAGGGGTTCCAAAAGATTTTAAAACATTGTAATAAAATTTCTTCCCTTTTCCAATGGTTTCAATACACTGAATAAGCCCTGAGTAATCATAAATTACATCCCGAAAAAAGGTACGCGTCTCCTCATCTTTAATACTGTCTATATTTTGAGTAAACAATTCTTGTTGAAGTGTGTGTGCATTAAAATCTATCTTTCGGTATTTGAAATTAGGGTTTATATTATATTTTGAAGCAAAGAAGTTACGCTTCTCAGCTTCAATATTTATGGGGTTCACGTAATTAAGCAATTCAATTTTTTGAACAAGTTTGTTCAGATTGAAATCTATCTTAAAAAGGTTTGGGTATGTTTTTATAATTTCTTCGGCAATAGCCATAACTTAATGTTTGTAGGTCTCGTAGAAAGCATCTGCATGTGCTTTTAATTTGTGTTGCAATTGTTGTTCTATTGCTTGTACAACTTCAGGATAAAGAATTTGGCGTAACTCGTCACAATAGATCTTCTTGAATTCGGTGGCCAAAACTAAGGTATTTTTAAAATTTTTGGTAATATATTTTAAAAAATAACCGTTTCCCTGGAAGGTGTCATTGATCTTAGATGTGGATTCCATATTGTTAGGTAACTCCAATTCAGAAAGTGATTGTCGCCAAGCTTCTACTATGGCTCCAAATCGCTCATTGTCAATATTTGAAGTCCCCAGATTGATCACAGGAACTTCCCTGTCCCATCTCCGCCAGTTGTAGCTGTGCATATCGTACACTACCACAATACTAAATTTCTCCTCCAGTTTCTGCATTAAGGCGTGAACCACACTATAGAAAGCAGTATGTTTTTCCATGCTTTTTTTATAGTGAACAGGACTCAGTGGTTCCTTCCACAATTTTTTACCCCAGGCATCTTCGTAAATAGCGTTTTCAGGGTCCCGGTTTAGGTCGTATTCAAACCTGCTATCACATCCTGCGATAACAATGGGATGTGTCTTTACAAATTCTTTGGTACAGGGATCTTCTTCAAACCAGCGTTCAAATTCAGTATGTAGACAATTATTCCATAATTCTTTTCTGAACTGATGCCCATCGTGAACTGCACCACAGACATAAGGTACATATCTGTCTATTTTTAAGGTAAAGGAGTAATCTTCAGCAACTGCTTCAAAGGTTTCTTCAGCTGAAATTTTAGCAATTATTTCTGAAATGGGGAGGCGGAACATAATGGTGAGTTTGTTGAATAGTTAATTAGTAATTTTACTTTGGATTAGATTTTTTGTAGGTGAGATACGCTTCGCAAAAGCGTGCCATTAAAACTATTTACTGCGCACTGATGTACCGATTCACTAATTCACTAGATACCAAATTAACCAATCCCCAACCCTACGCTTCACTCACATGCTTTCGCAACTTCGTCCTACGATCAAAAGCAGCAACACGCTCTTCAACCTTATCTTCTACAAAATCGATAATTTTTTCTTGTACACGGGTTTTATATACCTTATTGATGTACGTGATACCTCCTGGTGACATTACATTTACTTCTACCAGCATCCCTCCTATGACATCAATTCCGCAGAAAAAGAGTCCGTCCTTTACTAATTTTGGACCAATTTTCCGGCATAGTTCCTTTTCTTGTTTGGATAAACTGTGTTTTTGCACCGACCCTCCTGCTGAAACATTACTTCTATGGTCTTCTTCCCCAGGAACACGGCGCATAGCACCAATGGGTTGTCCATTTAATAACAAAATACGAACATCTCCCTGGTCTGCACCTTCAATATAATCTTGTAAGATCACATAGTTGGAAGTACCGTCTTTATTATCAATGTAAAAGTCCAGAAGTGAGTTGATACTCTTCATCGCACTTTTTTCTATGAGAATAACACCAGAACCTCCAAAACCATTCAAAGGTTTTAGGATCATCCTGTCAGGGCCTTCCTTGATGGTTTTTTTAAGGTATTTTTTATTTTTAGTGACGTGGGTTCTTGGGATAAATTCATTTTTATCGTCTTCAAAAACCGCTGTGTATAGCTTGTTGTTAGCGCGTCGAATTCCGTCAAGGTCATTCATGATAAAGACATCGTCTTTTACACTATCGAGAAAGTTCAGCATGATCATATCCAGTGGCGGATTGCTACGAAGAATGATAACATCAAAACCTGCCATCGGTAACATTTCGTCATAGAATTCAGCTTTTTTATGGAAAGAGGTCAGCTTGCTGGGAACTTTTTCCATCCGTTTTAAGCAACGGCTAAAAGCAAAAGCTACACTATCTCGAATCGTAAGGTTTGCCGGTGTTGTTATGGCAAGCCCATGGCCTCGCTTCGCAAATTCCTGAACCATTGCTAGCGTAGAATCGTTTTCGGGATCCATTTCTTCCCAGGGGTACATGATGAAACAAACGTTCATAAAGTTGGTTTTGTTGATTACAAAAACCAAAATACAAAAGTTCTAAGAACTACAGGTCAATTATTTAAAGCATTACTATTTTTTAATTTAATACCTGGCTGGCATTTATGACTCCAAAACTCGCCACGCTTCCTGTAGTCCATGTAAAATCTACATATTCGCTTCCCGTACCTACCAATTGCATGGAGGTTCCAGTTGGAGTGGTTGTATTGGATTCTGAAACCCCTATATCTTCCGAGGTCATCCCCATTGCCGGTCCATCTGTAGCAATAAGACTGTCCTCATAACTCAAAAACTGAATCACATTCCCTGTTGAAATCTTCACAAGTGCCAACCCTTCGTCATCGTTTTGCAAGGTGTTAAGTGTTGCAAGGGTTCCAAATCCAGTACCTTCATCCGGAATAAATCCTGAAAGATTAATTGGGGTACCTGTTGTAGTAGCAAAACCACCCCCATTCCCACTATAACGAATCATCTGGTAATCGCTTAAATTTGTTCCCGCAACACCGGCTATTTCAAAACCTTCCCCGGTATCTGCACCAACATTATCGTAGTGGATTTCATTGATCCATATTTCGGGAGTCGCAACGGTCACACACGTAATATTTTCCCAGGAGTCTCCATCCCAAAGTTGCAGACAGCCTGTGGCTTCTATAAACAAGAGCATTCCAATATCGCTAAAGCCTGGACTTATAGAGTTTCGCTGTGCTACCGTTGAGACCCGGGGAGGTAAAAAACCACCATAGGTAACGCCACCATTTGAGGTACTGCTAATTTCCATAGCAGACCTTGGAGACGGTGTAACGGTTCCAATTCCTACCTGAGACAGGCTTGATAAAATACTAAGGGGGAGTATGATTAAGGTGAGGACAACTTTTTTCATAGCTAACGTATTTAAATTAGTATAGCTATAAATAGGTATCCCGGTAAATTTGGATACAATTTGATTTTAAATGTACGTAAAAATTTTGAAATACTATTCCGAATCCAAATCGAATGTCTCTGAAGGATCGTGGTCCTGATAGTGTAGCATATCTTCGCCATTTGCAATAATGGATGAAACAGTAGCATCTCCGGTTACATTCACTACTGTACGAATCATATCCAGTATTCTATCCACAGGAAAGATGATCGCAATCCAGGCTGGATTTAATCCAACCGAGTCTAATACAATAATGAGCATGACCAAACCTGCACTAGGCACTGCAGCCGACCCAATTGAGGCTAGTGTTGCAGTAACTACAATAATTAATTGTTGTCCAATAGTTAGGTCGATCATATGCAGTTGCGCTAAGAAAACTACCGCAACGGCCTGGTACAAACACGTACCATCCATATTTACCGTCGCTCCAATGGGCAAAACAAAGCTTGTGATTTTTTTATCTACTCCCAGGTTTTCTTCCACACACTCCATCGTTACGGGTAAGGTAGCTGCACTACTTGAAGTTGAAAAAGCCAGTGTTTGTGCAGGACTAATTGCCTTAAAGAAACCTTTGTAAGGTATTTTCTTTACAAATAGCTTCAGAATAAGCGGATACATAATAAAGATCATAAAAAGCAATCCTGCTACAACTGTTAGAGAGTACCAGCTCAGGCCTTTAAATATTTCATACACTTTACCTATATCATTCCCTGCCATTTTGCTTACGACACCCGCTAGCAATGCAAAAACAAAGAAGGGGGCTGCCTGCATCACAAAGTCTACCATTTTCAAAAAGACTTCCATAATGCTGTCTACGATCTTTGTAACAGGATCAGATTTTTCATTGGGAATAAAAAGCAAGCAAATACCAAAGAACAAGGCGAAAAAGATAATCTGAAGCATTAACCCGTTATCTCCCAATGATTGAAAAAAGTTCTGCGGAACCAGATCTACCAAGGGTTGTAAAGGGCCAGAATCTTTGGTCATGTTGGCAGTTTCCATTTTTTCTGAAACGGAAGCATCTTTTAATTCACTTTTAGAAAGGTCTGTGATACGTTGGGCGCGTTCAAAAAATTCTGGCTCCTGTAAATAGTTAATTCCATCCTTAATTTCATAACCCTGATCGTTTGCCCAGACTTCGTAACTAATTCTATTGTCAATGCGGCTGTCTTCATCTATAAGCGCACCAGGTTTAATAATGTTTACAAGTGTAAGTCCTATAGAAACGGCCAGCACTGTAGTCACTAAATAGGCTAAGAGGGTCTTCCCTCCCATCCTTCCCAAACTGGAAGGATCTCCAATATTAGCCACACCACTAATCACTGAAAACAATACCAGAGGCACCGCGATCATTTTTAAAAGATTGATAAAAATGGTGCCAAAGGGCGCAATCCAGTCTATCGTAAACTGGCTCCATCCAAGGCTACTGGACAGCAATGCCCAGACAATACCCAATACCAATCCAATTATAATCTTCCAGTGTAATGCTAGTTTTTTCATAGTATATATTTTGCTTCTATGAAGCTTTATTTTTAATTTAATTGAATCACATTCCTGCCGAAGGCTGAGCGGAGTCGATGCCCAATTTAGACAATTTATTCAGCATCCAAAAATCGGCTAATGTTAGGGCTGCCATGGCTTCTACAATAGGTACTGCACGTGGTACCACACACGGGTCGTGTCTTCCTTTCCCCATCATTTCAACGGTTTCGCCCTTGGTATTTATCGTGTTCTGTTTTTGAATAATTGTTGCTACAGGTTTAAAAGCTACGGTAAAATAAATAGCTTCTCCGTTGCTAATACCGCCTTGTACCCCGCCGCTATAATTGGTCTGGGTACTTCCATCTTCATTAAAAATATCGTTATGTTCGCTGCCTTTCATTTGTGTACCAGCGAAGCCACTACCAAACTCAAAACCCTTTACTGCATTTATCGAAAGCATTGCTTTTCCAAGTTGTGCGTGGAGCTTATCAAAAACAGGTTCGCCCAGACCAATCGGTACATTTTGTAGGACACAGGTGATTGTTCCTCCAATGGTATCGCCTTGTTTTTTAATTTCTTTGATGTAAGCTTCCATTTGCATCGCCATTTCAGGATCTGCGGTGCGTACTGGGTTTTTTTCAATTACAGAAAAATCTACTTCGGTATGTGATTTATTTAAACGAAGTTCACCCACTGAAGAAACATAGGCAGTGATCTTTATATCCTTCAATACTTGTTTTGCAATGGCTCCTGCTACTACCCTGCAAGCTGTTTCCCGTGCCGAAGAGCGCCCGCCACCACGATAATCCCGATGCCCGAATTTCTTGTCGAATGTATAATCTGCGTGCGATGGTCTGTAGGTGTCTTTAATGTGGGAGTAGTCTTTCGATTTCTGGTCCGTATTCTCAATTACAAAACCAATGGGTGTTCCGGTAGTTTTTCCTTCAAAAATTCCTGAAAGAAACCGTACACTATCTTCTTCTTTACGTTGGGTAACAATAGCAGACTGGCCTGGTTTACGACGTTGCATTTCAACTTCTACAGCATCCAGGTCTATGGAAACCCCTGCGGGACAGCCGTCTATAATTCCTCCAATAGCAACGCCATGAGATTCCCCAAAGGTGGTGAGCTTAAAAACGGTGCCAAAGGTATTGCCTGCCATAGTAGGGTTTTCAACAAATGTAAATGTTTCCTACCAATAGTAAAAGTAATCCCTTGTGTACGTTATTAACATTGCTGTTAACAGTAATAATAGTTTGGTTATTTATTGGTAACATTCGCTTAATGTTTTATCACTGTAAACAACTCAACTTTGCATAGTTAAACATAACATATTGAAACGTAAAGTAGACATCGTTGTTCTCTCAGACTTGCATTTAGGTACGTATGGCTGTCATGCGAAGGAAATCCTGCATTATTTGAATTCTGTTAAACCAAAAAAACTGATTCTTAATGGAGATATTATCGATATATGGCAATTTAGAAAGCGTTATTTCCCAAAGGCGCACCTTCAAATTATCAAGAAAATTCTGGCACTTGCCACCAAAGGCACTCGTGTATATTATATTACAGGAAATCACGACGAAAAGCTACGGCGTTTCAGTGATACAAAGATGGGAAACATTCAGATTATTGATAAACTGCTGCTGAATCTTGACGGAAAAAAAGCATGGTTTTTTCATGGAGATGTTTTTGATGCATCCATTCAGCACACCAAATGGATTGCCAAATTGGGGGGGTGGGGCTACGATGTACTTATTCTGTTTAACCGATTTGTGAACACTATATTACAATCTTTAGGTAAGGAAAAATACTCACTCTCCAAGAAGATTAAAAACTCTGTAAAGGGAGCCCTGAAGTTTATCTCCGATTTTGAAACCACCGCAACAGATTTAGCCATTGACAATGGTTTTGACTATGTTGTTTGCGGACATATCCATCAACCTGCCATCCGTAAAGTAGTAAACGAAAAAGGGAGTTGTGTATATTTAAACAGTGGGGATTGGATTGAAAATTTAACTGCCCTTGAATACCATAATGAGCAATGGAAACTGTACCAATACAACCCGGATACTTACAAGCTGAGTATGATGAACCGCTCGCTCACTGAGGAAGAAGAAGATGATGAAACCAGTGAAATGTTGTCTGCTTTTCAACTACTTAACACGATCTAGTTAATCCGTTAGAAAGGTTAATAATAAAAATAGCATACAGTCACACTGACCTCCTATCTAAACAGTAAACCCTCAGGTCTAAAAATTAGTTAACTTTCAAAGCCCTTCTCAGAATAGTTACTGGATGCAGTGCTTCCCGTTGTGTCCCATCTTTTATTTGATGTCTGCAACTTGTGCCATTTGCAGCAATTAGTACGTCTGCTGGAGCTTTTCTAACCGAAGGAAATAACTTTAACTCCCCTATTTTCATGCTTAGTTCGTAATGTTCTTTTTCATACCCGAAACTTCCTGCCATCCCACAGCATCCCGAAGCAATGATCGTGGGTTTGTAGTTTTTAGGAAGGTTCAGAATATCGAACGTTACTTTTTGATTGCTGAGTGCTTTTTGATGACAATGCACATGAATCTTTATTTGTTTTTCTTCTGAAGTAAACTGATTTGCTGAAATATTCCCTCGTTCCACTTCTGAAGCTAAAAACTCTTCCAACAGCAAGGTGTTTTCTGAAATATGACGCGCCCCCTGCAAATCGTCCACCAACCGAAGGTATTCGTCCCTGAAACCTAATATTGCAGAAGGTTCGATCCCTACTAAGGGAACTTCTCTTGAAACTTTGCTTTTAAGGTAAGCTATATTTTTCTCGGCTTCTATTTTGGCTTCATCCAAAAACCCTTTGGAGAGCATCGCCCGGGCACTATCTAAGTGATGAATTACTTCAATTTCATACCCTAATTCACTTAATAACTCATACGCATCTAAGGCAATTTCAGCTTCCAGATAATTGCTGAACTCGTCTACAAATAACAAAACTTTATCTTCTTTAACTTTTTGTTTTTTAATATGTTGAGCTATCTTACTAAAACTTTTACTAGATACTTTAGGGATGGATCGCTTTGCAGCAATATTCCCCTGTGCTTTAATGATTTTTGATGTTAGTGAATTGTTGAAAATGAAGTTTGCTATCCCAGAATATTTTGCCACTTGTTTGTTTAAATAAGTGCTTTTTGCTACTAATTTTTCGGCTTTAGAAGCTCCATTTGCTTTTCGGTATTGGTATAAAAATTCAGCTTTTGCGGTTGCCATATCTACATTACTGGGACATTCTGTGGCGCAGGCTTTACACCCTATGCATAAATCAAACACTTCCTTTAATTCTTTAGAATCAAACTTATTGGCAGCATCGTTATGGGTTAACACTTCCCGAAGTGTATTGGCACGTGCCCTGGTCGTATCTTTTTCGTTTTTTGTAGCATGGTAACTCGGGCACATAGCACCTGCTGCTTGCTCTGTTTTCCTACAGTCACCGCTACCATTGCACTTTTCAGCTAAGCGAAGGATGCCTTGTGAATCTCCAAAATTGAACTGCGTTTGGATTTCTTCAGTGGTGAAATCGGTTCGCAGACTTGCATCCATAGGCCAGGCATCGGTTATTTTGCCCGGGTTGAAAATGTTGTTAGCATCGAAGGTATTTTTAACACGTTTTAAAAGTTCAAAGTTTGCTTCTCCAATTTGTGATTTCAAAAATTCAGCACGTACAATTCCATCTCCGTGTTCTCCCGAAAAAGAGCCTTTGTACTTCTTGGTAAGCCCGGCTACATCGGTTGTAATGCTTCTGAAAAGTGTTTTCCCTTCATCGGTCTTCAGATTAAGAATAGGGCGTAAATGCAATTCTCCTGCTCCTGCGTGGGCATAATACACAGCTTCCTGATTGTATCCCTTCATTATTTTAGAAAACTCCTTGATAAAATCCGGTAAATCCGGCAAGGCTACGGCAGTATCTTCAATACAAGCCACGGCTTTTTTATCGCCTACCATATTTCCCAGCAAACCAAGACCGGCCTTGCGCAGTTCCAGGGCCATCGTTATCTCTGGACCTTTTAAAACTGGTTGGGCATAACTTAACTCTGATTGCTGTAATGTTGCTAAAAGCGCTTTAATTTGTGCTGAAAGTTCCGCTTGTGAATGAGCATTTAACTCCAGCAATAATAAAGCTTTGGGAGCTCCTTCTACAAAAAAGCGATACGGGTCGTATTTTTTATTTTTCTTGGTACAATTCAAAATCACATCGTCTATCATTTCACAGGTGTACAGGTTATGCTGCATCACATTGTTGATGTCATTCAGGCAATTTTCAAGAGTTTCGTATTGTGCAGCGATTAAAGCTGTTTTAGTAGGGGGAAGCTCGTCTAGTTGTAAAGTAATTTCAGTAGTAAATGCAAGGGTACCTTCACTTCCACAGAGGATTTTACAAAGGTTAATTTTTTCTTCAGAAGTGGAAAATACTTCATTATCAAGCAATGCATCCACCGCATACCCTGTATTTCGGCGGTGGATTTCGGGTTTTGGAAATTCTCTGGTAATTGCTTCGCGGGTTGTTGGATTGGATAATTCCGTAAAAAGTGTTTTATAGATCTTGCCTTCTAATGTGGTTTCTTTTGTTTTTGCTATAAATTCGGCTTTGGAAATTACAGAAAAAACAACCGCTTCCCCATTGGCCAGTATTGTTTTTAGTTTTAAGACCTTATCCCGGGTCACCCCATATTTAATAGAGGTCGTTCCGCTACTGTTATTACCTACCATCCCTCCTATCATGCACCTATTACTAGTTGATGTATTGGGACCAAAAAAGAGTCCGTAGGGTGCTAGATAGCTATTTAACTCATCCCTAATAACGCCAGGATGCACTGTAACTGTCTTAGCTTCTTTGTCTAGTTTTAAGATTTCAGTAAAATGCTTAGACACATCTACCACAATACCATCGCCAACACATTGTCCTGCCAGAGAAGTTCCTGCTGTACGGGGAATGAGGGAGGTTTTATGATCCTGAGCAAACTGAACGAGTTGTCTTACATCTACTTCATTTTTAGGGTACGCTACAGCCAAAGGCACTTTGCGATACACAGAAGCATCTGTAGCATAGATCGCTGTATGGAGCGCATCGAAATGCAGCGCACCAGCCAAGGATTTTTGTAACAGAAGTAGGTTGTCTTTCATATAGCACTGTAAAAGTAACTTCTTACACCAAGCCAAACAATAATTAACTCTATAAAAGTCTAACATTTCATTAACTCATACTTCTAACTTTAAAAACTACGTTTGTATCACAAACCCTAACACATACTACTATGAAAAAATTAATTTTAATGGCTTTAGTCGTTTTTGGCTTTGGCTTACACGCAAACGCACAGGAAGAAAAAAATGCAATTGGTCTTAGATTGGGAGATAGCGACGGTTTTGGTACCGAAGTAAGCTACCAAAGGTATTTAGATGCCAAGCACAGGCTGGAGTTTGATCTTGGGTGGCGAAGTAATAAAAATTTTGATGCCTACAGATTAACTGCTTTATACCAATGGGTATGGAACATAGACGGTGGCTTTAACTGGTATGCTGGTGCCGGAGGTGGTGTTGCGCAAGTAAACTTTGATGATGATAGATTTCCTGGTAACAATGACGATACCGAAACCTACGTTTACGTAGCCGGAGATATTGGTATTGAGTACGATTTTGATTTTCCATTGCTCTTATCTCTGGACTTCAGACCAGAGTTTGGTCTTGGTGACGTAAATGACGATGTCGACTTTGACATTGCCTTAGGGGTTCGCTATCAGTTTTAATACCGAAATTCACAAGATAATTCTAAAAACGCTCCATACAGGGGCGTTTTTTTATGGGTAAAATGGTATTAAAAAACAGGGTTTTTCCTGTTTTTTAACCGAATTATTTATTGCAACTTTATGGTTTGCAACCCATTGACGATTATGAAAACGCACTATGTAGATATACACTGTCATCCTTCTCTAAAACCGTATAGCAAAAGTTTTAAATACAAACCTCCAAAGCAAAATGCCTTAGATGCAGGCAGAAAAAATTCCATTTGGCATTACAGTCCGCCTACGGTACTTGAAAAATTTGTAAACAGATTAGTTACCCTCACAAAATTTACGCAGACCGACATGAGCGCCCTGGCAAGGTCTGGTGCTAAAGTTGTTATTATTAGCCTCTACCCTTTTGAAAAGCATTTCCTAAGCAAACGGGTTTGGGGTTGGAAAGGATTGACAGATGTCTTAGTAAACCTGGCTGCCAGTATAAGCCAAAGCCGTATAGACGCCGTCATGCGGCATCAGGATTATTATGAAGATCTTGAAAGTGAGTATGATTTCTACAAACAATTAGATAATCAAGTGCATAAAATAGAGGGTGTTTTTTATACGTACAGACTCGTAGCCAATTATGCTGAAATTGAAGAGAATCAAAACAGTGAAACCAAGGATAAAAAGATCATCAACATCGTTTTGTCTATTGAAGGGGGACACTCCTTCAATACAGGTCTGGATATGAATAAGGACACAGCAGATCCTGTTGAAGTGCTTAAAAATGTTAAAAACGTTAAAGCCTGGAATCATAAACCCGCCTTTATCACCCTTGCACATCACTTTTATAATGAGTTATGTGGTCATGCACGTAGTATTAGCATTGGAGCTTTAAAAAAGAACCAAAACAGAGGATTAAACACAGGTATTACTGAGTTAGGTATGGAAGTGTTGGAGCGCTTGCTTTCTAGTACAAATGGACCCATAATTCCAATAGACATAAAGCATATGAGTACGACATCGAGAAAGGCGTTTTATGATTTGCTGGATACCAAATTTGAAGGAGAAACAATTCCCGTTATAGCAAGCCATGGAGCTGTTAATGGGAGACGGTCTATCGTGCAATGGGATGCAACAGATTATCCGGAACAAGCACCCTACTTCAATACGATGGATATTAACTTTTACGATGACGAAATCGTCCGAATTGCAAAAAGCAATGGAATGCTGGGAATACAATTAGATGAACGCCGTATTGGCAGTAAAAAAGCAATTAATGAATCTAAGATCTACCTCCCGAATAAACGGAAACAACTCCAAAAAAAGTCGCTTCTGGTATGGCGACAGGTAGCCCATATTGCCAACGTTTTAAATAACGAAGGCCTATTTTGCTGGGGAATCCAGACCATTGGAAGCGATTTTGACGGTATTGTAAACCCCATAAAAGGTCTGTGGACCGCCGAAAATATAAAAGACCTTGGAGAAGAAATGCTCCACCATGCAACGGATTACTTAGAAAACAACCGAAACAGGCTACAGGATTTTAATAAGATTAGTGCGGCGTCTATTGTGGAGCGGGTACTTCACGTAAATGCGATGGAGTTTCTCAAGGAAAATTTTTAAAAGAGTTAGTTTTTCAAAATCTTCTGAAAAAAAATACCATCGTCTGTATGTATTTTAAGTAGATAAATTCCTGATTTAACTGCTGAAATATCAATGAATTCGGTAGATGTGATATGTAGATCAACTTTCTGCCCTGTAATTGTAAACAATTCAAATTTTTGAAGCGTGTTAGTCTTCGACTTTACAAATAGGATATTGTTTGCAGGGTTTGGAAAGATTTCAAATTGGTTATCTTTAAATTCGGGAATTGAAAGTTGCGTATTGGAAAACTCTGCTCTACCAAAAATAAAATTATTTAGAATTAGTTTTTGTCCATCCCCATCGTCTTCAATAAAATAGGGGTGTGTATTTAGCTCATTCATAAAACCGAAATAATTATTTTCAAACGCATCATGAACCATAACTTCACACGTATCCTGTGTGCTGTCAAAGTCTATTACATCTAGAAAATTATCTGGGGGAAGCACTTCATAAAGTCCTGTAAATGAATTACAAGCTCCCTCACCACTAAAGCTTAAGTCCTCCATGATTGTTAGTGTAGGGTTAATAGCCGGAGAAATATCAGCAACTATATATAAATCCTTGGCATCACTGGCCTGTAGAGATGTTAAATACCAGGTCTGAAATAAGTCCGGGTCAGGATCCTGCGAGAATCCAATGTGAGTAGTGCATAAAAATGTGAGGAAAAAAAGGAGGGATTTCATAACCAGTAAATTTTATTTTCTTTAAAGTTACTGAAAATTATGGATACTACTATTTTTGTGCAGCAAGCTTTACAACCACAGGTAACTCTTGTTTTTTATACTGAATTAGTACAGCCGGTTGGGACATAACTGCGGTCACATATTTTCCTTGTGGTTTTCCTGCGGCTAATTTTACAACAATTGTTTGATTATCTTTTGTAACTGAAGCGACTTTAGGTCCTTCCGTACCATGATTTACTTCCCCCGGACCGTAAAAAAATACTTCATAGGTGTTAAAATCTACGTTTGGCACCTCAATACCTGGCATACGAGTGCTATTTATCTTGGCAAACACCTCGTTTAATTCCTTTTGAGAGGTAATGACACGATGTGTCCTTTGAGTAAAATTACTGTGAGCGTCGCTTAGGAGAGTTGTAAATTCAATAGATTCCTGTTGCGGCTTTTCCATGTGTTTTGGAGTATCGGTAGTCGCCCCTGTATTCTTACAATTCATAAATACTACTAAGGGCATCACTATTAAAAATAAAATTACGTTACGAGACATAGGCTATGGCTTTTTTATAAACTTCTTCATACATCGGGACAATACGTGTAGTATCAAATTTTTTGGCCGCGTACTTGGCCTGATTTTTAAATTTTGTAAGTTCTTCCGGAGATTTCAAGATAGCAATTGCATTTTCAGCCATTTCAGCTACATTTCCTACATCGCTTAAATAGCCACTTACTCCGTCTTCATTAACTTCTGCCAAGCCACCTGTGTTACTGGAAATTACAGGCACACCACTTGCCATAGCTTCTAACGCTGCCAAGCCAAAACTCTCTTTTTCTGAAGGCAATAAAAATAAATCGCTAAAACATAAAATCTTATCAATTTCGCTGCTATTTCCAAGAAACCGAACTTTATCCTGAATCCCTAATTTTCGACATAACGCTTCGGCCGGTTCTTTTTCGGGCCCCTCACCTACCATTATTAAAATAGCGGGTATTTCTTTCTGAATGCGATTAAAGATCTCTATAACATCGCTAATGTTCTTAACGGGACGTAAATTACTAATGTGTGTAATGATATATTCATCTTTATCGGCCATTAAATCCCGCTGGCAATCGGTAAAGGGGTTTGTATATTTTTCAACATCTATAAAGTTAGGCACCACGTCTATTTCAGAAGTAATATCAAAAAGCCTATTGGTATCATCTTTCAAACTTTGTGAAACCGAAGTTACCACATCGCTTTTATTAATGCTAAAAGTAACTGCTGGTTTGTAATGCGGGTGATTCCCAACAAGGGTTATATCGGTTCCATGCAAGGTTGTAACCATAGGAATAGAGATGCCATCAGCCAACAGCATTTTCTTCGCCATATAGCCTGCGTAGGCATGTGGGATGGCATAATGTACGTGTAGCACTTCTATACGGTGTAATTTTACCATATCTACCAACTTACTGGACAAGGCCAGCTCGTAAGGCGGGTAATGAAACAGCGGGTAATCGGGCACTAACACTTCATGAAAGTGTATGTTTTTGGATAATAGCTCTAAGCGAACGGGCTGTTTATAAGTAATAAAGTGTACTTCGTGACCTCTTTCGGCTAGTGCCAGGCCTAATTCTGTAGCAACTACGCCACTTCCTCCAAAGGTTGGATAACAAACAATTGCTATTTTCATTTAAATGCAGTTTGGATGGTTGATTTGGTGTTATGATCTATCGCTTCATAAATAGCTTGCTGAATGTTACTCCTCAAATCACTACTTATCAATTTCCTGTTCTCTGCAGAAGGGTACGTTCTGTTGGATAAAAAAACATACACAATTTCCTGCTCAGGATCTGCCCAGGTTAATGTTCCTGTAAAACCACTATGCCCAAAACTGGTCATAGAAACACAGCCACAGGTTGGCCCGGATTCCCCTAACTGGGGTTTGTCGAACCCTACTCCACGCCTTATATCTTCCTCACAATAATAACAGGTGTTGAACATATCCAGCGTTTCTGGATTAAAATAGCGTTTACCGCCGTAAAATCCTTTCCAGAGATACATTTGCATAATTTTTGCAATATCGTTTGAGTTACTAAACACTCCGGCATGCCCACCTACACCACCAATCATCGCGGCGCCTTGATCATGTACATATCCGTGTACTTTTTGCATCCTGAAATAGGTGTCATCTTCAGTGGGAACAATATCGGTTTTAGAAAACTTTGAAAGGGGGTTATACGTGGTATGATTGGCTCCCAAAGATTCGTACAAGTTACTTTGTACAAGTTCGTCCAGACCTTTTCCATAAAAACTTTCCAGATATTTTTTAAGCATATAATACGGCAAATCACTGTATTTGTAACCGCTTCTGCTTCGCAAATCACTTTTTTTAATAATTTCAAAAATGCTGTCCTTATAATCCCGGCGCATATACAAACCTTCCGCAACTTTTAGATTGAAGGTTTCGTTGGGGTTGGTTTTATAGTAGTCCTTTGAAGGCTGGTTCGTTACAGAGTCCAGCGTATGCGCATAAAATGGAATCCACGCTTTTAATCGTGCCGTATGCGTTAAAATTTGTTGCAATGTAATGTTCGCCTTGTTTGAGTTTTTGTACTCAGGCAACATTTCTGAAAGCTTTGTGTCTAATGTGAGTACTCCACGATCTACCAATTCCATAACCATAGGCAAAGTTGCCAGAATTTTGGTAAGCGAAGCTACATCGTAAACATCGTTGGGTTGTACAGGAATCTTTTTTTGCTGTGTATGATTGCCAAAGGTTTTATTGTAAATTACTTTTCCCTTACGAGCTACCAGAATTTGAGCTCCGGGAAACATATCTCCCCATAAACCAACCTGGGCAAGGGAATCTATCTTTTTTAATTTATAACTATTTACACCAACACTTTCTGGAGTTCCATATTGTAAGCGACGTAAAGGTTTTATTTCATAGTGAGTGTTTACCGGGAACTCTTCTCCTAAGCTTACGGGAAGTCTTCCGTTGGCGCCACGAGCTCCAAAGATGAGTTGTGCTGAAAGCTCCTGAGCAACCTCACTGTTTTGATAGGACATAATAATCCCTTCAAAATTGGTGGAGGTTTTTAAATCTAACAGTGCGTATGGTCTTGTAAAAACATCGAGAATGACGGTATTGGTTCTGGCAATTTCATACAACCAGACCAATTCCTTTTCAGTAAACTCATAACTTTTCCATGGGTTTTCATTGGAACGATGAAACCCTATTATTACGTAATTATAATCTTTGAGTTTTTTTACATACTGATCTAAGCTTGAAGCTTTCACCCAATCTACTTCGGCGTACATTCGCAACTGCTCTAAAAATGTTTTACCAGAATCATCACCAAAATTTACATAGGCTATTTTCTTTTTCTGAAGGTCTTTAATAGGCAAAATAGCGCGGTCATTTTTTAAAACCGTTAACGCATTTTCCATGGCTTCTTCGTACAAGGCATCGTCCCAGACGGTGTTAAGTTCCTCTACTAAATATCTGGTAGAAACAGGCTTATAGGCATTCAATCCAACCTTATACTTAGCGTACAAAATCTTTTTTACAGAATGTGCTAAGCGTTCTTCAGTAATAATCCCTTCTCTAAAAGCATTTACCAATAATTGATGTGCTTTAGGAATGTCTTCAGAAATAAGCAACACGTCGTTTCCTGCTAGAAAAGCAGCTAAATCTATTTCGCCAGGTTCTTTAAAATTGGCTGCACCTTTCATATTTAAAGCATCTGTAAAAACCAGCCCGTTAAAACCCAGTTCGCCTTTCAGCATATCGGTTACAATTGTTTCAGAAAGAGAGGAAGGGAAATCTAACTGCGTTTCCAGAGAGGGTACATTAAGGTGCGCGACCATAACACTGCTAAGGCCTTCTTCGATAAGGCGTCTGTAGGGGAAGAGCTCTACACTATCGATCCGTTCTTTAGAAAAATGAATGGTGGGCAATGTTTTATGGCTATCTGCATCGGTATCTCCATGCCCCGGGAAATGCTTGGCATTGGCAAGTATGCCGGCACTTTGCATACCTTTCATAAACGCAAGTGCCTTTTCAGTAACATTTTCTTTGTCTTCCCCAAAAGAACGATTCCCGATGATTGGATTTTTTGGGTTGGTGTTAATGTCTACAACGGGCGCAAAATTAATATGAACTCCAAGGCGTTTGCTGTGCTCACCAATGCGTTTTCCAACGTTTTCAACAATCTTGTTATCTTCTATGGCCCCCAAAGTCATATTCCACGGATATGCAAAAGTAGAATCTAGGCGCATTGCCAGCCCCCACTCTGCGTCCATTGCGACCATAAGTGGAATGTTAGACGCTTCCTGAAATTCGTTATTTAGTTTTGCTTGTCTTTTAGGACCTCCTTTTGAAAAGATAACCCCGCCAATGTATTGCTCTTGAATGAGTTTTTTTATTTTGTCAGTCTTAGACTTAGGGTCGCTGGAAAAGACATCGACCATAAACAATTGCCCAATTTTTTCCTGCAGGGACAAGTTCGTATAAATGCTATCCACCCATTTTTTTTGATTTTCAAAATCATCTTTGACAATCAATGGGTTGATTTGTTGGGCATTTGCCGATAAAAATAATAGGGCTAAAAGTGAGGTTAAAAGGTGTTTCTTCATAGCATTTAAAAATACAAAAACTATGCTAGAAATCTATTGTGCCAGCTTTCTTTTGCAGGAACTTCCCAATTTTCTAAATATTCTTCTTTGGTGTTTACTAAGTTGTTGAAAACCACTGTATTTGGAGAAACCGCCTTCGCCTTTGCCATTTTTTTAAAATCTGCCAACGACTTATGTGCAATAAATTCGCCACTGTAGAAGGTCACATTCATCTTATCTAGTAAATCTACCTCAAACTGTTGTTCCAGTTGCTGAATAAAATGCACCGAAGCATCTATACTACAACCAGAAGCCGAAGCATTTTCCTGGTTAAGACCAATCACAATAAACCGGTTGTACTTTACTTCAAAACCAGCTTCCAGGTTAGCACCGTGAGCGGTCCATTGTGTAAGGAATTCTGTGGTTTTTTCTAAAATAACCGCAACCTCTTCATCTGAAAGTTTTCGATTGCATTGGTACACCCAAACTCGGGAATTGTTAGGTAAGGTTGAAAAATCTGCTAGCATACATCAATTTTTTTACAAAGATACTTGGAAAAAGATGAAACGCCACTTTTGAAGGATAAAGTAAGACAGAATATTAATTCCGTTTAACTTCTTTCCCATCTTTCCAGACCGTAGCAATATTGCTAATATTCTGGATGTCCTGTATCGGGCTGGCATTCAATAAAACTAAGTCTGCCGTGTAGCCTTCTTTTACCATTCCTAACTTCCCTAACTCAAAGTGTTTTGGTGGTAATGAGGTGGCACTTTTCAAAACCTCAATATTGGGAATACCAGCTTTGGAAAGTAAATCGAGTTCTTTATATAAATCGGTTCCATAGTTAATCCCTGCATTTGGAGGATCGGTTCCTGCTAAAATAGGGATCCCGGCTTCATAGAGCATCTTAATCTGTTCTAATAAAGCGGCATCGCTTAAAATGCTTCCTTCGGGGGCTGTTTTACGTATTTGGTCTAAGAACAATGTGTTGGTTAGCATTGTAGGCATCACAAAGAAATTTTTATCCTTTGCCATTTCCTGCAATTCTGAGGTTGTAATTGTTTTGTCCCACCATAAATGCACTAAGCCATCGGCGTCGTTTGCAAGTACTTGTTTAGCGTCTTCAGCTTTGGAAATATGCACTACAGCTATTGTTTCCTTTTCGTGTGCAGCATCAATTAATGCTTTTACGGTTTCTTGTGATAAGGTTTCTTTCCAGGGTTCTACAATGATTTTTAGATAATTGGCACCCGCTGCCAGGCGATCGTTTACAAAACCTTCGGCTTCTTCGGGTTGGGTCAAGGTAGGAGTTGGGAAACCATATTGAGTTCCGTGACCTCCAGGAACAGTGGCCGCAGCTCCTGCCACAAAATAACGGGCATAGTTTGTTGAATCTTTTAGCCCTTTCATCATTCCCTGTGCCGTTTCAACCCCGTGCATATCTAATAAATTTACAACACCAGCATTGGCCGCTTCCATTAAACTATTAGGTGCCCAGGCGTGTACGTGGCTGTTGGTCATGGCGGGCATCAAGAATTTTCCTGTTCCATCAATTTTAGTGGCATTAGATTTTATTTTTTTTGAAACTTCAGCAATCACGCCATTGGTAACCAAAACCGAAGTATTTTCACTAACCGTTTCGCCATCAAACAAGGTAACGTTGGTTATAACAAAGCTCTGTGCAGAAACAGCTCCAGCAATACAAAGCACTAGTATGTGTAGTATTGTTTTCATAAGTAAAGTTTTACTAACGGTTAATTGAATTTTTTGAAGTCGCGTTCTTCCTTTTCAAGGTATTCTTTTATTTTTCGATCTTCCCATTTTTTAATAACCCCTGTTTTAAAGGTATTAAGGCCGTGAAAGAGTAGTCCTATCCCCCAGAAAAACGGGGTTGTAAAATGTGCCCAACCTGGCATATGTAGGTTTACAAATCCGCCAGAGAACAAACCAATGGCAGAGAGTAACAAAAATAGGTTAACCAGTGCGTAAGCCGTAGCATGTACGTAAAACCCTTTTATTTGTTCCAGCCGTTTTTTGGCTTTTTCCAGTTTTTCTTCTTCTGAAATGTTCTTCATACTGCTTCTATTAATCGAGTTCATCCTTTTCTAATATTTCTTTTAGCTTACGTTCTTCCCAATTCTTGAAAAACCTGAATTTATAGTGAAAAACATACAACCCGTGTATTAGTAAACCAATTCCCCAGATAATTGCAGTGCCATAGGTGTTCCAGTCCAACCAACGGTCAAACTGAACATCGGTAAAATCACCATCGTTAAAAAACTTATAGATTTTTGCCCGCAATAATAAAAGCAACATATTTATAATTATATAGGCTCGTAGATGGGTATAGAATCTTTTTATAGCCTCTACTTTTTCAAGAGCACGCTCGTACTTAGAGTTTTCTTTGTTTTTTGAAGTGTTCATTTGTTAGTTTTTTTATACTTCGTCTTCGGTTTCAGTTTCGATTTCAAACCTAGCGCCATTGTTGCTTATCTTCTTCTTCCATAAACTCTTTGAGTTTACGCTCTTCCCAGTTTTTACCCATAAACGGGCTCCATTGATAGGCTTTGGCAGCTTGAAATACTAATCCTATTCCCCAACCAAACGCAGCCCACAGGAACCACATATAGCTCCATTGGTTTACATAGTAATTTACTGCTGCCAGCATTGAAATGACTACCACATAACTGATAAGGCCTGTGTAAAATTTCTTTATCTCTGCTACCCGCTCCTTGGCGCGGAGGTACTTGTTTTGTTTGTCTGTATTATAGTCCATTTGTTGTAGTTTTTAGTGTGTTTCAGAGTAAGAATCCATAAACTCTTTAATTTTTTGCTCCTCCCAGTCTTTCCCAAAAAACGGGCTCCAGTTATAGGTTTCTGTGGCATGACCAGCGATCCCTATCCCCCATCCCACGATCGGGAAAATCGCCCAGGGAAAATTGCTTCCACCCAATATATTAATTCCTATAAAAATGGGTACAAAAATTAAGTAAACTGTTAGGTGTGCATAAAAGCCTTTTAATTTTTCAACATGCTCCTTGGCTTGTTTCAATTTTGTCTCTTGTGTAATTTTGAAGGTTTCCATATTTATTTGTTTTTAATGACACTACTAAAGTACTTCGCTGCCAACACTTTTAAAAAATAGAATACCCCAATTGTAGTATTTGTAGGTTGAACTGTACTTCGACTCCGCTCAGTAACCGTTTTTACAGTTCGTTGTCTTCTTCCATTAACTCTTTGATCTTGCGCTCTTCCCAGTTTTTATTGAAAAACGGATTCCATTGAAAGGTTTCTGAAGCGTGACCTAACACTCCTAAACCCCAACCCACGATAGGAAAAATTGCCCACGGAAACCCGGCATTAGATTTATAATTAAGCCAGATAAAGAATGGAATAAATATGCAATAAATTGTGATGTGTGCATAAAAGCCTTTTAGCTTCTCTACATATTCCTTGGCACGCTGCATTCGTTTATCTGAAATATAAGCCTCTTGGGTTTGTCCCACTACAGAGATATTTGTTAGCATTGGGATGGTAACCATAAACTCGGTTTTAGATTTTTCTACAAAAACCTGGCGCTTGGTTAATAACCTGTAGCGCTGGTAAATGTTCTGAAGTCCTACACCACTGCTCTCGCGTAGTATTTTTTTAGGTTGCAAATTATTTTGTACGACCAGATTACCATCCTTTTCAAAAATAGTAATGTGCAGTTTGTTAGAAGGTGTTACCTGATTGTGTTTAACGGCATTTTCAAGTAAAAGCTGAAGAGACAAGGGCACCACCTTGGCCTCGGGGTTGCTTACACGTTCTGGAGCTGTAAACTGTATACTGTCTTCAAAGCGCATTTTTAATAAGGACATGTAGAGTTGGGCAAACTTCAATTCCTCTTCCACGGTAACCAACTCTTTGTTTTTTTGTTCCAGAACATACCTGTATACTTTAGACAGCGATGTGGTAAACTTTGTAGCCGCTGGTGGGTTTTCTTCAATTAAACTGGTGAGTACATTTAAGCTATTAAATAAGAAGTGCGGATCTAACTGATTTTTTAATGCATCAAACTGTGCCGAGGCGGTTTTAGCGATTATTTTTTGTTGCTGTACCTGGGTTTCCTTTTTATGTTTGTAATAATAAACCCCATAAAAAATAGACGTAACCACTATTGAAACGACCAGCCCTACCCAATAGTAGTCTAATTTCTGGTTGGCAAGAAAGCCTGACACCGTCCCGTCTCTAATAACGGTTACAATAAACATATTCACAATAAAAAGAGTAGTAAGTGTGATCGCAATTGCCCCTAGAAAAGCTGTAACAATTGGTCTTACCTTGAAAAGAGCACTCCCATACTTCTTGATGATATAGTAGAAGAAAGGCATATTTGCCATATACAAAGGCACAGAATACAATTGATTAATACCGTATTCGTATCCGATATTATCCCAGGAAGTGTTAAAATTTCCTGCAGCATAAGATATAATGCTTAAGACCAGAAATATAAGTGTCCCTATAAATCCGGCCTTTAAAAACTCTTTTAAAAATAGATGCATGTTATTTGTTACAATTTTCGGCCAGAACCTCTTGTGCGTGGTCCAAACCTCCTTTTGGATGAAATTCACCTTCAGGAGTAAAGGTAGCAAAAAGTTCAATGGCTCTTTTTACATCGTCACAATACGGTTCTGTAGATTTTCCAAACCATTTGGCTGCTCCCATATCCCATTCAGCTTTTCCTAATACTACGCGTGGATTGTCTGGCGCTACTTGAGCTGCCTTTGTGTATAATTCGCTTATTTTCCCACTGTACTTCATTCCGTATTTTTGTCCGTCGTAGACAATCCATGCAGTCAATAACTGTGCTTCCAGCACTAAAATTTCAGCATTATCCTTAGAAATCGCCTTAGCATCGTTCACTAGGTCTTGTGCTTTTTTTAATTGCGGAATCAACTTTGCTTCGTCCTTTTCACTAAAGCTGGCAAAAACATTAACCTGGGCTGCATAATAAGGCGGCAACCAGTTATTGGTTTCTGCCTGTGCAATTCGTTCAAAAATATTAGCCGCTTCCATGGCTTCATTGGCTTCCCAAAGATCAAATGCTTTACGCATTCCTTTTTCGTATTTGGTTTGAGCTTGGGTTGTCAGACTCAACAGGATGATCGCTAGTAGTGTTATTGTGGTTCTCATATTTAATTTATTTAGCTTCAAGTTTATTTCAACGTAATTTCCTTCAGAATTTTGGATTCAGCTTTTACTTCTACAATGTAAGGGGTACTTGTTTCGTTTCACCATTCTTAAGCTCAAACTTAGCATCACTCCATTTGGGTGGGCCAAACATCCCCGAAGCATCATTACTACAAGCGTAATCTTCAATTGGAAGCATTCCCATAAACATTTTAAACTTCCCATTATCATCTTCGTCATGGAAGCAGGACACAGCATAGACTCCGTCCGGAATGTCTGTAAAGGTAACCTTTGCAGTTCTATTAGTGATTTTTGAATCTAAGGCTTTGTATTCTCTCTCCAGCCATTGTCCTTCACTATTGTATAGTCCAACTCGTACGGTTCCATCATTGGTACTAAAATTAGTCATAGTAACTTCTACTGTGTTCTGGGCTTGTAAAAATAGTCCGGTAAGTATTAGCGCGAAATACGTAATTATTGTTTGCATGGCTTCTGTGGTTTTAAAGTTTGATTCAAATATCTACTGAAATAGTAGCTGTTTGAAATTTGTTTTACTGAATTGTTGATTTTTTGGAGTGAACTGTAATTGAGTGGTGCGTTTTTGAGTTGTGAAAATTTTTTACCTTTCTCATACGAGCGAAGCAGCTCACTCACCTCTCATCACTCAATTTTATGCATTATGCGTGGTCTTTCTTTTTTCAGCTAGCGGTCTTTGGTTTTTCTTCTTTACCCTCAATTACAGTTTATCCAGCTGGTTATCACTTCCATCTTCACTTATGGTCCAGAAGAAGCCTACAAAGAAGAATTGATCTGTCGCAGGAAGCAATGCTCTGCGGTTAAAATTTCCGTTGGCATCTGCTGTGCTGGCGTATTGATAGCCGTTAACATTACTAAAACCAAGCACATTATTTACCGAAAAATAAAGGATCTTCTGCTGGTCTATTAAGTATGCCCAGTTAAAGCTAAGGTTGTTAAAATCTTTTGTTTTTTCCTGCAGAAACCCTGGATTATTGGGATTGGTGTAGGTACGGCCGCTACCGAACTGATAGCTAAAACCTAGTTGACTTTTCCAATCCTCTACCCAGTATTTTGTTACTACAGATAGGTTGTGTGTATTGGCAAACGAAGGGGTTGCGGTCGTGGGATAGTTCTGATATAAACGTTCTGTATCCAATAGCGAATAACTTACCCAATAATCCATATTTCTAATGGTTTCATTATCCCTCCAAAAAAAGTCAATTCCTTGTGCAAATCCGTCACCGTTGTTGGTATAGTTACTTTCGAAGCCTGCAAACTCAGTGTCAAACGTGATAAGATTGTCGTATTGCTTTCTGTACGCTTCAGCTCTGAAAATACGATTGTTGGCTACATATTGATAATTCAGAATGTAGTGCTGTGTCTTTTGTGCCTCTAAATTCTGCTGAAATTTTAAAATATCCTGCGTTGGCTGCTGGTAAAAATCGCCGTATGCCACGGATAGCTGACTGTTCTTCCCGGTTTTATAAGCAATCGAAGCTCTTGGCGACACGGTAAATTGCTCAAACAACTCACTATACTCTCCACGAACTCCTGCTTTTAAAGCAAATTTCTTTGTAAAAATAACATCGGTTTCAGCAAAGGCTGCTGAAATGTTATTGTTATACCCATAACTTGCTGAAACAGATTGATTGTCAAAATCTTCAGTAAAATCGGTTAAAAATTGTTCCGCTCCAAAACTTAGTTTTATTTGATTGCTGAACCGTTTTTTCAGTTTCAGTTTAAAATGAAATGAATTCTCTGTATTGTTAATGTTATCATCTATGATCCCTAAATTTGTGTTTGAAGATGTAAAACTTCCACCAGTTTGTAGTTTCCAGGTCCGTCCCAAATCCCCCTGATAGCTTGCATTGGTGTAAAAATTATTATTTTTCAGCTTAAAATTTACGCCTTCAGCAAGGTTTATGTCTTCTTGAGTTAATTCAAAGTTTGTTGTGTCGAAAGCTGCGTATAATTTAAAAATACCCGTATCAAATTGTCTTCTGAACACGGTCTCTCCCGAAATACTCTCAAAAGGTTTTTCAAAATCATTTCGGTTGGGAAATGCAGCGACGTAAGGCGCCAGGTTTATATAGCTTGTATTTACGCTTAACGAACTCTTCTCCCATTTTTGGGTGTTCCCAATCCCCCCGCCCAGGGTCATTAAAGCGATTTCAGTTTTTTCCTGGTCGGGTTCGTCAATGGTATTCAACAATAAAACAGAGGAGAGTGCCTGTCCGTATTCTGCAGAATATCCACCCGTAGAAAACGTGATTCCATCGAATAAGAACGGACTGTAACGCCCGCGAGTTGGGGTGTTATTTGCAGTAGGTGTATAGGGGGAAAATACCCGGATCCCATCTATAAAAATCTGTGTTTCGCCAGCGTCTCCTCCCCGTACAAATAAACGGCCATCTTCTGCCACGGTGGTTGTACCCGGTAATGTTTGTAAAGCACCCACAAAATCACCTAAGGCACTTGCGGTAGTTACTACATCTAAAGGTTTTAACACAGAAACTTTACTATTGTCGCTCGCCTCCAGACTTCCAGCAGAAATTACTACCGTATCTAAGGAGTTAAAATCTTCTTTCAACGTCAATTTCAAATCTGATAGCTGAGAAACATCTGCCGCCATCATAAAGGGTTCGTATGTTACGTAGGAAATTACAAGGGTCTGAATGCCTTTTTCTTCAGTAGTGAAGCTGAATTTTCCTTCTTCATCGGTTGAAGCCCCATCGTACGTTCCTTCCAGGTAAACGTTAGCACCAAATATAGGCGTTCCGTTTTTTTGAAGCACAACTCCCGAAATAGTTTCCTGCGCGGTTACAATTCCGAAGAAGAATAAGGTGATTACCAGTACAACTAAGTGGATAGAACGAAGCATAGTGTAAGTTTTTAAGAGTTTGATTATTAATTATGGCCCAAAAGTGCTAGAGTTTTTCTTCAAACTCTAATAAAAGAAACTGAAATGTAAAATAGTACCGATGAATTGTAGGTTGAAGTGCAATTCAATTTTTTTGGTATCTTTAAAATCAAAATTTATACTATGAAAAAATTATACGCCTTAGCCCTTACGTGCTTACTTTCCTTTACTGGATTTTCTCAAGATACCTTTTCAATTATTGCTGTAGATCCCGAAACAAGAGAAGTTGGTTCTGCAGGAGCTTCGTGTGTTACTGGAATTGGATCACAGGGAATTATTGATATTATTACCAAGATCCTTCCCGGACGTGGTGGGGTAAATTCACAAGCCTATGTTTGTATCCCCAACAGTAATTTAAACAATGCTATTGAGCAAATGGAAATGGGGGCTTCGCCTTCAGAAATTATAGATTACTTATTAAACAACGATTCTTGCTCATCGCAGGGATTTGATCCGGAATTCAGACAATACGGTATTGCAGATTTTGATGACGTAATAGGTGGCCCAAGAACAGCAGGATTTACTGGGAATATGGCAGATGATTATAAAGAAGATCGTCAGGGAGCTACGTTTAGTGTACAAGGAAATATATTATTGAATCAGACCGTGATCGATAATATGGAAGCTAATTTCAACAACACCAGCGGGCCGTTAGCAGATAAATTAATGGCAGCATTGCAGGGTGCTAATTTCCCGGGAGCAGATATGCGCTGTTTAAGTGCAGGAACATCCTCTACCACGGCATATCTGTTGGTGTATAAACCAGATGATGCCCCTAACAACCCGTACATTAGACTAAATGTAGGAGAACAAGCAGCAGGGGTTGAACCTATTGATATCCTGCAAGATATGTACGATAACTTTCTCTCAGTTGAAGAAAACACCCTACAAGAGCGTATTACATTATTCCCTAATCCTGCAACCGATAAGATAACCCTTTCGGTAGCAGCTTCCGTACTACTTTCAGGCGTTGAGATATTTGATGTACAGGGAAAGCTATTGTATTCACAAAGTAAATTTGAAACAAACAGTCTTCAGCAAACTATAAAAGTTAGTTCGTATAAAAGTGGGGTGTATTTTATAAAAGTAAAAAGCGCACAAGGAGAAGCTACCCTTCAGTTTGTAAAAAAGTAGTCATTTTACAGTAAACCATATTTAAAATACACGTGCACCACACCTAACTACTGTGGTGCACTGTTTGTATATATAAAGTGTCTATTAACAAATCTTTATTAGCGAGATGCTATTGGAAATCCTATCTTCACACTATAAAAACAATCTTACATTATGTCATCTTCAGATTCAGAAAAAGTAACTCAGTATATTGAGAAACATACAAAATGGAGCGCGCTCCTTTCCGAAATACGTGAAGTACTAAAAACCACTCCCTTACTAGAAGAAGTTAAATGGGGCGCTCCCTCCTATTCATTTAATAACAAAATACTCATTGGGTTGGGTGCCTTTAAAAACCATATGGGCATCTGGTTTCATCAGGGAGTATTTTTAAAAGATAAGCAGAACAAGTTGCAAAATGCCCAGGAAGGGAAAACAAAAGCATTACGACAATGGCGTTTTGAAGAAAACGATACCATTGATACAGAGTTGCTCCTTTCCTATGTTGAAGAAGCCATCGAAAACTGTAAAGCTGGCAAAGAAGTAAAACCCGAGCGAAAAAAGAAAGCAGTTACCGTAGGTCCCATTCTTTCCGACGCATTGGATAATGATACAAGTTTAAAAAAAGCCTTTAATGCTTTAACGCCAGGTAAACAGCGAGAGTATGCCGAACACATCGCCTCTGCAAAACGTGAGGCCACAAAAGTTAGTCGATTAGAAAAAATAATGCCTATGATCCTTTCTGGGCAAGGCCTCCACGATAAATACAAGAATTGCTAATTTGAAGGAACCAAAATTTAACAGGTACAGTCGTAGACAATTTCAGTTCTATTTTAAAAGGGCTTTATACATCTTGTTTGCCTGGGTACTTATATCAAATGTTTTATTTTTTTATGAGTTTTTGACGCTTTACAGCAATAATGCTTTAGATTCAGGGTATGATTTCAAGCAGTCTTTCAGTGCCAATTTAATTGTAGCTGTAACAGCGGGAGTTATAGGAGGCACGCTTACTGTTAATCTCATGGATCGGTGGTTACGCAACAACGCATTTTGGAAGGCGCTTGCTTATATAACACTAACCTATATTGTTGGGGCTATGGTGGTAAGCACATTTGGTGCCTTATATTACTATAGCGAAGAGTTAGGACTTCCTTTCTATCATGAGGAAGTTATTTTAAAGTTTAAGGCATTTTTTAGGACCTGGGTATTTATCAAAAATTTTGTGGTTTGGCTATTCATAGTCATTGGTACCCTCATTGTCTTAATGGTGAATGAAAAGTATGGCCCAGGCGTATTTCCAGATTATTTGTTAGGCCGCTATTTCAGACCTAAAAAGGAACGACGTATTTTTATGTTTGCCGATATTAAAAATGCTACCGGTATTGCTGAAAGTTTAGGTGAAAAAAAATATTTCAATTTTTTAAAAGATTTTTTCAGAGATATTGCTCCAGCCATTGTACAATCCAGAGGCGAGGTGTACCAGTATGTCGGAGATGAAATTGTAGTTTCCTGGAAAATGAAACACGGTTTAAAAAGAGGAAATACCATACGTTGCTTTTACAATATGAAACGTATGCTTAAATATCGAGAAAAAAGATACCTGGATAGGTATGGATATTTTCCGGAATTTAAAGTTGGTATTCACTGCGGAAGTGTTATGGTAGGAGAAATTGGTAAGATAAAAAGGGAAATTGCTTTTTCTGGCGATGTGCTCAATACTACCTCCCGAATACAAGAGCAATGCAAAGTACACGATGTCGAAATCTTAGCTTCCGAAACATTTGCAGACCTGGCTTATGAACTTCCCAATGGGGTCGTAAAAAAAGATCTGGGGGACGAAACCCTTCGCGGAAAACTGGAAGAAGTTGGCCTTTTTACATACGTCCTGGAGTAATCTCGGTATTATTTTTGATTTCAAAACAACATCAGGATTAATTTCTAAACCTCTTAACTTTTTTATATGAAAACCGACAACTACACAAAAGTAATTCTAACCATTATCGCCGTTTGCCTTACCATTAATGTGGTAAAAGATATCGATTGGATTCCCACTGCCATAGCTTCAGAAAAAATGGAAGCTTCAGATATTTCTACTAAATACCAACTTGTTCCCGTTTCAGAAATGAATACCATGGACGTGCGTATTGTAGATATTAATACCTATGACGAGCTAAACGTTAATGTAAAAAGCATAGACAGCTACGACGAAATGAAGGTAAACATTAAAAGCATTGACACCTCGGACGAACTTGACGTAAATATAGACGAAGTAGGCGGCAATTATGTTTCCTCTGGCGGACCTATTAAAGTAAAGATAGACTAACGCTTTTTAAAAGGTCGTATAATAAGTCTTGCGGCACGGTCGTAATTAATGTAGCTATACGTCCAGTTAAAAAAAGTCACGACTCTATTTCTAAACCCTACTAAAAACCAAAGGTGGATAAACATCCACACAAACCATGCAAAAGCACCGGCAAAATGTAGTTTTTTAATATCTACTACTGCTTTATTGCGGCCTATGGTTGCCATACTTCCTTTATCAAAATATTCAAAAGGCTTCATAGCATTGCCTTTAAATATTCGTTTAAAATTTTTACCCAGTGTTTTACCCTGTTGTATGGCGGGTTGGGCCACTTGTGGATGGCCTTTGGGGTACTCTTCAGTTTCCATAAGTGCAATATCGCCCAGGGCATAAATATTCTCGTATCCGTCAATCTTATTGAATTGGTTTACCTTATAGCGATTGGTTTTTTCTACTAAGGAGCTTGCATCTATTCCGTGTACTGGATTTCCAGTAACCCCAGCAGCCCAGATAAAGGTTTCTGTGACAAATTTCTTACCATTTTTAGTGATGGCCATCTTACCATTGTAGCTTTCAACGATGGTGTTTAAATGAACTTCTACACCAAGGTTTTCCAAAAATCTCTGCGCTTTCTTGGATGCTGTTTCACTAAATGGCGGCAACACTTTATCGGCACCTTCTAATAAATGTACGTGCATTTCTTCTTCCTCCAATTCTGGATAATCATTTTCCAAAATCCCCTTTCGGAATTCGGCCAAAGCTCCCGCCAGTTCAACTCCTGTGGGCCCTGCTCCAACGACGACAAAATTTAAAAGTTGTTTGCGTTTCTCGGGATCATCAGTAATATCTGCCTCTTCAATATTTTGGAGCATCAAACTTCGAATATTCAGTGCATGGGGCACTGTTTTCATAGGCATACTGTTTTCTTCAATTTCTGAGTTTCCAAAGAAATTAGTACGAGTACCTGTAGCGATCACCAGATAATCATAAGAAAGACTTCCTATATTGGTTTCAATTTTATTTTCTGAAGTATGTATGTTGGAAACGGTTGCCAGCCTAAAATGAAAGTCCTTATTTTTTCTGAAGATCTTGCGCAACGGATACGCAATGGAATCTGGTTCCAGTCCTGCCGTAGATACCTGGTATAATAAAGGTTGGAAGGTGTGGTAGTTATGCCTGTCAAACAACACCAGCTGTACCTCTTGTCCTTGTAATTGTTTGATAAGTGAAATGCCCGCAAAACCGCCACCAATAATGACAATTCGGGGTTTAGAGGTTTCAGGAATATTCATAGTGTGTTTTGAACTATAAAAATACAACTCTTAAAAAAGTTTCTGTTTAAATTTGTGAATTTTGTAACAAAACAGACCAGAACTGCACTAATCTTCCAACTAGCAAACAACCATTGAACAAGGAACTTGAACATAGCTTTGTAACCCAACTAGAAGAGAACCAGAACATCGTACATAAGATCTGCCGTCTGTATACGAACGACAAAGATTCGCACAACGATTTGTTCCAGGAGGTCACGATTCAGTTATGGAAGGCGTATCCAAAATTTAGAGGTGATTCTAAGTTTAGTACCTGGATGTACCGCGTAGCGCTAAATACAGCCATAACGTTGTATCGAAAGTCTAAACGAAGAGTTCAAACCCAGGATTTTGAAGGCGTAAGCTTTAAAATTAAAGCCGAGGCCTATGACGACACGGTAGAGCAACAGTTAAAGTTGATGTATGACGCTGTGAAAGACTTGAATGATATTAATAAAGCGTTGGTTTTTTTATACTTGGAAGATAAAAGTTACCGGGAGATTTCTGAAACACTTGGTATTACTGAAGTAAACGCCAGAGTAAAAATGAACCGAATAAAAGAAAAATTAAGAACAATACTTAATCCGTAAGCCTATGGATGTTTTAGATACATTAAAAAAGGATTGGCAAAAACAGGACGCCAAGCTGCCAAAGCTTTCTTACAAAGAAATATATAGCATGTTGCTACAGAAATCGTCTTCTATAGTAAAATGGATTTTCATCATTAGTGTTTGCGAGTTATTGTTTTGGGTTGCTATTGCTTTTTTGGTGCCGGATTCAAGTACTAAGTTTCATAAAAATATGGGACTGGAATCCACATTCTGGATTGTTACCGTGGTAAATTATATAATTTTCGCAGTTTTTATGTTTCTGTTTTACAAAAACTACCGCTCTATTACTGTTACAAGCACTGTAAAGCAGCTTATGAAAAGTATATTGAAGACCCGAAAAACTGTACGGTATTTTGTTTATTATAATATTGGAGCAACGGCCTTATTGCTTATTGCAACTAATATTTATTTATACTTTAATCAGGAAAAACTGGTTCAATTTCTATCTCAAACAAGCAATAACTATGGGGCTGTCTCCCCAGATGAAGCCATTACTATTTTCTTTATAGCACAATTTATAGTGGGTGTTATTGCTATTGGCCTAATGATATTAATTTATTACCTGGTGTATGGGTTACTTCTAAAAAGGCTAAAGCGAAACTACCGCGAGCTGAAAAAAATTGAGGTATAGTGTATTAAACCTCAATACAATTTGAAGATTTAATATGGGCAGTCTAATTCTAGTAGTTTCTTTAAATCTCTCGCCCCCCTTTATTTCAAAAACTAATTAAAAAGAAGGACTGACTATTTAAAAATAATTTTATTCTCCACGGCAGAAAAGTTACCTTTGCGCTACAAAAATAGCACTAGATGAAAAACACTGCCCTATCTCACGTTCACGAAGCTCTTGGAGCAAAAATGGTGCCCTTTGCCGGGTACAACATGCCTGTTTCTTATGAAGGTGTTGTTGCCGAGCATGAAACCGTTCGAAAGGACGTTGGCGTATTTGATGTATCCCACATGGGTGAATTTTTAATTACCGGCCCAAATGCTTTGGCACTTATACAAAAAGTAACGAGTAACGATGCTTCAAAAATGGTAGACGGACAAGCACAGTACAGCTGCTTTCCTAATGCAGACGGAGGCATTGTAGACGACCTTATTGTATACCGCCTTGAAGCAGAAAAATGGCTTCTGGTAGTAAACGCATCCAATATCGAAAAAGACTGGAACTGGATTGCTTCACACAACACCATGAATGCTGAAATGAAAAATATTTCAGAAGACTTTTCATTGTTGGCAATTCAGGGGCCAAAAGCAGTTGAGGCAATGCAATCATTAACTTCTGAAGACCTTTCAGCTATAAAATTTTACACGTTTAAAGTTTCAGACTTTGCAGGAATTGAGCACGTAATTATTAGTGCTACCGGGTATACAGGAAGTGGCGGATTTGAAATTTACTGTAAAAACAGTGAAGTGGAACAGGTCTGGAACAAAGTTATGGAGGCTGGAGCAGATTTTGGTATTAAGCCTATTGGCCTGGCAGCGCGTGATACGTTGCGATTGGAAATGGGATATTGTCTGTACGGTAACGATATAGACGATACTACTTCTCCTCTCGAAGCTGGTTTAGGTTGGATTACTAAATTCACAAAAGATTTTGTGAACTGTAAAAACCTGCAGCAACAAAAAACCGATGGTATTAGAAGAAAGCTAATTGGTTTTGAATTACAGGAACGTGGCATTCCCCGCCAGGGCTATGCAATTTTAGATGCCGAAGGAAATGAAATTGGAAATGTAACGAGTGGTACGCAAGCACCCTCCGTTCAAAAAGGAATAGGCCTTGGGTATGTGACCAAAGAATTAAGTGCCCCGGGTACCGAAATTTTTATTCAAATACGAAAAAACAAAGTGCCTGCAACTGTTGTTAAACTTCCATTTTACAAAGGCTAATGCCAGACTACCAAAACATTCTAAATACCATCTATAAAGAACTCCTCGCACGCGAGGACAAAGGCGAGGTGGCAGACTACATTCCAGAATTAGCAAAAGTTGATAAAACTAAATTTGGTGTTTACCTCAATAACATTCACGGTGAAAATTACTGTGTGGGTGATGCAAAAACAAAATTTTCCATTCAGAGTATTTCAAAAGTATTTACATTGGCTATGGCGTTTGCAAATCAGGGAAATAAGCTTTGGAAACGTGTAGATGTAGAACCTTCTGGCAATCCATTTAATTATTTAGCGTTATTAGAACAGGAAGAGGGTATTCCGCGAAATCCCTTGATTAACTCGGGCGCCATTGTGGTGGCAGACTGCTTACTTTCAAGCTATGACGACCCGAAAGCCGAACTTCTAAAATTTGTACGCCAATTGGCAAACGACGATGACATCCATTATAATGATACGGTAGCCACTTCTGAAATAGAAACCGGCTTCAGAAATTTTGCGATTGCCAATTTGTTGAAGTCCTTCGGAAATTTAGAAAATCCTGTGGAAGACGTACTGGATTTCTACTTTCATCAATGTAGCCTGGAAATGACATGCGAACAATTAAGTAATGCATTTTTCCCGTTTGCAAACAAAGGTGTTTGTATGCAGGAAAACGAGTGTTTAACGGCTACCCAAGCGAAACGAATTAACGCAATTATGCTTACTTGTGGCTTTTATGATGAAGCTGGTGAATTTGCTTTCGAAGTAGGACTTCCAGGAAAAAGTGGCGTGGGTGGCGGTATTGTAGCATTATTGCCAGACAACTTTATCATTACTACCTGGTCGCCAGGGTTGAATGAAAAAGGGAATAGTTACTTAGGTATGCTGGCATTAGAAAAATTTACAACCGCGACAAAAGCCTCTATATTTTAAGATGTCACGAATTCCCAGAACTAAACATACCATCCTAATTTTAGGTGCCAGTGGTTTTATTGGCAATGCCTTATACCACGAACTCCTCTCCTATTTCAGCACGTTTGGAACTTATTGTAGGCAAGAGGGATTGTATGGGAATAATCAGGTGTTTTTTAAGTTTACTGCTGAGGAAGATCGTATTACTGACATTTTAACTGAAGTACAACCAACAGTTATCATTTCTGCGCTTACAGGTGAATTTAAAGCGTTGCTGCGAACACACCAGGACATAGCAAAGTATGTTGCTGAACATCACGATAGCCGTATTTTGTTTTTATCTTCGGCTGAAGTCTTTGATGGTTTGTATGAATTTCCAAGTTACGAAAGCGATACCCCAACAGCCGAAAGCGAACAAGGGCGTCACAAACTAGCTATAGAAAAACTATTATTGGAACAAATTCCTGCCCAAACTACCATCTTACGACTTCCACTGGTTTTAGGGGTTACTTCTCCCCGTTTAATTCAACTACGTCAAGCCAGCAAACACAGAGCAGCTTTTGAAGTATATCCAAACCAGATCATTAGTGTCACCACAGCCGATAAGCTGGCACAACAGGTTCATTACATAGTAAATCAGCATTTAGACGGGATTTTTCATCTGGCATCTGAAGATGTAATCCACCATGAAGACTTGTTTCGTGAGCTTTGCGAAAAACTGGGAGACGAACCACCAGTTTTTAAAAGTGTCTTTCAGCGAAATGAGGACAATTACCTCGCTATCCTTCCGAAGAAAAACAGACTACCAACGTCGTACCGAATTACAGTTGCAGAAGTAATAGACGCTTCCACATTAAAGGAAGAAATTAGTACCTTTAGAAGCTAGATAAAATTTAAGTTAATGTAAATAAACGTCACCTCGACTCTGGAGAGGTCACACAAGTTACGCTTTTAAAAGTTTAATTAGTGTTACGTACTCGAGTTTGATTCCTTATTGTTTCACCTTCGGTATAACAGTTGCCTTTGCTTAACTTTGTATAAAGAATACCAGTTTTTAAAAATAAAAATAAGTTTATGAAACCCTACACAGAAAAAGAAGTACAAGAAAAATTAAAAGATTTTGAAGGCTTGGAATATGATGATAACGCAATACACACTGCTTTTGAGTTCGAGAACTTTAAAGAAACTTTTACCATTATGACCCGCATTGCATTTGAGGCTGAGCGTTTGGAGCATCATCCAGACTGGACCAATGTATACAACAAGCTGCACATTACGCTCTCTACCCACGACGCAGGAGGTGTAACTGATAAAGATTTTGAATTTGCAAGTGTTGTTGACCAGTTGATTGGGTAATATGAAGCATATTTTTAGCGCATTCCTTTTTGGTTTATTCCTCTTTTCTACGAATTACTTACAGGCTCAGGACGACACAGAATTTTGTGATCAGACAAACGCTCTGATCACATTATTAAAAAACGAGCACCTTTCACCAAAACCAGTCAACGATACATTTTCAGAGGCTGTGTTTGATATCTTTTTGGACAGAATAGATCCTTATAAACGTTTTCTTACCAAAAAAGACAGTAGCTTCCTTGCCCAGGACAGACACCTCATTGACAACTATGTTACTACAGGTGATTGTAGTTTTTTGAACAAATACACGTCAACACTAAACGAAAAAATAGCAGCGGCCCGTACACTTCTTGAGCAATACCGAACGAAAGCCCTTGATTATACCGGAAAGGACACCCTATATTTTTCATCGAAAGATTTTGATGAATATCTTGAAAATGAAATAGCTTTTAATGACTACTGGAGCAAAGGGGTTCGGTATAAGGTTTTGAGCACCTTAATTGAAAAAGATTCAGTGATAGCCAATACTAAAAAGAATTTCACTACGCTGGAAGCATCGGTTCGAACTGAGATCATTAATAAAGAGCTATGCAAACTAGATAGGTTAGCTACCGAGGAAGAACTTCAGCTATTTGTTCAGGAACACTTTTTAAATGCCATAGCCGCGTATCACGACCCTAACAGTACTTTTTTTAATGTTTCCGATAAAAGTAGTTTTGAAAATTCCTTATCCACACACTCCTTATCCTTTGGGTTTTATGTGGAACATAACAATAATAACGATCTTGTAATTGTAGGCATTATACCAGGAAGTGCAGCATTTTTTAATGAAAATTTTGAAGAAGACGATATCATTCTAAAAGTAGAGTCAAATGGTAGCGAATTGAGTACGCGGTGTATAGACCGGGAAAAATTTGATGATTTCATTTTTGAACCTTCCCATAAAGAAGTGCTATTTACGCTGAAGAAGAAAAATGGAAAAACTAAAGAAGTACTTTTAGAAAAAAGCGATAAGGGAGAACCTACCAATGTAGTTACATCTTATGTACTAACCGGTGAGAAACCCGTTGGTTATCTTCAGTTTTCTAGTTTTTATACAGACTTTGAATCTCCCAACGGCCTTGGTGTGGCAAATGATGTAGCCAAACAGCTGTATACGCTAAAAAGGTCTACAATTGAAGGGCTTATTATAGATTTACGGAACAACGGGGGCGGCTCCTTAAAGGAGGCAGTCGATTTGTGTGGGATGTTTATTGATAAAGGTCCCGTGACTATATTTTCAGCTAGTGAAGACGAAGTAGAATTATATGGCGATTCTAAAAAAGGCGTTTTGTTTGCAAAGCCCATTATTGTTTTGGTAAATAGCTTTAGCGCTTCTGCGTCCGAACTATTTGCAGGGGTGATGCAGGATTATAATCGGGCGCTTATTGTGGGTACAACAACCTACGGAAAGTCAAGTTCACAAGTAATACTTCCGTTACAGGAAAACAGCAACTTAGGGTTTTCAAAAGTGACAACACATCAGTTTTTCAGAGTAACAGGTAAGAGTATACAATCGCAAGGAATTATTCCGGATATTTCACTCCCGGACATATACGAAAGCTTTTCGCAACCAGAGAGTTCGTTGCCTTTCTCGCTAGCAAACACTTCAATGCCGGTGACCATGGCGCATAAACCCTATCCAAAAATTCAATTTGAAAACATAAAAGCAAACAGTTTAGTACGTATTAAAAACAACGGGATGTTTAACGCAATAATAGATATAAACCACTTGCTGTTAAACAAAGTTGTAAAACCTAATTATCAATACCCTCTTACGCTGGATTCAGTTTTTAATGATGAAACTGAGAGTATCTCAATTTGGGAAAATTACAGTACTTTGCAGGAAAGCTATCATTCAAAAATTACCATTAAAAATACGCAGCAAAAAGAAAAGTTACTGCAATATGACCCTGAGAAAAAAGTGACAAACACCAAATTGCGTGAAGATTTACAAAAGGATCCGATTCTTGAAGAAACCTATTTAATTCTATCTGGCTTACTTACTAAAAACAAATAATTATTATGAAACTAAATTACCTACTCTTCTTACTTGTTATCCTCTTTTCCAGTACTGCACAGTCCCAAAGTTTTGATACCCCTCTTGCCTATTTACAATTTATTTCTGAAGAGCAGGAAACGATCACAAAAAGCATGTGGAACTATACAAAAGCAGTCGCGCACAGCAGAAACGAAAAAAATGTTGAACGAAAACGCAGCTCCGTTATACAGTCCATAGAACGCGTTAAGAAAAAAGTTAGCAATGCAACAGCTTTTGAGAACGATCCTTACAAGCAAAATGTTCTGGAAAACTTAGAGCTGAACGAAAATATCATGAAAATGGACTATGCCAAAATCATCGATATGAAAGCAGTCTCGCAGCAATCGTATGATAGTATGGAAAGCTATATACTGGCACAACAAATGGCAGATAAAAAAATGGCAGAAGCGCAGCAGGAATATGAAGACCAGTTTATAGATTACGCAAAACGACATAATATTGAAATTACTGAAAATGAAACGGAGTTGGGTAAAAAGATGCAGATTTCGAATAAGGTTTTTAAGTATTACAATGCGATGTATCTTCCTTTTTTTAAAGCAAATATTACCGAATCCTATATTTTTGAAGCACTGGATGCAAACGATATTAGCTCCTTACAGCAACATGCTATCTCGCTGGGAGCCATTGTAAACGAAGAACGAGAGCTGATTAAAAATATCCCGCTTTACAAGGATGACACCAGTTTATTGGATGCTACAAATGCTGCTTTCGATTTTTACCAAATGGAAGCTGAAGTAAAGATTCCTGAATTGATAGACTTTTTATTATTGCAGGAAGAAGTTCAAAACATAAGCCAGATAATTGAAAAAACACCAAAAAGAAAGCGTACAAAAGAACAAATTGATGGCTATAATGAAAAAGTGAATGAGCTGAATAAAAAGGTAGCTGAATTCAACAGGATGAATACCCAGTTGAATAAAGAAAGAACGAAGGTTCTCAATGGGTTAAACAACGCAAATGACCAGTTTTTAGCAAGGCACATTCCGAAGGAATAACTGTAATAAAATAAAAACTATCCATTTATAGAGTTTGGTACTTGTACTGTGTAATTTCTATATTTGGGACATTCAAAATATATAGTATAAATACTACACTTTATGGGAAGAGCTTTCGAATTTAGAAAAGCAAGAAAGATGAAACGCTGGTCTGCTATGTCCAAAGCGTTTACACGTATTGGAAAAGACATTGTGATGGCTGTTAAGGAAGGTGGTCCGGACCCGGATTCCAATTCGCGTTTGCGTGCCGTGATACAAAATGCCAAGGCAGTAAATATGCCTAAAGACAATGTAGAACGTGCTATTAAGAGAGCGAGCGACAAAAGTCTTGGCGATTATAAAGAAGTGATCTTTGAAGGCTATGCACAACACGGGATTGCAGTGCTAATTGAAACCGCAACCGATAATAACACACGTACTGTTGCCAACGTACGCTCCTACTTTAATAAAACAGATGGAAGTTTAGGAACTTCCGGGTCTGTAGTATTTATGTTCGATCACGTTTGTAATTTCAGAATAGATGCAGCAGGGCGCGACCTGGAGGAACTGGAATTAGAGCTTATAGACTTTGGAGTTGAAGAAATATTCAACAACGAAGATGAAGAAGAACCAGGGGTTATGATCTATGCACCTTTTGAAAGTTTTGGAGCCATTCAGTCCTATTTAGAAGAAAACGATATTGAAATCCTATCTTCAGGCTTTGAGCGCATTCCGCAAGTAACAAAAAAGCTAGATGCTGATGCAGCCGCAGATGTTGAAAAACTGATAGAAAAACTGGAAGAAGATGACGACGTACAGAATGTATACCACACTATGGAAGAAAGTTCTGAAGACTAAATTTTAACAGCGAAACAAAAAAAGGAGCCCGAAAGAGCTCCTTTTCTTATTCTATATAAACCTTGATTAGTCTTCAGAAAAATATACTGAAGAAGCGCCATTCAGGCTGTTATTAATAGTGGGCGTAATATTTCCACCAGCATCTGCATCTACAAAGGCCAGTACTCTACCGCTTCCGTTTGCACGTTCGGCTATGTACACGGTGTTTCCTTCAGTATCATAATCTACGTTTACAGGATTCCCTAAAAAGGTATTTGAACCCGCTACACGTACCTGATTTCCGGCAACAGCTAAAGTCCCTCCATTTTCAACACCGTTAAATTTTGTTTCAAAATTTGAGATGATATGAAAAGCTCCGTCGCTATCGGACATAGCGTCTCCAATGTCTGTTAGGATCATCGTACCGTCATCAAATCCTATTCCATGTGTTCTTACAATACCTTCAATGGTAATTCTCTTAGAAGGCGTTACAGGACCTGTTACGTTAAAATCTGTTGTAAAGTTATTAAAAACAGCTACGTCGCTTGTTTTGTCTACCACTGCGTATAAATTATTTCCAACAAACTCAATACCCCAAACGGCGAAGTCTGTTGTAAGAACTGTTGTAAGCGTATAGGTGTTCGCAGCTCTGGTATACACCCATAGTTTTCCTTCGGCAGTAGTATCGTCTCCATCCAGGTCCATGTTGTCTGCTACTACATAGATATTATTGCTCACTGCAATATCTCTTGGACTTCCAAGTTCTACAGGGCTTCCTCCTTCTAGTTCAAGGGCGTCGCCATCATCTGTACTATCGAGGTCATCATAGGTTTCGATGTTTTTATTACTTCTACTTACCTGTGTGACTTCGTCCTCTGAACTATCTACATAAAGTCCTTCTCCATCGGTAGATCCCGTTAACAGAGTTCTTACTTCTACGTCTCCATCGTCCTCTAGTTTGTAGGCCGTAATGTTTCCAGAAGTATTACTGGATGCGTATAAATTTACGCTTAGGTCGTTTGCTGTAATATCTCCGTCATCATCGTCTGAACATGCGGAGAGGCCTAATGCGGCAACAGCTGATAGTGTTAAAATTTTTAAAGTTTTCATAGTTATAGTTTATTATTAAACCCATAGATACAAGTGTATTCTGGTAAAACAATAAAACTGAAAACCGATTAACTAGAATTTAACTAAGGTAGTTCTGACCTTCAATAAGATAGCGAAGTGTAGCATTATAGTGTTTAACGCTTATTTTGTATAATGAAAAGTTAATGAAATTAGCTGTATTCAGGAACTTTACCAACCACGCCTTCAAAATACTTGCGGAGTATTGGCAAATCTTTTTCAATGTTGCCTGTAGGGGAAAAAGCAGGATGGATAGTGACTGTTTTGGTCTTGTAATCGAAAGAAACTGGAATAATAGGCACCTGTGCTTTTAAAGCTATAAAGTAAAACCCGGTTTTCCATGTGAGTACTTTTTTACGCGTTCCTTCCGGTGCCAAGGCTAGTCTGAATTCTTCTTTGTCTTTGAAAACTTCAGCAATGGCTTCCACTTTATTCTGGCCTGGTGTACGGTCCAACGCCGCGCCTCCCATCCATTTAAAATACCAGCCAAAAGGTGAGTCGAATAATTCTCGTTTCGCAACGTAGTTTATTTCAACATTTAAAATACGTCTGGTAAAAACACCTATATAGAAGTCATGCCAACTGGTATGTGGTACTACAATAATTACAGATTTTTTAATGGATGTATCAAAACCACCTGCAATGTTCCAGCCTAAGACTTTATTGAATATAAATTTAGCGAATCCCACTAATTATGCTATTACTACATTTTCAAATATAGTGCTTTTAGCTTGTCTCGGGTCATGATAGTCTCCCAATCATCTCCCAGTGCATTCTCCCAAAGCGGAACCAGACCTAGAGCTATGTCTATCATCGTTTCCATTTGGTCCTCTGTAAGGTTCGCACAAATATTTTGAGGGATATTAATATCGTGTAGTTTTACCATTTCTTTGAAAAGGGCTACATCTTTAGGATAATATTCATGTAAATGGTCAAATACGATACAATTTCCTACGCCATGCTTGGTGCCTAACACATAAGAAAGTCCGTAGCTCATTGCGTGTGCCACTCCAACCTGGGAATAGGCAATACTCATTCCACCGTGCCAGGAAGCCATCATAAGTTTTGCTCTGGACTCGGCATCGGATAGCGTATCTGTTAAGAAAATTTCTTTACAAAGGTCATATGCTTTTTCACCGTAGCTTTCGCTAAAGGCGTTGAGGAAGGTTCCGTTAAGCGACTCTACACAGTGAATAAAACAGTCCATTCCTGTAAAGAACCACTGGTCTTTAGGCACGCCAATTGCCAGATCCGGATCTAATACTACCTGATCGTATGGTGTAAAATCACTGTTAAGCCCTAATTTTTTTTCGGGACCTGTTAAGATAGCAGTTCTGGAAACTTCGGCTCCGGTTCCTGAAATCGTTGGAATTCCAATGTGGTACACTCCTTTTGTCTTTAGCAAATCCCAGCCTTGATAGTCTGCTGCGCTTCCTTTGTTGGTTAATAATAAAGAAACAGCCTTTGCAAGATCCAGAATACTACCCCCTCCAATACCAATAATACCTGATGGCTGATGAGTAAATTCGTTTTTAATATTTTTGACAATGGTATCTACCTGCTCCGTTTTAGGCTCCTCTAAGGTGGATACGTAAATTAGTTTGTCATTAAAGCGAAGGGTAAGTTTGTTCGCAAACGTTTCATTTCTCTTAAAAACATCATCCACCAAGTAAATAAACGGTGCATTTTCTTTTCGCTGCGGTGCTAATATAGCCGGTAGCTGGTCAAAACTTCCTTGTCCAAAAATAACTTTCGGCACCATGGGGAAATTTCGGTATTTGTTGTTTACTGATGTGCTTGAGCTTTCCTTAAAAGCTCTGTTTGCCCGTACTAAATCTTCTGGAGTATCTATTTCGATGCCCTCGTTATTGTTAATAGCCATTTTAATGTTCTTGCCATATTCTAAATAACGAATACATTCAATTTTTTCGGCAGCCTCTAAAGCACGCGGCGGCAACGTATGGAAATCCATCAAAGCCTCCTTTCTGAAAGCATAGATGCCTTTGTGCTTATAATATTGTACAGAAATATTTTTATCACGAGGATATGGAATAGGAGACCGTGAAAAATACTGGGCAAAATTATCTTTATCAACTACAACTTTTACTGCGTTAGGGTCGCTTATTTCTTTCCAGTCGTATATTTCAGTCATTAGGGATGCCAGGTCAATTTTTTCAGCATCAGGTCCTTTAAACACGGCCAGCACTTGTTCCAGTCCTTTTTTACTGGTAAACGGCTCGTCTCCCTGAACGTTTACAATAATATCCACATCCATGTTTTCAACAGCTTCGGCAATTCGGTCACTACCACAATCGTGCTCTTGCAGGCTCATGATGGCTTTACCCCCATTTACTTCAATTTCGTTGTAAATAACTTCACTGTCGGTTACCACGTACACTTCATCAAAAAGCTCTGTCGCTTTTGTAGCTTCATACGTTCTTACGATTACAGGCTTTCCGCCTAAATCCTGCATTAATTTTCCTGGAAACCTAGATGCGCCATAGCGCGCTGGAATCATTGCAATTATTTTCAAATCTTGGTCTTATTTTTTGTTGAAGTAAGCAAAAGTATTAATTATATTAAGGACTAGATGCAAAAAACGCTAAAAGGTTTACTCGGCACCTTCAAAAAATTCGCTTTTAAACCCTATTAAATACAGTTTTTCTTTGGCACGAGTAATGGCTGTATACAACCAGCGAAGGTACTCTTTGTCAACTCCATTTGGCAAATAGGGTTGCTCCACAAAGACCGTATCCCACTGCCCTCCTTGCGATTTGTGGCAGGTAATTGCATAGGAGAATTTTACTTGTAACGCATTAAAATACTTGTTTTTCTTAACAGCCATAAACTTCTTGTACTTGCTTTTTTCCTCTTCATAATCTTTCATAACCTCCTGGTAAAGGGTATTGGACTCTTCATACGTAAGAGAGGATGTTTCAGAAACTAAAGTGTCCAGTAATAAAACTGTTTCAAAAGGTTTCATTTTTGGATAATCGATCATTTGAATAGAAACTTCAGCAAAACGAAAACCGTATAACTCCTTTATGCTAAAAAACTCCAAGACCTTAATAATATCTCCATTGGCAATAAAACCAGCATCCGAAGTTGGTTTCACCCAATGGTAATTGTTCTTTACTACCATTAGATAATCCCCTGCCGAAAGTTCTTCTTCCTGATACAGGATCCGGTTACGTATATTTTGATTGTAGAGATTGGCACGCTTGTTAGACCTTACAATGATAACTGTTTCTTCATTTCCCTTGGTATGGTAGCAATCGCTAATAGCATCTAAGAGTTCATGACCGTCCTGCGGGCGAATTACTTCAGGAAAATTCAGTTCAGAAAATTTGAAGCTTTCATAAAAACCATTATCCAGAACTTCCCGCAATCTCGTAGCATTGTATAAAATTCCGCTATCAGTATGCTGGCGTACTACTTCGTCAAGTTCAATTTCAATAACATCTTTGTGGTAGTGGCTTTCCAGAGTTCTTGCATCCAGTGCAGGACTAAGCGCTAGTTTTACAGGAGGTAATTGGGCAGTATCTCCAATGAGCAGTAACTTACAATTGGTACCGCTATAGACATACTCCATAAGATCATCCAATAAAGAGCCATTTTCAAATAATTTAGACTCTTGCGCCACATCTGGTATCATAGAAGCCTCGTCTACAATAAAAAGAATATTCTTCCCTTTGTTTTTTTGAAGTGTAAACGAGACCCCACCACCTCCTTCACTTTTAGGTTGGTAAATCTTTTTATGGATGGTAAGTGCCTGTTTACCTGCGTAGTTGCTAATTACCTTTGCAGCCCTACCCGTTGGCGCCAGGAGCGAAAATGATAGCTGGGCTTTCCATATATTTTTAACCAGTGTTCCCACTAAGGTAGTCTTACCTGTTCCGGCATATCCTTTTAATAGAAAAACTTCGTCCTTGGTTTTGTTCAGCGCAAATTTGGACAATAGTTGCAGGGTAACCTCCTGTTTAGCAGTAGGCGTATGTGCAAAATCGTGTTTAAGTAAGCTGTAAAAGCGGGAGCTATCCATAGAATGAAGCGGGTTTAAAGGCTAAATATAGGCAGGTTTTTTTCGGAATTTATAATACCAAACAAAAAAAAATTGTAGATTTGTGACAGACCAAAAAGAATAAACTTTTAAACTAAACAAACGTATCTAATGAAAATTATACTTCAAATTGTGCTCTGGGTTGCCATTATATTTTTAGGCTGGAAACTATATGGCTCTATTACAGGTCCCATCGAGTTTAACAAAATTAAAGAAGCACGTTATAAAAAAGTAATTGTGAATCTACAAGATATTCAGGCTGCGCAACTAGCGCATCAGGAAATTACTGGTGACTTTACCGGTAGTTTTGATAGTTTAGTTCGGTTTATCGATACTGCAAAGTTTGCCATCACCCAAAGACGTGATACCAGTTTTGCAGATGTTGAAAAAAATAAGGCATATGGATTGGACCCACAAACAGGCGGGTATATTCTGGAGGAAATTATTACTGACACGCTACGATTTACATCTGTGAGAGATTCATTGTTCAAAGGAACAGATCGTTACAAAACGATGATGAACATCCCTGTGAAAGGTGTGGATGATAAGATCAAGATGGAAGCCGGTAAATACGTTAAAAACGACGTAACCTACTCTGTATTTGAAGCAAAGGTTTCAAAGAAAACACTTCTTTCAGACCTGGATAAAGATTTATTATCACAAGAATTGCAGGTAGTATCTGTAGATGGTGTGAATGGTGAATTCATTAAAGTAGGAGCCTTAGACGAAATTAACACAAGTGGTAACTGGCCAAAAAATTTAGAAACTGCAAAAAAACAGTAACATAACAGCTACACATAACAGACTGTCCGTTCAAGTAACATTGACCGGACTTTCTTTTTTAGTTTCAACTCAAAATTTGAAAGAGGCTGTCTATTTTTCAGAAAAAAAATTCACCTCTCAATACACCCCGCAAGAGCTACAACTGGAGATAAAAAAAGAAATAGAGGCTCATAAAGTGTTAAGCAGATGTGATGAAGTCTCTATTGTATACGCCAATACTACCTATACATTAGTACCCGATGCGTTGTTTGATAAAAACAGGTTGAGTGAATACCTTAAGTTTAATTCAAAAATACTGTCGGGAGATTATCTTGCGTACGATACGTTAGAGTCACAAAAACTACACGTTGTCTATGTCCCGTTTATAAATGTAAACAACTATCTTTTTGAAACTTTTGGAGACTTTCAATACTATCATGCAGCTACTGTATTAGTGCAATATGTTTTAGAAAAGCAACCTTCAACGTTTGCAACACGCGCGTATGTACAAGTATACAAGGATCATTTTGATCTTGTAATCCTTAAAGATGGAGCACTTGTATTATGTAATTCTTACACGTATAAAACACCAGAAGACCTTGCTTACTATGTGCTTTTTGCGCTGGAGCAACTTAGTCTTAAGCCAGATGCTATCGAGACAAAAGTACTAGGCGCTATTGAGGAGGAGGATGCTAACTTTGCAATACTTTATAAATACATAAGAAATATTGCTGTGTTGGATGCTACAGATACGGTAGTTATTGCAGAGCGTCAATCCCATCAACATCTTTTGATAAAAAACTGTTTTTAAATGCGAATTATATCAGGCACCTATAAAGGCAAGCGACTTACGGCTCCCAAAAACTTGCCGGTACGTCCCACAACAGATTTTGCCAAAGAAGCATTGTTTAATATCCTAAACAACCAATTATACTTTCCTGAAGTTCGTTTTTTAGACCTTTTTGCAGGTACTGGTAATATTAGTTTTGAATTTGCTTCAAGAGGATGTGAAGATATCACAAGTGTAGATGCGCATTATGGGTGCGTAAAGTACATACAGCAAATTGCAGAGGAATTGACATTTCCAATCACAGGTATTAAAAGTGACGTTTTTAAATATATTCAACTTTCGCATCCGGCATTTGATGTTATTTTTGCAGATCCTCCTTATAATTTTGAGCTTCAGACATTAGCAGATCTGGCAGATAATATTTTTCAGAATAATTTGTTGAAACCTGACGGAATTCTTATCATTGAGCACACCAAACATCTTGATTTAAGTGAAGTTGCTCATTTTCAAGAAGCTAGAAAATATGGAGGTTCGGTGTTTAGTTTTTTTGCTTAGATGTATATGAATCCCGAAGTGCTTAAACTAAAAAGGTACGTCACTCAATAAAATATCTGTTGTCTTAAATGAATACAAAATCTCCTCACAAGACCATTACTTTAAATTTCACTACCCTAAAAATTTATGAGCATTTTATAGTTTCTACCATTAAAGAAGGAGTACTTTTTGACGCCCCACAATTAGATCAGTTGCAAGATATTTTTACCATTTATTTTGCTGACAGACCCTTTGGTTTTATTGCTGACAGACAAAATGATTATACAGTAAACCCTGTTTGTTATACAAACTCAAATGCAATAGAGAATATGGTAGGTATGGCAGTGCTTTGTTATTCTGAAGCAAATTATAAAACGGCAAATTTTACGAAGCCTTTTTTTCGAAAACCACTAGAAGCATTTTCCACGTTTGAAGCCTGTAAAAACTGGATAGAGGATTTACTCTAAAGTTTTTAGTTGTCTTAAATTATAGTATCTTGGGTTACTTAAAATGGTTGCTTCAAAAACAATAGATTTAGGGTTCACAACAATCCAGATTCATGAACACTTTGCTATTTCTACGATAGCTGAAGGTGTGTCGCTCGATGCTACAAAACTCGATCAAATTTTTGAAGTTTTTTCAATATACTACAACGATAAACCCTTTGTTTCCATTGCCAACCGTATAAACGATTATACGTTAGACCCAAACTTGTTAAGCACCAAAAAGCATCCTAACCTTATCGCGATTTTAGTAGTAGCGCCTAAACAAAGATCGAAGGAAGTTGTCGAGTTCGAACGACAGTTTTATACGGGTGTTTTTGAGGTTTTTGACACCTTAGAGGAAGCAAAATTATGGGCTTCAGAATTTTTAGAAGATTATTTAAAAAAAGCAGGCCTATAAGCCGGGTTCTGTATCTGCATAAAGCAAATCCTTATCATTTATCTGGATGTTGCATTACTACAACATTCTATCTGCCTACCCTCCAGCACGGGCGGGAACCCTTAGCGCTGGTATACGTGGCATTTCACCGCATAGAGTTTACCTGGTTTCACTACAGCATTACCTGTACATTCTTTCTGCTGCACTTGTCCTATCCCGATAGCTATCGGGACGACGGCCGTTAGCCGCTATGCTTCCCTATGGTGCCCGGACTTTCCTCCTCAAGACTAGCTTGAAGCGATAAGGCGGCCTGCTGCTGCAAAAGTAAGTCAATGTTAATAAATACCGTAAAAAGCGCAGCCGTATTTTTCTGAAAGTTAACCCGCATAGTTATATTTGTTACCTTCTATGGAACACTTTATAGTATCAGCTAGAAAATACAGACCTACCGTTTTTAAAGACGTTGTAGGCCAGCAAGCTATTACCAATACGCTTGAAAATGCCATAGAAAATAACCATTTGGCACAGGCTCTTTTATTTACAGGGCCTCGTGGGGTGGGGAAAACTACCTGTGCGAGAATACTGGCCAAAAAAATTAATCAGGATGGTACTGAACAAGAGGATGAAGACTTCGCCTTTAATATTTTTGAGTTAGATGCCGCTTCCAACAACTCGGTAGACGATATTAGAAGCCTGATAGATCAGGTACGTATCCCACCGCAGGTTGGAACATACAAGGTATATATTATTGATGAGGTGCATATGTTGTCTTCTGCTGCTTTTAACGCCTTCTTAAAGACCTTAGAAGAACCACCAAAACACGCCATATTTATACTGGCAACTACCGAAAAGCATAAAATAATCCCTACCATTTTATCCCGCTGTCAGATTTTTGACTTTAGACGGATTACGGTTCAGGATATTAAAGGGCATCTGGCTGAAGTTGCCAAAGCTGAAGGCGTACAAGCCGAAGATGATGCCCTACACGTCATCGCTCAAAAAGCAGATGGAGCCTTACGTGATGCACTATCAATTTTTGACCGCGTCGTTAGTTTTAGTGGAAACACCCTTACACGGGAAGCCGTTACCGAAAATCTGAATGTACTGGATTATACCTATTATTTCAGCATTACAGACTTATTACTAGAGAATAACATTCCGCAGGTATTGTTAGCGTATAATGAAATTCTTTCCAAAGGATTCGACGGGCATCATTTTATCATGGGGCTTGCCTCTCATTTCAGAGATTTATTGGTGTGCAAAAATCAGGAGACCATTGCACTTTTAGAAGTAGGTGAGCAAGTTAAGACCATGTATTTTGAGCAATCTCAAAAAACGGCCCCACAATTTTTAATGGAAGGCATTAACATTGCAAACGATTGTGACCTTACCTATAAAACAAGCAGGAATCAGCGTTTGCTGGTAGAATTATGTTTGTTGCAATTAGCCTCCCTTACGGCTAAAGGCGAAAAAAAAAAGCCTAGCCTAAACGGCGAACGCTTTGTACTCCCTCCCTCCCATTTTGATGATGTACCCCCTGTGGTAAAAGAAAATCCCGAGGTTTCTAAGATTGAAACACAACCTGTAGCAACACACAAAAACCTTGCTGAAGAAGAAGTAAGAACCAATCCAAGTGAAAATGGTGCACACGAACCAGCTGCTGAACATTCAAAAGAACCTTCAGTAGAAAAAAAATCTGAAAAAACCGGAACTGAAGAAAAGCCAAAGCGTGTTATAGACAGGCCGCAACTAGTAGCCGAGCGCAATGCCGAAAAAGTGTCGGCACTTTCCCTTAAAAGTATTCGGAAAAAGAAAGATTTGCAGAAAGAACTGGTTTCCAAATTACCCGATCAAAATAACCTCCCTACCGAAGATTTTACTGAAGAAGCTATGCTGGCTGCCTGGAATGAATATAATCAAAAGATGAGTGACGAAGGAAATCATAACCTACATTCCCACTTATCGATGGGGGTTCCTAAGCTGGAAGGCACATTGTTGCACCTTGAATTTCCAAATAATACTATTAAAACCGAAGTAGAACGTGCCCGACATAAATTACTGGGTTTTCTTCGAGAACAATTAAGCAATTACAACATAGACCTTTCCATTGAAGTAAACGAAGCTGAAGTAAAACGCTACGCCTACACACCAAAGGAAAAATATGAAAAATTGATGGAGAAAAATCCGTTACTGGATAAGCTACGACAGGAGTTTGATCTGGAGATCTGACTTCGACTATGCTCAGTCTGCGGTTTAACGCAACCCCCTAAAAAGGGGTAATTTCAGTTAAAATAACTATGAAAGAAAACAATCCCATAAAAATGCTTGGTTTAAAATTGCCCACAGACCCTCGTTGGGTGAATATTGTGGAGAAAAATATTGAGGAGATCCTCACAGACCACGCTTATTGTGAGCAAAAAGCTGCTTCTACCGCTATTTCTTTAATTGTCTCCTTTCCTGAATATACAGAACTGGTACAGGAAATGGTATTACTAGTGAAAGAGGAAATAAGCCATTTTAAAATGGTGCACGATAAAATACTAGAACGTGGCTGGGTAATGGGGCGCGATCGTAAGGACTTGTATGTACTAGCCGTTACAAAATTCTTTCCAAAAGGTGGTAGTCGTACCACACAACTGGTACATCGCTTATTGTATGCAGCCTTAATTGAAGCCCGTAGTTGCGAACGTTTTAGATTATTAAGCGAACAACTGGAAGATAAAACGCTCGCCAAGTTTTACCGGAACTTAATGGAAAGTGAAGCCAACCACTACACTATGTTTTTAGGTTTTGCCAGACAGTATGGCGAGCGAAAAGAAGTAGATAAAAAATGGCAGGAATTACTGGATTTTGAAGCACAGGTAATGAAAGATCTGAGCAAGCAAGAAAGTATTCATGGGTAAGCCTATTAGTTAGTTTGAAACAACTTTTAAACCTACTATAGAAACAATTAATGTAGTTATAAAAAACAGACGCCAAAAGGTAGCAGGCTCTTTGAACACAAGTATTCCCAAAAGTACGGTTCCTACAGCCCCTATCCCAGTCCAGACAGCATACGCTGTGCCAATTGGTACCTCCTGAGTTGCTCTTATAAGCAACAACATACTTATAGCTAATGAAATTAAAAAACCTATATACCAAAAAGTGGCTTCAGTTCCGGTAGCTTCTTTCGCTTTTCCCAGGCAGGCGGCAAAAGCCACTTCAAAAAGACCCGCAACAATTAAATATATCCAGTTCATTAATCAAAATATCAATTTTGTATGAAGTTTTAAAAAGGATAAAACCTATCTAACCTCTAACTCCTTAGCCACCCGTTCATTATAAAGGCTTTTTACAATCCCGTCGGCAAGACCAATCTTAGGAACGAAGATATTTTTTGCTTTACACCATTTCATAGCAGAAAGGTATATTCTGGTAGCTGGAACAATCACATCGGCACGGTCCGGGTTCATTTGCATTTCGAAAATACGCTCGTGATAGGTCATCTCCTTTACCTTTTCGTAGTAATTGGTCATAAAAAAATAACTCAATGGCTTGCCTAGTTTTTTTCCGCTGAATTTAAAAATGCTGTTTATATTTCCACCAGAGCCAATTACGTTTATCTTTTCATACTCCTTCGTACTTTCCCGTACCCAATTACGTACCTCGTCCCACATAGATTCCCGTACCATATCGTTTAAAATACGTACGGTCCCCAATTTAAAGGAACGGCTGGTCACACTCTTTCCGTTCGCGTAAACGGTAAATTCTGTACTCCCACCCCCAACGTCTACATACAGAAACACTTTATTATCTTCAATAAGGTCTTTTAAGTCGGTAGACGCAATAATAGCGGCTTCATCGGTACCGTCAATAATATGTATTTTAACTCCTGTTTCGGCTTTAATTTTATCGGCTATTTCTTTACCATTTCTGGCTTCTCTCATTGCAGATGTAGCGCAGGCTCTATATTCTACTACATTGTGGTTTTTCATTAGTAAACTAAACGCTTGCATAGCTTCCACCATACGGTTGCTGTTTTTTTCTGAAATTTTTTCCTCTAAAAACACATCGGCCCCTAATCGGATAGGCACCCGAACCAGCGACGTTTTTTTAAACAACGGCTCTACACCTTCTTTTTCAATAACTGTGGCTATAAGCAAGCGTATGGCGTTGGAGCCAATATCGATCGCAGCATATTTATTTATCTTCAGCAAACTATTCTTTTAATTTTTGTTGGTAATACTCGTAGGTTTTGAACTGCGAGCGTATTTTCTCTTTTTTATTTTTTCGATAGGCATTATCCTGTTTTTTTGAAATGACACGCGCTTTTACATTGTCGTTCCAACAGATAGAGAAGGTGTCATTAATTTCAGCTTTTATGTCCTCATCATAAATAGGGCAGGAAATTTCAACTCTATTGTCAAGATTTCTTCCCATAAAATCTGCAGACGAAATATACATTTTTTGTTCGCCGCCATTTTCAAAAATATACAATCTTGGATGTTCCAGAAATTTATCGATAATACTAATCACCTCGATGTTTTCGCTCATACCTTTCACCCCTGGAATAAGGCAGCAAATCCCTCTAATGATCATTTGTATTTTAACTCCTGCCCTACTTGCTTCGTAAAGCTTATCAATCATCTTAAAGTCGGAGAGGCTGTTCAGTTTTAATTTTATTCCACTTGGCAGTCCTAAGCGATGATTTTCAATTTCAGATTCAATAAGATTGTAAATAGTATTTCGGGTATAATGAGGAGATACAATGAGGTGCTGGTATTTCTTAATTTTATAGTTTACCTCAAAAAAGTCAAACACTTTATTAATTTCTTTACAGATCTTCTGGTTGGCTGTAAAAAGGGTATAATCTGTGTAAATACGAGCTGTAGACTCATTGAAGTTCCCTGTAGAAACAAAGGCGTAGCGTTTTAATTTATCCCCTTCAATGCGCTCAACCAAACAGGCTTTACAATGTACTTTTAATCCGGCAACACCAAATATTAACCGTACGCCTTCACTTTGCATTTGTTCGGCGTATTTAATATTGGCAGCTTCATCAAAACGGGCTTGTAACTCAATTTGTACTGTGACTTCCTTTCCGTTTTTAACTGCATTGATAAGAGAACTGGCAATATGCGATACTTCTGCCAATCGGTAAATAGTGATCTTTAAGGATTTTACTTTTGGGTCTAGTGCTGCTTCTCTTAAAAATTTAACGACATAAGAAAAGGTTTGATAGGGCGCATATAGTAGGTAATCCTTTTCAGCAATTTTATGAAACAAGCTTCCCTGCAGGCTCAGGCCTTTTATGCGTAAGGGTTCAATTTTATCATATTGAAGATCTGGTCTCCCCAACCTTGGAAAATCCATGTAGTCGCGACGGTTATGGTAGCGACCTCCGGGAATGATACTATCGGTATCGTCCACGCCCATTTTTTCCATTAAATAGCGTAGGGTTTCTTTATCGATTCGTTTGTCGTATACAAAGCGAACTGGGTCTCCTACGCTTCTGTTCTTAACACTTTTTGATATTTTCTCAATAAAACTTCGGCTTAAATCACTGTCTAAATCCAGTTCTGCATCTCGCGTGATCTTAATCATATGTGCCGAAATACTATCGTACTTAAAAATGCTGAAAATATTATTCAAACAATACCTGATCAGGTCGTCCAGAATGATAATAAACTGCTTTTTACCATCGTTAGGCAGCACAACAAAGCGGTCTATGGAGCGGGGGATTTCTATGAGCGCATAATTAAATTTACTCTTAAAGGTTTCATCCTCTTTACTCATTTTCATTTTTACCGCCAGATACGCAGCACTATCTTTTAGGGTAGGAAACTGTTCCAGCTCACCAATCATAATAGTTACCAGTGCCGGACTTACTTTTCTAATGAAATATTCTGAAATAAATGCACTCTGAGCCTCTGTTACTTCAGTCTCATCGACCATAAAGATGTTTTCGCCCTGTAACTTGTTCTCGATATCGCTTAGGATGCGAAGACTTGTTTTCTGCTGGTTGATCACTGTTTGGGTGATTTCTTCCAGTAGATCTTTTGCTGTAATCCCACCTAAAAAACTACGCCCCCCTTTACCAGCTTCAGCAATACGCTTTACTGTGGCGTATCGTACTTTAAAGAACTCATCTAAGTTATTGGAAAAAATACCCAAAAAGCGAAGTCTCTCAATTAAAGGAGTTGTTTCGTCTTCAGCTTCTTGTAAAACGCGCGCATTAAACTTAAGCCAACTCAGTTCGCGATTGTGATAACTATTTTCTACCAGAATTGTATCGTCAATTTTTTCAGTCATTTTTTAAGTGTCTTGGGAATACCATGGTTGCCGTTTTTCCTGTTGAAATTTTACTCCATGCGTCTACGTCAAATTCAATAATTACAAATCCGCAGGTGGGCAAGTTGTCAATATACTGATTCCCTAACATATTAACAATACTAGTAAAGGCATGATTATGACCTACCACCATAACACAATCCTGGCTATCGTCCATATTTTTAATGACATCCATCACATTTTGCCCACTAAAATCATAAAGACTGTGATTGGTAGAAAAATCTTCATCTAGTACCTTAAATGCCTTTTTAAAGTACTTAGCTGTACTTAAGGCCCTTACCGCATCACTACTAATTATTTTTTGTGGGGCCGCATGATTTTTGGCAACATATTCTGAAACCAGAGGGCCGTCTCTTTTCCCCCGTCCTTTTAGCGGTCGTTGATGATCTATTACATCGTGCTTCCAAGAAGATTTGGCATGGCGTGCCATATATAATGTTTTCATATGTTTAGTTTTGAGTTAAGAGCGAAGAACGACGAGCGTTTATTTTGCTTTACATCGATTAGTGCTCCTTCGTATTTCTATTTCTATTTTTTACTTTGTTTCATCACTCATTGCCTCCCTTATGGCTGTAGCCTTCTTATAGCCCATTGCGCTCCATCTTTTGTATACTGAATTCTATCGTGTAATCTGCTCCTACGACCTTGCCAGAATTCAAACTCCGCTGGTTTTATGAGGTAGCCACCCCAGTTTTTGGGCTTTGGGATGACGTGACCTTCAAACTGCTTCTCTAGCGCGGTTAGTTTAGATTCTAAGGCTTCACGACTTTCGATAGTTTCAGACTGGTCTGAAACTACAGCGCCTAACTGGCTTTTTCGAGGGCGTTTACTGAAGTAAGCTATAGATTGTTCTTCAGACGTTTTCTGGGCTTCTCCTTTAATGATAATTTGCTGTTCTAATGCAGGCCAGAAAAAAGATAGACATACCTGTTTATTTTTCGCGATACTTTCGCCTTTTTCACTTCCGTAATTGGTGTATAGTACAAAGCCTTTCTCTGAAAATTCCTTCAACAACACAACCCTCCCTCGTGGAAAACCATCTACACCAATGGTGCTTAGTGTCATTGCGTTTACCTCGTCTACACTTCCTGAGGCTTCTGCTGCTCGAAACCACTGCTCAAATTGCTGAAATGGATTCTCTAAAACGCTTTCTAAGGTAAGTTCTCCTTTTTCGTACGATTTACGGTAGTCGTGTAGGTTTTGGCTCATAGCATCTTGGCTTTCCGTAAAAATACAAAGAATGGAAATTGTACGGTAGGCTATAATTTTAAATTTGGGTTAAAGTTATAGCCAGATTATGTTGTCAGGCTTGCTTGATTTTTAAAGAAATAAAAAAGTTAACAATGCCAGGTAGCTTTCTTTCTTTTTTAGAAGCAATTTAGTTTCCTCATACTTACTTGTAGCTTCCTTGCACCCGCAATTTTATTTCACTATATTTAAGTATAATTTTTATAGATAATCTCCTGATGAAATTCTTTTGCACCCTTTTAATGGTTTTTTGTTGTAGTGCCTTGGTTTTTTCCCAGGATACTGAAGAATGTTTTATTCCAAAAATAGAAACCGATACTGCTCCGCTACATTATTCTGAGAAAAAACTTCCACAGAGAGTATCAGATTTTGAGCCCGTTACTTTCAACATCTATTTTTGGGGGTTCCGCTTAGAAGATAATACCGGGAATGTAGCCTTCAACCAGGAAAATATTGACAATGCTGTTCGTTGGCTGAATGAAATTTACAACCAGTGTAATGTTAGTTTTAATCTATTGGGTACTGAAATTATTTTATCTGATGAACATTATATTTTAGAAAACCAGATTGAATTTTTATCAATGATACGGGATATGCGATCTAATGGGTATGTACGGGAGGACGCTTTTAATATCTATGTATCTAATCAATATTTCGGATTTGGTGGTGCTGCAGCTGCTTATTTCGATACGCTTGCGGGCATACCAGCCGTAAAACTGATAGACTCTGGAACGATCCAGCACGAAGTGGGACATTGCTTTAGCTTATTGCATACCAATCAAATAATCGACGCTACTAATTGTGAGAGTGCCACTAGAGACCCCAATAATAAGTATTACAATGCAGATATTACAGGAGATCTAGTAACAGATACCGATGCCTGCTATATATTTACTTCAGAAATAGATACTGATAGTTGTACGTTGAGTTCTAATAGAAATGATTGTTTTGGGTACCCCTATACCATCCCTTCTTCATTACTTCACAATTACATGACCATAGGAGCGCCATCTTGTACCAAAGACCAGTTTACAAACGGACAGTTTGTACGCATTAGACAGGCTATTGAATTAGATCCAGAAGGTAAGTTCAGTAAAGCAAGAGTAGATTAACGTAAGTGTCGCTTACTTTTTTATAAATTTCTTCACGGTAACCTCTTCGTTTACCTTAAGTAAAAAAACATAATACACTCCAGATTGAAGTCCGGAAACATCTAAAGAATCTGCGGTATTTACAAGGGTGGACGAAACTCGTTTTCCGGTAACATCTGCAATATACCATTCACTTACACCTTCACAGTTATTACAAAATAGCTCATTAGATGCTGGGGAAGGAAAGACAACTAATGCTATATCGCTATCATTGTCATCCATATCTTCACTATAGGGCTCTGGACTTTCCAGTCCACTAATATCATAAACCCTTACTGAACCCGTTTCTGTGCCTGTTTGCATATACTTATAGTCTAACGCTCCAACCACAACTGTATTTCCATCTGAAGAAATAGCAACAGAACTACCAAACTGTGGAGTATTGTTAGGATTTAAAATTCTGTCTATTTCTATATACTCATTACCATTCGTTTCTACTATTGTGATACTTTCTTTGAAATCAGAATTGTCTGACGAAGCCGCACCAACCACCAATCTTCTCCCATCTCCAGAAAGTGACACAGAGCTTCCCAAATACTCATTGGTCTTACCTCTAACTTTAGTACTAGGAACTAATATGCCATTTGTATTATAAATTCGAAATAAATTTACGTATCCATTTGAAGCTTTAAATTCACTGGCACCAGAAGCTACAATAGTACCGTCATTAGAGGCCGCAACATCAAATCCAAAATGATCAAATTTATCTCCTAATTCTGAACTTCTAATAACCCAATTATTATCTTCTAAACGACGGGACTCAACACTACCTTCAAAGAACGGAAGTGTATTTCCTTGATTACTATACGCAGCGTTAGAACCCAAAAATACATAGGCACCATCTGCAGAAATGGCTACAGAACTACCTATTTTGAACCCTTTTCTATTTCCATAAATACTTTCTCCTACTTGTGACCAAACAGCATTTTTATAATCGTAGACTCCTACACGTCCGCTAAAATGCAGCACTTCTGAGTTTAGCCTTGCCCCAACTACGACACGATTTCCATCATCTGAAATAGCTATAGACCTTCCAAACAATTCGTTTTTCACGTTACCTTCAATAGTGTTTCCTAATTGCGACCAGGTATTGTCTACATACTGGAATACCTTTACGTTTCCATTATTCTCATCGAACGTATTTACTACAGAGCCTACGGCAATTTTAGTGCCGTCTGAAGACATAGCAACACTATAAATAGTCTGATTTTCTGGAAAATCGGAGGGCACTTCAAGCGATTGCTGTACCCAATCGCCATTTCTATTTTCAAATACTGCAACGCCCTGAGTGCTTGTTCCATAACCAGAGACGGCTATCTTTTTACCATCTTCAGATATTTGAACGTTTTGTCCAAAAGCAAAACCTTCTTCTGAAGCTGTGATAGTAGGGCCAATTTGAACTTGACCATATAAACTCATAGAAAGTATTCCTGAAAACAGTAGTAAAAGAAAATTTCGTATGATTTTCATAATGGTAAATTTTAACAAAATAAGTTACGAATAAAATTCATTAGTATCTATGATGGAATCAATTTTTTAACGTTTTAATTAAAAAACTTCGCCTTTACATAGTATTATAAGCAGGCTAAAGCCATACAGTTTATACATAGACACAGTATAAATATCTTGTAATAGCGGAAAAATTTTTCTATATTTAGGTGGCTCTTTTTATTTAAACATTCCCGATGAAATTCTTTTACTTATTTATTTTGATACTTGGATGTAATTCGTTGTGTTTTGCACAGGGGTCAGACGAGTGTTCTTTTCAAAATAAACAGATTAGCCAGATACCAGGAAAAAATTCTATAACAAAGCTCCCACAAAATTTAGCCGATTTTGAGCCCGTAACCTTCAATATCTATTTTTGGGGATTTCGTTTAGAAGACAATACAGGGAATGTTGCTTTTACCCAGGAAAATATTGAGGCTGCTGTTGAACGGTTAAATACTCTTTATAATCAATGCAATATCTCTTTCAATCTTATAGGTCATAATGTTATTTTATCTAACGAATTTTATCACTTGGAGGGGAGGCACAGATTCAGAGAAATGGTAGCTGCGATGCGTGCTGAGGGAAATTTACGAACAGACGCCTTTAACGTGTACGTTTCGAATGAATATTCAGGGTTTGCCGGTATTGCTTTAGACTATTATGGGACAATTTTAGGAATATCTTCAATTAATCTTATCAGTTCTGGAACTTTAGAACACGAAGTCGGGCATTGTTTTAACCTGCTACATACGAATGAAACAAATAATACTTTGAACTGTGAGAGTGTCGTAAGAGACCCTAACAGTCAATATTTCAATGCAGACCTTACCGGAGATTTTGTAGCAGATACTGCTGCGGGCTATAAATTTGAACCTGAAGAAATAGATGCTACTACCTGTACATTAAATTCCAGTAAAAAAGACTGTTATGGCTTTACCTATAAAGTTCCTTCCTCTTTTCTTCGTAATTATATGACTATTTCAGTTCCCGAATGTTCAAAAGATCAACTAACCAACGGACAATTTATTCGTATTAGAAATGCAATTGAATTAGATCCCTTTGATCATTTTCAAAACGCAAGGATAGATTAATACAGCTAAATTACTTTTTAACAAATTTCTTCACCTCTACATCCCCTGCCCTGCTCACAAAATACACATAATAAATTCCTGATTGCAGCATAGAAATATCTTGTGCATTTGAAGTATTATACTTGTGTGGCGTTACCACTTTACCGGTTATATCTGCTATGTACCACTCAGCTATAAAGCTACAGTTAGCACAGTGTAACTCATTGGTTGCAGGGGAAGGATAAATTAGTATTGGATCAACAATGAATTCTGGTAGAATTTCAGGCTCTGGAATTTCCGGACTTTCTAATCCGCTAATATCATAAACTTTAACTGAACCTCTTTCGCTGCCTGCCAAGCTATAATCATACTCTAATGAGCCAATCACTATTGTATTGCCATCCGGCGAAATATCCATAGTAATATCATATTGAGGAAAACTACCATCGCCTTGAATGCTGCCTATTGGCACATACTCTTGAGTATTAAACTCAAAGATTATAACACTCCATAAGTTCTGTATCAGGCTCTGAGGGTCAAAAGCCAATACCGCTATCTTGTTTCCGGTTTCCGAAATTGAGAGAGAACTTCCTAAAGGTGAATTGACCTCACTATCAAGAAGCTTATATTCGTTAAATATGCCATTAGCGTTGCGGTACACCTTAACATACCCTCTATTGAACTTTAATTGGTTGGCAGTAGTTGCAAAAATTTCACCGTTTTTAGAAATGTCGACACTAAATCCTAAATGATCGTATTTCCCCCCTTTTTCTATATATTGATTAACCCAAGAGTTGTTTTCCCATATAAGTGTTTCTATATATCCTTCAAAAGGTGAAGCAGGATTGTTTTTAGTATGGCTCGAGTTAGAGCCTATAAAAATACTTTTTCCATCTGAAGAAATAGCAGTAGAACTTCCAACCTTAAAGCCATCTTCTGTTCCATAAACCGCCTCTCCTAATTGCGACCAGGTGTTATTCGCATAATGATATACTACCGCTCGCCCGCCAAGCACAGCTTTCTCTGAGTTTAGCCTTGCTCCTACTAAAACACGATTTCCATCGTCTGAAATAGCTACAGACCTTCCAAACAATTCGTTGTTATCTTCACTTTCAATGGTGGTCCCTCTTTGAGACCAGGTATTATTTACATACTGAAACACTTTTACATTTCCATTATTTTCTTCAAACCTGTTAATAACAGAACCTAAGGCGATTTTAGTGCCGTCTGAAGACATAGCAACACTATAAATAACTGGACTATCCGGAAAATCTGAGGGAACTTCAAATGGTTGCTGTACCCAATCGCCATTTCTATTTTCAAATATAGCGACACCTTGCTCACTTGAACCATAACCAGATACTACAATCCTTTTACTATCCTCAGATATTTGAACGTTCTGGCCAAAAGCAAAACCTTCTTCTGAAGCTGTAATGGTAGACCCAATTTGAACTTGAGCATGTAAACTGATAGAAAATATTCCCAGAAATAGCGTCAGATATATGTTTCGTATAGTTTTCATGCGGAAAAGGCTAATTTTAAAAAAGATACGAATTTTTTTTTATATTGAATCCTATGTCCATCTTTTATCTTCAGTACCCTATACAGACAGGAAAGTTTCAAGTGTATCACGTACATACCTTTCCGCTCAAATACAGAAACATCTTTTAAAAACAGTTAATTTATTTTCTGAATACACTTTTAAACTATGCGTCTCGTAAAATTTTATCCATTTTACGACCTTTAGCTAATTCGTCTACCAGTTTATCTAAAAAGCGTACTTGTTTTGTTAACGGAGTTTCAATGTTTTCTATTCGGTATCCACAAATCACTCCTTTAATTAAATGTGCATTGGGGTGCAGCGTAGCTTGCTCAAAAAACGTTTTAAAGGTTACTTTCTCATCTATGAGTTCCTGTATTTTTTTCTTGTCATAACCCGTAAGCCACTCGATAACCTGGTGCAACTCATCTATGGTTCGGTCTTTCTTCTCTACCTTTGTTACATAGTGCGGGTATACTGAAGCAAAGGTCAATTTTGCGATACGTTGGTCGTGTTCAGGAGTTGTTGTCATAAATTATTTTTTTCTATACTTTATTTCGAATTAAAATACTCTAATCACTTTCTTCAAGTGTTTTAGTGTCTTACAGCTATAGTTGCTATAAGCTTATAATAAAAAAGTAGTGCTATTTTATTTTAGTGATTTCACTTTTATAAACAAAATCAGACTCGATATCATATTTTGATTCTTGTAAATAGTTAGCACCTTTTACATCGGTTATCTTCACAAGCAAGTCGGGTGTCGGTTTTGTTTTTGGTCTCGAATTCCAAAAGGCTTCATTTCCTTCTAAAAAGGTAAGCCTATAGGTACAATCGTCTATCCATTGTATTTTTAATTTAATTTCTTTTTCACCATACTGCTCTGTTTGAATACTGTCATTTCTTTGAATCTTTGCTTTTACTACGCCATTTTCAATATTTTGAAACTCCCCTGTTCTAAATTTTTTACATTCCTCCTGTGCGTATGTGACAGTAACCAGTAAAGTAAGTAATAGTAAAATTAAATTTTTCATATGCTATGTTTTGCTCCCAAGATACTTAAAAAAGCGTTAGGCTATAAGACCTAATTATCTATCTTCAGGCAGTTAGTTTATTTGAATCATTGGAACTTATTGAAAACACTGTAAATTTACCAGCCAGTATGTAACCATTTATATCTTTTTCTTACCAATAGTATATTGTACTATCATATATTAAACAGTTATAATTATTTTGTTCAAAGAACCTATACGAATTTTTACTAGTATTGAAGATGTTCCGAAAAAAGATTGGGAACAAGTTGTTTCTGAAAGTAACTTATTTTTATCCCTGAAATATCTTAGTGCAGTATCGCAGACCTTATCTCAAGAAATGCAATATTTGTATGTTCTGGTAAATGCAAATAAAACCCCAATCGTAGCAGGTGTATTTCAAATAGCTACATTCACGTATAAAAAAGGGGCGCAAACAAATTTGTTGCTGAAATTATTTCAAGATTGTAAAAATAAAGATGATAGTGTTTCCATACGTGGATTGGTATGCGGAAATATATTTGCTACAGGTACACATGGTTTTGCACATAGCGAAGCCGTAAGTTTTAAAGCTGCCAGCGAATTAATGGCTTCGGCTGCTAAACAAATACGGGGCATGAAAAAATATGAAAACGCTTTTTCCATTCAACTTTTTAAGGATTTCAATACGGACCTGTCTCTAGAGTTAGCTGTTTTTGAAGATTTTAAATACCGTTCATTTCAGGCAGATGTTACCATGGTGTTGCCCATTCCCAAAGACTGGAAAACCTTTCAACGCTATTTAGATACCATGAAAGCTAAATACAGGACAAAAGCCAACAGCGCTATTAAAAAGGCTTCTGCTCTACAGTTAGTTTCTTTTTCAGCATTGGAAATAGCGCAACACTTAGACAGATTACAAGAGCTATTTAGCAATGTACAGCAACAATCTGAGTATAGCTATGGGGAAACATATCCGCAGGCATTTAAAGCCTTAAAAGAAAAATTAGGAGAAGCGTTTATTTGTAAAGGTGCTTTTCTGGACGATAAGCTCGTGGGTTTTAGTACTGCCTTCTTACAGGGAACAACATTAGAAGCCAGTTATGTTGGGTTAGACTATTCATACAACACCACCTATGCAGTATACGAGCGACTGCTTTATAATTATGTTGAAGAAGCCATTATGCACAAAGCCACTCTTCTGCATCTGGGTAGGACCAGCGAACTTATAAAAAGCGCGCTAGGGGCAACGCCACAACCCATGACACTATATGCCAAGCATACCTCAAAATTTAAAAATGCCTTGTTGAAGCCTATTTTAGAAAAAATTACTCCCAGCGAATTTGAACTCAGAACTCCTTTTAAAGCGAGTTTCTATAAAGAAGCACCTAGTATGTTACCCCCATTGGCATAGAATACCGCCCATTAATGCAAGGGTAATTACCCAATAGCCTGCATTTATAAAACCATACGTAAGACTTCGGGTTTCAAAAAGCCCATTGATCATAATAATAGGTAATCCCACAAACACTCCTAGCAGTCCGCCGTGAAATGCACCGTGCTTAAAGGTGCGGTAATAGGTTCCATATTGGTCCATAAAAACACCTATTTGGTTCATAATTTCTGAACCTTCTTCATTAAATCCAGGTTCGGCAACAAAAAGTGAGTAATAATCGGTCTGGTGTACAACCAAAGTGAACAGAAAAAAAGATAAGATTAAGCTAAGCAGTAACGTAACACTAAAGATGAGCACTTTGTTCCCTTTTTCAAGCTTTTCTTTGGTAAGTCCGGTGCTTTTCATCCAGGCATTTCCAAAGGCTACAGGACTATAGTATAAGAATCCTACAATAATGGGGACAAGGGCAGCGAGTGCCACAAAGAGCATATTTGGCATCATAACGGTTGGTTTTAGGTTACTGAAAGATAGTGATTTATATAAAAAAAAGCATTTACAGGTCAAATACTTTTCCGTCTTCTGCCAGAACTACATGTTCAAATATTTCCTGCGCTTCGGTTCTGAAACTTTCAAGACTACTATAACGTCCTGAATAATGGCCTAAGATAAGCGTACCTACATTTGCTTTTTTTGCAATCGCTGCAGCTTCTTTGGCGGTGCTATGTTTGGTTTTCTCGGCCAGATCGTAATGTTGATCCAGGAATGTGGCTTCGTGATACAGCGCGGTTGCCTTTGTGATTTGCGGAACGATTTGTGGAAAATAAGCCGTATCACTGCAATACGCATAGCTTTTAGGAGCTGGTGGATCGAATGTTATGAGCGCATTGGGAATACTTTTACCATCCTTAGAAATACCATCTGCTCCTTGTTTTATTTTATGGTAGTAGCTCATTTCAACATTAAGTTTACGGGCTTTTTCAATGTTTAAACTTCTGTCTCCCAACTTTTCCTCAAAAAGGAACCCATTCGTGTATACTCTATGGTCCAGCGGAATGGTAGTAACCGTTACTTTATCATCCTCAAAAATAAGCTGCGGTTCTTTGCTATCTAATTCATGAAAATACAACCCGTAATTGGTATAGCTTTTCCCCAGTTTCAGTTGTAGTAAAATGGCTTCCTTAATTCCTTTAGGACCGTAAATATGCAGGTCGGCAGTACGTCCTAACAATCTGAAGGTAGAGATGAGCCCTACCAATCCGAAAAAATGATCTCCGTGTAAATGTGAAATAAAAACATGTTTCAGTCTCGAAAATTTCACTTTAAAGCGGCGTAACTGAACTTGTGTTCCTTCGGCACAATCTATTAAAAATAAATGTCCTTTCACCTCTAGTACCTGGGACGTAGGGTTCGCATCCCATCGCGGGGTAGCAGAATGACAGCCTAGAATGGTTAATTTCATGGAAAGTACGAGTTACTATTTTCGAGGTACTATTTAAGAATAATCAATTATCAATAAGAAGGCTAAAGCAAAGGTAGCTGAGTATTTTTAATTTTTTTCCTTTGGTAAAATTAAAAATGTATCGAAACTAAAAGCCCAGATCCCGCTCTATTTCTTCCATTCCAATGATGTCCTCCCCTTCCTGAAGGGTTGGAACTACGGTCATTTCGTATGGGATTTCGTCTGGATTGATGGTATTGTTAATAATAACAAACGACTGCTTGGTCTTTCTATGTAGGTTGGAAACTTTCAGGAACAACAATAATTCCTGTAATGTAAGGTTCGTGTAGTCTAAAAGGTTTAGCACTACGTTTTGTCCTTTAAACTTATTGGGAATTTGATATTCCAGGAAAGAGGCAAAGTCTTTAATGTCGTCCTTTTCGTCTGCGAGGATGACGTAGTTTTCTTTATTTTCAATCTTCATTATGCTTAATTTTTGATGCCAGTAAATACAATACAGCCATTCGCACGGCTACTCCGTTTTGAACTTGATCCAGAATAATGGCTTGCTTACTATCGGCAACGTCACTGGTAATTTCTACACCTCTGTTTATGGGGCCGGGATGCATCACTACGATTTCTTTATTTAAGTCATCCAGCAATGCTTTATTCACACCAAACTGTTGTGTATATTCCCGTGTGGAAGGAAAATAACTGATGTCCATGCGTTCGTTCTGTACCCGAAGCATATTTGCTACATCGCACCATTTAAGGGCTTTTTTCAGATTGGGTTCAAAAGAAACTCCCAGGCTTTCAATGTATTTTGGGATCAGTGTTTTAGGCCCACACACTTTTACTTCAGCTCCTAATTTCTGTAGCGCAAAAATATTACTTAATGCTACTCTGGAGTGCAGGATATCGCCTACGATCACAACTTTTTTACCAGCAACATCGCCTAGTTTCTCTCTTATAGAGTAGCAGTCCAGCAATGCTTGCGTAGGGTGTTCGTGCGCTCCGTCCCCAGCATTTACGATACTTGCATTTACATGCTTCGATAAAAACACACCTGCCCCAGGGTTGGGATGGCGCATTACCACCATATCTACTTTCATAGAGAGGATGTTGTTTACAGTATCGATAAGAGTTTCTCCCTTTTTAACCGAGGAAGAGGCCGCAGAAAAGTTAATCACATCTGCAGAGAGGCGTTTTTCGGCGAGTTCAAACGAAAGACGTGTTCTGGTGCTGTTTTCAAAAAATAAGTTGGCAATGGTGATGTCACGAAGCGAAGGGACCTTTTTAATGGGACGGTTAATCACTTCTTTAAAATGGTCTGCCGTCTCGAAGATAAGTTGGATATCGTCTTCGGTAATGTATTTAATTCCCAGTAAGTGGTTTACACTTAATTCGCTCATAATTAATTAGTAGTTGGCAGCTTGTAGTCGCTAGACTTTAACACCCTAAACTTTATTTTATATTTTATTCTGCTCTGCAAAGCTAGCTATCTTGTTTCTCTGTTCTCTGTTCTCTGTTCTCTAATATTTAATTTTTCACCAAATACACCGCATCTTCTCCTTCGTTTTCCTTCCAGCAAACTTTTACTTTTTCACCGCCAATAGCATCTACTTGCCTTCCTCTGTAATCTGGTTGAATGGGTAAATGACGGCTAAATCTTCTGTCAATTAAGGTAAGCAGTTCAATTTCCAAGGGCCTTCCAAACGATTGTATTGCCGTTAATGCACTACGTATACTTCGGCCTGTGTATAATACGTCGTCTATAAAGACCACTTTTTTATCTTCCACGATAAAATCTATATTCGTGGTGTTGGCTTCCAATGGTTTCCCACTTCTTCTGAAATCGTCTCTGTAAAAGGTTATGTCCAAATACCCCAGCGACACATTTTTGATCTTGTATTCTTTTTCAAGCAGTGTTTTTAAACGTTCGGCCAGAAAGACTCCTCTGGGCTGTATACCCACAAGTACAGTATTCTTAAAAGTATCGTGATTTTCTATTAATTGACAAGCCAAACGATGAAGCGCTATTTGTACTTCGGTTGCGTTGAGTAACACTTTTTGGCTCATAGAGTATTGCTGAATTGTATTCAGAAAGCAAATTTAAGGGTTTTATTTCAATTGCAAGAGCTGTGCGAACTATTTTCAATTCAAAATAATGTTATACCTAGAAATTTAGTACACCGCAGCTTCTTCTTGGTTAATTAGTATAGCTAGGCTTCTTCATTTTACTGTAATAGCCTGCAGCTAGCATTTTAACAGCACGATTAAAATCTTAAAAGAACTCTTTTTTTGTGCCGAAACTTTTCTAATTTGTTATCTTTCCACCTCAAAATCTCACGAAAACATGCAGAAAACTACCTTCTTACTTATCTTTTTATGTTTAGCTTCAATCACTGGATTTGCACAAAAGAAACCCATAACCATTGAAGAGGAAAAAACAAAAAACCGAATAAATTTTTATGCCATAAATGAAAACCTTCAGGACGTTGATGTGGTTTTAACGGTTACAGGCATTGGTTTTAAACAACGAGGCGGTGCAGAAAGACCTATCCGTGTGCCAGCAACATCCAAAGTACAGGTAAAAAGCCTTATTAAAGAGCGCAACAAATACCCCATGTACGAATATACCCTCGAGACAACCGACAGCCTATCACGCAGAGCGTTGAGACCCCCTTCCGAAAAAATAAAAATAAACCCCTACAAGCCTATCTTACTATACAGCACGACTGCTTGTAAGCAATGTGATACTATATCAAAATCCTTAGCGGCAGGCCCGTATATTTTTAAGACAATGAATCTGGCTGAAAAACCAGATGTAACCAAAGTTTTAAAACGGGCACTTCCAACATTAGATACTATCTCTACCCCTATTATGAGTTTAGGCGGAGCACTACATACAGATATTGTAAGCTACGAAGCCCTGTTACAAAAACTGGAAGAGATGGAAAAAGAAGGAGAGTAGTTCTAAAAAAACAGAAATTGCATCCTAACAACCTACACAACACCCCTTATAATTTTGAAGCACTCTGCAGGGTGCATAAACCTTTGCAACAGTTTGTACACTACAATTCCTTTGGAAAGGAAACGGTAGATTTTTCCATTCCTGATGCCGTTTTTCATCTCAACAAGGCGTTATTAAAACATCATTACCAGATCACAGACTGGGATATTCCGGAAGGCCACCTCTGCCCTCCTATCCCATCGCGTATAGATTACCTGCACCACCTCAATGATTTACTACAACAAAACAAACCCTCGGAAAAAATTACAGTGCTCGATGTTGGTACGGGTGCAAACTGTATATACGCCTTACTGGCAGCTAGTGAATTTCACTGGAATGTCGTGGGATGCGATATAGATCCAGTTTCAGTAGCAGCTGCACAGGAAAATGTAATGGCTACAGAAGGCCTTTCAGAAAAAATAGAAATCCGCCATCAAACCAATAATGCTGATATTTTTAAAGGAATTATTCTTCCTGGCGAATTTTACCACGCTACTATTTGCAATCCGCCGTTTTATGCTTCGGAAGCTGATGCCAATAAAAATACACTGCGAAAACTTAAAAAATTAAATCCTGAAAAGTCAATTTTAGAATTAGAGCGTAATTTTAAAGGACGCCCAAATGAGCTGTGGTGCAATGGTGGAGAAGCTTTATTTATTAAACGAATGGTAAAACAAAGCACACAGTTTAAACATCAGGTTGGTTGGTTTTCGACCTTGGTTTCTAAAAATGAAACCCTGCCTAAGTTGTACAAATTACTTACTAAGGTAGATGCGACCTATAAAACGCTGGAAATGGAATACGGGAATAAAAAAACACGAGTGGTTGCCTGGCGTTTTTAATAAATTATAGCTTTGTATACGATTCATACTTTTTACGCAACACCTCCAGCTTTGGTTCAATAAAGCGTTCGCAGAATGGCTTTTTCGGATTTTTCAGGTAGTAGTTTGTTATCTCCGCTCTGGAGGCCTTAAACGATTGAAAGGGTAACACTTCAGTAATTAGGTTTTCAGTAAAATCCTGCTGTAGTTTTTGTAGTATTTCTTTGACTATCTTTTTTTGCGCTTCTGAAAAAGTGTACACGGCAGATCTGTACTTAGTTCTCATACTATGCGCTACGGTACTTTTATGTGTATACAAATGAATTTCAATTAAAACAGACAACGGAATTTCTTCAGCATTAAAATGAACGATAACAGCTTCAGAAAACGCACCTGCTTCTCCTACAGATGCTACATACCCTTGCTCAACTTTCTGGACTCCTTTTAAGGATTGAAAAATGGCTTCAGTGCACCAATGGCATCCGCCACCAACTGCTATTTTAGCAATTTCAGATTTTAATGTATTCATAATTTTCTAAAAAATGAAGTACCTTTTCTGCAGGCATCTCACAGGGTTTTAGGGCATTTTTAGCCCCAGAATAATAATATACAACTAATAAAGTTGGTACCCGCCAGGTCTTCGGCATATAGTTTTATACTTTTTCCCTGATTAAAATCGGTTCTGGTTACCCCGTAGGTACTCCCCAGGTAGCGAACTTTTGAGTATCCTTTGGGCAAGTTACAAATTCTATGGAGCACAGCTAACGTCACGAATTACTTAACAATCACTTTTTTAGTTTCCTTACGAGAACCATTAGTTATGCTGATAAAATAAATACCAGAGTTTATTCTCTGACCTTGAGAACTTGTGAGATTCCAAGTAATTTCCTGAGGTCCTTTCACTTCACGATGCAATAGGGTGATTACCTTTCGCCCTAAAATATCATGCACAACTACCGATGTTTCAACAGAACCAAAAGCGCTAAATCTTATAGAAGCCTGGTTCGTAACCGGATTAGGAGCAACCGTAAAAGCAGTTCCGTAGAATTCAGCAGCAGATACCCCTAAAGTTCCATCTGGAGAAACCTTGGTGTAGTACACATCTTGCCCCCCTGTAAAGGTGCCGCACCAGGCGATATGGGCAAAATCATCATCGCTTTTCATATCGAAATAATCACCCATTTTTTGCTGAACGGGATAGCCAATCCTTGGGTCAAACGATTCAGAAATTGGCGTGTTTGGAGACCAGGTATCTCCCTGATCTTCAGAAAAAGAATAATACAAAACAGAATTAAACGTACCCGCTGGTGCATCTCGTGTGTCTAACCAAACAGCGTCTATTCTTCCATTGGGTGCTATCGACATAGTTCCAAACCATTGAAACGCATCTGTTCCAACATCTGTATTTATGCGGATAGGGGCTGAAAATGTAGCGCCTCCATCGGTACTTTTAGCAAACATAACATCGGCTGGGTCACCAGAGCTATTTCGTTTTACCGATGCTAATACATACACATTATCACGTCCCGGACCAACACTCACATCTACATCTACCCAGGCCTGACCCAACAACCCTTGTGGATTAATGGGTTCTGCCACATTCAGTGTACCATCTAAGTCTACAGCGATTGTGCTGCTAAAGGATACAGGTACGTTAGGGTCTTTAGCAGTTATAGATTTTATAACAACAATAGCTTCAGATGCTGTTCTTCCGGTGAGGTATAAATTTGCATCTGCATCTACCGCCAAAGTCCCCCAGAATGGGTTACTGGGAATAGCTACACATGATTCAAAACTTTCAGCATCATCAGTAGACCTTGTAAAGGCTCCCATACACGTAGTGAATGAATTGTTCCAATAAGAATAATTATGTCCTGCACTTGGGCCGCCTGTTCTGTCAATTCGCATCCATTGTTTATCACCGCCATTCGCCGGGACAGGGTCTCCCCAAACCACACCACCATCCTTAATGGAAAAGACATCGCACTCAAAATTTCCCTGCAAACTATTGTAATAGAAATTTCCCTGATTGTCGAAATCCAATACGGGATCCGACCTGAACACGCCAGGATTTAAAACACCCGGAAACCTCCAGTCATATCCACCATTAGTAGAATACCCATACCCTGCTTGCCTAAAGTCGCTGGTAACGTCGTCAAATTGGCGCCAGCCTACAACAATACGGTCTGGGTTTGTCGGGTCCACTGCTAGTGATGGCTCATTGGCTGCATCTCCAATAATATTATCGCCATTGGAAGCTATATTTACTTGCTTCGTAAAAAAATTTGGAGCAATTTGTTCATAGGCTGGTGAGGTGGGCATCGCTTCTCTATCTACATACTGGTATTGATGATTGACCTCTTCTTTTGGAAGTTGTGTTATAGTTGCAGATGTATGCTGTGAGGTTGCAGTTTGGAGTAACACAACGCACATAACGATAGTGATTATTGATCTTTTGTTCATACTACTGAAATTTTAACTGTTATAAATTTACAGGAATTCCAAGTAACCAAACGTCTGCATTTATAAATGAAGACCAGTAAATACCCGTTTTTTAAAAACTAATCGAATATAGGGCCTTAAAAGTGGCATTTTTTTTGAAGTTAGCCTTCCTCATCAAAACCTTCAATGTATGAGAACTTCAAGAAATCCATCCACTATCAATGCCGGAAGTATGGCAGACATCGCTTTTTTATTATTACTGTTTTTCCTGGTTGCCACAACTATTTCACAGGAAAAGGGCATTGTGAGAAAACTTCCCACTCCTTGTCCAGCAGATCAGGATTGTAATGCCGACATTCATGAAAGAAACCTTTTACATATTTTAATCAACGAAAAAGGAGACCTTCTAGTAGACAATGAGGTGACATCACTTAAATTATTAAAAAACAGGGTTATATCGTTTTTAGATAATAATGGAAAAGGGAATTGCGAATATTGCGAGGGAACAAAAGTTGAAACCGATTCGGACCACCCCGCAAAAGCTGTTATTTCATTGAGTAGTCATAGATTATCCAGTTATGCTACCTTTATTTCGGTACAAGACGAGCTTAGCAAGGCCTACAAAGTATTACGTTCAAAATACGCCACTAAAAAATTTGGAAAGCAACTAGACGCACTTTCCGAAGAAGAGCTTAAAGAAGTACATAAAGCATATCCTTTCATCGTTTCGGAAGCTACTGTGGAATAGTTTTTTTGTTAGCCTGAAATTAAAACCACGAGCACAAGAATACTGTTGATTCATGTGCTCGTGGTTTTATATTTTAATTCTTTATAAGCACATAAAAATACCGCTTACAATTACTTTTTCTTAGGTTTTTCAGGCATAGGACCGCGCAAGTGTACGATAAGTCCGTTTAAAAAATTACGCAGAAACTGATCTCCACATTCCATAAACTTAGCGTGATCAGGATTCCGGTAAATGGCATTTATCTCGCTTTTGGTTACGTTAAAATCTACAAGCTTGCAAATGGCTACGATTTCATCATCCCTTAATTTGTGGGCTACGCGAAGCTTTTTCATAATATCATTATTGGTAAGTGCCATGTATTTCGGTTTTTAGCAAAAATACGGTAATTTTTAGTGATACATGGTAAAGAATAGATTTGTTAGGTTTGCACATTGGATTTCACCTATGGAAGAAACGCCTCATTTTTATTTCAAGATCTATAAGCCCTACGGGTATGTAAGCCAGTTTATAACTAATGACAGTAAGGCCAAGCGCAAAAGGTTTTTGGGAATGCTGGGAGATTTTCCAGAAGGAATTATGGCTGTAGGCCGATTGGATGAAAAAAGTGAAGGCTTGCTATTTTTAACTACAGATGGAGTCTTCAGCAATAGCATAAATAAAGGTACCACAGAAAAAGAATATTACGCCCAAGTAGACGGTATTATTACTGAAGAGGCTATTTCGAGCTTAGAGAAAGGAGTTCTTATACGTGTAAACGGTTCTGATTACAAAACAAAACCCTGTAAAGCAAAAGCAGTGCTAAATCCAAAACTGCCCGCCACAAAACAAAAAATAAGAGACGACAGACACGGCCCTACTTCTTGGGTTTCAATTACTGTAACGGAAGGCAAGTTTAGACAGGTACGCAAAATGACTGCAGCTGTTGGGTTTCCTACGCTTCGGTTAGTGAGAGTTCGCATTGGCACTGAAACTATTGTAGGCATGGACCCTGGAGCTATACTCCCTATTCAACCAGCACACTAATCATCTTCGGTCAGGCTAAAAAAATCGTCAACAGGTTTTTTAAAGATTGCTGATAACTTTAGCGCCAGTACTGTGGAGGGAACATACCGGTTTGCTTCAATGGAGTTTATAGTTTGCCTGGAAACTCCAATCTTGGCAGCCAGCTCTTCCTGTGTTAGATTAAGTATGGCGCGCTCTACTTTTAGTGTATTTTTCATTAGGAATTCTTTTTTGCTATATGAAAAAACATAAGGTACACCATCAACATAAACCAAAGGATTACAAAATCTCCCAGTTCTTCAAAAACATTTTGCTGCTCACTATTCAAAATAGTATCCACTATAAAGTTAACTATGGGCTGTAATAGGATATAAGCGGCCGTCATTAAAAAAGTAACAGAAAAAGCTTTGGCTCTCATTTGCTGTATACGCTCATCCTCTACCTTTTCTCTGGATAGGGCTACTATAAAAAGCGCAACCAATAACACACGCTTTAAAGCATCTTTTAAGATTTGAAAATCTCCGTCCAAAAATTTTGTAGCAATAAGAACACTAAAACTCAATAAGAAGATCCCCCAGCCTATCTTTTTCCAATAGTTGGGAAGCTTAAAGCTAAGTATCTTCTCCATATTTGTTCTTTCACAGTCTTTCGCATGCTTTAAATTCATAATAATTACTTAATGTTAATAATATTTGTCATTATGGAAAGTTTAATTTCCTATATGACAAATATACTTTACATTTTTAACAAAATGAAATTTTCATTCTTTAATTTTTTAAAAAATTATTCCTGGATTACAACAATGGTAGCTTTCTTGCCCGTAAGCAACAACCATTCTTTGGCTGAAACCAAACGGCCTTTATCATCATACACCTGTAGTTCGGCAGTGTTTGGACCAGAAGATCCTTGATTTAAAGCTTGAAATACAATTTTATTGGGGCCTTTTTGAAGTGGGACATTAAAACCGTCGAAACTTCCATTGAGGGTAACATCTGCTCGTACTACGTCTCCATTTAAAAATACCCGAATGCGATCGCCATCTACAAATTCATGATCGCGATACGCTACATTTACATAGACAGCTCCAACCCGTATTTCCCCTAAGAACTGATCATTCCCAAGCCCTTCCGCAGCAGCTTTATCTTTTACGAAAGCCTTTGGCGTGCTCCCACTGTTGTAGGTTTTAAGTCCGTCTCCTTTTGTAATGTCAAAGTCTTCAGGGGTTTCTTTTCCTAAGTTGGTGTATTTATTTGGGGTGTCAACATCGGTAAGGCTTGGCTTTTTTGAAGCTGGCAGTGTAATCCCTTTCGGGTCTTCAGAAGTGATCTCGGTTGCTTCAATTTTTATAGAATTAGGGGTGCTCTTATCCAGCTGTGCAAAAAGTGGCAGGCTGGTTATGATCCCTAAGCAGCAAAACAAAAAAGTTTTCATTGTTATTTTTTTATATTCTGGTTCAAAAACTACGCCAAAGACATTATATTTTCAAGACTCTTTTTACAAGGGTTGTACCAGATGTTACCTTTTTCAGCACTATAAAATACACCCCCGTTTGTAACCCAGCTACGTTAGTAACAGTGGTCCCTGTAGCATCTCTTGACGTGCGTATTGCATATTCCTTTCCCTGAATATCGAACAACTGCACGTCTGAAAAGTTTTGCGAAGGACTATGTCGAATAGAGATTGTTTCAGAAAACGGATTAGGACTCACTACAATTGCAGCATCATTACCAATATCCGAGGTTTCCAAAATACCTCCATTATAGTTTAATACCTGAAAATCGTCAAAATAAAATCCGTCACCAGGCCTTGCGCCATCAGTAACCATCGCGAAACGAAACTGTACTGCTTCTTCTCCGGATAAGTCGGATAAATCGATTGAGGCAATCGTCCAGTCTTCGTTTTGTTGGTAACTGCGTAACGGAAACCAGTTCGCCCCATTATTTATGGAAACCTGGAAAGATGCAGTATCACTTCCAATAAGTGAGTGCTTGTATGCATACTGTACCAAAGGTCCTTCTACACCCACAAAATTAAACGTTTCAGTAAGCTGAAAAAAGTTTTCTGTATTGTTTGCACTATTGCCATTATTGCTATCACCAAAGCACTGTGAACCACTAAACGAGTCATCCATATTTATGCTCCAGTCAATCCCTGTTCCGCTGGCCGTCCAATTGGATGCACCACTTTCGGCATCATCTTCAAACAAAATCTCCTTCTGCCCTACAAAAACCGGAATTTCTAACGTTTCATTAGGAATGCCGTCCTGAATTGTAGTGACAGTTATGGTAAAAGCACCCCCCTCAAATTGTGGCTCTAACTCAAACTGAAACGGGGTAGCTATGTTGTCTTTTTTCTGCCTGGGAGAAATAGTTCCAAATGTACTTGCCGTGGGGGAAATTACGTCTGTATTATCGGTTTGCACTACAACGCTTACATTGTTTGCGGTTGCCCCTACTCCTATATTTTTTATTTCAACGGCCAATTCAAAACTACCTCCTGGCACAACAGGACCAATAATATCATACGATTGAACATCGAGATACGCACCTGCTATGTAAGTCTGGAATAGAAACGGACGAATGTTCTCTGCTACTAAATCGAAAATAGTACTTTCTGGTGGCCAGAATCCATTTCCGTCAATTTCTGGCGTCCAGCCATAAATAGCTTCAGAATGCATATAATCTCTGGTTGTTCCGCAGGAAGTATAGCCCAGCATCTGGAACGTTACACCATAACTGTAGTCATTTTCATCCAAAAAAGCTGAAGCCCATTCTGAATAAATATCGAATGCCGGAGGAGAAGTGTCAAAACCATAAGGCATTAAGTACGTACCTGCGGTAGAATGCGTTGAAAAAGCCGTATTAGCTCCCGTTGTGGCAAGTAGATCTCTTATAGCCTGGCTTTCTGGTTCTGAAAATGCCTGAGGCCCTCTATAAACATTAGAGCATGGATCTGGGCTCGAGCAGTTATTGTCTGTAGCATAGCCAAAACCGTAATTTCTGTTTAAGTCTACTCCAAAACAATCTACAGTAGTTGGAGCACGGTTTTTTCGCCATAGCCCTCCTCCATTAGGGTCTGTGGTCTGGTTGTACACATATCCATCTGGATTTACTACGGGAACGAAGTAAAGTTCACGATTGTCTACTAAGAATTTAATTGCAGCATCTGTTTCATAATGTTCCAGCAGCCAGAACATATAGTTTATAGTTGTTGCCATAGATAATGGCTCCCGTGCATGATGTAATGCATCAAAGTGTGCAGCGGGTTCTGGCTCATCTATATCTGGATTATCACTAATTTTGACCATCCAGATATCCCTACCTTCTTCGGTTATACCAATACTTTCTTTTGCCGTAATAAGGTTTGGAAAATTAGTTTTCATTTCATCGAGTTTAGCAACTACTTCATCAAAAGTATAAAAGCCTCCCATAGTACCTAAATCAAATCCATCTGCGACGCCTTCAGATTTTGAGGGGTTAGGATTTGCAGCTCTATCTGCTTGCTGCATTTGAGTATAGTACTCTTTATAATTGGGAATGGTAACTTCCAGATTGTACCCTTCGTTCTGAAGGGATTGTAATTCGGCAGGAGTTACGAAAAAGCGAATGCCTTCTTCCCAGCTTCCTTGGTAGTGGTCTATATCGTACCCTTTGCTGGCGAGCTGTTGAATTTCTTCAACAGAGCTCAAGGGTACGTTTACTTCAGAATATATGGTAGATTGCCCCAAAGCCTGAAAAAATAGTGCCATGAAGAATGTGGTAAAAATGAAATGTTTCATCTAGTAACTTATTTTTTTTTATTTCGCATCCGTAAAAACAACAATAACAATATTATTACTGGTAAAACGATATATATAAGAATATCTGCCGTTTTGGTTAAATCTATGGGCGAATTATCGTCCGGATTTGGCAATTCGCTCGGAATTTGAGCCATAGTAGTCGTTATAAAAGCGAATACCAAACTCATTGAAATAAATAATTTACGGTTCATAACAATCTAAAATTTGGCCTTAAAGTAGTAAAAATGCACAAAAATGCACTTTTTTTTAACAAATAGTGTTAAGTATTTGGATTTGTCAAATATAGGTGTTACTATGGGGGGTTATTAAAAATTAAAATCCTACAAAATATATGAGACAACTCAAAATTACAAAGCAGGTTACCAACAGGGAAACTAAGTCGTTAAACAGCTATCTGCAAGATGTGAGCAAGATAGATATGATTACTGCAGAAGAGGAAGTAGAGCTAGCACAACGAATTAGAGCCGGAGATCAACGCGCATTAGACAAGTTGACACGATCTAACCTACGATTTGTAATATCGGTTGCAAAGCAATACCAGAACCAGGGATTGCGCCTACCAGATCTTATTAACGAAGGAAACGTTGGTTTAGTGAAAGCTGCCAAGCGTTTTGACGAAACCCGTGGTTTCAAATTTATATCGTACGCAGTATGGTGGATTAGACAATCTATTCTACAGGCACTTGCAGAACAATCCAGGGTAGTACGTTTGCCACTTAACAAGATTGGTGATATTAATAAAATTAGAAAAGCCTCTATTCATTTAGAGCAGGTTCATGAGCGTAAGCCTTCTGCTGCAGAAATTGCGAAAGAACTGGATATGACTATTTCTAATGTAAAGCAATCGTTAAAAAACGCAAACCGTAGTTTATCTATGGATGCTCCTTTTCAGGAAGGTGAAAACGATAACAACTTATACGACGTAATTAGTTCTGGTGAAACTCCAAATCCGGATAAGTCTCTAATACACGAGTCTCTTAAAATTGAGATAGACCGTGCGTTGGACACCCTGGCTCCTCGTGAAGCAGATGTGGTACGACTTAACTTTGGTTTGTCTAACCAGCCAGCAATGACACTGCAGGAAATTGGAGACACGTTTGATTTAAGTAGAGAGCGTGTTCGTCAAATTCGTGAAAAAGCGATTCGAAGACTACGTAAAGAATCTAAAAGTCATATTCTTAAGAAATACCTAGGATAAGCTTTTGTAATTCTTCTAAAGACACCCTTGTTTTAAGATTTTCTTATTACAAGGGTGTTTTCATTTTAAGTATATTTCAAACCAAACCAAAAACACCTCATACTTTATGCAAGACATTACTTCAAACACCGAAGAAACTATAGACAAAGCTGCTTTTAATACCTCAGATGCTATTGAAGGGCTTTGGGATAAACTGGCTGGCTGGCTGGACGCCATTATTTTAAAGTTACCGAACTTTATCCTTGCTATTTTACTGGTAGTTCTTTTTCATTTTCTGGCAAAGGGTGCCTCGAGAGTAATGAAGCGCCTTGTGCTTAAAAAAGTAAAAGAGGAATCTATCAAGCAAATTATAGGGCAAATTACCTATGCGATAGTTCTGTTAATTGGATTCTTTGTTGCACTGGGTGTAATGGACCTTAATAAGGTACTCACCTCTGTCCTTGCAGGTGCGGGTGTTGTGGGTCTGGCGATAGGCTTAGCTTTACAAGGAACCTTGAGCAATACAGTTTCCGGGTTTATACTATCATTTTTACCTAAAATAAGCATAGGAGACTGGATTGAAACCGCAGATGATAAAGGTTTTGTAACTGAAATAAACTTGAGAAACGTTACAATAAAACGCCCAGATAACAACTTAACCATTATCCCTAATTCTACTTTTGTAGACAATCCATTTACCAATTACACTATTAATAAACGTTCCCGAATAATTGTAGGATGTGGAGTAGGATATGAAAGTGACCTGCAGATGGTAGAAGACTTGACCGTAAAAATTATTGGCGAAGCATTTAAACAAGATGTCAACGAAGAAATAGAGTTTTTCTATACTGAATTTGGCGATAGTTCCATTAACTTCTTGGTACGCTTCTGGGCAGACTGCAGTAATGGAAAAGAAAACTTTATGCACCAACATACAGCCATTAAAACAATTAAGAAACACTTTGATGATGCCGATATTAACATCCCGTTCCCTATTCGAACGCTGGATTTCGGTAAAAATAATCTCACAGTACTCTCAGATAAAAAGGAATAATAATTCCTTACCTAAATATAAACGAAAGACAGCTTTACGGCTGTCTTTTTGTTTTCTGTATAATAATTATACAGAAAACCAGCTTTTTGTAAAAGTTCTATAGTAAAAGTTCCATTTTAACAAAACTGTGACATTTGTTAACTATTTTTTGGGGATACTGTCAGCCTATATTTGTCCCATAATCAAAAACATAACAAACCCAAAATTTAGAAATATGAAAAAAGCAATCGCACTTACACTATTTTCAGGAGCTATTTTATTTACCTCTTGTGTATCAAAGAAAAAGTATGTAGAACTGGAAGGACAATATAATGACACCCGTTCTACGTTAGCAAAAACACAACTTGAAAAAGAAGAAGCAGAAACCAAACTGGCGAAGATTGAAGACCGGGTAGCTAGTTACAATCAAAAAATTCAGTCCTTAACCAATACTAACAACGATAGACTACAACAGTTTGAAGGTGTTGTCTTATCTCAAAACGACAAGGACAAAATGAAGGCTGCCTTAGCAAATGTAGATCAGGCCGAGCTTGCTGAAGCAAAGACGCTAAAGGATAGTATGAACCTTATTATTTCACACAACCTAAAAAAGAACCTGGACTCTACCTTAATTGCTGAAGGTGAAGAAGAAGATATCGAAATTAATATTGATGAAACAGTAGTAATGATTACTATTTCAGATAAATTATTATTCAACTCTGGAAGTTATAGAGTTAATACGAAGGCAAATCCATTATTAGAGCGCCTGGCTAATGTAATTAACAGTGAGCCTGCACTGGAAGTAATGGTAGAAGGACATACAGATGCACAAACCGTAAAATCTGGTTCTTATATTAAAGATAACTGGGATCTAAGTGTAGAACGTTCTACTGCTGTAATTAGAACCTTACAGGAGAAGTACGGAGTAGCTCCAGAAAAACTGATTGCTGCTGGACGTAGTAGCTTTCACCCACTTACCGAAAATGACACCAAAGAAGGGCGTGCTACAAACCGTCGTACACGTATTGTAATACTACCTAATTTAGATAAGTTCTTGGCCTTGCTTTCTGCCAACTAATAAACTGAAAGTAAACAACTATGTAAATGCAACGTTCCACTTTTGGGGCGTTGCATTTTTCTTTGTTATATTTACGAGGTTGTATAACGCTTCATTACGCCCCAAAAATGAAACTAGAGAATTCCCCCCTGAAAAAAAAATGCCTACTTAAGTTTTCTGAACCTTTTGGTGAATTTTATTTGTTCGAAAATTTTTTAGTAAGTGAAATTGCAGAGGGAGTACACTTTGACTGGGAGAAAGCCGAAATAATTATTCATCGCGTCTATGATTATTTTGGAACAAAAGATGTAGAGCTCGGTTACCTGTCAAATCGTGTAAACTCCTACTCTATTACTGCGCAGGACTGGCTCAAATTTTACAAAGAGCGTCATACCGTAGGACGTGTAGCTATTGTCGCCTATGAAGAAAAGGGGTTTTTGAGTGTACAACTGGAAAAAATGTTTACCAGATCTACCTATAAAACATTCCATTCTCTTGAAGATGCGGTGAGTTGGTTATCTTCAGACTAAATCATTTTTTTTATGGAATGTTTTACCAATGTGTTTTTTTACTATCTTTATTGTACATAAGATTTTCAATCAAAATAGTCTCCATTAACATATATGGTTATGAAAAAACTAGTCCTCCCACACGGTGAAATGGAACTACATCAAAATTACGCTGTTCTTCGGGTTTTTGAGAATGAGCATATATGTCTTGAAAAAGCCAAGGGCACTTTTGAAATACTAAAGTCTTTTTTCCGAGCTAAAAATTTCATACTTATTGCGCATAGAACCAAAAACTACTCTATAGATAAAGAAGTTTTTAAAAATGCTACACTAAAAAACTTTATAGGGTTCGGGGTTGTTTCCAATTTACCCGAAGCCCGAAACAGAGCAATTGAAGAACAGAACTATTTTGATAGAAATTTTGCTTTCTTTGAAGAATTACAGGAAGCGATCGAATGGTCAAAAACCTTTTTTAAATAGCAATTCTTTGCTCAAACCAAGGTATGCAGCATACTAAAGGTTCCAAAAAGTATACATCTAAAGCTTTTATTTTCAACTTAAGAGAAACTGAAAATGTTATTTTTTAGCACTCGGTGGTACACTGGGTCGCACTTCAATTTTACTTGGGAGTGTTCTTGGATGCATTTGTAGTAAATCTACCACCAGTTTGCCTATATCTTCTATTTGTATTTTCCAGGCTCCTTCGTCACTAGGTTCGTTCCCGTTAAAATGTGTAGAGACACTTCCAGGCATGATGGTACTCACTTTAATTTCGTGTTTTCTAAGGTCCAGCATAGCTGCTTGTGTAAAGCCCGTTACTCCAAACTTACTCGCGTTATAAGCGGTTCCACCTTCAAAAAAATTGGTTCCTGCCAGGCTGGAAATTGAAATATAATATCCTTTTGTTTGCTTAAGGGCCGCTACCGATGCTTTTAGAGAATAAAAGGCTCCGGTAAGATTGGTGTCTATGACCTCATTCCATTGTTTAATTCCCATATCCTCAATAGTTCCAAAATGACCCAGACCAGCATTGGCTACCACCAAGTCTATTTTTCCAAATTCATGTACCGTAGCTTTTACAGCTTCTTCCTGGCTCTCATACGAACGTACATCTGCGGCTATTCCAATAACTCTTGCGCCTCCGTTTCCACCTTCTTTTAATCTTTTAGCTGCTTTATCGGCAGCATCCTGGCTTCTGCTTGTTAGCGCTACGTTCATGCCTTGCTTTAGTAATGCTTCGGCAATTCCGTATCCTATTCCTTTCGTTCCTCCTGTAATGAGGGCAACTTTTCCTTCTATGTTTTGCATGGGTATCGTTTTTTAGTACTGAATTCAAAGTTACCCTTTGAAATTAAGTCGGACTATTAAATAATCCTTAATTTTAAAAATTGAATGCCTCAAGATCCCGATTTTTCATCAACATGAAAACACTTCAATTCTTATTTTTTTTAGTAGTGCTAAAGCTCCCCTATTTCGGAACCTCACAAGAATTAGTAAATATTGCAGATTTTCCTTCAGAGTTTGCGTATGAAGTACGCTACGCTACATCAAATAATTTTATTGGTGAAGTTTTATACGATTGTGCTGTATGCCTCCTGCAACCCGAGGTTGCCGACGCTTTGTTAGAAGCCAACCAGTATTTTTGTGAAAAGGGCTACCGGATAAAACTATACGATTGCTACCGACCCCTGGACGTACAAAAAAAAATGTGGGATAAAGTACCTCGGCCTACCTATGTGGCCAATCCGTATGGCCGTGGGAGTATTCACAACAAGGGCGCAGCCGTAGATATTACATTGGTCACTCTGGAGGGTTGCTATATAGAAATGGGTAGCGATTACGATTTCTTCGGAAGAGAAAGCCATATAGACAATTATAATTTTTCAGAAGAAATTCTTACCAACCGAAAAATACTACGAGAAGGAATGCAAAAGTTTGGCTTTGGAACCGTTCGAACCGAATGGTGGCATTACAGCTACCGTAAAAACTGGAGCTTCCCTACGTTAAATGAGCCGCTCCCTTGTGAATAAATTAGTAGTTTATTGACCTTAACAGATAGCGGTTAATATTGCATTGAAACTATGAAATATCAATTTGAGATCCCTAAACTATCATCTGGAGGGTCAGACTTTAAGCGCAATGGAATGTCTTGTTGCCCACCGTACAGTTTGATTTCAGTAATATCGCCAGGCATGATAAAGTTGGCTTTAATGAAGGCTTCTTTTACCTCTTTTATAATTTTTCCTCTAAGCTGTCTGGATGCCCTTCTATAATCCACTGTGTGAATCCAAAAGAACACTTTTAAGTTTACAGTGCTTGCGGCCAGTTCGTTTTCTATGACAAAATTTTCATGATGTTCGTCATGAACTATCTCAGTATTGCTATTAAGGATCTCCATGATCATTTCTTTCCCACGTGCTATGTCATCTTCGTAGCCTATCCCTACCACAAACTCAACTCTGTAAAACCCATCTGAAGTATAATTTTCAACAGGCTTTGTTAACACATCGCTATTTGGGATGTAAATATCTCTCCCGTCTGTTGTTTTAATGTGAGTATAACGAAAATTAAGTGCCAGTACTTTTCCAAAATGGTTATCTACCATAATGGTATCATTCACGCCAAAAGGTCTGTTAAAAGCTAAAATGATTCCTGCCAGAAAGTTTTTCCCAATATCCTGAAATGCAAATCCCAAGATAATTGCAGCACCTCCGGCTGCTGTTAAAATACCAGCAGCAACACCTCGTAGTCCTGCTACATCCAAAGCAATCATAATGGCAATGAGTATAAAGATTATTTTTACTGCCTGAGTTAAAAACCGGGCCATTAGAGGGTCTTCAGCTTTCTTCAGGATTCGTTTTCTGAAAAAATTTGTAATGAGCTGTGCAATTAAAATTCCAGCTACAATTACAAAAATCCCCATGGCAATTCGTGGAAGCAGCGTTAAAAATTTTTCGTAATAATTTTCAGCAGCGTTAACAATGGTGTCGGTAGCAGATTCTTGAAATAGCATCATAAAAATTGTTGTCGTTTTAAAGATACAATAACTGTATTTCTTAGGAAGTCCTCTTAATAAAACTTTTTGAAATTGCACTTATGGGTTGCAGTTATTCTATCTTTGCAGAAAATTTTTTACTCGTGGATACTTCAATAAAAACATTTAAGATCATTAGCACGTTGGAGGCTATTTCATTTTTAGTTTTACTTTGTATTGCTATGCCTTTAAAGTACATCTGGGATATGCCCGAAATGGTTCGCATCGTAGGAATGGCCCACGGAATTCTTTTCATAGCGTATATTATTGGCGCTTATTTAATGAAGGAAAAACTAAACTGGTCCTGGGGAACCCTTGCTATTGTTATGCTGTGCTCTGTTCTGCCATTTGGACCATTTTATGCTGAACGTAAATACCTGTAACATATGGATAGAGAGCTAATTAATACCTACGCCTGTCTCATACGAGATTACCTGCTGGAGCTTGGCATGGGCGAACTGTGGGCCTCTATCATCAACCTTGTTATAAATCTTATTGTTGTAACAGTACTGGCGACAGTACTTGATATTGTTTTCAGAAAGATAACAATTCAGCTTTTTAAAACCTTTAGCGACAAGACCACAACTACTTTCGATAATTTTTTAGTAAAAAGTAATTTCCCGAGGTTTGTTGCACACTTTGTGCCCTTAGGGATTGTCTGGTTTCTTATTCCTTCGCTGTTTCAGGATTTTCCACTTGCTGAATATGTAATGCATATTATTGCACAATTATACCTGGTGCTTATTTCAATATTAGTGTTCCGCAGTATTTTACGTACTACCAATAATTATTTGCGCTTTAGCACAGAAAAATTTAGTGACAAACCCCTGGAAAGTTACGTGCAGGTATTAATGATATTTGCCTGGAGTGCTGGAATTTTTCTTTCTATTCAAATCCTTACAGAGTATAGCTTAAAGAGCTTAACTACCTTAGGAGCTTTTTCTGCTGTATTATTACTTATTTTTAAGGATACCATCCTTGGTTTTGTGGCAAGCATACAGGTTTCGGTGAATGATATTGTGCGTATTGGCGACTGGATCACCTTCAGTAAATTTGGTGCAGATGGGTATGTAACTGAAATAAACCTTGCTACCGTTCGGGTTCAGAATTTTGATAATACTTTCACGACTATTCCCACCTATAGTTTAATAGCTGATTCGTTTCAAAACTGGCGTGGTATGCAGGAGTCAGACGGGCGACGCATTAAGCGCTCTATTTATATCAAGCAAAATTCAATTAAATTTCTTTCGCCTGAAGAGATAGACGACTTAAAAAAAATTCAGCTAATAGCACCTTATATAGAGCATCGTGAAAAAGATGTTACTAAATACAACAAGTTAACTGAAGCGGACAGATCGCTCCCTATTAATGGTAGAAACCAGACAAATCTTGGAATTTTCAGAAAGTATGCCGATGCGTTTCTTCATGAGAACCCTGCTATTAACAAAGATCAGTTTTTAATGGTACGTCATTTAGCCCCTACGGATAAGGGAATTCCTATTGAAATTTTCTGCTTTAGTTACGACAAGACCTGGGAAAATTACGAACACATTCAAGCCGACATTTTTGACCACCTTATAGCGGCTGTACCCTATTTTGGACTGGAAATATTCGAATCTCCTTCAGGAAAGGATTTAGCCAAACTTTCCTTAAACGAATAACTCTTAAAAAGTTTGTTTGTACATTTATAAAAATCAACCAAGCCAACTTTGAAATTAAAACCTGTATTACAAACTTCGGCAGGAATTGCCATTTTATTTACGTTGTTACCATTAATAGCAATAGACTATTGGTGGGTTCGGGTTTTCGATTTTCCTCATATACAACTTACCATTCTTACTTTCACGGTATGTATCACTTACTTTATGCGTTTTAAAATCAATGAATGGCAAGATTATGTTTTCATTTTCCTGCTTATTGGTTGTCTGCTCTTTCAGTATTCAAAAATTCATGCGTATACTCCCTATGCAAAAGAAGAAGCAAGAGAAACTTCAGCCACCTATCAAGATGCACTACTAAAGGTTTACACTGCCAACGTTTACCAGAAAAATAAACAGCCTGAAAAACTGCAACAGGAGATTAGTTCAGAAAAGGCAGATATTCTACTCTTTCTGGAGACGCATAAAGTGTGGCAAAATCATATTTTAGAGGTGTTACCTTCCACTTACACTTATAAAGTAGAAGTACCCTTAGACAATACATATGGTATGCTATTGTATTCAAAATTAAAACTGGTAAACCCGAAGGTTCGTTACCTGGTAGACGATAGTATCCCATCGATTGACACAAAAGTAGTTTTACAATCCGGAGATACCATACAACTGTTTACGATCCATCCTACACCGCCTATGCCCCAACACAATCCATCCTCTTCAGACCGTGATGCTGAAATGATGAAAGTTGCAAATATGAGCAGGGAGTCTAGATACCCTGTACTTATATTAGGCGATTTTAACGATGTGGCCTGGTCTGCTACCACTCGTTTATTTCAAAATGTAGGCGAACTGTTGGACCCAAGAAAGGGACGTGGATTTTATAACACTTTTAATGCGAAAAGTACATTTATGCGATGGCCATTAGATCACGTGTTTATATCTTCTGAGTTTAGGGTAAAAACACTTAAAGTAGATAAAGACATTGCATCGGATCATTTTCCTACCTATACAGAGTTAAGTTTTGAGCCAGCAATCAAAGAAGAACAAGCTCCAGAAAAACCAACCGAAAGTGAACTAAAACGAGCTAAAGAACAAGCGGAAGGAGTGCGCAAAATAGAATTAGATTACTAAAATAAATCTCCTGGTTTATCCATATGCGGAATGTGCAAATCTGTACCAAATCGTTCGTTTGCCATATTAATAAAGTGTGCTGAGAGTAATGGAGAGGCTTTCTCCAGATTTTGATGCACAAAAAAGTAAATATTTTGCAACCCTTGTGCTATCCAGTCCTCTAGCCTATCAATCCAATCGTCCAATCTGGTATAGTCACTTTCATGATTTGCTCCATTAAATCTTATAAACGCTGAAGGTGATGTCATACGCATATGTAACAAATCACGTCTACCTGCACTATCAACAATAATATTGGAGGCTTCATATTTTTCAAGAATATCGTACAATTCATTTGCAACAGTTTCATCATTGAACCAGTCGGTATGACGAAACTCTATGGCAATGCGCATATCTTTTGGGATGGCTTCAAAAAAAGATGGTAATCTGTCTATGTCTTTAGGAGAAAAATTGCTGTGGAGTTGCACAAAAGGCATTTCTAGTTTTTCTTTCAGATTTGAAGCATTTAACAGGTATTCATTTAAATAGGCTTCAAAATCGTTCAGTCGTTTCCAATGGGTCACTCCTTGGAATACTTTTGGAAAAAAACGAAAATCTGCTGGAGTTTTATGGTACCATCCTTCAAAAACATCAGGTGGAAAAATACGATAAAAGGTTGCATTCAGCTCTATACTGTTAAATTGGGTTGCATAGTAGGTTAATTCATCTTTTGTGCCGCGTGGATAGAATCCTTTCAGGTCTGCCCGGTTCCATTTGGCACAACCTACATAAAGGTTTGGCTTTTTTACACTCGTAAAATTTTCTAAAAGTTTTTTGGTATCCGGATGGTCTGGGGGAAGGGTAAAATCTATTTCGCCGGGATTGTCTACTTTTCCAAATTTCATTAGGGGTATGTTTTCAGTAAAGATACGCATTCAATAAATGTTAAATTAGAAAAAAAATAATAACACGCTTGTAACAAAAAAGACACCTGATAGTCTTATCTTTACGATAAACCTTAATAACACTAAAAATGAAAACATTAAAAACACTATTCATCGCATTATTTGTGGTAGCCATTGCTCCAGTAGCACAAGCACAAACAGCAGATGAAATTATTACTGCATACTTTGAAAACACTGGTGGGATGGACGCTTGGGGTGAACTAGAAGGCGTTAAAATGATAGCTTCTGCAAATGCGCAAGGAATGGAAATTCCTGTGGAAATCTATCAGATGAAAGATGGTAGACAGATGGTGAAAATTAACTTGCAAGGACAAGAAATCACTCAGTTTGCCTTTGACGGTGAAACTATGTGGACTACAAATTTTATGACAGGAGAAGCTGAAAAGAGTGATGCTGAGACTACAGCAAACATGAAGCAGACGGTAGGTGATTTTCCAAATCCTTTCTACAACTATGCAGATCACGGCTATTCTGTCGAGTTGTTAGGTACAGAAACCAAAGAAGGAACCGAAACCTATAAAATAAAATTAACCCAACAGCCTACGATGAAGGACGGAAAAGAAGAGGACAACATTTCTTACCATTATTTTGATACTGAAAATATGGTGATCATTGCATCAGAATCTGAAGCAAATGGTCAGATGATGACAAACACTATGAGTGATTATCAGGAAATAGATGGCTTGTACTTTCCTTTCGATATGGGAATGGCCGGACAAAATATTACGATCAAGGAAATTATTTTAAACCCTGAGGTAAGTGACACCATGTTTGCTTTCCCGGAAAAGAAATAAACGTCTACCCGAATTAAAAAATCCCTGCTTGTCGGGGATTTTTTTTTGAGTGAATTCGGCAAAAACCTAAAAATTCCTGTAACAATTTATAGAAGTAAAAGACGTATCTTTAAGCTAAACCAACAAAAAACAACATTATGAAACCCTTAAAGCTTCTTTTACTCGCTCTGGTTGTAATTTGCTTTACAAACCTTACTTCTGCACAAACAGCCGATGAAATTATTGACTCTTATTTTGAAAATACAGGTGGAAAAGAAAATTGGAATAAACTAGATGCACTAAAATTTACAGGCAATCTGGATTACGGAACTATGAAACTACCCGTTACTATGATCCAGACAAAGGAAGGTCTTACTTTAATGAGTGCAGATATCCAGGGACAACCCTATTACCAAACTGTTTATGATGGAGAGACCCTCTGGAGCACCAATCAAATGACTATGGAGGCAGAAAAGAGTGATGCAGAGGCTACGGCCAATTACAAACTTGCAATTCAGGATTTTCCAGATCCCTTTTTAAACTACAAGGATAAAGGATACGCTGTAGAGCTTATGGGCAGCGAAACAATTGATGGCACCGAAACATTCAAAATCAAATTAGAAAAAAAGCCTAAGATGATCAATGGAAAAGAAGAGGCAAATGTAGAATACTACTATTTTGAAAAAGAAAATTTTGTCCCAATATTAATTGAAAAGGACGTAAAAATTGGACCAGATGCCGGCACTATTGGCCAGAGTAAGCTAAGCAATTACCAGGAAGTAGAAGGTATCTACTTTCCTTTCTCTATTATCGATGGAACCAAAGCACAGCCTGGCGGACAAGCAATCACAATAACCAATATTGAATTGAATCCGAAAATTGATACAACACTATTCGCTTTCCCTGAAAAAAAATAATAATCCAACATTCAAAACCAAAAACGCACATAAAACTAAACTAAAATGAAAAAACTATTCTTAACAATCCTCGCCTTAGCGCTCATACCAGTAGGCACTCAAGCTCAGGAAATTACACTAAAAGGCAAAGAGCTTTTTGGTGATATGAAAGCACGTCACATTGGCCCAGCCTTAATGAGTGGTCGTATTAACGATCTTGAACTACACCCAACAAACTCACGTATTATGTACGCAGGTACCGCAGGTGGTGGTGTCTGGAAAAGTAGTGATGGAGGTGCTACCTACGCTCCTATTTTTGACGATCACGTACAGTCAATAGGCGTTGTAACCTTAGACCCCAATAACCCGGATCAGGTAATCTGGGTAGGAACTGGAGAAACGTGGACCCGTAATTCTGTTTCAGTAGGCGATGGTTTATATCGTTCTACAGATGGTGGTGGAACGTGGAAAGAAATCCCGGGTTTTGAAGACAGCGAGCGTATTGCATCTGTGGTGATAAACCCCGACAATTCAGATATTGTGTATGTAGGGGTTCTGGGTGCTTTATGGAGCGACAGCGAAGACCGTGGTGTTTATAAAACTACGGATGGTGGGAAAACCTGGAATAAAATACTGTATGTAAATCCATCAACGGGAGCAGGCGATGTGCTCATGGATCCAAAAAATCCGAACACACTCTACGTTTCTATGTGGGAGTTCAGAAGAAGTGGATGGGGTTTTAACTCTGGTGGAGAAAACAGTGCCATCTACAAGTCTACCGATGCAGGAAAAACATGGAATAAAATCCACAACGGTTTTCCTGAAGGTAAATTAGGCCGTATTGGGCTTGCGGTAGCACCTAGTGATGCCAATAGACTCTACGCAGTACTGGAAACTGAAGACAAAACAAAAAACGGTCTTTGGGTTTCTAAAGACGCTGGAAGCTCTTGGGAACACCTAAACAACGACTTTGGACTGGTGGTGCGCCCGTTTTACTTTTCCAGAATTACAGTAGACCCACGCAATCCAGACATTATTTTAAAAGGTGGCTTAAGTGGTTCTATAAGTCGTGACGGCGGGAAAACCTTCAAGAACTTAGGAAATATGCATAGTGATATTCACGATATAGTGTTTCATATAAACGATAGCGATATTATTTATTCCGGAACAGATGGTGGTGTCTACCGCTCCTGGAATGGAGGAACAACCTTTGAAATTGTAGAAAACCTTCCGTTATCACAATTTTATCACATTAGTACAGACAATGCAGAACCTTATAATGTTTACGGTGGTTTACAGGATAATGGTAGCTGGTGGGGCCCAAGTTCTTCTCCTGGTGGTGTTGAAGCCAGAGATTGGAATAGTGTTGGTGCTGGTGATGGTTTTCGTGTACTAAAACACCCTACAAAAAATATCATTTACTCTGAAATGCAAGGTGCCGAAAATGTATGGCGCTACGATGTAGACAAAAACAGAACTAAAACAATCCAGCCTTTACCAAAAAAAGGAGATGCAGAATTACGTTTTAACTGGAATGCGCCCATGGCAGTAAGTGCACACGTACCAGATCGCTTTTATATGGGTAGCCAGTTTGTGCATAAATCTGACGATATGGGAGATACCTGGACCATCATTTCTCCAGATCTAACTACCAACGATCCTAACAAACAAGATCAATCTAAATCTGGCGGACTTTCAGTAGATAACAGTGGTGCTGAAAACCACACAACTATCTTCACAATAGCTGAATCGCCGTTAGATCAAAATGTGCTATGGGTAGGAACAGACGATGGGAACGTACAAGTAACACAAGATGGTGGAAAAAACTGGAACAACGTAACCCCTAACCTGGTTGGAATTCCTGCCAATACGTGGGTATACCATATTGAAGCCAGTGTTCATGGAAAAGGTACGGCCTATGCCGTTTTTGAAGGGCATACCACGGGCGATATGAAGCCTTACGCTTTAAAAACAACCGATTTTGGAAAAACGTGGAAAAATATTATTTCAGACGATATTGATGCAAAAGCGTTTGTAAGGAACATTCAGGAAGATTATGAAAACGAAGATTTGTTGTTTTTAGGAACCGAATTTGGTCTCTACGTAACTGTAGATGGTGGTGAAAACTGGTCGCATTTCACCAATAACATGCCTCCTGTTGCTGTTCATTTTATAGATATGCAAAAGGAAACCAACGATATTGTGATGGGTACACATGGTCGGGGTGTGATTATTATCGACGATATTAGCCCGTTGCGTGAAGTGAATCAAAACATCCTTTCTAAAGATGTACATTTCTTTGAAACTGAACCTGTAACCATGGTAGAGCAAGGTGGATTTTCAGGTAACTTTGGTGCCGAAACACAGTTCGTGGGTAATAATAAGCCAACTTCTGCCAGAATTATCTATTATCTAAAGAAGCGTCATACCTTCGGAAAAATGACAATGGAAATTCAGGATATGGAAGGAAACACGTTGACTAAGTTAAGCCCTGGTAAGTCCAAAGGAATTAACGTTGTAACCTGGGGCTTCAATACCACAAACCCAAAAATGGCAGCCGCTAAAACACTTTCGTTTGGAGGGTTTACATCGCCTCGTGTTCCTGAAGGAAAATACAAAGTGGTACTTACAAAAGGAAAAGACACCTACGAGCATATCATTGAAACAAAATACGACGACACCGCTATTACAACTACAGCTGATAGAAAAAATCAGGAGAAAATGACACAGACTATGTTTGATATGGTGGAGGACCTGGCCTATGTAGTCTATGAGATTGGCGAGATGCAAACAAAAGCTCAGGATGTGATCGACAACAATCCAAAAGGTGAAAAAGTAGCACAAAACTTATACGATGCCTTAGAGGATTTACGTACAGACCTAGTAGTAACTACGGGAGATAACTACGTTGCTTCTGCCGAACCAGAATTGCGTGAGCGTATGGGAGAACTGTATGCAAACATAGCAGGAAGTTATGACCGTGTCACTGGAGCTCAAATGCAAAATTATGAATTGATAAAAGAAGAGTTTGAGGCTGAAAAGAAGCGTTTTGCCGAAATTAAAAATAAAGAAGGCAAAAAGTTTATGAAGTTCTTAGAAAAGAACGAAATGGAGTTAAAGGTAGAAAGTAAAGAAGAATTTTTATCTGATAAATAAACTTTAAACTTAAATTTCTACAAGCCAAACCTTTCAGATCTTAATGACCTGAAAGGTTTTTTTTTATTGTTTTTGGGACTTTTACTTTATATAAATCGTTTTTCTGTTCACAAACTCACGTATTCCGTGTTTACTTAGCTCACGTCCATAACCGCTTTCTTTTACCCCTCCAAAAGGTAATCTTGGGTCACTTTTAACGAGTTCGTTAACGAATACAGCGCCTTCATCAAATCTATAAGCCAGCTTCTCTACTGCATCTGTATCTTTGGAAAAGACAGAAACTCCCAATCCGAATTTTGAGTTGTTGGAGAGCTCAATGGCTTCTTCTATAGTTTTAAAGGATGTGATGGCCAAAGCTGGGCCAAAAGTTTCCTCTTTAAATACGGTCATCTTTGGGGTTACATTTCCTAAAACAGTGGGTTCAAAATAAGCGCCTTGTCGCTTCCCTCCTACTAAAAGTTCGGCTCCCTCATCAATAGATTTTATAACCTGATCTTCGAGTTCAGAAGCTAGATCTTCTCGAGCCATTGTACCAATAAATGTGTCTTCCTCCATAGGATCTCCACTTTTTAGTTCGCGTACTTTTACTACTAGTTTTTCAGTAAATTCTTCCGCAATACTTTCGTGTATGAGGAGTCGTTTCCCGGCGATGCAACTTTGACCCGTATTTTGAAATCTGGCTTGTACACAAATTTCTACTGTTTTGTCGATCTCACAGTCTTCAAGCACTACCAGTGCATTATTACCCCCCAATTCCAGAACCGTTTTTTTAATATTTTTTCCAGCAGTTGCAGCAACAGCACTTCCTGCAGGACCACTTCCTGTTAGCGTTACTGCTTTTACAATTGGATGTTCAATAATAGCTTCAATCTTAGCACTCCCTACCAGCAGTGTAGTAAAACAATTATCTGGAAAGCCTGCACGCTTAAATACTTTTTCTATGTTGAGCGCACTGCCAAAGACGTTAGAGGCGTGTTTTAAAACTCCAATATTCCCCGCCATCAAAGCAGGTGCTGCAAAACGGAAAACTTGCCAGAACGGATAGTTCCACGGCATCACTGCCAGTACAACTCCTATAGGTTCGTATTTTGTATAGCTTTTTTGAGCATCGGTTTTTATGAGCTCGTTTGTCAGATGCTTTTCGGCTTCTTCAGCATAGTATTCGCACACCCAGGCACATTTTTCAACTTCAGCGATGGACTGGCTTATAGGCTTACCAATTTCCAAGGTCATTGTTTTGGCATATTCTTCTTTATTCTTTTTTAATTCCGAAGCTGCCGCTAGCATCAGTTTTTTACGTTCTGCAAAAGAAGTCTCTCGCCATTTATAAAATCGCTTATCTGCTTTTTCCAGAATTTCATTAATTTCTTTCTTTGTATGTGCGGTAAATGATTCTAATTCTTTTCCTGAATATGGATTTTTAGAAGTAATACTACTCATGGTTTTTCTTTTAAAAGTACGTAACCGTGTATAGACAAAGCGATGGATTAAGACTAATTTAACGCACAAGTTGTTGAAAAGGCGTTTATAACTATCACTACAGCCCTAGAAAACCTGTATACATTTTCTTACATTTAATAAAACCCGATAGTTATGAATTTACGAGATACGACCCTTTTAGAATTACGCCCTGAGATTCCTTCAGCAAAATTGATTCCCGGAATGTCTACAGGAGAACATTTCCAGAATAATACGTTGCGTCCCATCGCAAAACTTCAAGATGATTTATTGGTTGCTGTGTTTCAGAATTACTGTCGAAAGCATAAAAGTGTATTTTATGACCTTTCTGTTGAAAAGCGCCTGGACTATATTGAAAATGCCATCCATAAGGATATGAAATTCAGAAATAGTTTAAAGGGTATCATTATTGGCCAATTTACGATGGAAGAATATGAATTATACATTCAAAATTCTTCAGCGTTGAACAAGCGAATGATGAATATTGTTAAGGAAAGACTAAAAAGTAACGTTATGCTTCTGGATCAAGCAGCAGTTTGTGTTGCTTAAAAAAACAGTATTGATTCCTATAAAACTGTAATACAACATACTAGCAAAACCAACTGTTTATAGCCTGTTTCTATAGATGTTAAGCTTTCTTTAAATATACATATTCTTATTATTTTGATTCATTTGCGTTCTATTTTTGTGTGAAACTTTAATAGATATTATGATGAAAAAAATTACCCTACTTATGGCAACATTCCTATTTGGAGTTGTTGTAATGGCTCAAAATAATGAGCAAGAAAATTTAATAAATACAGACTATAACAAGTGGTCCATAGAATTTGGAGGTGGTTTTGTAAAACCTTCTTCACCTTTCGCAGATGGGTACCGTGTTAAAGGAATTGCTCCCTACCAGGCTTCGGTTGGGGTTCGTTACATGATGAACGAGAAATTTGGACTTCGTACTAATTTTGGATATGCTAGCCTTTCAGAAGAAGAAGGAAGCCTTCCTTTTGAAACTTCCTATTACAGAGCAACGCTGGAAGGTGTTAGTAACCTTGGTAACATCCTGGAATTTTCAGAATGGACCAACACTTTTGGTTTATTATTTCACGCAGGGGGAGGATATTCTGTAATTAATCACGAAGCTCCGCTAGAGCTAGATGAAAAAGATACTTCTTTTAATATTGTACTAGGTATTACTCCACAGATTAAAATTTCTGAAAGGGTTGCCTTTTACGCAGATTTCTCTCTTATTCCTAACGTTGGAATGGAACGTACATGGGATGGTACGGAAGTAATTCAAACAGCTTCAAGAAGAATTGACGACGGATTACTATATAACGTATCAGCTGGTTTCAATATATATTTAGGTGGCAACGATAAGCATGCCGACTGGTATTCTGAAGAAACTACCCTGAAGTCTAAGATCGAAGAATTAGAGGACAGACTTGCAAAAGTTGAAACCGACCTTATTGACACAGATCAGGACGGGGTTCCAGATTACCTGGATAGAGAAGCAAACACACCTTCTGGTGTTGCTGTAAATACTAAAGGTATTGCAGTAGACAATAATAAAAATGGAATTCCAGATGAGCTAGAACCATCTCTTGATCAACGTTATGTTAATGAATCTGATTATGTAAGAAATCAGGGAGGTGGACTTAACGTAAAGGAACTTTTAGACAAGGGGTATGTAAATGTATACTTCAAGTTTAACAGTACTACACCTGAGACATATTCTTTAGAAGCCATCAACTACTTAATTAAGTATATGGATGAAAACCCAGGTGCAAATGCTGAGTTGATTGGATATGCCGATGAAATTGGAGATCCTGCTTACAACAAAAATCTTTCTGAAAAAAGAGCCAATAAGGTGAAGGAAATCCTTGTTGCTTCTGGAGTAGCTGAAGGTAGATTAACCGTTACTGGAAACGGTGAAGATGCTTCGGTAGAGAAAGGTTCTGCACAAGCAAGACAGCTGGTAAGAAGAGTTACTTTTAAACTGAAGTAATTTATATACAATAATAGATTCTGAAGTCCTTCAGCTTAGGTTGGAGGACTTTTTTCATGGAAGCGTAGAGACTCCGTTTAGATCTGTGGTTAAGACGTCACTCATATAATCAAAGAACGGACGTAGTAATTCAAAATGTATTAGGACTATTTCAACAAAATTTGGCGCCAATACTTCAGCATCTGTAAAGTTATGAGTTACAACAAAGTTTTTTAAACGTATCAGATCAATATTAGGGTCCTCTTTACTGAAGCCTTTAGGAGCTGTTTTTACAGGATCCCAGGCATCAAACGTTCCACCAAAAGCTTCCTTAAATTTAGGGGCAGAAAGAATAGCCCTAATTCGTGACGCGTCTAGCTCAAACTCTTTTCTAATACGAAGTAAATCGGCAGGTTCAGGTCCAAAAAACCCTCCTGCGACAACACTTTTACCCCCTGGTTCTATACGTAAATAATAGCCGCCACGACGTTGTGCTCCTGCCCTGGAAAAGCTTACGCTACGATGTACATTATAAGGTGTTTTATCTTTACTGAAGCGTATATCCCGGTTAATTCTGAAAAGCTTTACTTTGGCAATTTCATCAGTTTTAGTAAGCCCCTTCTCAATTTCGGCATACACTTGCTTGAGTGCTTTCTCGCTGGATTTGTATTCTTTTCGGTGTTCATCCATCCAGTCCTTATGATTATTTATGGCAAGTTTCTTTAAAAACTCCAAGGATGCTTTTGGTACTATGGGGGTCATATCTATCTAAATTAAAAACTAAAGATACCGTAATTTCCCTATATTTATAGACAATAACCTTAAACCAAAAAATTATGAGCACATCAATTAAACCCCCAACTTCCTTTTGGATTATCGCAATACTTGCCCTGTTATGGAATTTTATGGGGGTATATCAATACTATTTAGGCAACTTCGAGCTTGAAAGTCTACGCGAAGCAGTAAGCCCGGAAGAGTTTAGCATTATGGAGTCCCTCCCATCCTGGTACGGAATTGTATTTGCAGTAGCTGTCTTTTCTGGTGTTTTAGCGTGTATCATACTATTAGCAAGAAAGAAGCTCGCTGTACCGCTTTTTGGTATTTCATTACTTACCGTGCTCTTTATTGAAATTTATTGGCTTATGGGTACAGGTATTATGGAAGCTGCTGGCTATACTGCTGCTATCATGCCTTTAGTGGTAATTGCGGTATCTATATTTATGTATTTTTATAGCAAAGGAGCCGCTAAAAATGGTTGGATTTCCTAAGCTTTAACGAAGCGTATAGTACTATCAAGTTAGCATAAAAAAAGTCGTCTGGTGATTTACCAGACGACTTTTTTTATAAGGTATATAGATCTTTTTTTTTAGCGTTGCTTGCTGAAATTTATAATTGAATTAAAAAGGTTCCATTTGTAACCTCATAGACGGCTGGGTCTGCTAAGGTTGCATCCTTTGCTGTAAAGCTAAAGGTACCTTCTATCACATTCGCAGTTTCATCGAATGTAGTAATAGTAAATGTTCCCGGATCTGATGTAAAGGGCTGGGGAACACCAGTAGTTGGAAGGTATGTTCCAACAATTTCATTTCCAGTCACTAAGGCAGGACTCATACCATAACTCCCTTCAGCAGTAGCAGAAGTTGGTAAATCCAGTTGAATTGTCTCACCACCCATAGTTGCAGTTATGGTGAGAATAGAAACTCCATTAAAAGTATCGTCCACAACTGTTACATTATCTGCAGTAAAGTTAACTCCATCTACATCAGCTTCAAAAGCAAATGTTATGTTTCCTGGTGTTGGCTCAAATGATACATCTAAGTTTCCTTCTGTTATTGCTATAACTGTTGGGTCTTGTCCGAGTGGGTCTCTAGCAGTAAATTCAAAAGTAGCCACTAATTTTTTAGAGAATGAACTAAACTCGGTTATGGTAATCGTACCCGGGTTGGACGAAAGTGTTTCAGAACCCGTATTGGGGTCGTAATACCCTATTAAATTGGAGCCATCTGAAATTCCTTCAAAAAGATCAAACGTACCAGTCGCTAGTGTTTCCGGAACATCAAGACGTAAACTTGCTCCCAGTGTGTCCATCGCTACTATCTGTATCATAGGAGTCATTCCTACCATATATTGCGACACTACAACGTCTGTAGGCACAAAGTCAACACCATCTGCTTTTGCAAAAAGAACAGCAGGTTCTGGTACCGGGTCAGGGTCACCACCACCTGTTCCTGGAGGGACACATTCGCTTGGTTCCACATCACCGCTTGTTACTGTAAAAGGCAGAGAAGAAAAGCTTCCTTCTGTGACAGTAATTGTTTCTTCTCCTGGACCATTTTGAGTGATCTCCACCGCCACAAATTCAAAAGTTCCAGAAACTGTTAATGCATCTGTATCATAAGAGGTAATTTCTAATGTTCCAGAAGTTCCAGATTCTCCAAAAGGAAGAACGGAAAAAGCTCCGCCACTTAACTGTCCAATACTAGCACCGGCGTTAATTCCAGTTAGATCAAAAACACATTCACTTTTATTACTAATGATAAATCCCATAGAAAAATCTCCATCATTTCCATTAATAAGTAAATTTCCCTGATTAATTTCGGCAGATACTTGTGTAGCACTAAAAGATTGTCCATCTATTGTGGCTACAAAGCTCCCTGGTTCACCCCCAGGTTCGTCAGTGATAAACTCCCCTTCTAAAGGTTCATTATCACAACTTGAAAAAACTATTGCTACAAAAGCAAGTAGCATAAGGCTTACATGTTGAAATTTCTTCATAAATATAATTTTACTATCTAACTTAACGCAAACATAAGTAAAAATTGTATATCTAGACTATTTTCTTGGCACTCGGAAGAGTAAAATCACTCCCGCTCCGAAAAATAGCACCAAAAATAAAATAGAATTTCTCATACTGCCCGTAATTTGGTCTATAAAACCATAGAGTAACATTCCGATAACAATCCCTATTTTCTCGGCAACATCATAAAAACTGAAATACGATGTGGTGTCTTCAGTTTCTGGAAGGAATTTGGAATAGGTAGAACGTGATAGTGACTGAATCCCTCCCATAACCAAACCTACAAATCCTGCTGTAATATAAAACTGAGCCGGAGTTGTCACAAAATACGCAACAATGCAAATAACCACCCAAATTAAATTTACGCCTATCAATGCAGAAATATTTCCAAACCGCGCCGATGCCTTTGAGGTAAGAATAGCTCCTAAAACCGCTACCAACTGAATAAGCAGTATGCTTCCAATTAATCCTAATGTTTTTTCATCTTCTCCACCCCACCCTATTTCCTGCTCACCAAAATATGTAGCAACCAGCATTACTGTTTGTACAGCCATACTGTACACAAAAAAAGCAACTAAATAGCGCTTTAAGGAAAGGTTTGCAGAAAGGGACTTGTACACCCCTTGAAGCTCTCTAAACCCATTAAAAACAACCTTCCTGGTTACTTTGTGCTTTGTTTTATTTCCTTTTGGGAGGTATTTAAAGGTATATTGACTAAAACCAATCCACCATACTCCAACCGTGATAAATGAAATTTTCATCGCCTCAATACTTGCTGCTCCTCCTTCCCCCAAACCAAAAAACTGTGGAAACATTACCATAAATAAATTGAATACCAGCAATACCACACTTCCTATATACCCCAGAGAGTATCCTTTCGCACTTAACGCATCCTGTTGTTCTTTAAAAGCCACATCTGGCAGATATGAATTGTAAAACACCAAACTACCCCAGAAGCCTATTAGGCCAAGGAAATAGGACAACAAGCTTATATAGATATTTTCTAAAGAGAAAAAGTACAGCGAGATACAAGAGAGAGATCCTAAGTAACAAAAAAACTGCATAAACCGTTTCTTATTACCCACATAATCGGCAATACCCGAAAGTAGCGGTGAAATAAAAGCGACCACTAAAAAAGCAGCAGCTGTTGTATAGCTAATAAGAGGAGTACTACGTATGGCTCCTCCAAATACTTCAATAGTCTCTACTTCGGCTTTAGTAAAAAGAGCACCATAAAAAATAGGAAATACTGCAGAAGCTATCACCAGGCTATATACCGAGTTGGCCCAATCGTAAAAGGCCCAGGCATTCAATAATTTTTTGCTTCCTTTGGGTAGGTTATTTGTCATTTTAAGTCGTTACATGAAAAAAGCTGCCAATAGTTTATTGACAGCTTCCAAAGTACTAAAAAAATACTGTTGCTTGTATGTTATTTTTTAAATGAAGTTACCCCAAACTTACGAGCCTCTGCTTTTGCTCCTGCAGCCCAGGAAGTAATATTATTAATTCGGGTCGTACTGGATGGGTGCGTGCTCAAAAATTCAGGCGGTGCATTTCCGCCAGCGTTTGCCTGCATTCTTCTCCATAAATCGGCCGCTTCTATAGGGTCATAACCAGCAATCGCCATAAGCGTAAGACCTATTTTATCCGCCTCACTTTCGTGGCTTCGGCTAAAAGGCAACATAACCCCTACACTGGATGCGAGTCCGTAGGACTGATTGAAAATTTGTTGCTTTTTTGGGTCATTACTTAAAGCAAGGTTACCAGCTACAGCTCCTAATGCCTGATATTGTGCGGCACTCATACGTTGCTGGCCGTGATTTGCCAGAGCGTGAGCTACCTCATGTCCCATTACTGCTGCAACACCCGCTTCTCCTTGTGTAATAGGTAAGATTCCTGTGTAAAAAACAATTTTACCTCCTGGCATACACCACGCATTGACCGCTGGGTCTTCAACCAGGTTGTATTCCCATTTATAGTTGGTTAAATATCCAGTATAGCCGTTTGCATTGAGGTAACGCTCGGAAGCAGCTGCGATTTTTTGTCCAACATTTGTAATCATTCTGGCATCTGCTGTGCCACGAACTACTTTATTTTCCTGCAAAAACTGATCGTATTGCTGAAAAGCCATTGGAAAGATCTGTGAGTTTGGCACCAATGCCAAGGTTTTTTTTCCTGTAAAAGGATTGGTTGCACAAGCTACAGCAAAAACTGCAACTACTACTAGTGAAATAATTGTCTTAAATTTCATGGTTTAGTGTTTTTCTTAGGTCTAAAGATACTACTTATCATAAAAGGTCGCTCTTAAAAAAAAGTTATTAATCCCTTAGCAAACTTTTAAAATTGGAACGACTTTTGTTTCTGTAAACCTAATCTATACCATTTCTTTGTCCCTAAACTATAAAATTAATTTGAAGATACCGTATGTTGGGACCTACTCTCTTCACTAACAAAATTATATATTATGAAAAAAGTACTTTTATTTTTAGCCGTTACAGTTTCAATATTCTTTATTGCTTGTGAAGGAGATCCAGGACCTCCGGGACCCGAAGGTGAGCCAGGAATAAATATTCTGGGACAAGTATTTGAATATAACACCGACCTACTATTTGATCCCGGGCAAGATGCCTTAGTCTCACCTATTCTAGCCTTTCCAAACAATGTTGAAGTGTTTGAAAGCGATGCCATCTTAGTATATCGCTTAACTGGGCAAGACAACAGTATTAATCCACCAGCAGATGTCTGGACTCAAATGCCATATAGCGAGTTTTTTGCGGATAATACAGGTGATGTACTTCAGTATAACTTTAATCATACATTTTTTGATATTCAGTTTACCCTCGATGGAAATTTTGATGTTTCTGGGTTAGGTTCTGGTTTTACAAACGACCAAATTTTCAGAGTCGCAGTTGTGCCTTCAGAATTTGCTCAGGATGGCTTATCTATGGAGCAGTTATTAGACGGTATGCAACTGGACCCATCAGAAATAACAACCATAGGAAATTAAAAAAACCATGAAAAAATTAATTGTATTACTTGCTGTAAGTACACTATTTAGCTGTAAAAGTCCAGCACAGGAAAACAAAGAACAAAAACAAGAGGAAAATTTTAAAATCTCAAAAACGGAAGCTGAGTGGAAAGCTGAACTATCAGAAATGGAATACTACGTGCTTCGTGAAGAAGGCACCGAACGTGCAGGATCTTCTCCGTTAAATAAGATTTATGAGCCAGGTACTTTTATTTGTGCAGCATGCAACACCCCTGTTTTTGAAAGTGAACATAAGTTTGACAGCGGTACCGGATGGCCAAGTTTCGATCGTGAGATCGAGGGAAATGTAGCCTTTGGGTCCGATAACAAGTTGGGCTATACCCGCGTCGAGGAACATTGCGCTACCTGTGGAGGTCACTTAGGGCACGTATTTAATGACGGGCCACGTGATACTACCGGAAAACGTCACTGTATTAATGGCGTAGCGTTAGAATTTATTCCGAAAGGAGAAAAACTTCCAACCATTGAGTAAGTATCCCATACAAAAGACAGACGAAGAGTGGCTTAAAGAATTAGGCCCGGAGCGCTACCGAATCCTACGGGAAAAAGGAACAGAACGTCCGTTTACGGGTAAATATAACCTGACGGTAGCCAAAGGAACCTACACTTGTGGCGCTTGTAATACGCCCCTATTTAAAAGTAATAGCAAGTTTGACAGTGGTTGCGGATGGCCAAGTTTTGACGAAAGTATTGATGGTGCCGTGGAATATATAATGGACACCACCCTCGGAATGCAACGTACCGAAATTTTATGCGCTACCTGCGGAAGTCACCTAGGACACGTTTTTAATGATGGCCCAACCGAAACGGGACAACGGTATTGTGTTAACTCACTTTCGGTAGATCTGGAGAAAGAATAAGTTCTTTACAGTAATAATAAAAGTGATCCCAAATTCCTAAATACTGGAGTTTGGGATTTGTTTTTTGGATTATGGGTTTTTTAATCTAGCATTTCGTAAATTCGTATCCTCAAAATAACGATAAAACTACAACATGAGTAAATACGATATCATTGTTCTTGGAAGTGGCCCTGGTGGCTATGTAACTGCTATTCGCGCGTCACAATTAGGTTTTAAAACTGCCGTAATTGAAAAAGAAAGTCTGGGTGGTGTTTGCCTTAACTGGGGATGTATTCCAACCAAAGCATTACTGAAAAGCGCACAAGTGTTCGATTACCTGAATCATGCTGAAGACTATGGTCTCACTGTAAAAGGAGCCGATAAAGATTTCACCAAGGTAATTGAACGCAGTCGCGGGGTTGCCGATGGAATGAGCAAAGGTGTTCAGTTTTTGATGAAAAAAAATAAAATTGACGTAATTGAAGGCTTCGGAAAACTAAAACCAGGCAAAAAAGTAGATGTTGACGGAAAAGAATATAGTGCAGATCATATTGTAATAGCAACCGGAGCACGTTCCAGAGAGTTACCTAACCTTCCGCAGGATGGAAAGAAAGTAATTGGATACCGGGAAGCAATGACACTGGAAAAGCAACCTAAATCTATGATCGTAGTAGGGAGTGGCGCTATTGGTGTTGAGTTTGCACATTTCTACAGCGCCATGGGAACCGATGTTACTATTGTTGAGTTTTTACCCACCCTTGTTCCTCTGGAAGATGATGACGTATCAAAACAATTTGAGCGTTCTTTCAAAAAGGCAGGTATCAAGGTGATGACAAATTCATCGGTTGAAAAAGTAGATACCTCTGGAAAAACAGTAAAAGCTACCGTTAAAACCAAAAAAGGGGAAGAAACCCTGGAGGCCGATGTGGTGCTTTCAGCTGTTGGAATTGCTGCAAATATTGAGAATATTGGCCTCGAAGACGTTGGTATTGTAACCGATAAAGGCAAAATAATGGTAAATGACTGGTACCAGACGAACATCCCTGGATATTATGCCATTGGAGATGTAGTTCCAGGACAGGCCTTAGCGCATGTAGCTTCCGCAGAAGGAATTACCTGTGTTGAAAAAATTGCAGGAATGAATGTAGAAGCCATGGATTACGGAAACATTCCGGGATGTACGTACGCAACACCAGAAATTGCCAGTGTTGGTATGACCGAAAAGCAAGCTAAAGAAGCTGGATACGAACTTAAAATTGGTAAATTCCCGTTCTCAGCAAGTGGTAAAGCAAGTGCTGCTGGAACCAAAGATGGCTTTGTAAAAGTAATTTTTGATGCCAAATACGGCGAGTGGTTGGGATGCCATATGATTGGTGCCGGCGTAACCGATATGATAGCTGAGGCTGTATTGGGAAGAAAACTGGAAACTACCGGACACGAAGTATTAAAAGCTGTACACCCTCACCCTACTATGAGTGAAGCGGTGATGGAAGCCGTGGCCGATGCGTATGGAGAAGTGATTCATTTGTAATTCAGGAAGCCCTATAAAGATTAAAATCCCGTAGTTTTTTAAACTGCGGGATTTTTTTTTCTTTATACTAAATAAGGGGCCTGCAAACTTAAATTTTGAATAAAGTCAGCAGCGAGTTTTATTAGAAATTTAAAGGCTGAATTTTCAGAATACTTTTTTCTATTTCTTTTGGTAGGTAATTCTAAATCATTCAAAAAGCCATCTATTAAGTTAAAGGTGCTCTTCGCCACTTTGTTTTTCCATTAATTCAAACTTATATTTTTCATGTTAATGCAAAACAATTTTATGAATTATACCTATAACTGACATATTTTCAGCCTCTATTAATTTCTATAAGCCATTCCTGAAAAGGTCCTAAAAGAGCGTTTCTACCGGCATTAGAGAGCTGCAGTGCTTTTTTTACATTGTAACTACAGCATTTTCTATGGCATTCCTATATCCATTCCAGTATCCGGTGCTTTGGCTTGGTTTTGGCAGCTACAACAAACATAACTTTAAACTAAAATAGGTACCGCGTAAGAGTTATGCGAAACATATTTTTTTAAATTAAATATAGTATGAGTCAAGTTAAAGAAAACAACACCGTTAAAGTACATTACACAGGAAAATTATCTGATGGACAGGTTTTTGACAGTTCTGAGGGAAGAGAACCAATTGAGTTCACAATTGGAAAAGGACAAATGATCCCTGGTTTTGAGAAAGGTGTTATCGACATGAAATTAAATGAGAAAAAAACCATCACCATTGCCAAAGAGGAAGCCTATGGAGACGTTAATGATGATTTAAAGCAAGAAGTGAATAAAAGTGAACTTCCTGAAGAGATCACACCAAAAGTTGGTATGACCTTAGTCTCAAAACACCCAAGTGGGCAAGAAATGAATTTGCTGGTAACTGAAGTGAAAGACGAAAGTATCGTTATAGATGCTAATCACCCATTAGCAGGCAAAGATCTTACTTTTGACCTTGAAGTGGTAGAAATTAAAGATACAGAGCTCGCAAAATAAGCAGCTTCTTTTTTATAAGTACCTAACAGCCTTTGTAGAACTTGTTCTGCAAAGGCTGTTTTATTTTATGTAGAAAATTTAGAAAACGAGTTGTATGTTACCTAAGCTTACACCCAATAAAATAAAATGATCATAAGAAAGTAAAAACTGGAAAATGCCAACCAAAACTAGACTAAGATAGTCACTGTAGTACATATCATTTCTATTTTCTAAAATCTTCTTTATGCAAGTCGTTGTTAAAGGTGATATCTGTCCACGTTACATGTATCCAGGGCTCGTCACTTACAGCAGCGTCCCAGGTAGATTTTTTGTACTTCCGCTTTGTGGGTAGTAGGACTCCATCTATATTTTCATATGCTACTTGCATAAGATAGGGCGTTTCCAATACTCCAAAATCGACAACCGTAAATAGAAACTGATCTACCAAACCCGTTTCTCTGTTTATGTACAACTGATAAATATCTGTAGGCTTTTTGTTGGTTGATATAAACGTGATCTTTACGACGTCATATTCCTTTTTATCAACTTTTTTTTCACCCAGGTATTCGTATGTTAGCCCTGGATCCAATAATTTTTGGAACATAGCGAACCAATAAAAGTTGGTAGGTCTGTTAAACGCCACTCTTTTTAAGGAAACAGTGTCGTTTACAAGATCGCCTTCGTGCTTCAACCAAAATTCGCTACCATCGTACCCCTGCTCTATGGTTCCTTCCAGTTCCGAAAGCGTACGTTCGTGCTTTTTATATTCGCCATACGAGAGTTCCCCATCGAAGATATATTTTTCGGTTGAAATATCAGATATACCGTCAGGCGTTGTATAGGTGTAGGTATAGACCACGTCCTTTTTACTGGAGAGTGTATCGTAATTTCCCACCTTTTCAACCATTGTGTAGACCAGTTCATGTCCCTTGTTTTGAAATGTTTGAGGAACGTCTTTTTGAACCGCTATTTCTGAGACTTCAGATTTAGTTTTGGGTTTGTCATTACACGCTCCCAAGGATAGACTTAAAAGAATGCTTATGAGTATTTTTGAATTCATGGTATTTTATTTTAGAGATTATGATGAGCTATTTGATGCATCAGGTTGTTACTATAGCAGTAACCTTTAGGGTTTTTGGCTACTTATTGATATATAAGTATTTATAAAGCTGCTTAAATCAAAAATCCCAACCTACATTAGGTTGGGATTTTCTATTATATATTTCGTACGTTCGGTAAAGGCTACTTAACCTCTTCGAAGTCTACGTCTTCCACATCGGCGCTTTCGTCAGCTCCTTCGGTTGTGTCGCCTGTGTCACCAGCTGGTTCTCCTGTAGGAGCACCTTGCTGTCCTTCGGCTTGTGCTTTGTAAATTTCTTCACTTGCACTCTTCCAGATCTCATTGATGTTATCCAACGCTGGTTGAATGGTAGCTACGTCTTTTGTTTCGTAGGCTTTCTTCAACTCTTCCAAAGCTCCTTCGATCTTGGTTTTATTATCTTCAGATAATTTATCGCCAGATTCTTTCAGTAGCTTTTCAGTCTGGAAGATCATTCCGTCTGCTTCGTTGATCTTATCGGCTGTTTCTTTTGCCTTCTTATCGGTTTCAGCATTCGCTTCAGCTTCTTGCTTCATCTTCTGGATTTCCTCTTCTGTCAATCCGCTGGATGCTTCAATTCTAATATCCTGCTTCTTCCCTGTTGCTTTATCTTCAGCACTTACTTTAATGATACCGTTGGCATCAATATCGAACGTTACCTCAATTTGTGGTACGCCACGTTGTGCTGGTGGAATTCCGTCTAAGTGGAAACGACCAATGGTCTTGTTGTCGTTCGCCATAGGACGTTCTCCCTGTAATACGTGAATCTCTACAGAAGGCTGATTATCGGCCGCCGTTGAGAACACCTGACTTTTCTTAGTTGGGATTGTAGTGTTAGCGTCAATTAACTTGGTCATTACGCTACCCATAGTTTCAATACCTAAAGAAAGTGGTGTTACGTCCAGCAACAATACATCCTTTACATCTCCGGTGAGTACCCCACCCTGGATAGCAGCACCTACGGCAACTACCTCATCTGGGTTTACTCCTTTAGAAGGTGCTTTTCCGAAGAACTTCTCCACAGCTTCCTGTACAGCAGGAATACGTGTAGAACCACCTACTAAAATGATCTCGTCGATATCGCTCTTGCTTAAGCCAGCTGCTTTCATAGCCGCTTCACAAGGTTGGATTGTTCTTTTTACCAGGTCGTCAATTAACTGCTCAAACTTAGAACGTGTCAACGTTGTTACCAAGTGTTTTGGACCACTAGCAGTAGCCGTAACGTATGGTAAGTTTATTTCAGTTTGTGTTGAAGAAGACAATTCAATTTTTGCCTTTTCAGCAGCTTCCTTCAAACGCTGTAGTGCCATTGGGTCTTTACGAAGATCCATGTCTTCAGCAGCTTGAAACTCGTCTGCCAACCAGTCGATTATTTTTTCATCCACATCGTCACCACCTAAATGTGTATCACCATCGGTAGCCAATACTTCAAAAACGCCATCCCCTAATTCAAGGATTGAAACGTCATGCGTACCTCCACCAAAATCGAATACGACGATTTTCTGATCGGTATCTTTTTTATCCAGTCCGTATGCCAATGCAGCCGCTGTAGGCTCATTAATAATACGTTCTACTTTTAAACCTGCAATTTCACCGGCTTCCTTAGTTGCGTGACGCTGACTGTCATTAAAGTACGCTGGTACGGTAATTACAGCACGGGTTACGTCTTGTCCCAGGTAGTCTTCTGCCGTTTTCTTCATTTTCTGAAGTATCATAGCACTTAATTCCTGTGGCGTGTATAAACGACCGTCAATATCAACACGAGCCGTATCGTTATCACCTTTTACAACTTTGTAAGCTGCGCGGTCTGCTTCTTTTTTGCTTTCAGAGAATTTGTTTCCCATAAAACGCTTGATAGAAGCAACCGTTTTTGTTGGGTTGGTTACTGCCTGACGTTTTGCAGGATCTCCTACTTTAATTTCGCCTCCTTCTACAAATGCAATCACAGAGGGCGTTGTTCTTTTTCCTTCGGCGTTAGGGATTACCGTTGGCTCGCTACCTTCCATTACTGAAACGCAAGAGTTGGTGGTCCCTAAGTCGATTCCAATTATTTTACTCATATTATTAGTGTTATATTTTTAATTTGAAATTTTTATTACGCCTACTATAAGTCAAGGAATGTGCCAAGAGGAAGGGACTGACAGGCTGACAGATTTAGTAGATAGTATGCGGTAGCAGTTGGCAGTGAAAAGAGTTAATTACCTGCAAGATTGTTACTGACAATTTGAACTTTTAAAAAGTTGGGCATTCCCCGAAAAGGGTCGGACGTTCACTACTCGCTTTTTATAATGTCTCAACCTTTCGACTACGGTCGAGGAGACATTATAAAAAAGCTTAAACATTCTGCTGAACCCCTAACGCATACCATAGCAAATTTTATAATGGCTAAGTACACCTACCTAAGTGCTCAAATTTAAAAAAGACTTCATTCAATTAAGTACTTTTAATGATGCTGTAATCACTTTCAAAAAGCCGTAAAATTGTAGTGGGCGGATCCATCTCCTTATGCAGTGCTCCACTTGCAGCTATTATTTTTCGCATATCCTGTGCTCTTCTATATTTCCAAAAAGCAACTTTAGTGAATCCAATAGCATATACTTCTCCTTTTCGTTTAAAAACCTGACGATGGTACACCCACTTATCATCCCACCCTTCTAAAATAAGTGTAATCGTAAATTTACTCCAGCGTTTTAATGGTTTTTTATAGATAAATTTTTGCGAACCAATTACGGGAAACATGCCTTTTTTAAATGTGGTATCGTATAATTTTGACCTTAAAAGAACCTCGTATCTAATAAAGTCCATATAGTAGAAGTACTTAGAATTTGCCATATAGTTTAGCGCGTCACAATCTAGAATATTAACACGTCTTGTTCGTGAGAGGTCATCTTCTATGGATACTTTCTTCCAAAAAAATCTTGATCCTAAATACAAATACATTAAATGTAGCCAATAGTACAGCATGGAGAGTTTTTTAAGTTTTTTTCAATTAAATAGATTTGCAAAATGCACTGTCTTCAACTAAAGAGTAAGTGCTTCAAGTGCCTTTTTATTACTCTTCCCTCGGTAAACGTTCATCCAACTGGGCAATTTGATAAACCAATGCTGCAATTACTGTCGCATTTATCATCATATCGCGTTTTGGAACATACTCTAAAGCATCTAAATTGGTATGATGTGTTACTGTATTATAGTTTAAAGGATCTTGAATGATTTGAAATCCTGGTATTTTGTAATAATCAAAAACATCATGATCTGTAAAGTCTGTGTTTTGAATGGTTAGATTATTTACATCTAAATGAGTGTACGGTGCTAACATATCCTCAAAAATAGGTCTTACCGCTTCGTTTCCTTGTAAATAAATACCTCGCATTTGGCCAGCACCATTATCCATATTAAGGTAGGCTGAAATTTTTTCAACTTCTTTTTTTCGAGTTTTTTCTTTTACTTTTCCGTAGTGCTTTTCTGCATACGCCATAGAACCTACAAACGCTTGTTCTTCACCTCCCCAAAGTGCTATTCTTATCGTACGCTTGGGTTGTACCCCAGAAGCTTTTAGTATGCGCATCACTTCCATCATCACTGCAGAACCTGCTCCATTATCGGTTGCTCCTGATGCCGGATGCCATGAGTCGAAATGAGCACCTATCATCACCACTTCATCTTTTAATTTTGGGTCGGAGCCGGTTATTTCTCCAATAATATTTACATTATTCTTAGGGTTTAAATATAATTTAGAATCTAAATGAAATTTAATTTTCGGGGTGATTTTCCTATCAATTAACCGTTTTAATTTCCCGAAACTTTCTGGTGAAATTGCAAAATAGGGAATTGGTTTTTCATCACTTTCCCTAAAATTATAGGTGCCACTTGGATGAATTACCCCTGGAAAAAAAGGAGTAGTTCCTAACATACTCTTGGCACCTTCAACTTTTAAAAATGCAAAAAAGGCATCATCTTTTCTCACCATACTATCGAATATAAGATCTAAATTTCCAATTAAATCCATATCTCCAGCATTATGGCTTAAAGGATTACTTGGTGTAGGTACAATCGACTTTTCTGCTTCTCCAATCTGTTCTTCCGTAAATCGGTTAGAAAGTGCATCAAACAACAAATTTTGCTCTGGAGCCGATCCTATGAGTACCGTTTTTCCCTGCAATTTTCCACTCCATTGCTTTTTTACCTTTTCTAAATCGGCATAATTTTCAATCCAAATCAAATCTCCTGTTTGCACACCCTTCGAGCTTTCTGTCCAGGCATACGGATAGGCTTGAATTTTCATATAGGCAGGTGCTGTCATTTCTACATTAAACGATGTTACCTCCCAACCCATACAATCGTCACAATACTTTTCAAAGTAGACGGTGTCCATTCCCCAATTTTCCATGGTTTTCTTTGCCCATTCGGCAGCTGTAAAATATTGATTCGTTCCCGATAACCGAGGACCATACACATCTGATAGGTCTGAAACAAGATTCATGACCCGCGATTTTTGAAAACCTTCTGTATTAATTTTAGAAAGTGCTTGAGAAGTTGTTTGACTTGTTGCAGAGAACCCTGCAAAAAGTAATGCTGTGATAAAAATTTTAGTGAAAGTTTTCATATTATTTATAGTGGTTTAGTTAGTTAAAAATGTAGTTAATTGCTAGTGTATGCTTACGTATAGCCGGAGTACAACGCATTGGCAAGGAATACTTTAATGGATTCCAACACAATATGTTTCAGTGAGTTTAGCAGTACGCTTTCCATAGTATATTTTATATCAGGAAAAGCAACTATGAACGCGCTAGCGAATGCTGTAATGTCTTCTTATCCAATTAAAGGTTCGCTATTATTTGCAATATAACTGGTCACCCAATCCCCCATCAAACTTCGCCGTCATAAGATTTTTTAATCAACTCCGCCTTACTATTAATACCCAGTGTTTTATAGATGTTTTTAATGTGTGTGCGTACCGTATTTATGGAAACAAACAGGTCGTCTGCGATCATTTTATAGCTTTTGCCAGCTACAATGCCTTTCACCACATCGGCCTCACGAGGAGAGAGTACGTTTTGTCTGGTAGTTTTGGGAGCATAATGGGTTACAATCTTTCGTGCAATGGAAGGCGACATATAGGAACCTCCCTCCCGCACTACTTCTACCGCTTCCTGTATTTTTTTCAGCGGGGTCTTTTTAGATAAGTAAGAACACGCACCTGCGCAAAGCGCTTTAAAAATGCTGTCGTTATCTTCAAAGGTGGTGAGCATGATAATGTCTACTTCGGGCATTTCATGTAATAATAACGGGATGCCTTCTATACCTGTCATTCCCAATAAATTAATATCCAATAAGAGTACATCTGGAAGGATTTCTAGCTCGGGCAGCTTTTTTAAAAAATCTTCCACACTAGCCGAAACAGTTAAACAAACTATATGTGCTACCGAATCAAAAAAAGTTTTCAAACTTTCCTGAATCAATACTTCATCTTCTATGATTGCTAACCGGATGGGATTCATTTTTTGACGTAAGCTATTGAAATTGTGTAAAGTTACACGATAATAAAACGTATTACATCACATCTTTGTGTGATATTAGAGGGTAAAGGGCAACATCAAAATAATAGTGAACCCTGCTGTAGTTTCAAAAGTAATCGTCCCTCCTATGGCTTCGGCACGTAACTGCATATTTTCCAAGCCCAGACCTGTAGAGGTATATGCTTCTTTTAAACTTCCATTGTCCTTGATAACAAATTGACAGCTTCGCACATGATTTACAATAGATACTTGCATATGGGATGCGTCGCTATGTTTCAGTAAATTGGTGATGGCTTCTTTGTAAATTAAAAAAAGGTTCTGCTTTATTTGAGGAGGCAGATTTTTATTGCGTTGGTCTATGCCACCACTGTCTATATGAAAGGATATATCTTGCGGTAACAGTAACTCTTCAGCCAGCTCGTGCATGCGTTCTATTAAATCGTTACTGGTACTACGGCGGTTATCGATACTCCAGACCAGGTCGCGCATCTGGGAGATGGCATTTCGGCTGATACCTGCTATTTTTTGAAGTTTTGTTTTGTCTTCCTGGCTTGCATTCATTTCCATGAGTTCTGTTTGCATAGCCAATCCTGAAAGCAAGGAGCCCACATCGTCGTGTAGATCACTGGAAATTTTAGTTCGCAAACGTTCTAAAGCAAGAAGCTGTTGCAATCTCCATTTAAAAATGGCATAAATAATTGCTACATTTAAAAGTAATACGAGTGCAATAAACCACCATTTTTTATAAAAAAACTGGCGCACGGTTATGGGAATCGATAATACAGAACTGGTTTGGTTTCCTCGGGCATCGGCTCCTTTAATTTTTAAGACATATTCCCCGGCTGGCAGTTTGTTGTATCTAACCGATGCTGTATTCCCTTGTGAAAACCAGGTATCTTCAAAACCTTCCAGTTTTGTGTGATAGGTATTTTTTTTATTCTGAAAGTAGCTTGGCAGGGCCCATTCCACTTGAAAATACTGATCGTAGGGTGAAATGCTTACGTGAGTACCCTTTTTATAACTCTGGTCAATCTCAAAGGAAACTTTCTGGTTACTATTGTATCCAGAAATGCCTGCAAATACAAGATTGGGCGCCGCAGCTTGATTCAAAAGTTTATCTGAAGAAAACATATTCACCCCGTTCATACCCCCAAAATAAAACGCCCCCTGACTATCCTTGAGCAAACTTGCATAATTAAACTCGTTGTGTGAAACCCCATCCTCGACATAAAAATTCTGAAATGTTTCTGCTTCCGTATCAAAGTAAGAGAGTCCATTATACGTGCTAACCCAAAGATTTTGTTTTGCGTCTCTTAAGATTCCTACCACATTATCATCTGCCAGACCAACTGTTTTTTTATACGTCTTGACTGTTTTTTCATCTGCTGAAAGATGATTCAATCCGCCGCCATAGGTTCCTATCCACAAACTACCCTCTTCATCTTCTTCCACAATAAGCAAGTAGTTTTTTGATAAACCAGGGGTAGTTGTACTCTTAAATTGTGATTCGATGCTCCCCTCCAGATTTATTTTAAGCAAGCCATCTTTTTCGGTAGCTATCCAAACGATATTTTCTTCTTTACTGGGTTCAAAATATTTTAGATCTGAAATGTCTTCTGTTCCTTCTACATTTTTAAAAACCTTCTCACTTTCCCCGGTCTTAGGATCAAACAAGGTTAATCTGGATAATGAATAGCCAAAAAGGAACCTCCCGTCCTTCAGTTTAAAAATAGGGTTAGAACCATACATTCTCAAACTAGACTCGAACCCTGGAATTTTTTTAACCAAACCTGTTTCCAGGTTAATTTTCAACAAACTTCTGGCTGCGGTATACACATTTTTTTTTGCTTCGTCCGGAACAAAGAAATTAGCTGTGTACTGAAGGACAACAGCTTCTCCGTTTTCAGTTTTTAGCTCCAACGTTCCCCTTTCACCCGATTGATTCAGATAAAAAATAGCATCTTTACTTTCACAATACCCGTAGAGGCTTCCATCTGCCCCTTCAAACAGACCACGCATCGCATGTCCCCATCCTTGCTTTTTGGAGCTAAAGAGGTTCGAAAACAATTTATTAGTGCTTCGTACTTTCAGTAATCCATTATCGGTGCCCACCCAAAGAATATTTTCGGCATCTATAAATAGGACCTTGATCATCGAAAAATCTAACTTCTTGTTTAGTTGTTCTGTAAAATCCTCAACAACACCCTCTGAAGTTAATCGCCATAACGACGTTTTACCTGCAAACCAGATATTGTTTGCCTGGTCTTCAGTAGCCCAGTACACATGTTCGGGAACATCTAAAACCTTCTCACTGCTACTATCGATGGGATTATAAAGATACGCTCCATTGGTGCCTTCAGATCTTGGAAAATAGTATTGGTTATTACAGCGATCAAAAAAGTATTGGGTATAATGAATCTCATCATCATTCCACATATAGGTGTCTAAAACCTGAGATTGCATCAATTTTCCTGAAGCAGTATATTGAAAAACTCCGTTTACCGTACCCCACCAAATCGTTCCTTTAGCATCTGCAGCCAGCTGTACGAAGTTATTACTCTCTATACGCTGTGTATCTACTTGTATAAGTGTATTGTTTTCAATTTTTTGAAGTCGCAATAATTCAGCAGCACCACGGGACAACTGTTCATCTTGTGTGACAATCCATAAAACCCCTTGAGAATCCAGATAGGTAGCCCGTGTTTCGCCTTTTATGCCAAAGTCGGAACCATATTTAGTAACGACATCTGTACGTAAGTCTAACCTAAACAAGGTATAATTCGCCATAAACCACAAATAATCTCCAGACGGATCTGCCCACATACTGTTTAGAATGTCTTCACTTTCTACATAAAAAGGGTTGTCCAGATCACTTGTGTATGCCTTAAAACGATGACCATCGTAACGGTTAAGGCCTTGAGAAGTACCAAACCACATGCGGCCTGTTTTATCTTGTGCAATGGACTCTACATTTCTAAACAGTAATCCATCCTCGGTGGTCAATATATCTATCTGAGATGAATTTTGAGCGTGCAGGCCAATGCTCCCTGCCAGAAGAAGCAGAAACATTAAAGAAATAGTATTCTTTATAACTAGTTGCACTGTATGAGAATGGTTAGTTGAGTCCTCGAACTCCCAAAGATACAAAAAGGGAGCGCCCAAAATCACATTAACGTGTGATTGACTTATACTTAGAGGAACGGTACCTTGGTTACCATAAAATAAGAGTACGTGTTAAATCAGGTTATGCTCAAGATTTTATAGCTCCCCAAAATTGTAAACCTACACCCGATCCTTTACTAAAAATGAAACACTAACCAAACGATAAAACAATGAAAACAGTTGGAATTATAGGGGGCTCTGGCTTTATAGGAAGCTTTGTTACTCAGAAATTTTTAGACGAAGGATATACTGTAAAAGTTTCGGTAACCGACATTGGAAATACTAATAAATACCAACATCTCTTTCAACTGAAAAATAGTGATTATCTTACTATTAGTCAATTGCTGATTGAAGATCTGGAAGCTCTTAAAATTTTTATTGAAGATTGTGAACTTGTAATTCACGGCGGTACTCCTTTTCAATTAAATTTTGAAGACGCTCAAAAAGAATTATTTGATCCTACCATTCAAGGCACAGAAAATTTTCTGGAAGCCGTCTCTGAAAACCCTAATATTAAGAAGGTTGTTTTAATAGCTTCGGTTGCCGGCTGGAACACCAATTTCCCGCTACCTGCTGCAAACAAAACCGCTACGGAAACTTTTGACGAAACCGATGAGCGTTTTACAAGTAATGAAAGCCATCCCTACGCGCAGGCAAAATTTATAGCCAACCAGACTGTTCTGGATTTTATCGCAGAAAATCCTGAACTGTTTTTTGAAATTACATCGGTATCCCCTGTAATGGTGATGGGGAAATCGCTTTCAGAGAGAGAAGACTCTACTTCAACAGGAGTACAGTTTTTAATAAAGAACAACATAGCTCCAGATGATTTTTTTCAGAGTCTGTACGATGCCGATGTGGCTTTTGCCATTGTAGATGTTCGCGATGTAGCTGAGGCAATTTTTAAAGCTGCCACTACAAATGGATTGCACGGAAAAGACTATTTGCTTTCCAGTGAATCGTATGCAGTATCAGATGTTTCATTGTTGCTCAATAATAAAGCGCCTAAACACCCAGCGGCTATCATTTATAAAAATTCGCTTGCCAGAACAGATTTAGGCATGCAGTTTAGACCTGTTGCAGAGACCTTACAAGGAAACCAAATTCCATTTGTAAAATAGAACATTATAAAAACTTTAAATAAATAAGTAACCTTTAAACAACAACCTCATGAAAAATTTTAAAAACGCTCCTGTACTAGTGCTTTTAGTAGCTATTGCGCTAGGCTCTTTTCAAACAACTGCTCAGAACAAAGCTGTAGAAAAAATGCACCAACAGTATACCACGATGATTAATACTGGAGACCCTGCCAGTTTAGAAGTGTTGTATTCCAAAGATGCAAACATCAGAAATTCTGACGGAACTATGGTTTCTGGACTGGATGCTATTAAAGCTCAGTACAACGCTACTTTCGCTTCGGGAAAATTCGATATCGCATTAAAAACAAACGAAGTAACATCGTTAGGCAAAGAGTATATGTTTGTAAGCGGTTCTTTTGACTATAACAAGACAGACGAACCAAAAATGAGATTAGTTGGTGAATTTGTAAACACGTTAAAAAATGAAAATGGAACCTGGAAAATTAGTAAAAGTTACCGCTATCTCACTCATGAAAACAATGCAGCCGTTGTAAACAATTTGTATCAGGCGTTTGCAAATGGAGATATTCCAGCAGCATTAGCTACTATGGATACCGAAATTGTATGGAATGAAGCCGAAGGCAACGCCCTGGCCGCGGGCAATCCTTACATTGGACCAGACGCAGTGCTCAATGGTGTTTTTGCAAAGATTCCTGTAGATTTTGACGGGTTTTATTTAAGTGATATTAAATTACATGAAATGAGTAATAATCAAGTTCTTGCCACCCTTCGGTACAATGCAACCTCTATGCACAATGGTAAAAAACTAAATGCACAAGCTGCACATCTTTGGACAGTAAAAGATGGAAATATAGTAGCATTTCAGCAATATGTAGATACAAAGCAGCTGGATGAAATGTTACAGAAGTAAAAACCAAAAACCCTTCTGCCACAACAGAAGGGTTTTCTACTAATGCTAACGTTAAAATGAAGGTAGTATAGGCTCCTCTTCAGGGGTTGTGAATACGTAACGACGAAACATATAATCTTTTTAAAGTAAATGTAACTATGAGTACAAAAGCAAAAGACTGGACAAAGACCGAATTACAAGTGTATATCTTATTGTTATGCGCAAATGCCGATAACGATGAAACCAAGGAAGAACTGGAAATGATCAAGTCCAAGGTAGATAAAAAAACCTTCAAAAAAATGGAGCAACTATTCCGTAGTGACTCTGAAGAAAAAAGACTAAAGAAAATCGACAGAAATATACATCAACACCATTATAGCGCTATGGAACTAAGCGCTTTTAAAAGAGAAATGTACGAGGTATTCTTTTCAGATTGCAATTTCAGCATGCTTGAAAAAAGGCTGGACTGGACGTTGGACAATATTTTGTATTAAACCTATTTCAGAAACTAATATAAAATAGAACTAATCCATGGTACCAAAAACAAATCGAATTGAATCTATTGATGTGTTACGAGGTGTTGTAATGGTTATCATGGCGCTGGATCACGTACGCGATTATTTTCATTACGGCTCTTTTTTTGTTGATCCTACCAATATAGACACTACAACTCCTGCCCTATTTTTTACTCGTTTTATAACGCATTATTGTGCTCCCGTTTTTGTTTTTCTGGCAGGTACCGCCGCATTTCTTTATGGTAGTAAAAAAACAAAACCTGAACTTTTTAAATTTTTAATTACAAGAGGTATCTGGCTCATCTTTTTAGAAATGGTAGTTAACAACCTTATCTGGACATTTGATCTAACCTGGAGTATTCAGATCTTTCAGGTCATCTGGGCCATTGGGGTAAGTATGGTATGCCTTTCATTCTTGATCTATCTTCCTAAAAAAATCATTTTAATTCTTGGAGTTATTTTGATAGCCGGGCATAATCTTTTGGATGGCATTGTAATGCAAGGACAAAGTTTTCAGGACATAGTCTGGTATGTACTGCACCAGCAAAACGTGCTCGTTGTAAATCAAAATCATCTCATAATAGTACAATATCCGCTACTTCCCTGGATTGGATTGATGGCATTAGGCTATGTGTTTGGTACTTTGTATCAGCGTGATTTTGTTGTAGAGGTTCGAAAAAAATGGTTGCTTGGACTGGGATTTGGAGCACTTGCAGTTTTCTTTATCGTAAGGGGTCTCAACACATATGGCGATTTAACTCCTTGGGTAGTTCAGGAGAACACTACAAAAACAATACTTTCTATTTTTAATGTTACCAAATACCCGCCCTCCTTATTGTTTTTCTGTATCACGTTAGGACCCGCTCTTATATTCCTTTATGCTTTTGAAAATACTAAAAACAAACTCACAGATTTCTTCTTGGTGTTTGGAAGGGTACCCCTGTTCTATTATTTCTTACACGTGCTGATAATTCATCTTATGGCATTAATTGGAATATTAATTTTTGGTGGAAATCCTCAGGATATGATCCTTACTGCGCAAGGGTTTATGAATGCAAATTTGAGTACCTACGGATACTCTTTGGAGGTGGTGTACCTGGTATGGCTTGGAGTAGTATTACTATTATATCCTTTGAGTAAAAAATATATGAAGTATAAAGCTGCTAATAAAAACAAATGGTGGTTACGCTATTTGTAGTTAAAAGATATGATCAAATTTTTCCGGAAAATAAGACAACGCCTCCTGATTGAAAATCGATTTTCAAAGTACCTCCTCTATGCCATAGGCGAGATCATTCTCGTGGTGATTGGGATTTTAATTGCGCTTCAAATAAACAATTTGAATGAGGGAAGAAAAGAGAAAAATACTGAAACAGCGACTCTTTCTATTTTGCTTGAGGATTTGGAAGCTGCCGAAAAATTTTCAAACGAATATATAGAGAGTGAGCAGTATTACTTAGATATACTTGAAACCATCTTGCATAAAGATTCAATTGTAACTCTCTTAAATGATAAAACAAAGACTATAGAATATTTCAATAAGGCATTTTGGGATTTCGAAATTCAAGTGCCCGTAATTAACACCTATTCAGATTTAAAAAACGCTGGTAAAATTGCCATTATTAATAATAATGAGATTCGTGAGCGTCTAAGTGTCTTAGATGCAAACATTATTAACCTTGATAGACTTATTCTGGACAGGATGAACGTACACCAAATAAGAATAGATGAGATTTGCGTTGAGGATATAAACTTTCTTCACTTACTAAAATTTAAACTACCCAATTACAATATCTCTCTGGGACCAAAGAATGATTATATAGAAATTATGAACAAACCCAAAGTGCGAAATCTAATGGGCATAAAATCTGTATTAACCAATGAGGCCTTGGGCTATAGAAAAAACTTGCACAACGAGATTGCATCGATCATACCGCTAATACATTCTGAACTAAATGATGGTAATTCATCTTCAAATAAGCAGTGATACTATCTTGAAACTATGATAAAATTTTTCCGCCATATCCGTCAGCGACTTATTAGAGAGAACAGATTTTCTAAATATCTAGTCTACGCCATAGGTGAAATCATACTAGTGGTGATTGGAATTTTGATAGCGTTACAGATCAATAATTGGAATGAGCATAAAAAAAATGCGCAACAAGAACAACTCATACTAACGCAGTTATTGGCAGAATATGAAAGTAATCTGCAGCAAATAGAAAGTAAAATCAGCCTTAGAAATGATGTTATTAAATCGTGTATTTCACTTTTAAATTATATTCATAAACGTCCTCAAAATATCACAACAGATAGCATAGATTATCATCTTTCACGTGCAACTATGAGACCTACCTTTGACCCTCAGTTAGGTGTAAGTAATGAGTTGATAAATGCAGGTAAACTATATTTAATAGATAACACTACTTTACGGAACAGAATATCTTCATATTCGAGCTTTTTAAAGGAGCTCAATGAAGAAGAATTTTACGCTTTTTTAATTGACCAATATCAAATAGGTGGCTTTACTACTCAATTTTTATTTGATGAAGAACTAAGGTCTAGATTCACGATAGGGGAACGTCTTAGTGATTTTTCAGAGTTAAAAAATTTAGTACCAAAGGCTAATTTCGAAAATCTTTTAAACCACCCCAACTTCGAAGATCACATCACTCGATTACTTGGCATGACACCTTACACTAATGAACAGTCCATTGGTGTTAGAACTAAAACCCAAGAAATAATAGATTTAATTATTTCGGAAACTGCTGAAAACCAATGATAAAATTCTTTCGCCATATACGCCAACGATTAGTTGCTGAAAGTAAGTTCAGCAAGTACCTACTCTACGCCATAGGCGAAATCATCCTGGTGGTGATTGGGATTCTTATTGCATTGCAGATTAATACTTGGAATGAAGAAAGGAAAACAAATGCCAATTTAAGCAAAGCACTAAAAGCATTAAAGATCGATTTGGCTCAAGATTCACTATTAATTGCAGCGTATCTGCCAGAAGTGAACCAAGAATATCAATTTAATGAATCGCTAAGAGAGCGTATGGCAAGACCTAAAGCAACTGTCGATACCTTATTGAAGATTACTCGAAATGAATTTAACCCAAATTGGAATAACCCCATCTATTATAATACCAACGCCTATAAAAGTTTGAATGACACTGGTCTTATTGATGTAATGAATGATTCCCTTAAAACGCATATAAAAGAGTATTACAATGGTAAATTTTACCGAGAAGGGATGGTTGAAAGCATTACAAAAGATTACAGAGAAAAATTGGCGCAGTATGTAAACACCTATACTTTTGGGTCTACACACCTTCACGACCAAGGCGAACTCATAGATTCTTTGGTCTGGCATAATGTTAATCCGACACACTTGGCAGCTTCTTTCCAAGGCATCAGTAATTTTAAGCGAATTCTTTTTAGGCTCACGAGAGATGAAATGGAATATTCATTGAATAACTCAAAAGGTCTAATTCAACACATTGATCAAAATTTAGATCCAGATGATTAAATTCTTCCGCCATATACGTCAACGCCTTATTAGAGAAAACAGATTTTCTAAATATCTACTCTATGCCATAGGCGAAATTATCCTTGTGGTGATTGGGATTCTCATTGCATTACAGATTAATAATTGGAATGAAGTGCGAAAAGAAAAACATAGTCTTCGCGCTATTTATAGCAATCTATTGTTAGACATCAAAGCAGATTCTGTTTCCTACAGTTTAAACTTAAAAGGTCTCAAAAAAATTGATTTTTTACATGATCAATTATATAAAACTGGGGTAAAAAATGATACCACAATTGTAATAACGAACCCTAATAACATACGATACAGAATCTACTACAACCCTATAGTAAAGGAAAACAACCCTTTTATTGCCACTAAAATCACTAATGATAACGTAAGAAAAGAGATCTTAAAGTATTTCAGAAACATGAAAGATATGGATGATGTTTTCTTGGAATTAGACGAGATTATAAAAAATAAATTGCGCGTTTATTTAGGGGCTAAAAAAATGTATAAGCTTACCAATTGGTTTGAAAATAAGTCGAAAATCACCTCTAAAGATGCTTTGGGTTTTGATTTTATTGATACTAATGAATTAATGGAACTCTCAAAAGACACAGAATTTCAGCAACTACTTTTTGAAGCCTCTTTAAAAATTGACAATAGCATTACCATTTTAGAAATTTTAATAGCGCAAAATGCTCATTTAAGTAGTGTGATTAACAATGAACTAAACTAACCTTTACTATGATAAAGTTTTTTAGAAAAATTCGGCAAAAAATGCTTTCTGAAAGCAAGTTCAGCAAATACCTCCTCTACGCTATCGGTGAAATTATCCTTGTGGTGATTGGGATTCTTATTGCATTGCAGATTAATAATTGGAATGAAAACCAAAAATCAAAAAAAGATGAGCAATATGTCTTGACTGAAGTATTAAAGAATCTAGAAGAAGATGCCGTTTTAGTCGATGAAATAATAATCCAACGCCAAAAAGCAAAAAAAGCAATCACCGTACTACAAAACTTTGTGAACTCCGAAACCAGGGGTTATGATTCCTTGCAATATCAAATGGTCAATCTACTCACCTTTGAACGCTATTACCCCATTAACAATGCATATGAAATACTGAAATCCAAAGGGTTACAACTATCTAAAAATGAATTAACGACAAAAATTTCGAGATATTACGATTACGAACAACCAAAGATGCGGAATAGTATTTTGGACATTGAAGTAGTCATTCTTAATGTCTTTAACGACAGGAACGGTTTAATCCGGTTTATTTCTTCTCTGGAAAAAGACGAACGTATGGTAGTAAAAAACCCCTATGATCCAATTTTTGTGGAGGAGTTAACTTTTTTCCTGATAGGTTTTCAAGATAATAATGGTGGCACTTTAGAGAAGCTACTTGTTTTTAAGGATATCAACACAAGCTTACGAGAACAAATTACAAATGGATTAAAAGAGCTAAAAAAATAAGTTGAAATGATCAAATTCTTCCGCCATATACGCCAACGATTAGTTGCTGAAAGTAAGTTCAGCAAGTACCTACTATACGCCATTGGCGAGATCATTCTTGTGGTTATTGGGATTCTCATTGCGCTTCAGATCAATAATTGGAATGAAAACAGAAAAGAGCGCTTTGCTGAACAAAAAATCTTAAAACAATTACAAAAAGAATATACTCAAAACCTAAAACAACTGGATGAGAAGATTTTGATGCGTAATAAAATGACTCAGGCGAGTCATGCATTACTAGATTATATTGATCATCCCAAAAACATAGAAGACGACTCACTACTGCATTACCTATTCAGATTATCTCAAGACCCCACTTTCGACCCACTTGAGAATGATATCATAAGTACTGGTAAGCTAAGACTTATCACCAATGATAGTATTTCTGAAATGCTTTCTAATTGGACATCTGATGTTTACCAAGTACAAGAAATTGAAGACAACTGGCAGTTGTTCCGCAATCAAAATTACCAGCCATTGTTGCTCAAAGAAAAATTAATTCGAAATGTCGGAGCCTATATATTAAATAGTGGTTATTCGCCTGAACACGCGTTGGATAAGAATGATACTATCTCATATAGTATTAAAAAAAATAAAATCGATTTGTCTTCGGTGATATTAAAAAATGCAACAGAAATTGAAGGGGTTGCAAGTACATGTATTATCTATAACAGTGTTACAAATGTGCAGGCCTATGCCCTAAGAAAACGGATTGTAAGATTATTAAATTTAATTCATAAAGACCTTTTATGATCAAATTCTTTCGCCATATACGCCAACGATTAGTTGCTGAAAGTAAGTTCAGCAAGTATTTGCTCTACGCCATTGGAGAAATCATTCTGGTGGTGATTGGGATTTTGATAGCTCTTCAAATCAATACTTGGAGTGATAACAAGACTGCTGTTGAGAATTCCAAGGTGTTTCTCGATGAAATGCTAAAAGATCTTACCTCAGATACCTTTTATTTAGATCGAGCCATAGTAGCTATCGACAAGGATTTAGATGCAAAGGAGTGGTTGCTTCACAAAACTGCCTATCAGCTAAAGGATTTGGATTCAATTTATTTGAGTGTAACAAATAATTATTGGGATTTTTATATAAACGATCGAACATTTCAAAAAATACAAAACAATTCTCACTCAAAATTAATTGGATACGATAGTTTATACGTTCAAGTTTCCCGATACTATTCTACCATAAAAAAGCGAATGGAGAAGAACACAGAATACGAAATTAGGGAAAACTCAAAATATAATATCAAGGATGAAGATTATTACAATATGGTGGAATTTGATTTCCCATTGACTCGAGTTTCCAATGGAACACAAATCGAAAGAGAATTCCCTGTACTACAGGGAAAAAAGGAACGTGATAGTATTCAATTTGCAAATTTGAATATTATTGAATTACGAAATGACACCAAGTTAGCGTATCTAAGACATAATTTTATTTTGAAGGGTTTTATGATGTGTAAAGAGGAAGCAGATAAATTAATTGACGCTATTGAAAAGACCTTAGTTTATGATTAAATTCTTTAGACATATCCGTAAGCGTTTAATTGGCGAGCATCGATTCTCTAAGTACCTACTCTACGCCATAGGCGAAATCATCCTCGTGGTGATTGGGATTCTCATTGCGCTTCAAATTAATAACTGGAATCAACAACGAATAGAAGACAGCAAAGAACTTGAATTGCTTATAGGGCTTAAAGAGGAGTTCGAATATAATTTGAGTGAATTAGACCTATCTATAGAAGTGAATCATACGGTAACTCAATCTTGTATTCAACTCACAGCGCTTATTCGTTCAAATTCAATCAATACTCAACCCGACATTGTAGATCGACTACTTGTGGAAATTGGCAACTTTACATCCTTCGATGCAAGGATGGGAATATCTGGTGAGGTTGTAAATACGGGTAAAATAAGCATCTTGAAAAATACCGAGCTACGAGGACAATTAGGCAATTGGATCACGCTTATAAGCGATTGTGAAGAAGATATTTTATTCAGGTCAGATAATTATACTATGAATTTAATGCCATTCCTGATGAAACGATTTCCGTTGGCCAATGGAGAGCTTACGAAGAAGCTAGGGTTCGATAAAGAGAATTATTTACAGACTTATAAAGAAAAATCGCCTTTTACCATTTCGCTAGCTAAACAGGACCTAATGGAGTTTGAGAATCAAGTATGGCATCATAAACACAATCACGATTATGTCGCTATTAATGAACGGAACTTAAAGGATTTTATCGTGGCCACCATAACGATGATACAAATAGAATTAGACAAAATTATCAATGATTAAATTCTTCAGAAATATACGTAAACGATTAATTGGCGAGAATCGCTTTTCAAAGTACCTGATCTACGCCATAGGCGAAATCATTCTTGTGGTGATTGGGATCTTGATTGCGCTACAAATTAATACCTGGAATGACGAAAGAAAAATAAGTAATTTGGAAAATAAAATACTTAAAGAACTCTATGTTAATTTAAGTATGGATCTTCAGGAATTACAGGACGACATATCATATATGGATGACATTAATGGTGCATGCTTGGATGTTAAAAAATTTATTAAGAATAAGGAATATCCCAATGATTCGATTTTTAAAGTAGTTTCTATTCTTAGGGTTACACCTCATTTTGACCCTAACAGAAGCGGGTATCAATTATTACAATCAAAAGGTGTGGAAGTAATTTCTAATGATAGCCTAAGAAATGATATTTCATTGCTTTATGAAAGATCATATCCCTACTACAAAAGATATGAGGAAGAACGCTTGCGATTTCATGCGTTGCATAGCGAACCAAAATTACTGGATTACTTCTCAATGCATTTTAATCTAAGCAAGAAATACTATGGGAATTTCAAAATTTCTCAAGATGACTATAACAAACTAAGAAATGATGATGCTTTTTTAAAATTATTAGCTGCCATAGCTTTTGAAAATTCAGCAGTTCAAAATAGAGGACAGCGAGTAGCACAAAGCATCGGTTCACTACTAGAAGCTATTGACAAGGAAATTTCAGGTAAAATGTAGTAACAACTAACTAATGATAAAATTTTTTAGACATATCCGCAAACGATTAATTGGTGAGAATCGCTTTTCAAAGTACCTGTTCTATGCCATAGGCGAAATCATTCTTGTTGTGATTGGGATTTTAATTGCTTTAAGCATCAACAATTGGAATCAAGAAAGACAGCTGCAAAATGAAGAGAAAAGTATCTTAAAAAATATACACACCGAATTTTTAGAAAATAAAGTTGCCTTAAAATTAGGCTTTGAAGAAAACAATCAAGGAAGCAAGGCTGCCATAACATTACTTAATCTTGTCGGACAAAAAAGAGAACATATTCAACAACACAATTTGGATAGTTTAATGTATGTGATGCTAGAAACCGGATCATATAGGCCTTCAGAAAATACAATTTCAGACTTGTTACAATCAGGTAAATTGCAATTACTACAAAATGAAGAATTAAAAAATTTACTCTATAAATGGACAAGAAACCTAAAAAAAACCGATGTCAGTTATAGTAGAGTTGAATTAAAAATCGATAATGAATTAATTCCTTATCTATCAAAATATTATTCCATGAAAGATATTGATATGCATGGCATGCTACAATGGAAAAACAAAACTTTATTACCCATAGACAAGCTGTATATATTCGAAGACATACAGTTTGAAAATATTATGGATGATTATTTATATAGGGTGAAATCTGCGAGCAATAATCTTAAACAATTAGAAATAATTATTGAAGACATTATAAATGAAACAGTATGATTAAATTCTTTCGAAACATCCGCCAAAGATTACTTTCTGAAAACAAATTCAGCAAATACCTGCTCTACGCCATAGGCGAAATTATCCTTGTGGTGATTGGGATCTTGATTGCGCTACAGATAAATAACTGGAACGAATTCCGTAAAAATAAAACAACCGAAAGTGACTACTATTGTAGATTGCTGGAAGACTTTGAACTGGACCGACAGAATATCAAGCGACTGTCCGAGGAGTCTGACTATAAAATAAAAAAGAGTAAAGCGCTTCTTTTAGAGTTACCAAAAAAAGATAAATCCAAGGAATATCTCATCGATAATTACATCCAAGGGTTACGAACTAACGCTTTTGTACCCAGTAAAGTAACGATTTTAGATATTACTTCGTCAGGCAAGCTTAATCTTATCAAGAACGACTCGTTAAAGAAAACCCTCATTAGATATTATGCAGAGTTGGATAACCTAATATACCAACTGGATTTAAACAGGAACCATAGCATAGAAAGAGCCTTTGCTTATGAAGATGATAATCAAGTAGGGTTTCAGTATGCAGACTATGCCAAAGCATCTTTAGGCGATGAAATTATGGCCACCTTACCAATAGACAACTGGCATTTAGATAAAAGTTCTACAGTGTATAAACAGTTCCAGAACGATCTTGTGTTTTTTGTACTGATGAGCAATAGGGAAAAACAACATTTCAAAAAAATTTTAGATCAAATGCAGCCAGTTTACAACCAGCTAAAAAACCTGTGCCACTAAAATGAGCTGGCTCTTTAGGCTATGGCTTTTAGAAATACAGAAACAACAACTAAAACAAATTAATTATGCTTGCTAAATTCGGAGAAACGTCGACAAAATTATTTGAGAAATATATGCCGAATGCATTTGTGTTCGCAATGTTACTCACCCTTAGTACCGGACTTATTGCCTTTGTTTGGCTAGGCGCAAAACCCATGGACATTGTTACAGGATGGTACGATGGATTTTATTCACTTCTAGAATTCGGGATGCAGATTGTATTGATTATCATTACCGGCTTTGCCATAGCCCTTTCTCCATTGGTAAATAAGAGCATAGACACATTGACCAATTACGTAAAAACACCGAGACAGGTATATGTCATAGTAGTACTGGTTGGAACACTATTATCACTTATCAGTTTTGGATGGATAGTTATAACCTGTGTTTTGGCAAGAGAATTGGCCATTCGTATCAAAGGTGTTAATTACCCGTTTTTAGTAGCCTGTGTTTATTTTAGTGGTGGAAGTTGGGTATCAGGTCTTTCGAGTTCCATTCCGCTATTGTTGGGTACAGAAAATAATTATCTCATTGAAGCAGGAATCTTAACAGAAATTATTCCGAGTGCCTTTACCCTGGGATCTGTTTTAAATCTATCGATGATGGTTCTTTATGTTGTGTTTGCACCTTTACTGCTATTTATACTAATTCCAAAAACAAAAAACATTAAGCAATTAGATGATATGTTAGTCAATAAAGCGGCTAAAAAAGAACTCTCTATACAAGACGAAGCACTTGGTCTAAACTTATCTTATAAATCGGTTTCTGATACACTGAATAACGGGGTAGTGCTTCAAATTTGCATCGTATTAATGGGAGTAAGCTATATCATCTATCACTTTTACACCAATGGTTTTCAATTGAACTTTAATATCATGATCTTCATTTTCCTGATCGTTGGACTCGCATTGCACAAAACACCTATGCGGTATGTAATTGCTATGAAACGCTCTAGTAGTAATGTTTCAGGAATTTTATATCAGTATCCTTTCTATGCAGGTATTATGGGCATCATGCTCTATACAGGCCTGGGAGAGAAATTGGCCGAAATCATTGCCTCTGTTGCCACTATAGAAACCTATCCCTTTTTCGCCTATGTAACGGGTGGCGTAATGAACTTCGCTATACCATCTGCTGGTGGTGAATTTGCAGTGGTAGGTCCTAGTATTATTAATGCTGTCAAAGAGATTGGTGAAGGTTTACCTGCCAACGAAATTACGGCAATGGTCTCAAGAGCTTCTTTGTCTATTGCCTACGGTGAGAGTCTTTCGAATGTACTTCAGCCATTTTATTTATTACTTGTGTTTCCCATCATGGGTGCGGGCATTAAAATTCAAGCAAGGGATGTAATGGGCTATTTGGTGCTCCCTTTTATTATATTTTTTATCATCCAGTCAATTTTAGTAATGTGGATCCCATTATAGCATATAGAACACACGTGTACATAAGCAAGAGAAAAGACTCATACTATGATTAAATTCTTCCGAAAAATAAGACAACGCCTCCTGATTGAAAACCGCTTTTCAAAATACCTCCTCTATGCCATCGGCGAGATCATCCTTGTGGTGATTGGGATATTGATCGCACTCCAGATAAATAATTGGAATGAAGAAAGGCTGTCTTCCAAGTTTGAATTACAAATGCTAACTTCTTTAAAAGAAGGACTAACAACAGACCTGGCAGATATTGATTTCAACATCAAGTACACCACAAGAGGAATTACAAAAACCGATACAATACTAAAATATTTACGAACGGAACAACCAAAGGATTTGGATACAATAGCAAGCTGGTTTAGTGATGCAATGACACCCACTAGATTTCAATACAGCACAAGCGCTTTTGAAACACTTAAATCTAAAGGGATCACTTCGGTTTCAAATGATGTTTTGCGTAAGAAGATCATCGACGTGTACGATGCAGAGTATAATTTTTTTCTAGCACAACAAGAAATGCACCTTCTTGAGATTGAGCGTGGGTACACAACAATACTTGCTACCCGTTTTGAAGACTCTTATAATTATAATACGCAAAGTCCCGGATTTCCTGGCAGTTTGCGCCCGCTAAATTTTTTAGCACTTAAATACGATCAAGAATTTTTATACTTTTTTAGATCCCTAAAAAACAGATCGCTGTTGTTAATTAAATTTCACTACGCCAAACTACGTGCTAAAGTAGTAGACCTGATTGCACATATTGATCAAGAAATTAGTGAAAAAGACTAACATGAGTAATTTTTTTCCCATATAAGCCTAACCAACAAACTTGCACCAACCCTAACCGGCGAGCTTTCTAAAATAGTAGATAAATGAATATAATTTTTAATTAAAAGAACTAGACTGAGCGCAGACACCCCCTTAGGGATGGTGTGAGACCGCAAAGGTACAAATAGTAACCAATGATAAAATTCTTCCAAAAAATCCGTCAACGCCTCATCGCTGAAGGCCGTTTCTCGAAATACTTGCTCTATGCCCTAGGTGAAATTATTCTTGTGGTGATTGGGATATTGATCGCATTACAGATTAATAACTATAACGAGCAACGTAAGGCGAGAGTTACGGAAAATATTTTTTATGAAGATATTCTACTCGATCTAGAAAAAGATGATGAAAAGCTAGACTACTACAAACATTTCTGCTCAAAACGCATCGAATATTTGGATACGCTATTAACGTACGTACGCAATCCACAAAAAACAATGGGTATAGAAAAATTTGGTAAATATGTCGAGCCCATTTTCTATTCAGAACAACCAAACATTAACGATGCCACTTTTGAATCTGCCAAGTCGGCTGGTACATTTAGTGCCATTTCAGATAAAACGTTGCTTAAAGATCTATCTGAATATTATTCAGATTTTATGCTTATAAAGAATAATTTTAATTCTCTAGAACGTTTTGTCGAAAACCAGTTTGAACCTATAATGTATAGCCTTCCCGAAGGTTATATGGATGAAAATACTGGTGACCTTGTGATTAACCAATCAGATGTTACAGAATTTTACAAAAAAATTGCATCTGTACAGGATAACAGAAATATAACCTACAATTATCAAGACGTATTGAATTACCCTCGAATGGAAAATTACATTATTGGTGATATGGGCAGAACTTACAATGCTTTAGGTAAGATTGAAATTAGGCAACAAAAATTGAAGCAATTAAAACAAGATATTAAAAACCGTGATTAAATTCTTTCGAAAAATACGCCAAAGCATGATTAAGGAAAACAGAACTTCAAAGTATCTGCTATACGCCATTGGGGAAATAATTCTCGTGGTGATTGGGATTCTCATTGCGCTACAGATTAATACGTGGAATGAAAACCGCAAAGCAGAAAATCAGGAAACACAAATTTATACTGAGCTACGTAGTGATTTGATGCAAACCAGAAACGATATATATGAAACCATTGAAATGCACAAGGACGTAATTGCATCAAATCAACAATTAGTATTTAATATTGCTAAAAAAAAACCATATTCAGATACGATCTATAGAATGTTTACAGATTCCGGCGGCGATTTTCAGGTGATTTCTAAAACCAGTGCTTTTGAAAACTTAAAAACAATTGGGTTAAATACCTTATCCAACGACAGTCTGCGAATTTCCATCACTAATTTGTATCAATTAGAGTTAAAACGTCTTGAAAATGACTTCGGAATGAGAAATACAAGCTTTAACATTAGCGAACAATTATATCCGTTTCAAACCAACTATTTAACGGCAGATTATGATGATCCAACAACCTACGGATTTAAAAACTCCGACTCGATCACTGTTTACAAATTAAAAATTAAAGACTACGACACCTTTTTAGCAGATAACCACCTTTTAAAAACCTTACAACTTACCCTTTGGGGTAGAAGTTTCCTGGTAAATGAACAAATAAAAACAGCTGAAGAAATAGACAAGGTGATTCGAAGAATTGAAGAAGAATTAAACACAAGAAATAACTAAAAGATCCGCTACCTAATGACACAACATTTCATCAAGAAACAACTGCTAAAAGCAATAATCTCTAAAAAGATAGGAGTACTAATTGCGCTCATTTGCTGTTTGGCGTGTGAAAACAAAACTACCTTGCCAGACCCCCTGGAAGCAGGCTGGGACAACAAAGCCGTTTGTGAAATAGTAGAAGAAAATCCAAAAATAAGAGTCCTAAAATGTACATTCCCACCAGGCATTGGGCACGAAAGACACTACCACGCTTCTCATTTTGGATATACCGTACAAGGGAGTACGTTTCGTATTACAGATACCACCGGAACTCGGGAGGTAAACGTACCCACAGGTACCGAATTTTACAACGAAGGGATCGATTGGCACGAAGTCCTAAATATAGGCGACAGCACCGCCATATTTTTAATTATAGAACCCAAGTAGTACGATAAAATACTTCTATCATTTAATACTCAAAAGTTGCTCACTCACCAATTAATCACATACCCCCTCTTCTTTCCGCTACATCAAAAAATCACATTAACGTGTGATTGATGACCTTCCATTATTCGCTTACATTGGTAGTTGAGTGCTTTCAATATCATTTTTACAAAACCAGGGATACGTTCCTAGTTCGTAAGTTGCCCTAAAAATGCATCTTGAAGACTCTTAATCAGTAAATTATGAGCCTTACTCCTAAAACTAAAAAGGAAGTTTTAAACGTATACGATACATGGCTACACAGCTATTTAAATGGTGATGTAGCAACCTATGATTCGTACTTTGACGATACCTTTCATTTTATAGGTTCCACCGCAAACGAAGAATTCTTAAACCGAAAAGACACCACCCGTTTTTTTGAAGCCACAGCCGAACAGCTTTCAGGCAAATCTCAATTGCGAAACGAAACCAAGATATTAGAACAATTCGGCGAGCTGGTTTTTATCACTCACCTCTTTGATGCATGGTTTTTAGCTGGCGACGATTGGTCATTTTATAGTCGTTTTCGTTTCAGCAATGCCCTGCAAAACACCAAGAAAGGCTGGAAGTTTATCTACCAGCACTACTCTACTCCAGACAGCAAAGCACAGGAAGGGGAAACCATAGGTTTTGATCAAGTCACTGCCGAAAATCTACAATTGCGTGAAGCCATTCAAAGGCGCACCAAAGAACTAGAAGAAAAAAATAGAGAGCTGGAGATAGAAGGAGCACTAGAACGTATCCGCGCGCAAGCAGTGGCAATGAAAGAAACGGCAGACTTGCTGGATATTGTAGTCTCCATGCGTACTGAATTTACTAAACTAGGCCATGAAGCCCACTATTTCTGGCATATGATGTGGCTGCCTGAAACCTACGAAAAAGCAATGACCTCTGGCGATGGTACCAAAATAGGTTTTGTCATGGAACTACCAAGGCATATCCATGGCAACATTCCAGTTCTTGCAAACTGGGAAAAGAGTAAAAAACCAACCGTGGTATACGCCATGAAGGTGGAAGAAGCATTGGACTACATAGATAAAATGGTTTCGCTAGGCGATTTCAAGCATATAGATCCGCAGGCACCTACCGAAGATGATATCAGGCAAATTGGCGGACTCACCTTTATCATGGCGCGAACCACCCACGGAGAGATTGGGTATAGCTTGCCGGGTGTAGTTAAAGATCCTCCCAAAGAAGATGTAGCCATACTGGTGAAATTTGCAGGAGTTTTTGATCTGGCGCACCGTCGTTTTCTAGACCTTCAAAAAGCTGAAAAACAAGCCAGAGAAACCCTGGTTGAACTATCGCTTGAACGTATTCGATCGCGTGTTACTGCTATGAAAGAATCTTCAGATTTGTTTGAAATAGTCGTGACCATGCGTAATGAGTTTCTCTCATTAGGGCACGAAGCCGATTATTTCTGGCACATGAAGTGGCTGAAGGATACCTATGAAATGTCCATGACCGCAGTAGATGGCGGTAGACTTGGTATGGTTATTACTGTTCCTAAATTTGTACACGACGACATTCCAGCCTTGACTACTTGGGAAAAAGGTGTAGAACCTACGTTTGTATTAGCATTGGATGCCGATGAAGCCTGGAATTATATTGAAAACATGAACACCCATGGACACTACCAGCTAGCCGATCCAAATGCACCCACCCAAGAGGATATTCAACATATTGGAGGACTCACCTTTATCATTGCACGGACAACACATGGGGAAATCGGTTTTAGCCTTGCCGGAAAAGTAACCGATCCATCAAAAGCATCTGTAGAGATTTTAATGCGGTTTGCCCAGGTATTCGATTTGGCATACAAACGATTTGAAGACCTGCAAAAAGCTGAAAAGCAGAAACGAGAAACTCAAATAGAATTAGCCCTCGAAAAAGTCCGAAGCCGAACCATGGCAATGCAACACAGTGACGAATTACAAGAAGCCTCCTTTCTGCTCGACCAACAAGTTAGAGAATTAGGCATTAAAACTTGGGGCTGCGCCTTCAATATTTATGGAGAAAAAGAATCGACAGAATGGTTTGGAAATGAAGCTGGTGTATTGCACACGTATACGGTTCCCCATGAAGGTATATTTAAGAAGTATTATCAAAAAGGTAAAAAAGGGGATTCCCTATTCATACAAGAATTTTCAGATAAGGAATGTATAGCACATTATGAGTATATGAGTTCGCTTCCTGTGATAGGTGATGTGTTGAAAATTTTAAAGAACACTAACAATGGCTTTCCCACCTATCAAATTGACCATGTCGTCTATTTTAAATATGGTTATCTGCTGTTTATTACCCGAGAACATGTACCTGATGCACACGATATTTTCAAACGTTTCGCAAAAGTATTCGAGCAAACTTATACACGCTTCCTCGACCTCAAAAAAGCTGAAGCACAAGCCAAAGAAGCAAAAATTGAAACTGCTTTAGAAAAAGTCCGCTCACGCTCTTTGGCAATGCAAAATTCTGAAGAATTAAAAGAATTGATAGGCACGGTTTATAAGGAATTGAACGGTCTTGATATGGAATTAGACCGTTGCCTCATCTGGATTATGAACGATGACGATTATTCAACACGATTATGGATGGCTAATAGAGAAGCCGAACCTGTGAGCTTCTACGTCCAGAATCATAAAAACGCGCCTTATCGTGCTGTGATAAAAGGTTGGAAGGAACGAAATACAGACTGGGAGTATCATTTAAAAGGGAATGTAAAAAAAGACTGGGACAAGTTTGTTTTTGAAAAAACAGAAATGAAACACTTTCCTGAGAAATTAAAAAAAATGATGCAGGCATCAGATCATACTGTTATGTCTGGGTCTTTTCACAGTTTTGGCTGCTTGCAGACCGCTGGTCCTGAAGGATTAAGCAATGAGCAGCGTAGTATTTTAACACGTTTTGCAAAAGTTTTTAATCAGGCCTATACACGTTTTTCGGACCTGAAAAAAGCAGAAGCTCAAGCAAGGGAAGCACAGATTGAAACCGCTTTGGAGCGTGTGCGTTCACGAAGCATGGCAATGCACAACAGTGAAGAACTCAAAGAAGTGATTCAGGTGTTGTATGACCAATTTGTGCAATTAAACATCAATATTGAGCATGCTGGTTTTATCTTGGATTATAAGGATAATGACAATATGCATATTTGGTTGGCAGATGAGAATGCTGTGTTTCCAGAAATTGTAATTCCTTATTTTGACTGTGCGCACTGGAACAGTTTTAACAAAGCCAAAAACAAAGGAGATAATTTCTTCGCCAACCAATTGGATTTTGAGGAGAAAAACAAATTTTATAAAGACCTGTTTGAATGTATCCCAGACGTACCTGAAGATACCAAAAAAACATATTTTGAATTTGATGGTCTGGCAATCTCAACGGTTCTATTAGATACTGTTGGAGTATATATAGAGAATTATTCTGGCAACCCTTTTTCAGATGAAGAAAATGACATTTTGTTGCGATTCGGCAAGGTGTTTCAACAAACCTATACAAGATTTCTCGACCTTCAGAAAGCCGAAGCACTAACACGGGAGGCACAGATAGAGTTAGGATTAGAGCGTTTGAGGGCAAGAGCAATGGCAATGCAACATTCCGATGAACTATCAGATCTGGTAGCGACTTTACTTCAAGAACTTACCGTATTGGACTTTTCACTTTCATTCTGTATCATCAACATTTATAACGAACCTGACCAATCAAACACGGTTTGGGCAGCAAATCCTGCTGAAGGAAAAGCACCAGAATCCTACTATATGATATTTGAAGACTATCCTTTTCACCATGCCATGATGCGCGAATGGAAAGCACAGACACCAAAGTTTGTCTATGTTATGGAGGGTGAGGAAAAAGAACTATATGATGATTATTTATATGTAGATACTGAGTTCAGCAGATTTCCTAAAGAAGTTCAAGATGCCAATCGCGCCTTAGATAGGTATGTTGCCTCTTTTGTCTTTAGTCCTTTTGGTGGATTACAAACAGTAGGAGACCAACCCTTATCTGAAAAAAGTCTAGACATTTTATATCGATTCGGAAAAGTCTTTAATCAGACGTACACTAGGTTTATAGACCTTCAAAAAGCAGAAGTACAAGCACGAGAAGCACAGATTGAAAACGCCTTAGAAAAAGTCCGTAGCCGTACCATGGCAATGCAACATAGTGATGAGCTGCCAGAAGCTGCCAATGTCTTGTTTACCGAAGTACAAAATTTGGGAATTCCTTCGTGGAGCTGTGGTTACAATATTCTTTCCGAAGATAAAAAATCGAGTACTTGCATTATGAGCAGCGAGGGCGAAATACAGTCGCCTTTTGTGCTGCCCTTAACTAAACACAAGAGTTTAAAACCCTGGCACAAAGCGATTATAAATAATAAGGATTTCTTTATGTACGAACAAGGGGGTAAAGAATTGGAAGCACATTACGAGTATATGCAAAGCCTTCCAGACCTTAAGGAAACGTTCCAACAATTTAAGGATGCCGAAATTCCATTGCCAACCTTTCAGGTGAACCATCTGGCAAAATTTACAAATGGATTCCTATTGTTTATAACATACGAAAGAGTACCAGAAGCCCATGTAATTTTTAAACGTTTTGGAAAAGTTTTTGAACAGACCTACACGCGTTTCCTAGATCTCCAAAAGGCAGAAGCACAAGCCAAAGAAGCCCAGATTGAAGCAGCTTTGGAAAGAGTAAGAAGCCGCTCAATGGCAATGCATAAAAGTGATGAAATTGGAGGTGTTGCCTTCGTTCTCTTTCAACAATTAAAAAGTTTAGGGGGTAAATTTTGGGGAACTGGATTTGGTTTCTGTGAAAAAGATTCAAAAGCAGATGAATTTTGGTTTGCCAACGAAAATGGCATTATGCCACATCTAAAAATTCCAAACACTAAGGACCCAGCACATAAACAAATGCACCAAGGTTGGAAGAAAAATCTGGAATCATTTTCAATTTCAAAAGGTGGAAAGGAACTTAAAAACCACTATAAATACATGCTTACTGTTCCTGATGTACAGCCCATTTTTCAAAATATGTTGGACAATGGTATTTCATTCCCAAAGTGGCAAAAATGGCATGCAGCCTACTTTAAATATGGGTACCTATTGGCAATAACAACAGAAACGTATGAAAATGAAGACATCTTTAAACGTTTTGCCAAAGTTTTTGAACAAGCTTACACCCGTTTTCTCGACCTTCAAAAAGCGGAAGCACAAGCAAGAGAAGCTCAAATTGAAGCAGCTTTAGAAAAAGTACGTTCCCGTTCTTTGGCAATGCATACCACAAATGAACTACAAGAGGTAGTTGCTGTTGTTGCTGAAAAGCTAAAAAATTTAGGAGTGATTTTCGATGCTGGTGGTGTAATTCTTTGTACCTATTTTCCTGACAAAAAGGATGTTTTACATTGGATCGCTGCCGATGACTTTTCTTATTCCGGAAGTTATCTGGTGCCCTATTTTGAACATCCAATATTTGACGATGCCTGGGATTCCAAACATCGAGGTGACGCCTATTTTTCAAAGGATTTTTCGGTACAAGATAAAAACAGCTTTTTTGAATATGCTTTTGAGCATAGTGACTATAAGGACTTCCCAGATGGATTTAAACAACATGCGCTTCAGGCTGAACAACATAGGCTTACAGCAGCCTGGTCTAAAAATTCGGCCATAATCATCCCTTCTTTTACCGAAGCTATTCCTTCTGAAAGTGATGCTGAAATCTTAAAACGCTTTGCGAAGGTTTTTGAACAGGCCTATATCCGATTTATGGACTTGCAAAAATCGGAAGAAAGAGCTCGTAAATCACAGATTGACATTGCCTTAGAACGAGTGAGAGCAAGAGCTATGGCAATGCATCAAAGTAATGAGCTTTCGGAAGCTGCAGAAGTGTTGTATCAGGAATTTTACAAACTGGGTGTAACACCATTCTCTTGCGGTTACTTGATAAATGATAACGAAAACAACTGTTGGGAAGTGTGGATGACAGATGCAAATGATGAATCTTTTAAAAGCTTTTGGACACTACCATTCGATGCAGACCATCATTTAAAACGTAGGTATAAAAGCTGGAAAAACAAAGAAGCATTTCACGTTACATTTCTCGAAGGAGAAGAGAATACTGAACACCACAAAGTAATAGCACAATTTGCTCCCTGGAAATTAGATACTTTAGAAAGTTTACCAAATCGCTTAGTATTAAATAGTGCGCATTTTACACATGGCCATTTATTAATTGTAACAGGAGAAGTATTAACCCCTGAAGAAGCATCAATTTTAACCCGTTTTGCCAAGGTGTTTGAACAAGCCTATATCCGTTTTACAGATTTACAAAAAGCTGAAAAACAGGCAAAAGAAGCAAAAATTGAAGCTTCGCTGGAAAAAGTGAGAACAGTAGCACTCACACTTAAAAAGTCTGATGACATGCTTGAAATTGCTCAGGCATTATACGAGCAACTCTTAGAACTAGGCTTTAATGATATTAGAAATGCTATTATCGATATTCACAACGACGAAACGGAAACCTTTTTAGACTATGATTATTCCCACGATATGTCCAGTGCTATTACAGAATTTTCATACCACGGAGATCCGGTTATCGAGAAACAAATTAAACAAACACAATCTGCCAACGATGCTTTTTTTGAAATAGAACTGAAAGGCGACCAATTAAAAGAACTTATTGAAACACGTATTCAGAATGGAGAACAGGACGATCCGCGATTGCATGAAACGGACCATCTTACCTATAACCTCTACTCCTTTGGAAATGGAGCTATAGGCATTTCCAACTTCGGAATTTTAAGTGATGAGCAAAAAAAGGTCTTGAAACGATTCCGCAATGTGTTCACATTCGCATACAAACGCTATACCGATCTGGCAAATGCCGAAGCACAGGCCATGGAAGCCAAAATTGAAGCATCCCTGGAAAAAGTGAGAAATGTAGCGTTGGGGATGAAACAATCGGATCATTTGCTTGAGATTGTACAGGCCTTATACGAACAGCTATTGGAATTAGGGTTTACAGATATTCGCAATGCGCTTATAGACGTAAATAATGAAGACGACGAAACCTTTATGGATTACGATTACTCCCACGAAATGGGAGGTACCGTTACCAAGATGTCGTATAGCGACGACCCCACGCTAGAAGAACAATTACGCGTTATAGCCACGACTACTGATGGATTTTCTGAAATGATCCTGAAAGGTCAACAACTGAAGGATCTTATCGAAATGAGGCGAAAAAACGGGGAAGCAGATGATCCGAGGCTGGAAAATACCGATAGCATCTCCTACATTTTATATGCGTTCGGAAATGGGGCGATTGGGATCTCAAATTTTGGGGTTTTAAACGATACTCAAAAAGCGATTCTGGACCGGTTCCGGAATGTGTTCATATTTGCATACCAGCGTTATAACGATCTAGCGCATACGGAAGAACAAGCCGCTGCCCTGCTCGCTGAAAAACAACGCTTAGAAAAAACATTAACTGATCTACAGCAAACCCAAAAGCAACTCATTCAATCTGAAAAGATGGCGAGTTTAGGAGAATTAACAGCAGGCATTGCACACGAAATTCAGAATCCCTTAAACTTCGTCAATAACTTCTCGGAAGTTAGCAACGAACTCATAGAAGAAATAGATGAAGAAATGACCAAGGGCGATATGGAAGAAGTAAAATTATTGCTGAAGGACATAAAACAAAACCTTGAAAAAATAAATCATCATGGCAAACGCGCCGATGCCATCGTAAAAGGAATGTTGCAGCACAGTAGAAAAAGTACTGCCGATAAAGTCCCTACAGATATTAACAAACTCGCAGACGAATACCTGCGCCTGGCCTATCACGGCCTTCGGGCGAAAGACAAATCTTTTAATGCAACCCTGGAAACAGATTTTGATGAGTCTATTGGCTTGGTACAGATGATCCCGCAGGATATGGGACGTGTGATTTTAAATTTAATTACCAATGCTTTTTACGCTACCAATGAGCGTAAAAATACATTAGAAGATAAAACTTTTAAACCTACCGTTTCAGTCGTTACAAGAAAGCTGAAAAACACTATAGAGATTTCAGTTAAAGACAACGGAAATGGAATTCCAAAGCAAGTTGTAGATAAAATTTTTCAACCTTTTTTTACCACCAAGCCCACGGGAAAAGGAACTGGTTTAGGTCTTTCCATGAGTTACGATATTGTAAAGTCGCATGGTGGAGAATTAAAAGTGAAGACTAAAGAGGGAACTGGAACAACATTTATGATTTTAATTCCAACGAAAAAATGAAGCACCTTATAGCCATTATATTTTCTTTTTGGAGTCTAGCGTCTTGTTTCGCTCAGGATCCTGTTGTAGTACTATCTACTTCAGATTTTGAATCACATGAGCAGTTATTTTTGGCACCACTGGAGGGTTGGATCTTTAAAAAGGGTACTACTCCTGGCTGGGCGCAAGAAAACTTAGAAACCAGTGACTGGAAAAAAATGAACCCCACCCAATTTACCACAGCCCTGGAAGACAAAACCGGACGCATTGAGGGGTGGTTTCGTTTAAAATTTAAACTGGATACCACTTTTAAGGGAATTCCTCTTGGCATTTCGCGCAACCTGTGGGCAGCCAGCGATGTATATATAAATGGAAATTTAATCCATTCTTTTGGGGATACAGGGAACACCTTCGAAGGGTATAATCCGCTGGCTAAAAAACCAATTCCTATAAACCTGGAGGTTGGCAAAGAGTATGTTATAGCAGTCCATGTAGTAACCTATGAAACTATTTTAACACAACGAGAGATAAGATTAAAGCCTGAAAATCTTCAGAACTTTATAAACCTTACCGGACCCGCCTATTCCCAATGGGTTCAAAAAGATATTCAACAAGGGTATACCTACGGCGGAATCTGTATTGGAATCTCTGCCTTATTATTTTTCCTTTTCTGGCTCTTAGTAGCGCTCAACCCAAATCAAAAGGTTTTTAAGCTTATTGCCTGCTTAGCTACGCTTGTACTTATTTATGCCATTGGTTTTTTCTACAGCTATTTTTATGAGATCTCCTATAGTTCAGAGAAAATCAGGTTTCTTATGGTAATTTCTGTCCAGGGGTTTACTGTGCTGTTTGGACTCCTTATTTTAGAATGGGTCCTGTTGAAACGAACTTCGTGGATTACACTAGCATTCATTATCATATTAACGATTACAAGCATCGTAGCTCATTTATTTTCTATTCCCTGGCCTTTTGGTATTGCATTTACATTGCTATTGGGGTATCTGGTGTTTCTACTTAGTAAGCAAAGAAAGTCTATAAAAGGTGCAGAACTTGCCGTGATAGCGTCTATCGTAATACCAACCATAGCAATGAGTGTTTACATAATCCTTCACAAATATTCGCTGGACCTGTATTATGAATATGACAAACTTATTATTTCATTAACGATACTAGCTGCTCCGTTTATGTTAATGATTTACATTTCTATGCGTTTTAAAGAAGTGCTTAAAAATATGGAAGAAGAAGCCGCAAAAGTGCTAAAAATAACTCAGGAAAAGAAAGACCTGCTCGTAGACCAAAACGTAAAGCTGGAAACCTTAGTAAAAGAACGAACCAGCGAACTTAAAAATTCACTTGAAAATCTAAAAGCCGCCCAATCTCAGTTAATTCAATCCGAAAAAATGGCAAGTCTGGGAGAGTTAACAGCAGGAATTGCACACGAAATTCAGAATCCGCTAAACTTCGTCAATAATTTCTCTGAAGTAAGTAATGAATTGATTGAGGAAATAGATGAAGAATTGAATAATGGAGATGTAGAAGAGGTAAAATTATTGCTGAATGATATTAAACAAAATCTGGAAAAAATAAACCACCATGGCAAACGAGCCGATGCCATTGTAAAAGGAATGCTCCAGCACAGCCGTAAAAGCACTGCGGAAAAAGAACCCACAGACATCAACAAACTGGCAGACGAATATTTGCGCCTTGCCTATCACGGTTTACGAGCTAAGGATAAATCTTTTAATGCAACCTTAGAAACAGATTTTGATGAAAGTATAGGATTGATTAATCTAATTCCGCAGGATATGGGACGGGTTATTTTAAACCTAATCACCAATGCCTTTTATGCAGTTTCAGAAAAAAAGGCTGCAGTTGAAAAAGACCCGTCAGCTTTTAAAAACCCGACAGGTCTGGATAGTTATACACCTACTGTTTCAGTTCGTACTAACAAACTTAAAGATTCAGTAACCATTTCAGTAAAAGACAACGGCAACGGTATCCCAAAACAGGTATTGGACAAAATATTCCAACCCTTTTTTACCACAAAACCTACAGGAGAAGGTACCGGACTGGGACTTTCTATGAGCTATGATATTATTAAAGCACATGGGGGTGAATTAAACGTAGAAACCAAAGAAAATGAAGGAACAATATTCATTATTAAACTTACAACTAACTAAAATTATATACTATGAAAATACTGGTAGTAGACGATGAAAAAGACGTGCAGGATCTGTTCCTGCAACGTTTTCGAAAAGAAATACGAAAAGGTGATATAGATTTTGCATTTGCTTTTTCGGGGGAAGAAGCTCTTAGCTATTTAAAAGCGCACAAGCAGGAAGCAGTGTTAATACTTAGTGATATTAATATGCCAGGTATGAGCGGACTGGAACTCCTGGAAAAAATAAAGAAAAACTATACCGCTCCACCCCCAACAGTTATGATGGTGACGGCTTATGGTGACGAAGAAAATTATAATACTGCAAAACGCTTAGGAGCCGATGATTTTTTAACAAAGCCGGTTGACTTTAAAGCACTGAAAGACAAATTAATAAAAGCTTAAAAAATAACGTGTAAATTAAAAGATTATGTCAAAAATACTAGTAGTAGACGATGAGGCAGATCTGGAAACGCTCATCAAACAGAAATTCAGAAAACAGATCCGTGGGGGCGAATATGAATTTTATTTTGCTGAAAACGGTAGAATAGCCTTAGAGGAATTAACCAGGGAACCAGAAATTGATATCGTCCTAAGCGATATAAATATGCCGGAAATGGATGGGCTTACCTTGCTTTCAAAACTCCATGAATTGAGTCCGTTGGTAAAATCGGTGATTGTTTCAGCGTACGGGGATATGGAAAATATTCGAACAGCGATGAACCGTGGAGCTTTCGATTTTATTACCAAACCCATTAACTTTGAAGACTTGACGCTGACAATGGAAAAAACGCTTAAACATGCCAAACATCTAAAAGAAACACTTCAGGCTATCAAAGAGAATAACATTCTTAAGATGTATGTAGATGAAAACGTCCTTAATTTTATGGGCAACAAAGAGTTTGAAACGACCATCATGGAAAATGAAACCATTGAGGCTACCGTGGTTTTTATAGACATCTGTGGTTTTACCGCCATAAGCGAAAATTCACCCGCAGACACCGTGGTGAAAATGATAAACACCTATTTTGACGAAATGGTTAAAGAAATTATGGCGCAGCAAGGTTATATAGATAAATTTATTGGCGACGCTATTATGGCGGTATTTCGTGGAGACTATCACCTGGATCGCGCCATAGATGCTTCCCTGGCCGTTTGTTCAAAAATTAATAGCCTACCCCCTATTGACGACCAGGCGCAATTTAGGCCAAAGGTTTCTATAGGAATTAAAAGTGGTGAAATGATTTCAGGGAACATTGGTTCGGCAAGTTTAAGAAGATTGGATTATACCGTAATTGGAGATACTGTAAATACAGCAGCACGCTTACAAGACGCTGCCAAGGAAAATGAAATTATTATTAGCGAAGCATGCTACCAACAAGTAAAAGAATCTTTTAAATGTGAGAAAGTAGGCGATATTTCATTGAAAAATAAAGCGAAGCCTATGACTATTTACAAGGTAGTTGAATAAGGTTAAAAGTCGAAAACAGATCCCTAATACCTAACATATGAAAACACCAGACCAACCCGAAGAAAAGCCAATAGACCTGACACAGCAACCCAAAGCATCTCACACCGAAGAGCTTGTAGATCATTACTGGGGCAGCATGGCGCATGTAACCAGTCTCATAAAAGCCAGTGAATTAAAAGCGGGGCTTATTCTTTCATTTTACGGAATTCTGCTCAACTTTATCTATCAGGGTACAGGAACACTGCTAATGCAATTACAGGGAGATACAATTCTTTACATACTTATCGCTTGCTGGGTAGTTTGCACGGCTGTTTCTGTATTTTTTTGTGTGCGCTGTTTTATCCCAAAAATTGAAGGGAAATTTAGTCCTAACGTATTCTTCTTTGGAGATGTAATTAGAAAATTTGGCGATGTAAAATCATTTTCAAAAACTTTTTATGAAGTAAGTCTCGATGAACACCGACTGTTTCAGCAACTAGGTGAACAAATTTATATTATCTCAAAAATAGCTGCCTGGAAATTCAAAAACGTGCAACGCGCCATCTGGTTCTTGGCCTTTGGGCTTCTATTACTATTTGTTAGTGCAGCATATTACGGTGTATCCATGTTTATGTAACCAATTATTTTAAACAAATACATTGCCCTGTTTGGGTTTTATTTTTTAGAATTTTTCAAGTACCTTTCCCTTTCACTAAAACCGTTTTTTGACTCCTCCCAAAAAATCCAAACAACCCCTCCACTACATCATCCTGCTTATTCTGGCAGGGGAAGCTGTTTTTATACTGCCCTTTGTATTAGCCAGAGTCTTTAGGCCCACAGTTTTAGAGGTTTTTAATATCACTAATACCGAAATTGGCTATTGCCAATCTATCTATGGTCTCGTAGCATTAGGCTCCTATCTTGTAGGCGGTCCCTTGGCCGATAAGTTTGAGCCAAGAAAATTAATGGGAACCGCATTAGTGCTCACTGCAGCTGGCGGACTCATATATGCAAACCAGCCATCCCTTACAACCCTTACTATTTTGTATGGCTTCTGGGGTTTTACAACCATATTTTTATTCTGGGCACCTATGATCAAGGCCACACGGGTTTGGGGAGGCGATACCAACCAAGGAAAAGCCTTCGGGTTTTTGGATGGGGGACGCGGATTGGTAGGTGCTTTATTTGGATTGCTGGGCGTACTTGTATTTTCCTTGTTTGTTCCGGAAAACACGGTAGCGTTAAACACCTTTCAGCAAAAAGATGCTTTTGCGATGGTGGTTTATATTTCATCTGCATTGGTTGCTTTTATTGGAATTCTGGTGTTCTTTTTTCTGAAATCTACTATTTCTGAAGAAAAAATACTGAAAGAAAAAATAACGGTTGCCAACATACGGTCTGTTTTAAAATTACCCTCCGTCTGGTTGCTGATGTTTATCATCCTCTGCGCCTACGTAGGCTACAAAATAACCGACATCTTTTCGCTCTATGCCAGCGAAGTACTGGGCTACTCTGAAGTAGACGCTGCAAAAACAGGTACCTTCCTATTGTTCATCCGTCCCGTCGTGGGTGTAGTAATTGGCTTCCTAGCCGATAGAACAAGACCCTCATTATACCTCTGTTTAGGGTTTCTGCTTTCTATCGTTGGGGCTGTGTTGTTTGCTTCCGGGCTTTTGGGACCAGGAACCGATGTTATGTTTTTTCTTACCATTATCATTACTGCCATTGGGGTGTATGCGGCTCGGGTGCTTTATTTTGCAGTACTGAAAGAAGGAAAAATACCCTTAGTACTCACGGGAACTGCCGTAGGAATTATTTCATTTATAGGCTATACACCAGACATTTTTGCAGGCCCCATGATAGGCTATTTCCTGGATAATTTTGAAACCGTGCAAGGACATCATTATGTTTTCTGGTTACTGGCAGGTTTTTCGGGAGTTGGATTTTTGGCTTCTGTTATTTTTTATAGGGTTTCGAAACCTAGAAAAAATGTTCGATAAACTTGTTTATCGTGACCTGGAGGGAAACTTCGATCTCAAATTGTCAACAACTCTTTCCACTGCGTCGTCATTCGCTTACTGCGTTCTTTCTTAATGAGCTCCCACTCTTCAACTCGGGTACCTATCATTGCTGAAGCTACGGTAGATTTTCCATACTTATTATTCAACATATCAAAAGTGCGGATTAGATTTTTGTCGTTCAGTTTTGGAGGCGAAAACAGGTTTCCCTGCACATACTCCTGCGGAATTAGCCCGGTAAGGTTCACCCCTACTTTTTTATAACGATAGCCTGGTTTGTAGATAAGATGCAGTGCTTTTCTGGCTTCTTTAATAAGTGCAAAGGTGTCGTTGGTAGGTATAGGCATCGTTACTGTTCTACTATTGGAGTACTGCTTGTCTACATTGCTGTGATAATTGGTCATCACAAATACCTGTACATAGGTAGCACAGGAATTTTGGGCACGCAATACCTCGGCAACTTCACTTATATAATAAGCACAGGCTTCTTCAATTCGCTCTAGATCTGGTAGTTTAATCCCAAAAGACTTTGCAGTACCGATTGCTTTTTTAGGTTTGGGCATGGTAGTAAACTCAATACAGGATTCGCCTCGCAATTCCCGCCAGAGCCGCTCTCCTACTACGGTCATCTCTTTACGTACCCACTGCAACGGTACCTGTGAAAATTGATAAGCACTAAATACATTAATTTTTTCCAACCGTTCCACATGCTTTCTTCCCAGGCCCCAGATATCCTTGGTTTTGGCCCATTGTAAGGCTTCGATCCGTTTTTCTTCAGTATCAATTACATATACGTGTCCATGTCCGGGAACTTTCTTTGCAATGCGGTTGGCCAGTTTTGCCAGTACTTTGGTAGGTGCAATTCCCACCCCCACAGGAAGCCCGGTGTACTGAAGAATTCGTTCTTTTATCTTAGTTCCATAAGCATCTAAATTTTCTTTAATTCCTGCTACATCTACAAAAGCTTCGTCTATGCTATACACTTCCACCGAAGGAGAAAAATCACCCAGAATATTCATTACGCGCTGCGACATTTCTCCATACAACGTATAATTTGAAGAAAAAAAAACCACCTTATTCTTTATAAGCACCTCCTTTATTTTGAACACAGGTTCGAACATAGCAATATGCGTCAACGCTTTAGCCTCCTTATTGGCCGCTATAATACAGCCATCGTTATTGCTAAGCACCACCACGGGTTTTTCCCATAAATCTGGCCGAAACACCTGTTCACAAGAAGCATAAAAGCTATTACAGTCTACCATCGCTATCATCTGGCGTAATGTATTATATACGTAATGACTCCCCAGAGTATAAATTCCTCCTGCTCCCTATCAAATGCAACACGACTCACTTTAAACTCTCCTTCCTGTACCATCAATGTCAAGTCATCAAAATTAGGAGTGAGTGACCTGTCTATTAGTAATACATCATTTTTCAGAATATTGAATTCGGACCAGGCATCGCTTCCAACCCGTATGTAAAAGGTAGCGTCCTTATGTATCATTAATTCCTTATGCAGGTCTATAGGGGTTTCCATATAATGCGTTGCAGCACTTGGGAAGCCTGTTTGTTTCGATACTTCGGGGGCATGACGGTAGGCCGCACCTTTTAATTTACCTGATGAGTTAATTTCCATAGTTCAAAATTATGGAATATTTCCTAATTATAGGAATTTATCCAAACTATTTATAAGGGCTGAAATGTTAGAGTCGTGTTAAAAAAATAGTTAATTTCATGGGGAGCTGAATTTCATAGTTGGATTTTGAATATTTTTAAAGAAACCAACAAAAATCATCCACATGAAATTACGTTACTCTCTACTTTTTTTAGCAATATTTACTTTTATATTTTCTACGGAAACAACTGCCCAACGAAATAAAAAACAAAAAACAACGGCTACTTCGGCCTCTATTTTGGACTCGGTCATTAACGGATTAAAATTCCGAAGTATTGGACCTGCCTTTATGAGTGGTCGCATTGCCGATATTGAAATACATCCCAACAATGAAAACATCTGGTACGTTGCCGTAGGTTCTGGCGGTGTGTGGAAAACTGTAAACTCAGGAACTACATGGACACCCATTTTCGACGACCAGCCCACCTACTCCATTGGTACCGTGGCATTAGACCCGCAAAACCCGAATATTGTCTGGGTTGGCTCCGGGGAAGACAGCGGTGGTCGCCATGTGGGTTATGGTGATGGTGTGTATAAAAGTATGGATGGCGGACAAACATGGACCAACGTGGGCTTGAAAAACAGCGAACACATTTCCAGGGTCATCATACATCCAGAAGATAGTAATACGGTTTGGGTTACTGCCCAGGGGCCGTTATGGAGCAAAGGAGGCGATCGTGGCGTTTATAAAACCACCGATGGCGGACAAACATGGAATAAAACTTTAGGTGATGACGAATGGGTTGGTGCAACCGATCTTGAAATGGATCCCGACAACCCGGACGTATTATACGCTGCTACCTGGCAACGCCATAGAACCGTAGCTGCCTACGTAGGCGGTGGCCCGGGAACAGGCCTATACAAAAGTACAGACGGTGGCGATACGTGGACCGAACTCAAAACAGGCTTACCAGATACATGGATGGGAAAAACAGGGCTGGCAATTTCACCCCAAAATCCGGATGTGATCTATGCAGCGGTTGAAGAAGAACGCAGAACAGGCGGTTTGTACCGTTCAGAAAATGGTGGGCAGTCATGGAAAAAGATGTCGCCAACGGTTTCTGGCGGGACGGGACCACATTACTATCAGGAGCTCTACGCTTCCCCACATCACGAAGGGGTGTTGTATTTAATGGACAACAACTTACAGATCTCAGAAGACGGCGGGAAGAGCTTCTACCGAATGAATGAAGAAAATAAACACGGAGACAACCATGCTATCGCTTTTAAAATGAGCGACCCGAATTATCTACTCGTAGGATCCGACGGCGGCTTGTACGAAAGTTTCGACCACACAGAAACCTGGAAATATGTTGAAAACCTACCCGTAACTCAATTTTACAAAGTAGCTGTAGACGATGCAGAGCCTTTTTATAATGTTTTTGGAGGGACACAGGATAATAGTACCGAAGGAGGTCCCTCGCGCACCAACAGTATGCAGGGCATTCAAAACAGTGACTGGCGGGTGATTTTGAACTGGGACGGTCACCAACCTGCTACCGAACCAGGAAACCCGGATATTATGTATGCCGAAAGACAAGAAGGAACCTTATCCCGCCTCGATATGAAAACGGGAGAAGTAATTGACATACAACCACAAGCCGCTGCGAATGAAAAAACAGAACGCTTTAACTGGGATGCCCCAATTCTGGTAAGTCCGCACAATCCTACTACCATTTACTTTGCCTCACAACGCGTCTGGAAAAGTGAAAACCGCGGGGATGAATGGACGGCTATTTCAGGAGACTTAACGAAGAACGAAGAGCGCATCACGCTTCCTATCTATGGGAAGCAACAAAGCTGGGATGCACCCTGGGATGTGTATGCAATGTCCAATTACAACACTATTACCTCTTTGGCAGAATCTCCTAAACAAAAAGGACTACTCTATGCGGGAACCGACGACGGAAGTATTCAGGTTTCTGAAAATGACGGGGGTTCCTGGAGAAAAATAAGCGTGGGGAGTATGCCGGGTGTCCCTGCTACTGCCTTTATAAACGATATTAAAGCCGATATGTTCGATGCCAGTACGGTATATGTTGTGCTGGACAACCACAAATACGGAGATTTCAACCCGTATGTAATGAAAAGTACCGATAAAGGTCGTACATGGACTTCGCTAAGAAGTAACATTCCGGACAGGACGCTGGTATGGCGTATCGTGCAGGATCACGTAAAGCCAAATTTATTGTTTTTAGCTTCAGAATTTGGAATCTATGTTTCCATTAACGGTGGAAAACACTGGACCATGATGAAAGGAGGCGTTCCTACAATTTCTTTCCGTGATTTAGCGATTCAACGTCGGGAGAATGACCTGGTAGGTGCTTCGTTTGGACGCGGGTTTTATATTCTGGACGATTATACCGCACTGCGGGAAATCTCAGAAGATGCCCTTCAGAATGAAAAAGCCATGCTGTTTCCAGTACGGGATGCCTGGTGGTATATTCCTAAGTCTCACTTAAGTTTTGGGGATGATAAAGGAAGTCAGGGCGACAATCATTTTGTAGCGCCCAATCCGGATTTTGGAGCGTTGTTTACGTATTATTTAAAGGATACCTACCAAACCTCCAAAGCAAAGCGACAAGCAAAGGAAAAAGAGATGACTAATGCTGATGTACCCTTTGCAGGCTGGGAGGCTTTAGAAAAAGAAGTGCTGGAAACTGAGCCAAAATTAGTGTTTACGGTAACCGATGCGCAAGGAACTGTGGTTAGAAATATCACTGCGCCTGCTAAAAAGGGAATCAATAGGATTGCCTGGGACTTACGCTACCCTGCGTTGGATGCGATTAGCCTTCAGCAAAAAGAAAAAGAGGAAAATCCGTCGGGACTATTAGCACCTCCGGGAAATTACAGCGTAACTATGTATTTAAATGACAATGGAACTATAACAAAGCTTACAGATGCTGAACCTTTTGTTGTAAAGCCTTTACAGGAAAGTTCTATAAAAACGGTAACGCCTCAGAAAGCGGCAGAGTTCTGGAGAACATTTGAAGAAACACAGCGTTCTGTGGCAGAATTGAACATAACGCTGGATAAATCTATTAGCCGTGCCAAAGCAATGCAAACGGCACTTACCAGAAGCCGTATAGCCCCTGGAGCAATGAACGAACGTATTGCAAAGGTGTTAGGAGAGTTACAAACCCTGCAAACCGAATTAAACGGAAATTACGCCAGAAATGAAATTGGCGAAAAAGGAAACCCAGCACTGGGTGACCGTATGTTTGCTATTTACAGAGGTATTGAACGCTCTACCTACGGACCAACCACATCGCACAACCAGCAATTACAAATTGTGAAAAATCAAATTTCGAGTGCGTTGGCACAACTAAAAGTATCGCAACTAGCATTAGATGCCCTCTATGAAGAGTTGCAGAATGCAGGTGCACCTTATGTTGAAAACTAAATTACTTCATCTTTACTAATTTTTATATTAAAATGTCTGTCTGAGCGCAGTCGAAGACTAATAAGAATTTGGAAGTTGGATTCACTTCGACTGCGCTCAGTGTGACATTCAAAAATTACTTTATAATAGAAATACGCATGAAAAAACTATTGCAAATTATAGGAGCCGCCTGGGGAGCTAAGAAAATTGGGGGTGGAAAATGCGGCTGTGTCGGAACGCTATTTGTGTTTATCATCTTATATGTTGTGTTGGGGTATGTCCTGGAGTGGTTTTAACTTTAATTTAAGCTAAAGTTGTATTAAACCGCATGGTTACAGGGATTAAAGACCTTACATTTGTGTATGGATTTGAACAAAAAAACAACTTTAACAATGAACAAGAATCAGAAAACAGGATTGATCGCTCTTATTGGAGCAGGAATCGCAGGCGGATTGGCATATTGGAAATACAAAACAATGTCGCCAGAAGAAAAGGCTAAATTAAAAGGCCGTGTAAATGAAGCAGGAGAGAGAATTAAAGAAACTGCCGGAGACATTAATAAGTCAATTAGCGAAAAATATGCTGAATTGAAGAAGACAGCAAGTTAATCCCTGCTTATGAAATACGAAAAATCCCACCATAACTTTATGGTGGGATTTTTTATTTAAAGGTTTTATACGAATTAAACGTGTTCCTTGTAGATACTAAAATTATTCCTTCACAATCAGTTTTGTATACACTGTAGTATCCCCATTAAAAGTGGCCCGTATTAAATAAGTGCCTGATACCAGAGCTGAAAGAGGTATAGTATTCCCTTCTATAGTAGTTAATTCTTGAACCAACCTTCCATCTAAACCATACACAGAAACTTCTGCTAAAACATTTTGATTTTTATGAATTATAGTAAGTCTATCATTTATAGGGTTTGGAAACATAGCTACATTCAAGGTGTCAAACTCCTCTACAGCTAAAACTTCGCAATCTGCTCCAACCATAAGTTCTTGTAATGCATTGTTTAAATTTAGTCTTCCTCCGGTGGTAGTAATACCTTCAAGAGAAGGGTTTGGGTCCACACCTGCAAAAATATAATCTCTAACATCTTTCGCTGCTTGCGCAGGATCTGAAATCGCTAAATCTGCAAAACTTTGGCATGGTGCTGAATATAACAAAGCTATAGCACCCGTTACGTGCGGAGTTGCTCCAGAAGTGCCACCAAAACCTCCATAACTATTACCCAATGCTGTTGTATATGCACCAGCACCATGAGCACCTAAATCTATAGTTTCTAGGCCGTATCCTGCATTTGTTACCTTCATATCGGTTATATCCATATTGGTAACGGTGATTAGATATTCACTAGGACAAGCAGTTGGAAGATCCCCCACTACATCCACATTAAAATTACCATTAATAGTAGCTCCACAACTCAATATTCCGTTTTCTCCCAGGGTATCATATAAACCACACCATAGAGGTGCATCAGCTGGATCGCCAAAGTCTACTCCCCATGAAGCATTGGTAGATACAACAAAGGCTCCTTCAACTCCATTAGTTGCATTATACAACATTCGGGCTTCCAATGCGTAACTATAAGCCTCAATTACTTGTGCTTCATTGGTATTAAAATTATTTTTAATGACCATCACTTTTACATCCCAGTTAACACCTGCAACACCAATACCATTATTTCCTTTTGCACCAATAATCCCAGCAACGGGCGTTCCATGACCTCCTCCAGAAATATTATCACTATTACTTACAATACTCCATCCTCTGTAATCGTCTATATAGTTATTAGTATCATCGTCAATTCCATTATCTGGAATTTCACTTTCATTGGTCCATAGATTGTCTTCGAAGTCATCGTGGTTTAAATCAATACCATCATCTAGTGCGGCGGCTACAATTACATCGCCATTCATTGTGGTTCCGCCGGTTGTAATATCCCAAGCTTCATCGGCATCAATATCTCCGTCACTCTCTTGTTTGTACTGCCATTGATCATCAAAAAATGGGTCGTCTGGTTCTGTGACCCGGGTACTAATTTTATGATTTTTTTGAGCCACCAAGACATTTTCATTTTGATACAATATATCTATAGCCAAATTTTCGGTCATAGTAGGTGCGAGTGTTAATAACCAGATATTCATTGGTTTGGATACAAGTTTCAATTCCTGAATAGAAAAATCGGTTATTTCCTCCATAAGGTCTATGGCGGTAGTCTGATTTCGTAATTGAACCAAGACCTCATTAGGAACATACTCGGCTTCCTGTGCTTTACTCAACAATACAGTGAACAATAGTGCGGATACTAGTAGAATTTTTTTCATTTTATTTATCATTTCTTATTTGAACGGTTCGATTTTGCTGTGCTTCCTTAACTAAACTTGATTCTTTGAGTAGCTTTATAAGCTCAACATCAGTAATTTTTTTTGAGTTGAAGGTAAACAGATAGATTTTTGTAGGGCGACTCACTACTTTTTCTTTCGTAAGTGTGTAATCCACAAAGGTATCTTCTAACGTTTGTACAGCAGTATCTTCATATAGCTGCACCAATATTGAAACTTCTTTTTCGAGGGGTTCAGGCTGATTGCTTTTACATGAAGAAAGTCCTGCAAAGAATAAGGCCAGTGTAAAGAACAGTATAGACAGTCGTTTCAAAAGATAGCTGATTTTCATATTAAAGTTTTAAATATACTGTTTAAAATAAAAAAACGCTTTTAATTTTGGAGATTGTATGAGATTACCTTTTTTATATTTTAAAACTTTATTGAACGGTAGCATATTCTGAAAGCTCCAGATTTGTTTTACTACCGTCTATGTTGGTATACTCCAGTCTTACAAATCCGTACTCAGGATGGAAAAAGGAAATTAGTTTGGTCTGTCCAATCCTGCTGGTTGCAACAGACTCAATAACAAAGCACTCCAGTTGGCCAACTCCCGTTTTAATTTTCTTTTTTTCGGTTATTGTATAAACATATTGGTTTTCTATTTGTCCTTCCCAGACGTGCCAACGTTCGTCTCCCCAACCACTGCCTATCGTAAGCGTCCAATCCCATGTAGTTCCAATTTCATAAGGTGCTTTTATAAATGGAAAAGGATTCAGCTCTAAAATCCGAAAATACTTATCCCGCGGTGGATGCATCCAGATATTGGCTTCATTCTCAATCACTCCCGAAGAGCCTACGAAAGGCGCTTTTCCGGTTTCAGTGAGATAGTCATACTGAATGATGGTTTGGTTATAATCTGGAATATGAGTAATCATAGGTTCCAGACCTGGTTTAACGGTTATTTTTACTTGTTTGATCGTATTTTCATCCAGGGAGTCTACAGGTACAAATTTCCAAGCAAATCGATAGTCATTTGTATCTTCAAGCCAGGTAAAGTATACTGTATCCTGGGTTGATGTTAGGTGTTCAAAAGTATAGGTAAATGCGGTGCCTTTCGTAAACGTAGTGTTGTTCTCTGTAAACCGATTTTGATGCACGTTTGTCGAATCGAACTTTTCGACCATAATCCCGTCTTCCAGTATGAGTTCATACTTTTTTTTAGTTTCTTTTAGTTCAGTCTTACAGCTTGCAAGTGAAAGAAGGAGTACGAATAGCACTAGCATTGTTGTTTTCATGGTTGATGGTTTAGACTAAGGTACTGAAATTTACTGTATTTAACGCCTGTAGGGCATCTCTGCTATTTGAAACCTCTTCGTTTTATTGGCACCCCTACTCATTCATATTTATCCAGCAATCCAAAATCGAAAGGAGTCCAGTAGCAGGCTTTTAAGCCGCTGGTTTTAAAAGCAGTGTTTACCCAGGAATTACACGTTTTAAAACAAGAATAGTTTCCATTGGATTTATAAAAATCGTCGCTTGAGGTGTAGCCTGCATTTTCCAGATGGATTTTAGCTCCCGTCTCATCCAGGCGAAAAGCTTCTTTCAGATAGGAACTTAGTTTGTTTAATTCTTCTTCAGTAACCTGGACTTCAACCCAATCTTGTTGTTTTGTTTGATACCGGGTTACATGGACTAACGTAGCACTTTGTAAGAAGAGTGCAGTAACCGCATTTTTGGCTGTTAGATCTCCCCAGGTTGGGGTATTCAGGTAGAAGTTTTCTTCTCCCCATCCGAAGGATAAATACGCATCACCCTTGTAGTGTTTTAGGTCTTTCAACACACTGGAATCAATGTTTTTTACTGGCATGACAATTTCTAAATGAACGCCATTAGTACTCAAAAACACAGCCTTATTTGTAGTACCAGTAGGATCTTTGCTATTCACAGTTACGGTCGTTAATAGTAAAGAGATAAGGATATAGAATACAGGAATTGACAGTATACACAACATCCATTTAGCTATATTTTTAAGAATTTTCATGTAATATATTGCTTAGGATTGTGCGGGTTTGCATATGATATGGCGGGTTTTTAGCGTTGAAAGCGTAAGGTGCAAATCAGCCGCCTGTCTCCGACGCGCTTTTATGCGAGCGGAAGACACTGGTGCCGCCACTACGTATGTATCAGCTGTACCATTTTTTTTATAAAGTTAGAGAATTTAAGTATAGCGAATGTGACCGCTGTAGTATGTCGTTTTTGTAAATTGTTTATTTTCCCTTTAAGGCTTTTTTTATATCACCATTTAGATCTTTGATATGTTTTGATTTGATTTTATAAGAAAGGCCAGTAATATAATTTCTATATATAATTTCTCCAGTTTTTGAATTTACTACTTGTAAAAATCTTTCTGCATTCATTCTAACATATCTCAAATAATACAATTCTTGATTATCTAAAATTCTGTTATTCAAATCATCATCTGATATTATTTCATATTGATATTCATATTTCTTAAAAATATCATCAATATTGTTATCATCTGCTTCGCTGTCCTGTCCAGTCCACCCATTAAACTTAATGTTCATATAGGAAGGAATATAAAGTTTATGGGTAGCTAATTTTTTTAAATCAGGCAAGTAATCATCTTCATACATCCAGTAAATTTCTTCGTTTTTAATAAGGTTATTTATTTTTTGAAAATAATTTTTTAAAAAACCAAGTTTGTAATTAAAAAAGACGTCATCTGTATATAATGAATTAACAATTTCACTCATTTTTTTAGATAAAGAAGTATTGATAAAATCATCTTTTGGAAAAATATAAAAGCGTGCAATGTTTGATGAATTATCATTTATTATACTTTCTCTCTTTTTCTTCCTTCTTTCTGGAGATAGTTTATCAAGTTTTTCAAATATTTTCTCACTGTCATATACTTTAAAATCAATATAAGTAAATAAAGACGTGCTAGTTCCAGATTTCATTTGTTTAATTCTTTTGAACCCACCTAGTTGGGCAATAGAATATTTATTACTTAAGTAATTTTCAATATTAAAACCTTCTAATTCTACAATTTTAAATGAAGTTACATTCCAAGAGTCGTTTAGTATTTTTTCATATTCCTCTTTATCATATATATTCGATAATAAAAATATTGTTTCTGTTTTTTTAAATTTTTCGATTACGCCTCCTTTAAAATCTTTAGATTTTCCTATATGTCTTGGACCAACAGAAACTTGAGAATAGCCTTGAAATGTTATTAATAGTAAAAGTAGAATTTTTAATTTCATTTTGTTTTTTTAAATAATTTACAACTCGTAATATAATGACTTTTCTCCCGGATATCCCATACCCTACTCATGATATCCATATAGTTAGGCCTTGAGTATTCCGTAAAGATATAAAAAAGCACCCCAACATCTTTCCTTACCAGGTCCCATAAAAAAAGCCCCTCAACTACCAGAGGGGCTTTCACTTTTTATGTAGCTAAGCTTACTTCGCTAAGATCAACCTGTGGGTTGAGCTTGTTGTTTCAGATACTACTTGTATAATGTAAATACCATTGGCCATTCCATTAAATTGTACTTGATTGTTTCCAGCTCTTGCTGTAAAATCTTTTACAATTTTTCCAGAACCTAACTCGATCACCGTTACACGGATGTCTGTTCCAAACGTCTGTGGGATGTCGATGTTTGCCGTTCCCTGTGATGGGTTCGGGTATACTACAATACCACTTCCGTTGGTTGTTATATCTTCAATTAACAGTAACTCATCCTGTGCTTCAAAAGCTCCAATGTCACGAATCCCAGCAAAAACAGCTTGTCCGATCTGGTCATCGAATGCGTCTGCAGGGTCTCCAGCATTATAAGCCAGTGATCCAACTAACAATTCGTGTGTCTCTGTAGTTCCACCGTTGTCTTGTAGTGGCCCTAGCATTGCGTCTGCTTCTTCTATATCGTTGGCTTGTTCCGGGAACGCGCCTTCGTCGTCCGTACCAATCAGGTTATAATCGTTAGAAGTAAATGTACCACTCACGTCCATTCCTGAACCTGCAGTGTTGGTAGCTACCA